>Ga0116161_1000001_pt1 | contig 577839 bp, 455 predicted proteins | sample AD_JPNAS3_MetaG_FD_89877 | JGI IMG/M metagenome (GOLD analysis project Ga0116161, IMG submission 89877) | Active sludge microbial communities of municipal wastewater-treating anaerobic digesters from Japan - AD_JPNAS3_MetaG | ecosystem: Engineered > Bioreactor > Anaerobic > Digestate | place... | reverse complement strand
GCGGTTGTGCTGGACATGGTGTTCGATCGGCTTGTTCAGCCGGATTGCGCGGCGGGGTATCTGCTTGACGGGTTTCCGCGCACGATCCCGCAGGCCGAAGCGCTCACGAAGTGGCTTTCTGAGAAAAACGCGGCGATTGACCACGTGGTGCTCATCGACGTGGACGACGAGGTGATAGTGGATCGGCTCTCGTCGCGGCGGACGTGTGAGTCGTGCGGAGCGATCGTCAGCGTGAAGTTCTCGCCTCCTAAGAAGGAAGGCGTGTGTGATCTGTGCGGCGGGAAACTTGTCCAGCGCGCGGATGACAACCCCGGAACGGTTCGCGATCGACTTCAGGTGTACCACAAGAACACCGAGCCGTTAATCGCGTACTACCGTCAGCAGGGGCTGTTGCGTGCGGTAGATGGTTCGGTGTCACCGGAACTGGTGACGAAGGCGATTCTTGCCGCCGTTGGTGCGAAATCCTAGCTGAGAGTGGTGTCTGTGCCAAAAGAAGACTCAATTGAGGTCGAAGGAACCGTAACGAAGGCACTGCCAAACGCTTCGTTCAAGGTGCGTTTGGAAAACGGGCACGAGGTCTCGGCACACATATCCGGCAAGATGAGGGTGAATTTCATCACCATCAAACCGGGCGACAAGGTGAAGCTCGAGCTTTCGCCGTACGATCTGACGCGCGGGCGCATCACGTACCGGCATCGCTAGACGTGATTTATGGAGTGAGTTCGAATGAAAGTGCGTTCTTCGGTCAAAAAGCTTTGCGCCAACTGCAAGATCATCCGGCGCCGGGGTGTTGTGCGGGTGATCTGCAAATCGAGTCCGACGCACAAACAGCGTCAGGGTTGATCAGAGTTGTCGTGCATCATTTAACGTGAGTGCAAAGGGAGTATCTCAATGGCGCGTATAGCTGGAGTTGACCTGCCGCGTGAGAAACGGGTGGATATCGCCCTTACCTACATTTACGGGATAGGTCCGGCCTCATCGGCAAAGATCCTTCAGGAAACGGGCGTGGATCCGAGCCGCAGGATGAATCAGTTGACCGAAGACGAGATAGCCCGCCTTCGCTCGGTGATCGAGAACCAGTTTCGAGTTGAGGGCGCCCTGCGGAGTGAGATCGAGATGAACATCCGCAGGTTGCAGGAGATCGGGTGCTATCGAGGTCTTCGGCACCGGCGCGGGTTGCCGGTGAGAGGCCAACGCACGCACACAAATGCCCGCACCCGCAAGGGGCCGCGACGGGCGGTGGCCGGAGCTCGCAAGGCCGGGAAGAAGACGAAGTAACTGGCGTCCGCCGCCGTCTGAGCGGCGTTGATCGGGAAGGTTTTGAGAGGATTACTGAATGGCATCTCCGACTGGTCGTGCCCGGAAGGGACGGAAAAAGGACCGCAAAGTCGAAGCGACTGGCGTAGCGCACGTGAAGGCGACGTTCAACAACACGCAGGTAACACTGACCGACAAGGATGGCAATCTGATTTCCTGGTCTTCGGCTGGCAAAGCCGGTTTCAAGGGATCGCGGAAGAGCACGCCATTTGCAGCGCAATCGGCGGCATCACAGGCCGCCCGCGAAGCCATGGATCTGGGATTGCGGAAAGTGGAAGTTCTTGTCAAGGGACCCGGCGTGGGACGTGAGGCGGCGGTACGCGCGCTTCAGGCGGCTGGTCTGGAGATCAGCGCTATTCGTGATGTTACCCCGATTCCGCACAATGGTTGCCGCCCGCCGAAACGACGGCGCGTGTAGGTTGTTGAGAATTCAGGAGACGTGAATGGCACGATATGATGGTCCGGTCTGCAGGCTTTGCCGCCGCGAGGGAACGAAGCTGTTCCTGAAGGGCGAGCGGTGTAATTCGGAGAAATGCTCCCTCGACCGGCGGAATTATGCTCCGGGCCAGCATGGCCAGGGGACGCAGCGCAAGGTGATGGAATACGGCCGGCAGCTTCGAGAGAAGCAAAAAGCGCGTCGAACGTACGGCGTTCTCGAGCGTCAGTTCCGGCGGTACTACGAGATGGCCGTTCGAATACCCGGCGTTACGGGTGAAAACCTGCTGCGTCTGCTTGAGCAGCGGCTGGACAACGTTGTGTACCGGCTTGGGTTTGCCCCGTCCCGCGCGGCGGCGCGTCAGTTGGTGCGCCACCGGCATATCGAGGTGAACGGGCGGCCGGTTTCGATTCCCTCGTTCCTCGTGCGTCCGGGAATGACGGTTTCCGTGCGGCAGGGGAGCAAAGAGATGCCCAGCATTCACGAGTCGTTGAGGCAACTCGGGAAATCGCGCGAGATGTCGTGGCTGGTGGTGGATAAGGTGGCGCTTTCGGGACAGATGGTTCAGCTTCCGTCCCGCGAGGACATCCAGATTCCGTTGGAAGAGCGCCTCATTGTCGAGTTGTACTCGAAGTAAGCCCCTCGTGCCTGAAGTGGGAAATGCCCGCGCAGGCTCTGAAATGTTCCACGAGCGGCAGATACCGGGTGTTCTGCGGGAATACGCGGGTGGTCGTTCGTTTCTGAGGAGGGGGTTGTAGGCACCATGATGAAAACTGACACAGCAGAAACGCCTTCATTCGTCATGCCCGATGCGGTGGAGGTCGATCAGGCCTCTACGCAGACGTATGCGAAGTTTGTGCTCCAACCTCTGGAGCGCGGCTTCGGCACCACGCTCGGCTCGAGTCTTCGCCGGACGTTGCTTTCCTCGATGGAAGGGGCCGCGATTCTGGCGGTGCGTATTGAGGGTGTCCAACATGAATTTACGGTGATTCCGGGTGTGGTCGAGGATGTCCCGGAACTCGTTCTGAATCTGAAGCAGGTACGTCTTCGCCTGCACACGGATGAGAAGAAAACCATCCATGTGCGAAAAAAGGGTCCCGGGGAACTGGTTGCCGGCGACCTTGCGGTGGACAGCGCAGTGGAGATCGTGAATCCCAAGCTGGTTCTGGCCACACTGTCGGAAGGCGCAGAAATCGCCATGGAAGTGGACCTCGGGAAGGGCAGAGGGTTCCTTCTGGCGGAGGAAATGGAATCGGAAGACATTCCGATCGGGACAATACCGATTGATGCGGTGTTCTCGCCGATTACCAAGGTGGATTTCGAGGTAGGAAATGCGCGTATCGGGCAGAAAACCGATTACGACAAGTTGACGCTGGAAGTCTGGACGGACGGCACGACTACCCCGCGGAGCGCGGTTGCGTTTGCCGCCCGGCTTTTGAGGGAGCACCTCCAGCTTTTCATGGGTGAATCGGAGCGTGAGGAAACAGGAGCACGGGGTGTTCTGGCCGCAGCGCCCACCAGCGTTCTTGATACCCGCGTGGAGGACATGGATCTTTCCATGCGGTCTATCAACTGCCTGCGCGCCGCCGGCATCACCACGGTTCAGGAACTCGTCCTCAAATCAGAAAACGATATGTTGAAATACCGCAATTTCGGGCGGAAGTCGTTGATCGAACTTACCGAGAAGCTCGAGAGCCTGGGGCTTCGATTTGGCATGTCTCCTGAAGAGCTTGCCGAGGTGCGCGCCCAACTTTCTGGCGGTTCGGCGCCTGAAGAGAAGAGCGAGGAAGCGTAATCATGAGACATGGGAACAAGGGTCGCCGCCTGGGCGTAACCACGCCGCATCGCCGATCCATGATGGCGAATCTGGCAGTATCCCTCATTCAGCACGGGGGCATCAATACCACAGAGGCACGTGCGAAGGAACTGCGTCCTTTCGTGGAAGAGCTTGTAACGCTCGCCAAACGGGGTGATCTCCATGCGCGGCGCCTGGTTACCGCGCGTCTGCGCGACCCGGGAGCGACGAAAAAGCTTTTCGACGAGTGGGCTCCGAAGTTCGTCTCTCACCCCACGAAAGCGGGTGACGGATGGAACGGCGGGTATGTCCGCATTCTGAGGCTTGGCCTCCGGAAGGGTGACTCTGCGTCCATCTCGCTGGTGCAGTTCGTCACTGCGGAATCTGGTGAGTCTTCGGCGAGCCGGAAACCGGCACAGGAGAAGAAATCAGAGCCTGCGAAGAGCAGCTCTGAAAAGGACAATGCGGCGAGCGAGGAAACGTCCTAGCGCCGCACATCACACATCGGGCATTGAGAACGCGGGACGTCGTCGGCACCACGCTGATGCGTCCCGTTTCTTTTGATGCGGACAGGCTGTGAGCGATACTACGACACACGATAGCGGCATGGCGGCTTCCGTGCCGAACGGCGCAGTGCGCCCCGGCATGATTGTTCCTGCGAAGATCGAGGGGATTGCGCCCGATGGCCGCGGCATGGCGGCCGCATCGGGGCGGCAGTTGCTTGTTCGCGGGGCGCTGCCGGGCGATGAGGTGGATGCACGGGTGTTCCGCCGGCGCGGAGGACGTCTGGAGGCAACATGCGTGTCGGTCCGCCGGGAAGGATACCCGCGTCGGGAACCACGGTGCGCACACACCGGGCAGTGTGGGGGATGCACGTGGCAGCAGTGGGAGCCCGGCATTCAGCACGAGATGAAGCGATGGATAGTAAGGGAAGCCCTCATGCGGGCGATGCCCGATGCAGCCATCGAAGTGTTGCCTGTTGTTGCGGCGGGTCCGGAATTCGGTTACCGGAACAAGATGGAGTTCACGTTCGGGAAGGATGAAACCGGCGCGGTGACTCTCGGGTTGCACCGTGTGGGGCGATTTGATGCTACGTTCGACGTGAAGCGCTGCTGGATTGCGCCCGAAGGGATGAACGCAGTTCGCGCGTGGGTGTGCGAGTGGGCGCGGCGAAATGCGCTGGTTCCGTATGACCCGCGGAGGTTCGCCGGCGCACTTCGGCACCTGGTGCTGCGAGAGGCGTCGGCAACCGGGGAAGTGATGGCGAATCTGGTGTGCGCGACGGAAGAGGTGGCGGGTCTGGATGAATTGAGTGAAGGGCTTCCCAGGGAATTGCCGCAGGTAAAAAGCCTGCTCTTCAGTGTCAACACACGGCGGGGTGACACCGCGCATGCGGAGACGACGGTTCTGCTTTCCGGTCGTCCGGCGATTTCGGAGAGGATCGGCGATATGGAAGTGACGGTATCGCCGATCTCCTTCCTTCAGACGAACAGCGCCGGTGCGGAACGGTTGTACTCGGTCGTGAGTGAAGTGGCTGCGCTTTCGGGCGAGGAGCGGGTTCTTGACATGTATTGCGGAATCGGGCTTATCGGCATTTCGCTGGCGCCGCGTGCCCGGGAGGTCGTCGGTCTGGAGCAGGTGCCTTCCGCGGTACAGGACGCGAACGCAATGCGAGAACGGCTCGGATATACGCATGTGCAGTTCCGTCAGGGAGATGCGGAAGCAGTTCTGCCTGCCTGGGCGGATCGTGGCGAGCGATATGACGTGGTGATCGTGGATCCGCCGCGTGCCGGGTTGCACCCGAAGGCGCTTGCAGCGCTTGTTCGTATGTCGCCCCGGGTAATTGTATATGTTTCGTGCAACCCGGTGACACTGGCGGCGAATGTGGCTGATCTGTCCTCTTCGGGATACCGGATCGGTGCGGCTCATCCGGTGGACCTGTTTCCCCATACGCCGCACATAGAGACGGTCGTGCGGCTCGAGAAGTGAGCTTCGCGCAGAAAGGATGCGGCATGGAATACGTCGTTGAACCGGAGAAACGTGTGCCGGTGGTGTATGACGTTGATGTCTGCGTCGCCGGTGCAGGTGTGAGTGGGGTGTTTGCCGCGATCGCCGCGGCGCGTAACGGTGCGCGAACGGTGGTGATAGACAGATTCGGGAGCGTTGGCGGGAATGTCGGGCCCGGAATGATCGTCAACGGCCAGATGCTGCCCGGATCGCCACACCCGGACGTTCCCTTCACGAAAACGGTCTACCCCGGTCTGTTCGGGCTGGCGGAGGAATTCATCAACCGTTATGCGGCCCTCGGGGGCGGATTGCTGCAGCCGTTTACGAAAGGCGCCAATTTCTCGCGAGGAGCCAGCGTTGCCTCGTATCTGCTGCAGGAAATGCTGGAGGAAAGCGGCGCGTCGATTCTCCTCTCGACCTTCGTGGCAGATCCGATCAAAGAAGGCGACCGGGTGTGTGGAGTTTTCGTGGAAAACAAATCAGGCCGTGCGGCAGTTCGGGCAAAGGTCGTGATAGACGCCACCGGGGAGGCGGACGTTGCGCGGCGGGCCGGAGCGCCGATACTACTTCCGAAAAACGAGTACACCGCGATTGACGGGCACGCACCCACGGGCATGGGCACGTACTACGTGGTCGGGGGAATCGCCTGGGACCGTTTCCGGTCTGCCCAGAAGGGCAACGAAGCCACGGAAGACGACATTGCCTGGGGAACCAAGACAATCGGGGCGGCGCTTACGAAGGCTCATTCGTATGTCCTTCCTTACCTGCGAAAGGCCGTGGAGGCCGGCGAGTATGAACCCGTGGCGAAGGTGATGATCAACGGGAAGTCTATCTCGGTCCAGGGGGGCGGTGTCGGGCAGTTTGAGGGCAACGAGCTGGGGCACGGACAGGTTCAGGTGGAACGGACGGAAGAGGTCGACGCGGGCGACGGCCTCCACATGTCGGCCCTTGGAGCGGCCGTGCAGGCATACGCGTTCGAAAAGGTTCAGTTCTTCAGCAGATACGTGCCCGGGTTCGAAAACGCCTATCTCATCACCGTGGCCCCGTTCCTGGGATCGCGGGGTGGGCCGTGCATCGAGGGGGAATACACCCTCACGATGGAAGACTGCGTCGCCGGCCGGCGCTTCGACGACGTGATTTATCTGTACGGCGAGTTCCGGGCGCTGAGGAAGACGGCAGAAGCCGGGGCGCCGAAATGGGTGGATGTGCCGTACCGCGTGCTTGTTCCACAGGGCGTGGACGGCCTGCTCGCGACCGGGAGATCCGCGTCGGGCGTTCCGGATACGTTGCTGCGAAACCGGCTTGCGGTGAAAGTGATGGGCGAGGCATGCGGAATCGCGGCCTCGATGTGTGCGGCCAAGGGTGTCGAACCACGAAAGCTTGAAGTCCGCGAGCTGCAGAACGCACTGCTGGATGCGGGGTTCTACCTCGGGGATCGCGCACGTTTGAAAGAGCTTTCGTTGACCTGATTCCGTGGACAAGAGGAAAGTCTCACAAAGGGAGCACAAAGACATGAGAACATACGTTGGTGTGGTGGTTTCAGGGCTGGCCCTTCTGGCAAGTTCCTGCGCGAAGCAGGGCCCGGCGGTGGTGCCGGTGCAACGTGTGGAAATGGTTGCCGCCGCGGATCTGCCGGTCCTTGGAACGCGGGCACTTCCCACCGATCCGCAGAAGTTCAGCTTCGTCATCCTGGGCGACAAATCCGGAGGACTGGACCGGAACTGGCCGCTTTTCGACCGGGCCGTACAGGAGATTAATCTCCTGAAGCCCGACTTCATCATCACGGTTGGAGACCAGATCGAAGGATCGAACGACAGCGCCAGCGTGGTGGCGCAGTGGGAGCTTTTCAGAAGCCATGCGGGAAAGTTCGAGGCGCCTCTGTTCATGCTTCCGGGCAACCACGATGCGGCCGACCTGATGGGGTACGAGTACTGGAAGCGTAACGTGGGTCGGACCTATTACGACTTCACGTACAAAGGATGTTACTTTCTCGTGCTGAACACGCAGGAAGCTTCCCGGGAATTCCCTCAGTTCGGCGAGGCGCAGATCGCGTGGGCGGTGGACGCGCTCCAGAGGCACCCCAACCCGCGGCACACGTTTGTGTTCATGCATTATCCGGCGTGGTTCGGGAGTGATCCGGAGCGGCAGCGGGGTGGGATTTCCGCAGAATGGCAGCGAATCGAAACGGCGCTGGGAAACAGGAAGTACAGCGTCATCGCGGGGCACACGCACAACCTCATGTGGGCAACGCGTGACGGAAATCGTTACCTCGTGCACGGCGCCACCGGAGCCACGCTCACGCCGAGTCCGGTGAAGCAGGTCGGTGCGTTTCACCATTACGCCAAAGTCACTGTGGAGGCGGATCAGGCGCACATCGCGATTGTTGAACCCGGAAACATCTGGCCGGAGACGATTGCGCCGCTCGAATTCCAGCGGAACATCGGGCGCTTTGTGCGGGTTCAGTCGAGCAGGCGAGACCTCGCCGACGGACGGATCGCGATGGACGTTACGGCGGAGCTGAACAACCATGTGGGCGACACGGTGTACGTAGCGTTGATACCCGTTCTCGGGGCCGCGGGAGTCTGGGCTCCTTCTGCGGACAGCCTCGTTTCGGTCCTGCCGGACGGCGGAACGGACAGCCTGACGCTTACGTTTGTCGGGAGCCGCGACAACTGGTATCCAACGCCGGCGTGGAAGATGGTAGTCCGCTATCAGGGGAAGGAGGTCGACACCTACGGACCGTCGCCCCTTAACCCGTTTTCTGAGAGCCGCGCCACGGTACTACCGGAATGGCGTGCGCTGGGCACGTTTCCGGTGGGCCCCATCAACCGCGATGTCATGCCGGGCAATCCTCGGGCGGGCGTACCCGGGATGTTTGTACCGCGCGCACCTGATGCAGGGTGGAACGGCGGAGCTCCCATCACGGTGGACGGCAGGACGTATTCGTGGGTTACCGCACGGCCGGATTCGACCGGACGCGTAAGCCTGGACAGAGTATTCGGTATCGTGGATCTGTCGCTGGCGTATCTGTCAACCGCTATTTACAGCCCCGTTGATCAACGGGTACCCATCCAGATCGGCGTGGACAATTTCTTCCAGCTCTTCCTCAATGGCCAGATGGTTCCGGGTGGGGAGGCATACGGGATGCCCTACGAACGGAAAATCCTGCCTCTCGACCTGAAAGCGGGCTGGAACTCACTCTACCTGAAGGTTGTGAATAATCGCGGCAACTGGGGCGTTGAAGCATCCGTGATCGACCTGCGGGGCAATCTGCGTTTTGCACCCTATCCGGGGCAGAACTGAGACAAGGGTTTTTCGCGTCATTGCGGCGTATCGGGACGAAAGACACAAAGGTGAGGGACACAATGGGTGGGAGTGGAACAGACCGGCTTTCCGGTTGGAGGCGTACGCACAGGTGCGGGGATTTAAGGGCTTCTGACATAGGATTGGACGTCATCTTGATGGGGTGGGCGAGTTCCCATCGAGACCATGGCGGCGTCATCTTCGTGGACCTGCGCGACCGTTGGGGTATCACCCAGGTTGTCTTCGATCCGGCGGTAAGCAAGGAAGTGCACAAACGGGCGGAACACGTCCGCCCGGAATACGTGATTGCAGTGAAGGGGCGGGTTCGTGCGCGCATGGAGGGAATGGCGAACGCGAAACTCGCGACCGGGGAAATCGAGGTCATCTGCAACGAACTGCGGGTGCTCAATAGTGCGGAAACCCCGCCAATACAGGTGGACGGCCCCCCCGCGAACGAGGAAATTCGCCTGAAGTACCGGTATCTGGACCTTCGGCGGCCCATCATGCAGAGGAACCTGGAGTTGCGCCACGCCGCGGCCCAGGCCACCCGCAGGTTCCTGTGCGCGCAGGATTTCGTGGAGATCGAAACGCCCACGTTCGTGAGCAGCACGCCGGAAGGAGCGCGGGATTATCTTGTTCCGAGCCGCGTGTGGCCGGGCAGGTTCTACGCGCTTCCCCAGTCTCCACAGATCTACAAGCAGCTTTTGATGGTTGCCGGGATGGATCGGTATTTCCAGATTGTCCGGTGTTATCGCGATGAGGACCTGCGCGCGGATCGCCAGCCCGAGTTCACGCAGATCGACGTGGAAATGTCGTTCGTGGAAGAGGCGGACGTCATGAGGGTGGCCGAGGGCATCACGAGGTCGGTGTACAAAGAAACGATCGGGTATGATGTTCCGGACTCGTTTCCCCATTTGGATTACGCCGACGCCATGTCGCGTTACGGGTCGGATAAGCCGGACATCCGTTTCGGCCTTGAGATGGTTGATGTTACCGACATCGCGGCGGAGTCGGATTTCAAGGTGTTCCGGGCAGTTACGGAAGCGGGCGGAATTGTCAGTGCGATCAACGTGAAAGGCGGGGCCTCGTTCAGCCGGAAACAGGTTGACGACATGACCCCGTTTGTCGCGCAGTACGGGGGAAAAGGCGCGGCCTGGATGAAGGTTGCCGAACGGGGTCTGGAATCCAATATCGCGAAGTTCTTCAACGAAGGCGTGCAGAACGCGCTCAGGGAACGGCTCAGCGCCGAACAGGGTGACCTGCTGGTATTCGTTGCCGACCAGGCGCCGATTGTGTATCAGGCGCTGGGCAACCTGCGCTTGAAGTTCGGCAATGACCTCAACCTGATCGACAAATCGAAGTTTGCGTTCCTGTGGGTGACAAACTTCCCTCTCCTCTCGTGGGACGAGGAAGAAAACCGGTGGGTGGCAAACCATCACCCGTTCACGTCCCCCGTTCTGGAGGATCTGGACCTTTTCGTGTCGGGTGGCGATCCCGGGCGAATCCGTGCCCGGGCGTACGACCTCGTGATCAACGGCACCGAAGTGGGTGGCGGAAGCATCCGCATCCACCAGCGGCACGTGCAGCAGCAGATGTTTGACCTTCTGGGCATCTCCCCCGAGGAAGCCGAAAGGCGCTTCGGGTACCTGCTCAACGCGTTTCGGTACGGGGCGCCTCCGCACGGTGGTATCGCCTTCGGGTTTGACCGCATGGTGATGCAGCTTGCCGGGCAGGAGTCCATCAGGGAGGTGATCGCGTTTCCGAAGACGAACACCGCGGCCTCACCTATGGACGGGAGCCCTTCAGAAGTGGACGAGCGGCAACTGCGCGAGCTGGGTCTCAGGCTTCGGCACGTGAAGCATGAAGGAACTGCATAACGCCGCGTTGCGAAGTCGTATGCCACGGGAGGCGCGGCCACAATGGTCGCGCCTCCCGTTTTGTATCGGATCCGATACACGGAGAAGGGGAGCACCCGGGGGAAAGACGGGCAGGCACCAAAGCGGCGTCCGCGCGTACAGAGATTCGTGTACGATTGCGGCACGAAAACCGTATATTTTGCCTAGATGAGCAGAAATATGACGGGAATGCGAAATGCGGCGCGATTGTTGCTCTGATACAGATGAACAGACACGCAGGATATTTCCCGCGTGAACGTCTTATTCGGGTACGAACCGGTATAGCGCGAAGGGCTATCGGAACAACGGTAGTTCTGGTTTGAAGGAGAACAGGCATGTCGAATCGCAGAAGGGAATTTCGCGGGCAGATTTTCGCCCTCATGACGTTTCTGGGCGTCAGCGGCGTTGCGTCCGCACAGACCACAACGATGCCGGACGTGGTGGGTATGGATATAGCCTCGGCTACGGCGGCGGTGAAGGGGACCATCGCGCGGTTTGCGACGCTGTACGTCGAGCCGACGGATGACCCGGCCGCCGTTGGCAAAATTGACGGCCAGTACCCGACCGCGGGATCGGAACTCTCGTCATCGACCGTGGTAACACTCACGGCACGGCGGGCGAACACGCCCGGTTCGCTTACGCTCGTATCCCCGGCAAAGGGTGCCACGGATGTGTCGGTAGGGGACACGGTGGTGCTTACAAGCACCCACCCGCTCACGTATTACGAGGACTACTGGAATCCGGGAAATTACGCCTTCAGCGATTTTTACTTGAACCCTTACCGCCTGGGGACCTCCTGGTCCGAAGACCTGGACATCCGCTGGTTCGGCGTGTCGAACGATTCGCGTACCGCGTACGGGGTGATTCAATGGATCGCGCCGGAAGCAGTGTACGTTCTGCAGGCAGAACCCTACTACAATAGCTGGATGTATAACACGCGAACTGGCTCGCCCACGTATTTCAGCAGCGGAGTAGCGATTCCCGGCGGGTCGGTGGAAGGGGCGGCGGTGTTTCCGGCGGGTTTCAACGGCTGGACAGTTGACCCCATGCTTTCGGAAGTCTGGCTCCGGCCTGAGAACTGGTCGATACCGACAAAACCGGCGGAGGCCGCCTCGAACCAGTATTACTCCGACGGATTCTGGCCGACCCTCGGCACCGGGCTGGCAACGTTGGGCCCGATGAGCCAAAACCGGTCGGCATTTTCCATCAAACCGGTTGCGCCGGGCAACAATCAGGTGATCGGCAAGGCGCGTCTCTACAGCGGTGACCCGCGATTCGGGCGGTTCCTGTTTGGCATGTACGACGCCAATCAGGACGGGGCAGCTGACAACGTCAGTGTTGGCAGCTCACGCGTGCTGATTGATGTGCCGATGACGACCAGCCCCTTCGGCATTGCGCAGGGAGACGCGAAGTTTCTCAACACCGGGGTCACGCGGTTCCGGTTTGATACGGGAACGGAGCCGGCCAATCCAGATCTGGCCGACATCGTGGTGACTCCGATTGACGACGGGTACGGCTTCCGTTTCATCATGTCCGCAGGGCGGACGGGTGTGCTTTTCACCATTGCTGACTCCGATTACAGCAACATGACGGTCGGAGACCGCATTCCCGTCCAACCGAATATTCCCTCCCTTTCGGAGCCGGAACGCTGGGTATCCAGCACGGAAGTGCTGTTCGGAGGCGCCGCCTCTTCCTATGACTTTGAAGGCAAGCTTTTCGCGGTATACACGCCGGAGGGAAAGTACGGCCTGCTCCTGTTTCGGTACCCGGAGATGGCCGAAAAACCGGCTCGGGACTCAGTGGCGACCGCGCCGACCGCACGTGCGGGGCGAACCCAGAACGGCGACGGTACTCTCTACGCCCACTGGGCGTACCAACCTGACGGCACCACCCGTTTCGGGCGGGCGCAGGGGCCGTTTGCAATGCCGAATCTGGTCGGCATGACGCAGGGCGAAGCCACGGCCCAGCTCACGCTTCTGGGCTTCGGGCAGATCAACGTCAGGTACGTCGGAACAACGACTCCCTCGCTCATCGGGAAGGTGAAGGAACAGGAGCCGGCGGCAGGCCAATCCGCGTATTCGGAATGGCCGGTGACGCTCACCGTCTGGGCGCAGCAGGGGCAGAAGGTTCAGATTCTGGGAGTGACGCCCGCCAACGGTGCGGTGAACGTGGGCGTACCGGCAGGACCGGACAGTGTCCTGGTCACCATCACTGTCGCACTGAGCGGCGGGGTGGAGCTCATTCCCGGCGATAACGGCCCGCAGCCGAACGTGGAGATCATGGTTGCGCCGGATATCACGGGTGTTCCCGTCGACTACACGTGGAACGCGGCACGGGACACTTTGCGCTATGCCATCCGGCTGCCGAAGAACCGCGTGTTCGACGTGCTGGTCACCCCTTCCGAGAATGACGATTTCGGAGTCGAACTAGCGAACTCGGCGTTCTTCATGTCGTCGTTCTCGACCGGCCCCGATTTTTCGGGTGCGCGGCTCAGCGGAACCGCTTCGATCCCCAACATGAACATGCCGGCACGCGTTGCCCTTCTCCTGAACCGGGCGGTTGCCGAGTTCGGGGAATTCGGTGAACATGTGATTGAGCGGATCGTGCCGATTTCCCAGACGGGGGCATATTCGTTCACCGGTCTCGCCGCGGGGCGATACTGGCTTGTCGGCATGAGTTTCGATCCGGCCACGATGGAAGGCAGTTCGGGGACGATGCCGGAGATCTACTACGGCATGTACGATCTCTACGGGGATCGGCTGCCGGACCCGCTGGACTTCAAGGCCTCGACAGTGCGGGAGAATATCAATTTTGCACTGCGGCGGTTGACTGCTCAGGACTTCGCCGAGTTACGCGTTGTAGCTACTTCGCCCGATCCATTCACGACCGGCGTGCCTACGAACACGACCATACGTGTTCGCTTCAACGAAGAACTCAACGTGGTCGGCGGGAAACCGGACGTCCGCGTAGCGCTCGTTTCGCCATCGCTCCCCGTCAGGTTCCTTTCTTCTGACAGCGTGTTTTTCAGCGCGGACCGAAGAGAGGTCTGGTGGAACGTCCAACTCGCAGCCGGCACGCATTATCAGATCTTCGTTACCGACGCCGGAGCTGCCGGCGAGAACCGCGAATTCCGTATTCCAGTCGCGGTGCCGTTCACGACTTCCTCGTTTCTGCCGTCCGGCAGCCTTAACGCGCAGATGATTCCGCCTCCGGGCGGAGCCTCCAGCGCGTCCGGTTACGCGATCGGGTTCCTGAAGACACTGCCTGTCTCGGCCGATCCCTCGGCGTGGGATTTCGCCTGGCTGACAACCAGCACGACCCCCGTTGCGACCATGCGGTTCCTTCCGCTCGGGTCGTACTACGTGGCGGCGGTGAGTCTCGATGATCCCTCGACGTACGGCTTCTATGGGTCGGCGGGCGCTCCCGCCAAGGTCAACGTGACGGAAACCCAGACTCCGCCGACGATTCAAATCGCGCTGAAACAGGGGCTTGGCGAGAATGTGGTCTCCGCCTTCCCGGCGCCCGAGGCAGTGAACGTTCCACTTCAGACCCGAGTTGAGATTAGCTACCGCAATCCATTGCCGACCGAGGGGTTCAACCTGATGCTCTGGCCGTGGCCCGTCAGCGCGGCTGCGGACTCATTCAGCGCTGATCGGAGAACGGTGTATCGGCGGGTTACCCTTGCGGCGAACACGGCATATCAGGTGTTTGCCGCATACCAGGATGGCGGTCCGCCGGTGAGCTACGTGTTCAGCACCGGGTCTTCGATTCCGAGCGCTGTTGTGGCGGGCACGTTCGCAGTTCAGACCTCGCAACTCCCGTCCGAGGTTCAGCAAACTCTTAACCAGATGCCGTTCATCACGTATCTCGCGAAGAAGATTCCGTCGGCGATCCAGGCGGACAATCCGATTCCATCCGAACCGGTGCGGATGGGGTTTGCGTTCAACGGGACGTTCACACTCCCCGGTGTTCCGCAGGGGGATTACTACCTCTTTGCGGCGCCGGTTCTCAGCCCGTACGAGAGTCCGTTGCCCAGCGTGTTCGGGTATCTCGACCAGAACAACGACGGTCTGCCGGACAGGATTTCCGTGGGAACTTCGAGCGTTGTGGGATTGAAGCTGAACGCCACGGAGGTTACGGGGTTGCCGAGGCTTGTGCAATCGAACCCCGGGATGTTCCAGACCAACTTCCCTGCGGCGGTTGATACCTTCATAACACTGGTATTTTCAGCTGATTATGATACGTCAAACAGATTCATGCTCAACGTGTTCCCCACGCCGCCTTCGGGCGAACCGAGCGTGTTCGCCCGTACGGTAACCGCACTGCCGAATGGCAGTTGGAAGGTAACCTTCCCGGTACGTTTTGCCGCCAACACCACCTACACGATCTGGATCAACGAACTGAACAGCACGCAGGGCGGGCAGAAATATCCTCGCGCGTGGGTGTTCTCCACGGGTTCCACCATTCCAAACGGGCAGCTTGCCGGGCGGCTGGTGCCGTCCTCATTATCCCGTCCGGGGGATAGTTTCATGATGGCGATGCTGTCAGAGACTCCGGCGTTTCCGATTGACCCTGCACAACCGCTTCTGACGGGTCTTTCCCGCGTCGCGTTTGTTGACGGGCAGGGGAATTTCCGCGTGCGGTACCTGAAGACGGGCACGTATTACCCGTTCGGGGCGATCATCCGCTCCGTGAACGAACAGACCGGCAGGCCGACATTCTTCGATGCAGGTTTCGTAGACGCAAATGGCGATGGCAGGGCAGACGGGTTCTCTGTGGTAGAAGGGGCGGACCCTGTCAGCGTGACCATTCCCATGTCATGGCGGGGCGGCGACCCGGGCGTAGTAGTAACGGCGCCCCAGAACGGGGCGGTTTCCGTCAACACGACGACGACCCTGGTTCTGCGGTTCGCCAGATCAGTGCTGCGCGAGGGTGGCGGTTTCCGGATCAGTCCGAGCCAAATCACGATCACACCCAAACCACTCACGACTGGCGCTCTCCAGTTGGGTGAGGACAACTTCACCCTTACCCAGCAGGTGACGCTCAAGCCGAACATGACCTATCAGGTGTCCGTCTGGGACGGGCCTTTGCCCGCGTCGGTGCTCTTCACCACCGGGAGTTCGTTCCCCGCCGGGTCAATCAGCGGGCAGATTTCGATTGCCTCGTCCTCTCCCGTGTCGGTAGTGGACCACGCGTATGTGGTCCTGTTGACGAGTCCGCCCAGCACGACGAATATTGATTCACTTCCGGTGTTCCGCATTGTTGGCACCGTAGACGGGAAATTCACGTTCACCAACCTTCCAGACAGCACCTACTACGTGTTTGCGGGCGGGTATTACGGTGGCAGCGGAGGATACGATCAGCAGATAAGCACTACGCTCGTGCCCGCGCCGCTCAAGATCACGGGTGGCAACGCGATCACCGGTGCGAACTACGCTCTTGGTGGTTCCTCCACCGCGAGCCCGCCACGCGTTGTGAGTTTCAACGTAGCGGTGGTACAAAACCGGCAGCCAATAGCCCTTTTCCTACCCACTGTTTCCGCGCGTGTGACTGACGCAAATGGTGACAACACGATTGCGTCGGTGTTTGTGAGGAAACCGGATGGCAGCGTGGTGACGGTTCCCCGCGTCAGTGACGGCGTGTACGAAGGAGTATTCGATCCGCTGTACACGTTTGCGGGAGGTACCTACCGTCTCTGGGCGGTTGACAACACCGGCCTGGAATCCGCGGTTGCCGTTGATTCGATCTCGCCTCCCAGCCTCCCCGAACCGGCGATCATTTCGCCTGCGAACAATGCCAGCAATGTGTCGTTGACCCCGTTGCTCGACTGGAGTGACGTGGTGGGGGCGGCCGGGTACGTGGTGAACGTGAGCACGGAGAACCCGATCAGCTTCAGCGATCCTGCCGGGGCAGTGGCCCGGTTCCTTGACCCGGCCAAAACGGTAGTGAACTTCGCGGATGCTCCGGTCACCGTAAGCGAACTCCGCATTCCGTCAGGGCGTCTCAAGCCCAACACGACCTATTACTGGGGCGTCGGCGCTATTGACAAGATGGTGGATCACGACCATGTGTCATTGAGCCTCTTACCATCCTTCACGACGGGGGCGGGCACGGCGGTTGCAGACACTCTGCCTCCTGTGTTCACAAAAACGCCCGAGGTTACGTCGGTGGATTCCAGTTCTATTGCCCTCGGCTGGGTCACCGACGAAGCGTCCGACACACGTGTTCGTTTCGGGCGGAGCACGGGAGTGTACACCGACAGCCTTGCCGAACCCACGATGACGAAGGTGCACGCGATCAGGATTACCGGTCTGGCGCCGGCCACGGAATACTTCCTCGAAGTATCTTCCCGTGACCATGCGGGGAACGTCGCGCGCATGCCGCTGCAACGTTCGGTGATCACCAAGGACCGCGCGGATCGCACTGCTCCCAATTTCGTCGCGGGTCCGACGACCGAACGTGTCGACGTGAACAGTGTGACGATCTACTGGGCAAACGACGAACCGACCACCGCAGTGGTGAACCTGGTGGGCGTCGGCAAGGATACGACGGTCTACGACACACGGCTCGTCCGCGAGCACCGGTTGGACATCCTCGGCCTGTCGCCTACGACGTCGTACGCGTACAGCGTCTCGGTCATAGACGCGGCGGGAAATGGTCCCACTATCCGGCCTGGACAGGCATTTGTCACGAAAGGCCTTCCTGACACCAATCCACCTCGGGCTCTCACCGGACCGGTAGTCACTGCGAACGAACGGGATGCGTTCATTGCGTGGGTCGCGGATGAGTTGCATACGGCGCGCGTGGAGATTGCGCTTGCGGGTGCTCAGGGAGTCATGTTCTCGGAGACGTTCGTAGATATACCGGCGGTTTCGCAACTGGCTCGTTTGACCGGGCTTGCTCCTGGTACCGAGTACCGTGCGATCGTGGAAATGACTGATCTGGCGCGAAACACGACAAAAACACGCCCGATCACCTTCTGGACGAAGTCTGTTCCAGACACGATACCCCCACGTATCCTGCGCTTCCCGACAGTGGTGTACCGCGCCGACACGCGTGCAATCGTCGAATGGGAAACCGACGAGATGGCCGACAGCTATCTCGAGCTGTATCAGGGAGCACGACTTGTCAATACGTTCAACCGTGGTGATCTCGTCCGCGTTCACCGGTTCGTATTGACAAACCTTCAGGCAGGCACTGCCTACTCTTTCCGGGTGATCAATGCCGATGCCGCCCGGAACCAGGTGGTGTGGCCGCTCACTCCACCGTCCGCCAAACCAACAAAAGAAGCGGGCGGGCGAACCGGATCGGAGTTTACGACGGCCGTGTTGCCGGACCAGACCGCGCCGCAGGTGGTATCGGGGCCGACGGTTCTCTCGGCCACCGCAACGACGGTGACGGTCGGGTGGAACACGGATGAAAACGCCAACAGCGTGGTACGGTTCGGAGAGGGATCGGCCGGAAGAATTGCCCGCGAAGGTGCCACGGTGGAGTTCACGGACGCCGTTACTATCACGGAAAATGTGATTTCGCACCAGGTCACGCTGACCGGACTCAAACCGGGAACCGCCTACACGTACCAGATCGGGTCCACGGACCCGTCAGGGAACGGAGAAACCACGAGCAATCCGCAGACCGTGTACACGCTCCACGAAGAAGACCTCGCGGCGCCTCTGATTCTCGGCGGCCCTGCGGTGATCGGCCGGACGGATTCACGTATCACGGTGAAGTGGACAACGGATGAACCTTCCGACAGCAAACTGTTGTTCAGGCGCGTGGGATCGGCGGATCAGCCTACCGAGGTTGTGGTTCCTGACAACGTGATCGAACACGTGGTGACGTTGACGAACCTTCTGCCATCGCAATCGTACGAGATCACCGTGCGATCCTCCGACCTGGTGGGCAACGGCCCGGCTTCGGCCTCCGTAACTGGCGCGACCGAAGCGGCGGCCGACACGAAAGCGCCTTCGTTCACCGGTGGGCCGACGGTTTCGGCGGATGCAACACAGGCGCTGATTTCGTGGACGACCGACGAACCGAGCGACACGCGGGTGGAGTACGGCACGACGGTGGCACTCGGCCTCGTTGCAAACCTCGCGACGTTCAGCACCAACCATTCAGTCACACTGACGAATCTTACTCCCGCGACGCAGTACTACTACCGGATTTCCTCCGGCGATGCGAGCGGGAATATCGCGGATTCCACGAGCGGATCGCTGGTCTGGACGACGCTTGCCAGTGCGGACGTGACGCCGCCGGAAAAGGTGACAGGAGTCACCTCGATCAACGGCGCGTATTCGGTTCGCCTCTCATGGGCGGCCAATACGGACGCGGATCTTGACGTCTATGTGATAGAACGAGCAATCGGCGCGGGTGGTTTTGCCAAAATCGCCGATCAAAAGGTAACCACGTTCACTGATCAGACGGTGGTGACCGGTACTACCTACCGGTATCGGCTCCTGGCGCAGGACCGTTCCGCCAACCGCAATCTCAGTGTTCCGAGCGATACGATTACCGTCACGCCGTCTCTTTCGGATGCGCCGGGCGCACCAACGGTGTTCCGGCACGATACGACCGTGAGCGCTCGTCCTATCCTGAAAGTGACCAACGGCACGGCGAATCTGCGGCCGGTGGCGGGGCATCTGTTCATCGTTGCCCGCGATTCCGCCCTCACGCAGATTGTAACCACCAGTTCCGTCCCGGTGAGCGGTCCGACGACGGAATGGCAGCTGCCGTTCATGCTGGATCACCTGGCGAAATACTGGTGGGCGGTCCGGGCAGTGGACAATGCGGGCTTCATGAGTCCGTTCTCCGATCGGACGAGCTTCACGGTGGATACGCTTGCCAAGAAGACCGCGGTTCAACTGGCGGCATTCACCGCCACAGGTGCCCAGAGCCATATCACGGTGGCGTGGCGGCTTGCCGCCGCGAGCCCGGAGGCGTCGTTCACCCTGTGGCGCGCTGCAGGTGAAAATGGCGAATACGAGCGGATTTCGGGGCAGGTGTTCACCGGCGGCCGTGAGTTTGTCTTCTTCGATCGAGCGGTTGTACCGGGTGTAGAATACCGGTACCGTATCGGAGCGACCGAGACGGGAAGTGGCCGGTCAGTGTTCTTCGGGCCGCTCGTAGCGCGGGTTGCGGCACCGGAAAAGGTGGTGCTGGACCAGAACACACCCAACCCGTTCAACCCGGTGACGCAGATCGCGTATCAGGTGCCATGGACGGCGGATGTGAGGCTCGTGATCTTCAACTCCCTCGGGCAGGAGATCCGCACCCTGGTGAACGGGCCACAATCTGCGGGCTTCTACCGGGTGACGTGGGATGGGAGGACAACCGCCGGTGGCGATGCGGCGTCAGGTGTGTATTTCGCACGGCTGGTGGTTACGCCAAGAGAAGCAGGCTCACGCATTGCGGAAACGCGTGTGATTCGGATGTTGCTCATAAAGTAACCGCGGAAATCCTCTACCGGGAGGCGGCGTTGGCGCGCATCGCGCAACGCCGCCTCCCTTCATTTGAACACGTTTGCTCCCCCAGAAACACGGACGTTATCATTAGCGATATGTCGCGCACGACCCGTTCTTTCACTCCGTAATCCAGCCACGGGAGATTCTCCATGGACAACGCCGCAGACAAACCCGGACGGTACATGGCGCACCAGTATCTCCGGGACCGATGGGACCGTACCGGGCGCCTGCTTGCATTTGGCGCGAAGAATGAAGAGGAATGGAGGATATGGCGAAGAGATCTGCTCAGGGTGCTGCGTAGACTTACCGGGTACGACACCATGCTCATGTGTCCCCTCAATCCGACGGTTACCGAGGCCGTGGAATTCGATGATTATGTCCGTGAGCGAGTGGAAATCGAGACCGAGCCGGGGATCGTCATGCCTCTTTTCGTGCTGGTTCCGAAACAGGGGACGCCTCCGTATCCGGCAGTGATTGCTCCCCATGGCCACGGGGGAGGGGGCAAAGCCGCAGTAGTGGGACTGCGCGAACGCCCGGAGCTCGCCAAGGCGATCGACCACTACAACTACGCTTACGGCGTGAGCTTTGTGCGCGCCGGTTTCATCACGTTCTGCCCTGACGCGCGCGGGTTCGGCGAGCGGCAGGAGGCCGCGGTGAAAGGAAACGTCCTCGCGTCGTCGTGCAGTGTGCTGAACAACATGGCGTACCCGCTGGGCCAGACGGTGACGGGGATGTGGGCATGGGACCTGACGCGCCTTGTGGACTACATCGAGACGCGTTCGGATTGCAGGCGAGACCGTATCGGGTGCGCGGGGCTCTCAGGTGGCGGATTGCAGACGCTCTGGGCGACGGCCTTTGACGAGCGCATCACCTGCGCGGTGATCAGCGGGTACCTCTACGGATACAAGGACTCTCTGCTGGACCTTCACCAGAACTGCTCCTGCAACTACGTGCCGCACCTGTACGAGTATGTGGACATGGGCGACATCGCCGCGACAATCGCACCCCGGCCGATCCTCATAGAAACCGGAAACAAGGACGCCCTCAACGGAGCGAGGGGAGTTGAGAACGTGACGTCGCAGGTGGACATCATTCGGAAGTCCTACGGTATTTTTGGCGTGCAGGACCGGGTTTTCCACGATGTATTTGAAGGTGAACACCGGTGGAATGGCGTGCACGCGTTGCCGTGGCTCGAAAAGTGGTTAAAATAGGGACGGGTTTCGTCGTCTGGCGTGTGGCGGAAATGGAAGAAGCCGCGTCGTCCGAGACGCGGCTTCTTCGTTTCCGATATGTGGAAAACTCGTTTATGCCGAAAGTGCTTTCAACACGTTGCTGAGACGAGCCTTGTGCCGAGCGGCCGCATTCTTGTGAATGACGCCCTTGCGCGCAGTGCTGTCAATGATTGGCACTGCTTTTTCAAAGGCTGCTTTCGCCTCCTCCGGCGTGGAGGCTTTGCGGACAGCCTTTACCACGGTGCGAAGCCTCGACATCCACTGACGGTTTCTTGCCTGTTGTTCGCGATTCGTGCGGATTCTTTTGATTGCGCTTTTGTGGTTGGCCACGCCGGGCTCCTTATGCTTGTCTGCTCACCTCGTGATTCTTCACCAAGAATGACGAACATATAAAAATAGGGAACGGCATGGCCCCTGTCAATCTCGACCTCAACAAACCCGCTACAATCGGTGATTGATCTCTCTGAGAGTCGGGTAGAGCTGGCGGTAAATCACGAAGCGCTCACTGTACCGCGCGGAGACTTCCGGACGAGGTTCGAATACCTCGTGTTCATGAATCAGCGCGGATGCTGCTTCCGCAAGTGATCCGTACACGCCCGTTGCAACGCCGGCAAGCATCGCCGTGCCGAGGGAGCCTCCTTCGGACGTTTGCAGTGTGGCTACGGGAACGCCGAGCATATCTGCCTTGAGCTGGTTCCACAGACGGGACTTTGCCCCTCCGCCGGTAGACCGAATCCTTTCCACCGCGACATCTGACCTTCGCAAAGCTTCCAGATTCAGCTTCATTTCGAACGTCGTGCCCTCGATGAGGGCTTTAACTATCTCCCCTTTTGTTGTGGTCAGTCTGAGGCCAAGCAGGGCGCCGCGGGAATTCGTGTCGAACCATGGTGTTCCTGTTACGGTGAAATGAGGAAGCACCATTACTGGCGAAGGCCCGTCCGGAAGATCGCTGAGGATGACCTCATAGGGATCAATTCCTTTTTCCGCGGCAAGGCGCTTCTCCGTGTCGGCGAATGTGTCCCGGTACCATTTCAACAGATTGCCGCCGGTGCTGTTGTAGGCCACGGAGCAGTATTTGTCCGGGACGACGTGCGGGTAACAGGCAAGGTTGTTCTGGATGAAATCGGTGCTGTCCACAAAATGATCGAACGCCGGTGTGATGCAATCCACGGTCCCTGTTCCGTACACCGCGCTTCCTCCGGTAAGAATTCCCGCGCCCAGCGCATTGCAGGGTTGATCATGGCCGCCTGTCACGCATTTCACGCCGCGGGGCAACCCCAGTTCGTTGGCCACGGTATCCGCTACTTTGCCCACCAGAGTGCCCGATTGAACCGCGATCGGGAACTTCGCGGGATCGAGCTCGGCGATCTCGAACAGCCGTTCCGACCACCGCTTTGCGCGAACGTCGAATCCCATGGTCCGAGCCGCCTGGGAGTAATCGGTGACCGGTTCCGTGCCCAGAAGGTAAAAGACGAACTCCTGGAAGCAGAGGAATTTCCAGGTCTGGTCGTAGACTGACCGCCAGTGCTCTTTGATCCATTGCGTGCGGGGCAGCGTGAAAATGGAGTAGATAGTGTGGCCGGTTATGCGGAACACGTCTTCATTGGAAATCCGGCCCCGCCACCAGTCGGGGTACGAGGCCGTTCGTTCGTCCAGGCTGACCTGAACCGGCGCGAGGAATCTTCCATCCCGTGCGACAGGCACGGCGGCCTCCCCCATGGCCGACACGGAAAGTGCGCTGACAGGATCATGCCGGGTTTTTGCCGCCACGAGGGAGATCACGTCTTTGATAGCCGCGGCGACCTCGTGGGGGTCGACTTCCATCCAGCCTTTCTGCCGAGAGTGGAGCGGGTACTCCCTGTATGCGGAGGCTATCGGTCTGCCACCGTGGTTGAATGCTACTGCTTTCGTTCCTGTGGTGCCGACGTCGATTCCCAAAAGGCTCATGTCCGCCTCCTTGCCCCGCGGCGTCACGTTACTCCGGAGAGGTCTATCTCCGGCGGTTCGAACTGCTTGAGGATTCCTGTGTCGTGGAGAACGCGCAGGAAAGGAAGTTCATACCGGAATGTGCTGAACGAGTGGCTATCCCGCGGGAACAGCCGTATCTCCTGAGACAGGCCACCGTCCGGCAATTCGGTAAAGAACGTGCCCTGGGAAGCAGAATCGCGGCTCCACGGCCCGAACAACCTCAGAAGCTGAATACCCCGCTTCAAATACACCGAGTCCCTTGTCCATTGCCACGCGTATGCCATGGACTCAAGCTCCGTTGCGCTTCCGGAAGGGTAACGATTCTCCGGCAGTTCCTTGTACACCAAAAGCCCCGTGGGAAGACTCAGATGCTCCCACTGATCCTCAATGAGCTTCAGTGCGAGATCCTTCCACAGGTCGTCCCCGGAGATGTCCCAGAGACGTTTCAGCCCGATGACGGCGATGTTCGTCATGAAACCTGCACGGTACGGGAACCCGTAAGAGACCGATTCCGTCAAGTGGCCCGTGGTACCGCTCACCCGTTCGTGGAGCCCTTTCCCGTGGGCGAGTGCGCAGGTGCGGTAGCGTTCGTCGCGGGTGAATTCAAAGAGCGCCGTCAGGGCTATCAGGGCCCAGCCCGTAACCCGCGAGGCCATCCAGTCGGAATTCAGATCCGCGCGGTGGGCTTCCGTCCAGCGGAGAAGGTGCTCTCCCAGAGCGAGAGCGTGTTCCCGCGGGTGTTCGAGTCCTGTGAGGAGATGGTATGTAATGAGTCCTTCCACCCATTCATGGCTTGGATCAACACCATAACCGGGTGGCCCGATATGGTTTGCGAGATGGATGGATTGGCCGCCTTCGTTGATCGGGTGCGCCGGATCCGAGTGGACGGTATCCACGTCCATCATATGCCATACGTGCGGTTCGACGGTCTGAAGCCACACGTTTCTGTCGCCGGTTCTCAGAAACTGCAACATTGCCATGTACGGCATGTCGTACTCGTTGTTGACCCAGATCACCTCTTCCACGGCATCTTTGCCTTTCAGATGCCTTCCCCTGCCCTGCGCGCTGTACCCCACTCCGTTCGCATCGCCATAGTGAAGCATCCCGTAGGCGCGCGCCAGGCCGCGGAACCCGCGGGCAAAATGCGTTTCAAGCTGCGGATAGGCTTCTCCCCGCGCGGCAAAGAAGAACGGTATGGCGTTCGTTTCCTCGATGTAGTGCGGGTCCACGGCAGCAATCACCGGGCGGAGCACCGGTGCGACCGCAGGCATCGCGGACTCGTAATCCTCCGCCGGGTGGGAAAACGCGAGGACCAACTCGTGTGTCTTCGCCATTCCACGGCGGAAATTCCACACGCCTGCAGTATCCGGCCAGATGTCATACCGCAACGCGCGACCGTAATAATGGACGGCTTTCGGGAAGAGAAAATGGCACCACCGGGGTAGTACGGTGATCATCTTCGTCGCGTCACCGAGGACGACGAAAGGCTCCATCTGAACTTCGGCCCGAAGCGTGTTCAGGTTCCCGGACTGACGATTCCCGTCGTGCGCCCGGGTCTCCAGCCCGTCGGTTGCCACGCTGACCCATCCTTCGGGCATGGAGTAGCGCGTGTGGTCCGTGCCGACGAATGCCCAGCAGGTTGCGGTATCCAGGGAAAAAGGCTGGATCATCTGGATTTTGCTTACCGGAACGGCATCAGCGGGTTCCCTGTTCACGATGGTGTAATACCATCGGACGATGGCCTGATCCGCATACACGACCATCCTGAGGACGTAATCGAGCGCGGCATTCCCTTCGAGATCGAAATGTTTGCCGCGCATGGCGATGACGGCGCGTTGAACGCCGGGCTCTTCGATCGTGAGAGTTGCCGGTCCGTTCGAAAGGTCCAGCATAAGCCCATCGGGCTGGGCGATGCGTACGGTTCCGGGGCTTTCGCTGAAAGTGATTCCGTGAGCGATCACCTCGCTCAGCAGTCCGCCCTGGGTCGCCGCAAGCCTGCAACGCAGAACGCCCGTATCCACATGGAGTTCTTCGCCCGCCCACTCGATGCGGATACCTTCTTCCGGCTCCTTCCCATCACCGTGGTCGCTTATTTCTACGGAGATGTCGCGGCATTCCCGCGGCTTGAGATCCACCGCGAAATCCAGCAACATCCACTTCACCGAGCCATCCGGCCACGTTGCCATTATTCGGCGTTGCGCCGGTATCTCCGAACCGCACCTATCGACCAGATGAACCTGCCCGAGGGAGGTTACCGTACTTCGCGGGAACGGCACACTTGCCGTGACCGGCCATTTCTCCCGGTGGTGGTTTGATGGCTCGACGACACGAATTGTTGGGCGGGTCGACATACGTTCAGGCTCCCCAAGGTTCTGGCTCAGAATTCCCCGCGCAAAGGGGTGCTGACTCCCGGGATCTCATGGTACTCAGAGATCTTGCCGTTGATGCTGTGCGGAGGCGGCATAGACTTTCGCCTCCTGATTGGTCGGGCGCGCAACAGCGTATCATGGTGGAATCTTTCGTCCGACATGGGGTGGTCGGTGTTGAAGTGCAGCCCCCGACTTTCCTTCCGTTCCATGGCGCATCGAACAACAAGCGCCGCCACGCACGCCATGTTTCGAAGCTCGATGAGCTCCGCGTTTACCTTTGCCCGCCGGTAGAACTCCTCAACTTCCTTCCAGATCAGTTCCAGACGGTGGTGAGCGCGGCGAAGTCGGACGTCGGAACGCACAATGCCGACGTAGTCCCACATCAGGTCTCGGATCTCTTCGATATCATGCCGAAGAAGGATCCACTCCTCCACGTCGAACACGTCACTGTCATCCCAGGCGGGAATCTCAGGCAGAGGAGTGCGGGCAAGTCCACTCTGCTTGATGTCCTCGATTGCGCCGTTGGCCATGACGACCGCCTCGAGGAGGCTGTTCGAGGCAAGGCGATTTGCTCCGTGCAGGCCCGAAAGAGCCACCTCCCCGCAGGCATACAGGTTCAGGATATCCGTCCGCGAGGTGATATCGACGACAACACCACCGCACATGTAATGTGCGGCAGGGACAACCGGAATGGGCTGCCGGGTCATGTCGATGCCCAGTGACAGGCATTTATTATAAATGTTTGGGAACCGGTCTTTGACACTGTCCGGGTCTACGTGCGTAATGTCCAGATACACGCATGGTTTGCCGGTTGTTTTCATTTCCCTGTCGATCGCGCGGGCGACAATATCCCGTGGCGCGAGGCTTTTCATCGGGTGGACAGAGTCCATGAACCGCTCGCCGCGGTCGTTGATGAGGACTGCTCCGTGTCCTCGAACGGCTTCGCTGATTAGAAAAGAGCGTTCGTGTGGATGGTACAGAGTGGTTGGGTGGAATTGCATGAATTCGAGGTTTCCCACTCGCGCTCCCGCGCGGTAGGCCATTGCGATTCCGTCACCGGTTGCAATATCGGGGTTTGTCGTGTGGCGCCATGCCTGTCCCGTGCCTCCCGTTGCGAGAACAGTTCTGCGAGCCAGAAAGCGAGAGACACGGTTCTCTTCCGCGCTGAACACGTACGCACCCCAGCAGGTTACGTGACGCGCGGGACGCCGTCCCGGCAGATGGTGTTCCGTGATAAGGTCGACGGCGACGTGGTTCTCGAAGATCGTCACGTCCGGGCATTGTTGGATTGCCGCGAGCAGCGCGCGCTCGATTTCGGCACCGGTAAGGTCGTGTGCGTGGACTATGCGGTTATGGGAATGTCCCCCTTCTCTTCCCAGCGCGAGCGTGCCCTGTGAAGTCAGGGTGAACTGAACTCCCCAGTCAACAAGCTGGCGCACGATGCGCGGCCCTTCGCGCACGATGTGGGTAACGACGTCCTCGTGGCACAAACCCGCGCCGGCGACGAGAGTGTCGTTAACGTGCAACGCGAAATCGTCTACTTGGTCCAGCACCGCGGCGATACCACCCTGCGCGCGGTTTGTGTTTGTATCGTCTTTTTTTCGCTTCGTTACGACGGCAACAGATCCGAGCTGCGCAGCCTGAAGCGCGAAGGAAAGGCCTGCGATTCCGGTTCCGATGACCAGAAAATCGGTCTGAACATCCATGTGGCTTCTCGTTGGTTCGCGCCGCGAGGACTCGAAGCGCGCGTACGACGTGCGGCAGGAGTTAACGTTAATGTACCGGAGGGGGGAAAACAGGGACAAGGCGAAGGCGGGTGACCGGTACGAAAGGGGAACGGAAAAGGGTATCCTGTGCGGGCCGACGAAGTTCAAGCTTTCTTTTATGACCGACCCTGCAAAAAGTTCCTGCCCTGTTCTGAGCTTGGTTGGCCGAACGATATTCTACTAAAATATTGATTAAACTGGTCTTACGTACAAAGATACATGCAATAGCAATAGTCGTGCCGTAACCCCCAAACAAAAAAATATTCCCTGCGAACGCCTGTGAAGTGTTCCCAGGACGTGATGGATTTTACTATATTCATTAACGGTAATCCCGAGGGCAGTATCGGAGCCGTTCGCGCATGAGGGGAAACGCTGCGTGAAGGCGCTCTGCCCGCGGAGGTTCGATCTGTAGTCAAGTGCTGGTCAGGTGGTGAGAGCTATACCCGTGAGGGGTGTCGTGCCGGCTCCTCGCGACTAGCTGTATCCTGTCGCTGACGCACAGGCCACCACAGCATTACAGCGGCACAACAGTCCCGATATTTTCGGGAGGAGGTTGTATCAATGGTTCGTCGCACTGCATTGCTCTTTGGCGTCGGCATCATGGCCGCCGGAATGATTCTTGCCGGTTGCAGCAAGCCGCCCACAGAGGAGATCACCGCTACTCAGGCTGTTATCGATTCAGTGAAGGCGTTGCCGGAAGTGAGCGCGTACGCTGCAGATCAGATCGCTGCAGTGGAAGCGACGATGGCTGACGTTCAGGCGAAGGTTGCCGAGAAGAAGTACGATGAAGCGCGTCAGGCGCTCCAGGGCTTGGCAGACCAGGCTCGCGCGATCGTCGCGACTGCCGCCGCGAACAAGGAAGCCATGAAGGGCACGTCTGAGCAGGCAATCGCTGATGCGAACTCGGCCCTGGCTGCTGCGGATCAGCAGATCATCAAGCTGAAGAGGAATGCAACCCCCGAGATGAAGCAGAAGGTTGCCGATGGCAAAGCCGCTGCCGCTGCCGCTGCTGAAGCGTTTGCTGCTGGTGATTACGCCACCGCCGCCGCGAAGGCCGCCGAGGCGAAGGCTGCTGCGGACGCAATCGTCAATCCGCCGGCTGCTCAGTAATCCACGTTACGAACAGACGTTACGCGAGGTCGCGCATCAATGTGCGCGACCTCGTTTCGTGTACGGTGTTTCATGCGGCAAAGATCCTCGTGGTCCCCGATTCTGCTCGTCGCGACGGGCGCGGTCGGGTTTGTCCTGTTCGGGTACGTTGTGTACCCATCTCTTGCGGTTCTGTGGCAAAGCCTGGGCGCGGCGGACGGGTGGACGCTTTCGCATTACGGCAGGTTCTTTTCGTTCACCTCTTCCGCGAATCTCCTCGCGACATGGAACAGCGTCCTCGTTTCCTGCCTTTCCGTCATTCTGGCTGCACTCATTGGCGTGCCTTTGGCCTTTCTCCTGAGCACATTTGACTTCCCGGGCAGGAAGGCCTGCAGCGCACTCGTTTCAATGCCGATCGTCTTGCCTCCACTTGTGGGAGTACTTGCCTTTGTCTTTTTGCTGGGCGAGAGCGGGTTGGTTCCGCGCGGGCTTTCGAACCTGACGGGATCCAACTCGGCGTCGTGCGCACTGACCGGAATCGCCGGGGTGGTCGCAGTCCATGGGTACAGCTTCTCAGTCTTCTTTTTCACGTTTGTAAGTTCCGCGCTGGAGAACCGTGACACCAGTCTCACGGAGGCGGCAGCCAGTCTCGGAGCCGGAAAGTGGCTCCGGCTCCGTCGCGTGACGTTGCCCCTTCTGATGCCCGCGCTGGTTGGCGCTGCGATCATTGTGTTCATGACAAGCATGGCGTCATTCAGCGCTCCGTTGTTGTTCGCCGGTGAACTTCGTGTGTTGAGTGTCCAGCTCTACTCCACCCGCCTTTCGGGTGATCTCAGGCTTGCCGCGGTCCAGTCTGTCGTACTTTCCGGGGTATCCCTTGCGTTCCTCTTTGCGCTGCGGTACTGGAACAACCGCCGTCGCGTGACCATGGCAACCAAAGGAACACGGGGCAGGCGGAGAAGCCTGCCAAGAGGCTTGACCAGATGGTTGATCCCGAGCGCTGGGTTCGTGGTTTCGGTGATCATGGTTTTGCCCCATCTGACGTTAGTACTGCTGTCTTTCATCAAACAAGGAACGTGGACTTTCCGGTCCGACGCGTGGTTTCCCGCAGTATTCACGGTCGAGAATTACCGGATGGCGCTGTCTCTGGCGCGCCCGCTTGCAAACAGCATTCAAATGGCATTCTTCGCGACACTCGGCAATCTGGTGGTCGGTGTGTTCATAGGGTGGTTGCTGGCAGTGAAGCGTATCCGGTTCGGGAACGTGGTGGATGCGCTGGTCATGCTGCCGTGGGCGCTTCCGGGGACGGTGGTAGCTGTCAATCTTCTTACCGCGTTCAGCACCGGAAACGTCTTCAGCTTCGGGCAGGTTCTCGCGGGTTCGGTCTGGTTACTGCCCCTCGCCTATTTCGTTCGAAACCTTCCCGTGGTTGCCCGCTCCGCACAAAGCGCGTTCGTCCAGATCGACCCCTCACTTGAGGAAGCCGCGCGAAGCCTCGGCGCCGGATGGTGGTTGCGTTTCCGTCGCGTCACACTTCCCCTCATTGCCCCAGGCGTTCTCGGAGGGGCGATGCTTGCGTTCGTAACTGCCCTTGGGGAATTCGTTGCGTCCGTCTTGCTCTGGGTTCCGGCAAACCAGCCGATATCCATGGCGATTTTCGGAGAATACCGCGAGTACCGACTGGAAGTCGCCGCGGCGTACGGGGTGTTGCTCGTGGCGTTCATCGGGCTGGTGTTTTTCGTCTCCCGGGTTGCGTTCGGATCGAAGGCAGCGTCAGAAGTGTGAGCAATGGACCGGAGTCAACTAGACATAATTAGCATTATCACGCGTGCTTCTCTCATTGCGGTTGTCCCCGGATGCCCCTCAAGTGATCTTTGTGGAGATTGCCAACCGGCTGGTCGGAAGTGAGGTGACGTGATGCATGCGCGAACCATGGCGGCATTTCTGCTTCTTCATTGCGGGGTCTGCGCAGCATCCCACAGTTTCGTCATTGCTCGGAATGGGCGGGCGAGTGCGAAAATTGTGACCGCGCCGGAAATCGATTGTCCGTTTGACAAAGGCGTGAACAATCAGGCGGTGCGAGACCTGATACGAGTAATCGGAGTGATGTCCGGCGCGTCATTGCCTGCGGTTCAGGATACGCTGGCATACAATGACGGGCCGCAGATACATGTCGGGCAGACAGAATTCGTCAAACGAGCGGGGCTCATCGAACCGGGGCTGCCACCGAACGCGTATCGCGTCGTGTTGACGTACGAGGGAGGGCAGGCACGATTGGTTCTTGCGGGGCCGACCGCGCTCGGCACGTCAAACGCCGTGTATGATCTGCTCACCAGTGAGCTGCATGTTATCTGGGGCATGGAGAACCAGCTCTTTGAGGACATTCCGCGGCGCAAGACAGTCGAAGTGGGCCCTGTCGACCGCACTGTCCGACCCACTTTCCCCTTCTTCTTTCTGAACGGACCTTCTGCGCCGTGGCAGGCGCGGCACCGGCTTTCATCGGGTGGCCTGGAGTTTCCGTACATGCGGCACGGCCACAACGTCTACCACTACTTTCCTGTAAGCCGGTACCGCAATCACCCGGAGTATTACCCGCTGGTTGACGGGCGGCGCAAGCTGCCGGAAAGAGATGGTGATGGACGCGCCCACGTCTGTTATACCAATCCAGAAGTGGTTGCAATCATGATAGAGACGGTTCGGTCGTATTTCGACGCAAATCCTCAAGCGCCTGGTTTCAGCCTTTGTGCCGCTGACGACGACGGGATGTGCTCGTGCGACAATTGCTCGCGTCTGGACAACGGTGCGCCTCCGTTTCGCGGCAGGGAGAAAATCTATTCAGACAGCTATTTCGCCTTTGTGGACACTGTGGCGAAAGCGGTGCTCCAGAGCCACCCTGACCGGTACCTGAGTGCGTACGCGTACGATGTGACGGAGCCGCCGCCCCGGCACATCAGTCGCCTGCCACCGAATGTTGTTGTGTATCTGACACAGGATGCCACGCAATACTTCGACGAGGCGTACCGCGAGGAAGACGAACGCATACTGGACGCGTGGAAGACCATAGCCGAGCATGTCTGCCTTTACGAGTACACGAATCTTGGCTGGTTCCTTCCGCGGAATTTCGCGAGCCTCACCGCGAAGAGGATTCGTTATCTGAGCCAAATCGGAATAGATGGATACTACGCCGAAGCGCATCCGCATCCCGCACAAATGGCACCGGTGATGTACCTGACGGCGAAGCTCGCGTGGGACCCGGCGTTGAATGCCGAAGATGTTCTGGAGGAGTGGTACCAGAGGATGTTCCGTGAAGCAGCCCCACACATGAAAAGCTTCTATGTTACCCTCGACAGCGCGTGGATGCACGCAGACAGACGCGGAGCATGGTGTGCGGGTCTCAATCGTATGTGGGAGGAATTTGCCGCATACCCTCCCCGGTACAGGGAAGTGGCATGGCGGCACCTGGATGTAGCAATGCGCTCGGCGAGGGATGAGACGACCCGCATGCGGGTGCAATACGTTCGCGATGGGCACGAACCTGCATACCGTGTTTCCCGGGCGTTTGAATGGGCGCATTCGTTGAACACGCGAAGTTCTGAAGATGAGATCGTCCGTGTGCTCTCCGAGTTCGAAAGGTTCATGGAGACGTTTTTCCGGAACGTCGAGTCCAATCCCGATTACGCGGACATTGCCTACCGCGGCGCACGGTTTCACGAACGCACGAAATGGATCAAGCTGGATATACTGCGGTGCATTGACAGAGCGCTGGCGGGTCGCCCCGAGATGCATGCACGGCTTCTCGCGACAAACGCGACGTTCAGCGAGATGGACGACACTGCAAAGAACCGTCGAACCCGAGGTTACCGCCGGTGGACAAACCGCGACATGGAGACGCGAGGCGTTTTTCCGTCATATATCGCGGACCAACCACCGTATCTTCCGTCGGAATGACCTGCATTGGAGGGAGATATGCCACGTCATGACTGGTGGAGCAAAGAGTTCCAGAAAATGGTTGTGCTTGGCGAAAGCACCGTGGAAGGTGGGTGGTGGACTGCATCCGCTTCAGAGCGTTGGGCGGACATACTGGCGAACCTGATCAATCAGTGCCAGCGGACTCCCATGCAGTATGTCAACAAAGGGATAGGGGCAAATGCGATCAGTCCGCGAAGCCCCGGGTATGCTGCCTCGCGCAAACCGAGCGCGCTGGAACGGTACGCGGAGGACGTTATCGCACAGAAACCGGACCTGTTCATCCTGTGTTACGGCCTGAATGACATGCGCGCCGGAATGCCGTTGAACGATTTCATTGATGACATGCGCACCATTGTGACGGACGTCAGGAACGCGTGCGCCCCGCTCATCATCCTCACGACCATCTACTACATGACCGGCTGGAAGAGCTACCCACCGTATGATCGGGGGTCGGTGGCACTCACCGAGGAGTTCAACCGGGCGATCAAAGCGCTGGCGGAAGAGCAGCAGTGCCTCGTTGCCGACGTGTGGGACGCGGAGGGACAGGCCGATTGGTTGATCCATCCGGATGGAGTTCACGCGAACAAGGTCGGCAACATTCTGATCGCGAACCGCGTCTTTGAAACGATAGCCAAGAACGCAAGCGCCTTGAGCAATTCGGTGTATGAACGAGACCTGCCCGGAAGGGTGGCGCAGGAACTCATTCGGATCCGGGAGTCGCAGGGTGATCCCTATCGGGCATGGTGGCAGAAGCACTGAGGCGGGGGATGGCGGTATGGAGCGCGCGGAATACGATCGGCTCGTCGACGAGATTCTCGAACACGACTATCGCTATTATGTTCTGGCGGATCCTGCGATCAGTGATGAGGAATACGACGGCATACTTCGCCAGCTGCGGGCTGTGGAAGCGGAGCACCCGGAATGGCGGCGAGCCGATTCGCCGACACACCGTGTGGGAGGGGCGCCGACAAAGGAGTTTCCGCCCGTTGTCCATCAGCGCCCCATGTTGAGCCTCGACAACACGTATGACGAAACAGAGCTCGCTGAGTTCGACCGACGTGTGCGTGATTCCCTCAAATTGGACGCCGTGGACTATGTCTGCGAACTGAAAATGGATGGAGTTGCGCTGAGTCTCCGGTACGAAGGGGGTGCGCTTGTTCAGGCCTCCACCCGGGGCGACGGGGTTACTGGAGACGATATTACGGACAACGCCAGAACCATCCGCACCATACCTCTTCGCCTGCGGCACGGGCTGAGCGATATGGAAGTGCGTGGAGAAGTGTATCTGCCGACGGCTGAATTTCGAAAGATGAATGAAGCTCGCATCGAGGCCGGCGAAAAAGCCTTCGCGAATCCGCGTAACGCTGCCGCAGGAACTCTCAAACTTATGGACCCGAAGGAGGTGGCACGCCGTCCGCTCGCCTTTGTTGCGTACTGGCTGGATGACCGGCAAAATGATGGTGGCACGCAGTGGCACGCGCTCGAATTACTTCAGAATCTGGGTTTCGTTGTAAGTGCGCATCGGCGGCTGTGCAGGTCGTTCTCCGAAGTGCTTCTGTTCTGCGAAGAATGGGAGGAGAAACGCGACGCCCTGCCCTACGAAATAGACGGCGTCGTGGTCAAGGTGAACCGGCTGGATTTTCAGGAACAGCTTGGTTACACGTCCAAAAGTCCGCGTTTCATGATCGCGTACAAATTCCGGGCGCGGAAGGCGGAAACGACTCTCCTCGAAATCGGACTGCAGGTTGGCCGAACCGGAGCGGTGACGCCCGTGGCGATTCTGGAACCGGTTCTCGTCGGCGGGATAACGATCAGCCGGGCGACACTGCACAATGCCGACGAAATACGGCGCAAGGATGTCCGGCCCGGCGACACCGTAATCGTGGAACGAGGCGGGGACGTGATCCCGAAAGTCAGCGGCGTGGTCCTCGAAAAACGGCCACCTACATCGGTTCCGTTTGAATTTCCGGCCGCGTGCCCGGTGTGTGGCGCAATTCTGTTTCGTGGAGCGGAGGATGCGATCACGCGATGTGAAAATGCGGCGTGCCCGGCGCAGGTTCGAGGAAGGATTCTCCATTTCGCCAGCCGGCCGGCGATGGACATTGAGGGGCTTGGGCCGGCGGTGGTGGACCAACTGGTGAATGCGGGCCTGGTTCGCAACGCCTCAGACCTGTATGAGCTTGAACCCGCGCGGGTAACCGCGCTCGAGCGCATGGGAGAGAAATCGGCCACGAACCTCGTTGCCGCGATTCAGGCTTCAAAAGCGCGACCGTTTCCCGCGTTCGTCTATGCTCTTGGTATCCGAAATGTGGGTGAAACCACGGCACGGGCGCTCTGCCAGCGCTTCCGTTCCATCGACGCGATGATGAGCGCTTCGATGGAATCGCTCATGGAAGTGGAGGACGTCGGGCCCGTTGTGGCAGAGAGTATCGTGGATTTCTTCTGTGTGGAGGAGAATCGGAGACTTGTGGAACGGTTGAAAGCACACGGCCTGCAGACGGAATCCACCGAAGCTCAGGGGTTGGAGACTCCGTCAACGGGAAAGTTCACGGGGATGACGTTTGTTCTTACCGGTGCGCTGGAACGATTCTCGCGCGACGATGCGGCGGAACGTATCCGTGCAAAAGGCGGAACGGTGACGGATTCGGTGAGTCGCAAAACCTCCATCGTGGTGGCGGGACCTGGCGCGGGTTCCAAACTGGCGAAAGCAACGCAACTCGGAATCGAGGTCTGGGACGAAGCGCGTTTTCTGGCGGAACTGGGGGAATGACGCCCCTTGTTCGAACAACCGTGGGGCCCTTGGTTGACCCATTCTGGAATGCGCTTCATCTTTCATACATGGAAATCACCTGACGGCCGTGCGGCACCGGCGGGTGGATGCATTTTCCTGAACGGTAATCTGGTTCCTTGCCCCTGCCGCGGGAGGATTTCGCAGTGAAGAATTTCAAACCGGCGTACGGGATTGTTCCGCCTCTTATTACGCCGTTCAACGAGGATTTGTCGATTGACTGGTACGCGTACGACAGACTGATTGACTGGCACATTGAGCGGAATGTCACCGGTCTTTTTGTCGTATGCGGGTCGAGCGAATATTGGAAGCTGACCGAGGACGAAGCCATTCAGATGGCGAAGGCCGCGGTGAAACGAGCGAACGGAAGGATTCATATCCTGGCCGGGAGTACCAACTACCCGGACGACGACCTCACCAAGAACATCAACATGACGAAGCGGATGGCAGACACGGGCGTGGACGGCTGTTTCATTACTACACCCCGCACAATCCCGCCCCAGGACGATCTGATGTTGGATTATCACATGAAGATCCACGATGCTGTCAATTATCCGCTGTACGCGTATGAGATGCCGGGCGGGACCAATTACAAGTTCTCTCCGGAAGCGTTCGCGGCGCTCGGAGCGACCGAAAGATTCATAGGGATCAAGGACACCACGTGCGACCTCGCGAAAGTTGCGAAGAAGATTGCCGCGGCGAAGGGGACGATCAAGATCATGCAGGCACACACCCCGACATTGCTGGATTCCTGCAAACTCGGCGCAACCGGGGGCATCAACACCTCATCAAATGTGTGCCCCAGTCTTTTCCAGAAGCTTTTTGATCTGTTCGATGCGGGGGACCTCGAAACGGCAGAACGCCTCCAGCAGCGGATCATCCAGATAGACGAAATGATGTCCGATGGGTACGTGAAATCGGCCAAGGTCGCGGTCAGTATGATGGGCGTTCCCATGAAGCATTTCACCCGCAATCCTTCCAAGGACTTCACACCGGAGCGCATGGAAGAGCTGAAAAAGATGTGCGAACTGATCGAGGAAAGTGAGAAGGAGTTTGGGATCGTTCACCGATCGATCTGAAAACGCGTTCGATCGGGACCAATCAGAAGCGGGAGACTCGTTGAACGAGTCTCCCGCTTCTTTTTTTGCAGTCATCACGCCTTTTCGGCGAGCTCGTAACGAAACAGGCGGGAGCCAGGTCTTTCGCCGATAATGATGGAGAATCCCTCGGCGGTGAGATCGCCGCTTCTCCAGATTCGTGCGCCCGGCCCGTCGTACGACTGGATACGATACCGGGCGTTCGGGAGGACTCCTTTCAGGGGAACACGCACTTCCGGATACGGGCTGTTCTGGCGACGGAATGCAAGGATGACGCCTGATTCGAGGTCCGCACGATGGAACTGCCATACCGCCCACACATCGTCCGCGAGGCTGAAAGAGATGAGCGGGTAAAAATCTCCGAGCGCGTAGGGCTTCAGCTCCTGATACTGTTTCGCCATGGTTTGAAGCCACTCTACGGGAAACGCATCCCAGGGTGTCCGATACCCTTCAGGTTCATCGGGGCGGGCGACGGTAGTAGTGAGTGTGGCCCCCGGAATGAGCGTGCTCCGGAATGCATACGTGTCAGGCCTGTCGCAACACCCCGCACTCAGGGGAACCCACAGAGAAAGGCCGTGTGTCTGCCCCTGCATCCCGATCGGATCAAAATCGGGATAGCACTGATAATCGCTTCTCCAGAGCGGGATACTCCGGGAGATTGTTTCGAGGTCGATGCGTCTCCCGCCGCTGGAGCAATTGTCGATCAGCAACCCTGGATGGCGGTCCATGAGTTCGTCCCAGAATGCGTACAAGCCCTCAATATGCCGGATTTCAGCCATTCCGACTCGATCAGGCGTATCCATGGAATTCCAGAACGGTTCAGGATCCATGTTGAAATCCTGCCGGTAGACGGTTATCCCGCCTTCGGTAATCACGGATGAGATGATGTCGACCAGTCCCGCGCGCGCTTCGCGGTTTCCCAGATCAAACAGCCAGTTGTCTCCAATGGGTCCGGAAAGCCACTCAGGGTGGTGCCGGGTAAGAAAGGTCCCCTTGAACACGCGCTCCGGCTCAAACCAAAGTGTGAATTTCATTCCGAGTTCGCGGGTTACCTTCCCGATCGGTGCCATCCCCTCGGGGTAATTGCTCCTGTTCGGCCACCAGTTTCCGACGTGCGCGCCCCAGTTGGTGTTGAACACGGTGGCCTTGTCGCAGAATTCTGCATCGCCGTGCCATCCCGCGTCGATCCAGTAGTTGTCGAGAGGGATTTCCTGTAACGCAAACCAGCGCGCCTTTGCGATTTGCCGCTCGCTGCGGTTTTCGCCCCACCCCACAAACGAGAGAGGCACTTCCGGCGGGTTTCCAGCCGCGAGCGGCGTATGGTGGGCGAGAAGGAAGCGTCTGAGAGCATTCTGCCCGTCAATGGGTTCTCCATTCCAGAAGAGCAACAAAATGCGGGGTGATCGAATCTTCTCGCCGGGCAGAAGCGACAGATGGGTCTTCTGCATTCCCGCCGACACGCGCACTCCGCCGGTTTCGTTCGCGGCGAACGTGCACCGCCAGTTTCCTGTCCACCCGATGCCGCCGATCACCCGCTCCTTGTCTGTGTGCAGGCTGAAGAACGGCAAAGCCCCGTTGGAGGAACGCCCTCCCGTCGTGCCAATGCGGAATGTCTCTCCGGGTTTCAGAGCCGTTTCGTGCGGGGCGAAATCGTCATTGCGGCAGAGGCTTCCGTTGGCATGGCGAATCGTTGATGCTCCCGCGCCGGCAAACAGAGTGTCCAGGGGAAGTATGTCGCTGATGATTGGAGTGGCGTTGGTGCCTGCGTTTTCAAAGTGGAGGAGCCATTCCACCGCAGGGAAATCGAGGAACTGGTTGAATTCGCACGTGCACACCAGTCCTGTTCGACGGTCTCGGAAAACGCATGAGAATTCCCGAGCATGCCCGGCAGCAGTTGTGGTCAGCAGCTCGCGTTCCCAGCGGCTTTCCGAAAGCAGAATGCGTTCGCCGCCGTACACAAAAGAAAACGGAGGGGTGTTCGCAGCGGCGTCAAAGGCCCGTGCGGTCCATTCTTCAACGCGTTTATGAGCGTCTTTGTCTTTCTGTTCCATGGTCTTCGTCCTTCGGAAATCAACGTGCCGTTCCGTCGCCCGGTGAAGAGAATGTTACTCTACCCGGCGGTTCGAACCCACGCCCTCCCCCGTTCCGTTTTTGGCGTCCAGGGGGTAGGTTCAATGGGGCTTTGTCGCGATTCATTTTTTCCTTCGCGAACTTATCCACGGAAAGGAGTCAACTCAATGGTTACCGGAATCGGTCACGCTGCATACGGGGTCAGCGACCTGAACGCGAGTCTGCGTTTTTACTGCGGGCAACTCGGTCTGAGGAAGGCCTTCGAACTGCATCGTGATGATGGCACTCTGTGGATTGTATACCTCTACGCCGGTAATCGGTCGTTCATCGAACTTTTCCCGGAATCGGAGGTGCCTCCGCAGGAAGGGGGGAGCTACCGACACCTTTGTTTGATCGTAGACGACATGGCGGCAACACTGCGTGCGATGAAAATCGCCGGTCTTGAGCCTCTGAACCCGCCATCCGTGGGAAAGGATGGGAATACGCAGGCATGGGTGCGCGATCCCGACGGCAACCCCATCGAGCTCATGCAGATCGCACCTGATTCGGACCAGGCCCGTGCGATAACGTCGGGGTAATGTGAGCTCTTTTGGCACGGCATCTGCAGGGGGCTGTCATCAGTCGGAACTCGGCGTGCGCCCGATGACGAGTTCATCGGGACACAGAACGAAACCTGGAGATCAGGATTGGTGATGGTTGTCCGTTTGGCCGTGGCGGCCCTCATTGGCCTGTGGAACCTTTCGGCCGCGCACGCGGCTGAGCGACTGCGCGTCGTGGTCCATGAACTGGACGCGAACGGCGTATCTCCGCAGGTAGCGCGCGTCGTATCCGAACAGCTTCGATCCAAACTGATTGAGACACGACGGTTTGTTGTTCCTGAGCGCGAAAAGATGGAGGCTGTCGTTGCCGAGCAATCAGTCTCTCTGAGCCTCCTCGCCTGTTCCAGCCAAGAGTGCGCGATTGAGCTGGGGCGCATCCTTCAGGCGAACAAAATGGTTGTCGGGTCGGTCTCCCTCCTTAACCAGACGTACAGCATCAACACGCGATTCCTAGACCTGGAAACGGGTGCGGCGGAGTTTTCCGCCGAGGAAAAATGCCAGACCGCGGACGATCTGTTTCTGGCAGCGGAACGGCTGGCCGCGCGAATTGCCGCTTCCGTTCCGCAACGAGGTACCGTTACGGCAGTGAGCGGGGAGAATATCATTATTGATTTGGGCGCCCTCGACGGAGTATCAACAGGGATGCAATTCCGCGTCCTGCGGAGGGTGGAGCGGGTACAGGGTTACTGGGAAGAAGAACAGGTGGCCCTGGCCGTGGTAACATCCGTTCAACCCACGTGGTCGCGGATAGAGCCGCAGCGCGCCGGATTGAATTTCATGCGTCCGGTTTCCATCCAGCAGAACGACATCGTTGTCGGCGTTCAATCGATCACTGTCGACGAATTGCCGCGATACGCGTTCCTGTCGGTGTACTCACGCCCGGTGGGGGCCGAGGTGTATGTGGACAATCTTTTCCAGGGGCGTGCGCCGGAATCGGGACTCGAAGTTCGGCTGACGCCGGGGAAACACACCGTTCGTGTGAGCGCACCGGCCCACAGGACCGAGGAACGCTCCATAGAACTGCGCCCCGACGAGCGCAGATCCTTCAACGCAACGCTCCAGCCGCGTCTGAGGCGCATCCCGTTCAGAATGCAGGTCCTCACCGGCGGGTACGTGCAGGACCGACCGGCGAACGCCGCGTTCAGAAGCAGACTGGAAAACGAGCGTATGAACGGCGCACGGGTGGGTATCGGCAGGGTATACTCGGTATTCATGAGTGAGGCCGGCGGAAGCTGGACCCACGCGAATATGCCTGCTGACCGCAGCTTCGGTCTCAACGAAGTCCACAACCTCTCGCTGCATGCTCAGGGCGGAATCTCGCCCCGGCTGGGCTGGGTCCTCCCGTATGTCGCGTTCGGGTACGAGCTTTCACGGTTCTATTTCAACGACCAGAACGTGTTCGAGGGGCAACAAAGTCTTGGTGATGCCGGAAAGGTGGGAAACAGCGGCTGGTACTGGGGCGGAGGAGCATTCCTTGGGCACTGGTTCCATGTGGGGTTCCGCCAGACCATCGGCAGGCCCGAAACCGATTTCCGGTCGTTGACCATTGGCGTTAACCTGGCGGGTTTCTGATGGGGCTGTACCGCTGGACTTCGGGCGTCGGTGTTGCCGTCGCGATGGCTCTTGTCGCATGTGGCTGCTCTGACGACTTCCGGGGCACTCTGCTTGCGCCACTGATGTTTTCGGAGGCGGCCAACGACTCCTCGGGCCTGTATCGCGAACCAAACGACACCCCGGAACAGGCGGTACTGATCAGGACGGACGGAACCAGAATTCGGCAGACAATCCATCTTCCCAGTGACGTGGACTACTTCCGGTTCCTCGCCGCTGCCGGGGCTCAGTACCTGGTGAATGTGGAGACGGAAACCGGGGGCTCACTTCAGGTGGAGATCACGGACGAACGCGGAGTTGTGCAACCGGTGACAGTGGTGAATGCACCCGGCGCGAACAGGAGCACCAGAAGCTGGACAACTGCGGAGTCAGGGTACTATTTCGTACGGGTGAGCGCGCCCGTCGCCGCGAACTCGGTTGTCGGAACGTACAGCGTTTGGATAGTCGTCGGGGAGGACGGTTTTGAGCCGGACAACACGATCTCGCAGGCGAAGGAAATCGCGATAAACGGCACTTGGCAGCAACACACCCTTCCGGGGATGGCGGACAAGGACTACATGAGCTTCTCGGCCTGGGCGAACTTTCATTACGAATTGCTGTTCGACGGGGCTTCCGGCGAGCATGTGTCGTTCGCTGTGGTGGATGGTTCGGGAAATTCGGTCTCGTCGCGCATTGGGCCTTCTCTGGTTCGGTTTGATGCACCGTCGGACGGGACGTATTTCGTGGAAGTTACTCCGGTAGATCTCGGTGCCCTGGGCACATACCGGGTTTGCGGCTTCTCCACGGATCCGTGGGAACCGGACAGCACGCTCGCCCTTGCGACACCGATCTCGACTACGGGGGAACCGCAACGGCATAGCTTTTCCCGTGTATCCGATCAGGATTACCTGAAATTTCAAGCCGCCGCCGGAGTTATCTACATTATCAGAACGGATAGTCTCGGTTACGGTGTTGACACCCAGATTGAAATAGACAGCGCATCCGGCACGGCGTTAGTTTCTGACGACAACAGCGGGGGAGGAAACGCGTCGATGCTGGTGTGGACGGCACCCGTTACCGGGGCTTTCTTCGTTCGCGTTCGGAGCACCACGGGGGGATTCCCTGGCAAATACGTGGTGTCTGTGAAGTCGAATTGATATGGCACACACGTTGCAGTCTGGTGAACGTGAATGTTCTGTCAAAAAACGGTTTTCATCCAGAGCATGTCCGAGTACCACAATACCGAACCAGGAGGTTCCGCCATGCGGCGATCAATCGTGTTTCCTCTCGTTGCAGCCGGCGCGATGCTCGTGCTGAGCGCGTGTGGCTCGAAACCACCGGAGGTCGGGCAGCAGTTTATCATCGAACGCGTTCCCGATGAACGTCCGCGCTGGATAACGCGGCCTCCGGCGGATCGTGATGACAAGCTCTTCTTTGTCGGCCTCAAAACCCACGCATCAAGCCTGGAAAACGGCAACACTGACGCCCGGCAGAACGCCATTCAGAAAATCGTGGAATACGTGGGTGGCACCGGGATGGTGGACTACACCAAGGCTCGCGTTGAGTCCGGGCTTACCGACGAAGGGCAAGCCGGCAACTACGTGGAAGACGGCTTCCGCTTCCTTGCCGAATCCATTGCCCAAGGCATGCGCGAAGACGAGAATTACTACGAACGAGTGAAGGAATGGCAGCCGACCGGCTGGCGGTATTTCTACAACTATCACGTGCTCGTCAGCATTCCAAAGAACTCGCTGGCCGACGCCGCGCGCCAGGCGTTTGAACGTCAGGCGGCTGCAGCGCGCGCCCGGAATGACGCTCGCGCGGAAGCGTTTGCCAACAAACTCCGGGAACAACTCACTCCCGGGATGACCCCGCAGTCCACGGTCGGTGGTCAGTAAATTCAGCTCAAACGGCGTGCGAGAGCAAACGGGGAAGCCGGGTTCAACCGGTTTCCCCCTTTTTCCAAGGCTGGCGGATACTTGCCGTGAAACGCCACTTGCCCTTTCCCTGCGTCCGACTTCTCGTCGGTGTGAGCGCGGTTCTTCTCGTTGCCTCGTGCGGCCCCAGAACCGTGAACACGATGCCGCGGGGAGAACGCCGCCTTGTTGAAGCATCGGCGGACCGAGTCCCCGACTGGATTACGCGGGAACCGGCCAGCGACGCCGAATACCATTATTTCCGGGGCATCCGGACAGACGCTCCCAGTCTCGAAGCAGGTGAAACGGATGCCCGCCAGAACGCGCTGGCCAGCATCGTTCAATTCCTCGGCCTCCGGGTGACCGTTGATTACCAGCGGCTGCGAACTGAAGAGCAGACGCGCATTGCAGACGCGATTCGGTCCGTTGGCGGCGCGGATCTGTTCGGGACGCGGCTGTCGGAAATGTTCTACCGGCGCTGGCGGGTTATTGACGGCGGGGAAGTGCACGACAAGTACGACGTGTATCTGATTGTGCGTTTCCCGAAAGAATCTGTCGACCGAATCAAAGCAAACCAGCAGGAGCGACTTCAGGCGATTTCGCGTCTCGTGGGAAATCCTGCAGGTGAACCGTCCGATCCGTCAGGTTTCTACGCGCAGATTTCGTCGATTTCGCAGGCTCTCCGCGCGCTGACGGACCTCAATCAGTCGGTGCTCATTACGACGGAAACGGAGGGACAGGCCCAGCAGCTCAAAGCGCTGGCGACGACGAAACTCCTCCGGCTCGTCGGCTCCGTGAGGCTTTCTCTAACACCGCCCGCCGCACGCATCGCAACGGGCAGGCATAACCCGCCTCTGGTGTTCTCGTGTCTGGCAACAAACGACCGGGGCGTGCCGATACCAAACCTTCCTGTCAGGCTCTCGGTCGGAGATTCGTCTCAGGTCATATGGTCCAACGCGTCGGGGGTTGCCGAGGTTACCCGTTCAGAGATCCATTCCACCAATGGGCGGTTCCTTTTCTCGGCACAACTGGACCTTCCGGTTGACGTTAGATCGCTTCCCGACATCGCGCGCACTGTTCCTTCGGTATCGTCCTCCCTCGAGGTAGTTCCGCGTACCGAAACGATAAGGTTGCTCGTTGTGGTGGACGAGTGGCACAATCGCCGGTCACCGTCCCGGCGGACGGCCGAGGAGAGACTCATCGCCGCGTTGCGGGAGCGCGGCTTCACGGTGGTCAGCGCGGCCGAGTTCCCGAGGAACGAAATCGGGAACCCCTGGAGCAATCAGAACGACGCGTTTGACCTTGCCCGGAAGAGCCATTCTGATTTTCTCGTATGGGGGTCTGTGGAAACGGGCGAGGCAACGCTCGTGCCCTATTCCACCAGCCTGTACGCAACATCCGCGACTGCGCAGATCAGGGCGATTGATGCGGTGTCGCAGAACGTCATGGCTACGGTGGTTCTGCCGGATGGAGTGATGCGGGATACCAGAGGTTTCGGCAATACGCCCGAGCGAGCGGCGGAGGAGGCCGTCACACTTGCGCGGCGCGATTTTCCCAACGGGTACGCCTACCTCGCGGAACAGCTGGAGAGGGCGCTGACCCAATAGATTGCGCCGGAAATTACCGGACGATTCCCCGTGTGGTTCCTCTTCCTCTATCCGTGAATCCGTCACTGCGTTTTTGTGTCGATCGCCTCCTCAACAGCCTTTTTGAGAGCTTCCGCGGCTGCTCTGTCGCCACCGACAGGAATGATGGGCGGAAGGATCTCTACTTCCCACGTTCCGGGGGTGATGAGAAGCGAACCGACATGGTTCCGCTCCCATGCCCCTCGAAAGGCGATCGGAACCACCGGAGTCCCCGTTCGCGCGGCAACGCGAAAAATCCAGGACCCGAATTCACCACGCCGGCCCGTGCGCGTTCGATGACCTTCCGGGAAGACGACCAGTGGCTGGCCCTTTTTGAGACGCTCTTCCACCAGCCGGAGGGACTCCCGTGTTCTTTGCGGGGTCGTATGACTCAAAGGGATATTGCCCACCCGAGCGATGATTCTGCCGTAAAGAGGCCACCGGAAGTGTTTGTCGAGCTCCACCCCCGCAATCGGGCGAGGCAGAATCGAAGCCATGACGAAAGGGTCGAAAAGGTTCACGTGGGGCGCCACTGCGACGAATGCGCCGGTCTCGCGCCGAGGGAATTCCCCGTGCAGGACTACGCGGATGCTGAGCACTCGCAATAGAGCCCTGCTCCACACCTGTACCACCCGAAAGAACCGCTCGGGAGCGAGTACGAGCCCGCAGAGCAGAATCCACGGCGCACCCATCACGAAGACAATCCACCCGCAGAACCAACGAAAAAGAGAGGAAAGGAGTCTCATGTCTGAATCCTGGAGCAATTCAGCTCCCGTTCCCATCGGATTCAGCGGATAACCAGAATCGCCCCGGGAACAAGTTCGGCTTCCAGCGGTGTTGTGCCGGCGATGTCCCCGTCGAAGAGCACGGGGAGGGAGCCGTCGGTCTCGAGAGTAAGCCTCTTGCCTCTTGCATGGGTGATCTTGGGGTGTGAAAGGATGGTGCCATTGAATATCCGTGGAAACGCCAACAGGAGGCCGGTGCGCGAAAGTTTCCCGATGGTGACGACATCAAAAAGGCCGTCGTCCACCAGTGCTCCAGGCGAAACATGCATCACGCCGCCGGTGAACTGTGAATTCCCGATATTCACCATGGTGACAGAGCCCGACCACGAAACTCCGTCCACGGTTATCTTCATGACCGGTGTTTTCAGTCGTGCGACCTCGATGAACACCCCTACGGAGTACCCGTGTTTGCCCATGAACTTCAGCCGGCGGTTCATCGTATCGCCCACGTTGGCTCCAAAACCCACAATCACATTGTTGATGAACCATCGTTCTGTCGGAACACCGTCCACAAGGATGCGACACCGGACAAGATCACACGGAGGCGCAGTGCCTGCGGTAATTCGCGCGATTGCGTTCGGAAGCTTCTGCTGATTGAAATCGCGGAGGAAGGAGTTCGATGTACCCAGGGGAAGCGTCGCGAGGGTTATGGTTCCATCCGCACGCGTCTTCGCGATCCCGTTGACGACCTCGTTCACGGTGCCATCACCGCCGACCGCCATGATACGCGTGTACCCTTCAGCGATTCCCTCGGCTGCCAGCGTGCTCGCGTCGCCGGGTTTCGTCGTGAAGCGTGTGGTCACTGCCAGGCCACGCCACCTGAGTTCGTCAACCGCGTCCCCTATCCGTTCTCCGCACTTGCCTCCGGCCGCGGTAGGGTTGACGATTGCGAGCCAGCGTTTTTCTTCATCCCCCATATGCGTTTCCATACATGGGTACGACCGTTGTCGCCACGGTCTGACGGGTCTGCGCGACAGACTTGGCACTCAAGTCCCACGAACGCGTGGCGTTCAAGGTTGTTCAAGAGTACAAAACGGAGCTAGATTTACCAAACCCGCGCCAAAGGCAGTTGCTCCGGGACAGTTGGCGAGACGCCGTTGCATTTCGAGGAAGACCCGTGCTCGCGTCAGAACGTGCGACCGGTAGCGAATTGACGCTTCGTACCTTGGTGGCAACGGGTGCCTGAAACGGAAGTGCCTGAAGCGGATTCCCAACTCGTTGCCGGTCTCGCGGCAGACAACGCGAATGCGGTGGGTCCGGAATGCATGAGACCCACTCAGGCGCGGGAAGATCGCCCGGCCGCCATTCCAGAGATGGATGGTGAGGCCGTCCGGCTCCGATTCCACATTCAGAACGGCGACCTGTTCGGCTGCAAGGCTTGCGAAGAGTGACCCGTGGAGGACGACGCATTGCGGAAGCGAGTGCTGATGGTAATGTCGGTCGTCATGCTGCTCTCCGGGCCGGAAACAGCCTCGGCTCTCGGCCGTCCTCTCTGGGCGACCTGCACGTTCGGCTCGCCACGGGCTGAAGTCGGGCTGACGCTCACAGGAACGACCAATGTCTCCACATCCAACGGAAAGACCTACGTACAGCAGAACACAACCAGCAACGGCGTGCTGTCGTTTTCGGTTGCCCCGGCCCACCTCGATGGTGTAGCACACGGTGTGTTCGTCATCGTTGACGCGGACAGCGGGAGTGGGGACGTGGCTGTCAGTTACCGGGCGCAGACCAACACCACGTTCGTTTTGACATCCGCAGTGGAAGTACGCACCCAGGGAGCAGTAACAAAGCGTGTATTCTGGTTGGACACGTTGGATGTGTCGGGAGGTATCGCCGTCGTCTTCAGTGGATTCGGGGCCCGTGGTATTACCCTGCGCACCGTTCGCGTGTGGGGCGCGCCGGGTCCCTACGTTTTTCCCGCTCATCAGGATTTTGCGGGGCGTTCGTTCTCGCCACGCGACCCACTCGTGTTGACGTATTACTTCTACTGGTATGACGTGTACGGTGGCTCCCACATGCGAAACGGAGATGGTTCCGACGCGCTGCAGGACCACCCTCAGACAACTGACGATTTCAGTTTCAAATCTGTCGACTGGCACGTATCGCAGATGCGCGACATGATAGAAGCGGGTATTGACGTGGTGCTGCCGGTCTACTGGGGCGGGTCGGTCGAGATGACTGGCTGGTCGGTGGAAGGAATCGAGAAGCTCGTGATTGCCCAGCAGCAGATGCGAGCACGTGGAGAGAATCCGCCACAGATCGGAATGTTCTTTGATACTTCGACGCTGGAATACACGGAGCAAGTGCTGAAATTCGGCGCCATGAAAAGCGACCTTACGACGCCGTTTGGTAAAGCGTTCTTTTTCAAACAGATCCGGGACTTTTTCTCACTTATCCCTCCCGAGATGTGGGCTCGAGTGAACGGACAGCCCCTCGTGGTCCTCTACGGCGCCGGATTCGCGTCCAGGCACGACCAGAGCACAATTACGACGATGTATGATTTGTTTGGGACCAGTTTCGGAGGATTGCGTCCTTTTGTGATAAAGGAAGTGAGCTGGCAGGTCTACACGCCGTTTGAATACGCATGGGGCGCAGCCCTGAACGGTCCAAACGGGTACACGGGGACCGCTGCGGTCGGTCCCGGATACAACGATTCCGCGGTGCCGGGACGGACGACTCCTGTCCGCGACCGCGAAAACGGGGAGTTTTACAAGCGCTCATGGCGCCAGGCGCTTTCCTGGGGAAGAAAGTTCGTCCTGGTGGAAACCTGGAACGAATTCCACGAGGGTACCGACATCGCGAGGAGCCGCGAATACGGGGATTACTACATCCGGTTGACCCGCCAGTTCGCGGACATTCACAAGGGCCCGGTACGTTTTTCCGACCCCCAACCGTCGGGATGGGTTCGAACGTTGTCCACGAACGTGTCGATACGAGCGGAGGTTGACAACGTCGCCCGGCTGGACCCTCTGTCGGTGGAGTGCCGTTACTCGACAGATAGCGGAGCGACGTGGATGACGCTTCCGGCGCGCGCGGTGGCGCAGGGTGACTCGCTCTACCTGTTGACCGCGGAGAATGTGCCCTTCGGACAGGCAAGCACCGCGCTCGCAACGCCGAACCGGTTCATGTTTGTAATCAGGAGCGCGGTGGGGGACACGGCGTTCGAGAGTCTTCCGCAGCCAGTCTGGCTGGGGTACCCTCCTTCTGCAGAAGGAAGCGTTGTTCTTGGTGCGCAGAATAACGAACAGGGTCTCCACCACGTCCTGATGAATGCCGGCGACGGGTGGACTGCTCCGGGATCAAGAGGCGATCGCGGTGCGCGGTGCAATCTGCCGCAATCCGGGCAACAGGGGAGCTACTTCTACTTTCAGGTGGATGACTCCCTCATCTGCAACGGGAGCGACCCCGAAGCGTGGGTGGAGGTCACCTACTGGGATGGAGAGGGTACCTGGTTTGAGCTTCAGTACGATTCCCGTGGCACCGCATTTCTCGATGCCTACAAGGCGGCGGGAAGGAGGTCGATCACCGGCGTTCAGGAGTGGCGAACCACCACCTTCAACCTCAAGGACGCCTGGTTCGGGAACAGACAGAACGGAGGATCCGATTTCCGGGTGTACGCAAACGGGACGGCGTGGATCCACCAGGTGCGGGTGTACACAAAAGCTCATCCTGCGGGAGTCACTTCAGGGCCCCCGAAGGGACAACCCCTCGTATGGATGGGAGATCCTCAACCGAATCCGTTCAATTCCTCTGTGCTTGTGCCCCTGCGGATTCCGGATGGGCGGACGGCAGTTGTCAGCGTCGTCAACGCTGCGGGTCAGGTGATCCGCCAGTGGAATGAGAGTGCCGGTTCCAGATTGCTGGCCTGGGATGGGACTGATAAGGCCGGCCGGCCGCTCGGGAGCGGGGTGTATTTCGTACGGGTGCAATGCGGAGAAACAGCGCTTACGCGGAGAGTCACCCTTTTCCGATAACGCGAAACCGAACGCAGTGGGCGTTCCCTGCCCCAAGCTGTCCGCGCCCTCGTTCTGCACAGGTGAGGGAGTTACCCGGCAAGGTAATCTCTGAGCGTTTGATTGCGGGAGGCGTGCCGCAGTTTTCTCAGAGCTCTGTCCTTTATTTGCCGAATTCTTTCTCTCGTCAACCGGAATTCCACGCCGATTTCTTCCAGGGTCCTGCGTTCCTCCGTATCGAGCCCGAAGAATCGCTTCACGATCATCTGTTCGCGCTGGTCAAGCCCTTCCATGGCCCGTTGAAGCGCTTCCCGGCAATCCTGCATTTCCAGTTCCTCGGCCGGCGAAGCAGCGCGCTCATCGAAAAGGATTTCGGAGAGATGCACGTCATCTTCGCCCACGTGGGCGTCGAGTGAGCTGACTTTGGCCTGGAAGGAGAGCACTCCGTCCGCCGGCGCCCCCGGGGAGACCTCGTCCACTACCCGATCCCAGGCAACCGAGTCGCTGGTTTCCTGTTCGAGCCTGTCATGGAGCCGCTCCAGTTGGAGCATACGGTTTGTGCGGCCGGCAGGGATACGCATGGGCCTCGCCTGACGTGAAAGCGCCTGCAGGATCGCCTGACGTATCCACCACACCGCGTACGATATGAACTTGTACCCCAGCGTTTCGTCAAAACGGTCGACCGCGCGAACCAGACCAAGGTTCCCTTCCGCAACAAGATCCACCAGCGGCAGCCCCCTGTGCTGGTACCGTTTGGCGAAACTGACAACGAACCGGAGGTTTGCGCGCACGATCCGTGCCCTTGCTGCGTCGTCGCCCGCGCGCGCCCTCCTCGCCAGCTCAACTTCTTCCTCGCGCGTCAACATCGGAATGGTACGGATGTCTTCGAGATACCGCCGAAGGCTGTTGTCCGCACCAAGACTGTTTGCCTCAAGTTGTTCGTGCGTCGTTGCCATGGAAACCCTTCCGCTCGAAAGAGCGCATCGCGTCCACGTTCGCCGCACGAAACGGGTACCAGTGATGCGACGCGCTCTATGACATGTTGGCGATTATCGCCGAACCGAATTCTGAGCACCGCACTTCATGTGCGTCTTCCATTAACCGCGCGAAATCATACGTGACCGTCCGCTGCGCAATCGTTCGTTCCAGGCCCTTCACTACGTAATCCGCTGCTTCTCCCCACCCGATGTACCGAAGCATCATCTCGCCGGACAGAATGACTGATCCCGGATTGACCTTGTCCTGCCCCGCGTATTTGGGAGCAGTTCCATGCGTGGCCTCGAAAATCGCATGACCGGTCTCAAAATTGATATTCGCCCCCGGCGCGATGCCTATTCCGCCAACCTGCGCGGCGAGAGCGTCGGAAATGTAGTCACCGTTGAGGTTTGTGGTTGCAATGACGTCAAATTCCACCGGCCTCGTCAGAACCTGCTGGAGAAAGATGTCCGCGATGGCGTCTTTGATGAGAACCTTGCCTGCGGGAACATTCCCACCGCATTCCTCCCACGTAACCACGTGGTCCCGGTATTCCCTCTTCGCCAGCTCGTATCCCCACGAACGAAATGCGCCCTCGGTGAACTTCTGAATGTTGCCCTTATGGACAAGCGTGACGCTTTTCCGCCCGTTTTTGATGGCATAGTCAATTGCCGCGCGTACAAGGCGTTCCGTTCCGGTTCTGCTGATTGGCTTCAGCCCCAGCCCCGAATCCCGCCGGATGGTCCATCCGAACCGCCGCTCACAGAAATCGGCCAGTTCGTTGGCCTCGGTGGAGCCTTCCTTCAGTTCCAATCCCGCGTAGACATCTTCAGTATTCTCGCGGAATATCACCATATCCACGAGTTCCGGATGCTTCACCGGGCTTGGTACTCCTTCAAACCACTTCACCGGCCGCAGGCACACGTACAGGTCCAGCAGTTGCCGGAGGGCGACGTTAAGGCTGCGAATGCCGCCTCCGACTGGCGTTGTCAACGGGCCCTTGATGCCCACGAGGTAGTGCGTGAAGGCGTCCACGGTTGCCTGTGGCAGCCATTCGCCGGAACTGTTGAATGCCTTCTCTCCGGCAAACACTTCCCTCCACGCGATACGCCGTGTCTCGCCATACGCCTTTTCGACGGCAGCATCAAAAACCCGGACCGCCGCCCGCCAGATATCCGGCCCCGTGCCGTCGCCTTCCACGTAGGGGATAATCGGCACGTCCGGGACCACAAGCGTTCCGTCCTGGACTCGTATCGGTGATTCGGTTTTTGCGGTCATCATGTTCCCTTTGTTGAAGAAAGGAGTAATACAAACGGCGTGCCACACCGTGTAATGCACGCAAATCACTTATAAACAATTATTTAAATTCGTGTTTATTGAAACATGAGCAAAATTCCCCAGCGATCAAGACCGGCATTGGGTAATATTACCCAAATGGAGATGTGATGCAAATTACTTGAACTTGCGAATCTCAGGGGCGCTCGTTGCTCTCCGGAGCAGTCATTCCAACGGGGCTACGAAATGTACGGAGACGGGTTGCCCGTGTCTCCCCCTCCCCGTTGCGCTGGAAACCACTGCTGCTGAACTTCTCCACGTCCCGCCAGAAACCACCCGTGTGCGGAGGATGCGGCCATGTCATTTCCCATGCCTTTCCCTTCTGACCCTGATCTGATCCATGCATGGACTTTCTCCCGGCTTTCGGCTGCACTGGATAGCGGCGACGCGGCGCGGAGCTCTCTTGCCGCATCGACCTGGCCCGAGGAACGCAGGCAGCGCAGAGAACAGATCGGCCGGGTGCTGGTGCCGGACTGGGAAGTGCCTGACCCGTGCGTCACCATCACCGGGTCCATCTCGCGCTCGGACAAACGAACCGGTGCGCGGTGGAAGATCCTCAAACTGCGCTTCCAGTCGTTGGAGGATTACTGGGTCACCGCGTTGCTGTACGTGCCGGAAACGGGGCGCGGCCCGTTCCCCGGGATGATCGTCGCGAGCGGCCACCTTGTCGAAGCCAAAGCGGGGGCTGAGTACCACGGCATCTCCGAGGAACTCGCCCGCCAGGGGATGGTGGTACTTGCGTTTGACCCGGTCGCACAGGGCGAACGCGTGCAGGCGTGGGACTACGTGGACAACAAGTTTCTTGTGGGCTGGGGAACCACCGAGCACGATTACGACGGTCAGCGCGCGCTTCTTTGCGGGTGGCCGCTTGCTCAGGCGTTCGTCTGGGATGGACAACGGGCTCTCGACGTTCTGTTGAGCCGTCCGGAAGTGGACCCGTCACGCGTTGGAGTATGTGGGATATCAGGCGGAGGCACCCAGACGACGTGGCTTCTGGCAGCCGAGGATCGGTTCACCGCTGCCTCGCCGGCATGTTTCATCACCGGGTGGCGTGAGCAATTCGCCGCGCGGGTGGGCGCTGATCCCGAGCAGTTTCCTTTTCCTGCGAACGGCTGGGGATGGGATCAGGCGGATGTTCTGCTCAGCTTCGCGCCGAAGCCGCTGCTCATCGTTGCAGCGACGCGGGATTTCTTTCCCATCGAAGGCACGCGATTGACGTATCAGAAGCTGAAAGACGCCTACGCCCTGATTGGCGCGCCGGGCAACGTAGCGATGTTCGAAGGGGATTTCGACCACGCGTATCATCCCCCTCTTCGTGAGGCTACGGTGCGCTGGTTCTGCGGGGTGTTCGGAATCCCGTACGACGGCATGGGTGCTACCGAAGCCCCGTGCGATCCCGACGACCTTCGAGTGACGCCGACCGGCCAGCTTCTCACCAGCGGCTTCACACGAACACTGCGGCAGTGGATCGCGCACAACGCGCCCGATCGCTCAAAGTCTCGGGTGAGAGGTTCTGCGCTGTACCACCCGGACGTCTGGCAGGCTCGTCGCCGGGCGCTTTTGTCCGAACTTCTGGGCATTCCGTCCGAAGCCCCGCAACCGTCCGCCATACCTCTGGAAACGAACTCCTGGGAAGGACTTACCGTACGCCGGTGGCTGCTCACGTCGGAACCGGGGGTCGAGATTCCCTGCGCGCTTGTTTTCCCGCCGAACGAGCCGTGTGGCCTGCTGTGCTTTCTCCACGAAAAGGGCGCCGCCACCGGGTGGCAACTTGCGGGAGGGCCACTTTCAGAGGCCGTAGACGAGGGCTGGGCCGTGCTGTCGGTTGATCCCAGAGGAGTTGGTGCCGGAGTCTGTCGCACACAGGGAAATTTCTACCCCGACTATCACGGGCGTTTCGGGGTCGAGTCCCATATCACATGGACATGGACCATGTTGGGCAGGCCTTTTTTCGGACAGCGCGTGTTCGATGTTCTCCAGGCGTTGAGGTGGGCGCGGAATCTGCCGGATCTGGCGGGCAGGAAAAACGCGTTGGTAGGAGTCGGCTCAGGCGCTTTGTGGGCCCTTTTTGCCTCCGCGCTTGACGGGATGGTTGACAAAACGCTCGCACATGCGCCGCTTTTCGCATTTGGGTCTCTTCTGGACGCGCACGATCACTCATGGCACGTCAGCAGCCTGCCGCCGGGTATGCTCGCGTGGGGCGATGTGCAGCATGTCGCTGCCCTGATCTCGCCACGCGAATTGACGCTTCTACACCCGGTTGATGCCGCCAGGTCGCCGGTGTCCCGCCTTGCCCTGTCGAGGGCATACCGCGATGCTCGCTCGGTGTTCAATGCGCAGGGAACTCCATCGCGGCTCACCCTTGTTCCGGCGGAACACTGCGGAAGGTGTGAGCGGCCGCGCTACGCAGACTGGCTTCGCGATTGAAGGCGTGCGACGCCGATTTATAGCTCCCCCGTCTGTTTGAGACTGACCCAGGTATCACGGCCGACGATTATGTGGTCAATCACCTCGATGCCCATGATGAGGCCCGCCTCAACAAGACGGTGGGTCAGCGCCAGATCGTCGCGGGAGGGTGTTGGGTCGCCGGACGGGTGATTATGGACAACAATCACCGCGGAGGCGGAATGTTCGAGAGCAGGTGCGAATACCTCGCGCGGATGTACGAGCGTGCCGCTCAATGTGCCGACGGAAATGGTAGTCTTGTGGATCAGTTGGGTTCTCGCGTTCAGGTAAAGACAGACGAAGTGCTCCTGCTTTGCCTCACGGAGCTCCGGGGCAACCTTCATCACGTCAGAAGGCCGGGCGATTTTGGGTAATCCTCCAAGCCCCCGTTCCAGACCGCGTTTCGCAAGCTCGACCGCCGCTGCCAGACGCGCCGCGGACTGCGGCGTGATTCCGGGAACGCGAGATATCTCCTCCCAGGGCAGCACCACGAGTCTTTCCAGCGGGTACTCCTCGGCAATCGTATGGGCGGCTTTGATCGTATCTCCCTCGGAATCCAGAACGAGCGCAAGCAAATCTCCGTCGCTCAACCCCGACGGCCCGAGGCGTTCCAATTGCTTCATCGGGGGATCGATCTCCGGGGTATGCCGGCCGTCGGGCCCGGCTCCGCCCTTCGTGGCGCTCTGGTTGTTCCGCGGCATGTCAGTGTACCGATTTCACGGTATCGCCAACACGAATGAGGTCCGTGCGCCTTCTGCCGGCCATCTGTGAACGGTCCACCGGCAACGCTACGTCACGAGACCCTATTGGCGCGCCCTGCGAGTTCCACGCCATCCGCTCAGACAGAACAGTGGCATGCGCAGGCCGCTCCGGCAGCGGCATCAAGGTGCTCAGCCTCTCCTGTGCGTGAACTACGACAAGCCGCGCTTTCACCATCTCCCAGATACCGAGTTCTGCCCGGGTCTCCGGGTCAACTACAGGCTCCACGGGTTGAACCACGACGTACTCATCCCCGACGGAGACTCCGTGCTCCAACCCTATGTCGGCCACAAGGGTGTACTCGTCAACGATCCGAACGATTCGGCCGGTCACCATGTCACTGACTCCTTGCGTAGCAATTGGGTTCGCGCCTCAACGCGGGCGGCGTTTTTGCGAGAGAAGCCACCCGGGCAGCTCCGGTTCGGCAAACACGCTCTCCCAGATGCCGTGCCCGGCTCCTGCATACTCCGTATACCGAACCGGATTTCCAGCCGCACGCAGCGCGGCCACCATTTCTCGCGTGCGCTCGACAGGTACGGTCGGATCGAGCTCACCGTGGAATGCCCACACGGGGACTTCGACGGCGAATCTCGCCCGAAAAGGCGATCCCCCGCCAGAAACTGGAATCGCCGCGGCAAACAGAGACGGCCTTTTCGTGATGATGTCCCAGACTCCGAAGCCTCCGCGGCTCTGGCCGATCAGATACACGCGGTTCGTGTCCAGTGAAAGCTGCTTCGTCAGCACGCTGACGAGTTCAAGAGATGCCTCGGCACTCGGCGAAAGCTCGTCCGAGTCCCTGCCGTCCCAGCGGGAATCACCGGAAGCCTGCGGGGCAACAACGTATACCGGCAGCGTCCCCTGAACATCGGGGCGCGTCCAGAGGCGCGTACCGTACGTATTTCCCCCGCTGATCTGCTTGAGGTTATCGGTGCCCAGTCCGGCCCGTCCGTGCAGGTAGAGGATGAGCGGGTACGATTGCCCGTCGCGTGCCGAATCGGGAACAAAAAGACGATAGGGCATCTCCACGCCGTTCGATGCCGTGAAGTGCGCGGCACGGAAACCATCAACCGTGGGTGCGTCAAAGGGTGCCGACCCCGGAATTGCAGCGATTGCGGGGGCTCCCGCCGCGGCACGCGCACGCGCCATCGGTGCCTCCATTGACAAGGCAGCTCTAACGCTCCAGAAGCAGATGCGCATTGTCCCTGACTTTCAGAGCCGCCGCGACAATGTCATCCATATCGGCGGTTTCGCCGAGGAGGATGGGTTGCGTCAGCCAGAGCGCCTCCTCAGCGCAGGCCTTTTCCGTGGCAACGCACTGGATTGATCCGAAGTCCACGCGCTGCGCGGCGTGTCTCGGGTCGAAATTCTTCTCCAGGAATACAGGCTGTTTGTAAAGGGGAATGGAATAACCGGGCGAGATGGGAATGCCTTCCTTGTGCATCGCGTCAATGAACTTCGCTCGAGGCAATCCTCCGAACGCCTCACGGTCATATCGCCAGATGAACAGATGCTGCGCGTGCGCCGTCACCTGCGGCTTGCGTTCGAGAACCGTGAAACCGGGTATTTCCGCGAGCTTTCTTGCAAGATACGCGGCGTTCGTTTCGCGTGTGCGATGCTGCTCGGGGTAACGCGAAAACTGAACGGAGAGCAAAGCCGCGAGTATCTGCGACATGCGGTAATTGCCCGCTATCCGGTAATGCCCGTACCAGACGCCCTGGCTCGAACGTCCGCAATTACTGAACGATCGTATCCGTTCAGACAAATCGTCATCGTCTGTGAGAACGATTCCGCCCTCCCCCGCATTCACATTTTTCGACGATTGGAAGCTGAAAATACCCGCAGCACCGATGTGGCCGACTCCCGTGCCATTCCACTGCGCGCCCCACGCCTGTGCGGCGTCTTCCATGATCCAGAGCCCATGTTTTTTTGCGATCGCGAGGAGCGCATCCATGTCACACGGGCACCCGCCGAAATGGACCGGCACGATCCCGACCGTGCGGGGTGTGATCGCGGCTTCTACCGCAGCCGGGTCAATGGTGTACGTCGTCGGATCGATATCCACGAACACGGGTACTGCCCCTACGTCGATGATCGGGCTGACCGTTCCGATAAAGGTATATGCAGGGGCGATGATCTCGTCCCCGTAACCGGCACCCAGTGCCTGAAGGGCAATCCGAATCGCCGTAGTTCCGCTGTGCACGCAGATTCCGTGTTTCGCACCGTGGTACGCCGCGTACTCTTTTTCAAATCGCGCAACTCCGCTCTGGTCGGGCGGCGCGATACCCCATTTCCCGCTTTGGAGCGCCCGGGTGATCGCCTCGACGTCCTTCTCATCCCAGATCGGCCAGGCAGGAAACGGCTTGGTGCGAACCGGTGTTCCACCGAGAAGAGCAAGTTCCGACATCGCGTTGTCCCCATTGTGAATTGTGGATCATGCAAAACAAGACTCGGGCAAAGAATACCGATCCTGTGGGAACCGGTCAACGGGCAGGATAGCCGGGAAGCGTGAAGACTCGACAAGGTCAAGGAAATTCAGTACATTCTAATGCTTTCTCTATTGCGAAAAACTCGAAGGGTGATTCCACGGTGGCGGTTTTGTGATACGCAGCATGACGGGTTTCGGACGAGGGCAGTCCTCGGTGGGCGGGTATTGCATCACCGTGGAGATTCGCTCCGTAAACAGCAAGTTCATCGAAGTCTCGTGCAGGATCCCTCACGCCCTTTCCTCCCTCGAACAACATGTGATCGAAGTTGTTCAGGAACGGCTGGGAAGAGGCAAAGTGTCAGTCAACGTTTCTCTCGACAACTCCGCCGGCAACGGCACTTCCACCGTGCGCGAGGTGATTCCAAACCTGCCACTGGCCGAAGCGTACAAAAAGGCAGTGGAGACGGTACGAGATCATCTGGGTATGTCTGCTGACGTCGACCTCGCGGCGCTCGTTCGTATGGACGGCGTTCTCGCCGTCCGCGACACTCAGCTTGAAAGCGAAACGGCGGCTGCTCTTCTTGATGGCGCGCTGGATGCCGCGATCGAGGAGTTGCAGACCATGCGGTGCAAGGAAGGAGAAGCCCTTGCAAAGGACTTCCTTTTCCGCATCGACAGGCTCCGCGAACTCGTCTCTCTGGTTGAGGCACGTGCACCGGAACGTGTAGAGGAAGCGAAACGTAAACTGACAGAGCGAATATCTGCGCTTCTCGGCTCAAATTCGGTAGATCCGCAACGCATTGCGATGGAAGTCGCGATTCTCTCTGACCGCGCCGACATCACCGAGGAGTGCGTCCGCTTCCGGTCGCACCTCGACCAGTTTGTCAACCTGATGCGGGAAGACGCCTCGGGGCGCAAGCTCAATTTTCTTCTGCAGGAGATGGGGCGGGAAGTCAACACTACCGGTTCCAAGTCCAATGATTCGACGATTGCGCACCTGGTGGTGGAGATGAAAGAGGAGATCGAACGCCTCCGGGAACAGGTACAAAACATCGAATGAACAGGGGGGTGTCCCATGCAGTCACGCGGATTTGCTCTGGTGATTTCAGCACCCTCGGGCACGGGGAAATCAACGATAACAAAGGCCGTTCTGGAGGCGGAAAGCCGTTGCGTGCAGTCTGTATCAGCCACAACGCGAAAGCCGCGCGCCGGCGAGGTTGACGGCAAGGACTATTTCTTCGTGTCGCTGGATGAGTTCGAGCGCAAAAAGCGTGACGGCGAACTGATAGAATGGGCAGAATTCGCGGGGAATTTCTATGGAACGCCCCGGGCTTTCATCGAAAAGGCGAAGGCCCACGGTGACATCGCGGTTCTCGACATTGACATTCAGGGAGCGGCTCAGATTCGGCGAACGATGCCTGATGCCGTCACGATTTTCGTGGCGCCGCCCTCTCTCGCGGCGCTCGAACAGCGACTTCGCGCGCGGAAAACGGAAACGGAAGAGGCGATTGCCAGGCGTCTGGCGCGTGTCCCTTCTGAACTTGCCGCTGCGAAGTACTACGATTACCTGGTGTGGAACGACCGGGTGGAGAACGCGGTTCAGGCAGTTCTGGAGGTGATCAGAGTGGAATCCCGTCGGATTTCGCGCATGGATCTTGAAGGTGATTGGTTGCCGAAAGTGTAGTGATGTGGTGAGATGATAAATCGGTCTTTGTGAACGAGGAAAGACGGAGACGTGAAATGTTGCTGGTAGATCAACTTACGAGACACGGACATTCGGTGTACAGCATTGTGATTGCTGCGGCAAAAAGAGCGCGAAAGATTAACGATTGGCGCATTCAGCGCGCAAAGATCCTCGGCGAAGAGACGTTTGGCCCGAAACCAACCGTGCAGGCGCTGGAAGAAATCGCCAATGGAACGGTCAAAGTGGTCAGGGAAGACGCCGGAAGACAGCAACAGGCCATCTCTGCGTAGGTTTCTTGCGCGGGCCTGGTTCCTGGCAACCGGCAGTGCGCAGGCGGGATTTTTCGCGGTCAGTGCTCGTGGTCAGCCACCGAGTTTTGCAAGTTCTTCGAAGAAACCCGGATAGGTCTTGTTCACGCATTCCGGATTGCTGATCACAACTCCGGGTTGACGCAACCCTGCGATGGCGAAACTCATCGCTATGCGGTGGTCGTTGTACGTTTCTATCATCGCACCGCGTAGCGGTGCGGGAGTGATGCGCAAACCATCCTCGAACTCCTCCACCTGTGCCCCGAGTTTCCTTGCTTCTGTCGCGATGGCCGCGATGCGGTCCGATTCCTTCACTCTGACATTGCCGATTCCGCGAATACTGGTGGGGGAATCCGCAAAGAGCGCCACGACGGCAAGGGTCATGGCGGTATCTGAGATGTCCGCCATATCCGCTGATATTCCGTGCAGGGGTTTTCCCGTAACCTCGGTCCAGTCGGCCCCCTCGCGGACAACACATCCCATTGCCTCGAGCAGACGAACAAACGCGCGATCACCCTGTACGCTGTTTTTCCCGATGCCTGTGACGCGGATGGTACCCCCGGTTATTGCGGCCGCGGCAAAAAAATACGACGCGGCGGACGCATCCGGTTCCACGGCGAACGTGGTACCGAAGTAGCGAGAATTCGCGGCAACGTGGTAGACATGAGGCTCGGTTTCTTCGACGTCCGCACCGAACGCTCGCATGACATGGCGTGTCATACCGACGTACGGCGCGGAAACAAGGCCGTTTTTCACGGTTACCACGGTGTCACGTCTGGCGTACGGTGCTGCCATCAGAACGGCACTGACAAACTGGCTGCTGGTTGTGCCATCGATCTCGCAACTGCCTCCGTCGAGTCCGTCGGCGCGTATGAGAACGGGCGGGAATGGGTCGTTGCAGGCCAGCACATCAGCACCGAGGGCGCGCAGGCCGTAGATGAGGTCGAGAATGGGACGTTGTCTCATCCGCTCGTCGCCGTCAACGGTATACACCCCCGTGCCAAGGGTCAGTGCCGCCGTGAGGAACCTCATTGCGGTTCCGGCATTCCCGACGAACAGGTCCGCTTTCTTTGCCGGGAATCTGCCCGAACACCCGCGCACGCGAATCACCGTTCCGTCCGCGCTCACGCTGAGGTCCACGCCAAGTTTCCGCAATGCGCTGATCATGTATCTGCTGTCGTCTGACACGAGCGCATTGGAAATCTCTGATTCGCCGTACGCAAGCGCGGCGCACAAAAGCGCGCGATTTGTGAGGCTTTTCGAGCCGGGAGGGCGAATCGTCGCGTGGAGCGAGCTTACCGGTGTGATGGGGCGCGCGTGCGTTTTCATTTCTGCTCTGCCCTGCGTGTTGTGCCTCCGCTGAACGGTTCAAACGAGAGCACAAGAACGACAAACCATTGGCCTCGTCGCCTATCGTAATGTAGGTTCGAACACGTAAGAAGTCTAGAGCGAATGCGCTCATAATGCTGACGCAGGGGCGAGGGTGTTCGGGACCGGAAGGAGGGCAGGCACCATGAGTGCAGACACCACGAGCGGGGATTTCCTCAAACCGTCGAAAAAGACACCTGTGCGCGTAACCGTCAGGAATCCGGAACGGGAAAAAGCCGGTCAACTGACACCGAAGGAAACGGAGATACCGCATCTTGCGGAGGAAAAGGCACCGCAGACACGGGTTGTGTATTCAACGCGGGGGTATGAGTATGAAGCCCCGTTCAATTATCCCAATGTCAACTGCGAACTGGGCCGTTTCGGAACGGGAACAGGCGCCCACCCGGACGGAATGGAGCTGGACATCCCACCTTTCGGCGCGATCACGATCGAAGAGGCGGAGCCGATCATTGGAGTGACCGTAATCGGGAGCCCGTGCATCCCTCCGGGAACCATCCTGGTGTTCGGCGAACCTCTCGAATGGAAGTACGGGCGTTCGGGTGTGAAGTTCAAACAGACGAATATCTGGGGTGAGCACCTGTACCGCTGGGGCGCAAATCCGGAGTTCGAGGAAGGAAATCGGCACGCGGGGCTGGCCAGCGTGCACTTCGAAATTCCGGATTGCCGCAAGGTGACGGTGATGGGATACGGTCAGCTTGACGTCCATGTGAGCCCGCCAGAATGGACGCCCGGCAAAGGCCGCCAGGGACTGGAGCAATACGAGACGCCCGGTGAAGACTGGTGGAATGACGCACATTACAACGTGCGGACCATCCGGATTACGGTGCGCGTGCCTGCCTGATATGGGCGCGGCACGCACGAATCGCGATCGCGATAGAGAGCCGGTTCCCGGTCCGTTCATTGCCCATTCGCGGCCACGGGCTTACCTTTTCTGCGGGGTTTTCCGCTTCTGTGAATTCTGTTCGGGCCGTCCATGCGAGTCAATTTCCTCACAGTAGGGTGCAAACTCAACAACTGCGAAAGCGAGGTGCTCGAGCGGCATTTCTCCCGGGCGGGCTGGGACGTGGTATCCCGCGAGGAACCTTCGGACGTGACGGTGGTAAACACCTGCACCGTGACGGCGCGGAGTGATGCCGATTGCCGCAAACTCATCCGGCGCGCGAAAGCAATGAACCCCGCGGGCAGGGTTGTGGTTACCGGTTGCCTTGCGGAAAGGGCCCCGGACGCGCTGGCCGGTATGCCGGAGGTTGCAGCCGTAATCGGAAACCGCGCGAAGAAAAACCTGCTTTCCATCGTCACCGCTGAACTTCAGAAAGCCTCCGGCCCTGTGATCGCTTCGGGGGATCAGAGCGGGCCGGGTTTCCTCCCGCTTTCGCCCCGGGTTGGATCTCTCTCAGCGACGAGAACACGCGCAACGGTTCAGGTGCAGGAAGGGTGCGATGAACACTGCACGTACTGCATTGTCCCGCGCGTTCGCGGTCGAAGTCGTTCAAGACCGATTGAGGACATCGTCGCGGAAACGGAAACTCTGGTTGCAGATGGTTCCGTTGAGATTGCGTTGACGGGTGTCAACACGGGTGCCTGGGGGCTCGACCTCGGAGCCGAAGGGGGCATCGCTGCCGTCGTGGACGCCATCCTTCGCGTTCACACTCCGTCGGGACAGAGGGTTGAACGCCTTCGCCTCAACTCCCTCGAACCGCAGGCGATCACACCGGATCTGGTGCGCAAGTGCGCTATGGAACCGCGTGTATGCCGCCATTTTCACGTGCCTCTGCAGAGCGGGAGCGATGCGATTCTCAGAAAGATGAACCGGCGCTACACTGCCGCGGAATACGCGCAGAAGATAGAGCTCATTGCGGAACATATTCCTGACGTGGCAATTGGCGCGGACGTGATGGTGGGATTCCCGGGCGAAACGGATGAGCAGTTCGGCGAAACCTTTGAACTGGTGCAGCGCTTGCCGCTCACGTATCTCCATGTCTTCCCCTTTTCCCCACGCGAGGGAACGCCAGCTCTCCGACTTGGCCCTGCAATCTCCTCAGAGCGGAAGCAGGAACGCAGCCGCGCGTTGAGGGAACTGGGAAACAGGAAGCGCCTTCAGTTTCACATGCGACACGTGGGCAATGTCGTGACGGTTCTTCTTGAAGGGAAACCAGTGACCGCCACCACGGTGCTTCGTGGATTGACCGACAATTACATCCGTGTCGCCGTTCAGGCTCCTTCAAATCGCATCAACACGTTGGTGCCCGTGTATGTCGAAGACGCTTCCCGGGAGGGGGTGCGGGGCGTTCTGGTAGACGAATGCTCCACGTCATTTTCACGGACTCGAGGGAGTCAGAAATGAGGGGCCGTCAACTCGACGTACTCGGCTGTGACGCCGGCGCGAGTGAGTCACATGTGAACACCACAGAACACATGCGAGTCTATGTGGAGACGTACGGGTGCCAGATGAACGTGGCGGATTCGGAACTGATCACCGGGATACTCTCCCGAGCGGGTTTCCAGATGGTTTCCGGTCCGGAAAGTGCCGACGTGATTCTGCTGAATACGTGTGCAGTTCGAGAGAACGCCGAGGAGCGCGTATTTGGCAGGCTGGGAGAGCTTACGCAGTACAAGAACTCGCGGCCGCACGTTCTCATGGGAGTGGTGGGTTGCATGGCCGAACACCTGCGGGAAGAAATCCTCGGGCGGGCGAAAGCGGTGGGGCTCGTTGTCGGGCCCGACTCGTACCGGAGGCTTCCTCATTTGATCGAATCAGCGCTCGCCGGTCCGGTAGTTGATATTACGCTGGATAAGAGCGAGCAGTACCTCGGGCTGGAGCCCGATCGCGGTGGGGGTGTGACTGCGTGGATTCCGATCATGCGTGGTTGCAACCGCTTCTGCACGTTCTGCGTGGTTCCGTATACGCGCGGCAGGGAGAAAAATCTCCCGCCGGAGGAAATCGTACGGCAGGTGGAACACGCGGTGAATCTCGGACACAGCGAAGTATGCCTGTTAGGCCAGACTGTGAATTCATATCGCCACGGAGATACTGACTTTGCCGACCTGGTGCGCATGGTGGGCGCGGTGGACGGAATCAGGCGTCTGCGCTTTATGAGCCCCCATCCGGTGGGGTTCACTGCATCGCTTGTGGACGCGATTGCGGAGGTTCCTGCCGTATGTCCTCACGTGCACCTGCCGCTTCAATCGGGTTCTGATGCGGTTCTGACGCGGATGCGCAGGGATTATTCGGCGCAGGAGTTTCGTGCGGTGCTGTCAGACCTGCGGCGCCGAATCCCCGGAATTTCGGTTTCAACAGACATTGTGGTTGGTTTCTGCGGGGAAACCGAAGATGACCACCGGAGAACTGTCGAGTTTGTTGAGGAAAGTCGCTTCGACTTCGCGTTCACATTCATGTACTCGCCACGGGCGGGCACCTTTGCCGCGCGGTTTCTCAAGGATGATGTTCCTGCGGAAGTGAAACGGCGCAGGATTTCGGAAGTGATCGCGTTGCAGGAGCGCATTTCCGCCGATATCCATGCGAAACTTGTCGGGTCGGTCAGGGAAGTGCTGTTCGAAGGTTCCGCCAAGAAGGGGGATGCACAGAGCTTCGGTCGAACGGCCGATTTCAAAGGGGTGGTGGTGGAAGGCTCGTTTGCTCCGAATTCGTTCCGGTCCGTTCGAATCACGGGCGCCAACGCCCACACGCTCACCGGCGAAGTCCTTCCCGACACAGGAGCACGGCCGTGATGATACCTCGCCGGACGCGGATCGCGATGGGACTGGCGGCGGCCGCTCTCTTCCTGTGTGCGAATCGGGTCCCTGCGGCAACGGGGACGGTCGTGGTGGTTGCCAACGGCGGCAATCGGGTTATCAGTTCCAGCGTGGAGCACGGGGTTACGTTCGTAAGTGTGCCGGACCTGGCGCGAGCCCTGGAGCTGCAAACCGAATGGGATGCCAGAACTCGGACGCTTGTTGTCCTTTCGGGCGAAACCGAGGCGGAATTCATCGCGGGCAATACGCTTGTGGTGGTGGGCGACTCCACCTTTCACCTTCGCCACGGCACGGTTCTCCGGGCGGGGGAACTTCTCGCACCGGCAGACGCCCTGCCGGGGCTGTTCAGTCTCCTGTCGCCAGTAGCGCTTCTGTGGGACGACCGGGAGCGTGTCTTCCGCACGTCCGCGGATTTCGGCTCCGGCGCGCGTGACGGAGTCACGGATGACACACATCCGAATGGGCGCAACCGATGGGAGATCGACAGAGTCGTCATCGATCCGGGGCACGGCGGACGAGACCCGGGAACACTGAGCGTGGAGGGGGTTCCGGAGAAGGAAATCACGCTCGCTATTGCCCTTCGACTTGCGCAGCTTCTGCGAGACGAACTCGGTGTAGATGTCGTAATGACCCGAACGGATGACCAGTCAGTCAGCCTTCGGGAACGAGGCCTCGCAGGCGTTCGCGCGGGCGGGAAGCTGTTCATAAGCATCCACTGTAACGCGATCGGCAAGGCCCATGTGAGCGGAGTTCAGACGTACTTTCTTTCGGATGCTGAGACGGATGAGGCCCGTGCAGTCGCCCGTGCGGAGAACGCCGCGCTCATGTATGAGGAGCACGCGGACACTCTGAGTGAAGGCGACGATCGGGAAATGGAAGAGATTCTGGCCGGATTGGTCTCTGATCGTTTTCTGAAGGAGAGCCAGGAACTGGCCGCGCTGGTTCAGAGGGAACTGGTGAGAGGTCTCCGTACCCGGGATATGGGTGTGCATCAGGCGGGCTTCTATGTCATGAAGGGAACGCTGGGCGCGATGCCGAGCATCCTGATCGAGACCGGCTACCTCACCAATCAGGATGAGGCCGCGAGACTTCGGGATGCGCGATACCAGGCGAGAATCGCGGATGCCGTACTCCGCGCCGTGCGCGAATTCAAGATGCGGTATGAAACCGAACTCGGCAGGTAGGAGCGAGAAATGGACAGGCGACCCATAGGTGTTTTCGATTCGGGGGTTGGCGGCCTCACCGTGGTGAACGAGATCCAGAGACAATTGCCGAAAGAGCGTGTGGTGTATTTCGGGGACACCGCACGGTTCCCTTACGGTTCGAAATCCGTGGAAACGGTTACCGAGTTCGCCCGGCAGGATTCACAATTCCTTCTGGAGTTTGACGTCAAGCTCATTGTAGTTGCCTGCAATACCGCCACCGCGTGTGCGCTGGATCATTTGAGGGAGCATCTGTCGGTTCCGGTTGTGGGAGTAATCGAGCCGGGAGCGGTGGCTGCGGTCCGAGCCAGCAGGAGGAAGTTCGTAGGCGTAATCGGAACCCAGGGTACAATAGCCTCAGGGGCGTATCAGCGCGCATTGACGCGGATCGACCCTTCGATCAGCGTGTTCGCGCAAGCCTGCCCGTTGTTCGTATCGCTTGCCGAAGAAGGGTGGACAGACCGCGCAGCGAGCCTTCTGATCGCGCATGAGTACCTCGATCCTTTGCGAGAGGCGATGATTGACGTGCTCGTCCTGGGTTGCACGCATTACCCTCTGTTGATGCCTGTTATCCGCCGTGTCATGGGACCGGAAACCATCCTCACCGACTCCGCGGCTGAGGTTACCCGGGAGGTGGGGCACTTGCTTCAGGAGAACGAGCTGGAAAGCGACGGAAGCGCCGTTTCCGGCCATCGTTTTTTCGTGTCCGATGCTCCCCTGAAATTCCGCGAGGTTGGCGAACGCTTTCTCGGGCGCGCATTGCCCACCGTGGAGCTGGCGACGGCGGGCTGAACGGACGGCAGTACGTGTGGGGCTTGACCGGAGTTGGAACCAACCACGCCGGGAGGGCGGGATCGGAGTTCGCGAATACCTGCGAAAGGGAATACTATGGAACGGAAAGATTTTCTGAATCCCGCGGGAATCTACCGTCCCGCGCCATTCTGGTCGTGGAACGACGATCTCCGGAATGAGGAGCTGGAAGCACAGGCGCTTGACATGAAAAAACGCGGGTGGGGCGGTTATTTCATGCACAGCCGTATCGGTCTGGTAACTCCCTACCTGAGCGACGAATGGATGGACCGGACCCGGCACACGGTGGAACTTTCCGCCCGGGAGGAGCTTTGCGCGTATCTCTACGACGAAGATAAATGGCCATCCGGGTACGCAGGCGGACTGGTTCCGCGATCGAATCCTGCAGTGAGAAACACCGCGCTCCAGTGCCATCCGGTGCCCCCTCCAGAAGACACCAATGCCGTTCTCGCGGTTTTTGCCAGGGAGTCAGGCAGATGGGTTCGGATAGACCCCGCGTCAGTTCGTTCCGGAACGGAACTGGCGTACATCAGCCAGTGGGTCGAGCCGATGGGGAATCCTTGGTTCAACGGGACGACCTACGTCGATTTGATGAATCCCGAGGCGTTCGAGGAGTTTGCGAGATCAACTCTCGACCCGTATGCGGCGCTTCTCGGGACACACTGCGGAACGACCATTCCCGGCTGCTTCACGGACGAGCCTGCCTACATCTTCTGGCATGCACGGGGAATCCACCCTTCGAACACCGTACCGTGGTCACCCGGCTTTAGAGAACGGTTCACCGGAAGATGGGGTTACGACATACTCGATCGAATTATCTCGGTTTTCAAGCGCGAGGGGGATTTTGCCCGCGTGCGCTACCACTTCTGGCGCACGGCGACGGAAATGTTTCTCGACAATTTCAGTGAGCCGTACGGACGCTGGTGCCGCGAGCACAACCTTGAATTGACCGGGCACTACATGTGCGAGGACACCCTCGTCGACCAGATTCAGTGGGTCGGTGCAGCCATGCCGCATTACGAACACATGGGCTGGCCCGGAATGGATCATCTCGGGCGCAACATCGACAACATCATGACTGCGAAGCAGGTTACATCGGTCGCTCATCAGATCGGGAAGGGCCGTGCACTCTCTGAGTTGTACGGGTGCTCCGGGCAGAATTTGACGTTCGAAGGGCGCAAATGGATCGCGGACTGGCACTTCGTGCACGGTATCAACCTTCTGAACCCTCACCTTGCGTTGTACTCGATGCGCGGCGAACGGAAACGTGATTACCCTCCCACAATCTCGTTCCAGCAACCGTGGTGGCGCTTCAATAACCTCATTGCAGATTACGAAGCGCGATTGTCGTACGCGCTTACTCGCGGGAAACGGATTTCTCAGGTTCTCGTCATTCACCCGATCGAAAGTGCGTGGGCCCTGTACGAACCCGGGGATGACCGACGCGCAGGGCAATTGAGCGAATGGTTTGATCAGGTCAGCCAGTGGTTGCTGGAAGAGCACTACGACTATGACTATGCCGACGAGTCCCTCCTGGCGAAATACGGCAGACTGGAGCACGACAGGCTGTTTGTGGGCGAGGCTGAGTACGAACTGGTGGTGATCCCGCCGTGTTTCACGTTGCGACGGACGACAGTTGACTTCCTGCAGAAGTGGATGGCGGCACAGGGCGCGGTGATCTCAATGAAACCTGTGGCGCGCAGGATTGATGCGGAAACGGACGCGTGGGATTTCGTTAGAGATACCATCGTCGTGGAGAATGACCGAACGGCATTCACGAGCGTTCTCGGCGAGCTTCTGGAGCCGAATGTTCGCATTCTTTCCCCGGAAGGTTACCCTGTGGCGCCCGTCTGGGTGCACCAGCGAGCGGACGGGGAGAAAGACCTCTTTTTCTTCGCCAACACAGACCGCACCCGTGGGTACGCGTGCGAGATTCTGCTGCAGGGAGACGGGGCAGTGGAGGAATGGGACCCGCGTACCGGGGACGTTCATGAGGTTGCCGTCGAGGTGCTGGATGACGAGGTCGTTGTGAGCAGGTTTGTTGAACCCTGCGGTTCCCTGCTGCTGGTGATGGACCGATCGAAGGATGCGCGGGAAATCAACGAAGACGACGAAGAATTCGTCGAAGAAGGGGATGAAATTGACCTCGATGGCAGCTGGTTGAGCGAGCCCCGTGATCCGAACGCGATCACCCTCGATACGGTCCGCTGGAGACTTGGCGACGGGGAGCTTCAAGGGCCGGACCCGCTCTGGAAAGTTCTTGATCCGGTGCGACGCCATTCCGGAAGGTTCTCACTGCAGTTTTCGGTCTCCGTGGAGATTGTTCCGGAGCCGGATGTGTTTCTCGTTCTTGAAACGCCGGAAGCGTTTTCGGTCAGTGTGAACGGTACCGAATTGCCGGAAACCGACTGCGGGTTTTGGGTGGATACCAGTTTTCGGAAACGCTCATTGAACGGGCTTCTGAGAACGGGCGAGAACACGATAGTTCTGAGTGGCACGGCCAACCCGAAGATCGAGCTGGAGTCACTTTATGTGATCGGTGACTTCGGTGTGAGGACAGAAGACAACCGAGCCTTTGTGATCACGTCCAGGAAGTCTGTGGTTCTTGCGCAGAACCTCGTTGAGGAAGGATTTCCGTTTTTCGCCGGAACGATAAGCCTGACCCAGTCCTTCGAAATGAACCTTTCCGCATCCGGGCAGGCGAAGCTCGTGTTCGATGATCCACAGTTCGTTGTGGCCGACGTGTGGGTAAACGGCAACAACGCCGGACAGGTGGTGTGGAGCCCGTACGAAGTGGAAATCGGGCGCTTTCTTGTTGACGGAACGAACACCATCAGGGTGGATCTGGTCAATTCGTTACGCAACCTCCTCGGGCCGCATCATCACGCGTTCGGGGAGCTTCTCGGCGTGGGGCCTGACAGCTTCAGCGATGCAGAGAACTGGACCGATGTGTACCAGTTCGTCCCGTTTGGGTTTGGCGGAGCACGGGTGATCGTGGAGTCGTGAGCTTCCGGGTTGCCGGTGAGGGGATTGGCGGTGGCTCCGGCTGCCGCCATCACACGCCGTTTTCAGGCTACCTGTTCGCCTCCCAGGGAGCGAAGAGGTCGCGGAACGTTCGTGGTTCCTCGGGAGCGTCCGGGTTCTCTTCGCTTCGCTCCGGTTTTCCCGCTCGCAACAGCTCTCGTCGTCCGGTAGCCGCGAATACGGCCGCCAGAGACATGGCGATGAGCACCAGGCCGACCTGAGTCAACGCCATTGCGGCACCCATAACGAAGGTTGAAACGAACAGACCGGCGGAACGAGCGGGATACCGGAACGTCAACACGATCGAATCGCGAACCACCTCGCGGAGCCTGGCTCCGTCGCCGGCCGCACGGTTCAGCCCGAACCAGAACACCATCAGCAGGAATGCGATCTGCGCCCACAGCATTACTCCCGCCAGAAGCAGGCCGACAAACCGTGGCACCCACGACGCGCGAAGATAGAACGCCGCATTGGCGCCGAGAATAACCAGGGGCAGAGCTGCGGCGGCTGATAACGCGATCCCTGGAACCAATTGAGCAGCGAAAAACCTCCACGCGTCAGCCCGCTCGACGCGCTGGTAACGAACCCACCTCGTGGCGCAGAACATTGCGGTCAATGTTGCCGGATTGAGCCAGATCGCGGCAAACCCGGCTGCGAGTGCCGTCACAAATCCGACTGCACCAAAGCTCGAAACCAGTACTCTGCCCGCGCTCCAGATCGCAAGAAACCAGGGAAGACTTACCAGGAACCACAGCAGATTCAGCACAATACCCGTGCCCAGATGGTCGTAAAGGTTCCAGAAGAACTTCTTCAGCATGCGTTCTCCGTCTGGCCACTGCCAACGAGGAGGCGTTTCTCCGGTGCAAATGAACCAATTACTTTGAAAGATAGGCGCATCTGTTCCTGCGAGATCAGGTGGTCATTTTCTCAAAGGATTTGGCAAATGTTCGTGGAAAACGTGGTTTATCGTGCCGACAATGAACGTGGCGTGCTCGACATCATGCTTCCCGAAGGGACAGGCCCTTTCCCGGCTGTTCTGTGTATCCATGGCGGCGCGTGGTCAGGCGGGGACAAAAGCATGATGCACCCTTTCGGGGAGGAGTTTCTGAAACTGGGAATCGCATCACTCTTTCCCAATTATCGGCTTACCGGAACCCACCCACACCCGGCGCAGGAACAGGACATTTTCGCTGCGCTGGAATGGGCGGCGGCCAACGCGGAGAGGTTCCGACTCGACGCAACTCGGTTCGGGATCACCGGCGCCTCCGCAGGCGGGCATCTCACCGCACTTGTGGGCCTGAAAGCCACGAAGAAGAGGGACATCGGGTACACCATTCGATGTATGGCACCGGTGTGCCCACCCACTGACTTCTTCGCCTTTTCGAGGGACAATCCGTCCTTACGCTCGGTCCTGGAGGCCCTTGTGGGCGGCGAGCTGGAAAAGAACGAAGCTGTAATCCGGGACGTGTCGCCGATTTTCCATGTGCACGAAAAGGCCCCTCCCTGCCTCGTAACGCACGGCGCGATTGATAGCGTGGTGCCGCCGGCACAGGCTACCTCATTCGTTGATGCGCTCAAATCCGTGGGAGTGGAAGCAGAGGTGATTCTGGTTCCCGGTGTGGACCATGCGGCGTTCAATCCCGGCACCGATCCGCCGGAACCACTTGGCGGCATCAAAGCGTTCCGTGCGTTTTACCGGAAGCATCTTCTCTCCTGAAGCCACGATCTCGTTTCACGTGCAGCGCCCGACCGCAAGGAGTCTGCAGCCAAATGAATCCCGACTACCGGTATCACGGACGACGCATGACCTTCATCACTGCGCCAGGTGCGACACAGGCGGAACGACATGTGGCACGGGTGGCTTCGGAAGCCGCGCGTCGTCGTGGGGTGACCGGTCATTGCCACGAATCCGGAGACGTTCCTCCGACTGATCTGGCCGTCTTCCTGGGTGTGGGAGAAACCCATCCGCATGTGGTAGAAGAACTCAGCCGTCGTGATCGCTTCGCGCCTTCATCGCCGCTGACGAAAGGCGCTCAATCGAGCAGAATTGTCTCGTGCGTAAACCAGAGCGCAGATGCAGTTGCCATCTGGGGGGCGGACATCGAAGGCCTTTGGGTTGCCGCAGGGCGCTTTTTGCGGGGCTTGCGCTGGAAGGACGGTGCGTTTTCGTCAGCGGGATGGGATGACGAGTTTCGCCCGGCGTTTGAATTACGCGGGGAAGTGATGTCCAGCCACTTTACCGCGAACACGTTTTTCCAGTGGTCGCCGCGGCAGTGGTTCGAGTATATGGACGAGATGGCCCTCTGGGGCATGAATCTATTCATTACGATTCCGATCCACATGGCACACTGGGACGGGATCAGTCCCTGGTCTGATCCTCCGCGATGGGTGTCGGAGGAGCGCCGAAAAGAGTGGGACACGCACTGGGAAACACAATGTACGGTATCGCAACGCGTCCATGAGATGGGGCTTCGATACGGCCTGTGGATACCGGCGAACGATGTGCCGCCCATGATGGCAGAAGCGGACTGGAACCGCGGCGGTGGCAAGTACGTGTGCCCGTCCATTCCCGAAGCGCGGCGGGCGATCCAGTATTCCCGGAGCAGGGTGATTCAGGGACTGCCGCACGTGGATTACTGGTTTGTTCCGTCGGCGGATAACGGGGGGTGCCCGTGCGATGATTGCCAGCCATGGGTGGACACATACCTGTCGCTTGCTGAGGAGCAATTCCGGGAGCTGGCGAAGTGGCATCCCGGGGCAAAAGTCATTCTTTCCAATCAGGCTCTCACTCACGAGGAAAACAATAAACTCTGCGCGCGGCTTGCGCAGCCGGGAACCGAATGGATAGAGGGCGTGGCATATGCGCCGGGATCAAATGAAACGTACATACAGGCTCGCGAGACGGAGGAATATGACTGGATCGACTGGTATCAGTTTGACCCGGAGCATCGCAGCCTGAAAGAGCTTTCACGCACCATGCCACCTTCAAAAAAGCTGTTCCTCTATCCGGACATCACCCATCTGACGCGTTCACAGTACCCGGTATGGGATGTTGACCCGCTCGTGGCATGGACTTACCACCGCGACACCGTGTTTTTCCGCCCCCGAGGGTATGCGGACGTGTTTCGGCGCTCGGCACCACATGCGGACGGCAGTTTTCCGTATTCAGAAGGGATTTACGATGACCTCAATCAGGTTGTCTGGCTCGCACTGAGTTGCGAACCCGGTCGTACGCACGACGACATACTCTCTGAATACTGGAGATGGCATGCCGGGGAGGATGCGGTCTTCCCCGCCGTGTGTGCCACCCATCAGTTGGAAGATTCGTGGAGGGGAGATATCACGGCGAACGCGCAGGTCGAGACGGCGGTTCTGGAAACCGAAAAAGCAGTGCGCCTTTCCCGCGGAACGGACTGGCGGCTGGATCTTCTGAGGATGCGCGCGCTTCTGGACGATTGGCTGAAAAATCGCCTGCTTGCCGCGAGGCTGCGGGAACATCGGATCATGGCGATGCTCCGGGACGACGCTACGGAGAGTGGGGTGCTGCGCGCGATCGAGTCACTCGATAGCGCGATACGTTCCCTCCCCGAGGCTTCGGATGAGGTCCTGCACCTGGAGAAAACACTGCTTCAGGCGGGGCCGAGAATGCCGGTCGGGCGGGTCAGTCATGTGACGGGCAATCTCGCCTGGATGAAGGCGACTCTCAAAAAGGCGCTTGTGGATCCTTCAGTTCGTTCGGCGCTGGTGGCGGACGTGATCGACTATGAACGCGGGGTTTACTACGTGGATTGCGGAAACCCCGTTCGGGACACGTTTTGCGTGCACGGGCGGAGGTACACCTGTCTGGATCAGCGGTCCTACCAGACACCATTCTCTGAACTACCGGAAATACGACCATCCCAGAACTCCCTCGTCATGACGTGTGGTGAGGACGATGGTATCGTGTATCGGTTCCCCGATTTGAACCCGGAACGGAAGTACGTGGTACGCCTCACATATTTCCTCCCCACTCTCTTCACGTATCGAGAGACGCGCAGCCAGAAACTTGAGGCCAACGGCGTGGAGGTACACGGTCCACTGATTCTTCCACGAAAACATCCGGAAACATTTGAGTTTGCGTTACCTCCGGGCTCGTATTCAGCGGGGGAGACGACTCTGCGTTTCCGGAAGGCCGAGGGTGGCGTTACGACCGTTGTTTCCGAGATCTGGATACGCGAGTGCGAATGAAATCCGCGGAAACGAAAAACGAGGGTCCCAATGTCGGCCACGGTTACGCGTGTAGAAGAGACTGTCCTCCGGAAGTACGGTGACTTCCGAAACGGCGCCGGGCCGATGTGGTGTTTCGGTTCGCACACGGTCGTCCGATCAGGCGATACCGTGTATGCAAGCACTGTGGATGTGGAACCGGAAGCGCGTCCCCTGTGCAACCTCAGATGGCAATTGTGGCAACGCCAGGACGGCGGTTCATGGGGAAAAATAGCAGAACAACAGAAAGCCGGTGAACGAGAGCCCTGCCCGATCGCCTTGGGTCCGGGTGGCACGCTGCTTCTGTCGGCCAACACTGCTGTTACGCCCAGTCACGATAACGGCGATGGAACAACCGGCTTTCACTGTGTCCCCCAGTTGCTGAGTTTCGAGGTCGCCGGGGGCTTCTGTGCGGAGCGGAATGTGATAATTCCGCAGTGGAATGCGGAATACCCGTTCAGCGAACATTCGTACCGCGGATTTTCCTCAGATGCATTGGGGAATGTTTTCCTCACGCACCAGGCGTCCGATGGGTCTGAATACGGGCAGGCATGGTGTTACCGAACGTCAGAGGGCGATTGGGTGGCAGCCGGGTTCCTTCGCTTCCCCATGCGTGGGTGTTACCCCGCGGCGGCGGTCAACGGCAAAGCAGTCGCCGTGCTTGCGATAAGTGATGAAATCGAGCCGAACGAGGAATGGCGCTCTTTCAAAAAAGAAAGAACTGCCAGGGACTGGGACTATGATTTCCGGCAATTGTTCTTCACATGGACGCCGGACGTAACAGCGGTCCCCTTCTCTGTGCCTCTCACCATTGCGTCCGTAGACGAGACGTGCGGCGTGATCACTCACACCGACCTTCTGGTTACTCCTGACGGAGATGTGCACGTTCTTTACATCGAGCGGAACGTGTACCACGATTTCGTGCGCGAGCGCTTCTTCCCCGATCTCCCACTGTCCGTCTCCCTGAAGTACGTACGATTGCGCTGCGGGCGTGTGGTTGAGCGCCGAATCCTCTGCAAATCCTGTGAGAAGTTTGACAACGCCCGGGCGGAGACCGCCGTCAAAATGGGCGCGCCGGTACCCACCTGGGCGGTATTTCATGCAACCGGCGACGGGAGGGTTTTCCTGGTCTGGAATCAGACAGACAACGTTGCGAGCCAGAACGGCATGTTCCTTCGCCAGATCATCCCCCAATGGGATACAACAGCGATTTCCCTGCCGGTGAGAACCCCGTTGACCCAGTTCTTTGCCGCCTCCACCCGCGCCGGGTGCCTTCCTGACAACCGGCTTGATTTGTACGGAACGGCTCCCGGTGAACAGGTCATCCGTACCATCCATTGCGTTGTGGAAACCGATCAGGCGGAGGTTACGAGATGACAACGCCCCGAGAGCGCGTTGCACGCGCCGTCAATTTCCAGCCGACAGACCGTGTCCCGATCGACCTTGGCGGCATGAAGGCCACGGGCATCGCGGTCAAAGCGTACAACGCCGTCAAGAAACAGATCGGATTGTCTGGCCCAACGCGGATCTGGGATCCGAAATTCATGATCGCCCACGTGGAAGAGGAAATCAGGCAGAGATTCCATCTGGACGTCGTCCCGCTGGACGTTTCCTCTGTATCGGATGAGATGCGTCCAGAATGTGAATGGGTCCCGATGGCACTTTATGAAGGCGCGGAAGGCCTTATGCCGCCCGGGACGATGATTGGAGAGGACGACCGGGGACGCTGGGTACTCATGGGCGCGGATGGACGGCCGACGGCGTTGCGCATGCCTCGTGAGGGGTACTATTTCGACGACATATCGTTTGATCGCCCCGGAATGGAAATCCGGCCGTCCGAGTTCCAACCGGAAGCCACGTTTTCGGATGAACAGCTTCACGCAGTGGAAGCGAGAGCAGACTTCCTGTGTTCCCAGACAGACTATGCGGTCTTGGGCTGGGGAGGCGGGGTGTGTTTTCTCGGTTTGAGCCTGATCACCGACAGATCCAGTAACGTGACGATGAATTGTCCCACCCAGTGGATGACCATGCTTATCACGGAAAAGGAACTGTGTCACGAATTGATGGGCCGGTCTGTGGATGCGGCCATTTCACGACTCAGTCTGCTTCATGAGGCCGTGGGGAACCGCTGTGTTGCGTGGGGGATTGCGGCCGACGACGCCGGGACCCAACGCGGCGAGTTCATCCGCCCAGACCTGTGGGCGGAAATGATAAAGCCGCATTACGCGAGGCTGTGTTCGTGGGTGCACGCGCACACCGAATGGAAAACATTCCTCCATTCGTGCGGTTCCGTGTATCACCTCATTCCTCACATGATCGAAGCCGGAGTTGACATCCTGAATCCTGTTCAGACCTCGGCGGCGAACATGGAACCGGAACGAATGACGCGTGAATTCGGAGGAAAACTGGTGTTCTGGGGTGGGGGGTGCGATACGCAACACGTTCTTGGCAACGGCTCGCCCGAAGAGGTACGCACCCACGTTCGCGAACGTCTTGAGCTTTTCAAAACGGGGGGTGGGTACGTGTTCACTCAGGTGCACAATATCCAGCCGAACGTGCCTCCGGAGAACATCGTTGCAATGTTGGACGCCGCATACGAATACGGCGTGTTCTGATGATCACGTTTTGTGCTCTTTTTTCCGTGCGGCGGGGAAAAGTACGTTGTTGAGAATAAGTCGGTACCCCGGTGAGTTCCGGTGGAAATTGAGGTCCGTTGGCGGATCTCCCACCAGATGCTGGTAATCCTCGGGGTCATGCCCGCCAAGGAACGTGAATGTACCGGTCCCGACCTGTCCGTGAACGTACTTCACCTCATCTTCCCCTTCCGATTCGCCCAGTACAATCACTGATGGCTTTAGGAACCTGCGATGAAATCCTACGGTCTGGCCGAGGAACCCGCGAACGTGGTCGACATGGTTCTGCGTCAGCATCGCCTCGACCGGGCTCAGTTTGGCGGAGAAGTCAAAAAGGGTGAAGAAATCGGCCTCCGGCCCTCGGGGGTTCGCGGCGCGATCATTGTACGTATCGATGTCCGAGAACTCGTACACCCACGGGTTCTCTTCCAGCCGGAAATTCTCGAACGCCATCGTCTTGGAGAAATCGAGCCGGTTGTTGTAGTCGGGAGTTACCCCGTCTCCATCGCAGACGGCAGGGACAATGTCGACACCCTCTGCAGCCAGGGCAATGTCAATTGTGTCGGTAGCTGAGCACATGGCGAACAGGAACCCGCCGTTTGCCACGTACTCCCGGATCGCGCGTGCCACCGCTTTCTTCAGCTCACTCACCTTCGCAAAACCGAGTTCCCGTGCGGTTCGCTCCAATTCGGCTTTCTGCTGAAGAAACCAGGGTGCGGTCTGGTAGCTGATGTAGAACCGCCCGAATTGCCCCGTGAAATCCTCGTGGTGCAGGTGGAGCCAGTCATAGTTTCTCAACTCGCCCGCAAGCACCTCGCGGTCCCAGAGTGTAGTGTATTCGATCTCAGCGTAGGTGAGGGCGAGCGTTACCGCGTCATCCCATGGCTGCTTGTTGGGAGGGGTATATACGGCAATGCGCGGCGCTTTGTCGAGTCGTATCACCTCCATGTTTTCACGTTCGATGGTACTGTAGATTTCTGCAGCGTCCCCGTCAGCAATCCGTTCCGAAAGAACGCCGCGGAGCTGGGATTCCGCGCGGATTACATCGCTGTAATCCAGCAGGAAGGAGCCACCGCGGTAATTGAGCAACCATTCCGCAGGAAGCCCGCGTTGCAAGGACCAGAAGACCACCCCGTACGCTTTGAGATGGTCAGTTTGTGTCCGATCCATGGGTATCAGGAGCTTGTCTGCACGCGACGCCTCCGCGCCGCAAAGGAGGAGCATCGCCAAAGCAATCCAGCGGTACCGCCGCAACAGGTTCATAGGGCCCCCGGTTGTGCGCGAAGCTCCCTCAATCTCCGGCGCGCCTGATTGCCGTACACGCTGCCGGGATACGTCATCAGCAGCGTTTCCAGCGCTCTGGTCTCCTCGCCACTATCCTGCAACCGTGTGCGCTGGAGCTCCGCATACCGCCAGAGAGCCTCTTCTCCGGCCGAAGATGAATCCAGGAGCGATGCGGCTGCTTTCAGAGTGGTCGCCGCGAGTGAGTAGTGTCCTTCCCTGATCTGCACCTCCGCGACGAGCAGACGCGCCCAGCCTTCCAGCGGGGTGCCGAACAGCCGAGGGGCCAGGGAGAGAACTGAATCGCGGCGGCCTGTGGCAAAGAGGAACTCGAGGTGTCCGTACCGAACCCAGCTAACTGAATCATCGGCCGCCTGTTCGAGGATCTCCGCCAGCCTGAGGCAATCGTTCGTTTCATCACCGGGCGCCGCGTTTCCCACCATCAGTTCACAACGAGCCCTCAGTCCGGGGGCATCGCCATCAAACATCGCAGCCTGTGCCAGGCGCAGGTGTGCTTGCAGGGACTCTGGTTCTTTCATCGCTGAATCCGCGAGCATCTGCCAGAAGGATTGCGCTTCCTCCAGATGCCCCGCACGCAAGGCACATTCGCCCCGTCCGAGAATCCCCTGACGTCTGTGTGCCGGCGTACGGCCTCTCGCTGCGGCCCAGTCAAACTGCTGTTCTGCCTGTTCCACGGAGTCAAGAGCGAGAAAAATCCTTCCGAGCGCGATACGGGCGTCGTCATGATACGGGCTGAACGGGACGGAGATGATCCACGAAAGCAGGTGCCGGGCGCGGTCCTGAAAACCCATTTCGTCCAGTCTTCCCGCCGCAGTGTACGCATAACGCTGCGCAAATGGTGACTCCGGGTAGTCGCTTGCCAGGCGCTCCATCAGGAATGTTGCCACCGGAGTTTGCCCGCGGGCCTCCAGCTCATCGATCATGGTCGCAAGGGTGGTGCCGGGATTCCGGGTTTCCTTCGCGCTGCGGAGGAACAGGCGTACCGCGTCCTCCTGTTGCGCTCCAAGTAATGCCATTTCCGCGGCGAAAAGCGCCCTGGCGGCATCCCGCGGCGTGCTGTCAGAGAGAGCGACGGCCGCGCGCGTAACAGTCTGCATCATGGCCGGAGTGAGGCTGGCTCCCTGAATGATTTCGCGCGCCTCCCGTACGCGGTCGAAATCACCCGCCACGAAACCAGATGCCGCTTGCGCCGTCGCATGCGCGTCGCCAAGCGCGAGTGCGATGTCGAGCAGACGGCGGTTCACTACGCGCTGTCCATCTCCCTGTGCGTTGCAGGCACGCAACCAGGTCTGCGCGCGCCGCAATTGTCCCCGCGAAACAAGCCTGTCCGCTACACCGATGTGGAATGCGATCGGATCGGAGGAAGTGCGGGAACCGATGCGCCACACCGAGTCCGCCTGAACGGAATACCCGGTCCGGTCGAACACGTCACCGAAATCCACCCATAGTACCGCGTCTTCCGGTGTGTTTGCAGTGGCTTCACCGAGCCACGCCACGGCCTCATCAAATCTGCCGTTTTCCGTCAGAAGCCTTGTTCCTCGCAACACGGCGTCGGACCGGGTGGGCGCTGCCTGCCATACCCGCCGGTAATACGCTGCGGCATCCAGCGGGCGGTTTGCACGTTCAAGAGCCTGCGCCTGAACGAACCAGCCGATTATCTCGCGCGGCGGTGCAGCCGCCGCAGGTGCCGCCGCGTGCAGCAGAATCAGCAGGATGGCGTTGGCCCCGAGCGCGCATTCACTCCACATACGTGTTACCACACTGGTTCTGAGCAGTATTGCGCGTAGCAAACATGTTACGTCCACGATGTATGATCCACTGAATGAGCAGGGTGACGGAGAAGGCAGAAACCGCATGTGCCGCTTTCACGACGTGACAGAAATCATCAGTGATGCCCTTTGATGTGTTGATCCCAGTACTGCATCCAGGCTTCCCTGTGGGCATTTATGACGTTCCAATCCACCGGCAGTTCCGTGATCTGGATCGAACGCAGCCATTCCGGTTTTTCCTGATCGGAGATGTCTCTCCGCGCAGGTATCCTGTAGAATCGCTCCGCTTGATGAAGCAGCGCCTTCTTCGTGGTGACGAATTCATAGAATCTTTCGGCTTCAGCACGATGTGGCGCCCCGTTCACGATGGCGATGCCTTCGTTCAACACAAGCGCCCCACTCCTCGGAATGACAAAGCCCATGGGAACATTTTGTTCCCGCTTCTGGAGGAGGATGTCCGTCAGATCCCAGAGTGTGACCAGCCCTTCCTGGCGTCCGATCATGAGCATTAGTGTCGCCGGAGACGCCGCATAGGCTTTCGTGTTCGCGTCAAGCCGTCGGAGCCAATCGTATCCGCGGTCAGGAGTGCCGTCCTCCGCGAAGAACCGGTACACCATCGCCGCAAACACGCTTTTCATCGTGCCCGATTCCATGGGAGAGCGAATGATCACCTTGCCCTCCCATCGTTTGTCCAGCAGGTCGTCCCAATCCTGGGGAGCCGTCTGTTCCGTAAGTCTGTCGGAGTTGAAACCTATCACCTTAACCGTCTGGAACGTGCTGTACCAGAGCCCCTCGTCGCTGAACGAGCCCGGCGGGGCAGCCTCGCGCCAGGAGGGATGGTAGGGAGCAAGCAACCCTTCCCGGGCCCCCTGTTCAAAGAGCGCCGATGGCCCTCCCCACCAGAGATCAGCCTGGGGATTGTTCTTTTCGCCGCGGAGTCGTTCAATCCCCACTTCCGCTCCCATCGGATACCACGTCACGTCCACGTGCGGGTTCGCCTCCTCGTACATCCGTTCGTATTCGCTGAGCATTTCTCTGCCGTGAGGCGAATAAATGACGAGCTTCGTCCGTTGCTCCGAACAGGACAGATTCAGGGCGGCCGCGAGCGCGACGCACGCCCCGAGGACATGGCGGCGGAACGTTGACTGAGTAAGAAGGGACATACAAAGTCTCCGGGATGGAAAACCTGCCGCGTGGGCCAACTCAGGAGGCTGACGGCGCGTGAACTTGAAATGTACGCAACCACGGACAGGCCCTCACAGGTTAGCCGCAGACGGAGATTTGGTTGACTCCTTTCGGTCGCGGTGGTACGTTTAGTGTGCCCTGAAAAGGTTATTGGTGGTTTGCAGTCGGGCGGGAGATGATAACGGTCTGGGACTGGGTAATCCTCGCGCTTTTTGCGGCGCTTGTAGCGCAGGACACAACTGCCGGGCCTCAGTTGCTCTTCTCTGAACCGCTTGTTGCGGGAACGGTCGCGGGTCTTGTTCTTGGCGACCTTCGGCTCGGGCTTCTCCTCGGCACCGCCATCCAGCTCATCTGGTGCGGGGCCGTTCCCGCGGGAACCGCCGTCTTTCTCGACATCAACGTCGGAACGGTATGCGCCGTTGCAGTCGCGCACTCGGCGGGAAGCGCCCCCATCGCGGCTGCGGAAAGCATGCTCTGGCTGATTCCCGTCGGTCTTCTGGGATGCGCCCTGACAGAGGTCGGGATGCGATTCTGCGGAAAGCTCGTGGCCTCAATTCAGTCGGAACGCGTCTCGGCTGGCGCGCTGGTTCTGCGGCACGGTGCGGGCTGGCTGTTCGCGGGGGCGCGTGGTTCGGTGACGTTTCTGGCCGGCGCCGGGGCAGGCGTGGCGGTGGCACCGGTCCTGGTTCGGTTTCTGGGCGCCGCGGTTGATCCCGGCGTCCTCTGGGCAGGCCTGTTCGGTGCCGGTGCGGGTTCTGCAATTGCGGCTACGTGGCGCTTCAGCAAAGGCAAGGCCGCTTTTCTGGGCGCGGCAGGGGTTTTTGGTGCGTGGGCGGGCGGGTTGTTGCCTGTCTCCTGGTGAAGACACACGCGATTGATTTCGTTGACTCGGGTACCGTCGTCCGAAACTGCACCTGTCGTGCCCCTGTGGGTGCGTATTGAAGTAGTCCTGCGTGCGTTCTGGATTCAGGCAAGCTTGAACTACCAGAGCATGCAGGGCCTGGGAAGGCTGGTATGTCTGCTCCCTGTGATGCGCTGGCTGAGCCTGCCCGGAAAGGAATTTGCCTCGTTTGTGCGGAGGCACAGCGGGCTTTTCAACAGTAACCCGTTCGTCGCAACGCTGGGTCTCGGCGCTCTGGCGCGGCTCGAATTCGACCGGAACGCGAATCCTGAAAGCGTTCCCGACGGCATGGTCGAGCGCTTTTCAGAGCGGGTTTCCACTCCGCTGGGCTCTGTCGGTGACGAGCTGTTCTGGGTGACCTTGAGGCCACATGCCGTCCTTGTGGGGTCGGTCGGAGCGCTCCTGACGGGAGCGTGGGGTGCCTGCCTCCTGCTGGTGGTTTTTGGTGTGTGGCAGGGATACTATCGCTGGAATTCTTTCACGTGGGGATGGGCGGCCGGTGCGAGAATCGCCGCGGTGCTTCAAAGCGAGCGTATTCGCAGACCCGCGAAATATGCGGGCTGGATCGCGTCCGGGTGCGCGGGCGCTGCCGTCGCGCTCCTTCTCGTGAACTCTCCCGCGGGCGCGCTGACTACCAAGGCGCAGGTAGTCGCGTTCGGGGGAGCTTTCGCGGGCGCGTGCGCAGCCCTGTCGCAAAGAAAACCGGCGACGTGGGCTCTACTGGCGGCGGTCGGGTGGGCAATCGTGGTGTCGTTCGGCGCCAAAATGCTCCATGGGTGACCGGTAATTGAAGGACTTTTCAGAGTTGGAGCTGCTGTGGCAACGCACCAGGTAGTAGAAGCCGATGTTCTGGTCAAGGACCGGGAAGGTATCCATCTCCGGAATGCCGCTGCCCTTGTTCGAGCGGCGGCGCAGTTCCCGAAGGCTGATCTTATGATCAGCAAGGATGGGCACCAGGTGAACGGGAAAAGCATCATGGGAGTGCTTACCCTGGTTGCCGAGCACGGCGCCCAGTTGCACTTGAAGGCGCGGGGAGAGGAAGCGGACAAACTGATCGCCACTCTCGTTGCCATGTTTGAAAACGGTACGGACCAATGATTCGTCACCCGGTGGTCATTCTGCTGCGTGAATGCCATGCATAAGGCGTCTGACAGCCCCATGGACCCCCGGCTCCCGCCTATTGAGCCCGCGACTCTGACTCCTCACGGGCACTGCAGAATCGTACTTACGGGAATCGCAGGCTCTCCCGGCGTCGCATATGGTCCCGTCTACCTTCATGCCGGTGCGGATGTCTGGGTTGACAACCGTCCGATTCCTTCCGAGGCAGTGGAATCAGAGATCGCCAGATTCATTGCCGCGCTGGCGGCGGTGGTGGAGGAAAAGCGGGAACTGAAACGCCGTGCGGAACGGGAAATCGGCACTGCCCAGGGCCAGATCTTCGAATCCCACATCATGCTGCTGGAAGACGCGGACGCAATTGCGCAAACCGTGGAATGCGTCCGCGCCTCGAAAAAGAACGTTGCGTATTGCTACTTTGTGACGCTGCAACGGGTTATCGACACCATAGTCGGAACCGGTTCCTACGAATATCTGCGTGACCGCGTGGTAGATATTGAGGACGTTCGCGCGGCAGTCCTGATGAAATTGCGGGGCGCGGAACCTCAGGGGCTGGACAAGCTTGAGGACGTGTCAGTTGTTGTGGCACATTCCCTGACGCCGTCTGATACGGCGCGGATGGAGGCCTCGAAGGTTGTCGGTTTTGTTACCGACCGTGGCGGTCCCACAAGCCACGCTTCAATTCTGGCGCGTTCGATGGGAATCCCTGCAGTCGTCGGTTGTCAGGGAGCATCCGTGACCATCTCGCCGGGCGAAATGGCGGTTGTGAATGGTTTCACTGGTGAGGTGTACGTCGAACCGGACGAAGTCCTCCGTGAGCAGATAGCGCGGTGGAAACAGCAACTGGAACAGCGCGCCCGGAGGTTGCTGGAGATATCGCGGCTCCCCTCGCAGACGCGAGATGGCCGCCGCATACGCCTTGAATTGAACATTGAACTTGACAGCGAGATTCAGAGAACGGCGGAGCTTGCCAGTGATGGCGTCGGTCTGTTCAGAACGGAGTTCCTGTTTCTTTCCAGCGATGAATGGCCGACAGAAGAGGAGCAGTACGCGGTCTACCGCCATCTTGCTGAAGCATTCGGAGGGCGTCCGGTTACGATCCGCACGATGGACATCGGCGGTGACAAGCTCTGCAGAAAACTCCATGTGACGCCGGAAATGAACCCGTTCCTCGGGTGGCGCGCGATACGCATTTCGCTCGCGCAACCCGAGCTGTTTGGTGTTCAGTTGAGAGCCATTCTGAGAGCTTCCGCACATGGGAACGTCCAGATGATGTTCCCGATGATCTCCAGTGTCGAAGAGCTGGATCAGGCTCTCATGATCCTGGGGCAGGCGAAGGAAGCACTCCGTCGCAACGGTACACCGTTCAATGATTCGATACCGGTGGGCGTGATGATCGAGACCCCTGCCGCCGTCATGATAGGGGATGCGCTGGCGAAAAAAGCGGCATTTTTCAGCATCGGCACGAATGATCTGATCCAGTATGCCCTTGCCGTAGACCGGGACAATCAACGCGTCGCGAAGCTCTTCGATATGTTCCATCCGGCTGTGTTGCGGTTGATCCACGCGGCAGTGAAAGCGGGGCACCTCGCACGCATACCTGTCGAAGTGTGCGGCGAAATGGCTCACGTGCCACTGGGTGCGTTGTTGCTGGTGGGTCTGGGAGTTGACGCGTTGAGCATGGCCCCCGGAAGTATTCCGGAAATTCGTCGCATCATCCGCGGGATTACGTTCGCGGAGGTGAAAGAGGTTGCGCGCGCAGCACTCGATTCGGTTTCCGGTGAAGAGGTACGGCGGAACCTGGAACGTGCTGCTGCCGATTTTGGTTTGGATATAGGTGTGGAGTCGTGAGTTTCTTTTCGAACAGGAGACATGATGCCCAGGAACATGCTTTTTTCTTCGGAATCCGTGGCTGAAGGGCATCCGGACAAGGTGGCAGATCAGATTTCCGACGCCATTCTTGACGCGATGCTGGTCCAGGACTCGAAATCGAGAGTAGCGTGCGAGACCCTTGTCACTACCGGTCTGGCGCTGGTCGCCGGGGAAATCACCACGAAGGCATACGTGGAGGTCCCCGATCTTGTGCGCTCCGTGATTCGCGATATCGGGTATACGGAGATGGGGTACGGATTCGACGCGGACGGCTGTGCTGTTCTGACGGCGATTCACCAGCAATCCCCGGATATTGCCCAGGGAGTTGACGAAGGTGAAGGGAAGGAACAGGGTGCGGGCGACCAGGGGATGATGTTCGGATACGCTACCGACGAAACTGCGGAGCTCATGCCGATGCCGATCATGCTGGCCCATCGCCTCGTGCTTAGGCTCGCAGAGGTGCGGCACAGCGGAATGTTGCCTTACCTCCGGCCAGACGGGAAGGCGCAGGTTTCCGTGCGGTACGAAAACGACAGACCGGTGAAAGTCGAAACCGTGATTGTCTCCACCCAGCATAACGAACACGTCTCCCAGCAACAGATTAGGGAAGACGTGATTTCGCATGTGGTCAAACCGGTTGTGGGCGAGGAATTGCTGGGAGCGAACACGGTGTACCACATCAATCCCACCGGCCGATTCGTGGTCGGCGGCCCCCACGGAGATACGGGTCTGACCGGTCGGAAAATCATCGTGGATACGTACGGGGGATTCAGCCGACACGGTGGTGGCGCGTTCAGCGGCAAGGACCCGAGCAAGGTGGATCGAAGCGCTGCGTATGCGGCTCGTTGGGCGGCGAAAAATGTCGTGGCCGCAGGTCTGGCAAAGCGCTGCGAGATTCAGGTTGCGTACGCGATCGGCGTCGCCAAGCCCGTGAGCGTGCTCGTGGAAACGTTCGGCACCGCTCAGATAGACGAATCGAGAATCGAAAAAGCAGTGCGCGAGGTGTTCCCTCTGACACCCAAGTGGATCATTTCGGAGCTGGATCTCCTGCGCCCGCTTTACCGCAAAACGGCTTCCGGAGGGCACTTCGGGCGGAACGAGTTCCCATGGGAACAAACCAACCGCATCGCGGAGCTCAAAACTGCCGCTGGCGTCTGATGGTTCTGGTCGTTCGAGAGGAAATCACGGGCACCGGTGCACCTCGCGTCGGTGCCCTTTGATTTGGTTGCTGTGACGGCGTTGCCCCCGCGTAAGGTTTGAGGGATTCTTCATCTATTCGCACTTCAGGAATCCTGCCCGGTGAAAGACAACGGTTCTGCAGCGCGAAATACTGGCAAGATTCGGCCGCTCAGATCCTGGAAAAAGACACATGCGCTCCCTCGTGATCGGAGTGGACCTGGGAACTTCCGGCGTCCGGGCGGTTGCAGTTGACCGGTCTGGAACGGTGGTTGGTAGCGCGGTGCGCGGGTATCAGATCCACGCACCATACCCCGGATACGCGGAACAGGACCCGGAGGAATGGTGGCGCTCGACGTGTGAAGCGCTGCGTGAATGCGTCGCCGTGGCCGGGCAGGGCATTATCGAGGGAATCGGGTTCTCCGGGCAGATGCACGGAACGGTTCTCATCGACCCGAAGGGTAGCGTGGTACGGCCCGCGATCATCTGGCCGGATCAGCGGTCGGGAGAAAGCTGCCGGCGTTTCGTTGCCAGGGTCGGTGCCGACTGGCTTGCCGCCCGCACGCAGAACTCGTTGGCCACCGGTTTTCAGCTTGCGAGTCTGCTCTGGTTGTCTGAGAACGACCCTTCTTCGCTTGCGCGCGCGTTCCGTGTGCTCCTCCCGAAAGACTTCATCCGAGGCCGGATGTCCGGCGTGTGGGCAACAGAACCCTCCGACGCGTGCAGTACGCTCGCGTTCGACTCCGCGCGGTGCGCGTGGGCCGACGACGTGATTGCTGCTGCGTGCATAAGGCGTGACCTGTTTCCTGAATGTCGAAGTTCGTGCGACTCTGCCGGGTGCCTGAGAGAGGCAGCTGCGGCGGAAACCGGTCTCCCTGCCGGGATTCGTTTGTTCATGGGTGGCGGGGATACACCCTCGACGGCGCTCGGTTCAGGAGTGCTGTCGAAGGGCCAGTGCATGGTTACGATCGGATCTGGTGGGCAGCTTGTTGCACCACTCGATGAACCGCGGTACGATACGGCTCTGCGCGCAAACACGTTCTGCCACGTGGTTCCGCGCACGTGGTACGCCATGGGCGCCATCCTCTCGGCCGGGTTATCCCTCAAATGGCTTCGTGAAAAAATACTGGGGCCCGATGCGCCGGATTTCGCCCGCCTTGCCGCCTCTGCGGAGCACGTTCCTCCGGGTGCTGAGGGGCTCATATTCCTTCCCTACCTTACCGGTGAGCGAACCCCGCATATGAACCCCGATGCGTGTGGCGTCTTCTTCGGCCTGACTCCCCGTCATACGGCTACGCACATGGTGCGCGCAGTGATGGAGGGTGTGGCAATGGCGCTCGCAGACGGACTCGATATCATCCGGTCGCTCCAAGTAACCCCGGAATCGGTGTTCGCAGCAGGAGGCGGCGCAAAAAGCCAGCTTTGGCGGCAGATCCTGGCCGACGTGTTCGACTGCCCGATCGCTGTGAGCGAGGAACGGGAACGCGCCGCAATCGGTGCGGCGATGGTTGCGGCGACGGGAGTGGGGTGGTTCGAGAACCTGGAGAAGGCTTCCGACGCCTGGAGAGCACCGGTGAAAGACGTTGCGACACCACAGGCCGCGCAGGTTGAGCACTACCGTGAACTGCGCGCGTTGTTCCGCCAGGTGTACAGATCGCTGGAGGAATGCATGGACGCGCGCGCGGAATCCTTGCGCAATCGACAGGGCAATCCAGACCCGTTCTGCGGGAGTTCGGAATGAAAACGCCACTGAAAGTGACTATTTCACCCTCGCATCCCCTTCTCATCCTCATGTCTCCTGGAGGCCCTTCCGCCGAAATGGCTGCCGAAGGATTCCGGGACGAGGAGGCAGTCATGGTGCGGTGCTGGGAGCTTCTTGATGACGAGATAAGACCCTATACGACCGTTCATTTCGGCGCGACACGCGGAGACAACTTCGCTCACGCTGACCGCCTCCTTCGTGCGGCTCAGACGGCGGGCATCCCGGTTACATTGCAGACTCAGACGGACAATGCCAATATCCAGGATGCGATGCCGCCGGAAAGGGTCAGGCGCTTTCTGGATACCTACCCCTGCATCGTCGGCCTCCAGATTGATGAGGCGAGCCAGAGAACATTTGTGAACCATGGAGGTGGCCCCGAGTACACCATGGGCCGGAACGCGAGGTATGCGCGCGATATCATCCGTCTTGCTGCCGAGTACGGGTGCTTCATGAGCTGGCAACTCATGCGCGATAACTGGGCCGCCATTGGGTGTTCCGCCGATAACGAAGCGCTGTACGATGCGATCTGCGAGTATTCGGAATACGTGATTCCTATGCACGAGATGAACTGTGAGTTCTCCAAATTCATCAACCATCTTTCGTGCATGGGGCTGTGGCTCGCCGGCGCAACACAACAGTGGGGCATTGAGGCCCAGTCATGGTATTGGTACGACTGTGGGTACAACAAACCCGGAACGTGCGAACCGGGCACACTGGAAATGCCGGGCGAATTGTACGCCATCATGTTTTTGCTGGGAGTCAGCGCCGGGGCATCCGTGTTTTCCATAGAGCCCCCGACTGACAACTGGCCGGGGCCAGGCCACTGGCGGTTCACAGAGTGGATCGCGCCTGTGTTCAAACGCCTCCTGCGCGAGCACCTGATCCCTTCACGTGAGGAGATCCTCGCATCCACGCCGCTGGCGTACCACCTGCCACGGTGCGAACGTCCTGTTGATTACCACAGGGTGCTGGCCGATCTGGATTTTGACCACGGTGAAGGCAGGCTCATACGAGCAACGTACGGCGTTTTCGATCGCGCACGGGACGCGGAGTTCATTCCGAACAACCCGCGGTACGGATGGATCCCCGTCCTGCCTGCGAAGACCCCGGAGTCTCTGCTGTCCCGCGTTCCGCGCGTAATACGTCCGGGAGACATCCAATCAGTCGAGGAGGCACGGAACGTTGCGGAGGAAGAATTCCCACCGGTTGATCGCGGACAGGCGTGGAGCGTGAACGCGGGCAGATTGCTTTTTGCCGTGAATACTCACGAAAACTGGTACGTGCCGGAATCAGTCAAGTTGTCTGTACCGCTCAGGCCGGACGGTGTGCGCCTTGAAGACTCGGGAGCAGTGTCTCTTCTCCGGTGGAACCGTCATCCGGGTGATCGCGCCTACCGTGTCTGGCGCCTGAGAGAAGGAGTGGAGCGCTGCCTGACCGCGGATCCGATTGAGGAGACAGAATACCGTATCCACGAGCCTGCGAAGAACGACTTTTACTCCGTTTCGGCAATCACTGACGCGACCGAGTTGGTATCGGGTACGTTGCATCTTCACCAGTTCCTGCTCTTCAGCTGCCAGGAAAGCCGCCGCAGTGAATGGGTAAGTCCCTCCGGGGAATCTGAAGAACACTTCCGCATCGGCGAGTCAATGCCCCTGGAGACGGACGAAATCGCCCGGGCCGAGGCGCGTGCCAGCCAGTGTTCACCTGTGGAGGATCTTGCTTCGCCGCCGGTCGCGGAGGATGATCCCTGGGCGCCGCAGAAATGCGGGGTCATCGAGGCCATGGTTGGTTGGAAATCTGCCGTGGAGTCAGAAGAAATCCCGCGCATCATGGCCTTTTACGCCGAAGATTACCGTGAACCGGATGGAAGGACGCGGGAATCCGTGGAAGTCGCGTTCAGGAACCTTTTTCGCAGATATGTCATGGATCGGTTCGAACCCTTTCTTCAGGAATGGGGTGCAGTGCCCGGATGGCAGTTCCCGGCACTCCGCCTGTTGATCCGCGAGTGGGGCGAGGCATCGTCGCAAACGGTCGAGGTATCGGCGATTGCGCATCTCTGGGCGGGGGGAGGCCCTGAACTTGAACCGAGTGACATGATTATCATTCCGTTCGGACGGCCGTCGCTGACTACGTTCGTGTGGACGAACGCGGGGGACGGCTGGAAGCTGGCAAAAACAGACCCTGCGTTTCTTCAGGTGGAGGACACCGCAGTGTTCCGATTCCGTTACCAGGGGTGGTGAACCTGCCCTGCAACCAACGCATCAGGACACGCACAGGATTGCTCACTCGAACCGTACTGCTCGTCGAAATCTGGACCAATACCGCGGAGAACGCATGAAAACGCCGTTGAAAAGGACTATCTGCCCGTCCCACCCTCTGCTCATCCTCATGGCGCCTGCCGGGCAGGGTGGGCACCTCGCAACCCGGGGATACACCGGCGAAGCTCGATTCATGGTGGAATGCTGGCACCGGCTTCCCGACGACATCAAACCGTATGTGTCGATTCAGATCGAGGGGATTTGCGACGACCATTTCCGTCGGAACGAAGTGCTCCTCCCGATCGCGCAGGCGGAAGGGGTGCCGATCACCGTGCAGGTGCAGACCAACAATTCTGACCTCAACGATACCGTCCCGATGGACACAGTCCGTCGGTATGTCGACACGTATTCCTGCATTGACGGTCTGCAAATCGCCGAGGCCAGCCAGCGCACGTTCGTCGCTCACGGCGGCGGGCCTGAGTACTCCATGGGCCGGAATGCCCGTTACGCGCGGGATATCATACGCTTGTGCGGGGAATACGGCCTTTTCATGAGCTGGCAGTTGATGTCCGAAAACTTCGCGGCCATAGGCTGCTCGGCGGATAACGAAGCGTTGTTCGATGCCGTGTGTGAGTATGGTGAGTACGTGATTCCAATGCACGAGATGAATTGCGAGTTCGCGAAATACATCGATCATCTGTCAGCGTTCGGGCTCTGGTTCTCCGGTGCTACCGCGAACTGGGGCGTGGAAGCACAGTCGTGGTACTGGTCTGATGCTGGACTGAGTACTCCGGGGAGTTTCGAGCCGGGGTCGCTCGAGATGCCCGGGGAGATGTACGCCATCATGTTCATGCTGGGCGCCGTGGGCGGGGCGACCGCGTACTCGGTGGAACCGTCCTGGGATATCTGGCCCGGGCCCGGCGAGTGGCGGTTCAGGGACTGGGTAGTTCCTACGTTCCGGCGCTTGGTCAGCGAGAGGCTCATCCCCGACCGCCACAACGTCGCGAAGGTGACGCCGGTCGCGTACCACCTCCCGCGTTGTGAACGGCCGCTGGAATTCCACGCAGTCTCGGACGACCTGGATTTCGACCACGGGGCAGGCCGCCTCATCCGGGGGACGTTCGGAGCGTACGACCGTGCGCGGGACCCGGAGCTGATTCCCAACGATCCGCGTTTCGGGTGGTTCCCCGTTCTGCCCGTGAAAACGGACAGGTCGGTGCTGACGCAATTCAAACGTGTTCTGCGGCCAGGGGACGTCAATTCGCCAGAGCATGCGCGGGAACTGATGGGGAAGTACTACCCCCCGGTCGACCGCGGAACCGCATGGAGCCAGATCGTTGGTGACCTCGTGTTCGCGGCAAATACCCACGAAAACTGGTTCGTTCCGGAAGAAGTCAGGCTGCAGGTCCCACGCCGTCCTGCGAATGTGAGAATCGAATCCACTGGGACGGCACAACTTCGCCTGCGCTGGGAGAAGGCCGAAGGCGACAACGGATACCGCGTCTGGCGGATCCGTGACGGCGTGGAAACATGCCTGACCCCGAACTCGATCGAAGAGACCGAGTATCTATTGCCGCCTGTGGAACAAGGCGACCAGTTCGCGGTCTCCGCGATCACTTCAGCCACGGAAGAATTCGCGCAGACCCTCCACCTTCATCAGTTTCTGGTTTTCAACAGGGCCGAGAGCCGCCGGAGTGAATGGGTAAATGCCACGGGCGCCAAGATGGAACGCTACCGTTTCGCGGAATCCGTCCCGCCAGTATCTGAGCATGTTCTGGAAGCGGAACGGAGATGCGCCGGTTGCTTGCCCGTTCAGGACCTCACCTCTCCTCCGGTTACCCCCGACGACCCCTTCGCGTCTGTCAAACTGGCGATCATGGACCACATGGCCCAATGGAAGTCATTCGTCGAAGCTGAAGACCTCGACGGAATCATGAGTATGTACGCAGCCGATTACTCAGAACCGGACGGCCGGGGGAAGGACTGGGTAGAAGCCGCCTTCCGGCTGGTTCTTCGCCGCTACATGGAGAGCCAGTTTGCCAGGCTTGTGAAAGAGTGGGGTGCCCTGCCAGGGTGGCGAAATCCCGCGTTCCGGCTTCTTGTCAGGGAATGGAGGTCGGTGAGCAATGATGCGGCGGAGGTGCTCGTCGTGGCTCACATGTGGGCAGGCGGGGGGCCGGAGATGGAACCGAGCGACATGTTCAACCACCCGTTCGGCCGCCCGCACACGACGACCATGAGGTGGAAACTGATCTCCGGAGAATGGAAAATAACGTCGACCGACCCAGCATTTCTTCGTATCGAGGACACAGCGATCTTTCGTTTCCGTTACCAGGGGTGGTAGGAGTATTGTTGCCAGCCCTCCCCGGTTGACCCGGGGAGGGCTCGGTCTTTGCGGGCGGCTTCTACCATTTCCTCAGGAAATCCAGCGCCTTCTTCACGTCTGCGGCAGGGTCATCCCCGACTTCCCGCTCGATGGTGTAGAACCCACGATAGCCCTGAGCTGTCATGAGATCGATATACTCTTCCCATGGCACTGCACCCTCGCCCAGAGGAACTTCTTTTCCCCTCCCATCCTCGCGGATGCCATCCTTTGCGTGCGTGTGAACGATGTAAGGTCCCAGCGCTCTGACACCTTCCAGAACGTCGAAGCCCATCATCGCGAGGTTGGCCGGGTCGAAGTTTGCCTTCACAGCCTGCGTTTTCAGGCTTTTTATGAAGTCCGCAAGAACGGGACCCGGTTCCGGGCCAGTTTCCGTTGCGAACATTATTCCCCTGTTATCCGCATATGCCCCGACATTGTTCAATGCGTCTGCCATGATCTGACGGCTTCTGGCTTTCGGATCAGCATCCACAACACCGATGTGAGTGGTGATAATCGGCGTTTTCAGGTCCACCGCGAGGTCTATCACTTTCTTTGTGTCTGTTATGAGTTCGTCCAGGCCTTCTTCCTTGGTGTACGGCTTGCCGAAATCGCCACAGAGAGCACTGATGACAAGGCCCTGGTCCGCAACGAATTTGAGAAACTCCTGTCTGCCAGTCTTTGAGAGGTTGTCAGGGTGCATCTCTCCGCCCGTGACATAGATCTGGAACCCATCGGCACCGATTTCTGCCGCTTTCTTGATGCCGTTTCGCACGCCGAGCCCGAATGACTCGATCATGACGCCCACTTTGAGGTTGCCCATCGCTTTTCTCCTGAATTTGTGGAGTGAGACACTGTTTCGTTGATGGTCGGGAGGGCTATTGAGGCAGCCTCCCGCCCATGTTGTGCGGTGATGCGTACAAGTGCTCCGTCCGGATGCGGAATGCTTCAGTCAATCCCCATGCCTCAAGCGCTTCCGCCACGTCCATGATTCGATCGCCAAACCGCTCCATCTGACGCTGCAATTCCTGATGGAGACTGGCTCTTGTTTCCGTTGCCAATGGATCGCCGGCGAGGTTTTCGAGTTGGTAAGGGTCCCTTTCGTCATCGTAGAGGAGCCATTCTCCCTGCGTATCACAGGCATACGTGTACCGCTCGGTTTTGATCCCGCGCCACGGCTTGATTCCGTAATGATTCGCCTGATCCGTCGTGATGAGATCGGCGAGATAGAGAACCCGGCCTTCTTCCGTTGCGCCACTCCGTACACAGGCCGAAAGGTCTTCGCCGTGCATGGAGGGTGGAACCTGCAGGTCAAGACACCCAAGCAGCGTCGGAACTAAGTCCAGCAGACTGAAAAGGGTCTTGTTCACGCGTCCTTCTGGAACAGCCCCCGGCCGGTAGAAAATCAACGGCACTACGACCGACTCCGCCCAGGGACGTTGTTTGTGCGTGTGCCCCTGTGATCCCAGCATGGATCCGTGGTCCGATGTGAACACCACGAGCGTGTCCTTTTCGAGATCGTTTGCACGGAGGTAGTCGAGCAGGCGCTGCGTTTCCGCGTCAAGGGCTGAAATGTGAGCGTAGTACCCTGCGAGATGCCGGCGGTTCTCCGGTGTGTCCGGGCAATTTGGCGGAAGGACCAGCGCGGAAGGATCATACTGGGTTTCCCTTCCCGGCGGAAGCGGTTCGTAGGGTGAATGGGGTGGCCCCCATGAAAGGAAAAGACAAAACGGGTGTTCGTTGTCTTGTTCTCTGTGCCGATCCATGAACGCCATCGCGAGGTCTGTCTGCACGGATGGCTCATACCCCTCCATCACAACCGGTTCCGGGGTATCCAGGTAATAACGCGGGTTCATGTAATCATGGTGGCAATTCCACACAGCCCAGTATGCGTCAAATCCCAGTCTCTCCGGGCCTGGTGGAGTGAATTTGTACCGTGGAATGCCTCCCAGATGCCATTTCCCTATGTAGCCGCACCGGTAACCGTGCGAGTTCAGGATGTGCGCGATGCTCGTCACATCGGTTCGAATTGCGATGTCGTTCACTACCGCACCGTGGGCCGTTGGCCAGAGGCCGGTCAACATCGTCCCTCTGGCGGGGGTGCACACAGGCGTATTGGAATACGCGCGCGGGAAACGGCATCCTCGCGAAGCCATCGAGTCGAGACACGGCGTGGATACGTTCGGGTCACCTGCGCAACCCATCGCCTGTCCCCGCATTTCATCGCCGAATACCACGATTACATTGGTGGCCACCGTCGCTCGCCTCCATCATCTCAAACGCGCGGGAAATCCTTCTTTATCCAGCGTGCGTATCGCCGCATCTGCCGTCTGGATGTCTTTGAACGCCATGCGGAATGTACCGCCCTCGCCTTCTCGGATTTTCAGCAGCTCGATGTCCATGATGTTGATCTGTTCACGCGCAAGAGCGGCCGTCATTCGGGCAAGTTGTCCCGGCCGATCCTCGCACCGCACAAGCACGTCGCACAGAGGAGAGAGAAACCCTTTCGTATCTCTGGGGATTGAGCTCCGTATCTCATTGGCTGCGCGAAAATGCGGTTCCATATGCTCGATATCTGCAAGGACCTGCTCGAGTTGGCCGGCGAAGCCGCGGAGCGCCTTTCGTATTTCTGAGGCATTCGTTGCCAGAATGTCCTGCCAGACGCTGTACGGGCTTGAAGCGATCCTGGTCATGTCACGGAATCCGCCCGCCGCCATCTGAAGGTGTGCCGGTTCGATTGCGTTCTGTGTGCCGACGTATTCCACAAGCGCGAGCGCTATCATCTGCGGAAGGTGGCTCACAGCGGCTGCCACTCGGTCGTGAGCGGAAGCGGACAGGCAATACACCCGCGCGCCGATGCTCGCGATGCGCTCCGTGAAAGACGCGCGCACACTCTCCGGCACGGACCCGGAGGGGGTAAGCACATACAGCGCGTTCTGGAACAGAAACGGGTCTGCTGCACCGACTCCGTTTCGTTCCGAGCCCGCCATGGGGTGGCCCCCGATAAAAACCGAGTGTTGCGGCATGCATTTTTCGGCCTGTTCCACGATCTGTTTTTTTGTGCTGCCGACGTCAGAGACAACAGTGCCGGGAGCTATGACGTTCGCCACTTCGGGCAACAGCTCGATTATTCTGGAAACGGGGGTGCAAAGGAACACGGTCTTCGTTTCGCGCAATGCACGGGCGAGGTCGCGATATTCCCATCCCTCGTCTATGGCGCCCAGACCGAGTGCCTCCTCGATCGTTTTTCGGCTGCTGATTCCGACCACACGGCCGGTCGCGCCAAATTCCTTCAGCGCAAGGGCGAGGGATCCTCCAATCAGGCCGACCCCGACGATTGCAACTGATGAGAAATCCGCCCCTGGACGTTCATCCATCGTCAGGCGACTCCCCGATGTGCGGCACGCGCGGTCGCGATTTCAACGCGGCGCAGGAGTGATACTGCCTCCTCGGGTGTCCCCACGCCCGTCGTGATGAAAAGCCCCTTCGGGCCTACTTCGTCGATAAGGGGCTCGACGTCTTCTGCCGGGACGTACACATGAACACCTTTGCCCATCGCGAGGATCCGTTTGAGAAGGTCCGGCCAGTAACGCGCGGAGGGATTGCCGTCCCCGGGAACCCATTGGATCGCCTTGAGGTGCGGCAACTGCGATAGTGCATCAAGATGGCAGATCGCGTTCGGACCGTCCAGATGATAGATGGGATGGTCCAATCTGCCCACGAACCGTTCCATCTCCGGCATGACCATCCATCGGAAGGTCTGCGGGGAGATCATGCACGAGAAATCGCATTGCAGTGGGTAAGTCCGTTTCGGTGACCATGCGCCCAGCCATCCGCACGAGCCTTCCTGTCGCGATCGCGTGACCGCGAGCAACTCCTCGTACCATTGAAACCACAGGGAGGTAATCTGGGCAAGTGCCCATTCGACGTCATAGCGGTTTTCGAGAGTATCCAAAAGAAGTTGTTGCGGTCCACGTAGATGCGCAAGTATGTCGGTCGAGTTCCCGAGGTCCGTGATGCTTACGAATGAGATTCCTTCCAGCTCTTCCACCGCTTGCCGCGTGATGGCAAGGGTCCGCCGCCACCACAGGTTCTGAGAATCGAAGCAGAACGGAAGCCACGTATCCCAGGATGTGATGATCGGGCTTTCCTGCCACGCGGTAGTTTCTGCGAATGCAAGCTCGCACCCCAGATAGGCGCTTCCTACGGAAGGCCCCAGATTGACAAACATCAGAGGGAAGGATTCGCCACCGTAGTAGGTGGTCTCGGTGTGCGCCTTCTGGCGGGCAATCAGGTAATCGGCATTTGTCCAGCGTTCCACCATGCTCGTGGGAGCAGGGACCTCCGTGCGTGGGCGGCCGTTATATGCCGTAACAGCTACGACAGCCCGATCGATGATTTCGTTATCCCACCACGCCTCGATTCGGGCGCGAGCCTTTTCCCAGTCGTCTTTGCAGCGGAATTCCACCTGCGTCCCTCCTTGAACTTGACCCCGCCCGAAAGATGAACCGGTAGCCCGGTTACGCTCAGCGAATTGTTCGACCGAGGACCGGGGTGATGAGGCGCAACTGCCCCATCAATTCATCGAACTGATCCAAATTTAATGTCTGCACTCCATCCGAAAACGCGTGATCCGGGTCGACGTGGGCCTCCACAAGCAGTCCGTCCGCCCCTGCAGCAACGGCAGCCCGTGCCATCGGGATTACCTTGTCCCTTCGGCCCGTTCCATGGCTTGGATCGGCGATTATTGGCAGGTGACTCAGCTTCTTGATGACGGGTATTGCCGCAATGTCGAGCGTATTGCGCGTATACGTCTCGAACGTCCGTATCCCGCGTTCGCAGAGCACGATATTGTGGTTGCCCCCGGCCATGATGTATTCGGCAGACATGAGCCACTCTTCATACGTCGCAGAAAGTCCCCGTTTCAGCATGATGGGAATGCGCGTTTTCCCGAGTTCGCGCAGAAAGGTGAAATTCTGCATGTTGCGGGCGCCGACCTGAAGCATATCTGCGTATGCGACAACCGAATCGATTTGCGTGCGATCCATGGCTTCCGTGGCTACTTTCAGCCCAAATTCGTCGGCAACCGTGCGGAGGATCTCCAGGCCTTTTTCTCCCAATCCAGAGAAACTGTACGGGGATGTGCGCGGTTTGAATGCACCACCCCGAAGCATGCGGGCCCCGGCCGCTGCCACACGTTCCGCTGTACGTCTGGTCTGGTCCAGAGACTCAACGGAACACGGGCCGGCGATCACGACTATCTCTTTGCCGCCTATCGGCACGTCCCCGACGTAGACTACGCTGTCCTCCCGCTTGAACGTGCGGCTGGCAAGCTTGTAGGGCTCACTGATTCGTACCACTTCGGCGACACCAGGCATGACTTCGAATGCCTGCAGATCGAGCATATGTGTTTCGCCGATCGCACCGATGACGGTTCGCGACGTGCCGGTCGATCGATGCACGTCCAGTTTGTGTTCCTGCAAACGCGCAATAACGGCCGCAATTTGCTCTTCAGTCGCCCATTGTTCCATCGCCACAACCATGGCGCATTACCTCCTGTATGGTCAGATGTGTTCAGAATCCGCTCGGTGATTCAGGTTGCATTCCCTTGCAGGCTTTCCTCGAGAGCGCTGTAAATGCGCTCCAGCCGCCGGTTCTCATCGATGATTCGTTCAAACAAGCGTTTGACGGCATCTGCCGTCAAAGGCCCTTGGTTCAAATCCACAACCTGTTGCAGGACAACACTTTCACGGCGTGGATCGTAAATCGGCAGGTTCATCTGACGCTTCAGCTTGCCGATGTTCAGCGAGCACTTCGCGCGCTCGTTGAGCAACACGACAAGCTGGCGGTCGATATCGTCGATTCTGTCGCGCCAGTCGGCAATATCCATGTTCATCCCCCGATGAATTGGCCGGTGAGTGTCCTTACAAATTCGGTTACCTGGCGGACCATTTCGTCGGTGTCTCCACCTTCACCAATGCGCCGAACTATCGCACTGCCCACCACCACGCCGTCGGCAAACTGGCCGATTTCCGAAACCTGTTCGCGGGATGAGATACCAAATCCTACGGCCACGGGAAGTTGCGTCAACCGGCGGACGCGCGCCACGTTCTCTCGGATGCCGGAGGCCAGACCATTCCGTTCACCGGTGACGCCGCTTCGCGAAACGCAGTAGACAAACCCGTTTGTCAGCTCGAGGATTTGCGGCAAACGGCGGTCGTCCGTGGTCGGAGCGACGAGGAAAATCGTTCCCAGTCCCGCCTCGTCAAATGCCGGTTTGAACTCATGCGCCTCTTCCACCGGAACATCGACGAGCAGCACGCCATCTACTCCCGCCGAAACCGCATCTACGGCGAACTTCTCCACACCGTACGCGAATACGGGGTTGTAGTACGTGAAGAGGACGATTGGCAATGCGAAGCCCTCGCCACGAAGCCCTTCCGTCGCGCGCAAAACGTGGCGAAGCGTTACACCCTGCGCAAGCGCGCGCAAAGCGGCTTCCTGGTTCGCGGTGCCATCTGCCATCGGGTCCGTGAAAGGCACGCCCAGTTCCAGGATATCCACGCCCGCCCCGGCAAATGCGACCGCAAGTTGTCTCGTCCTGTCCAGCGTCGGATCACCGCAAGTAACATACGCGATGAACGCGGGACGGTGTTGCTCTTTGGCCGACGCAAAGGCGCGATGAATACGGGAAGGTCCGCAGCGGTTGTGATTGTATTCGTTCATTCCGCCAGCATCTCCCCCACCGCACCCACGATAATGTCCTCCGCGTCGGCAGCGAGGTACGAGGGCATGTTTTCGTAGAAGTACCAGCCGTCAACTTCGTACCCACCGTCGGCATGGATGGCTTTCGAAGGGATATACCCGATCACGCGGTTTGTGTAACCGAGAACGAATCGCGGTCCCTCCCCGATCATGGACTTGATCCCCAGGCCGATTTCCACGCACACTTCGCCGGCGACAGCGACCAGCGAAAGGGTTTTTCCGATTTGCAGAGTCTGCACGTGAACGGGGCAGGTCTTCGGAAGGGGCAACTCCCGGTTGTACGCGTCCAACATGCGCCACGCCCACCGCCTGCGGAACGGCGAGCTGTCGTCGGTCGCGCGGGCGAGATCGGCACGAGACGGATGCGGCATCAAGGGAAGCTCGAGAATCCGTGTCCCTGTCCTCAGCTTTCCTTCAATTGCTTCGCCCGGTTCTGCCACCACGTTCAGGACTGCGTCCGCCAGCTCCTCACCGTATTTCTGTACAACCTCAAGAGGCCCACTTTTGAAGTTTCCCGTCTCATCCACGTTATTGGGGCGCACGTTTCCACTGCACCCTTGTACGAAAAGGGCAGTCGTTCCCGGCAAAGCGCTCTCGATTCCAATCTGCGCGAAGCCCGGGTAGTCTCCGCCAAGAAGGTACCCGCCCATCGTAGTGGGGTGGCAACAATAACCGAACAAAATCGCCGCGATCTGCCCGTTCGTTCTTGTGCACAGGATGTCAACGTCGCGGTCCACCGCACCGTCAGGATTCGGGCGCATCTGCACACCCGAAGGCGTTTTCACCCGCCGGTTGATGTTGAACCCGCACCGGCCGCGGTGGTACGTCAACGTGCACGGTACCATCTCCGCCACTGCTTCGCGAACACTCTCCACCAGCTTCTGGCGGATCTGATCAAGATACTCCTCATCCCGCCACCCGTACATGTTCCGATCACCGCGCCGGGTGACGGGCCCGCAATGCGTGTGGGAAGCAGTGATGAATAGCCTGTCGGGCGGGATTCCCGGGTTTCGCGCCAGTTCCACCTCCACGGGCCCGATCACGTCATCATCGAAATACAGGATGTCCGAGGTGACGATAACCACCGTGGCATTCCCGTCACCCAAAGCCAGTGCTTTCAGGTTAAGATCCTGATACGCACCTTCGCTGTCCTTGTCCCGGGACGCATACCCCGCCATCCGGATCGGGCGCTCGGGATTGATGCAACGAGTTGCAACCCCGCACTTCATGGTGTTCCCATCCTTTCGATTGCCTCGTTGCGATATCTGCCTGCTTTGTTGGCCGGACATCACGGACTGCCGTACATTTTGTGAAGACCAACCCACGAATTGCCCCCGTCCCATGAGAGGACATATATGGCCGGCGACCGTATGGACCGTTTCTTCGGTAACGATAACGACCGCCCCGACGAATGGGACGGGCAAGACGGTGATTTCTCTGACGAGGATGCGGAATTCCCGCAGACCGGTCTGGAAATCGCGATTTCACCCTTTCTGGGGTACGAAGTCGAACTGCAGGGCACTTTCCCGATCCAGCTCCAGATAATCCGCCCGGCCACCCCCAATTCCGCGCGTGTACTTGCCGGTGTATATCCAGATTGCATCGTGGTGTTCGATCAGGAACACTACCTCGTCTTGCCGCAGACAATGGTCATTGTTTCGGTTCCCCGGGCGGAGTGGGAATCCCGCGAGCCTATGGAGTCCGGCGACGACTGAACCACGAACACACCGTTCGTTTCCACCGGAATCAGGAGTCTGTTATTCCCAGCGCGCGAGCCAGCTCACGGGGCACAGGAACCACACGCCCTTTGTTCACGACGGCGTGTACCATCTGACCGATACCCGCGGTAACTCCTGTAGACGCTGCGACAAATCGGTACCGCAGTGCCACGCGGGTCCGGCCTTCCAACCGGCTTTCTACCTCGATTGACACAGGATCGTCATACCGCAACGGGGAAAGAAACCTGCACGAGGCTTCCACGACCGGGTACGTCCGCCCCTGTCGGAAGGCTTCGACGACATCCATGCCGTTTTCCGCGAGATGCTCGCTCCACGACGCTTCCATCCAGGCGAAGTAATTCCCGTTGTACACCACTCCGAACGCATCAGTCTCCTCGTAACGTACACGGAGATCAGTGTTCCAGTGTACCCGGGCGGGTTCCTCGAGCGAGGGACGAGGTATCGACTCGCCAGTCGGTGCGAACGCCTCCGCGAAACACGCGGGCAGACGCGTCGGCCTGCCCGAGAAATCCGCCGCAATGTGGTCGGTATAACCCGTCACGGCCGGGGACTCATCGTTCCCTGTGAACACCGCGTACGCGAAGGAACACCTCGCCCGACCCATGTCCGCCATTCGCGCCTCAACCGCGACCGTCGCGCCTGCAGGAATCGGCCTGTGATACCGCGCGCCGGCAGCAGTGACGAACGAGCCTATCCGGTTCTTTTCGAGCTCCACGTAGGGCAGCCCTGCGGCGTGTCCCATTTCGGTGCGCGCCACCTCAAACCAGGTGAACAACGTCCCGAAGTATATGTGGTCGAAGGATATCTCTTTCAGCCGACTCCGGATTACACAGATATGACTTCTCGTACTCATCTCCGTTTTGACCTGTCGGGTGGCGGAAGAAAAAGGTCTTCAGTGACGTCAACGGTGGGGATACCCGCGTACCGCCGGTCCTCCGCGTTTGCCATGATGTTCAGGGACCTGATATCCGGCTGGCGATCCCACTTAAGCAGGCGTACGCCTTTCGCAAAAACCCGGCTTGCAGATGCGTCAACGAAATACGTCGGTCCCGAACTACCCGTCGAATCGCGCCACGTGTCCTGTCCTGCAGGCCACGTCCCCCGGGTTTCGCAATCCAGTCTGTACATCGGTTCCGTCGTTCCTACCACCGGTTTCGGTGGGTCTCCCACCCATCGCACCTCGATCGTGCTGATGCCCGTCAGATTCGGCACCAGCGGCGTGAAGTCCATGAACAAGGGGCTGAGGGGCTTCCACTCCGGGCTTTGGGAAACGTCCGGCGGTCGAACATTGCGGACAGCAAGAGCAATTTCCTCGTCAAAGGCTCCACACGCCACGGCCAACAGCTCATCCAGTTTGTTCTGCATCCCCACGAGTTTTGCCGATGTTGCGAAAAGTCGGTACGTTGGACTTCGCGGGTCGCGTGCGTCGTCCCCCGCGAGGTTCACCGTGTCGCACAGGCCGATGGCAGTGGTTGCCCCATTTTTGTACGCTTCAAGTATCATCGAAACGACGCCCGCGCTTCGGCTGTAATTCATGGGAAAATCGCGAGTTACGAGAAGCCGGTAGTCGTAGCACTGAGTGAAGTCCCGCGAATTCCGCACATTGGCCGCTTCCGCATACACGAGCTGAGCCGGCACATCGAGCAGCCTCTCCAGATTTGCGGCCAACACATCGCCATTGACCTGGGGGATTATCCCGAACCTGTATCGTACTCCCCAGCTCCACACGCCGAAACGCATGGTGCGTTTCAGGTCTGCATGAAGCTTCTTGGCCGATTGGACGAGCGGCTTGGCAAGTGCCGAGTCGGGCGCGCTGCCCAGCACAGATGCGAGGTGCTCCTCGGCAAGCGCCCATTTCTGAGTCACGCGGGAGAACTGCGGGCGGCCGGCAGCGTACGAACGCGCGACACTCACTCCACTGACGATGCCGTACGCAACAATTGGAACAAGCGCGACGATTTTCGCTTTCCGGCTGAGTCTGGGGTGAACCCACACCCCTGTCAACAGCACAACCCAGAGCGCGAACAGAACGATCAAGCCTGTCATGGAGCACGATCTCCGCGGAAGTCAGAATGTCAGGCGATGCGGACACGTCGGTGTGTTTCGCATCAGAAAATGTAAGTGGAGACACCGGATAAACCCTAGCCGAAACGCTTGAATCCGACCCCTGTCTGCGCATATCATTAGTATTCGACCTGACAAAAGGGAATGCATGCCCTGATCAACCCGTCGGTTGTGTGGCCACTTCCAGAAACGAAAGGATGGTTACCATGTCTGCGCTCAAGGGTATTCCGATGAGCATCTCCCCCGAATTGTTGGAGGTTCTCGCCCGCATGGGCCACGGCGACCACATCGTACTCGCCGATGGGAACTTTCCCGGGGAAAGCCAGGGGGCTGATTACGTGATCCGAGTGGATGGAATGGGTGTTCCTGCCCTGCTCAAGGACCTCCTGAAGCTGATGCCGGTGGATACAGGCGAAAGCTCAGCATATGTGATGGCAGTGCCAAAAGGCCAACCGGAACCCCCGATATGGGCAAAGTACCGCGAAATCATCAACAAAGCCGAGAAGCGTGAAGTGAAACTTGTCGAACTGGACCGTTTCGCATTCTATGACTTCACGAAAGAGAAAGCCTTCGCGATCGTGATGACGGGCGAAACAGCCCTCTACGCGAATCTCATTCTCGTGAAGGGCGTGGTAGCGCCGAAGAAATAGCAATCCGAGCCGATGTTTTCGTCAGGGGCGGCCGCGAAGGCTGCCCCTGCTCACTTCTTTCTGAAGGAAGCGCCAGATGGCGAACTTCCCTGCTGTCCGTTCCTGGCGCGCTGCCCTTACTGCGCCCTCCCCCGCGCTGATCAACCGCGTCGCACGCATGCGCAACCAGTCTCCGTCCGAGGCGGGAAGCGCGATCCGTTGGTACGCCACACTTGTGGAACGTGCGCGGTCAGTATACGGCCACAACGATGACGTCCCGATGTTCATCGTTCGCGCTCCGGGGCGGGTCAATCTTCTCGGCATGCACATAGACCATCGAGGCGGCCGGGTCAATCCGATCGCAGTCAGGGAACTGGTGCTTGTCTGCGTTCCAAGGTCCGACAACCGGATCCGCATAGCCAACATGAACCCGTCGTTTCCCGCGGACGAGTTCGCGGTGCGGGAGCTCCTACCCGAGAATAAGATCACCGATTGGGCGGACTGGACGCTCACCACGCCGGAAACACTCCGGAAGAAGGGGCTTCTCGGTCATTGGAGCTCGTATGTAAGATCGGCAGCCGCGTATTTTGCGAATTCATGGGGTATACGCGATTCGATTCGAGGCCTGGATATTCTGGGTGACAGCCAGTTACCACAGGCGGCGGGCCTCAGTTCATCCTCCGCGCTTGTAGTGGCTGTCGGGTATGCGCTTCACCTGGCGAACGAGAAACCGATTGACCGACGGGCGCTTGCAGAGGGGTGCGGCCAGGCCGAATGGTATGTGGGCACGCGCGGAGGGTTTGGCGACCAGGCTGCAATCGCATTGAGTCGTTCAGGGCACGTGTCGCATGTGGACTTTTTCCCTATGAACGTGGACTGGAGTCCCTGGCAACCCGGCGTGTCGGTTGTGGTGTGTCATTCCCGCGTTCATGCACAGAAAACGGCGAACGCACGCAGCGTTTTCAACGAACGCGTTGCCACCTATGTAATTGCACTGCTGTGGATTAAGAAAATACGGCCTCAGTGGGAACGTCGTCTTGAGCACCTCCGTGACGTACTTCGCCTCGGCGTCCACGTGTCGGAGATTTATCGCCTCCTCAAGGAATTGCCGGTTCGTGCCACACGTGAACAGATACATTCGGCTCTTCCGGGCGCACGCGAAGAACTGGAAAAGCTCTTCAGCACGCACGAGGATCCTGCAGAAGGTTACCGGGTTCGCGATGTCTGTCTGTACGGGCTGGCCGAGTGCGAACGCAGCCTGATTCTCGCGGACTTTCTCCGCAGGGGCGACATTGCCGGTGCCGGAAGACTCATGGACCTCTCACACGAAGGCGACCGTGTAACCGTTCTTGATGATTCCGGCGTCAGGGTTCCGTACGATTCAGGGGTTAGCGACGCCGACCTGGATGGTCTCATCGAGGCGTCTCAGTCGCCGGACCCCGAGATTCGGGAGGCTGCCCGGCTCGCGCTTCAACCGGGCGGTTACGCGGCAAGTTGCGCGGAACTCGACGAAATCGTGGACATTGCTCGTTCAGTGGACGGGGTGTACGGTGCCGGTCTCATCGGTGCCGGCCTCGGTGGGTGCGTCGAAGCGATCGTAGATGATGGGGCCGTCGACAATCTGCGGAATGCGTTGATTACGCAGTACTTCGAAAAACACGGGCGCGACCCGTTCATCGAAGTGATGGCGCCGGTCGAGGGTGCGTGTGCTGTCGAACTACCGGAGTTTTAGCAGCAACCGCGTATCCCGCACTAGACTGAGCAGAATCGCGTCCATCAAAAGAATCCGTCCCGCACACCTCCCGTTGGACAGGAAGCTGGGCAACGCGTCGAGTTCAAGGTCCGCAGACCGCCCCATTCACCCGGTTTTCAATCGGCTCGCGCCAGGCGATCCCTCATTTCCTCCGGTATGTACGCCACATACACCTGAGGCATCCCGGTGCGATCGGAGGTGAACACCGCCATCGCGCCATCGCCTGAGAGATTCGGGTGTGTGTGCGTGCTCTGCGGGTGACCCTGTGATGCCCCCGCGAAACAGATCCGCTCTCGTTTTTTGGTTTCCACGTTGATAAGCCAGAGGCCTTCGTCCGGCCAGTTTGTGTCGGCAACGATCCATTTCCCATCATGGGACGCGCCGGAATGCCAGAAGTACGGCCCGCCGAATGCCACTTGCTCGGGCTCCGCCGCCCCTCTTCTCATGACGATTACGCCCCTGTGAGGCATCTGAAGCGTGCCCTGATAATCACCCGTGGCCCCGAGCCAGCATGAGTGGGCGGTCCTGATTTCGCCGGCGGGGAAATCAGCGTTCACCTCCTTGAGCGTCTCGCAGTGTAGACGAACCTTTCGCGAATCAATGGCGCCGTCCGGGCGTCGCGTCTTCGCACTGCAGTCGATCTCTGGACCTCCCGGGTTTGCACGGGGATGGTTGATTCCGTCCGCTTCGAGCACGACAACGTGCTCACCAGTGCCTGCGTCCCAGCGGACAAGGCCGATCCTGCCGTTTGCCAGCCTGACCATCGCAAAGTACCATCGGCCGTCCCATGAGCACATTGCCCGGGGGTACGCATGCTGGGAGGCGCCGGGTACATGGCCCAGTTCCACGGTCTCCAGAGTTTCGAGGTGGGTGCGGTAGGCGGTTCCCCCGTGTGTGTAATAAGCCGACTGCCCGCCCTTCGCCAAAGTCGGATTGGATACCCCCGACGGGGTATCATCTGACAGCTGAACGATATCCTTCCCATCGCTACCCGCCGTAAAGAGATCACTGGGCGCGCCACGTTCCGGAACGCGCATCGAGAGGAAGATCATCCGCCGTCCGTCGGGAGTGAACGTGGGCGTTTCGTAGTGGAGATGAGTGCTCGGGGTGGGGAAGCTGGTGATCTGGCGCACCAGGAGACCAGTTTCCGCGTCTCGGCGATCTATGCGTTCGGTTCCCAGATTTTGACCTCTTGGCATCGATTTCTCCACAAGAGCGGGGTTGAACCTGCTTCGGTTCTGTCACTTTCAGGCGGTTCGCGCGGCTTTGAAATGGGTGGCAAATTCCGCAGTAAGACGGAGGTAAAGATCTCCATCCTCAACCGTTTCCTCTATGTGTGAATGCTCGGCAAGTTCGTTGAAACTTGTCACGTGGAGCCATTCCGGGCGAGACGCCATGGCGGCGGCAAAAGTTTCCCGGTAATAGTACCCTGACCGCCGCATACGGAAATGCGCGTAGTCGTCCCGTTTGAGCCGATCGGTCATCAACCGATCCTCGAAACCCGGCATCACCGTGGCATGCCATCTTCCCGGTTCGGTCCGGCCGGCAGGCATTTCGTTATACGCATCCACGGCGGCGCGTGCGCTGGTGTACTGCTCCATGACGGTCTGCGCCGGCGACAGCGGCGTGTAACACTCCAGCGCATCGAGGAACGAGAAGTAGGAAGGATCCATCTGGTTGGAGGCGGCGTAGAACGCGTCCATGCCCTGTTCTCGCAGCCTTTTCGTGATCTGAGTCCACACATCCGCCCCGAGTTTCCATGTGGCCCAGCACAGCACCACAGGCTTACCCTGCGCGTGAAGTGCGCGCGGGTCATTGGAATAACGACTGAGGTAGTGCTTCAAGGCCTCATACAACCGGTCGGCGGAAAGCCCGGCCGCCTCCATGTCAATACATGTTCGAAGTCCGTGATCTGAGGCAGCCGTCATTACTGATTCGAGTATGTCATCGCTCGTCGCGCCGGTAAGGTTCCTTTTCTGGTAAAACCAGCTCACTGCAAGCGCATCGAGTTTCGCTTTCACGCACTGCTTCATGTGTTCCGAAATCACGTCCGGGTCATGGGAGTCGTACGGCCCGATGGCGGGGTGAATGTCCGCCATTGTTGCTTTGTATTGGGGTGTGTGGGATCCATCAAACCAGCCCCTGGTGAACCAGATGTAATAATACGCGAGCACGATCGGTTCACAGGATGCGTCAGGAAGCGTCATGAAGGGTCTCCAGGTAAATGGTTCGGCCTTGCCATCGTCCTGTCGAAGGTAGGAGGGGACCCAGGCTGGTGGCAAACCGGCCGCGCGGGATCGCGCGCGGCCGGAACTCACACCGGCGGCGAACTACGCGTGGCTGAGACGGAACACCGTCAGGGAACAGGGCGGGAACGTATGCACGAATTCCCCGTTTCTCACCGGGGCCGTGCTGACCTCCGCCGGAGCAACTGATTCGGTTGCCCCCGGTTTGTTCTCGGCGTCAGGCGAGGTTCCCCCGAGGCAACGGGCGGAGATGCTGGGGAAAGTACTGCCCGCTACTTTGACGCATCCCTCCTGAGCCTCCGAAGGGTGCCGGTTGATTACAGAAATCGTCATGGTGCCGTCAGGGGATGCTGTTGCCGATGCATCAAGAACCGCGAGCGTACTCCTCCGTCCGGCGTCGGTAACCTCCACAGAAGGTCCGTCAACCTCGGTCACGATTGCCGTCGCTCCTTTGTGAGGTTGGAGAAGGTCATATACGTAGTACGTCGGCGTAAGCGCGAGTTTGTCCCCGTCAGTGGCCACAAGGCACTGAAGCACGTTGATGGTCTGAGCGATGTTTGTCATGCTGAGGACGCGGGCGTGCCTTTGAAACATGTGGAACGCCGACGCCGCAAAAATCGCATCCCGCAGCGTATTCGGCTGGGACAACCCACGGTCTACCGTGGCGTCGCGATGCCATACGCCCCACTCGTCGAGCGCGATGCCGACAAAGCGCTTTGAGTACTGGGTGAATGACTGGACAGTACCGCTCGTCATGAGAATAACGTCTTCCAGAGCGGAGACGTCTTTTATAAGAAGCCAGTATTCCTCCGGAGTGAATCCCGATCCCGTGCCGCGAGAGACGTATCTGTGGATCGAGATGTGGTCGATATACCCGAGGTCGTCACGCAGTTCATCCAGCACATCGAGGTTCCATTTCTGCTGGTCAAATCCGCAGATCACGAACTCTCCCTGTGGCGCCGTCTGTTTCAGGAAGCTCACAAACCGCCGGTATTCGCGTGCATAATCCCGTGCTTCGAATTTCCCGCCGCAGCCCCAGTTTTCGTTCCCGACTGCCCAGTAATGGACGTTCCAGGGTAGTGGATGCCCGTTTCGAGCTCGTTTCCGTGTGTATTCCGTATCGCCGGAGTAGGTGCAGTACTCGACCCAGTTGAGTGCCTCGCGCGGGGTACCGCTTCCGACGTTGAGGCAGATGAACGGTTCCGCACCCAGTCTCTCGCACGTTTCCAGATACTCGTGCGTGCCGAACGCATTCGTATCCTCCCCCTCCCACCAGTGGTTCGGGCGTCTGGGGCGCTGATCACGCGGCCCGATCCCGTCCTCCCAGTGGTACACATCGGCGAAACAGCCACCCGGCCATCGCAGTATCGGCGGCCTTATCCGCTTGAGCGCGTTGAGGGTATCGCACCGTATGCCCCCGTCATTGGGTATGGGGGACTCCTCGCCGACCCAGATCCCCTCGTAGATGCAGCGCCCGAGATGTTCAGCGAAGTGGCCGTACAGCTCCGGTCGCACGACTCCGTACGCGGAGTCCGGTCTCACCGTGATGGATGACCTCATCGAGCATGTCTCCCGCGCAGAGTGGATCTACTGCGCCTCTGATTCCGGGAAAGGTTAGCGGTAGCCAGCCGCCGCCGCGCCATTGCTCTCACCGTAACCGCGACGCGGCGGCTGTGGTACTTCCCACACGGCAGGGCACAACGTTACCGATTCCACCGCGGGCTGCTTTCCCAGCTCCGCCAGACAATCGTTAGTCGGGTTCATCGCGCCAGATCGAGCGCGGAACCGTAACCTCCCGTGGGATTTTGTACTTACGTGAATGTACACGGGCAGTGTTCCGCCGTGGGCTTTGATGATACGTCGGAGTTCCCCCACTGCGTCGTCAGTGAGCTTGTCCGAAGCGACGCTGACATCCACTGCCTTTGCCAGGCGCATCCGGGCATGGGTGATCGGGATCACCTCCAGCGCCATCACTTTCGGTTCGTCGCGCGCTCTGGTGCCCCGCACGAACACGATCTGGTCGTCTATGAGGTAATCCTGTGCGGCTTCGTAGACGTCCGGGAACACGACCACTTCAAATGTGCCGGAGAAGTCCTCGCACATAAGGACCGCCATCTGTTTCTGCGCCTTCGTCGTGATACGGCGGATGCTCCGAATGATTCCGGCGATCAGAAGCGGCGTGTCGCCGCCCAGTTCCCCCAGCGCCTCGCTGCTGTGGGTGCAGAACAACTCAATGTCAACCCGATGCGGGTCAAGAGGGTGGCCTGAAACGTAAAAGCCCAGCAGTTCTCTTTCCTGTTCAAGCTTTTCCTGGACCGACAGCGGCTCCACGGAAGGAAGAGTTGGCGTTGCCTCCTCGATCGCAGGCCCGTGCGCGACGTCAGACGAACCGGCGTCAAAGAGAGATGTCTGTCCCCGGGATCGGTTTTCCTGCTCGTTCTGTGCCCAGTTGATCGCCGCATCAAGCCCTGCGAGCATCTGTGCCCGTTCTCCCAGGTCATCCATCGCGCCCGACTTTATGAGGCTCTCGATCATGCGTTTGTTGATCGCCCTGTTGTCCACCCGACGGCAGAAATCAAATAACGAGGAGAACGGGCCTTCCTGCTCACGTGCGTGGGTGATGGCCTCGATTGCGTGGATACCCACGTTCTTGACGGCGAGAAGTCCGAAACGGATTCCTTCCTTGCTGACGGTGAATTGCAGTTCGCTCTTGTTCACGTTCGGAGGCAGAAGCGGAACGCCCATCCGGCGGCATTCGTCGCTGAGCACGATGATCCGCTTCGAATCCCCAATTTCCGACGAAAGCGCAGCCGCCATGAACTCGTAAGGATAGTGCGTCTTCAGGTACGCAGTCTGAAACGCCACAAATGCATAACAGGCGGCATGGCTCTTATTGAATGCGTAGGAGGCGAATTTCTCCCAGTCGCCCCAGATTTTCGTCGCGAGTTCTTCGCCGATTCCACGCTCACGGGCTCCCGAAACGAACTTCCCTTTCATCTGGTCCATGAGCGAACCGATCTTCTTGCCCATGGCCTTTCGCAGCGTGTCCGCTTCTCCGCGGGTGAATCCGCCGAGTTCGCGCGACATCTGCATCACCTGTTCCTGATAGACAGTGATCCCGTACGTGCTTTCGAGCGCCGGCACCATCAGTTCGTGGTCATAGGTGATCGGGGCGCGGCCGTGCTTCCTCGCGCAGTACTCCTCGATGAACTGCATCGGTCCCGGGCGATACAGAGCCACCATCGCGATGATGTCTTCGAATCGGTTCGGGCGGAGTTCCCTGAGGTACCGCTTCATTCCCGAGGATTCGAGCTGAAAGACCGCGGTCGTTTCGCCGCGCGAGAGTAACTCGTACGTGGCGGGGTCGTCGAAGGGCAGATTGTATAAGTCCACGTCAACCCCGTGGTTCCTCTTGATCAATTCGGTTGCCCGCTTCGCCACCGTGAGGTTCCGGAGCCCGAGGAAGTCCATTTTCAGGAGGCCGAGTGATTCGAGTGCGTGGGCTTCGTACTGGGTGATGATCACGTCTTCGCTTCGCGGAGCGTACTGCAGGGGGGTGAAGTTCTCGAGGGGGATGTCCGAAATCACCACCGCACACGCGTGAACTGATACGTGGCGGGTTACCCCCTCAAGCTGCATCGCCAGGTCGACGAGTTTCTTGTTTCGCGGGTTCTCTTCATACGCCTTGCGGAACTCCGGCTCCGATTCAAGGCATTCGGAAAGCTCCACGCCAACTCTGTTTGGAACGAGCTTGGCGATCCGGTCCGTCTCGTCGAAGGTCATGCCCATCGCGCGCCCGACGTCCTTGATCGCGCCCTTCGCCTGCATCGTCCCGAAGGTGATCACATTGGCGACGCAATCGCGCCCGTATTTCTGGCGGACGTATTCCACAACCTGGTCGCGATGTTCGTCATCAAAATCCACGTCTGCGTCCGGCATCGAAATGCGGTCTGGATTCAGGAAGCGCTCGAACAGGAGATCATATCGGAGAGGGTCCAGTTCTGTGATTCCCAGCACGTACGTAACAAGTGCGCCTGCCGCGGAACCCCTCCCCGGGCCCACAACGATGCCGTTCTTTTTCGCATACTGGACGTAATCCCATACGATGAGGAAATAGGAATCGAACCCCATCCCGCCGATCACGCCCAGTTCGTAATCAAGGCGCTCCAGGATTTCGGGCAGTGGAACCGGCAATTCCGCCTCAGCGTGCCCCTCACGAAGGCGCCATTGCCCGTCCTGAGCCTTTTCAAGCGGATACCGCTTCCTCAGACCCTCTTCGCAAAGCTCCCGCAAATACTCTGAGGGCGACAGGTTCTTCGGCGTCGGGAACTTGGGCAGGCGTGCTTTCCCCAGTTCGATCTCCACGTTGCACATTTCCGCCACGCGGAGAGTATTCGTAATCGTCTCCGGCATCCCGTCGAAAAAGCCGCTCATCTCCTCGGTTGAAAGGAGGCTGTAATCACCGTCCATCATTGACATGCGGTCAGCCTGGTCCAATGTAGCCGAGGTCTGAACGCAAAGGAGCGCATCCTGCGCTTCGGCATCAGTCGTACAGGCGTAGTGGCTGTCATTCGTGGCGACTACCGGGATCCCGAACTCCTCAGCAAGCTCGAAAACGCCCTGGTTCACCTTTTCCTGGGAGGGCAAATCGGGGTGGTGCTGGACTTCAAGAAAGAAGTTGCCCGCGCCGAAATGCGAATGGTAAGCTTCGATGAGCGCGCGTGCACCGTCCATATCGCCGGAGGTAATGGCGTCGGGGATTTCCCCCGAAAGACAGCCGGAAAGACAGACAAGCCCGGAGCCGAATTTGTGCAGGAGCTCATGGTCAACGCGGGGGTAATAATAAAACCCCTCCATGTGGGCTTTTGTCACAAGCTGAATGAGGTTCTTGTACCCCTCGTTTGTTCGCGCCAGTAATACCAGATGGTGAGATTTTCGATCACGCTGCGCTTCCTTATCCCGCCTGCTTCTGGCCGCCACGTAGACTTCACATCCGATAATGGGCTTGATACCCGCATCCTTGGCTGCCTGATAGAACTCCACCGTGCCGTACATGGCTCCGTGGTCAGTAAGTGCGAGGGCTTCCTGACCGAGCGAGAGGGCGCGTTGCACTATTTTCCGGGGCTGCGATACACCGTCAAGGAGGCTGTATGCCGAATGGGCATGAAGATGAACGAAATCCGATCTCCGCAAAGCGTTACTCCGAGGGGCAAATGGTTTCGTGCAAAAGGCGGGGAGGAACTCCACACACGGTTTTCTGAAAACTCCGCGTGAACCTTCCTCTGGTCAAGGGACCACGGGACAACTCGGTGCTGATTCGCCTGTTCGCGCCACATGCCCGAAACCAGCCGTGCAAGGCAGCGCGGCCAGCCGGAATGGAGGAAACCCGCCCTTGGTGTCGCTCCTTCCCTCCGGTACTTTTAGTTCGGACACGCAACGTCCTCTGACACCACTCTGTGCCCAACGAAAGGATGCCAGCATGCCAGCTCCGATTTTCAACCGCCGCGTCTCGGCCATCGAGGAATCGATTACTCTTGCCGTAACGGCGAAGGCGTCGGAAATGAAATCCAAGGGCATTGATGTGGTATCCATGAGCGCCGGCGAACCCGATTTTGATACGCCGGACCACATCAAATATGCCGCCATAAAGGCGATCACAGAAGGTTTTACCAAATACACCCCGGTCGGCGGAACGATGGAGCTCAGGAAAGCCGTTGCCGAGAAGTTCGCCCGCGAAAACGGTCTGACATACGCCGCGAATCAGACCCTTGTCAGTATCGGAGGCAAGCATTCGTGTTATCTCGCGGTTGCAGCGCTCGTGGACGACGGCGACGAGGTCCTGATTCCGGCTCCGTACTGGGTGAGCTACCCCGACATGGTCCTGCTTGCCGGAGGAAAGCCGGTAATCATGGAAACGAGCACGGCAACGGGGCTCAAGATCACTCCGGATCAGTTGCGGAAGGCGATCACGCCAAGAACCAAGATGATTATCATCAACAGCCCTTCGAACCCATCAGGCGCAGTCTACACGAAGGATGAGTTGGTCGCACTCGGTGACGTCCTGAAAGGCACGGGGGTGTTCGTGCTTTCGGACGAAATCTACGAGCACCTGATCTACGAGGGTGAGCACCATTCCATCGCTGCAGTCGTGCCGGAGTTGAGCGAGCAGACAATTGTGGCGAACGGCGTGGCAAAGGCGTACGCCATGACAGGGTGGCGCATTGGGTACGCAGCGGGTCCAAAATCAGTTATCGGCGCAATGGCGAAAATCCAGAGCCAGCAGACCTCGAATGCCGTCTCGATTTCACAGAAGGCGACTCTGGCCGCGCTTACGGGTCCCCAGGATCATCTCGTCCCCTGGAAAGAGGAATACAGAACGCGCCGCAACTACATTGTGGAACGGCTCAATGCCATCCCCGGCGTACTTTGTCCGACACCGGCAGGTGCGTTCTACGTGTTCCCGGATGTCTCTTCGTTCTACGGTAAATCCTTCGGCGGCAGGGTTATAGAAGATAGCGTTGCGTTGACTGATTACCTCCTCGAGGAGTTCCACGTTGCGTGCGTTCCTGGCAGCGGTTTCGGCGCGCCACGGCACATCCGTCTCTCGTATGCCACTTCAATGGCGGCGATTACGAAGGCGATGGATCGAATTGAGAAAGGACTGACGACCCTTTCCTGACCTGAGCGCTGCGGCTGTACTTGGCGGGAGTGCTGACCTCGGTGCTCCCGCGTTCATTTTCCGATTCCGCGCTGCAGGTACACGATGATGTCCATCGTCCCGGCAACGGCGGCGTGGAGAAAGACCCCGTACCAGATGGACCGGGTCCGCAGGGCGAGCATCCCGAGGAACAAACCTGCAAAGACGGAACCGACAGCCTCGGAGAACGGTTTGCCCACGTGCATGAGCGCGAACGGTACTGTCTGGACGGCAACTGCCGCCATGCCAAGTGCCGGTTCCAGTGTGAAAAGCCAGTACCCACGGAAAAAGAACTCCCACCCGACGAAGAACAACAGATAGGATGCTTCATAAACACAGAATAATTCGTGAGATAAGAGCGAATTCTGATTCAACGGGTACGTTGCCCGGAAATCCGGCCGCGAGGCGGCCAGCGCGATGAACGGCACCATGATAACGTACCCACCAACCGCGGCGGCACACCCGAGCCTCCAGTCGCCAATCCCCAACCCAAAGGAACGCAGACTGCCTTTCCCTTGCGACGTCTCAAGGGCCAACGGCAGGAGAAGGAGAAGGATGACGTTAGTCGCTGTCCAGTAGAGGTTGGGGGCGATCATATCGTAGCGCCATTCCCCCGTTTTGTCGGCGATCATCTCGGAGTACGTGAACGGGTAGCCGAAGTATTGCCAGAGAAGAAGAATCAGGGTTCCCACGGCCAAAGTGCGGATTTCGCGCACTCGCAGAAGAGCCGCCGTATCATGGACAAGCTTCACGAAGCCGCGGATTGCTGCCTTCATTCCTGCCTTTCTGATCGTTCGTTCGACGAACGCGGACCGGTACCGTGCAACTTCTGTGCCAATTGGGGTCTGCCATGCGGCCGCGACACCGGAGCGGGCGAGATTCTTTTCGCAGGAAGGTTGCGGCCGACTATTCCTCTACGATAGTCGGTTCGATATCTATCGGAAAATTCACCGACCGCGATATCAAGCACGCCTCATGCGCCTTTTCAAGGATGCGCTGTGCACGGGCGATGTCTTTGCCGGATACAGCGATCACCGGCCGCACAGTGATACGAGCGAAACGGTAGCCTTCCCGCGGCACCAACTCCACTTCGCCTGATGCTGTCGAGTGATAGCTGCGGAAGCTCAATTTCGACATCGCCGCGATGTACGCGAACGTATTGAACAGACACGTTTCTACGGCCGAAAGAACCATCGCCTCGGGGTTCCACCTGCCCTCTCCTGCGGACGGTGTGCCCACCGGCAAGGGAGCCAGCTTCTCGCCCGCCGCGAGACCATTCTCCCCGGAACCGCTCCAATCAAAACGTGTTTCGTAATGAGTAGGGAATGCCATCGACAGGGGCCTTTCTCTTTCTATCGAGGTTTCGCGCGATACGTGCGAGCCTCGTCAAACATCGCGTCCACGTTCTCCGGGGGAACGTCGGGGAGTATGGCTTCGTGGCTCGGCGAAATCACAATGCCGGTGCCGAAAATGTCGATGACACGTCTCACCTCGTCCCTGACCTGTTGAGGCGTTCCGTTGCACAACAGCTCCTGCGTGTCGATCCCTCCGATAAAACAGAGATCGTTTCCGAATTCGCGTTTGAGCCGAACCGCCTCCATATTGCGTGCTTTGGCCTGGATGGGGTGGAGTGCCTCCACGCCGATCCCGATCAGGTCCGGAATAACGCCGTATACGGAACCGCAGGAGTGTAATGCCACTCGCAACCCGAAGCGGTGTGCCTGATCGGTCAGCTTCTTCATACCGGGGAGGATGAACCTGCGGAATAGCTCGGGGCTTACGAATGTGTTCAGTTGCGTGCCGAAATCATTGCCGAAGAACATCACATCGATGTCTGGCGCCAGATGCGAGAACGCAATTTCGTTGACTCCCCAGTAGAAATCCACCACCCGTTCCGTAACCGCCTCAACAACTGCCGGGTTGGTATGCATTTTGACGAAGTAGTTGTCCATGCCGAAATAGTCGCCCACGTTGTGGAAAAAAGGCGCCCACACCCCAGAAAAAATTGCGTGTGTATGCTTCCACGGATCGATGGCGTCTCGCGCGCCCGCAACGTCGGCATACTGCGGGTCGGGCCAGTACGCCTTCTCCACCTCGCCCACGTCCTCAGTCTCCGCGAAGATCCCCGGCTGATTGTGCGACTTTTTGGGTCTCCCTCCTGTCGGGTCCAGGCCGGGTTTCCCCTCCGGGTGCTTCCACCCTATCGGGAACCACCTCATGTCATCGTCAATCGCCGTCTGCAGTTCAAGATTTGAGTTAACTCCGAAATACGTGTGGAGCCTGGCGTGGGAATCTCCGTGAGGACATCCGAGCCAAATCGGTGTTCTGTCCGTCTCCCTGTGATCAATTGCCGCAAGCAGGCGCTCTTTGTGGTTCATTATTCAGCCTCCCGGCATCTGGTAGAGACCATTGCGTACCAAAGTATCGCCCTCGAGTCCCCAATGCGGAAGGGAGTCAGTAAGTCGAAACGCGCCGCGATTGGAGCGCCCCGTATGGTGGCGTATACTCTTCTCTCGGTCTATCACGGGTTCAGCGCACCTTGTTCCACCAAACCGGGAATGCACCCTTTGGCAACACTGAGTTCCTTCCGATGGCCCGACGGAGCACGAGGCGCGGTCTCCCTTTCCTTTGACGACGGCCTCAGAACCCATGTGGAGAACGCGATTCCGACGCTGAACGACTACGGATTTCGCGGCACGTTCTACATTCCGATGGCTAGCGGAGGAGCGTTCGATCAGCGAATTGACCACTGGAGAACGGCCGCAAGCCAGGGGCACGAAATCGGCAACCATAGCATGACACACCCGTGTTCTGCGAATTTTGGATTCAGCCGGCGAGCTCTGGATTACCTCACGCTGGAAGACATCACCGAGGAAATCCTTGACGCAAAACGCCGGATAACAGAGGATATCCCGGACCAGAAGGCACATTCGTTTGCCTACCCGTGCGGTGAAACGAAAGTAGGGTCGGGGAAGAGCCATATCAGTTATGTGCCTGTGGTAGCAGAGCATTACGTTGTCGGCCGCGGAATCGGGGACTTCGCCAACGACCCCGTCCTCTGTGATCTCGCCTGTACGTGGTCCTTCATGCCGACCGACCCGCCGGCGGAAAGGCTTATCGCGTGGGCGGATATGGCGAGCAACATGGGCAGGTGGTCCATTTTCTGCTTCCACGGGGTTGGTGGGGAGCATTTCCACCTGCGGATGGAAGCTTTTCGAATGCTGCTCGATCATCTGGCAGCGCACCGCGATGAAATCTGGACGGATACCGTCATCAACGTGGGAACGTGGATTCGCGACCATCGCGAACGCGTTTGCGCATAAGGAGAATGCAAAATGGAGAAACTCCGGGTAGGTGTGATTGGTGTCGGCGGTATGGGTACCGGACACTGCGAGGGATTGACCAAGAACGTCGAAGAAACAGTCTTGGCGGCAGTCTGCGACATTGATCCGAACGTCGCGAAGGAGAAAGCGAAGACGTACGGCGTGAAAGCCTTCACCAGCCACAGGAAGCTCATCAAAAGCGGCCTCGTGGATGCCGTGACCATCGCGACTCCGCACTATTTCCACTCCCCCATTGCGGTTGCGGCGTTTGAAGCGGGTCTGCACGTGCTCTCAGAAAAACCGATCGCAGTGACCGTCAAAGCGGGTGACGAGATGATTGCAGCGGCGAAAGCCAGCGGGCTGGTATTCGGTGTCATGTTTCAACAGCGCACGCGTCCGGTCAGTCAGGCGATGAAGAAAATCGTCTCAAGCGGCGCGCTGGGACGTATCTATCGAGCGATGATGGTGGAAACCCACTTCAGGACGCAGGGTTACTACGATTCCGCCACGTGGCGTGCAACGTGGAAAGGGGAGGGCGGCGGAGTGCTGCTGAACCAGGCTCCACACGGTATCGACATCTTTACGTGGTTGATGGGCTTGCCGAAGAAGGTGAAAGCCGTAACCCGGACGTGGAGGCACCGAATCGAAGTCGAAGACGAAGCCAGTGCGCTCCTCGAATGGGAAAACGGTGCCGTCGGGTACTACCACACAAGCACGAACGAGTCTCCGTCCTCGGACATTCTGGAGATCTGCGGCGACAACGGGAAACTCGTGTACAACCACGGGAAAGCGAGCCTTTTCCTGAATGATCCGCCGATTCAGAAATTCAGCGATGACGCAGGCATCATGTGGGGCAACCCGAAAGTAACCGAGCAGCCCATCGAACTGATCGACCGCCCCACCGGGCACAGCGCGATCCTGCGGAACTGGGCCCGCGCCATCCTGTACGGAGAAGAACTCATCGCTCCCGGCGTGGAGGGGATCAACAGCCTCGAGTTCATCAACGCGGTCATTTTCTCCGGCGCCACGGGCAAAGAGGTGGAACTGCCGGTTCCGCGTGCCGCGTACGAGCGCTGGATAAAGGCAAAAGCTCGTACGAGCACCTTTCAAAAACATGTGGTGGAAAAGCGGGAAACCGATCCCCAGCACGTAGGGAAATGATCGGTTCCGGACGGTTAGCAGCCGGGGGAGTTCACGCTCCCCCGGTTTCCCCCGGGAGAAGCAATCAAATATGACTTCGCGTGAACGAGTGATCCGAGCGCTGAGATTCGAAACACCTGACCGGGCACCGCGCGATTTGTGGTCGCTGCCGGGGGTCGCGAAGTACCGGAAGGAGGAGCTCGACCGGGTATGCAGGCTGTACCCGTCGGATTTCGGTGGAACCGGCGTTCGTTATGGCGTGAGCCCCCGCGCTCATCCGCTGCAGGGGGATACCGGAACTTACGTGGATAACTGGGGCTGCGTCTGGCACGTCGGGGAGCCGGGAGTCGTCGGGGAGGTAAAGGAACCGCCGATTCGAACCTGGAGTGATCTCAAAAGTTACAAACTCCCGTGGGAGATAATCCGGGAGGCCGATTTCAGCAGGGTGAACGAGACGTGTGCAGCCCAACGGACGTTCGTCCGAGCGGGGACAGAAACCCGGCCCTTTGAACGCATGCAGTTCCTCAGGGGTAGCTCCCAGCTTTTCATGGACCTGGCGTACCTCGAAAAAGAGCTGTATCAGCTTCGTGACATGCTGCATGAGTTCTTCTGTGAAGAGCTTCGCCTCTGGACGAAGACGGATGTGGACGCGATTCAGTTCATGGACGACTGGGGCGCGCAGCGTGCGCTGCTTATCTCTCCAGACCTCTGGCGCTCTTTTTTCAAACCGCTGTACCGGGAATATTGCCAGATCATCAAAGGAGCGGGCAAGTACGTGTTCTTCCACTCCGACGGGCACATTGAGGCGATTTACCCGGACCTGATCGAAATCGGCGTGGATGCGCTGAACTCGCAACTTTTCTGCATGAACATCGAGGGCCTGGCCGCGAAATACAAAGGCAAAATCACCTTCTGGGGGGAAATCGACCGCCAGTACCTCATGCCGTTTGGAACGACCGAGGAGATCCGCGCCGGGGTGCGCCGCGTCCGCCGGGCTCTGGACGACGGTCGTGGCGGCGTGATAGCCCAGTGCGAATGGGGCGTGCGAGACCCGATTGAAAACGTTCTGGCGGTTTTTGACGAGTGGAAAAAGCCGCGACTGCGATGAGCTAGGCTTCGCGCCCTGTTTTTTTGTGGTATGCACCGATTTGAGATGCGCTAGAACAGGCTTCCGAACGATATCAGGATTTTGTGTCCCTCGGGTGAAAGCGCGAAATCGGTCCGGAGGCTGAGCTGGGCGTTCCACGTCAAGCGTGCTCCCACGCCGCCGCTCGGATGAAGACCAACGGGATTGAGCTCCTTGAGTTTGTTGGCCACGCGGCCCGCGTCGGCAAAAACAATCCCCTGGGACTGAAAAAAGTGCCCCCAAAGGGTCTGGTCTTTCAGCACCCGTCGCAATTCGGCGCTGAGAAGGATTTTCTGTTTGTCGGCGAACCGACGGGACTCATATCCGCGCATCATCGTATTCCCTGCAAGATCAAACCCGCGGACAGATCCTCCGACCTCCGTAAGTTCGTAGAACGGCACTTCTCCTTCGAGGTTCTCGAATAGCCCTCGCAGGACGAGAATCGTTCGTGGACGAAGGTTATGAACGGCTAGCGTGCGATACTGCGTGTAGGCAATGGTGACGCGCCGATACACGTAGTCAGGGTTCATCCAACTGAACGCTTCCTGTCCGGAGAGTTCCGCGAGAAAGCCGCTTGTCGGGAACTCCTGATCATCGCGTGTATCGACCAGAAGGCCGGCACTGAGGGGGTTGCTCCACCCCGCGGCTAGTCCGAGAGGTTTGGGGTCGGAAAACACGAGGTAGTCGCTCTTGGTCTCATCGACGCGGGAAGGGGAGCTGCGCTGAAAGCGAACACCGGAAAAGACTGTGAAAGGCCCCCATAGCTCAGCCTCGAGATCGAGTGCCGTCCGCTGTTGTTCCAATTTGTAGCGGTAGAAATTTGACTCCCTGCGTTCAGCTTCTTTGTCAATTCTCGTGCCATTGCCAATGCCGAAGTAGCTTGCGCCGATATCCTTCAGGTCCTGAGTGACAACCCTCAAGTTGAATCGCGAACCCCAGAGCTCCGGAATATCCATGCGAATATGGTGGTTACGCTTGCCAAGCGTGGATAACCACCACTGCGTGTTGATGCGGTACCGGTACGGACGGATTGCGTAATTCGTTATTTCCGCCCAGCCTCCGTAATGGAAACCGGAGTTGGGGGTGTAGAAGATGATTGGTAACGCGGTGAACCCGTAGGGCTGTCCGTTCATCGTGAAAGTGTGTCTCCGATTGACCCAATCGACTGCGTCTTCGCCGCCCTGTTGTACGCTTTGCACAACCCGCTCGACGGGCGCGGCCTGTGCCCAGCTTTCGGATATGTGCGACCCCAAAGCAACGGCGAACGCCAGCAGAAGGCGCCGCGTTGCCTTCGGGATAAAACACGACAGAATCACCGCAGCCTCCAGCGTGGGCAAAGGACAAACGGGACCAAGCCTCCTCCTGCTCATTTTTCCCGTCACGTGTGAAGTGCGAAAAGCGAAGCGCGCCGCGCGGAAATGCGCAGACGAACCATCTGCCCCGCCAACAAGTCCACCCCTTTGCCGCTCTTCCACGTCGGCCGCCAGCCCAGATCGTCGCCAGAAAATGGAACGCACTCGTCCGCGGAAAACCCGTCTATCACCCGCCCATCCGCGTCGTCCACTTCCACACGCACCCAGCCATCTCCCTCAGTATGCGCGTTGAGGGTCAGGTCGCGCGGTTTTTCCATTACCTGCGTCAGAAGTTCCCCCTGAACATCCCCCGCCACGTACCCGACCCACCGGTCCCGACGAAGCGCCGCGATGCGGATCCCTTTCTTCACCGAGGGGTTTGGGACCCGGTGATGGCTCTGGTTCGACACGGAATAGTACAGCCTCGTTTCCTCGGCAAGGTCCACAGGCGGGGATGCCATCGTGCACATGCACGTTCCCGGAATCGCTTCGAGGAACGGCACGCGAATCGCTTCCCTGCGCCAGTCCACGCCATCGTAGCTGTGCAGAAGTTCCGTCCACATGCTGCCGGTCGGCAAATCGTACATCCAGACAATCCCCGCGTACAGGTCGGCGTACGGGAACGCGGTGATTCCATACCATTGCCGGTTGCGCCCCCGAACCAGAGGCCGGTCGGTGTCAGGCGTCTGCCCCTCCGTGAGTTCCGCCCACACCTGGGCACGTTGTTCCGCGGTGGCGATCGTCTGTTGTCCTCCGTGCAACGCTCTTTCATCGAGGAGGTGGTGAGGATCGGCATCCGCATCATCTGTGTCGAGGACTGTTCTGTCCGGAGTCCAGTGTGTCAGGTCCTCGCTTTCCCGGTACGCCAGCAGGCGGTTCGCGTGCATGGAAGGGGCCGCATAAGCCTCTGGCCGCCCGTACCAGACGTATTTTTGCCTCCTCTTGTCGAAAAAGAAGACGCTTGAAGTATCCCGCCAACCGGGGATCACCGGCATGCCGGAGTCTGCTACCCAGCGCGTGCCGTCATCCGAGTGGGCGATGTACATCCCGCTTTCCGTCTCGGTCCTGGCGAGGTAAAGCGCCGTGAACCTCGCTTTCGCCGCGGGATGAGGTGCTTCTTCGGCATCCAGAACGCAGAACCCTTCCGGGCCGTACGAGCCGACAAGCCACGCGCCCTTGACGTCCTTCTGGTTGCGGCAAAGGAACGCGTTGGGTCCATCAACCTCGCCTCTCACCTCCGGTGCCACGAGATCGAGGTGCGGCCGCACCCATTTCAAACCGTCCTCGCTTTCCGCGTAATACTCGCAATAGATCGGCGGTCCGAGGTACCACATCCGCCATACGCCTTTGCGATCCCTGAGAACGCTGCCGTACGCCTGCGTGTCTCCCGGAACAACATCCTCTGAGACGAGCACCGGGTGTTGGACAACACGGCGCAATGCGAACGCCTGTGCGACGATTCTGCTATCAAGAAGCGGGATGGTTTTCACAAACGTTGCCAATCAGAAATCGCAGTGATAATTCGTCAAGGAGGAAACAGCCGCCCCACCGACAAAAAGAGCCGGCTACTGGTTCCTTCGTTTCGGTAACCTCACGCCTGCATCGCCGCCCGAACCATCTTCTGAACGTCAACCGTTACAGCGTCACCCGAAGCGACGATTGCCGCAAACATTGTTGCTGCGCTCTGCATGTTGTCTGAAAGCACAGTGTCGGGTTCTCTGCCTCCGTCCAGCCAGGATAGAAACTCGTCCAGTTGCCAGAGGTGGCCGGCATACGTGGGGTTCAGCAAAGGCACTTCCGTCATTTTGCAGGACCTTCCCTCGGAGCGCTCCCAGATTCGCACCACGAGGTCACTGTCCACCGTCACCGAGCCGTACTCGCATTCCACGCGGTAATACTCCCTGTGCCACCCGTTCACCACGCCCGCTTCGTTGCAGCTCCCTTCGTACTGGGCGCGGACGGAATTGGTCATTGTGAGAGTGAACAGCGCGTTGGACTCCCCTTTGAAACTCGACCAGGGCGGATTCCATTCCGAGCCACTTATCAGCGCCGTGTCGCCCCCCGAAAGATTCCGCAGCATGTCCAGATGGTGCACTCCGCCCTCCACGAGAAGGCTGTGGGGGATTTCGTGCCGGAATTGTCCCCAGGAACCGTACCTCCGGTAGTCATCCGCGAACCGGCCGACGATGTAGTTGACACGTCCCAGCCGTCCACTGCGAAGGATGTGTCGAACCGTCAACATGGTGGGTTCATACCGATAGTTCTGGATCACTTCCATCTTGAGCCCCGCCGCCGCAACCGCGCGGTAGATGGCCGTGCAAGCCTTCCACGAATCGGCAATCGGCTTCTCGCTCAATATCGCCATCCGCTTTCCAACTGCCAGCATCACCGCCTGCTCGTGCACCCACGGCGGCGTAACGATTGCACAGAAATCCGCCTCCGTCTTCGCGAATGCCTCCTCCATGTCCGTGAAACGGGCACTTTCAGGGATTCCGAGGAGGTTTCCCGATTCGTGCAGTACATTTTCACGGATATCAACCAGCCCGACGACCGTCATTCGATCCACAAATCGCGGGAATGCGTTACGAATCCACCAACCGGCCATCCCACCGGCGCCCAGCATGAGACAGGTCTTCTTTTCCATGGAGCATCCTTTCCGTTCCGACGCGCCGGTTAGCTCAGCGAGCCATCCCACCGGCAGAAGTTTTCCAGCATGCGCAAACCGGGCACACCGCTTTTCTCGAGATGGAATTGCGTTGCGACGAGATTCCCTTTGCCAACTACCGACGCGAATTCGACGCCGTACGTCGTTTTTGCGTAGACAAGCTCTTCAGACGCCGGCACCGGGTAGTACGAGTTCACAAAATAGAACGACGTCCCGTCCTCCACGCCGGCAAAAATGGGATGTGGTTTGTTGAAACGCACCTGGTTCCACCCGATTTGCGGGACCTTGAGCTGCTCGCCCGCGTAAACGGAAGGAAACCGCCGCACCGAACCGGGCAGGATACCAAGGCATTCTGCCTCCTCCTCCTCACTTGAGGCGAAGATGACCTGAACTCCGATGCAGATACCCAGGAAGGGGATTCCGCCCCCTATCACCTCTTCCCGTATGAGTTTGTCCAGACCTCGGGCGCGGAGATGGTGCATTGTCGCCTTCGCCGCTCCCACTCCGGGCAGGATCACGCGGTCGGCGCGGCGGATCGTCTCGAAATCCCACGTGATGCACGCATCAAACCCGGTGTGGTCCAGTGCACGGAGAACACTTGCGAGGTTTCCGCCTTCGTAATCAAGAATCGCGATCATTGGTCTTTCCCGATGGAGATACGTCAGAACGTGTCCGGTACCCGTAAGAAACTAGCGGGAACCGAGCATCGGCGCAATCGGATCACAGGACGGGATGTGACTGTAGGGCGGCGGTGTCAGGCTTGACAGGGAGGCCAAATAACGTTAAAATTTACTATTCCCCAAGAACAGGGTTACATTGCCCGTGAATCCCCATGAAGACGCGGTCTCTGGGGCGTCGTCAAATGGCAAGACACAGGATTTTGGATCCTGCACTTGGAGGTTCGAGTCCTCCCGCCCCAACCACCATCTGGGATTATTCATCGACCAAAACAGACGGCTTTCTCACGTAAGGACAACCCAGCATGAACAAGTTCAGCCTCACGGTTCAGGCGCGCACCCGGCACGGAAAGCAGTATGCCAAGCAGGCTCGTCGCAAAGGACTTGTTCCGGCGACGCTTTACGGGGCCGGTGCGAACCCGGTTTCCGTGCAGGCCGATGCCCGGACGCTCACCAGAGTATTTCACCAGGCCCGCACTACCGCAATCATCGACGTGACTGTCGAAGGCGGGGAAACCTGCCAGGCCCTTTTCCGCGAGCCGGTGTTTCACCCGTTGAATGATACGTTGCTCCATGTGGACCTCATGCGTGTGTCGAGCACGTCGATGGTGCGGGTCGAAGTGCCTGTGGAAATAGTGGGGAGTTCCAAAGGCGTGCTCGCCGGAGGTATTCTCGACCACGTTCTGCACGCGCTCGAGGTCGAGTGCCAGGCCCTGGCCATTCCCGAGCGCATACCGGTTGATGTGACACAACTCGAAATAGGCGATCACATAACGGTCGGAGAACTGAAACTCGAGGGATTGCGAATCCTCACGGATACAGACCAGACCATCGTAACCATTTCCGCGCCTCGAGTGGAAGAGGAAGCGCCTGCAGAAGAGGAGCCGACTGCGGCGGAGCCGGAACTGGTGAAGCGGAAGAAGGCGACCGAGGAAGAGGAAGAGTCGTAGACAGCGTGAAAGCTGTGATCGGTTTGGGGAACCCCGGGCCTTCTTACGCACGGACTCGCCACAACGTGGGTTGGTTCGTCCTGGATTCCTTGATTCCTTTGGATCGGTGGGTACGTGGAGACGGACCGTTTCTTTTTGCCGGTTACCCGGCAGTTGGTTCCGAATGCGTCCTCGTGAAACCGCTTACTTTCATGAATCTGAGCGGGGAAGCGGCGGTTGCAGTGTGTCGTCAGTTCACGGTCGGTCCAGCGGATCTCCTCGTGCTTCTTGACGACGTCAACTTGCCGACCGGTGATCTGCGCCTCAGGAGAAGTGGTTCCGCGGGCGGACACAACGGAATGGCGTCGATAGGGGAAGCCCTCCAGACGCAGGATGTGCCGCGATTACGAATCGGCATTGGCCGTCCATCGGAACCTGGCGGGTTGGTTGATTATGTCCTCTCGCCGTTTTCGGAGGAAGAGGAACCCGTCGTCCGGCAGGCCGTAATCGAGGCGGGTGGAATTGTCCGCGCCTTCTGTTCGGGCGGTTTTGAAGGCGCGGCTGAACTGTACAGCCAATGGAAAGCCGGTTCCCGGTCGGAACCGGTGGCGGGTTCGGAAAAAACGGATAAGCAGTCGGCCGGAATGAACGAGGAAGCATCAGGCGATCCGGCAAAAACGGAGTGAAGTGAAGTAAGAGGAGCATAGAGTTCTGCGTCATCGGATGAAGGGAGGACGAGGCCCTCGCAAACGATGACGAAATGAGAGGGAGGCCGTTGGCCGCGCCTCCCGTTGGGGTTGGTGGAAAACTCCATTCCTGGGAAAGGAGCTCTTCGAATGAGCGAAAGCATGTTGCTGAGTATCGTCCTTGGCATCAGCGTGTTCGGGCTGATCGTCGCCTGGGCGCTTGCCAAATGGGTTCTCAAGAAAGACGTGGGAAGCCAGGCGATGCAGGATATCTCGAACGCCATCAAGGAAGGCGCCGAGGCCTTCCTGCGAAGGCAGTTCAAAACGATTATCTGGCTCGCTGCGGCCTTCGCGGTGTTGCTTTTCATCGGTTACGGATTCCTGCGCAACCATATGCCGACGGATCCGGTGACAACCGCCACCGGTCTGGCGTTCTGGATCACTCTTTCGTTCGTGCTCGGAGCTCTGTGTTCGCTTTTCGCCGGGTACATCGGAATGTGGGTCAGCATTCGCGCCAACATCCGCACGGCGACGGGCGCGATGAAGAATCTCAACGAAGCAGTTCAGATCGCACTCCGCGGTGGAGCGGTCTCCGGCCTGATGGTCGTTTCGATGAGCCTTCTGGGCATCGCCGGGTTGTACACCGCGGTCAAACTGACTACCGCAGTTGATCCCACCAAGATTCCGCTCCTGATCGTCGGATTCGGATTTGGCGCGTCCTTCGTTGCCCTCTTTGCTCAGCTCGGCGGTGGGATTTATACGAAGGCTGCGGACGTCGGCGCCGACCTCGTAGGTAAGGTTGAGGCAGGCATTCCGGAAGATGATCCCCGCAACCCTGCCGTAATCGCAGACCTCGTGGGAGACAACGTTGGTGACTGCGCCGGCCGTGGTGCGGACTTGTTCGAATCCACCGCAGCAGAGAACATCGGTGCGATGATTCTTGCGGCCAGCATGGCAAAGGCCGTCCCGGACGCCAGTCCGCTCTGGATTCTCGGCGTCATGATGTTCCCGCTCATCGCCCGCGCCTTCGGTATCATCGCTTCCATCGTCGGAATCATGATGGTGAAAGTGAAAGAGCACGAAGACCCGATGTCGTCGCTCAACCGTGGCTACTACTGGGCCGTCGTTCTGGCGATGATCGGCTTCGGCATCGCAAGTTACTGGCTGCTGAACCATCCGTCGGCACCAAGCGCGTGGTGGCACTTCTTCCTGTGCGGCATCATTGGCGTCATTACCTCAATCGCATTTGTTTACATCACGCAATATTACACGGAATCGAAGTATCGCCCGGTGAAGTCGATTGCCGACGCGAGCAAAACCGGGCCCGCCACGAACATCATCTCTGGCATCGCCGTTGGTCTCGAGTGCACCGCGATGCCCGTTATCGTGATCTCCATCGCTCTTCTCGCGTCCTACTATCTCGGTGCGAGCTCGGGCTTTGCGCATGCCGGCCTCTTCGGAACTGCTGTTGCAACGATGGGTATGCTGGCTACCGCGGCGTATATCCTCGCGATGGATACCTTCGGACCCATTACTGACAACGCCGGCGGCATCGTCGAGATGAGCCAGCAACCGGAAGAGGTGCGTGAAAAGACCGATCGCCTTGACGCCGTTGGCAACACGACCAAGGCCTTGACAAAAGGATACGCGATTGGTTCTGCGGCACTGGCTGCCTTCCTGCTTTTCAGCGCATACATCGACGAGGTCAACATCTACCTCCAGGGCAAGGGCATGATTCTTTCCACCGTGGATATCGCCAAACCGGAAGTCTTCGTCGGCGCTCTCCTCGGTGCGATGCTTGTGTTCCTCTTCTCCGCGTTCGCGATCCGTGCAGTCGGCCACGCCGCCCAGTATGTCATTCAGGACGTGCGTGACCAGTTCAAGGAGAAGCCGGGCATTCTTGCAGGAACGGAAAAACCCGATTACGGTCGGTGCGTTGATATCGTTACGAAGGGTGCACTCCGTGAGATGGTTCTCCCGGGTCTCCTGGCCGTGCTTATGCCGATCGTAGTGGGCGTGGTGTTCCGCTTCATGGTGTTCGGTGGAGACGCGTGGCGGCCGCTGGGTATCGTCAGCTTCAAGGCTGACATACCGGCGGTTGAGCAGGTTGCGGGTGCAGAAGCTCTGCCGGAAGCAGCAGTCGCGGACCAGAATACTGCTGCTCCCGCGGAAGGCGAAATGATGACGGAAGCGCCCGCGGAGGAAGTGGCCCCGGCCGTCGCGTGTGCCGCGGAATCCGTGATGACCTACGGCGCAGCGAACACCTTCGCGTTTGCCGCAGACACGGCATACCTCTCGAGGCCTCTCGTCGACGAGGTATGGGCGATTACCAAAAAGAAGTACGTGGACGAGGATAGCCTTATCGCAATCGGGCAAAGCCGCATCCGCGCCACCAGCGTCGAGGTCGTCCGTTCGTACAATGCGGATTCGGCGCTTTCAATCCAGCCAGCATCCGTTGTCGTTACGGGTGTAAAAAGTGCCAGTGCAGTGGTGAAGTCGCCGGTTGGCGCCGAAACTGTTGCGGCGCTGCTCATGGTTGGCACGATCGCCGGAATCCTCATGGCGTTGTTCCTGAACAACGGCGGCGGCGCGTGGGATAACGCGAAAAAGCACATCGAAGCCGGTTACCTCGGCGGCAAGGGTTCTGATCCGCACAAAGCAGCCGTGGTGGGTGACACTGTCGGCGATCCCTTCAAGGACACCGCAGGGCCTTCGTTGCACGTGTTGATCAAGCTCCTTTCGACAATTACTCTGGTTCTCGCGCCATTGTTCATCTAGTGAGCGCGCGTGCAGGGAATGCAGAGGGCGGGGTGCGAACCCCGCCCTTCGCGTTTTTTGGGTGACGGCACCGGGAGCTTCCACCTGCCCTGGGCTGTTCGACAATTGGCAAAGAACGATTGAGATAACTATCTTTATAAGTCTTTTCTGGGAATCGCTCGCCGGCGTTTCCCCTCTCGGCTTCCACCCGCGACGGCGGAGGCTTGACTAAACGTCGATCCATCGGGAGGATTGCGCGTATGCCGTTGTACGAAACAACCCTGGTGATAGACTCCTTACTTGAGGAGACTGCTATCACCGAGAAAGTGCAGAAATACGTAGACCTCGTAACAAAGGCCGGGGCGGTAGACTTGCAGGTTGACCGCCGCGGGGTCCGCAAACTGGCGTATGACATCAAAGGCAAAGATGGCCAGTGGAGGACGCAGGCCGATTACACGTTCCTCTTCTATGAAGCCCCGGGAACCGCTGTCAACATCCTCGAGAAGCAGCTTCTCCTTGACGAAGACATGCTGCGGACGATGACCGTCCGCTACGATCGCATGCCGCCTGCTACACCCGCAGACCTCAACGCCATCGAAGCAGTCGACAGCTCGCGTGACGATGACGAGGAACGGGGCCGGGGAGACCGCGAACGCGTGAAGGACACGGGTGTTGACGTTGACGCCCTTGACGAAGAAGAGGAGGGCTGAACAGATGCCACGGGAAAAAAAGATCCGGGTGAAGGTGTGCAAGTTCTGCGAAGCGAAGATCACTCACATTGACTACAAGGATGAGAAGCTTCTGCGCAGATTTCTTTCTGATCGCGGCAAAATTATCCCGCGCAGAATGTCCGGCGTGTGCGAACGCCATCAGCGCATGCTGACCACTGCGGTGAAACGCGCGCGCCAGATTGCGCTGCTTCCGTACGTATCCGAAATGATCAAGTAGACAGGCCCCGATACGAGGTATAACGATGAAAGTGATTTTGAGAGATAACGTGGAAACACTCGGGCGGGCGGGAGACGTCGTTTCGGTAAAAGACGGGTATGCGCGCAATTACCTCATTCCCCGCAACCTGGCTTATCCAGCCACCGAACGGAATCTGCGGGTGTGGGAAGACGAAAAGCGCAAGTTCCTCGTGCGCGTTTCGAAAGAGACCCAGGAAGCCGAACGCGTCAAGGCAGCGCTCGAACCGGTGCACCTGGTCATTCCGATGCAGGCAGGTGAGGAAGGGCGCCTTTTCGGCTCCGTTACGAACCGCGACCTCGCGGAAGCACTGAAAACGCACGGTTTTGACGTAGACCACCGTCACATCGTCATAGAGGAACCCGTTCGCGTGCTGGGAGCGTTCGAGTTCTTCGTCAAGTTGCCCCACGGGGTTACGGCGACGATGAAAGGCGAAGTCGTCGACGCAGCCGGTCAGAAAGCCCCCGAAACCGTAGAAGACACGGAAACAAAGGAGCCCGAAGGAACCATCGAATAGAGCGAGTGATCCGAGGGCTTCATCGGCAGAGAATGGCGCTCAGGAGGTGTTCTTGAGCGCCTTCTTTTTATTGGAGAGTTCGGCGAACGGCGGCAATGATGGATTCCACGTTCGGAATGGCTGCCGCTTCAAGTGTGGCGCTTGCCGGAATGACTGTATCCACGCCGGCAACGCGCTCGACCGGCGCATCAAGCTCGTCGAATGCCATCTCCATGATCCTCGTGGAGATTTCCGCACCCACCCCTCCCGTGCGCGTACCCTCTTCCACAATCACGGCACGGTGCGTTTTGGCCACGGATTCCACCACTGCGTGGGTATCCCACGGGCTTATGGTCCGCAAATCAATCACTTCGCAGGAGATGCCTTCTCCGGCGAGCGTCTCCGCTGCGGACATGCTCCTCAGCGCCATCCGCGAGTAACTCACGATCGTTGCGTCCGTTCCGGGGCGGCGAATGGCGGCTTTTCCTATTGGCACCGTGTAATCGCCTTCCGGACAAGGTCCCTTCTCGTTGTAAATTGCCTTGTGCTCGATAAACATGACTGGATTATCATCCCGGATCGCGGAAATCAGCAGCCCTTTGGCATCGTACGGTGTGGACGGCATCACAGTCTTCAGGCCGGGTATGTGCAGAAACCACGCCTCGAGGCTGTTGGAGTGCTGAGCGGCGATCTGTTTCCCGGTGCCCCCCTGCGTACGGATTACAAGCGGCACCTTCGCCTTTCCGCCAAACATGTACCGGATTTTCGCCGCCTGGTTGTATATCTGGTCCATGGCGATACCGGCGAAGTCCACGTACATCAGTTCCACGACAGGTCGCATGCCGGTCATCGCAGCGCCAACGCCGGCTCCGATGATTGCCGCTTCGCTGATCGCGGTGTCACGAACGCGCTCCGCGCCGAACTCCTCCAGAAGACCCTTGGTAACCCCGTACGCGCCGCCGTAGATCGCGATGTCCTCACCCATGCAGAAAACTCGTTCGTCGCGACGCATCTCCATCCGCAACGCTTCATTGAGAGCGTCCTGAATCGTGAGTTCACGTGAGGAATCCATCTCACCCCCGAAGATCAACGTGCTTTCTTGAGCTCCCGCAATCGGGCGCCATATTCACTTGTTTTGTAGAACTCGTCCAAAGGGTAACAGCCACTCGGAAGGCCCTTCCTCGGACCCGTGGTGCAGTCCGAAAGCGTGCGGCAGATGATCCTCGCGTCAAGCATGCCCTTCGTTGTCGCGTCAACGAAGAAATGCGGGTACGTCAACACCAACCGCCCAATTCCGACTGAGTCCACATGCTGATGCCACAGATAGTACTGCGCCACGTGAGGGAGGTACTCCTGCAAGTAGGTATATCCGGTTCCCACAAGAACCAGATCGGGGAACCTCGCTTTCAGGCATTTGACGACGTTTATGTGCCGTGCGACGCCGACAAGCGGGTCCTCCGGCGGCGCGTACCCGTCGCTGGGAGGCCGAATCGCCGGGCGTTGGATATGCGGATTGTAGTAAGGACTTCCAGCAGTAATGTTGACGAGCCGGATGTCCAGTTCGCGGAGAAGCTCAAGGAACAGACACGTCTCCGTAAGATCGTATTGAACAGGGTCCGTTTCGTTGACGCCAAAGCCGTACACGTAGGGCAGGCACCCCGAATAGTCTTCCGGGATCCCGGGTCCCAGGACACCGCCTTCGCTCTTCTCCGGATCTGGCTTATAGGGAACCGTATCGAACGCACTCAGCCGTACTCCGAGGAGCATCCCGGGAACTTCCGCCCGGATTCCCGCCGCAATTTCCCGCAGGAGCCGGGTTCTGTTCTCAAACGAACCGCCGTACGGTCCGTTGCGCGTCTTCGCGCCCAGAAATTCGTGGAGCAGGTATCCGTGGCAGTGTTTGATGTCAACGAAATCGGCGCCCACGTTTTGCGCGATCTTCGCCGCCTTGATGTAGTCCTCCACGAGCGGGCCGATTTCGTCATCCCGGAAAACCTGTGCGTCGCTCGTAACACCGAACTTCCTGTCAAGGATCGGGTGCCGGTACGCCACGCGGGATTCGAATTTCCCTTTGTCCCAGGGTTTGCAGAAGCGCCCTGAATGGGTCAGTTGGAAGCCGATCAAAATGTCGTCGGTGGTTTCGAACCGCTCCCGGTGTGCATGAAGCAGAACGCCCCGCAGCCGCGCAAGATCAGATTCCGTGTGAGACGAGATGATCAACTGGTTGGGGTTTGCGCGGGCATCCGGACGAATCGCCATCGCCTCGCAACCCCAGATCAGTTTGGCGCCGCTTTCACCGAAGCGACGCCATCGCCGGATAACGAGCTCCGTTGCACCACCATCAGTTGTCCCATCCCACCCTTCCATCGGGTGCACTGCCCAGCGGTTTCCGATGGTTCTTCCGTACACATGGAGAGGCTCGCAAAGCGGCGATGAAGCCGCCGGGGCAATCGAATCCTCGCAGTGCAGGTCCAGTCCGCGTGCTTCGACGTACGCGCGGAAGTCCTCCACTGTCTTGATTCCCTTGATAGGGCGTATCTCGGTCACGGCAGGAGTTCCCGTCACGGGGTGTAGAACGTCAGGTATGCCTGTCTCAACGCAACGCGCTGAACGAACAGCAGAGCTTCGCGCAGATGGTAATCACCCCACATGCTCGATTCCCCGCAGGGAACGCGCCGCCCTTCAGGTACGTAGTCCCAGCCGTTTGGCCGGTGATACACCGAATGGAGGAGCAACCCCTGATGTTTCTCGTCGGTCGAAAGGTAGGGTTCCGCAAGAAGGTTGTGGAGCACGGTGAGGCCCGTCTGCCAGTAACGCGCCCCCGTCTCGCTGTTTCCGTGATCAGTAAGCCATTTCCCCAGTCGGAGCAGCCCCTGAACGGCGATTGCGGCAGCAGAGCTGTCCACCGGCTCATAGTCGTTGAACGGGTCCGCCGGACGGTCGAGGTAGTTCCCCAGGGCGGCAAGACCCGGCGCGCCCGTATCCCAGTACGGAATCCCATCGGTGGGGCTGTTCTGGCAGTAGAAGTCGCACGTAGCCTCTGCCGCTCTCCGCATCATCGCCTCGACACGCGTCCGGCCTCCCAAAGGCTCCAGCTCGCCGTTTGGAACCGTTTCCAGGAATTCCAGTTCCTCCGCGAAGCCGAGCATCACCCATGCCAGCCCTCTCGTCCACGTACTGAACGCAGAATAGCCTTGCTGGCTGTTCGGGCAGCGGTACACCCCGTTGTTGACGTTGAATATGCTCTCATGTGCCACTCGCCCGCGCACGTCATATGCGTCACGGCCCTCGCCGTAGAAAACAGCATAACGGGCCGTAGTTTCCGCGTGGGCAACCATTCTCGATAACAGCGACACCCGCGCGTCCTGTTCTTCCAGAAGAGCGTGCCCCAGGCGGTGCGCGAGGGACAACGAACGCAAACTGCGCATAGTATCGGCAAAAAGCGAATGCGGGCCGTTGAACGAATAAATGAACCCCCCGCCCTCCGCAGTGGGTGTCCACCGCCGTGCCTGCACTGCGCCGCTGCATTTGAGGGCCAGTTCACAGAATTCGAGTTCCGCCGGGTCCGACGCGAATCGTCCCTCCAGGATCAGGCGACGCAGGTTCCCATACGTGCTGATGTTGTTGAAACCGTGGTCGTGAACTCCCATGTGCGTGATGTGGCTTGCCATGACCGCGCGCGTTTTGCTCCTGCCAACGTCGAGGAAACGCCGCTCGTTGGTCGCGTCAAACTGAAGGAGCGCGGAACCGAACTCAAATCCCTGCGTCCACTCGGTCCAGCCTTTGGAGGTGTACTGCCCACGCACCGTAAATACAGGGGATCCGTCGGCTGCAGACCTGTTTCTAGTCAGCAGATCGATTTTTGAGGCGGAAAGCCCCCATGCAGCTTCGATTTGTGGGAGAAGGGCCTCCGCGGTAATGCCCACGTCGGTGCGAATCATCAGATAATTCCAGAAAAACGCGTGTTGCCGCGAGAACCACACTACCAGAATGTACAGAAGGGAAGGATAACGCGAAACCCGGACGCATGGTGGCACCGGGCACGGAAGGGGTGGTTGTTTCCCTCCGGCAAGTTCGTTACCCTACCCTCATATCATCGCGCCTTTTGTACCATGCGGGAAGGCCACGAACGGGGGTGTTCCATGGGAAAGAAACGTGATCTCGGTGCGGCGCTCCTCTGCAAACCTGTCTCCCTCGAAAGTCTCTTCAACTGGCCGAAGCAGGTTCCCGATGACGAATGGTGGAGGAATATTGCGACCCGGGTCAGAGCATTCCCGGAAGGGAAACAGGTCTCCTGGGGCATCCCGTTCCGGTTGGGCAAGGGCAAGAACAAACGCGTGATCATGCTGGGGAGGGATACGCAGGACGTGACAGTCTCATTGCCGGCGGACAATGGCTCTTCGATTTCGTATCTCTGCCTTCTTCATGCGTGGTTCGAAAAGGTGCCGGATGACAAAACCCTGCCTCCACAGGAGGGCTTGCCGGTCGCCGAGTACGTAATCACGTACGATGACGAGAGCGCGCATGTGCAAACGGTGCGTGCCCGGTTCGAGGTCCCGATGGCGTCAAGCCCTGGGCCGCCCTGGCTGGCCGTCCAGTTCGACGCGTGGACCGCGATTGACCCGACGAAGCCGATCGCCGACATGGGCTGGGGTGTTGCGCAGTTCGGGTTCGGAGAGGAACATGTTCGGCAACAGCCCGCGATAGTTCTGTACGCCCTCCCCAACCCGCACCCGGAAAGAAAACCCGCCTCCCTCACCATCCGCGGATTGGTCGATGCTCCTTTCGTCGTTGCCGGTCTTACGGCGTATTTCGGCGAGCAGCACCCGCTGCGATACCTTCCGAGACGGCATTATCGGGTGACGTTCGACGACATGCCAAGAAACGTCACACGGGCAGAGCTCGACCTGGGCGAGATCACGCGAATCGAACGCACCACCGGTCCCAGAAACGAAGAATGGCTCGGCGCGCCCCATGCCGGGGTATCGGGCGCTCGTGAACCCGACACCGGGGCCGAAGACCTCATCGAAGCCGCGGGGGCACCTGACGCGACGATGTCTCTGCGGCTCGAAGGGAAGAAAAAAGCGTACTCGTTCCGCTTGGGCGAGGTCTTCGAAAAAGGCGTCTCGGAGTCGGGGAAAGCGAAGCTGGAGGTAATCGGGCGGCAGCGACAATGGCTGAATGTCCGGATCATCGACTCGAGCACCGGCAGGCCGACACCTGTCCGGGTTCATTTTTCCGGACCGCACGGAGAATATTTGCCACCCTACGGGCACCATTCCCAGGTGAACACGAACTGGTTCGAAGATTATGGCGCGGATGTCCGTGTTCGCGACATGAGCTATGCATACGTTCCGGGCGAATTCCGGACCGAATTGCCCGTAGGCGACGTGTTCGTGGAGATCAACAAGGGGTTTGAATATCAGCCCACACGCGCCAGGGTTACGGTTCAACCGGGACAAAAGGAACTGGAACTCCGCGTCGATCGCTGGAAAGACCTCAGAAGCGCCGGATGGGTTACTGCCGATACGCACGTCCATTTCCTGAGCCCGCATACCGCGTGGCTGGAAGCGCAGGCGGAGGGCGTCAACGTGGTGAACCTGCTGGCATCTCAGTGGGGACGGCTTTTCACCAACGTCGGAGACTACATCGGTCGGGTGGGTGTCGCGGAAAACGATACCATTGTGTACGTGGGCACCGAAAACCGGAACCACATGCTCGGCCACATGTCCATGCTGGGAACGCAGGGAATGCCGGTTGTTCCCATGTGCGCGGGGGGACCTACGGAAGCCTGGATCGGTGACCCGGACTACCGGACACTCGCCGAATGGGCGATGGAAAACCGCCAGAAAGGCGGCGTAGTCATCAGGCCGCATTTCCCCTACTGCGGGTGTACGGAGGATCCCGTACCCATCATCGCCGGCCTCGTCGACGCACTGGAGACCGGCTCCCTCCAGGGCGGAAACTTCCCGTTGCAGGAATGGTACCGTTACCTGAACTGCGGGTATCGTGTCGCGGTTGCCGGTGGCACGGACAAGATGAGCGCGTCGTGTCCCCTAGGCTGGATCCGCACCTACGCGCGGGTTGATACAAATGAACCCTTTACCTACGACGCATGGGCACGCGCCGTCCGGGCCGGCCGCACAATCTCCACTACCGGGCCGCTCATCGACCTTTCGGTGGACGGGCATGGCGTGGGAGACGTGATCAATGTGAGGACCCGTGCGGGCACCTACGAGGTGGATGCCATCGCGGAATCAGCGTGGAGCCTCGGGAGAATCGAAGTGGTGTGCAACGGCCGTGTGGTGGCGTCGGAGGAATCCGCCGCCGGAGCGAAAACGCTTCGCTGCAAGGCCAACGTTGTCCTCTCCGGAAGCGGATGGATTGCTGCCCGCTGCGTGGGGCACGCAAATCAGCCGGGATATCTGGTGGCCCACACGTCTCCAGTATATATCGCCGCCCGCGGTTCCGTTCTTTTTGACGGCCCCGCCGCCGAACACATGCTCCAGCTTGTCAACGGAGGAATTGAGTACCTGCGCACGCTCTCCACGCCGTACGACGATGCGTCGCTGGAACGAATGGTGCGGCTCTACGAGGACACCAAGAAGACGCTCACCGCAAGGATTGCTGCGGGCAAGTGAGGCGGGTGAAGGCTGCGCAACCGGTCACAAAAGGAAACAGACGCCATCGTGCGGCGTCTGTTTCCTTTTTTTCTTTTTTCCGTTGCGTTGTCTTACCAGTAGATGTAGCGCGTGAAGTTCTTGTATTCCTCAGGGCTCAATTTGCGCAGATCGGGGATGATGTATCGGTTGTCGTCCGTGTCGATGATGATGCGGCCGAATTCGGAATACTCCTGAACCCTGTTGTATTCCCAGCGAACGGCGAATTTCCTCAGCCCCTTGCTTGTCTCTGCTTCAAAGTAAAGGAAGCCGAACTTCTCCTTAAGCGAAAGAATCCTGTAAATGACATGGAGAAAATACCGTTTCCTAAGCTCACGTCGTACCAGCGCCTGATTCTCGGGGGATAACTCGTTCACGTCGCGGATCATTCCGATTTCCTGCTCCTCCCCCTTGCTGGCGCCGATCCGCAGGCTTACGTACCGGTCGGGTTCGGTAATCGGTAATGCGAGGGAGGCGCGGACTTCCTCGAACGTCTCCCCGCCTACCGTCACGTTCATTCCGGCAAGCTCAGACTCATGGATGGTGATGTCCTTGGGATCCAGGAACACCAGCCCTTTATATCCTGATTCGGTGGGTTTCTGTGTAGTCAATTCTTCCATGGTAGTACTCCACGTGAGAAACGTTCACGACGTTTGCTCGGAATCTTTGGACGATTCGTCTTCGGATGGCTCAGTGGATTCGGCGTCAGTCTTTTCCTCGGAGTCCTTTTCATTCTCTTTTTCCGTTTCCTTTTCGGAACTTCCGTCGGAAACTGCTGCCTCCTGTTCCTTCTTCTCAAGCTCAAGGCGGTCCACGGTCGGCTCAGAGGTCAGTTGGGTCTGGATTTTTACCAGACGGTAATACGTGCCTTCCTTTTTGATGAGTTCGTCGTGCGTTCCCATCTCAATGATGCGACCATCGTCCATCACGATGATGCGGTTGGAATTGCGCAGCGTTGAAAGGCGGTGCGCAATTGCAATCGTCGTCCGCCCCTTTGTGGCAACGGCGAGGGCTTCCTGAATCTGTTTCTCCGACTCAGTGTCAACCGAAGAAGTTGCCTCGTCCAGAATCAGAATTGCCGGGTCGTAAAGAAGGGCGCGGGCAATACTGATACGTTGCCGTTCGCCTCCAGAAAGGCCCGATCCGTACTCTCCGAGCTTCGTGTCATAACCGTCGGCAAGGCGCATGATGAAATCATGGGCGTTCGCGGCCTTGGCCGCTTTCATCACGTTCTCGATGTCCGCGTCAGGTCGCCCGTAGGCGATATTTTCGCGGATGGTTCCGCGGAAAAGAAACGGTTCCTGGAGAACGAGCCCGATGTTGCGACGGATGTCGTCCTTGTGAAGCTCCCGGAGGCTGATCCCGTCAATCGATATTTCACCTTGATCAACCTCATAGAACCGGCAGAGAAGGTTCACAAACGTCGTCTTCCCTGATCCGGAGCGGCCCACAATGCCGATCATCTCACCCGGTTTGATGTGCGCCGTGACGTCGCGGATCACGGGATTGTACCTATCGTACCCGAATGTGACGTTCTTGAATTCGATTTCCCCGCGGCAGATGTGCAGATGCAGCGCCGAATCAGTGTCCTGAAGCTCCGGTTCCGTGTCGAGAACCTCGAAAACCCTCTGCGCGGACGTCATGAAGCCGGTGAGCCATGAGGAGATGTACGTCAGACTGGATAACGGGCCGTAGAACATGCCAAGGTAGGAGGTGAACGCTGTCAGCGTACCAAGGGTCATCCCCTTCCCTTCAAGCACATACCTTCCACCGACGTACCAGACGATCAAACCGCCCAGACCGAAAATGAAGCCGACGATGGGGTAGAAGGTTCCTGTCGCCTTGTCCACCCGCTGGCGCGATGCCTGCACGTTGCCGCTCAAATGGTTGAAACGGCTTATCTCACGCTCTTCCTGTGCAAATGCCTTCACCACTCGGACACCCGAAAGCACCGAGTTCAGCATCGCGTTCATTTTGGAATGGCTGTCCCAGTACTTGTAGTAGTTCGGGTACACGAACTCCCAGAAGTAGTAGGTCGAAATGATCACAAACGGCGCAGGGATAAACACGTACAACGTCAAGGTGGGATTCATTTTGAACAGGGCGGCGCCGATGAACACCGGAAGCAGAATGTTTACCAGGAAGCCCTGTGTCGACTGGGACACGAATCCATGCAGGCTTTCCGTGTCACCCGTCACCCGCTGCATGAGGATGCCGACCTGGTGCCGGTCGTAATACCGGACCGAAAGCTCGGAAAGCCTCGAAAACAGCTTGTGCCGCAGATCGTACGTTATTTTTGTTCCGACGGTGACGGAAAGCCGCCCGATCACAATATTCAATCCGATTCTCAGAAGCTGAACCCCCGCCATACCCAGGAACACGACGAAGAAAAGCAGAGTCACCTTCTCCGACGGGGTCATCTGTGTTCCCGGCGTAATATTCATGAGCCGCAGCGCCCACTCCGGCATCAAATACGGGCGCGCCGGGTCGTGCACGAAAATGTCGTCCATCAGGATGCGCGACAACTGCGGCGGAACAAGGTCCAGCCCGATACCCGTGAACACAAGGAGCAGCGTTCCCAGCGCCCACGGCCAGTACGGTTGCATCATTCGCAACAATCGCCCGAACACGCGATTTTTGTTGATGCACCGGGGGCAGATGTCCGTAGAGCTCCGAAGCAGGAGTCCGCACGTCGGGCAACGGTTTTGTTCTTTCTCGTCCTCTTCGGTCAGGATGATCTCGCCCGTCTCCTTGAAACGGGTGATCTTCGCCGCAATGCGTTCAAACCAGATGGCCCGCGCGTTGGAGAACCGCGCCACTTCCGCCCAGTGGCCGTGAACCTTGACCTGTAGAAACCCGCTTCCGACACGCGGATCGATCCGGGCGGACTCGATGTCAGCCATTTTGAAGCTGCGCGCCGCCTGAACCTGCCCGTCCCTCTCTCGGAGCATGATCACGGCGTCGCGCGTCACGACAACCCAGCGTTCCGCGTACTCGCCTTCGAACGTGATATCATTGTCCGTGCAGAGCAGGATGTCGCTCTCCGGAATATTCTGCTCAGAAAGCCAGGCCACATACTTCGGTGGCAATGCTTTTCGCAACATGCGGATTATGCCTTTCGCCAGCGCTGCGCGGAAACGTTCGCAGCGTATGCCTTACAGGAAGTCCATGGAAACAGTAGGAATACGGATGGGAGAACCCGACGCGCCTGCCGACCATGAGCATTCACAATGCGGCTGCCTTCGGGAACCTTCAGGTGGGATTCAGCATACCTTCTTAATGTGCTTCGCTCTGCCGGAGGCCAGCCCCCCAGGGAGTGCCCTTCCCCCGCAACAAACGCTGGAAACGCGGTCACTTCAGCGCTCATCGTTCCCCGGTTGTCCGTCTCGCAAACGCCTCGTGGGAAAACACCGGCACGTAGCAGAAAACCCGCGTACGCGGCGCCTCCGAACAAGTCTCCCAGCGATTCTTTTCACTTCATGGGACGCGTGAGCGCTTCTTCAGGAAAGTAAGCGCGCCTGAACCTCGGCTGCCTTCATTGCAGCGCGTTCTAGTATCCTCAAAGCTACGCGATATATGGCATTTTGACAAGGCCGCCGCACGGGGATGTTGCCGCGCTTCCTTGCATTATCCATATTCTTCCTCAACCACGTCGCGCATGCGAAGGCGTAAAGTACCATCCGCCGGATCAGGAAGGGAAAAACTATGAAGGAACGAGTCCTTGACGGCCAGATGAGCAGGCGCACATTCCTCGGGGTTGGAGCCACCGGGTTGGCAGCTACGGCGCTCCACGGACTCCTGCCTTCCAGAAGCCGGGCGGAAAGCACACCCCGGACGAGGACCACCGCTCCGGACGGCCGCCCATGCGCGGTCGTGCGCACTGCGGAGTTTTTCGGCGACGAGGAAATGGTCCTCACCTTCCCGCACGGGTGGCAGGTGCAAACCTGTTACATGGACGGGCATTTCGCGCCGCCGCTGACCGACGACGAAATCAGAGCGGCGTTGAGATCCACCGTTCAAACCGGTCGAATCGCAGAACTTGCGCAGGGGAAGCGTTCTGTCGTAATCACCTTCGATGACTGCGCCCGGCCGACGCCCACCGGTCGCGTGGTTCCGTTCGTCATCGAAGAACTCCATGCCGCCGGAATTGGCGATGACCAGATCTATTTCCACGGATCCTTCGGCACCCATGCGGCGATGTATCAGCAGGATTTCACTGCCAAACTGGGCGCGGATATCGTGGCAAAATACCCCGTCTGGAACCACGATTGCTTCAACGGCATGACGCAGGTAGGAACCACCAGCCGCGGAATGCCGGTCAAATTGAGCAAACGGTTCGTTGATGCCGATTTCAAGATCTGCATTTCTGGGGTGAAGCCGCACGGAATGGCGGGGTACGGCGGCGGCGCGAAGGCCATCGTTCCGGGTGTCGCTTCCATCGAAACCGCGCGGTACGCGCACGAGGAACTCAACAGCATCGAGAGAACCGCGGTTGCGTACGTGAACAACCCTGTTCGCCTTGGCATGGAAGAGGCGGCGAGGCTCGCGAATCTCGACATCAGCGTGAACATCATCATGAACGGAGACCGGCAGGTTGCCGGGCTTTTTGCGGGAGATGTGGTGGGAGCACATCGCGCTGCGGTCAGGGTCGCCCATGAACGTTACAACACAACACTCGCCCAAAACGCCGATGTCGTGGTCTCGAATGCCTACCCGCAGAGCGTCGAGGCCAGCAAAGAGCTCAAATACTGCCGCATGAGCCTTCGCGACGGCGGTACCGCGGTTCTGATTCAGGATACCCCCGCCGGCCAGCGCAAAATTCATTATCTGGGATGGAGCGGCGATCTCGAACGCCGCGCCTTGCGGCGGCGCTCACGCGGGCTGCCGGTTCCCCAGGCCGCGCAGGTGATCGTCTTCAACCGGTGGCCGTGCGCACTGGATGAGATGGATTACTCCCCCGAGGTCTACCACGCCAAGACGTGGGATGAGGTTGTCGCCCGGCTCACGCGGATTCACGGCGAAGGAACCAAGGTCGCCGTGTACCCCGCCGCCGCACTCGCGCACGAACCGATGCCCTTGCGGATGTAGACGCAACTTCTTCAGGCAATTGCTTCCGGCAAAAAAACAGGGGCATGACGCGAAAACTCATGCCCCTCGTTTTTTTTTGTGCGTTTGGGCGAGCCCGTTACTGAGGTATCAGGCTCGTCTCAGGTGTCAGATCAGCACAGAACGTTGCCAGCATCTGCGCTGATTGCTCCATATCGCTGAGCGCGATGGTTTCCACCGTCGTGTGCATGTACCGCAAAGGAAGGCTCACAAGCCCCGTCGCCACGCCGCTCCGTGTCAACTGGATTACGTTGGCGTCGGTTCCCGTGCCCCTGGGCGCACCTTCCACCTGGTACGCGATTGCGTTCTTCTTCGCGGCCTCAACGAGCCGGTCAAACACGATCGGACTTATGTTTGCCCCGCGGGAAATCGCCGGCCCGCCGCCGAGATTTACCTCACCCGCTTTCCGTTTGTCCATATCGGGCGAATCGGTTGCGTGGGTCACATCCACCGCAATCCCTACGTCGGGGTCGATTCCGAACGCGCTCGTCTGCGCTCCCCTCAAACCGACTTCCTCCTGAACCGTGCTGACGGCGTATACTGCGGCCTTGAGACCAGCCCGGTTTTCCGCGATCAAACGCAGCGCCTCGGCCACCACGAACGCGCCGGCCTTATCATCAAAAGCACGGGATACTGCAATGCCGTTCCGCAACTCCTCGAACGCGACGTTGTAGGTCACCGGATCACCTATCGCAACAAGCTCCTTCGCTTCGTCTTTGCTCTTCACTGCGATATCAATCCAGTACCCTTCAATCTTCGGCTTTGGGTCATCTCGCTCCTGCTGCGTCATCAGGTGAATTGCCCGTTTTCCGATCACGCCCTTTACCGGCCCGTTCGCCGTATGGATCGTTACACGTCGGCCCGGAACGATCGCAACATCGTGTCCGCCGATAGCAAGGAAATTCAGAAACCCCTGGTCGTTGATGTAGTTGATCATGAAACCAAGCTCGTCACAATGTCCCGCAAGCATAACGCGCGGTTTTCCACCGGGGTTGATGGCCGCAATCGCGTTGCCATGCCGGTCGCTTGTTACCGTGTCGGCGAATGAAGACACATAATCTCGCCAGACGCGCTGCGCAGGCTGCTCGTAGCCCGATGGGCTCGGCGCCTCGAGCAACGCTTTGAGGAACGAAAGGCTTTCTTCACGCATGGATAGCTCCTTGAGTCCGCGGGATTCCGCGATGGGCGGGAACGTAGTGCAAAAGCAGATAGATGCAGAAAAAAGATAGGCGAGCAACGTGATTCCGCGCAACGCGTCCAGCCGCACCCCTTTCCTGCACCGCGGGTGCTCACACCTGTGCCAACCTTTCGTTGACGGGAACTGCTCAACACCGTATCTTCTACATAACAGCGCGCAACAGCCGAAAACGCACTGTGTTGCATGGCAGGCGATGAAAGTCAGACGATTGTGCAGACAGGCACGTGGCGATACCCGCCGGGCAGGATGCCCCGCGGGTTTTTTTTTGCCCGGTCGTTCGGACGGGGTGGCTGAATCGGGGCTGATCCCGTCCGCGAAGGCTGAAATTCGAGACGTGGAGTGAAACATGCCGGAAACACACGAACAGACCAAAAGCTCGGGTTCCCCTGGTCCGGTGGTGATGACGGCGGCCCAGATGTCCAGGGCGCTCAATCGTATGGTTCACGAGATTCTCGAACGCAACGGCGGCGCCGAGAACCTTGCCCTGGTGGGAGTGCGCACTCGCGGGTATCCATTGGCCCTGCGTCTCGCGTCGCTGATCGAAAAAGTCGAAGGCAAGAGGCCGCCTACCGGCGCGGTAGACGTCACATTTTTTCGTGACGACTTCCGATTGCGCGCGAAAGCACCCCAGGAATTCACCGACATTCCGTTCGCGGTCGACAACAAAAACATCGTCCTTGTTGACGATGTGTTTTTCACCGGCAGGACGACACGGGCAGCAATGGAAACCGTAATGGAATTTGGACGGCCCAGAACCATCCAGCTTGCCGTGTTGGTAGACAGGAACCACCGCGAACTGCCCATCCATCCAGATTATGTCGCAAAACGGGTGGAAACCGCTCTGGACGAAGTCATCCGTGTCCGATTGAAGGAAATTGACGGGGAAGATCAGGTACTTCTCGTCAGAGGCGGAGTCACACCATGACCAAATGGACCAGGAAGCACCTGTTGGGGCTCGCGGACCTCACCCGCGAAGAAATCGGCCAGATTCTCGATTCAGCCGACCAGTTCGTATCCGTTCTCGACCGCCCTATGCGCTCCGTTCCCACGCTCCGCGGATGGACCGTGGTCAACCTGTTTTTCGAAGACAGCACGCGAACCCGGATATCGTTCGAACTCGCGGAAAAGCGACTCGGTGCCGACATCGTCAATTTCAGCGTGTCCACTTCGAGTGTGAAAAAGGGTGAAACGCTCAGGGACACGGCCCGGAACATTGAAGCCATGAGGGTGGACGCAGTGGTGATACGGCACCGCTCGGTCGGAGCGCCGCATTTCCTTTCACGGCACATCCAGGGAAGCGTTATCAACGCCGGCGACGGCTCACACGAACACCCGACTCAGGGCTTGCTGGACCTGTTGACGATCCGGCGCCACTTCGGCCACATAGACGGGCTTCGCGTGGCAATAGTCGGCGATATCCGGCACAGTCGGGTGGCGCGATCTGATGTCTGGGGGTTTACCACGATGGGCGCGGAAGTCGTCCTGTGCGGCCCTCCTACGCTCTTGCCAAAACACACGGATAACTTCCCGGCAAAGGTGACTACTCGGCTTGAAGAGGCGCTCGAGGGCGCCGATGTAGTGTATGCACTGCGGATTCAGCGGGAACGGCAGGCCGCCGGGTTGTTCCCCTCCATCAGGGAATACAGCGCGCAGTACGGAATTTCGAGCGAACGCATGGAACGGGCGAAACCGACCGCCGTACTCCTCCACCCCGGGCCGATCAACCGGGGATGGGAGCTCACCGATGAGGTCACGGACGGGCCGCGCTCCCTGATCCTGGAGCAGGTGACGCACGGCGTGGCCATCCGCATGGCGGTGCTCTATCTCACTGCAGGGCGAGATCCAGCGCAGCTCGACCTTGCGCCGAAGCCCTGAACTCCTGGTTGATGTCTTTTCGATGGCGGATACCAACGCCACCGCGAATGAGCGAGGTTGCCGATGGAATCACTGATTTTGCGCGGCGGGCATCTCCTGGATCCTTCGCAGGGGATCGACGGGCAGGTGGACGTGGTAATCGAGAACGGGAAAGTAACCGACATTACGCCGCCGGGGCGTAAGGCCCGTGGGCGGGACGTGAACGTCGAAGGCATGTTTGTCGCCCCGGGCCTCGTGGATATTCACGTGCACCTGCGCGAGCCCGGTTATGAATACAAGGAAACCATCGAGACGGGCGCGAATGCTGCGGTCGCCGGCGGATTCACCTCCATCGTGGCGATGCCGAACACCGACCCGCCGCCCGATACCGCCGCTGCGGTGCTGGGATTCGCCGCACGGGCGCGGAATGCCGCCTGTCGGGTATATACGGTCGGAACAATCACCCAGGGCAGGCAGGGGCAGGAACTCAGCGAAATGGCGGATCTGGTTGCCGCTGGCGTGGTGGGTTTTTCCGATGATGGGGCGCCGGTGAGCAATTCCCGCGTGCTGCTCAATGCGATGGAATACGCGCGGCCGCTGGGGAAAGCCATCCTCTCGCATTGTGAAGTGCCCGAACTTGCCGAAGGCGGGCAGATGCACGAGGGCAGGGTGAGTTCGGAGCTCGGGATCGCCGGGATGCCGCCCATCGCGGAATCGTTGGGCATTTCTCGCGATATCGCGCTTGCGGGGTACAGCGGCGCACGGCTTCACATCTGCCACGTCTCTGCGGCCGCAAGTGTCGACGTCATTCGAAGCGCGAAAATGGCGGGCAGCGCACGGATCACGGCGGAAACAGCACCTCATTATCTGGCGCTTACCGACGAGGCAGTCAGAACATTCGACAGCAACGCGAAAATGAATCCGCCTCTTCGCACTCGCCAGGATCAGCAGGCGCTGAAAAAGGCACTGCAGGATGGAACCGTCGACGTCATCGCCACGGATCACGCACCACATTCTCACGAAGAGAAACAGGTGGAATTTGACGCCGCGCCGTTCGGCATCATCGGACTGGAAACCTCCCTGGGCGTGTGTTGGACGGAACTTGTCAAAACGGGTGTTCTTACCCCGATGCAACTCATAGAGAAAATGTCCACCAACCCCGCACAGGTATGCGGACTACCTGCCGGAACACTGAAGCCCGGCGCCGCTGCCGACGTGGTCGTGATCGATCCCGACGTGCGCTGGGTAGTTGCCGAACCCTTCCGTTCTCGATCTCAGAACAGCCCCTTCATCGGATGCGAGTTGCAGGGAAGGGCAATACTTACCATCGTAGGTGGCACGGTTCGGTACGACGTGGGCATACTCGAAGAATAACACACAACGCGCACGCAGGGCCGTCGGTCGGTCTCGAGAACGTTTCGCCGGGCTCGCAGGTGCCACCGGAAATGTGCTCCGGGGTGCGTGCCACGCAGTATCAAACGGCATTCCTCGTACGTGATCATGTGCGCATTCAGTCGCGCGCCGGTTCGTACAGCGTTCCGGGAATCACGACGGGACCAAATCTGACGGGCGAACTTCAGCAGGGAAATCATGACAACGGGATCAAAAGAAGCGTACCTCGCGCTGGAAGATGGCACCATCCTCGAAGGGCTCTCCTTCGCTGCACCGGGGCTGAGGGTAGGTGAAGTCGTATTCAACACCTCCATGGCAGGCTACCAGGAAGTGCTGACAGACCCCTCCTACGCCCGCCAGATCGTGACGATGACCTACCCGCTGATCGGAAACTACGGAGTCAGTACGGCTGACCTCGAATCCTCCCATCCCTGGGTGGATGGCTTCATCGTCAAGGAATACTGCCGGTGGCCCTCCAACTGGAGAAGCGAGTTGCCGCTCGGAGACTGGCTCGCCCACCACGGCGTCATAGCCATGGAAGGAGTTGACACGCGTTCGCTGACCAAAAGGCTCCGGGTGAAGGGGTCGTTGCGCGGGTGCCTCGCGGCTGGTGTGCCGGCAGATCCTCACGAATTGGTGGAAAAGGCACGGGAATGGCCAGGTATGGCGGGGCTGGATTGCGTTCCTCTCGTGTCGCGCAAAGAACCATGCGAATGGACGACAGGGTTGTGGGACGTGCGAAACAGCGCGGAAATAGCTCCACCTCCGCCGAAACACCATGTTGTCGCGTACGACTTCGGGTGCAAACAGAACATTCTTCGCTTGCTGGTTCACCACGGAAGTCGCGTCACCCTGGTTCCCGGAAACACTCCTCCTGAGGCGGTGCTGGATCTCAAACCGGATGGGGTATTTCTTTCCAACGGTCCGGGCGACCCCGAAGCAGTGACGTACGCAATATCTGCAGTGAAGCACTTCGTGCGCGAGAGCGAGGCAACAGGCTTACCGGTGTTCGGCATCTGCCTCGGCCATCAGATTCTGGGCTGGGCACTCGGGGGGAGGACATTCAAACTCAAATTTGGTCACAGGGGCGGAAATCAGCCTGTAAAGGACCTTACGACTGGCCGGGTAGAAATCACCTCTCAAAATCACGGATTTGCCGTTGAACCGGATTCCCTCGGCCCCGAAGTTGAGGTCACCCATATCAATCTCAACGATAACACCGTCGAAGGGCTCCGCCACCGCCGGTTGCCCGTCTTCGGGGTTCAGTACCATCCTGAGGCATCTCCCGGGCCGCACGATGCGCGGTACCTTTTTGCACGATTCACCGGTCTCATGGAAGCCAGACGGCCCGACCGGTGACTGACCCGCTATTGACAAACGCCCGCAAATTAGTGTAACTTTATAAATCTGTACAGCCCGCATAGTGTCCAACGCGAACGCCACAGACCGGATGGGGGTCGCAGGAGACTCTCCTGTCACAACCACCGCTGCGGCGGGTGTTTCCCATATAACGCAGGTGGAGTATGGCATGGCAACGTACGGCAAAGGTACCTACACCGAGAGTTCGAAAAACGTAGAGCCGGTGTGGTACGTCGTTGACGCAGAAAACGAGGTGCTCGGTCGCCTTGCGAGCAGAATCGCGAAAGTGCTTCGCGGCAAGCACAGGGTAACCTACTCGCCCCACATGGATCTGGGCGACAGCGTCATCGTCGTTAATGCTGAGAAGGTCAAAGTCACGGGGAACAAACGGAACAGCATGTCATACTTCCACTATACCGGCTACCCCGGTGGTGGAAGAATTGTCCCGTTTGAGAAAATGATGCAGAAGGACCCGACAGAAGCAGTGCGCCACGCGGTTCGTGGGATGCTTCCCAAAGGCGCACTCGGATTCTCGCTGCTCGGAAAACTTCGCGTCTACGCGGGCTCCGAACACCCGCACGTCGCGCAAAATCCACAACCACTCCCGTAACAAACTTGTTACGTCAACCGTCTGCCGGATAGGAAAGACACGAAGACATGGAAAGCTCCGTGAAAAGCATGACCGGCCGCCGCAAAGAAGCGACGGCGATGGTCCGCATGATGCCGGGCTCGGGCCAGATCACGGTCAACGGCCGACCCGTCGCGGATTACTTCGCTCGCCCGACCCTCGTCATGATGATCGAGCAACCACTCAAACTCACGGATACTCTCGGTTCGTTGGATATCAGCGCCAACTGCAAAGGCGGTGGGTTGAGCGGACAGGCAGGAGCGCTCAGGCTCGGTATTGCCCGCGCGCTGGTCAACGAAAACCCGGATCTGCGCCCGACACTGAAGGCTGCCGGACTTCTGACCCGTGACCCACGTATGGTGGAACGCAAAAAATACGGCCAGCCGGGCGCACGCAAACGGTTCCAGTTCTCCAAACGGTAATCAATCGCCTGTTCGGCAGATTGCCTTGCAGGTATCCCTCACACGATCACGGCTCCCGATCGTCGTCACTCCCTTGCGGGGAGTGAGCGTTTCCCGGCTCTGGCCGTCTGAATGCGGATCGGGGTGGTTAGCGTGACGTGGCGGCAAACGACGCACAACAGGTTCACCCGGTTGAAGGGTGGGCAAGGAGGATGGCTTTGGCACGCGTGGAAATGAAGGATTTGCTGGAAGCAGGGGTTCATTTCGGGCACCAGACGCGCCGCTGGAACCCGAAGATGAAGCGGTTCATCTTCATGGAACGGAACGGCATCCATATTCTGGACCTGAACAAGACAATCGCGCTTCTGGAGAATGCCGCGAAGGCGATCGCAAACATTGCGGCGGCGGGACGCCCGGTGCTGTTTGTCGGCACGAAGAAGCAGGTTCGTGAAATCCTCGTTGAAGAAGCGGAGCGCGCCAACAGCTTCTACGTGGCGAATCGCTGGCTTGGCGGAATGTTGACCAATTTCCAGACGATCCGCCAGAGCATCAAGCGATTGGATGACCTTGACGCAAAAGCGCAGGACGGGACGTTTCAGAAACTGACGAAGAACGAGGTGCTGGGGCTTGAGAAGGAGCGCCAGAAGCTGAATGCGGTGCTTTGCGGCATTCGTCATATGGGTCGTCTGCCAGGGGCGCTGGTGGTTGTTGACACGAAAAAGGAACGCATCGCCGTCGCCGAAGCGAACAAACTGGGCATCCCCGTATTCGCGGTGGTTGACACGAATTGCGACCCTGATCTGATCACGTATCCGATTCCCGGGAATGATGATGCGATCCGTTCTGTGGGCCTGGTGCTCCATGTTCTGGCGGACGCAGTCATTGAAGGGATGCAGAATATCCAGCAGCCGGAACAGCCTGAGCCTGCGGCGGCGAGCCGTGAATCGGGCGAGCGGGAACGTTCCCGCCGTGGTGGACCACGCCGTCCGCGCGGCGCCCGTTCTGGCTCTGAAGCCGTTGCAGCCTGATTTGCACTGAAATAACGGCGGAAGGGGCCACGACGTCCCTCCGCCGCATTTGTTGTACCGTCTCTTTGTTACGAGGAACACAATGGAAATTACCGCCGCACAAGTGAAAGAACTGCGAGAGAAGACCGGCGCCGGCATGATGGAGTGCAAGAAGGCTCTCGGTGAGACGAACGGCGACATCCAGAAGGCGATTGACTATCTCCGGGAGCAGGGGATTCTCAAGAGCGCAAAGCTGGGGTCCCGCGCTACAAGTCAGGGCGCGATATTCAGTTATGTTCATCCCGGCGATCAACTGGGTGTGCTGGTGGAGATCAACTGCGAAACTGATTTCGTCGCCCGCACAGATGACTTCAAGGCGCTGGGAAAGAACATCGCAATGCAGGTTGCGGCGTCTGCTCCCCAGTATGTGAGCCGGGATCAAGTTCCTCAGGAAGTTCTCGACCACGAGAAAGAGGTATCCCGCGCCCAGGCGAAAGCGGAAGGGAAGCCGGAGAAGATTCTGGACAAGATCGTAGAAGGGCGGCTCGAGAAGTATTTTCAGGAAGTGTGCCTGCTCGATCAGGCGTACATTCGGGATGACTCCCGCAAGGTGTCGGATCTGGTGACGGAAGCCATCGCGAAGATTCGCGAGAACATCACTATCAAGCGGTTCGTGCGTTTCAAAGTGGGTGAATGAGCGGCTTTGACGTTCCGCGTCACCGGTTTTCCACAATCCAACGACGGAAGTCCCCATGTCGGCGTTCAAGCGGATACTGCTGAAGCTGTCTGGCGAGGCTCTGCAGGGATCTCACGCGTTCGGTATTGACCCTGTGGAGGTCAGCCGCATCTGTCAGGAGATCGTGGAGGTTCACTCCCGCGGGGTCCAGATCGGCCTTGTTGTGGGAGGAGGGAATATCTTCCGCGGGAAGGAAATCGTCAACCAGCTCGGAGTTGAGGCGGCCAGCGCGGACAACATGGGGATGCTTGCGACGGTGATCAACTGCCTCGCGCTGCAGGCCGCGCTGGAGAAACTCGGTCTGGAGACGCGCGTTCAGACAGCCATACGCATGGATCAGGTGGCGGAGCCGCTCATCCGCCGGCGCGCCATCCGGCATCTCGAGAAAGAGCGCGTAGTGCTGTTTGCCGCCGGAACGGGCAGTCCTTTCTTCACCACAGATACCGCCGCGGCGTTGCGCGCCGTGGAAATCGGGGCAGAGGTCCTGCTGAAAGGCACGAAGGTGGATGGTGTATATGATGACGATCCCACCAGAAACCCCGGTGCCAACCTTTTCGATGAGCTCACGTACGAAGATATTCTCCAACACGGTTACAAGGTCATGGATGCCACGGCGGTCAGTCTTTCCATGGACAACAGGCTGCCGATAGTCGTGTTCAACCTCACGCGCGCCGGCGAGCTCGTGCGGGCAGCACTGGGCGAACGTGTCGGCACGAGAGTCGTGGCGTAGGCGAACCGGAACAAGGGAGGTGCAGATGGCAACAGAAAGCCAGATCGTCCGCCAGACGCGGGCGAAGATGCAGAAAACTCTCGAAACGATTGTTCACGAGTTCAGTACTGTCAGAACGGGCAAGGCCAATCCCGCGCTTCTGGATGTTGTCCGCGTAGAAGCGTACGGTTCTAAGGTTCCGATTTCGCAAGTGGCGAATGTGACGGCTCCCGAACCTGCGATGCTGCTGGTTCAGCCGTGGGACAAGTCCACAATCGGCGCGATAGACAAAGCTATCAGGCTTTCCGATCTGGGTTTGAATCCCACGAATGACGGCAATGTCATTCGAATCGCGCTACCGCCTCTTACCGAGGATCGGCGCAAGGAATACGTAAAGATCGTGCACAAAATGGCGGAGGATGGGCGGATAGTGATCCGCAATGAGCGTCGTGACGCGATCGAAGAGCTGAGGAAGATGGAAAAGGCGAAACAGGTTTCGGAGGATGACAGCCGGCGCGATCAGAAGGAAATCCAGACTCTGACGGACGAATTCATCAAGAAAGTCGATGCCGCGCTTGCCGCAAAAGAGAAAGAGATCATGGAAGTGTGAGCAGACGCCATAGAAACGTTACATGAAGGCGCGCGGGGGATACCGCGCGCCTTTTTTGAAACCGCACTCCCGTTTGTCCCTGAATACTGCTCGCGCTACTCTTCACCTGGCAATTGTCCGCCCTCGACACTACCGGAGATACAACCATGCCGTTCCCGATGACGAGTATTGAACATGTTCAGGTCTCGCGTGTTCTTTGCGGTACGAACCCTTTCTTCGGGTTTTCCCACTTCAGCGCGGCGAGAGACGCGTGGCTGCGCAACCATTTCACGAAGGAACGCATCCTCGAGGTCCTCGAAGCGTGCCGTCTCGAGGGGATTAACGGAACGATAAGCAGTCCGAATCCCTTTTACCACGAGATCCTTCGTGAGCACGAACGACAGACTGGCCACCACTGGGTGTGGATGTGCACTCCGGGCGGAAACGACTGGAAAGAGGTAGAACCGGGGGTGAAATGGTGCGCAGATCACGGTGTTGAAATCTGCCTCCCGCATCAGGGGTTCACTGACAATAATCTCATTCCGGCAGAAAACCGGATCGCTGGCGGACCGGAAATCCTCCAGTGTATCAGGGACAACGGCATGATTCCCGGGTGGAGCACCCACCGACCGGAGACCATCATCGTATCGGATAAGGCCGGGTACGACGTCGCCACGTACATCCTGCCCTACAACAGCATCGGGTTCCTGTGCCCGGTCGAGACGGACTGGACGGGGCGGGTGATTCGAGAGACACCGAAGCCGGTGATATGCATCAAACCACTCGGCGCGGGTCGTGTGATGCCGCCGACGGGATTGAGTTTCGTGTTCGGCAGCAACAAGCCGATTGACACCGTCGCGATCGGGTTTCTGGGCCCCGGGGAGGCGAAAGAGGATATTACGATCGCGCGCGATCTCATCGAGGGGCGGGAGCGGGAATACGAGCTCCAGTATACGAGGAGCAAAGCCTCACTCGTCCGTTGATATCTTGCGAAGGCACAACGCGGAGCGGGATCAGGACGTGGTCCCGTTCCGCGTTTCTTTCGGCGGCTCCGTGGGCCGAGAACCTTACCTCCTCCGTAGAACCCTGGCGGCGGCACATGCGAACAATGTGCGGGGCACAAGCCTGCCCGCGAACACCATGAGTTTGTTCATCGCGCCCGGAACGGCCAACGGCTTCCCTCGGAGCATTGCCGTGAATCCAACGCGGGCGACCTCTTCCGGGGTTTTCCTTCCCGGCGTATTCAGCATGGTGGTTCCCGCCGAAGAGAAGAAATCCGTATCAGTCGGTCCGGGTGCAAGGCACGTCACCACGACTCCGTACGGAGCGAGTTCCACTCGCAGGGCTTCCGAAAGAGAAAGCACGTATGCCTTGGTGGCGGCGTATTCCGCCATGTACGGCATGGCCTGAAAACCCGCGACAGAGGCAACGGTGAGGATGCGGCCCCATTTCCGACGGGCCATCTCGAGGGCCGCAAGGTGCATGAGCTCGGTGAACGAAACGATATTCAGGTGCCGCATTCCGCGTGTTCTTTCCGGCGGAATCTCATGGAACTCACCGTATGCGCCTATGCCGGCGTTGTTGACGAGAATGTCAACACTGTGTCCCGCTGATTGAACCCGATGCCAAAGTTCCGCCGCGGAGTCCGGTTTGCTGAGGTCGGCGGGGAACACTGCCGCTTTGACGGGGAAGCTCCCGGTAATCTCTTCTGCCGCGCGTTCGAGACGTGCAACGTCCCTCGCGACCAGGATTACGTCCGCCCCTTCACGCGCGCAAAGCCTTGCGATGTGGTAACCGATTCCCTTTGAAGCGCCCGTCACGAGCGCTGTTCTGCCTGCGAATGCCGGCATGCGACCTCCTTGTTGCGGATTCCACCCGGAGCCGATTTCAGGTATTCTTAATTTCGTGTTTTTTCTCCCAGCGAGTTCCCCCGCGTGAATGGTGATCACCCCCCAACGGAGATTCGGGTACATGCAACACAGCGTCGCGTCGTTCGGCAGGGATCTTCTTCAGGTGGATTACGCCTCTTATCTCAGCCAGCATGATGTGGTGTATGAAACGCCACCGGCGATCGGATGCCACGGGCTGCCCATCGGAAACGGGTTTTCCGGCGCACTGGTGTGGACCCCGCCGACGGCGGTACGCTGGGAGCTGGGCGGTTCAGATCTCTGGGCAGACGGTCCCGCGCGACCCTTTGGATCATGGAACAAAGAGGACGAGGAGGTTGCTACTGCTCTGCTCTCGGCGGGTTCACTCTCGATCGGTTACGACATCCCTGCGTTCGACTGGGCGTATCTGAAGAAGTTCTCCGCCCGCCTCTCTCTTTTTCCGGCTGAGGTGTCTCTCAACGCGGAAACGCCGTTTTCACGAGTTCGCATGAAGACGTGGATGAACAGCGATCCTTCGTGCCTGATCATACAGTGGTCCGACGATCTGGACGAGGCGATCCCTCGAAAGATCACGCTGGAACGGTGGGGAAGCCGTGTGTTCGCGCATTGGTACCGTACCATCGTTCGGGACCCCTCCCGAGGTCTCGGTGGAACCGAGGCCAGCGTGCACGGCGACGTGATTATTCTTCGGCACAGCTCCCGCTCGCATGACTTTGTTGTCGCGGCAAAAGTGGCAGGCGTTCCTTCGGTTGCACGGGCAGCGCACCGCCATGCTGCTGTGGTGGATGTTGGAGCGGTCCGTTCGGCGGAATTCACCGTCCTGCTTACGATTGCCTCCAGCGAGACCACCGGAGACCCTCTGCAAACTGCTCTGGAACGGATCGCGAATGCTGAAGCGGCGGGAGTCTCGAATCTCCAGACCGGGCACCGCCGGTGGTGGGCGGGTTTCTGGGAGCGCTCGTTCGTGAACATCCCTGATGCGTATCTGGAAAACCTCTGGTACATCAATCAGTACGTGATGGGCTCGAGTTCGCGGGGGGATTACCCGCCTCATTTCATCAACGGAATCTGGAACTGGAATCGCGATTTCCGCGCGTGGAATCACTTTTACCACTGGAATCAGGAAGAGCTGAACTGGCCGGTTTTCGCATCGGGGCATCCCGAACTGGCGCTCGGGTATCTGAAAATGCGTGCAAAGGCCCTTCCGCTGGCACAACAGAGCGCAATGCGGAAGTACGGAATCGACGGCGCGTGGTACAGCGACGTGTATGAGCGTCGTGGCTGGCAGGATGAAGGCGTGCCGTTGTTCACGCCGGGCCTTCAGATTGCGCTCGACATGTGGCGGTACTGGCGGCATACCGGCGATGAGCAGTTCCTCGCGGAGACGGCATACCCGGTGATGCGCGAAGCGTGCAGGTTCTATCTGGGTATGTTGAAGGAGGAGTCGGATGGGTTGTTTCACCTTCCGGCGAGTCATCCGTATGAACACGCAAGCGGGTACATGGTGCGTGATTGCCTGACAGACATGGCACACATACGTACCGCATTTCCGGCAACTGCGGCCGTAGCGGAGCGCCTTGGTGAGAGGGAATTCGCGGAGCGGCTTCGGGACGTCGCGGCGCGACTTCCGCGCGTTGAAACGCTGCCGTTACCCGAAAGACGCTACCGAAATACCCCCGGGGGTGCGGAATTCACTGATGGCTGGGCGAAGGGGCTGAAATGCCCCTCGGACAGGATTCTGTGCGTGGGACGCAGGGTGGAAGACGGTCGTCCGGTGCATTTTCGCGCAGTGGAAGAAGGGACGGGTTCGGACCATCTGTTTCCGGGGTCGGATGAGTCGCTGGTGTTCCCATCCGGAGCGCTCGGGCTCAGAGACAAAGGGAGCGAACTTTTCGAGGCGGCCCGTACAACCGCGCTCTGCAACTGGGAGGAAATCATGGGGTGGAGCGTGACCCCGATCGTGTTTGCGAGGCTGGGGATGTCCGACCTGGCTGAGGAGGCGCTCCGAAGGCACATTATCCATTTTCAGCACTTCCCGCAGGGGCTATGGAACTACCAGGGCAGCCAATCCGGTTCGGCGACCGATTTTGCCACGACCTTCCGCGTGCATGATCGCGAAGATGAGCGCGATGAGTTCCCGTTCCTCCGGCAACCTCACACGCATTTCGGGCTTGAACCGGGAGCGGTGGTTCAGACTACGGTCAATGAGATGTTTTTGCAGAGCTACGATGGCGTTATCCGGGTGTGTCCGTCGGTTCCGCAGGATTGGGACGGGGCGTTTTCGCTATGGGCGGAAGGAGGATTTCGCGTTTCCGCGAGGGTTCTGCGCGGGAGGGTGCCACGATTTGCGGTGGAGAGCATGCGCGGGGAGGAATGCCGCATCGTTCTGCCGTACGACGGTGCGTGGGAAGTAACTGACGGGATCTCTGACGCGACCCTCGATGTGAATCTGGAAGGCGACATGCTGACATTTCCAACTGCCACGGGTGGGGTTTACATGATCAGCGATGGCAATGAAGCGCCGAGTCCGAGGCCGTTGCTTTCCGGGTGCGCCGCTATGCACGCGAAGGAGCGAGAGGGTCGCTGGATAGGAATTCCGCGGATGTGGTGATGCGCGGGTTGGGACCGCCCGGAATTACAAAAGCCCTGCCTTATGGAGACAGGGCTTTTGTATACATCGGACCAAGCCGGGCAGGGGTTATTTTTTCTTGCCAGCCACAGCCTCTTTGAGGTTCTTGCCAGCCTTGAACTTCGGAACCTTCGCCGCCGGAATCTTGATTTCCTTCTTCGTTCCGGGAAGCTTGCCTACCCGTGCTTTGCGCTGGCCGACGGCAAACGTGCCGAAGCCAACCAGGGACACCTTGTCGCCGCTTTTGAGAGCGGCGGTGATCCCGCCCAACAACGCGCTCAACACCTCGCCGGCAGCCTTCTTGGACACACCAGCTTCGCTCGCCGCTTTTGCGATCAGTTCTTCACGGGACATTGGTTCACCCCCTACCGTGTAGATGGTTCATTTGCGTTCCCGATGAGTAAAATAGAACGTCAGGAGCGATTTGTCAACACAGGAGTATCGATTTTTCGGTGATTTTTCAAGGTTTTTTTTCATCCGAGCGCGGCTGGGTCGCGTTGACATGTCGTTAGATGCTGTTAATATTAACACTTACGTTAAGCTCAAAAATCCCGCTTCTCGGAAGCATTTTTTCGGTTTTTTTTGTGCTCCCGTGGCGTTCATCGGGCGTACCGCATGGTTTCACTGGCCGATTCGATCTTGATATCGGGGATGTCAAGGAGGTAAATGCGGAAATAGTATCCGGCAAAGGGACCCCTGAGCGTCCAGTCGAGTTGCGCTTCCCAGCAGTGCAGGCGTCTGACGAGAGTGAGGGCATCACCGTCTCTCCGGTTTCTGCGCACGTCGTATGTTGTGGTTGCGTTGACCCGCCAGTTGGGCCAGGGGACGAATTCCGCGGAGATATCCGCCTGGTTGACGGGTTCGGGCGCTCTCGTGTATCCAGGTTCCTTCCTCGCCCATTGATAGGTGTGGCGAATGTTCATCTGCCACGCGCCCCAGTCGGCCGTGGTGCGATCCCCCTGTTTTGCGCCGCGGGGCGGAACACGGGGATTGCCTCCGAAGGTTTCCTGCCGTTGGACGACAAAGCCTTCGTTTCCAAGCGCGCTTGGACTTCTTCCCCCTCCCGCCATTCGCAGCGAGGTGCTTAGGGTGATGCTCCTCAACTCCGGACGCGTCCAGCGCAGGTGATCCACGTAGCGCGCCGAGGTTGAATCGAACTCGGCGCGATAGAGCGTGTGAACGGTTGAAAGGCGAAGGGAGATGAAGTTGTTAGGCTGGAACAGCGCGCTCGTTTGCGGGTCGCTCCACCGCCTGCCCTTCGCGTCTCTGTTGTACCGGGCGTTCGTGGACACGGACAGAAGCTGATCGAGAACCCGTTCCTTTCCCGAAGTTCGTGCTTTCACCTGAAAGACGTTCCGAAGACCGAGGTCGACGATTCTGCTGGTATCGCCACCTAGGCTCCGTCCGCCGAAGACGTACTTGCCGCCCCGCGTACGGGAAGAGAACACGTAATTGAACGATGCCGAGGGAGTTACGACGTGGCGGACTGCGCTGACCGGGCCAAGATGGACAGGAAACACACCGTAGAATGTGGCGTTGCTGGAGACGCCGCCGGAGATTGTCTGTTGCGTCTGCGGGTCGTTGGCGTTCAGTTCGTCGGGGCGGCTTTTCCACGACGCAGACCAGTTGAACGTCGGCATGAGGGTCAGCCACCGTGGTGTGGGGAGCGGCAGCGTCAGGCCGACATTCTGGGAAGTGGTCTGCGTGTAGCCATCCAGGATCCTCTTGCGCGTCCAGAGGACTTCCTGTGCGATATCAGGCTCCTTCACGCGGAGGGAGTTGCCGGACATGATCGCGTAGCCGTCGGGAAGGCCGGCAGAGCGGGAAATCAGCACGAGGGCATTGCTGTCGCTCGTCCGCTGAACATAGCCTTCGCCGATTCGTTCCCCGTTTTCGACTGCAACGACATAGGTGCCGTCATAGAGCGAGTTGATGTAGCTCGTGCTTGTGATGGTGAGGAGGTAGACGATGACGCTGTCTCCGCGCTGTTCTGTCGTCTCCCATGTGTCGAAAATGGTTCTGTCGGAGGGGCTTCTCCGCTGGCTGTTCGTTCCACTCCACGACCAGGAGTATCCGAGCCTGCGGAACCATGCCGGCTCCTGACGAGGGGCTGCCGCCGCACGAGGCCCGCGTTGGGGAGGCGGTTCGGGGAAGAAGTAGCGTTGGCCGGAACTTATGGAGAGGGCCGGAAGCATCACGTCCAACTGGCGATTCTGAAGGTTCTGGCTCCTCCGCGCGTCAACGCGCAGGCTGTACCCGGATTCCCATGTCTGAGTGTATCCGACCGTCGAGGTGAAATCCTGCCTGAGCACGGACGCCTGGGTTGAGCTGGAGGTGACGTAGGGCGAGGAGGTGCTGGTGAAGTTGATGTTGGCAGCCACGGAACTTCGCGGAGTGAGTTCCTGCCGGTGTTGCGCGGTTACAGTCCAGATGCGCCGCCCGATCTGGGAGGGTGTATCCCAGTACTTGCTGTAATCCGACGCGATGGAGCCCTGGAAGCGATAACGGAGCGCGTAATCCGTCCGCAGCCGCCATTCGTACCCAATGCGTTCGTCTATGTCGAGCACGGCCTGTCCCCCCACGTAGTCGTTGGGAGCGACGTAGTAACCGAGCCCACGCATGAATCGGCCCGCGTATCTGTTTTCGCCCATGCGGGGCGCGATGAATCCGGAACGGCGGTCCTTGTCGACAAAAAACACACCGAACGGGAGCCAGAAGAAGGGGACGTCTGCCACCTTGAACACGATTGGTTTCGCGATGACCTTGTCACCGACGAGTACGCGCATCTGCCTGGCTTCAAACTGGTAGTGCGGCGGGGTATCGTCGCACGTGGTGTACACGCCGTTCAGAACATCTACCTGCCTTTCACCGGTCCGCTTGACAACGCTCCCTCCGTAGATGCCTTCCGTCACTTCGCTGTGGCCCTCTTCCACCAAGCCTCTGCGCGTGCGCAGGTTGTACGTCATCCGTGCACCTGAAAAGGCTTCCTGCCCGCTGGAAAACTCCGGCCTCCCGATAATAGAGTCTGGCGAGATTGCGTGGCCTTCCGCGATCAGAAGGTCTTCGCGTGTGAGGAACCGAATACGGTGCGCCGTAAGGCTCATCCCGGCCGCGGACAGGCGTGCGTTGCCAAGGAGAGTGATCACCCTGGTGTCGAGGTCATACTCGATTTCGTCGGCCGCGTACCGAACGGAATCGGTGGACACGCTGTCAGGGAAACCGCCGAACGTGGCGAAGCGCTCGCCGGTAGCGGTAGAAGGAAGCTGGGCGCGGAGGGGAGCAGGTAACCACAGGATGAGCAGCACGGCGATCTCACACAATCCGCACGCGATTCTCAAGGCGCAGGGGACGCGGAGCGCGTGTTCGCCGGGCTGCATCGCAATCTCAGGAGGAAGCCGCGGATTCGCACAGGACGGAGACTCTGACCTGGCGGTTCCTCGGGCCGTCGAACTCACAAAGGAATATCCCCTGCCATGTACCCAGCTGGATTCTTCCCGCTTCCACTGCAACGGTTACGGATGATCCGGTGAGAAGCGCCTTCACGTGTGCCGGGCTGTTCCCTTCCGAGTGGACGTAGTCCCCGTCCCGCGGAACAATGCGCTCGAGCGCGACGAGGATATCGCGGGGAACATCCGGATCTGCGTTCTCGTTGATGGTAACCGCCGCGGTTGTGTGGGGAACAAAGACCGTGCAGACCCCACTCTTGATTCCGTGTTGGCGAACGATGTCGAAGACCGCACCGGTGATGTCGATCATCTCGTTTTTCCGGCGCGTCGGCACGGTGAATGTTGTGGAAGAGAACATGGAAACGACCCCTACCGCAAACGCAGTGCGAGAACCGGGGAAAAGAACTCGGCAAGAAGAACGAGAACCCACGTCCTGCCCCGAAACACGTTGTAGTCAGCCAGAAGCTTTTCCCACGGGTGGTTCATCACATAGTGTCCGAACACGAATTCGAACAGCACCGTGCATATGACCCATCCTGCGCCCACCAGGAACGCCTCTCTGGGTCCGGGAATCGCATTCCGCATGAACCACCACGTCAGAAGGAACACGATGGCGCTGAGAGTAACTGAAGACACGATATGTCCCGCGTGCTCACCGATAACCGGGTTGATCCAGTAGACGCGGACAGTCCCGTTGAGAATAGCCAGCGGAATCATTGCAATCCAGAGGAGAATCGCCCGCACGACAAGCATCACGCACCTCATGTTCGGGAAGCTGTTGCGTTCACCTGGTTCCAACAACAAGCCCGGTAGCACCGGGAAGCGGCACCGAACGAATTCTGCTGAAACCTGTTTCCTTCAGCCACGCGTGGTACTCCTCCTCGCTGTAGGAATTCCCGGCTGCCGTGTTAACAAGCATGTTCAGCGCGAACAGAACGCCTGCCTTCGGCGCCGTCTTGTCCGCGTTGAGGATGTGATCATGAATTACCAGATCACCACCCGGTTGCAGAGAGGCGAAAGCCTTCCGAAACAGCGATCTGTTTTCCTCCGGGCCATTCATGTGGCAGATCGCGGAAAGGAACACCAGATCGAAGCCGTTTCCAAACGGATCGCTGTGGAAATCGCCTCTTTTGACGCTCACGCGGTCCGCCACTCCCGCGTCCTTGATGTGCCGTCGCGCAATTCGCGCAACCGGGCCCAGATCAAACGCCACTGACCTGAGGGCCGGGTTCATCCGGGCGAAGGTGATGCTATACCCTCCGGAACCGCCCCCGACGTCGAGCATATTCCGATACCTTGCAATACCAAGCGCACCCGCGACCACAGACGCCCGCTCGAGAGAGTTTCGGTGCATCGCCGCGATGAAGGCTTCCGTCTCTTCTGCGTTGCGTCTGCGTTTCGCTACCGAGGTCCCGGCGCGCACCGCTGCCGTTAACGTGCTCCACGAATTCCACAGGCCTACCGTGTGCATGATAGCGGCGCGCGCGCTATCGGGAGAAGTTGAGGTAAGGTACTTTTCGGCAACGGGCGTCAGCGCATAACGATCTTCGGCTTTTTTGAGGAGGCCCTGGGTGACCAGCACGTTCATCAGCATCTCTGTTGCGCGCGGGTCGGTCCCGATTTTGTGCGCGACCGAGGATGCTGATGATGTCTCGCATACTGCCGTGAAGAGGTCCAGTTCCACCGCGGTCAGGATTGCGCGACTCTCCATGAACGCCCGCGCAGTGGCCATGGTGGCGTCGAACCCGGTTTTCAGCGATGTGATGTTCGTATCGTCCATCGGTGTCGATCCTCTATCCGCGGATGCGGACCATGACCTTGTACATCCCCACAAAGCGAGGGAACCACTCCCAAAAAAGAGAAGCCGGAGGGCCGTGCTGTTTCAGAAGCGACCCTCCGGCCTCGTACTCGAATGTAACGAAGCTACATGAGCTGCGCACCCTCCTCGACAACCAGTTCCGGGTGCTTCCGGGCTGTCCGGCGATCGCGCCATGCCCTGAAACGGATGGCCATGGTTTCGAACAGGGTGTACACCACGGGCACCACTATCAGGGTCATAAGCGTGGCGAACAACAGGCCACCCATGACGGCGCGCGCCAGCGGAGCCCAGGATTCACCTGATTCACCCAGCCCAAGTGAAAGCGGGAACATGCCCATGGTCGTGGTGAGAGCCGTCATCAACACCGGCCTCAGGCGGGTTCTTCCGGCTTCATACGCGGCTTCAAACAGCTCCTTGTGTTCGAGCCGCATCATCTGGTTCGTGAAATCCACCAGAACGATTCCGTTGTTTACGACGATCCCCACGAGCATCAACATGCCGAGAAGTGCCATCACGCTCACGGTGGTGCCGGTTATTGCCAGCGCGATTGCAACCCCGATAAACGAAAGTGGAACCGTGGTTCCGATGATAAGTGGATCGACGAGCGATTCGAACTGGCTCGCCATGACCATGTACACAAGCACAATTCCCGCGAGGATGGCCAGCCCGAGGTACCGGAACGATTCCCGGAGATCCTCCGCTCCCCCACCGACTTCCATGATGACGTCGTTGGGAATGTTGAGTTTGCTGATCGCCTTTTCCACATCTTTCGTCACGCTCCCGAGGTCGCGTCCTGATACGCCGATGGAAACGGTTGCCACGCGCCCCTGATTCTCACGGAAAATGGCGATGGGGGCCACTTCACGTCTGACATCTGCGACCTGTCGCAATGGGATCAGGGCGCCCGCAGGTGTGGCGATGATGAGGTTCTCCAATTGCTCCGGAGATCGCCGGAATTCCTCGGCAAAGCGGACAAAAATGTTGTACTCTTCCCCCGCTTCACGGTACCGCGTGGCCGTGGCGCCCTGAATGGCCGTGGATACCGCCGCACTCACCTGCCCGGCCGTCAGGCCGACCGCCTGAAGACGGTCACGGTCGAGACGTATCTGGAGTTCCGGTGCCCCTCGATCAAGGTTCGATCTGGCGTCGACTGCCCCGGGGATTTTTTTGGCGATTGCCACGGTGCTATCCGCGAGATTCCCGATCACGTCAAGATCGTCTCCGAAGAAACGGACCTCGATGTCGGCGCCGCCCATGCCCGGACCGCTATCCTGCTGGAAGTTGTACTTGATTCCGGGAATCTTGTCGAAGCGAGCACGAAGAGCGTCCTGAATTTCGGACTTCGAGCGGTCCCGATCCTGGAGAGGAACAAGTTTGACCTGTATTTCGCCAGAATGGGTGTCGAGCCCCTGCAGGGCCGCGACGATTCCGCCGCTGGCTCCCGCATTCACGTATACCGTCGTGCGCTCCGGAACCTCCTTTTTGATGATCTCCTCCATCATGTTGAGCGTCGCCATGGTGGTTGGCAAATCGGTGCCCACGGCGTGCTGCACACTGCAACGGATGCGACCGTCGTCTGGATGTTCCATGAAATTGACGCCGATGCTCATGAACAGAGGAATCGACGCCGCGAACAATCCCGCTGCGGTGAAGACAACCGTCTTGCGATGGCCAAGCGCCCATTTCAACACAACGCTGTAGCGGGTTTCCAGCCATTTCAGCCCCTTGCCGATGTCTTCGTACATGCGGAGCAGGAATCGTGTCCGGGGCGGGTGCTGCCGGGCGAGGAACCCCGCAGCGAGGGAGGGCACAGCGGTAAGTGCGACGAAGATGGACACGGAAAGTGCGAAGCAGATCGTCAGCGACATGTCGTTAAACATGACCCCCGCAATTCCCGGAACGAACAATACGGGAAGAAACACAACGATCGTAGTGAGTGTCGAGGCGGTGATAGCCATCGCCACCTGGTTGCTTCCCTTTTCCGCCGCCTCCACGCGGTCGTACCCGAGTTCGTGCAGGCGGAAGATGTTTTCGAGCACGACGATGCTGTTATCGACAAGCATTCCCACCGCAAGCGCAAGCCCGGCCATGCTGATAACGTTGAACGTGACTCCTGCTGCATCCATGACGGAGAACGTGAGCACCATGGAAACCGGGATCGAGATACCTACGATCAGAGAGCTCCGGATATTCCGCAGGAAGACCAGCAATACGAGGATTGTCAACCCGAATGCCTGCAGGGCGTTGGAGGAGAGATTCCCCAGGGAATCCTGAATGTACTGGGCCTGGTCAAAAACAGTCGTCAACGACAGATTGCCCGGGACGCTCTGCGTGATCTCCGGCAGGACTGCTTTCACGGCACGCACGGTTTGCACGGTGTTTGCGTCCGATTGCTTGCGGACGATCAGCATCACACCGGACTCTCCGTCAATCCTTGCCTCGCCCAGAACCTCCTGGAAGCCGTCGCTAACATCCGCCACATCACGAAGGCGGATCACCTGTCCATTTTTCGTGGCCAGCATGACGTCGCGAATCTGCTCGACCGAAAGGAACTCGCCAAGGGTGCGGACGGCGAATGCGGTGCGCCCATCGCGGATTGAACCGCCCGGCACCTGCATGTTGCTTCTCTGAAGCGCGGCCGTGACGGTCTCGATGCCGAAACCGTACGATGCGAGGGCGCGCGGGTCGATCTCCACATTGATCTGTCGCGCGAGGCCACCGACCACGTCCACCGAGGTAACTCCCTCCACCCGTTTCATCCTCGGCACCACGTAGTCTTCACAGACCTTGCGAAGGCTTGCCTGATTGAGCACTGGTGAACGCACGCCCATGAACATGATGGGCATCATTTTCGTACTGAATTTGAACAGCCGTGGCTTGGTCACGTCCTCCGGGAGAGTGGTAACCCGGTCCAGCGCACGGCTTACGTTCATCTGCGCCATGTCCATGTCCGTATCCCAGTCGAACTCCAGCGAGATTACGGACATTCCGTTGCGCGAACTTGAGGTGACCTTCTTGATTCCTTCCACCGACGACACTGCCGATTCAATGGGCTCAGTGACGACGGACTCCATGTCAAACGGCCCTGCGCCTCTGTACTGTGTCAGGACCATGATCATCGGGAACGAGATATCAGGGTAAAGGTCCAGTTTCAACCTTGAGAGCGAAAAAAGCCCGAACCCGAGAGCTAACAGATACGCCATAAAGGTGGTGACATGATGGCGTATGGCGAGACGTGGCAGATTCATGAAGAGACTCCCGCGGTTCTATTCAGATGCCGGTGAAACACGCTGCCCGTTCTGCAGGAACGAGTGACCTTGAACGATGATTTTGTCGTCCGGGCGGATTCCTGAGGTGATCTCCACACGGTCCCCTGTTGTGTATCCCAGCGTGACATTCCTCCGCACGGCCCTTTCTCCTTCTGCCACGAAGAGGTAGTACGTTCTGGTTATATTGCTGACGGTACTCCCTGCCACAAGGCTGGCCTCCTGCAACACGGCGTTGGAAGGAACCATCAACGCATTCGGGCGGCGATCAGCTTCGATTTCCACACGGGCGTACATCCCGGCTTTCAGGCGCTGATCACGGTTGGGCAGCAGGATTTCCACATCGGCCATGCGTGTCATCGCATCCAGAATCGGGCTTATCTGTCTGATTGTTCCGCTGAACGCTTCATTCGGGTACGAAGCCACCTGAACAGTTGCGCTCTGACCGATTCTCAGGGTCCCGAAATCCCTTTCCGGAACCTGGATCTTGGCAATCAATGGCGCCGGTTCCGTTACTACCGCCAGAGGAACACCGGGGCCAACCATGTCGCCTACCTCAACAAATACCTTTCCGACGAGGCCGGAAAACGGCGCGCGCACTTCCGCATCGTTTCTCCGAATGACCGCCTGCTGCAGCATGGCGCGTGCCTGTTTGACGCCTTCGTCCGCCGCGGCCTTTTGCGTGCGGATGGCGTCGTACTGCGACTGACTTGCGCCGCCTTCGGCGTAGAGACGCTGTACCCGCGCAAATTCGGTGGCAAGGTTGGCAGCCTGCTGCTCGGCAGAGGAAACGGCTGCCTGCGCCTGCTGAACCGCCGCGTCCAGCGAGGAGTAGTCCACTACGAAGAGAACCTGGTTTGCCGCGACACGGGAACCGAGATCCACTCGTTTGCTGACAATGCGTCCGGAAACCGGCGAGATGATTGTCACCTGTTTGTCTGCCACCAGGCTTCCGTTGGCGGAAATGACGCGAATGGCGTCCTCTCGGTACGGAGCGTGGACGGTGACTGGCAGCGCCTGTTCGGCTGTATCTGCCTGTTGTTCTTTTTCACCACAGCCCGAAGAACCGATCGCGACTATCGCAAGGAACGCGGTCAGCGCGAGTGCAGATGTCCAGCGTCGGTCGCCGGTATGCGTCGAGATGTGATTTCGAATCCTTCCTTCCACGGTGTGCTCCTTCAGTCCTGACTGACCCGGGTGAGACCGAGTGCCTTTTCCATGCGGATATGGGCAACGTGATAGTTGTAAAGAGCCTGTGCGTACTGGGTGCGCGCGCTCGTCAGCGCAAGTTGCGCGGAAATGACATCCAGTTGCGTATTTCCGCCTTCGCTGTACATCACACTGGCGAGGCGCAACGCCTCGGCGGCCTGGTTCACGGTTTCGAGGCCGGTGGCGAGGTTCAGCTCTGCCTCATGAAGCCCGTGGAACGCTGCCTCCACTTCCAGCGAAATCCCGTCTGTGGCCAACTGCCGGAACAGATTGAGCTGCCGGACGCCTACCCTTGCCATCTGCACGGTTGCCGGTGTTTTCCACGAATCCCAGAACGTCCAGTTCAACTGCAATCCCAGCATGGAGACGCGGCGGAAATCACCGGAACTCACACTCAGTGATGGCCGTTGTGCCTCCCACTGAGAGGTCGCGAACGCGGCGACAGTCGGGTAGTACGCGCTGCGGGAAAGTGTTACGGCGTCATTGGAAATCTGTTCGCCAATATCGAGCTGCCGGATTTCCGTCCTCTGTTCCCGCGCGATGCGTCGAAGGGAATCCAGAGGCACCTTCGCCCATTCGCTCGCGAAAACGGCCAGCGTGTCCGAAGGTGTGATCGCGTCTCGTTCTCCCACGCCTATCGCGAGGCGAAGCCTGCCATCGGCAAGGTCGCGGTTGCTTCTCGCGGATGTCAGATTCGGCCGCAGAGTGGCCAACTGGACGCGTGCGCGCAGGAGATCGAAGCGCGATGCGGAGCCCACGTCCGCCCTGCGTTGAACAAGCGCAAGGCTGGATTCCGCCTGCGCCACCGCCTGCTCGTTCACCGTGACAAGCATGCGGCTCAACACCGCCGCGAGGTACGCCTCCCTGACGGATGCGATCACGGTTTGAGTGGTTGCGTCAAGGCGGAGTTGTGAGGATTGCAGCGCTGTTTCCGCCATCCGCACACCGGTGACTCCGGCGAAACCGAGGAAAACGGGCTGGCGGGCAGTGAGAGCGAGCGAGTAGTTGTGTTTTTCACCGATCGAAACCGCCCCGACCGGCGCCGGCATCACAACCACCGGCAATTCCGCGTTCCAGGTGTATCCCGCGGTGGCCGCGAGGCTCGGCAGGATCGTCGCGCGTGCCCTGGTTATGCCTGCACGGGCGCTGTCGAGGCTCGCTTTCGCGCCGGCGATCTGCGGATTGCGCTCCAACGCCATTTGTTCCGCCTCGCGCAACGAAATTCCCCTGGCGCCGGCTCCTGACACCAAAGCCATGGAACACACGATCCAGAAGGCACACACTTTGCCAGTGCGGCCGATGCTCTCCAACATGCAAAGTCTCCTTTTCACGCGCTTATGAGGCAGGTAATTCCGAAGGGGAAAACGAAGACTTCCTCACGCGCACACTCCGTGGAGGTAGAGCTGAGTTAACTGGTCGGCCAGATCGTCGTCCAGCGGAGGGCCGCCGAGAAGGATGCTCTGTCCGACGTGAATATTGACTGCTCCCGAGAAGACGTTGATCGCAACGCTGGGGTTAATGTCCGGACGGAACAACCCGCTCGCCTGTCCTTCGGCGAACATCCGTAAGAGAATGTTTACTATTGGCTTGTGTTCACGGCGGAATTCGGCCGCCAACCCCGCTTCATCAGGCCCGAGCAGGAAATTGATATGAAAACGCACGAGGTCGGGGTTTTCCCGGACGTGTCGGAACTGCGCTCTGACTACCCTCTGGAAACGCTCGATGAGCGGGATGTCCAGGCGCGCGATTTCATCCCACGTCTGACTCAGGTTCTGGAAGCCTTCTTCAAGGAGCGCTCTGCACAGGCCAGCCTTGTTTTCGGAATAGTAGTAAAGCATGGGCTTGCTGACGCCCGCGGCATCAGCAATTTCGCGCATGGAGACGCTCCCGTACCCGCGCGCTGCGAATAACTTCGCGGCAGCCGCAAAGATCCTGTCGCGGGTCTCCTTTCCGACGGCCGGGTGGGATGTGGGTTCCATGAGGCGGTTGATCTCCGTTTCTGTGTCTACCTACCGGTAAGGATAATAACAACCAACCACCTCTCCGTCAAGATGAGAACCGCGTCCAGGGTACAACAGGTAAGACTTCCAACCGGGACAGAATGTTACATTTTGAGGGCGCGGAATGAAGGCGAATCAGGCGAGAGTGACGGGTCCGGTTGCGATGGCGAACACGCAGAAAGAGGCAGCAGCGCGGGCGGAGGATCTCCGACAGAAGGTTTCCCTTCTGCCGAGAAAGCCCGGCGTGTACATTTTTCGCGATTCAAGCGGGGAGATAATCTACGTAGGCAAGGCGAAGGCCCTTGCAAACCGGGTTCGCACATATTTCGCGGACAGCTATGATGACGGTCGCCTCCAGATTCACGCGCTTGTGCGGAGCATCGCTGACCTGGAAGTGATCGCCACCAGCAGCGAAACCGAAGCTCTGGTTCTGGAAGCTACTCTGGTCAAGAAGCATGCTCCGCGGTACAACATCCGTCTGAAAGACGACAAAAAATACCCGTACTTGTTGCTCACCAACGAGGCGTTTCCCCGCCTGGTTTTCACACGGTCGGTTAGGCGTGGTGAGGGCAGGTATTTCGGTCCCTACACAGATACCCGCGCGCTCCGCCGCACTCAGGAACTGCTGCACCGTCTTTTTCCCCTGCGCACGTGCACGTCTCCCCTGCCGAGTCCGTCAATAACCCGCGTGTGCCTGCAATACGAAATCAAGCGGTGCAAAGGCCCGTGCGTGGGACTGCAGACCCAGGAAGAGTACGCGACGGTGACGAACCAGGCGGAGCGATTCCTGAGAGGGCAGATTTCGAGTGTCGTGAGGGAACTGGAACAGGAGATGGACCTCGCTTCGGAAAGGCTCCAGTTCGAGCGCGCCGCCGAACTGCGGGACCGGTTGAATGACATACGGACAACCGCGGAGAAACAGAGCCTGGCAGATGCCCGCGGGGAGGACAGGGATGTTGTCGCGCTTACGCGCGACGACACGGAAGCAGTCGCGGTTGTTCTTGAAATCCGGGAAGGCAAACTGATTGCCCGGAAGGACTATTCCCTGTCGGTCGGTCTGGATGAGCCGGTCGAGGCGATCATGGGGGCATTCTTGCGCCAGTACTACCTCGACGCGATGGCGATACCGCGGGAACTCGCGGTGATGTGTGAGCCGGAGGATGCGCATGCCCTTGAAGAACTGCTGGGCCATCAGCGGGGAGGGATTGTCCGCCTGCAAACACCGCGGCGCGGGGAAAAGACCCGGCTTGTCGACATGGCTCGACAGAACGCGGAGATGCTCCTTGCTGAGCGCCGCCTGCGCCGGGAGAAATTCCGGGGCCGGGTGCCGCACTCGGTGCGAGCGCTGGAGCGCGATCTCCGGCTTCCCCGTCCGCCTCGCAGGATCGCGTGTTTCGATATTTCGCATATCCAGGGCACGGACACGGTCGGCTCTCTTGTGGTTTTTCAGGACGGACGGCCTCTGAAAAACGCGTATCGGATGTTCCAGATTCGGGGCGTCAGCGGAAGTGTCGGGGAATCCGACGACTTCGCCGCGATCCGGGAAGTAGTTGAACGGGCATTCTCCCGTCTGGCGAAAGACACGGAGGAAGCAAGACCGGACCTCGTGATCGTGGATGGGGGAAAAGGTCAGCTCTCAAGTGCCAAGGCGGTGCTGGATTCACTGGGTTTCGGTGACCAGCCGGTAATTGGTCTCGCGAAGCGGCTGGAAGAGGTTTTTCTGCCGGGTTGCAGTGAACCTCAGACCATCCCCCGGACGTCCAGCGGATTGAAACTTCTGCAGCAGGTTCGGGATGAGGCGCACCGCTTCGCAATCGGGTACCACCGAAAAAAGCGCGGCAGGGCAATGTCCGTAAGCGCGCTGGACGAGGTGCCGGGGATCGGAATTGCCAGAAAGCGTGCGCTATTGAGGAAATTCAGATCGCTGGCGAATCTTCTGGCCGCGCCAGAAGAGGAAATTGCGGCGGTCGAAGGCATCGGCCCGGTTCTGGCGGCTGCGATCCGTGCTGCGCTGCTGGAGGGCAGGACGGACCACACGAACGACGTGCAGAGTTCGCCGTTGGAGACGCAGACGAGTTGACCCGGGGCTTCGTGCAGACGTTAATTCAAATACCGGTATGGCGTGCAATTAGACGTCGTTTCGCGGGAAATGCCAGAAGAATTACCCGGGCACGTGGACGGAATTCCGCTCTAAAGAAGCAGACGTACGGTGGCAGGGAACGTGGAATCTACTCGAGTTGCAGCTGAACGGGCAGCGAGGCGCGTTCGGCCGTATGTTGTTTTGCAGGCGGGGGATACTCTGCACAAATGCCTGGACGCATTCCCGAGTGGCGCCGCGGCACCGTTGATCATCGCGACTGCCCCCTGTGAGGGGATTCCGGAGGATTTCCGGGTTTTTGCTCCCGCAGATGGGATTGAAGCGGGGAAAGCAATCGTGTCAGCCGGGCTTCGGCCTGCGGTGATTGCAGTTACCGACACACCCGTTCCCGCGTGCACCGCACTCTCAGACGTTCTCGAAATCGGGATGCCAAACCTGTACCGCGAAGGGCAGGACGGCGCGATAGTGACCTCCGGGCCGGCTCTGCATGTGGCGCTGGAGGTTGCCGATGAGGCTACCCGAAACGGGTTGTCGCTGACAGTGATCCACCTGCCCACGCTTTCTCCTCTGTGCCGCGCGGAGTTGTACCGCCTGCTGCCGTCTCACGTACCCGTCGTGTTTGCCTCGCCGCATCCTCTCGCACACACGGTCCTGGAAAGCCTCCAGAGTGAGGTTCCGGGATCGCGAATTGCTGAAGCGACGGCACCTGCGTTAACCAGAGGGCTCGCAGACGCTTTGCCTGAAGGAGCCGGATCTGTGGGCAAAACGCGATTCGCGGAACGGATGAACCGTCTCGGCACCGAGAACGCGTTCGAGGTTCTCGCGGTTATCAACCGGCTGAGGGCTGAGGGGCGGGATATTGTAAGTTTCGCGATCGGCGAACCCGATTTCCCGTCTCCTTCCAATGTCAAACGAGCCGGCTGCAGTGCCATCATGGAAGACAAGACGCATTACGGAGAGTCCGCGGGATTGCGGGAGCTCAGGGAGGCAATCGCAGCCCATATCCGGAAGACGCGCGGCGTGGATGCCGGGCCGGAAAACGTCGTGGTGACACCGGGGGCAAAGCCCATTCTTTTCAATACGATCATGACCCTCGTAGACCCCGGCGACGAGGTGATGTACCCGAATCCCGGGTTCCCAATCTACGAATCGCTCATCGATTTTGTCGGAGCAAAGGGCGTTCCCCTCCCCCTCTGGGAATCGCTGGACTTCAACTTCGATCCTGAGGAGTTTCGCCGTCTCGTCACAAAAAAGACGCGCCTGGTGATACTCAACACGCCACAGAATCCCACGGGGGGAATTCTTACGAGGGACGCGTTGCAGGTTGTCGCGGAGATGGCTCAGGAACGCGATTTCTGGGTCCTTTCGGATGAAGTGTATTCGCAGATGGCGTACGACGGGGAATTTCTGAGCATTGCATCCCTGCCCGGCATGGCGGAACGCACTGTGGTTCTCGACGGGTTCTCCAAGACGTATTCAATGACCGGCTGGCGCCTCGGATACGGGGTAATGCCGGCGGACGTTGCCCGGCAGGAGGCTCGCATCGAGACGAACCTCAACTCGTGTACGGCCACGTTCACCCAGTGGGCAGGGCTGGAGGCGTTGACGGGTCCGCAGGACGAATCGCTCGCCATGATCGCCGAGTTCAAGCGGAGACGCTCGCTGATTGTGGACGGTTTGAACCGTATCCCCGGGTTTTCGTGTCGCAAACCAGCGGGTGCATTCTACGCGTTTCCCAACGTCACCGAAGCGTGCCGCATGCTCAATAAGAGCGATTCGAAGGCGCTGCAGGAGTATCTGCTGTTCGAGGCGGGCGTTGCAGTGCTGCCGCGGACGTCGTTTGGAAGGCGGAACGCCGGGGAGAAGGACGAGTATGTTCGGTTCAGTTACGCCACGTCCGCTCCGCTGATCGAGGAAGGATTGGAGCGGATCAGGAAGGCGATGGAGGGTTAAGTAGAACCGGTTGAGGACTTGGTGTGTGCCAGATCAGTTGGCGAATAATGTGGTTCTCGGTGTAATCACGTCCGTTTCAGTTCCATGAGTTCCATACCCGGGGAGGGCAGAAGGATGCCACGACCAGTAACACTGTTTACAGGACAATGGGCCGATCTCAAGCTGGCGGATCTTGCGCCGAAGGCGAAGGGGTTCGGATACGACGGTCTTGAGCTTGCGTGCTGGGGCGACCACTTCAACGTGAAAGAAGCCGCCGGAAGCATGCAGTACTGCGACGAAAAGAAGAAGCTCCTGGCGAAACATGGGCTGAAAGTCTGGTCGATTTCCAATCACCTTGCCGGCCAACTCGTCTGCGATCCGAACGACGAGCGCGCGAATGGCTTTGCGCCGCCGGAACTGGCGAACAAGCCGAAGAAGATTCGCGACTGGGCAATCGATGAGATGAAGCTGACGGGAGTTGCGGCGAAGAACCTCGGTGTGTCGGTTGTCAACGGTTTCACTGGCTCGGGAATCTGGCATGCGTTCTACAGCTTCCCGCCGTGGACTCCGGGGATGGTTGAGGCAGGGTACAAAGATTTTGCGCGGAAATGGAAACCGATACTGGACAGCTTCGCCGACAACGGAATCAAGTTTGGTCTTGAAGTTCACCCGACAGAAATCGCGTATGATATCTACACGGCGCAGGCCGCTCTCAAAGCGGTGAAAAATCACCCGGCGTTCGGGTTCAACTTTGACCCGAGCCACCTGCACTGGCAGGGCGTGAGCCCCTCGGAGTTCATCCACACGTTTGGCGACAGGATTTTCCACGTGCACATGAAGGATGCGATCGTCAAACTTGATGGGAAAGGGAGCATCCTCGGCTCGCATCTCAATTTCGGAGATTACCGGCGGGCCTGGGATTTCCGAAGCGTGGGCCGGGGCACGGTGAACTTCGAGGAGATCATTCGTGCGTTGAACGACATCGGCTACCAGGGGCCGCTTTCGGTGGAATGGGAAGACAGCGGCATGGACCGTGAACACGGCGCCAAGGAATCCTGTGAGTTCGTGAAAAAGCTGGATTTCGCGCCTTCCAGCGTCGCATTTGACGCAGCGTTTGAGGAAAAAGGCAAGACGGCCAAGGCATGATCGGAGAAACGTCCCCCTCTTCCGCCCTTGCGCGGAGGAGGGGGACACGCATGTACAGTTGACGATTTCCTCATTATCCCGTACTTTTTAGAATTCCTGTGTATCCCCCGCGGCACCAGACACCCCACCTGTTTGCGTGATGCCCGGGCCTTTGGAATGATGTATGCTTCCCTGAACGGAAGACTACTGCGGGGCGTTTCCGACGACACGAACGTCCGCCACATCTGCCGGAAGCTCCCGGTTGAGCTTCTTCACATTCCGTCTCATGTCCTGGAAAGGATTATCCATGACCAAACGTTTCCTGGTGCATCCGTTTGTGATGCTCGGGCTCGGGGTATTGCTTATCGTCGGCGCCGGTTGCGAATCCGTGGGTCTTCGTTCGATGAAGATCTACATTCAGCAGCGCAACTGGGAAAAGGCGCTCGAACAGGGCAACATCGCGCTGGCAGAGAACCCGAACGATGCAGAAGCATGGTTTGCCATGGCGCAGGTGGCTGCGCAAGTCGATTCATTTGACCTCATGCTGAGGGCGATCGAGCGGACCGAATCGCTTACCAACAAGCATGCCGCGGATTTCAAACTCATGCGCGAGGCGAAATACGGGTCCGCGTTCAACATGGGAGTCGAGCGCTACAACGCCAATGACATGGCGGGGGCCTCCCGGTTCATGGATATCGCTATCTCGATCGACAGCACACGGGCAAATGCGTACCGCCTGAAGGGAATGATCGCCCAGCGGGCCGGGAACACCCAGGAAACGCTCCAGTATTTCGATCGTGCGTACCGGGCCGACACCACTGACGTCGAACTGGCGCGCGTGTACGCTCAGTTGCTGGACGCCATGGGAAAGAGAAACGAGGCTTTGTCGGTTGCGCAGCGGCTCTACGCCGCGCGGCCGGGCGAGAAGAAAACGGTCGCCCTGTACCTCCAGCTTCTCACTGAAGCCGGCCGTTTTGAAGAGGCTCTTAACGTGGTCAACACCGCCCTGGCCAGTGATCCGAACAACGCTGAATACAACATGCGGGCGGGTGTTCTATGGATGCAGCGCGCGCAGCAGGATGTTGCTGACTCCACCGCCATCGTGCGTGACCTGGAAACGGCAGCCCCGTATTTTGAGGCAGCGGTGGAAGCAGACACGGCAAACACTGACGCGGCGTACAACCTCGCGGTGTGCTATGCCCGCCTGAACCGCCGCGGTGATGCGATCAACGTCATGAAGCGGTTGCTCAGCGTTAGACCGAACGATTACCAGGCGCGCATACAACTGGGAACGTTGTACGTCCGTGAGGAGAACCCGGATGCCGCGGAGCAGGAGTTTCTGGCGGTCGTGGAGTCGATCGGCGAACCCACGAATGCAGAAGATCGTGCCGTTGCATCTCGCGCGTACCGCTACCTCAGCACCATCTACACCTACCGCGGCGCGGTGAAACAGGGTGAAGCAGACCGCTTGCGGGAACGGGCACAGGAGCTCATCAACGAGTCTGCAATGGCGCGTCAGCGGACTGTTCGTCAGCAAAAAGAACGAGAGGCTCAGGCTCTTTTGCAGCAGGCGGAACCGCTTGCCACTGAAGCGCAGGCACTGAACCAGCGCAGCGTCGAATATGACCGTTTGAGCAACCAGTACGCAAACTGAGCTGCGAACCAACGAAAAAGAGGGAGGGTTCCCGGCGCGGGTCCCCTCCCTCTGGTTTTTCCCCCTTTCTAATTGGTTCCGTACACCGCCTGCGCCTGGAAGACGCGATCGCCGTCCTCAACGAGTCCGTCGGGAGTCAGTTTCCGGTAGAAACAGCTGCGGAAGCCGGTGTGGCAGGCGCCGCCTTTCTGACGGACTTTGAACAGGAGCGCGTCGCCGTCGCAGTCGATCCTCATTTCGACGACCTGTTGTGTGTGGCCGGAGGTCTCCCCCTTCACCCAGAGTTTTCCTCGGCTTCTGCTCCAGTACGTCATGATGCCCGTGCGCAGAGTCGCTTCCAGCGACTCGCGGTTCATGTATGCGAGCATCAGGATTTCTCCGTTGTCGGCGTCCTGAGCGATGGCCGTGACGAGCCCCCGGTCGTCGAATTTCACCTGGTCAAGCATCGTTGTTTCCCGGATCAGTAGAAGAGTGCCGCGGAGAGGAGTGCCCACAGAATACTTGCCGCGGCGAGCGGTTTGTCGTTGAGAATCAGCACTTCGGGCGCGTCCGTCGAGCCGGCGACGTACAGGAGGTAGAGATAGCGGAACACCCCGTACAGCACGAAGGGAATAGTAAGCATGAGCTTCTCGGAATGTCCCGAATAAAACGTGAACAGGCAGTAGGTGATGAGGGTCATTCCGGCAACAATGACAATCAGGACATCAAGGAATGGTGCCGGGTACTCGCCAAGAATACGCCGGTGTTTCGCCGCGTTCTCTCCGAGAAGCAGCGCTTCTCCCCGGCGCTTTCCGAGGCTGATGAGCAATGCGAGGCAGAGCGTGCAGAGCAGAATCCACGGTCTTACGGGGACGCCGACGGCAAGGCCTCCCGCTGCCACTCGGAACACGAACCCGGACGCAACGCACATGATGTCGAGGACGACAACATGCTTCCACCAGAGCGTGTACAGACCGTTCACGGAGACGTACGCCGCTGCGATCGCAAGCAGGCCCCGGGAAATGGCTGCGCACCCGAAGAGACTGCCGGCCAGCAACGCGAATCCGATTATCAACGCGAGAGGCACAGGAACCTGACCCGAGGGGAGAGGCCTGTTCTTCTTGACGGGATGTTCGCGATCCCGTGCCATATCGAAGTAATCGTTGATGATGTAGACGCCGGACGACAGCGCGCAGAACAACAGGACCGCGGCGGACGTCTTGCCGAAGATCTCGGGCACGAATATTTGCCCTGCATAGACCGGAGCAGCGGCGACGAAGACATTCTTCACCCACTGGACCGGTCGAGCAAGGCGAATAATTCCGATGATGAGTTTCCGCATCGGTTGGTTCCGAGAAATTATGCCCGGTGACGCATTGACATCATGTGAGGTGGGCTCGTATCATTAGTTGGTGAGATAAATAAAAATATCAAAGGACCGATAAATATCATCAACAAGGTGCGGGGATGAAAACCAGCCAGAAGCTTGCCCGTCAGCGGGAGATCGTTCGTCTTATCCGGGCGCAGACGATCAGAACACAGGCTGAACTGGCGGATGCGCTGAGAGAGCGTGCATTCCCCGTCAGCCAGCCTACTTTGTCTAAAGATATCGCTGAACTGGGTTTGATCAAAGTGCCTCTCCCTGACTCCGGTTACCGGTATCAGCTCCCGACTGAAGGGGGAGTGGAGCATCCCGCCGGGCGTTTGCAGTTTGCGTTGCGCGAGTTCCTCTTCTCGTGGGAGGCCGCAGGGCAACTTATCGTGATGAAAACGGTGGCGGGCCATGCGGCAGGAGTGGCGTGGGCGCTGGATACTGAGAAATGGAGCGATATACTGGGCACAATTGCGGGAGAGGACACCGTTCTCGTCGTGTGTCGTACACCGGCGGATGCCAACCATGTGCTTCGCCAGCTTCAGCAGGTACTGGAAGGATGAAGAGACAGGTTTCTGTGACGATTTTCGGGGCGTCCGGGTATACTGGCGCAGGGCTTTACGGCCTTTGTCTGCGGCATCCGGGCGTTAATGTGGCGGCTCTTTCAGCGGATCGACACGCGGGCGAACGACTTTCAGCGGTCTTTCCCCGCATGGCGGGGCTGACCGACCGGGTGATGGTGTCCGTGGAGGAAGCAGTGGAGCAGGCGAACGAGGTCGCGTTCCTCTGCCTTCCCCACGAAGCGGCGATGGCGGTTGTGCCGCGACTTCTGGACAAAGGGTGCAGGGTATTCGATTTGAGCGCCGATTTCAGGATGGATACTCCCGACTCGTACGCTGCGTGGTACAAAGTTCAGCATACTGCCCCGGAACTACTGGGCGTGAAGGTGTACGGGTTGCCGGAGTTTCACCGTGAGCGGATTCGTGAGGCCAGGCTTATTGCTGTTCCGGGGTGCTATCCCACGTCGGTGCAGATCGGGCTTGCGCCGCTGCTGAAGCATCGCCTTATCGATCCCCGCACGATTATCGTGGACGCGAAATCAGGTGTTTCCGGTGCCGGTAGGAAACTCAGCCAGCGGACACATTACGTTGAAACGAACGAGAACATCGCGCCGTACAATGTGGGCCGATCCCACCGGCACGTTGGTGAAATAGAACAAGAACTGAGCAAATTCGCGGGCGAGGCTGTGCGCGTGGTGTTTTCTCCGCACCTGACGCCCATGAACCAGGGCATTCTTTCCACGATGTACGTGGACCTGACACAACCCCTTGGCACATCGGAGCTTCTGGATCTTTTCCGGAGCGAATACGCAGGTGAACTATTCGTGCGCGTCCTGCCTCATCTGCCCGAAACGGCGTTCGTGCAGAACACGAACTACGCGGATGTATCAGTGCATGTAGTGCCGGACACCGGACGGGCGATCGTCCTGTGCGCGATTGATAACCTGGTAAAAGGCGCGTACGGTCAGGCACTCCAGTGCATGAACATTGCCTGCGGGTTCGACGAAGAATGCGGCCTTCCGGTGTAAGAAACGCGCAGCGCGAGGAAAACGATGTTGGCGCTCGTCAAAATAGGTGGTTCGACACTCGACTCCCCGGGGCTGATCGGAGAGTTGGCGTCTGACCTTGCGCGTCTCGGCGCGGGACGGACGATCCTCGTTCATGGGGGGGGGAAGGACATAAATTGTGCGCTGGACCGGCTCGGACAACCGACGACGTTTGTCGACGGCCTGCGGGTGACTGACGCCGCGGCAGTAGAGACGGTGGAAGCAGTGCTGTCGGCGCAAGTCAACAAGCGATTGGTGCGTGCGCTGTTGTCAGCCGGGGCACGCGCAGTCGGGATCAGCGGCGTAGACGGTGCTCTCCTGCAAGCGCGGCCCTACGGCGATGGGAGGCTCGGGTACGTCGGCGCAATCGAGAAGGTCGACCCTTCGGTGCTTGTTGCCCTTCTGAATGCCGGGCTTCTGCCCGTGGTGTCCCCCATCAGCGTAGGTGGAGACGGGTTGGCGTACAACGTGAACGCGGACCATGCCGCGGCCGACATCGCGATGGCGATGAAGGTGGACGAACTGGTGTTCGTTACCGATGTGCCCGGAGTGCTGGTGGAAGGGCGTACGGTTCCGCTCCTCACTGGAGCTGACGCGGAGAAGTTGATTGCGATCGGACAGATAACCGGTGGCATGATACCTAAAGTGCGATCGTGTGTGGAAGCCGTTCGGCGTGGCGTCGGCCGGGTCCACATTCTTGCCTGGGACGGTGCGGCAACCATCTCTGAACACCTCGCGGGTGTTCGATCTCATGGGACAGTGATAACGGATTGATTCTGGCACCTGTCGCGCCACGGCAGATGCGGATGCTCAGGAGGTTGGTGAAGTGCATGATGATTCGCAGTCGGGGTCCCTTCCGGCGGGGAAAGGCGTTTCTCAGGAAGTGATCCAAAGAAGCAAGGAATTCCTCCTGCAGAACTACGCGCGGGCTGACGTCGTTTTCGAACGTGGGGAAGGGGTCTACCTCTTCGACGCGGAAGGGGAACGCTATCTCGACTGCGTCTCTGGCCTGGCCGTAAACGCGCTTGGTTACGGAGACGCTGATGTTCTGGAGGCATTGCGCGAGCAGAGCCGGAAGCTCATCCATGTCTCGAATCTCTATTACACGATTCCCGCGGCATCGCTCGCAGAAGAGCTGGTTCGGCATTCCTCCGCTGACAGGGTCTTTTTCTGCAATTCGGGAACAGAAGCGAACGAAGCGTGTATCAAGTTTGCGCGTCGGTGGGCCCGGACGCATTATGGGGAGAACAAGACGGGGTTGGTTGCGGCGTTCAGTTCCTTCCATGGAAGAACCATGGGGTCCATCAGTCTTACGGGGCAGGAGAAATACCAGGCCCCGTTCGAACCGCTCGTGCCGGGCATCCAATTTGCCCGGTTCAACGATATCGACCACACAGTTGAACAGATTAACGACAGCACGGCGGCAGTTTTTCTTGAACCCGTGCAGGCAGAAGGCGGGGTGCACCCGGCGACTCAGGAATACCTGAAGGCAGTGCGCTCGGCCTGCGACAGGCACAACGCGCTGCTTGTCTTCGATGAAGTTCAGGTTGGGCTTGGCCGAACGGGAAGGCTTTTCTGCCACGAGCATTACGGAGTTGAACCGGATATGTTAACCCTTGCCAAGCCGCTTGCCGGAGGCTTGCCGATTGGCGCCGCTTTGCTCAAGCAACATGTGGCGGATGCGATCCAGCCCGGGGACCACGCTGCCACGTTCGGTGGTGGGCCGCTCATCTGTGCAGTGGCTCTCGTTGTTTTCCGGAAAATTGCGGATCCGCAGTTTCTGGAAAAGGTAAGGAACAATGCCACGTTGTTTGGAGGAAGGTTGCGGGCGCTCAAGGGGAAATATCCCGCTATCCGGGAGATACGCGGGATGGGCATGATATGGGGTGTTCAGTTCGACGAACCGGTAGCGCCGATTGTGGCAGAGTTCAGAAAACGGCATGTCCTCGTGTGTGTTGCCGGACCCAACGTGTTGAGGTTCCTCCCCCCCCTTGTTATCGGAGAAGAGGAACTGAACCACGTTGCCGATGTGTTTGCGGAAATCCTCGAGGCACGGTGATACACGAAAGACTGCTGGTGAATGAAAGGAAAGTGACATGGCGTCTGAAGTAAAAAAGGTGGCTCTGGCGTACTCCGGTGGTCTCGACACGTCGGTAATAATACCCTGGCTGAAAGAGACGTATGGGTGTGAGATTGTTGCCGTAGTGGCGGACCTCGGTCAGGGAGAAGACGAACTTCGTGGCATCGAGGAAAAGGCGATTCGAAGCGGAGCCAGTGATTGCGTTGTTCTGGACCTGAAGCAGCAGTTCATCGAGGGGTACATCTGGCCGACACTGAAAGCTGGCGCGATTTACGAGCGCAAGTATCTGCTCGGAACGTCGTTTGCTCGCCCGATTATCGCAAAGGCGCAGGTGCAGGTGGCGCGGGAAACCGGGGCGGACGCTCTGGCGCACGGCGCAACGGGTAAGGGTAACGATCAGGTCCGCTTTGAGGTTACGTATGCAGCGCTTGCTCCCGATCTGAAAGTGATCGCGGCGTGGCGCGATCCTGCCTGGAAGATCCGGTCTCGTGAGGACGCTCTCGATTACGCGGCGGCCCACAATGTTCCAGTCACTGCTTCCCGAAAAAGCATCTACAGCCGCGACCGGAATATCTGGCATCTTTCCCACGAGGGCGGAGCACTGGAAGATCCGTGGCAGGAACCTCCACGAGACGTCTGGGTACTCACGGTTCATCCGGAGGACGCTCCTGATGTTCCTCGTTACGTGGAAATCCAGTTTGAAGCCGGCATCCCCGTGGGAATCAACGGTGTGCGGAAAGACTCGGTGAGCCTGCTCACCGAGTTGAACGCGCTTGGTGCGGCACACGGCGTGGGTCGCTGTGATCTCGTGGAAAACCGGCTCGTGGGAATGAAATCGCGCGGGGTGTACGAAACACCCGGAGGAACGATCATCTACGCCGCACATCGGGAGCTGGAAAGCCTTGTGCTCGATCGGGAAACCCTCCATTACAAGGACATCATCGCCCAACGGTACGCGGAACTTGTCTATTACGGGAAATGGTTTACCCCGCTGCGCGAGGCGATTGATGCGTTCGTAGATGCAACTCAGCGTGACATGAACGGTACGGTGCGGATAAAGCTGTACAAGGGTAGCTGCACCGTCGCGGGAGTTCAGAGTGAGAACTCGCTGTACGACGAAGCGCTTGCGACGTTTGGCGCGTCTTCTTATCAACAAAGCGATGCGACCGGTTTCCTGAAGCTGTTTTCTCTTCCCGAGAGAACGATCGCAATGTTGAAACAGAGAAAAGGGTGAACGGCTTCGTATGACCACAGGGAAGCTCTGGGACGGGCGGTTTTCGCGCGCGACCGATCAAGTCATGGAAGAGTTCAACGCTTCCATCGGATTCGACATTCGCCTCTGGGAAGCGGATATCGAAGGTAATCTCGCTCAGGCGGACGCGCTCCGGCAGTGCGGCATCCTGACAAGCGAGGAATGGTCCGCCATAGTTCTGGGTTTGCAGCAGGTGCGACAGGAACTGGCAAGCGGGAGCTACCGCCCGGGACCGGATACCGAAGACATCCACATGGCGGTCGAACGGCGGCTGATAGAAATCGTCGGCCCCGTGGGGGGCAAAATCCACACGGGCAGGAGCCGGAACGATCAGGTCGCGCTCGATGTGCGCCTGTACCTCCGTCGTGCGGTAGGAACGCTGACTGAACTTGTGTCACAGCTTCAGTCCGTCGTCCTGAAACGCGCGGAAGCCGAAGTGGACGCCTTTCTCCCCGGTTACACTCATCTCCAGCCGGCACAACCGGTACGGCTCGCGCATTATCTGCTGGCGTTTTTCTGGATGTTGGACCGGGACAAAGGGAGGTTGAGGGATGCACTCCGGCGGGCGGACGAGATGCCGCTCGGATCAGGGGCACTTGCGGGGACGGCTTTCCCGATTGACAGGGAGTTTGTCGCCCGCCGTCTCGGTTTTGCGCGCCCCACGCGAAACAGCATGGATGCAGTCAGCAGCCGCGATCATCTGACGGAAACGGTTTCCGCGATCGCCATCCTGATGACCAACCTCAGCCGACTGGCGGAGGACTGGGTGGTGTGGTCGAGTCCCGCATTCGGTTTTGTCGAGCTCGACGACGCGTACGCAACCGGCAGCAGCATGATGCCGCAGAAGAAGAATCCGGATTCTCTCGAACTCGTTCGGGGGAAATCAGGACGGGTATTCGGGGATCTGATGGCGCTTGTGACCATCCAGAAGGGTCTCGCGTTCACGTATGGTAAGGACCTCCAGGAGGACAAAGAGCCGCTTTTCGATGCCCTGGAAACGGCCGATATCTGCCTCCGAGTCCTGAAAGGCGTGGTGGAGACAGCAGTTTTCAACCACGAAAGAATGCGTGCGGCAATCGAACCGGGAATGTATGCAACCGACCTTGCCGATGTGCTTGTGAGACGGGGGCTGCCGTTTCGAGATGCACATCGCGTTGTGGGTGAGTTGGTGGGAAAGGCCATTGCGCGCGGGTGCAGCCTGGTGGAACTCTCATGGGAGGAGTTCGCTCAGGCAAGTCCGTTGTTCAAGCGAGAGGACGTTTCTACGCTCTCACCGGCCGCAAGCACGGACAGAAGGAACATTTTCGGGGGCACGGGTCGCAACGCGGTAGTGCAGCAACTGGCTCTCGCCCGGGCCAGTCTGAAGGAGTGAACGGCAAGATGCTTCGTGCAGCGCGGATATCGGACGTCGCAGAGATGGCGCAATTCATAAACAGTTTCGCACAACGAAACCTTATGTTGCCGCGGCCACTGAACCGGATGTATGAAAACCTCAGAGACTACGTGGTGGTGGAAGAGGACGGCAAAGTCGTCGGGTGCGGAGCTCTCCACATTCTCTGGTACGACCTTGCCGAAATCCGATCCGTCGCGGTTCGGGAAGGATTTCAGCACCGGGGTTACGGGAAGGCCATCTTGAACAGCCTGCTGGACGACGCGCGGAAACTTGGCGTCCATCAGGTTTTCATGCTTGTTCTTCCGGATGGCGCCATGGCGAGACTCGCCCGCAAATCAGGATTTCGCGAAGTGAGCAAAGACGAACTGCCGCACAAGGTATGGAGCGATTGCCTCAACTGCCCGAAGTTTACAGAATGTGACGAAATTGCCCTTATTGCGGAGGTGGGGCCGAAGATTGAATCCCCCCATCAGTGGAGTTCTGTCATGAGCGCCTACGTGCGCCGTGGCGGAGACGCCGACTCGGTGGCGATCCCCCTCGACATCCCGAAGCCCAGTCCGGAGAAAACCAGATAAGTGCGGCGTGGCGTGAGGACCCCGCCCAAGGGGAAGCGCCTCGCGTCACCCCGTCATCCATAGCGCCAACACGATCCAAAGCCACGTAAGTGCCAGCGTGATCAGCGTCACCGGTACGCCGACCCTCGCGTGCACGGCAAACGAGACGTGGACTCCCTGTTGTTCCGCCTGTTCTACGACGATGAGATTGGCAATACTCCCCACAAGGATCAGGTTTCCGGCCAGTGTACTCGTAAGCGCGAGCACGTACCACGGGACCGGATTTCCTTGCGGGAGCTGCCCGATCAGCAACATTACTGCGGGAACATTGCTGACCAGATTGCTGAGAACAACGGCCACTGTGCCAAGCACGGGTAGGGAGCCAACGCTGATCCCGTACTCCTTCAGCGCAGCCACGGCGGCAGCGGGGAACCCACCCGCCTCGATGCCGTGGACGACAATGAAAAGCGCGCAGAACAGCGTGATGAGATGCCAGTCCACGAAACCGAGGATGGCACGAGAATGTATCTTCCGGCTCGCGAGCAGGAGCGCGGCGGCGGCGAGGCCGCTCACTTCGCGCGGAATCGACGTGAAAAACGCCGCAACGAGGACGATCGTCACGATGATCCCCTTGAGAGTCTGATGCGCGTCCAGCTCCCCTCCGAAGTCGGGGGGGCCTTCCAGAGATTCAGGCGGATTCGGGCTGCCGGCGCCATGGTGTTGACCGTCGGCGAGAAACTCACGCGGGAACGACAGGAGACACACTCCAAAAACCACGAGCAAGCCCGCTAATGACGGCGGGGCGCACCAGAAAAGGAACGCATCGAAATCGAGCCGGCCGACCTGACCGATCAGCATGTTCTGAGGGTTTCCAATGATCGTCGCTGCAGATCCGATGTTGCTCGCGCAGGCCAGCGCCAGTAGATACGGTACCGGGTTCAGCCCCGCTCGTTGAAGGGCGATGCACAAGACGGGCGTAAAAGCGAGGCAGACGATGTCGTTGGCAACCAGCGCGGAGAGAACGGCTGAGACGGAAATCAGCGCAGCGAGCAGAAGCACCGGCCTCCGCGCCAGCCTCGCGACACGTCCGGCGACCCAGGTGTAGAAGCCACCAAGCCTGAACTGCGCTGAGACTACCATCAGCGCGTAAAGAAGGAGGATCGTGGGAAAATCCACCGCGTCGAGTGCTTCTTTGACGGTGATCTGCCCGACGAGTACCATGCCGATGGCGCCCATCAAGGCTATCCCGGTCCTGTCGATCTGCAGGCCGGGTACCCTCCCGACGGCAACGCCGATATACGTTGCCGCGAAGATGACAAGCGTCGGCCACTGTTCCACGGGCAGACCTCTGTGAGGTGTTCCATGAGTGAGGGAATCCTCAATGTAGCGAAACCGGCGTTCAGACGTCCACCCGGCACATGCGAATGCGTGCACGCGTGTACACGTACGCATAGTTGCACTAGAGGAAGCCGTTCAGATATATTCAGGTACGGCTCAACCGCCGGCGTGGCGGCTGGGTCGTTTTTTCGTTTCTGCGTGGAGGTGACTCCGCCGCGCGGTTTTGCAGGCGTTTGAAGGCATCTCTCCGGGGCAATGCCTCGTTCAGGGTGATCTGAGAAAAGGATAGCGCCATGTCGGTAACTGTTGCCGTGGGAACTCACTGGGGCGACGAAGGGAAAGCAAAGGTCGTTGATTTCCTCACGGAGAAGAACGACATCGTTGTCCGTTTTCAAGGAGGAGCGAATGCGGGGCATACGGTAATTGCGGACGGAGAGACGTGGATCTTCCACCAGATTCCTGCCGGAATCCTGCATCCCGGAAAGGTGTGCGTGGTGGGCAACGGCGTTGTGTTGGACCCGTTAGCCTTCCTTGAGGAGCTTGACCATGTCCGCGGACGGGGCGTTTCGGTGGAGGGACGCCTGTGGATCAGCGACCGCGCACACCTCGTGATGCCGTACCACAAGCAGCTCGAGGGTATTCAGGAGGCGGCTCGAGGGACCGGCGCCATCGGCACCACGAAGCGCGGAATCGGTCCGACCTATTATGACAAAATTTCCCGTGAACATGGACTTCGCGCGGGGGACCTCCTTGATGCGATGGGGTTCCGCACGCGTCTGCGGAAAATTGTGGCGGACAAGAACGAGGTGTTCACCAGGGTGTATGGCGCAGAGCCGGTGAATGCCGACGCAGTGGCTGACGAATACCTCGGATACGCGGAGCAGATGAGGCCGTTCATCGCGGATACCGCGACGATCCTGCACGCAGCCCAGAACGCAGGCAAAGCGATCCTATGTGAAGGGGCCCAGGGTACCCTTCTCGACATTGATCACGGTACGTACCCCTTTGTGACGAGCTCGAACACATCGGCGGGTGGTGCGTGCACGGGCACGGGGATTGGCCCGACCGCGATTTCGGAAGTCATAGGCATCGTGAAGGCGTATACGAGTCGCGTGGGTAACGGTCCCTTCCCGACCGAGTTCGAATGCGAGATGGGAAACCGGATGCGCGAGCTCTGGAATGAGTACGGAGCGACAACGCGGCGCCCACGTCGTTGCGGCTGGCTGGACGGAGTCATCCTCGAGTATTCAGCGCGTATCAACGGGTTGACCGGCCTCGCAGTGACGGCGCTGGACCGCCTGGACGCTCTTTCGGAGCTGCGCATCTGCCGGGAATATGTTCTTGACGGAACGCCTCTGCACACGGTTCCTGCGCGCACGGAGGACTTCGACCGTGTGAAGGCGGTGTATGACACGTTGCCCGGCTGGGAAACCGACACTACTTCCGCACGGTGTTTTGAGGAACTCCCGGAAAACGCCAGGCGTTACATCCGGCGGATTGAAGAGATCGCGGGTGTTCCGGTCCGTTATGTGGGAATTGGCCCGGAACGGGATCAGATGATTGTAGTGCGGTCGCAGACTGTGTGAACGGGGGAATCCCAGGTATGCACACCGAGGCGCCGGAACGTATGAAAACGAGCGTGGTCTTGAACTGGCTGTGTTGTGTCGTTCTGGCCGGTTTTGTATGCTCGTGCGGCTCGTCTTTCCGTTTTCCGGCGGAAGTGGTTCGGCTGGTTCTGCCCCGGACGGGAAGTGAGATTGTGGGCGAGGTCCAGTTGCCGGCGCGGAGGACGTTTGCGCCCGTGCCGCTTGTAGTTCTCGTTGATGACGGACCGCCAATAGATATCGATCCCCGCAGGACACAAGCCGATCAGATTCAACAACTGCAGGCCACACTTGTTTCCAATGGATACGCCGTGTGGAGGCCTCTGCGCGACGCGTGGCCTTCCGATAGCCTCGTTGTTCGGTGCCCTGACAAACTGACCTCGCAAGTACTGCTCGGGTTTCTAAGCGCGCGAAATATCCGGGGAATCGATACGGCCAGGGTGGTGTTCCTCGGGTTCGGTCAGGGTGGGGTTATCGCGGCACTGGCCGCCGAGCGTTCCGCGGGCCGTGTGCACGCGCTCGGACTGGTGAACACACCGGCTCGTTCGGTGGACAGGACGCTTCTCTCCGGAACGTTCCGCGATTCGGTGAACCTCCGCCGGTTGGAGCAGTTTTTCGATGATATCTGGACCGATAAGTACAACGACTCCGATTTTGTAATGAACGGCCGTGTGGAATGCTGGCGATCCTGGGTTGTGCTCTCGGGCGAAATGACCGACCGCGTGGCGAGGCTCAGTGTTCCGACGCTGGCCGTGCAGGGCACTGCGGACAGTTTGTTGCCCTTGCTGGACATTGAACGGTTTCGACGAGCGATAGGGCGACGGCAGCTTTCTCAGGTCCACACGGCTGTGGGGCTCCGACACGATCTGCGCGACGAGATTCCGGATCCCGGTCAAGACAAAAAGGCTATCAGCCCACGATTTGTGTCCATCGTTCTTGAATGGTTGAAACTTGTGGCACCGCCTGCCGGGTGAGAGATCGTCTTTGACGAATAAAGACGTGCTCCAGGATCGGGCGGACTCACGTTGTTTGCGTTGCAGCACAATCAGCAGCTGGTTCACAGAGACAACATTGCTTTTGTGAACAGCGTTCGTTCCCATCGATACACGAGAAAGGTGATACGCCATGAGCATGATCGAGAGTGTTCATGCCCGCCAGATTCTGGACTCGCGCGGCAACCCGACCGTCGAAGTTGAAGTGGTACTTGAAGACGGTTCGTTCGGCCGTGCGGCAGTGCCATCGGGCGCTTCCACGGGAGCATTTGAGGCTTTGGAACTGCGCGACGGCGAGGCTGCGTACGGCGGCAAGGGCGTTTTGAAGGCGGTCAAAAATGTCAACGAGACGATTGCGCCTGAAATCGAAGGACTTGACGCCACCGATCAGGTGGAAATCGACGAACTCATGATCAAACTCGATGGTACTCCGGACAAGAGCAATCTGGGAGCGAACGCCATTCTTGGCGTTTCTCTCGCCGTGGCAAAGGCAGCGGCGGAAACCTGCGGCCTGCCACTCTACCAGTATCTCGGTGGACCGTCCGCTCGAGTTCTCCCGGTGCCGATGATGAACATCCTGAACGGCGGGAAACACGCCGTCGACTCGACGGACCTTCAGGAGTTTATGGTGATGCCGGTGGGCGCTCCTACGTTCAGTGAGGCGCTCCGGTGGTGCGCTGAGACGTACCAGGCTCTCAAAAAGGTGCTCAGTGCGAAGAAGTACAACGTGTCCATAGGCGATGAGGGCGGATTTGCCCCTTCGCTGAAGTCGAACGAAGAAGCCATCGAAGTGATTCTACAGGCAATCGAAAAAGCGGGTTACAAGCCCGGCGATGACATCATGATTGCCCTTGACCCCGCTGCCAGCGAGATCTTTGAAGACGGGAAATACGTTCTCGCCAAAGAGGGCAGGACGCTTTCTGCGCCCGAAATGGTGGATTTTTACGAGCGCTGGGTTGCCAAATACCCGATCATCTCAATAGAGGACGGGATGGCTGAGGATGACTGGGATGGGTGGGCGCTTCTCACGGAACGCTTGACCGACAAGATCCAGATTGTCGGCGACGATCTTTTCGTCACGAATACGGAGAGGTTGCAGAAGGGGATCGACGAAGAGGTCGCGAATTCAATTCTGATAAAACTCAATCAGATCGGGTCGCTTACCGAGACGCTCGCAGCGATCGAGATGGCCAAATGTGCATCGTACACAGCGGTGGTGAGCCATCGATCGGGCGAGACCGAGGATACCACGATTGCGGATCTGGTGGTGGCTACCAATGCCGGTCAGATCAAAACCGGCGCGCCCTGCAGAACTGATCGCGTAGCGAAGTACAACCAACTCATCCGGATCGAAGAAGCGCTGGGAAGCGTTGCCAAGTTTGCCGGGAGAAGCGCGTTCTACAGCATCGGGTAAATCGCGAACTGAGTATTGTTCTGGAGCAAAGGAGAGGGGCGCGTTGTGCTCCTCTCCTTTTTATGGGCTCAGTTCCCCAGAACACGGCGCAGGCGCCGGGCGTACGTCGTATCGGCCACCGCGAGGCTTTCGTATTGCGCGTGCGCGGCTACCCACTGGCGCTGAAACGCGTACGCCAGTCCCAGACCGTACCGCGCCTGAGTATTTCCCGGGTAGGAATCGAGCACGCGACGGAAGTCCCCCGCAGCACGGGAATACTCGTTTCGCCGCAGAAACAGGAACCCCCGTTCCACTCTCGCGTCCGCGTAATCCGGGTGAGTTGCGAGCGCGGAATCGAGCTGGGCCAGCGCTTCACCGAACCGTTCGGCCTTTCGGAAAAGAACAGCCAGTCCGTATCGCGCGGTTGGATGGTCGGGGTGGTCGCGAAGCACGCGGTAGTACTCGCCTTCGGCAAGGTCAGGCCTCCCTTGCAGGTCGTAGGTGTACGCGAGATTGAACCGTGCCTCGGTGTATCCTGGGTTTATGCCCAGTGCGGCGATGAAAGCCGCCGTTGCGTCAATGTAACGAGCCTGAGCGAGGAATACGAGGCCGAGGTTGCTGTATACATCGATCTGCCTCGGCGCAAGGCGCAGCGATCGTTTGAATGCACGTTCGGCTGCCGAATAGTCACGGATCCGGTAATTTGCGAGTCCAAGTCCGTTCCATGCTTTGGAGGAATCCGGCCAGAAAACGGTCGCAGCCTCAAATGCCTTCCGGGCGGCGGTGAATGAAGCCTGGGCATATTCGGCGGTTCCGATCGAAAAGAGGAGGCCCCCGCAAGAAGTGTCCGGGAACACCGAGGCACGGGAAGCGGCTACGATTTCCGGGGAGCTTCCGATTTCCGACAGCGTGTCCAGACAATCCGAAGTGGCGGGCGAACAACTGGCACACAACAGTATCAGAGCACCGAGAAGAAGTGGCATCTTCCCTCCCTAATCACATCAGAGCCGGCCTTTGCACAAATAGTACGCAAGTCATGTGTTGCGGCAACAGGGAGTGCGACCGAATGTTTTGGAACAAGACTTTGGTTACGTTCTTTTGGTGTGGAGTTCTCGAAAAAACCGGAGTGACAGAATGCCGGCCGGAACAAGAATCATAACGAAAAACCGCAAAGCGTTTCACGATTACTCCATTCTTGAGACAACCGAGGCGGGAATTGCTCTGGTGGGGACGGAAGTGAAGTCGCTCCGGCTCGGCAACGTGAACCTGAAGGACAGCTACGCCCGCGTGGAACGTGGCGAGCTCGTTCTTTACGGGCTGCATATCAGCCCGTACGATCACGGGAACCGGTATAACCATGACCCCGAACGTCCGCGCAAGCTCCTTCTCCACCGACGTGAGATCGGACGCCTGAAAAGCCGCACCGAGGAAAAAGGCTTGACGCTTGTGCCGCTGTCGTTGTATTTCAAAGGTGGCAGGGCGAAGGTGGAACTGGGCCTGGCGAAGGGGAAGCAGATCCACGACAAGCGGGAAACGCTTCGAAAGCGCGAAACAGAGATGGACATGGAACAGGCAATACGTCGGCAAAGCCGCGAGCAACTGGAGTGATCAGGAAATGGACGGGCGCGAAAAGCCAAAGTTCATCGTACGGACAACCGAGGGTTTGGACGAGGTGAGGTCCACCTGCGGCTTCCGGAAATCGATTTTCACGGAGGACGATGGCGCCGGTTTCTCGGTCTCCCTTCTTCGAATCTCCGATTCGAAGAAGCACTACCACCGTGCCACATGGGAAACATACTACGTGCTGGAAGGTGAAGGGGAGCTGGAGCTTGACGGGGAGATAGTCGCCCTGTCGCAGGGAACTGCGGTACTGATTCGTCCCGGCGTGCGGCACACCGCACGCGGGAACGTGATCGCTCTCATAATGGGGGCGCCTCCGTTTCGCACAGACGACATGTTTCTCGATTAGCACGTTCGCGGGGAAGTGTGCAGTGCACGAGGCGATGTTCTACGAGCGCCTTGCGGGCAACTCTGTTCGTTGCCAGTTGTGCCACCAGCAGTGTGTGATAGCGGACCGGCATCACGGATTATGCGGAGTCCGTGAAAACCACGGTGGCACTCTTTATTCCGTCAACTATGGCCGCGTGATCGCGGCGTACGTCGACCCCATCGAAAAGAAGCCGTTGTTCCATTTCTACCCCGGGTCCCGTGCATTTTCTGTGGCGACCGCAGGATGCAACTTTCGGTGTGCCTTCTGCCAGAACTGGGATATCTCGCAGGCGAGCAAGGGGGAGAATCGTTCCATTGGTGGCCATTATACCGAACCACAGGCTACAGTGGAGGCCGCGCTACGCACATCATCTCGCGTAATCGCTTTCACGTACACGGAACCAACAGTGTTCTATGAATGGGCTCTGGATGTGGCACGAGCGGGGGCGGAGAAGGACCTCAAGACTGCGTTCGTCACAAATGGGTATATCAAGGCAGATCCGCTTGATTCCATACAGCCGTTTCTTCACGCGGCAAACGTGGACCTGAAGGCATTCAGAGACGAATCGTACCGCCGCTTGATGGGAGCCGCTCTTCAACCCGTGCTCGACACCCTGATTCGTATGAAGAGACTGGGCATCTGGGTTGAGGTTACCACACTCGTGGTCACGGATTTGAATGATTCGGAGGACGAGCTTCGAGACATCGCGCGCTTCATCTCAGGTGAACTTGGCCCGGAAACTCCGTGGCACGTAAGCCGATTCCATCCGGATTTTCGGTACACAAACGTGCCACCCACGAATCCGCATGTGCTGAAGCGGGCGCATGAGTTGGGGCGAGAAGAAGGCCTTCATTACGTGTACGTAGGTAATCTGCCGGGAACGGATGGGGAGAACACCCGGTGCCACAGGTGCGGCAATCTTCTGGTAAATCGGATCGGATTCCATGTCGTGGAGAACCGGATCGCGACTGGTAGCACCTGCCCCCAATGCGGAGAGCGCGTTGCCGGCGTCGGGATGGAAGTAGTCTCTCAGCGGGGGAATTCGGGCGCCGGTACCCGTTGATTTCGTGTCGGTTATCAGTCCTGCAGAATCTCTTCCAGCGACACGATGCGTTGTTCCTTGTGTGAGATGATCGCAGCGTCAACTACGGCGAGAGCAAGTATGCCCGCTGTGGCGTCGGTTTCCGGCTGTACTCCGGATTCTATGCAAGCGGCAAACTCACTGATTTCCTCCAGCTGCGTGTCGTTTCTCGGGAATGGTGTGGACACAACTCCGTGGGGCTCGCGCGTGGTCTTGTCAAGCCGCTCCCATTCGGCGTATACGTTTGCCTCCGATCCGTACGCCGCCACGAAGTTCGTCCCGGCAACCACATAGTGACTGTGCAACGTTGCCAGCACACCGTTTTCGTACTCCACGAGGGTAACCGTCACGTCGTCATTCTGTTCCATGATTCTGGAGGACATGAATGAACTGACGCGGACGGGCGCCCCGGCGAAGTAATTCATCGTGTCGACGCAGTGAACTCCGAGCTGCATCAAAGGTACGGCGGGACAAGTTTCCCGGCGGTAACGCCACGCGTCAGGCGAGACACCCAGGCCGCCGGCGTGGGAGAAGTTTGCCTCCATGGCAACCACCGTCCCGAGTTCTCCGCGGTCGATCATGTGCTTGACCGTTCGAAATGTCTGCGCGCGGCGCGTATTGTGTCCCACCATCAGGATCCGCCCGGCCGCCGCCGCATAGCGCCGCATTGCCATGCCGTCCTTCACGCTGTTCGCGATGGGCTTCTCCACGTATACATGTTTTCCGGCGTCCACGGCGGCTTCGAGCATCCTCCTGTGGAGAGGGTTGGGAACAACCAGGATAACGCCCTGCAAGGAGTCATCGCGCAGCATCTCCTCGTACGACGCTGCCACCTTCGCCCTGGTTTTCCCGGCTGCCGCTCGTGCCCTCTCGGGGTCGACATCATAGACGACCGCGAGCCTCACGTTTTTCGCTTCATGTGCGGCCCGGAGGATCGTCGCACCGTACCCACCCACACCAACCATCCCGATAACAGCCATGTGCCTGGCACCTCGTCTGCGATGAATGAACAAGCGGAGGAGACGTGTGTCCCCTCCGCGTAAGGTAGGAATTGCCGGACCGGACAGCAAGCGCGCTGGACGATTTACACCATAAGGTCTTTGAAGAGGTCGGTGCTTAGATACCGTTCTCCGAACGAGGGCAATATGACGACTATCGTTTTGCCGGCATTCTCTTCCCGCTTTGCCACGGCACGTGCGGCAAAAAGGGCCGCGCCCGAGGAAATCCCGACGAGGAGGCCCTCCTCCCGTGCCGCCCGGCGCGCCATTGCCATCGCGTCGTCGTTCTCCACCGGGATGATCTCGTCGACAATCTGCACATTGAGATTGTACGGTACGAAACCGGCTCCGATTCCCTGTATTTTGTGAGGTCCTGCGGTGCCTCCGGAAAGAACTGGAGACGCCGCGGGCTCAACAGCCACGGTGCGGAAGGATGGCTTTCGAGCCTTGATTACCTCCGAGATGCCGGTGATGGTACCACCTGTACCTACGCCCGCGACCAGAATGTCCACCTTGCCGTCAGTGTCACGCCAGATTTCCTCTGCGGTCGTCTTCCGGTGTACTTCCGGGTTTGCAGGATTTGAGAACTGCTGCGGTACGAACGCGTGTGGTGTTTTCTTTGCCAGTTCCTCGGCTTTATTGATCGCCCCTTTCATGCCTTCTGCGGCCGGGGTAAGAACTACTTCCGCGCCCAGCGCCCGCAAAAGCGCGCGGCGTTCCATGCTCATGCTTTCAGGCATGGTGAGGATGAGACGATACCCTTTTGCGGCACACACGAACGCGAGGGCGATGCCCGTGTTTCCAGATGTCGGTTCAATCAGCACCGTGTCCCTGGTGATTTTGCCAGCTTTCTCGCCAGCTTCAATCATTGCTGCACCGATTCGATCTTTCACGCTCGCCAGAGGGTTGAACGCTTCAACCTTGGCTACCACCTCGGCAGCAGCTCCATCCATAATGCGATTGATCCGAACAAGCGGCGTGTTGCCAATCGTTTCGATAATGTTCGCGTAAATCCGCCCCATCTGGGTACCTCCGCAATGTGGGAAACGACCGTGACCACGTATTGGGAATCAACAAATCCGGGCTTCTTACGGTTCCCGCGATCCTGTCAACTTTTCTTTGCCCCGCACACAACGTATTCTTTTGCAATGCCGTTGGCGCATGAACCAACGCTGCGGTTCCAGTGTTTTTCATCTTGCGCATTTTGCGACTCCACGCAGGAGTACCGACACACACACGGGTGGACTCGAAGAGATGGGTATCGAAATGAAGAACCTTTTCAGACGTGCAGGTTTGACTTCCATCGCAGTTGCCATCGTTATTGCCGCAGCAGCGGACGGGTGCTCCAAAAAAGAGAGTGACCAGACTGCCAGCACTGAAATCAGCAGCGAGACATCGGCCCCGCGATTTGTAAGCATGAATGCCCCTGCACCGGATTTTACACTGAAGAACCGCATTACCGGAGCAGATGTGAAATTGAGCAACTACCGCGGTCGAGTAGTCATGGTGAACTTCTGGGCGCCCTGGTGCCCGCCGTGCCGTGAGGAATTGCCGGACCTTGTGGGGCTTTACGAAGCGAACCGAGGCAAAGGATTTGAACTCCTCGGCGTATTTGTGAGTGGAGACCCCGGTGAAGTCGACCAGATGGTTCGTCAACACGGAATCGATTACCCGGTTCTTACCGGCGATGAAAGCGTGGCACGCGCATGGTTGGTCAACGGAATCCCGACGACGTACATCATTGACAGAGAGGGAGTCGTGCGCGTCCAGTACGTCGGTGCGCAGCCGCGCGCGGTGTTTGAACAGGATGTGACCAGATTGTTGAACAACTGAACGCGAGCCAGGAGGGACAGATGCCAACGCTTTTCTCACGAATCGCTGCGGGCGAAATACCGGCAACCGTCGTAGCCCGAACGTCTGACTGCATTGCCATCGAGGATATCAACCCCCAGGCGCCGGTGCACGTGCTGATCATTCCATTGAAGGAGATACCGTCGGTGAATTCGCTGGTGGCAGAGGACGAAGCCCTTGTCGGCAAAATGGTCCTTCTCGCCAGGGAAATCGCAGCTCAACGGGGGCTTCAAGAAGGGGGATACCGGCTGGTGTTCAACTGCGGACCGGACGCAGGCCAGACGGTGGATCACCTGCATCTCCATCTTCTCGGCGGGCGCTCATTTGGCTGGCCGCCCGGCTGAACGGCCGACCCAGGGTGTGGACGTGCCATTCCGGCCTGTCAGAAGACTTTGAGGTCGATAGGGTCAGGCATGAAACACGCCACGAGGATGGCAGCGCACACGTACCCCAGAATGCGCCTCTTCCTGTCAACGGGTGTGTACGAATCAAGCGGAGGTGGATGCGTCTGCCCGAAGATTCCCGCCATCAGGGCAAAAAGAATCCAGACGGGCGACACAAGGATGAGGGCGATCAAGGCGGCGGTGACGAGGCGCACGACCAGGCGATAGTGTTTCTGGTGGAGCGCGTAGAGAACGTGCCCACCGTCCAGCTGCCCGATAGGAAGAAGGTTCAGCGCGGTGACGAAAAAGCCCACCCACCCGGCGCGGGCAAGGGGATGAAGGAACACGTCGTACCCCGCGGGAACCGGCCCGAGTATCGCGTACCTCAGTGCGGAAAAAAGCAGCGAATCGCCAAACACGTACATGCCGGTACCTGCCGGAAGCCGGTCAGGAACAACCTCAATCGTTGAAAAATGGAGCCCGACCACCACCACTACGAGTGACACCACCATCCCGGAGATTGGACCGGTTGCGCCGATATCCAGAAGGGCACGCTTGTTCGGGACGGGGCTTTTCATGGAAATCACGGCGCCAAGAGTTCCGAGCGGGGATTCAACCACACCCGGGATGTCCGGGAATGGGAGAAAAAAGGGAGGAGTCGCCCGCACGCGCCACCTGAGTGACATGATGTAGTGCCCCATCTCATGAGCGAGGAGGATCGCCATCAATCCGATGCTGTAGTACCATCCAGCCGCGCGATAGCATGTCCATGCGGTAAGACCAAATAGAAGGCCATGCAGCCACCAGTTGGGCCGATCCCGTTTGAGACGTTTCGGTGTGTCTGCATCAAACGTGGGAGCCGCCTCATCGAAAACAGGCTCCCAGATGGCGTCGGTGACGTCTTCCCGCAGTTCGCGCCGATCGGGCGATTGCATAAAAACGCGCCCTTCTTCCCCGGTGACTAGTCAAAACGCGGGAGGTAGTCCCGCTGCAAGGACAGCATGTCATCCAGCAATCGTTCCGCGGCGGACACACTGTTCACCACCGGGTCGAGCAACAACGCTTGAAGCAACAGCCTGCGGGATTTCGTCCGGTACGCTTCGGTCACCAGTTCCACGATCGCTGTCTGGGCCCGCATATAGCTGGCGAACGGTTCTGGAATGGCTCCGACGTGAAACGGCGTGATACCTTCACGACCGATGGTTGCCGGCACTTCGACAACCGCTGTTCGCGGCAGGTTCTCCACGTAAGCTTCTGTGTTCAACACGTTGACCGCCGGTCGGGAGGATTTTCTGTCGAGTTCCATGTCGCAGATTGCAGGAACGGTAAGTTCCCCTGATGTTCGAAGAATCTCCGCATCAAGGGGCACTTTGCCCGATGCGTAGTCCTCCAGCGCCGGTGGCCCCCCGGTCGGTGGCACGGGGGGAACTGGTTTTGATTCCCACCCGTAGGGCCATTTGACACCGCTGAACTCGGTGCCGAAGGACAGATACTCGCCGATATGGTCATCGGACGGGAAGGTGATCACCCCGAACACTTCCGCGATTTTGCGGAACAACGGCGGCGCATTCCGATCCGATGCGGCCCGTTGGATCACATGGGGCAGCAGATCAGCACCGGTGTTTCTGTCACGAAGTCTCAAAACGCAGTAGAAGTGGTTGATTCCGGCTGATACTACTTCCAGATCCTCGAGCGGGCGATTGAGTATCCGGGTCAGGTACTCAAGGACGGTGAACACTCCGTGGCAGAACCCGGCGGCTTTTACGTTGGTCAGATGTTTCATTGCATGCAGGACACGGGATTCCGGGTTGGTGAAATTGAACAGCCACGCGTTCGGACAAAGCTCTTCCATGTCGTGACAAATCGGGATGATCAATTCAAAGCTCCGCAACGCGTGGAACACCGCGCCCGGTCCTCCGTTCTCGCCCAGACAGTGTCGGAAGCCATACGCCAGCGGAACGCGGAAGTCCTGCTCCCAGAGCTTTGCACGCTCCCGGGCAACGGCAATCATGACATAGTCGGCTCCGGACAGGGCTGCGCGGCGATTACCAGTGGCCGTAACGATCACGTCGCTCCCGATGTGCGCTTTCACACGTTCCGCGAAGCGCGTCATCGTGTCGAGGGCTGCCTGACGCGCGTCCACGAGACAGAGTTCAACGTGTTTTCCCTGCAATTCCGCGGCAGACAGCACGTCAACCACCTGACCGCGACCGAACGAGGCGCTTCCTGCACCGATGAGAACGATTTTCAACGGAGAACCTCCACATCGGGGAGTTTGTCGACATCTGGTACGTCAGCCAGGTACACGTTTCCGTAACCCGACATGTCGCTTGTGAAAAGCACCTGTGTGCCCGCGGGGTTGAACCTCGGGTGCACGTGGAGCTGCTGGATGTGGCTGCTGCAACGGTGGCGGCATAGAACCCTCGGCGGGCCGAATCCCTGGTCCTCGAGCCGCCAGATGCGAACCACGTCGCCGGCATCTCCGACGACCAACCGGAAGTCGTTGGAGTGAATGTGGCCTGTCTCGTACGGGAAGGCGTACTCGACGCAGTTCTGATTATCGAACCGAATCACGCCCATACACTTGTTGCCGTCGGGGAGAGAACCGTGGTAAGCAACATGCACGCCGTCGGCAAGCCAGTGTTCGTGCCCCACTGCTTCGCCTTCCACCCTGCGGGCGCGTATCTTCCACACGCGGCCCGCTTCGAGGTCAAGGCCCCATATCCGGCAGTCTACAAGCTCCCAGGGGCCTTCGTGGCAGAACGTGATGAGGTTGGACTGGGTGGGCGATGCGTTGGTATGCCCGATCCAGTACCGTTCCTCCCACACGGTGTCAGATCGGGAATCGTCGGTTGCGATGGCGATGATTCTGCTCAACGGTTTCGCCGCCCAGGTCTCTCTGAAGCCGACGTAGCCCCGAAGGTAATCGACCCGCAGTCGAGCGGAAAGATCCTCATGGATCCCCAGTACAACTCGTGCTCCGTCCGCAGTGCAGTTTATCTGTGACGGAACAAAGCCCGCCGCAAGTGACCAGATTGTCCGTTGTGCACCCGTGATGAGGTCGAGGGCTACCACGTCCCGGCCGTAGAAATAGTAGGCTTCGTCTCGGACGGGGTTCACGCAGCAACGGAGGAACTCAACCTCATGGGGTGGCGGCAGAGGGTCGTAATCGGTCAGTTGTGTGAGAAGACCGGTTTCCAGGTCTATGCCGAAAAGGTTGGTCCGATTCATGCGGTCGGAGCTGATGAGGAGCTTCCTTCCGTTGTCGTACCATCCGGGATTCGTGAAGTAGAGGTGGTGACTGTGACCGCGGTAGTTTGTGAGCTGGTGAATGCGCGTGCCGGACAAAGCATCAGTGAATTCGCGCAGTTCAGACTGGAATACCGAGCCTACAGGCATTCTTCTCCTTTTCTATCTTGGGAAACACTCTGGTCGAAAGAGGTGCAATCAAAACATAACGGGCGCCCTGAAACGGACAAATGCCCGCAGGAAGGGCTGCGGGGAACCAAAACTGCAAGAAGGATGTATTGTTCGTGTGAGAAGCAGGGAGACATGATGAACAGGAGAGGACCATGAGTGGAGTGCCGAGGTTGACTCGGGGCGATATTCTTCGCTGGCTGAAAGAAAACGATCGTGTGCGGCTTGCGCAACTCTGGGAATGGGCCGACGCGGTGCGGCATGAGTTTGTCGGAGATGAGGTTCACCTGCGAGGATTGATCGAGTTTTCCAACTACTGCTCCCGCCAGTGCGCATATTGCGGGCTGAACGCTCGGAACGCCGAAGTCGTCCGATACCGCATGAGTGCGGATGAAATCCTTGCGTGTGCCCACCAGGCAGTCGGGTTCGGGTACGGAACCGTGGTTCTCCAGTCAGGCGAAGATTACGGAGTTACCAGGGAATGGCTGGGAGAAGTAGTGCGCCGGATAAAAGCGGAGACGCCGCTGGCCGTAACTCTGAGTGTAGGGGAACGAACGGAAGCGGATCTGGCGTACTGGAAAGATTGCGGGGCGGACCGCTATCTCCTGCGATTTGAAACGTCCAACCGTGCGTTGTACGACCGTATCCATCCTCCGCGCGCGGGCATCCATTCCGACCGTCCCGCCTTGCTCCGGTACCTGCGGAGCATCGGCTACGAAATCGGGAGCGGCGTGATGATAGGTATTCCCGGCCAGACATATGAGGACCTTGCCAACGACATCGAGCTGTTTCGGGAACTGGACCTGGACATGATTGGCGTCGGGCCGTTTCTGCCCCACGAGAAAACGCCGCTCGGCAAGGAGGAAGAGCAACTCTGGGCGCCTCTTGGAGAGCAGGTTCCTAACAGCGAGTTGATGACGTACAAGGTGGTTGCCCTTACCCGGCTGGTGTGTCCGTATGCGAACATTCCGAGCACTACCGCGTTGGCGACGGTGAACACGAAGAACGGGCGGGAACTCGGTCTCAAACGAGGGGCCAACATCGTGATGCCGAATGTCACGCCGCCGCAATACCGAGAGAAATACGAGATCTACCCGGCCAAAGCCTGTATCCGCGAAACGGCAGACATGTGTCACCAGTGCATGAAACACCGGATCGAATCGATAGGCAGGCAGATCGGCAAAGGGCGGGGCGATTCACCCAACAGGACAACCCGCAGGGATTGAACTCCAAAGGGGGGAAAATGGTCGGGGCGCCCGGATTCGAACCGGGGACCACCAGACCCCCAGTCTGGTGCGCTAACCGGACTGCGCTACGCCCCGAACATCAAACCAGTGAACAAGGGGGATGGTGAGCTAGGCAGGATTCGAACCTGCGACCTTTGGTTCCGGAGACCAACGCTCTATCCAGGCTGAGCTACTAGCCCTCCCGTATCACTTACCGCAACTTCTTCTTATGACGGTTCTTCCGAAGCCGTTTTTTCCGCTTGTGCGTGGCGATCTTATGCCGCTTTCGTTTCTTTCCGCAAGGCAATGGCATCTCTCCTGAGAACGTGGTGTGTTCAGCCTTCTTTCTTGTGGCTTGCTACTGCTTGCCGTAATTCCCGGCAGGGCCGGAAAACCGGTGCTGCTCGTTCGGGAACGGGAACCCGTTCCTTCGTTCGCGGGTTTCTCCCGACGCGGGGCGCCCGCTTGATAATGGTAAATGTACCGAATCCGCGCAACTGAACGCTGCGGTGCTCCTCCAGCGCCAGCACGACCGCCGCAAGAAACCCGTCGATGACAGCCTGGGTCGCGGTTGCCGTCAGCCCCACCTGATCCGCGATGGTCTGCGCCAGTTCAGCCTTCGTCAGGTTGCTCTGATCGCTCATATACGCCTCCTATGGCAAACGATAGGAGACCGACCATGAGGACGCATGCCACAGGTCGTTCACGTTTCCAAGCAGCCTTTGAAACAGGCTCTTCTCTGCTGACGGTGCCCTGATGACCTTCGCTCCGTCGCTCAGGCCTGCCATCCGTTTCGCAAGGCGCAGGGCGTCGTCGTAATTCCCCAGCGCGTCTACCAGGCCGAACGCCTTCGCCATGCGGCCCGTGAAAACCTGTCCCTGCGTCAGCGAGTCCAACCGCGCCTGCGGGATGTTTCTTGCTTTTCCCACCGCTTCCCGGAACTGCAGATACGTATCGTCAACCACCGACTGGAGCAATTCCTGTTCATCGCCCCGCATCGGGCGGGTGGGCGAACCTGTATCCTTGTAGCGGCCGCTCTTGACGATGTTGAACGCCAGCCCCACCTTGCGCAGAAGAGTATCCGCCTGCGGAAACTCTGCGATCACGCCGATGGACCCGGTGATGGTGCCGGGGTTCGCCATGATGGTATCCGCGGCGATGGCGACGTAATATGCCCCGCTTGCCGCCACGTTGCCCATCGAGGCGATTACTTTGATCCCGCGCTGCCGGATGAGCTCGACCTGCCGGTATATTTCCTGCGACGCCCCGACATATCCGCCAGGGCTGTCAATGCGCAACAGAATCGCCGGAACCTTCTCGACATCACGGAAATGCCGCAACTGCCGATTGACCGGCTCAGGATCCGTGATGGCGCCTGTTAACTCGACAAGGCCAATTCGTTCGCCGGGCACCAGTTTCCGGGCACTGAAGCTGCCGGCGGCCACGGCGAGAATCATCAGCACGCATAGCGCGATGAGGCCCACCACGATGCCGTCAATGATCTGATCACGACGACTTTTTCGGGTCAATGCGGGCATCAGGAGGCCTCACGGGTGTTCGGCAAATGAGATTTACAAATATACCCCCGCATGGGGCAACCGTCAACGCGTTCGGCCGTTGCCAAATGTAGTGGTCGAGGAAATTGGACGGCACCCTCCGTCACGCTCGCTATCCCGGTCATCGAGTGGCGCGGCGGTGACTGAGCCTGCGCACCTGGCGCAGGAAGCCTGTCGAAGTGCCGACGCGCTGTATCGAGATGACCCACATCATCCCCCTTTCCTTCCGCCAAGGCGTTCCCTGAGCCTGCATTTTTTTCCCCACACACTAGCTGAGGCAAAACGTCGTCTTCGTGTCAAGCCTTTTCGCGAAGAAGTTGCAAATCTGCACCAGGATTTTTTTCGAAGGTTAAGCCGAGGACGGTCTCCGAGTGGCGGGAGGACGAAGTCCGAGCGGCGTATCGAGGAGCCCGGCCCGGCGGTCATGTTTCACCTTCCGTTGGCTCGAATGTACCGCGCCCGTGCGTCTCGATACGTCTCCCTCGCGTGCGCTCGCGAGCCACTCGACGACCGGCATGTGGCGCCCGAACAGCGGTCATCGAGTGGCGTCCGCCGGACGGTGTATCGAGATGACCGCGGAAGCCGCACCCGGCCACCCCGGTCTGGATTCCCGCCTCCGCGGGAATGACGTTCGCTTCTTCGGGAGGACCAGCATACCCCGCGCTGTCGGAAATGACGAACGGAAAGTCATCGGCTGTTTCTTTGCCAAAGGATCAGGAACACGCCCACGATCCGTCATTCCCGCGCAGGCGGGAATCCATCCCAGTGCGAGTTGCCCTGCGAAGCTGTTCCCCGCCCTCGCCACTTGCCCCCCCGGACAAACTACATTCCCCAGCGACCGACACGCCGCTCATCGTTGACAACCGGTGCTGACCGGGCTACATTCAACGCGTTGTGATGTGCGCTCAAGGCATCGGCTGGCAGGGCGCAGACGCCCTGCTGAGGGAGGTGCGCCATGCTGCGGTCTCGCGTTTTCCTTTTCCTCCTGTTCGCCCTTGCCACAAGCGGGCTCCTCAAGCCCGCCCGGGCCACCGACGTGTCAGGCACCATCACCACCCAGACGTGGACGAAGGCCAACAGCCCTTACCGGGTGACCGGCACGATCACCGTGCCGTCCAATAACACCCTCAACATCGAGCCGGGCGTGGACGTGCTGTTCGACTCCACAGCGCAGATTTTCGTGAGCGGCCGCATCGTGGCAATCGGCACCCAAACGGACTCCGTCCGCTTCTTGAAAGGCACAAACGACTGGCGCGGCATCCGCATCTCCGGCGGCGATTCGAGCACGCTTGCGTACGTCCGGGTCAGCGGCTCGATCTCCACGGTCTTCAGCGGTCCAAATGGCGCAGGGATAGGCCTCACGGGGGTCAACACCCGCCTCGGGGTCTCTCACTCCGTCATCTCGGGCAACCAGAACGGGATGTCCGGCGGCGGGATTGCGGTGGGGGACAGCGCCCGGCTCACCATGGTGCGCTGCGCGGTCCGGGATAATTTCTGCTACTACGCCGGAGGAGGTATTTACAACAAAGGACATACGACCCTTTCAGAGTGCCTTATCAGTGGCAACGTGCCGTCCGGGCTTTTCTACGGCGGCGGCATCTACAACGCCGGCACACTGGTGGCGAAGGGCTGCACGATCACCGCGAACCGCGCTGGTTGGGAAGGCGGAATCCTGAACGCCCAAAACGGCACCGCGGACATCGATAGTTGCGTCATATCCGCCAACAGAGCTGCGTTCACCGGGGGTGGTTTCGGAAACTACGGCACCATGCGGGTGACGCGCTGTCTCGTGATCAACAACCTCGCGAACGGGGACTGGCCGGAAGGTGCGGGGGCGCGGAACGGCGGCTCGCTCTACGTGGCCAACTGCACCTTCTACGGCAACAGCGGCGGCAACGGGAATGCGATCGCGCACTCTGCGGGCACCACCGAGCTGGTGAACACGATCATCTGGGGGAACGCGGCCCCGCAACTTCAGGGATTTGACCAGCCCGGCGTCACCGTGACCTACTCCAACATCCAACAGGAATCGGGCGTCTTCCCGGGCACGGGCAACATCAACGTCGACCCGCTGTTCGTGGACGCAGCGAATAGCGATTTTCACCTCCAGCCGGGTTCTCCCTGCATCGACGCGGGTGACCCGGCGTCGACGTTCGATGCGGACTGGACCCGCGCGGATATCGGCGCATTCCCGTATCTCACCCCCAGCTTTTCCTCCACGTGGACGAAGGCGAACTCTCCCTACCGGATCACCCGCGAGTTCACCGTGCCGCCAGATAGCCTTCTCACCATCGACCCGGGCGTGGATGTGCTGTTTGACGCTGATGTCCGGTTCCAGGTGCGTGGCAGGTTGGTGGCGACGGGCACGGAGACCGACAGCATCCGGTTTCTGCCCGGCATCGCACCCAGCTGGCGGGGATTGCGCTTCTCCGACGGGGACAGCAGTTCACTGGCGTTTGTCCGGGTGAGCGGGGCCTACGCGCGGGAAAGCGACCCGGGAGGACACGGAATTGAAGTTGTCGGCTCCGGCACGCGGGTACGGGTATTCAACTCCATTTTGTCGCACAATGACGCGGGAACCGGGGGAGGAATCGCGACTGGGAATGGGACAATCGTCACCCTCCAGAACGTAACGATATCCGATAACCATGCTGTTGCGCGGGGTGGAGGTATCCAGAATCGCGGCAAGATGACTGTGATCGGCTCGCGGATCACCCGCAACGTGGCCTCTGGCGGGGATGACTGGCCGGACAGCGGGGGATTCGCCAACCTCGGAACCATGACGCTCGTGAACTGCGCCATCTACGGGAATACCGGGCAATCGGGCGGAGGTGCCTTCACGAATTTGGGCGCACTTTCACTGGCCAATTGCACGGTCACCGGCAACCACCCCGCCTCGCGTGCTCTCTGGTTGACGTATTCGGGCGCCTCTGTCACGTTCCAAAACAGCATCGTATGGGGCGACCGTGTGGAAAATTGGGGTGGCAGCATCACTGCCGCCTACTCCGACATCCAAGGCGATACTGTATGGGCCGGCACGGGCAATATCAACGCCGACCCGCTGTTCGTGGATGCGGCGGGCGGCGATTTTCACCTTCAGCCCGGTTCCCCGTGCATCGACGCCGGTGACCCCGCGTCGCCGCTGGACCCCGACTGGTCGCGTATCGACATGGGCGCGTTTCCATTTGTCAAGACCGGGACCACCGTCGCCGGGGAGACCGCCACAGGCACATGGACGAGTGCGGCCAGCCCGTACCGCGTGACGGGTGCCGTCACGGTTCCTTCGGGGGCCACGCTTACAATGGAACCCGGGGTCGCGGTGCTGTTTGATTCCACCGCTCCATTCCTCGTGAAAGGCGCGCTCCGGGCGATCGGCACCGAAAGCGACAGCATCCGCTTCCTGCGCGGTGCGGCGGCTGAGTGGCGCGGCCTGCGCTTTTCCGACGGCGACAGCAGCGCGCTGGCGTTTGTGCGGGTAAGCGGCGGGTACGCGCGCGGCGAAACCCGGGAGGACAGTTGCGGTGGCGGCTTCCACCTGAGCGGAGGGGGCACGCGGGTGACGGTCTCCCGCAGCGTCATCCTCGGCAACGCCTCCGCCTGGAGCGGCGCCGGCATCAAGGGTACCGCCGGGGCGAAGGGTGTCTTCACCGACTGCGTCATTACTGATAATCATGCGGAACACGATGGGGGCGGCCTCTACAACACTGAGCTGGCCGACATCGCGTTCGCCAACTGCACCATCTCCCACAACACGGCGGGAGATGATGGCGGCGGCATGGACAATTCCAACGGCATCATCACGCTCACCGGCTGCACGATCACGCATAACTCCGCGTTTGACGACGCGGGGGGCGTCGGACACCATGGAACAAGCGGCCGGGCGACGATTGCCCGGTGCGTGATCGCGAAAAACATGTGCGGCATGGATGGCGGCGGCCTGCGCCCCACCGGCGGCTGCATGCTCACCATGACGAACTGCACCGTGGCGGATAATGTCTCTGCCAACGGCGGGGGGCTCTATAACGAGAGCAACGCGGTCAACACGCTGGTGAACTGCATCCTGTGGGGAAATACGGCACCGGAGATATTCAACCAGAGCGGAACAGTGGCTGCCACGTATTCGCACGTTGCCGGCGGATGGCCGGGGTGGCGGGTGTTTGCCACGGATCCGCTGTTCGTGGATGCGGCCAACGGCGATTACTCGCTCCGTGCTGATTCGCCGTGCATCGATACCGGCTCGTCATCGACGCCGCTGGACCCCGATGGCACGCGCACGGACATCGGAGCCATCCCGTACAACCACCCGGTCGCGGTGGCGAACGATCCCCGCCCGGTGGCGTTCATGCTTGCGCAGAATGCGCCCAATCCCTTCAACCCGAGCACCACGATTCGCTTCACGCTGCCGGAGGCGGGGCGTGTGACGCTGAGGGTGTATGATATCAACGGCAGGCTGGTACGCACTCTGGTGGGCCAGGCATTCCTGCCTGGCCAGCACGAGGTCGTATGGGACGGATATGACGCTATGGGTCGCGCGGTTGCCAGCGGGGTGTACGTCTACCGCCTCACCGCGCCGCAGGGCGTGGTGACGAAGAGGATGGTGTTGGTTAGGTAGGTTATTTGCAGATAGGAGGCAATTCATGAATTAAATGCCTCCCAAAACGACAAAAAGCCGCGCCTGAAGATGGCTCAGGTGCGGCTTTTTGTGTGGTACGAAGGGACCGAGCTCCCGGCACTCCCTGCCCTTGACATTCCCTGTAATACCCGTATTATTACGTGTATATTGTGTGTGCTTCGAGCCTCTCCCGGTAGGTGTGTGGTGATCTCAGCAGTGCAGGATATGCTCAGGGAAATTCCCATCAAATCCGCTTCTGCGATCCACATACACGCCGCCAGGTCTGAGTGGCGGTACGAAGAATTGCGAGGGCGACTGACGGAAATCTCCGCATGGGAAAACCCCGCAGCGCTTTCCAGTGCCATGATGCTTGTGCGCCAGGCCCAGTGTGCCGGTGAGCCGACGGCATGGGTGGGCAAGGCATCGGATATCTTCTTCCCACTGGATGCCGCTGCGTACGGGGTTGACCTTGCCGCTCTTATCGTCGTGCGCCTCTCTCAACTATCCGATGCCCCTCGCGCCGCCGATATGCTGATCCGCTCCGGCGGGTTCGGCCTTGTGGTGATTGATCTCAGCGATGTATCGCCGGTATGCATTCCTATGCCGCTTCTTTCCCGCATTGTCCGGCTTTCTCATGTCAAAAACGTGGCCACGGTATGCCTGACGCGCAAACCCGTGCATGCTTCGTCCCTCGGCTCGCTTATCTCTCTCCGCACCCAGGCGCGGCGCGTGGGAAAATTCGACGCAACGGCCGGTATCAGTCTTGAAGCGATCAAGGATAAACAGCATGCGCCGGGATGGGTTCACAGGGAATATCGTGGTGTTCCCGTTGGCATGCGTAGCGATAACAGATTTGCCGCTCCAATTGCACTGTGTAAAGCATCCTGACGCAGGATAAGGTCTTGTGCGATGTCCCGGCTTGCGTGCGTATGGATTGCGGATTTGCCTCTCCAGATCCTGTGCCTCAGGCATTCAGAGTGGTCGGGCAAGCCTGTTGCCGTTATCACACGGGATGCCCCGCAGGCGGAAATCCTTTACATGAACCCCGTGGCGCGAAAGATGGGTGTTCGGACCGGCATGCGGTATGCCGCCGCTCTCGGGCTGGCTCCGCAGCTTCATGCCAGTACCGTTTCGGCCGAAGACCTCGCCGGTTGTATCGCCCTGTTATCACGGCGCATGAGAACGTTTACCCCGGACGTGGAGCCGGACGCCGGGGAGCCGGGTGTGTTTCATCTCAACGCAGGCGGTCTCACCGGGCTGTTTGGCTCGGAAACCGCATGGTCGAAGGAAGTATGGAAGGCTGTCCGCTCGGAGGGATTTACCAGCTCAATCGCAGTTGGGTTTACTCGATTCGGTACGTACGCTGCGGCAAAAACGCGGAAAGGGGAGACTGTGTTTCCTTCACCGGAACACGAGCGAAAGGCAGCGCTCGCCGTGTCACTCAACGCGTTCGGGTTGCTCCCCGACACGAATCAGGAACTCGGTCTGCTCGGCGTAAACACCGTAGAGGATCTCCTTCGCCTGCCTGTGTACGGCTTGCGCTTGCGGTATGGCGAGCAGGTGTTTCGCCTGTACAAAAGCGCGTGTGGAGACCTCTGGCAGCCTCTTCAGGCAGATGTGGAAAAACCGCTTCATGCGCGGCGTATGATATTCGATACGCCGGAACGCGACACTCAGCGGCTCTGTCGGTTTCTGGAGAAAATGCTTACAACACTCGCAGGCGAAGTGGAGAAAAAAGGAGAACTCATACGGAGTATCCACTGGACCTGCACACTTGATACCGGCCTGCCGTATTCGTCGGAAGTCACGCCGAGTAACCCCACAGGCAACATCCAGCGGCTTATGGAGCTTGTGCATCTCCGTATCGAAGCCGGGCCTCCTCCCTCGGCAGTTGAGGAGATCGTTCTCTCGGTTCAGTCATCACCTGCCTACACGGCAAAGAGGGATCTGTTCGACGTGCCGGAGCCTCGAAACCGCGTAGCCGGAGAACGAGCGCTTGCACGTATTCGCGCGGCATTCGGCGATGATGCCGTGGTAACAGCTCATCTCGCCGATGAACACCTGCCGGAACGCTCTTTCCACTGGGACATCGCCCGCTCCGTCCCCGTTCCGAATCCTTGCGACGTATCCGAGGAATTTCCTTACATGCGGCGTATCTACACAGTGCCGCAGCGCCTTCCCGATGAATACCGTCAAACGGGTAATCGCGTGGTGGGAGAATACCGTATTTCTGGCGACTGGTGGTCGAGAAAGACCGTGCGGGAGTACCGGTTCATACTGACAAACGAAGGGCGCCTGCTGTGGGTCTATTATGACTATTCCCGCGCCGACTGGTTCATCCAGGGAGAGGTTGAATAGTGTCGTATGCAGCTCTCTGGTGCAAAAGCAATTTCTCGTTCCTTGAGGGGGCGTCGCATCCATCGGAACTGGTAGAGCAGGCTGCAACACTCGGATTGCATGCGATTGCTCTCACCGACAGGGACGGTGTATATGGCGCGGTACAGGCTCTTCTGGCAGCAGAATCCACTGGAGCACGGCTCATAATCGGGTCTGAGATTTCGCTGGATGACGGTTCAACGATCATTCTTCTCTGCCGCACAAGGAAAGGCTACTCGAACCTCTGTCGACTCATCAGCGCGGGGAGGATGCGCTCGCCAAAGGGTGAGAGCAAGGTTTCATGGGAGGAGGTCTGCTCGCATTCGGAAGGCCTTCTGGCTCTCTGGGGTGGAGATCGAAGCCTGCTCCTGCGCAAGGCGGATCCCGATGTCGTAGCCCGCCAACTCAAAGAAGCCTTTCATGACCACCTCCATGTGATCATCTCCCGCCATCGGAGGGCTGATGACGTTGCAAAGGAAGCGCTTCTGCGTCTTCGTGCGCGGAAGTACGACCTGCCGACGCTTGCGGTACCGGAAGTGCTTTACCACGAAGTGTCGCGCCGCCCGTTGCAGGATGTAATGACGTGTATCCGGCATGGAGTGACGCTTTCCTCAGCAGGAAGGCGGCTGAAGCCGAACGCCGAGTACGACCTGAAATCACCAGCGCGAATGAAGCGCCTCTACCGCGACGATCTCGAATCCCTTGAACGAACATGCGCCGTGGCTGATTCCTGCACATTCACCATGCGCGAGATTGCCTATCGTTACCCTTCCGGCCAACTGCCCAACGGTATGACGGGCGAAGAGTGGTTGAGAAAAATCACGTATGAAGGGGCAGCCCAGCGTTATCCCGACGGCATTCCTGATGAAGTCACCCTGCAAGTGGAGAAAGAACTGGGTCTTATCACGGAACTCAAATACACCGGCTACTTTGTAACGATGTGGGAGATTGTCCGGTATTGCAGGCGCGAAGGAATTCTCTGCCAGGGGCGCGGGTCAGCCGCGAATTCCGCGGTCTGCTTCTGTCTCGGTATTACTGCGATAGACCCGGTGCGTATGGGGCTTCTTTTCGAGCGGTTCATCAGCCGCGAGCGTGCCGAGCCGCCTGACATCGATCTCGACATTATGCACGAGCGCAGAGAAGAGGTTATTCAACACGTTTATGACGAATACGGGCGATCCAGAGCGGCCATGGTAGCAAACGTAGTACGATACCGGGCAAAACGGGCGATCCGGGAAGTGGGCAAAGTGCTCGGAATGGCGGAGAGTGCGTGTGACCGTCTGGCAAAACTTACGTCATCGTACGGCGACCTCACCGATCCAGCCCTGCGTGACGCCGGTTTGGATCCCGATCAGCCACTTCACCGGCACCTTCTGACTATCTCCAATGAAATCATCGGAATGCCCCGGCATCTGTCCATTCATCCCGGTGGCTTCCTGCTCGGGGCGGAGGAGATTCTCGACATTGTTCCGGTCGAAAACGCTACTATGGAAAAGCGCACCGTAATTCAATGGGATAAGGACGATGTGGAGGCGCTGGGCCTGTTCAAACTCGATCTTCTCGGGCTCGGAGCTCTGACACAACTGGATATCTGTTTTCGTCTGCTGGCATCCCACCGGGGCGTGAATCTCTCCATGGCGACGATACCGGCGGATGATCGGGCAACCTTCGACATGATTGCCCGGGGTGATACTGTCGGCGTGTTCCAGATAGAAAGTCGTGCGCAACAGGCGATGCTTCCACGTCTGCGTCCCCGGAACTACTACGATCTCGTGATCGAAATTGCCATCATTCGGCCGGGTCCGATTACCGGAGGGATGGTGCACCCGTACCTGCGGCGCCGCAATGGTGAAGAGGCAGTTATCTACCCTCATCCCTGCCTTGAACCCGTGCTTCAAAGGACGCTCGGCATCCCTCTGTTCCAGGAACAGGTGATGAAACTTGCAATGGTGGCGGCTGACTATTCCCCCGGCGAGGCGGACCAGTTGCGGCGCGACATGGCCGCGTGGAAGAAAAAGGGCGGGCTGGAACGGCACCACGATCGTCTTGTGAATCGGATGAGAGAAAAGGGGATCGACAATGCATTTGCCGAGCGGGTTTTCGAGCAGATAAAGGGATTTGGTGAATACGGTTTTCCGGAATCCCACAGTGCAAGTTTCGCGCTGATTTCCTACGCGTCTGCATGGTTGAGGTGCCACTATCCCGCGGAGTTCCTGTGCTCCATCCTCAACGCGCAACCGATGGGTTTCTACAGCCCTGCAACACTGGTTCAGGACGCCATACGGCACGGTGTGTCCGTCAGACCTGTGGATGTGTCGTGGAGCTCATGGGATTGCACGCTGGAACCCTTGCCTGATGGGGAATTTGCAGTTCGAATGGGGCTCAGGCACGTGAACGGGCTCGGGAAGAAGGATGCAGAAACGATTCAGAATGCGCGTATCAACGGCCCTTTCTCTGATATCGATGATTTTGTCCGGCGCACCAGTCTGGATGAGGGCGTTCTGCGTTCTCTCGCACAGGCAGGCGGGTTTGAGAGTCTCGAACGGCACCGGCGTCAGGCAGTGTGGCGTGTCAAGGGAGCTTCACGCACCGACACATTGCCTCTTGCCGTGGCAGAACCCGACCCGGAACCGGTATTTGAGCTTCTGTCTGAAGCGGACAAGACCGCGTGGGATTACCGAGCATCCGGGCACAGCACACGGGCACATCCCCTGCTGGCGCTCAGGCCTTTGCTCTCCGCTCAGGGGATACTGAGTGCCTCCGAAATCCGCGCGCTTCAAGATCGTTCTCTGGTCAGGTACGCCGGTCTCGTCATCTGCAGGCAACGTCCGGGAAATGCCAACGGTGTGACCTTTATGACGCTCGAAGATGAGACAGGCCACGCGAACCTGATCATCTGGAAGGACATCTACCAGCGGCATCGAATTCTTGCCAAGACTACGTCATTTCTGGGTGTTACGGGAGAGATTCAATCGAGGAGTGGTATTACCCACCTCATTGCACGCCGGTTATGGGTGCCGCGTGTCACTGCCAGGCCGGAGGTGGTGAAAAGTCGCGACTTCCATTGATGTACGATCCCGTTGACGGGCAAAGTGCGTCCGGGTTGCGCGCAAAAGGCAGAAAAACAGAGGTGACGGGGAAACGATCAGTAGGGCACGCTGAAACTGAACTTGAGGACTTTGTCGGGGCGGATGTTGTCTCCGGCCATGTGGAGCACCGCGTATTCGAGTACTGCGTCATCAGTGATGCTGAAACGGGCGCCGACGTTCGCTCGCCAACCGCCCACGCCCATGATGTTGTCAATTTCCCCGAGGAGCGTCATGCGCTGGAGAAGCTGCTGATCTACCCCCATGAAAAAGGAAAGGTTCCGTTTGATGCCGTTGCCGGCGAACGATGAAAGGCTTGCGCCCGCGTGCCCGGTTCCACGCCCCAGGAAAAAGCTCCTGGGGTAGACAAGTGTTCCGCTTCCCACCGCGAACAACCCCCGGCGGGGCGAGGAAGCTGTGGAATCACCCAACGCCGTGGAATAGGTGAGTTCGTCTCTCTCCGAGTCAAACCCGATCGCGAAACCGGGTATCTGCCCGATCTGTTCGTTGATGCGGAGCTTCGCTCTGATACTTGGCACCGCAATCGAAGGCGTACCCGTCCCTACCGCTCTTCGGAGGCGCACAGAAGCGCCTGCCTGAAGGCGGTTCATGAAGGTGAACTCCGGACTGATGGCCACATCCCCGCGAAAGCCGGTTGCAAAACTCAGCGCAGAAAGTCCTTTCCCCGGGCAGAGCGCGATCGTGGGGGTATTGACGAGCGAGGAAGTGTTGAACGGATAGCTGTCTTCGGCAATTTCCTGAGCGGGAGGCGGACTGACAGGAGTAGCCACCCGTCGTGCGCCGACGTAACGAGCTTTCCAGTACGGGTCCGTCAGTCTCTCCGTGATGACGCCTCGTCTCGTGTTCGCGTGCACGAATGAATCCGGCCCGTTAACGATTCCCACATGGCTGACCCCGCGTCTTCTTCCACGCGTTCTGAAAAAAACCAGATCGCCGACCGCGAGCTGGTTTCTTTTGACCGGATCTCCCACCCGGTACATCTCTCTCGAACTGCGCGGAAGTTCTATGCCCTGGTCCTGGAACACCGTCCCTACAAAACCGGAACAATCAAAACCTTCCCGCGATCTACCGCCGTATCGATACGGAGACCCGTACAGCGAATCCACTGTCTGCCTCAGTCGCTGTTCGTCAAGCTGGCCGAGGGTGCCGGCGGCGTAGGTTTCAGTCGCGCACGCGAGAAGGAGAAAACCGAAGAGAGTTATCAGAGGGATTGAAAACGATTCTCGCATATTACACTCCGTTTTGACGCCGGTTACGATATGCGGAGCCCATAACCGCGCGCCGTGGTTTCAACCACGCGGATGGAATTGGCGGTGCATTGCCTTCAGATGCTCCCGGTCTACATGCGTGTATATCTGGGTGGTTGCGATGGAACTGTGTCCAAGCATTTCCTGGACTGCCCGGAGGTCTGCTCCGCCCTCAAGCAGGTGCGTGGCGAACGAATGTCGCAACGTGTGCGGGCTGACGGTTTTCGTGATACCGGTCTTACGGCAGTAATTCTTGAGCATCTGCCAGAAGGCCATCCTCGTCAAAGGCCTGCCCCTCCAGTTCAAAAAGAGTACGTTGCCCGACTCTGGTTTTGCAACTGCGCTGCGCGCCGTAGCAACATAGGCGCTGATGCACTCTACCGCCTTTCGTCCGATGGGGACTAGACGTTCCTTGTTCCCTTTTCCGGTTACGCGGATGAAGCCTTCGTTGAAAAACAGGTTGCGTATGTCGATGGAAATGAGCTCACTTACGCGGAGGCCGGTCGCGTACGCGCATTCCAGCATAGCACGGTCGCGAAGCCCAAGTGGAGTAACCGGGTCGGGTGCGTTCAGAAGACGCTCGATCTCGTTTCGACTGAGAACCTCGGGAAGATTTCGCTCGAGTTTTGGCGTATCAAGGGTGCCGGTCGGGTTGGATTCCGCCACACCTTCGTTCTGCAGAAACCTGTGAAAAACGCGCACGGCGGACATCGTTCGAGCGATACTGCTCGGCGCAAGGTTCTGGCCCCGCAACCACGAAAAAAAAGACGACACGTCCTCCCTGGTTGCTGTTCGAGGAGTCATTCCCCCGCGTTTCGTTTCCAGAAAGCGCACGTAACGGTCCAGGTCCCGTCGGTAGGCAGCCTGGGTATTCTGCGAAAGGCCGCGCTCAGCCGTGATGTACTGCAGAAACGAACTCAGGAGGCGGAGCCCCGGCAACTGAGCGGGTGACGATTCCGCTCCGCGAGATGCGTCCCGGGCAATCCGTGGTGAGGACTTCACGGATTTCCTCTCCATTCAACCCCCTTCAAACCTCGCTACGCATCAGACGACTTCTCATCTCCGGATGAGCACTCAGCGAGTGCCCGTCCGTCGCTGACATCCTTCGTTGCCTCGGTGCTTTCGGGAGACGGATCAACCAGCATTCTCACCATCTCGGCGATGGCCGCCAGTTCCTCACGTAACGCGCGAAGGTCCTCGACCACAGATTTTGGAAGAGCCTCCGGGACTGGCACCGCCTCGGACGCGATAAGCTCGAAAACCTCCCGCCTTTCTGGACGCGGCGGCTCGGTCTCCTCGTGGGCGGAAAGCTCGGTCTGTGTGTCCGCCGGCATGGCGAGGAGGGGTGAGACTGCCTCTTCTTCCTCGGTGTCGGTCTCGCCCGGTTCTGTTTCCGAGGCCACATTCGCATCAGAAGGAGCACCCGTTTCCGGCGCGGATACAGGCTGCTCCTGCGGGAACGCCATATTGGCAATGGAATTCCGCGTCCCATCAGCACCTTCGTTTTCTGGCGCTTCCACGAAGCCGCTCTCCGCGATCTGCGCTGCCGTTTCGGCAGCCGCCAGGATCTCGCTCCCGACTTCTTCGATGGCCGGAGTTGCTGAGGGGTGTGGTTCAGGTTCCGGAATCGACGTGGAGGGGGGCGTTTTGGCAACGTCGGTCACAGGTGCCCCGTCCCATGGTTGCACAGCGGGGGATGGTTCGCTTTCTTCGGCAGCAACCTCGGGAACGACCGGCTGATCCAGGTGCTCTTTCTCCCCCGATTCCGCGAGCTCCGGCTCCGGTTCGAACTCGGAATCCGGCAAAGAAGCTTCGCGGGGCGTCACTGTTTCTGGCTCTTCCTGCAAAGAGGCCTTGCCCTCTTCTTCCACCGGCGTCCAGACCGGCGCCGCCATGCCGATTTCTTCCGTCGCCTCTCCAGCCGCCGGCCCGCCCGCTGTCTCTTCGGCCATTCCTTCGCTGTGGACGAATGACTCGATCTGTTCCGCCGCGGCGAAAACCTGCTCACGATCCTCTTCTTCCGGGTGGTAACCCGTCTCGGTAGCTGGTGACACATCTTCGGCCGTGGCGATTTGGTCCCCCGGCAACACCGGTTGCTCCATCAGATCGGCTTCAACCGGAACCCCGGGTGTCGCATCTTCGACCCTCACGGGCGCCAGTTCTTCGCCTTCAATTGGCGGCGCGGACGCGGCGAGATCGATGTCTCCGTCTGAAGTCTCAACGAAAGGCTCAGTGGCAGAAGGAGCCTCCACGGGTTCCCGTTCAGCTTCGGCCGGAGTGTCCGTAGCAAAGGCAGGGATTCCGGTGTCCTGCCATGTCTCTTCGGCTTCCGACACACCTTCGCCAGGAAGAGAGCTCTTTTCGACGGACATCTCGCCCGGCGCCGGTTCGGCCGTCTCTTCCGCTTCGGCGGCGCCGGCAACGGTCGATGGTTCTTCAGTGGGCGGAAGCGTTGGTGAAGAAGTGTCCGCGAGTTCGCGTTCTTCCGTTTCCGCAGGTGGGTATGCTGGGGCACCAACGGCGGGAGTCTCGACAACTTCACCACCGCGGGAGCCCGATTCTTGCGCCGGAACCACCGTCACTTCTTGTTCGGTGTCCCGCGACACCGCGGCTCCTGCAACTGGAACCCCCGCCTGCGCCGGTTCTTCCTTCTCGACCTCACGGGAAGGGACAGCGACCTCCGGCTTTTCAACTGTGCGCGCAGTTGTGGACGGTTCATTCTCGTCGGGTGTCCCCTCCAGCGCTTCCGGGGGCACCGCGTTGATCATGGCCCGAATTTCGTCGGGCGCGGCCACCAGAAGCTCTTTCACGTCGGAAACCGACCACTTTTCCTTCTCGATGAGCTGTTGCAGAACGAGAACGATGCGGAAATCTCGCTCCCGGTACACCCGTACGCCGCTCGCATCGCGCCGCGGACGCAATATGGCCAGTTCCTGCTCCCAGGCTCGCAGCGTCTGCTGGGAGATTCCCGTTATTTCTGCGACTTCACCAATACGCCAGTACAGGCGCGTGAATCTGCGTTTGAGCATTTTCACCTCGGATTGCAGGACGAACAACCGTCCCGCGGATGGATTCAGCTCCAGTGTTCGGGTTTCGGGTCACGCATCATCAGCGCAGTGACCGCATCCTGTGGTTTCTTTTCTTCGAAAAGAACCGCGTTTACCTCGCTCGCTATCGGCATCGGCACGCCCCATTTCTCCGCCAGACCGATCGCAGCGGGGGCGGTCTTCACTCCTTCTGCGACGGTAACCATGCCTTGGAGCACCTCTTTCAGCGTCCGTCCCTTTCCGACCTGTTCCCCGACGAAATGGTTTCGGCTCTCCCGGCTGGAACACGTAAGCACGAGGTCTCCTACGCCGGAAAGGCCGAGGAAGGTGGGTAGCTGCGCGCCCATAGCCAATCCGAGCCGGGTGATTTCGGCGAGCCCTCGTGTCATCAACGCGGCGCGGGTGTTGTCGCCAAACCCGAGCCCATCCGACATACCGGCGGCGATTGCGATCACATTTTTCAGTGCTCCGCCGAGTTCCACGCCGAGGGAATCGGGTGAGCAATACACACGGAATGTGCTGCTCATGAATGCCCGCTGAGCAGCTACCGCAGCTTTCTCCGACCGTGCCGCCGCAACAACCGTCGTCGGGTGACCCAGGCCGACAAATCGCGCAAAACTTGGACCGGAAAGCGCCACGATTTCGTCCGGAGGTACTTCGGGAAGTTCCTCCGCAAGAAGTTCGGACATACGCTTGAAAGAGCCCTGCTCGATGCCCTTGGCTGCCGTGACGACCAGTTTGCCCTGCCAGTTGGCAGATTTCACTGAACGCGCCATATCGCGCATCAATTCACACGGACCGGGAAACACCACCATGTCGGCACGTTCCAGCACATCGTCCGGTGCCGAAAGAATCGCCACTGCGTCAGGAATCGGGACGCCGGGGAGTGCCTTCCGGTTTTCGCGGTACGTCAGAAGTTCCGTGCGCAAAGCCTCGTGCGGGGCGATCAGGCTGACTCTGTGCCCATTTCTTGCCAGAAGCCCCGCCAGGACGCTTCCCCAACTGCCGGCCCGCATCACGACAACATTCACGAACGGTGCCCCTCTTTTTCCGCAAGAGCTGCCGACGCGGGTTTGCCAAAACGATTCTCGGTGCCGTTGATAAGGCGCTGGATGTTCGTGCGGTGTTTGACGATTACCACCACCGCGACAACACACCCGATCACAACTACCGGTATGGGCAGGGATTCAGGGAAGAACAGACGCTGAATAACCAGACCCGCTGCCAGCACGAACGCGGCGGTGATCGACCCTGCGGAGATGTACCTTGTCAGAGCCACCACAGCCACAAACGAAACCAATGCGATCAGGACGCACCACGGGGCCAACGCCGCGAAGACTCCCGCACCGGTTCCAACGCCTTTTCCCCCGCGAAACCCCGCGAACACCGTCCAGATGTGGCCAACCACCGCCATCATGCCGCAGATGACCTGTGTTGTCAGGGGATCCCACGGGCAACAATCGCTGGCGATCCTGGCTATCAGAAGTACGGCCCCCGCACCTTTCAGGGCGTCAATTGCCAGAACGAAAAGTGCAGGTCCCGCACCGAGCACGCGCCAGACGTTCGTTGCCCCCGCATTACGACTGCCGTAGTCGCGGACATCAATCCCGCGCAACAACTTGCCGACGACGATCGCGGTGGGAAATGCACCCAGGAGGTAACTGAGAACGCTTGCCAGCAAGAGCGCAGACATGCTTGATCCTACCCCGCGAAAACTATGCCTTCGTTCATGACCGTAGAGTATACATAACTTACGGACGGCCCGCCGGAGGAGCAAAACAACCCGGTGCCTCTTTTTCCTGCCTGGCGCGCTGGCTATCCTTTCGAATGCGGTTCCGGCATACGGTGCAGCCTTCAAAAACGAAAGGAGTGCGTCATGTCAGCCTTCACGTTGAGCCTCGCCAAGTTCATTCCTTTTCAGGACGCGGCGGAATGTGCGCGCGTTCGGGCCATCAAGAAAAAGGACCTGACCAGACACCCGAACCCGGAATTCCGCATCCGAATCATCGAAGACATCGCGGACCTCAATCTCGCGTTCGCTCTGGATATCGTGCAGCGAATCAAGAAGGCCCGTGACGAGGGAAGAAAGTTTGTCGCGATTTTTCCTGTGGGTCCTATGGGCCAGTATCCCATTGCGGCAGAAATCATTAACTCGATGCGGTTATCACTGGATCATGTCGTTTCTTTCAACATGGACGAATACGCCGACGCCGAGGGGAACACCGCGCCTGCCGACTGGGAAGGATCTTTCCAGCGTGCGATGATGGAAAGTTTCTACGGCCGAATCCACAAGAACCTTCGCCCGAGCGAGAAGAACATTCACTTTCCCACGAAAGCGGTTATCAAGAACTACGGGAAGATGATTGAAGACGAAGGGGAAGTGGACGTGGTGTACGGCGGTGTAGGCTGGTGTGGTCACATCGCCTTCTGGGAGCCACATCTCGGTTTCGAGTTTGGTAACGACCTCGATGCGTACATGAAGGCCGGTCCAAGGCTGGTGGAACTCCATCCAATGACTATCATGCAGAACGCGCTCCACAGCTTCGGGGGCGATTGGTCGTGGGTTCCTCCGAAGGCGAACACCATCGGTCCCGCTCAGATTGTACGAGCCAAGCACCGAAGTTTCTGGCTGGATGGAGCATTCGGGAAGGATAGCTGGCAAAGATTCATCGCCCGGTTTGCATCACACGGGCGCGTCACCACGCTGGTCCCCGCAACGATACTTCAGACGTGCCGGACGGACTTCACAATACTGGGTGCTGTTGCCGACAACGTCGAAGTTCACATGGCGTGAATCCTGCGCCGACGAAGCGAAACAGAACGAGCCATCCGTACGATACCCGGATGGCTCGGTTGTTTCTCGTTTATCGAGTCGGCGTCAAGAACTCTTCAGGCGGGAGAAGCTGAAGCGGGAGCCGCTCCGCTTCCACCAGATCGAGAAGGAACCACGTTAAGACTCGTATTACGACCTTCCTCGAAAACGCCCCCTTCAATCCGGCCGTCTCCCGCAAGGTCTTTCGCGAACCGCTCAAGAAGATCCCGCCCGATGTCGCGGTGAGCGAGTTCTCGACCGCGGAAACGCACGGTCAGCTTGACCCTGTCGCCACCTGCCAGAAACTCCTTTGCGTGCCGCAACTTCGTCTGATAATCGTTCAGATCGATGTTCGGCCTCATCTGGATTTCCTTCTGTTCCCCGCCCCGGTTCTTCGTAATCGCCCGGGTTTTCTTCTGCTGCTCGTATCGGAATTTCCCGTAATCCATGAGGCGGCATACTGGAGGTAACGCGTTCGGGGCGACCTCCACGAGATCATACCCCTGCTCCTCCGCCATTCGGAGCGCCTCACGAGTGTTGACAATTCCGATCTGTTCGCCGTCAGCTCCGACAAGCCGTACCTCGGGGACCCTGATATGCTGGTTCACCCGTGTGCGGTCCTCATTTTTCTGCACCGGAGCCATCGGTTTGGGCTTCCGCATTAGAACGATGTGAGCACCTCGTCTGTGATGGGTTGAGACGGGCAACCGGCCAAATGTTCGCACCGGTGCCAGAACATGCGAAAAAGATAGCAGCATACAGGGGCACGGTCAACATAGCGGCCCGCGGGAAGGATGAACGACGTGTGCGATTGACGAAGTCTGCTGTGCACCTGCAGGGCATTGTGCGGGTCAGAACACGTGGCTCAGCCCGAACTCGAAGCGATGGTGATGGCTTCGTTCAAGGGCGTACGTTCCCACTGCCCGGTCTTCCTGAAGATCAAACGTGTAGTTGACCCGCGCGCGAAGCCTGTCCCCCAGGAAAAAGATGGGACCGCTCGTGACCGTCCAATTCCGCGCCAATGGTTCTCTTGGAGGTGCCGTCACGGCCAGATTCGTCCATGTCGTTACCTGGGTGGTGAAGTCCCCCCGCAGCGTCCATCCCCATCTTTCGCTGAAACGCCTGTGCACCAGTGCAAGCCCGCCCCATGTGTCCACCTGCCTGCGGTTCACTGCCAGGATTCCGGATACCGGTTGACGTCGCCGCTCCAGATTCGCTTCCGCGCCCAACAGCCAGTTTGCGCTCTTGCGTTCGATCACCGCATTGGCCATGCCGGCGAACTCGTACCGCCTCGGAGCAACTTCGTTCTGGTAACGGGTCCGTTCGCCGCCGGCGGTGAGTTCGAACCTCGTGGCCTCGTTGTGCAGCGCCAGTTGGACCAATCCCTTCTGTGTCCCTTCGTCCCACCGGCCGAACGGGAAAACCGACAGTGTAACTCGCTCCCCGTCGTGCGGAACGAGGAGAAGCCCGCGGGCAGGCGGAGGGATGGCGGCGCTTACCTGGCTGGGCGAGCACGTCAGCAGGTCTGACGTGAAAGAAGGCTCGAGCCCGTAAGGCATTTCATAGAGACCAAGCCCCAGAGAGCGACTCGCGCCCCCGGTGGCCCCGAAGGACCAGGTGACGAACGCCTGATGCAACTCCACGGCGAGAGCGCCCGCCGTGCGCACATCAAGCACCACCCCGCCTCTGTCGTTCGCCCACTCGAACAGAGCCTGAGCGTGCGGAATGGCGACCTCTGCGCTCGTACTGATGCCCGCCCCGGCCGGGCGATCGTGTGAAGCGATCCCCGTGGCCGCAACATACCCGCTTATGCGGGGCAACAGCGCGTCTCGGGCATCTCTCATCGCCCGGTCTGTCCGAAGGCTGTCCCTGAGCACCTCGAAACGGCTGCTCATTTCGTCAATAAGGGCATTGGTCATCTGCGATTGTTCGGCCGTGGTAACGTACGAGGATCGGTCGCGTGCCTGCTCGCGCTCAATTCGTTCCACCAGTTCCTGAGTGATCTGGAGCCGCATCTGCTCGATGATGTCCATTGTCTGGCGCTGCGCAGCGGTGCCGAGGCTGTCGATCCTTCGCCTTGTGGCTCTCGCCAGCGAATCCATGAACACCTTTCGAAGCGAATCCGCGCGGACTGAGTCGGCGTACGCGGTTTGGGAAGGGGTGGGAGATGGCGTCTGAGTTGCAAGTTCTGCGTCGGGAACTTCCCGCATCCAGGGTTCCTTCACTCCGGCGGTTATTGCTCTCCTTCTTGCTTCGAGCGCCTCGTTTCGCGTCGCATAGACGCCGATTCGGACACGCCAGTACGTCCGCCCCTGGACCGTCGCGCGTTCGTAGCTGGCCTGCTGTTCCCCGAGAACACGGTTGACGCGCGTAACCTGTTCCTGGGCCTGCGTGGCGGAAGTCCAGCTATCGCCGTACACCGCCCACGCGGCATGGACCACCGAATCAGGCGCCGTCACGAAGATCACAAGACAAAAGAGCAGGAGATAGAAAAGGACGCGCAGTCTGGGATGGCAGGGCGGCGTTCTGAGGTGCTCCGAATGTCTCATGGTAATTTCCCGGGGCAAAACCCTTCGGTCAGGCACGTACTAGGGCTGTTTCGACCCACCCTTTGGTTCCGAATCTCCGAAAACTCCGTCGAACGTGCTTGCGATTTCCTCGGGCGTACCGATCTCTTCCACATCAGGATTGTCGTACACGGCCTGCAGTATCTCCCGCAGACTGCCGCTCACGGCTTTGGTCACCAGCCTTACCATCCCTACAGTGGTTCTTTCATCGAAGGTGACGACCAGAAGTGTCCGAGGGTCCAACAGGTGAATCTGGATGCTTTCGTGTTTCCCCTGGTGGAAAAGAGTGGAGAACTCGGGTTCGCCGATCAATTCCGCCACTGCTTTCGAAGCCGAAAATGCACCGGCCACGAGTGCCCCAAGCTGGTCTGTGTCGATGGTTCTTGTGAAGCCCTGTCTGGCGATGGTTCTGCCGTCCTTGCCCACAAGAAGTGCGCATTTCGCGTCGGACTCTTTGAGCAGATGCCCGATCAACGAGTTGATCCGGGTGAGCTGCTCGTCATAAATGACTACCCCACCTCCACCCATGGAGTGTCTCCTCCCTAATGCCTCAGCGTGCTCACAGGCCAGGAAATCCTTGCGTCCAAACGCATTGATGCCAAACGAAGAACGGTGCTGGAGTGGATTGTCATGGGTTCGTTTTCCGGAATATCGAGCGTTTCGGTTGACCCGTGTCGGTGGCGCTGGAGGGACCCGCCGCACTGCCATCTCGAGGCGCAGCCTGGGTTCTTTTGCCGATCCGTGATAACGTAAGCGTTGCGATAGCCTTCAGCGTCTCTTTGACTCCGATACCCTGCACGGCCACTGCCTCAAACCACGGAAGACCACGAGGGTTCATCGCTCGCTGAAGCTCTTCCACGGAAAGGATGCCGGGCAGGTCACGTTTGTTGTATTGCAGAACCATGGGTATCGTGGCGAGATCCATGCGGTATTCCGCGAGATTCTCGCGGAGATTCTGCATCATATCCAGGTTTTCCTGCAGCTTGCTCCTTTGCGAGTCCACCACATACACAATCCCGTCCACGCCGCTCAGGACTAGTTTCCGTGTGGCATTATAGTACACCTGACCCGGTACCGTGTACAACTGGAACCTGATCTTGAAGCCTTTGATTTCGCCAAGGGTTACAGGCAGGAAATCGAAAAAGAGGGTCCGGTCTTTCTCAGTTGCCAGAGAGACCAGGTTCGTTTTGTTTATTCCCGGGACGTCGCGGTGGATCAACTGGAGATTGGTTGTCTTGCCGCACAAGCCGGGACCGTAGTACACGATTTTGCAACTGATCTCTTTGTTTGCGTAATCTATGGTCGGCATTCATGACCCCCGGCATTCCGATTCATCATCTTCACAACGCTTCGGGCCGGCTCCTGAAGGAGCGGATGATTCCCACCGGAGGTGGCCACGAAACGGTCTTTTCTCGCACATCTGCGGATCAGAGTGCCTCCCTGTATGCACGGATCTTTTCGCCCGCGCTTGAAAGAGCCAGCCGGATCAACCCCACGTTGACGTTCTTTTCAGACACCGCCACGAGTGTTCCGACGTCCGGAATCTCGCGGAGGAATATTTTTCCCTCAGCGGGTTCTATGAGCGCCTGCACGAGTCTGTCTTCTTCGAGTTTGGCCAGGGCGTCACGAACCGAATTGACTATCTGAACGCATGTTGCCGCCACGAGTTCGCTGTCCGCGTCGAGGCATTCCACGATCGGGATCCCGTCGGCGTCCACGATGAGACTCCCCACAATACCTTCAACTTCACCAAGCTCCTGCAAAACCTTTTTCATGGGAACTCCTCCGGAACGCCAGATTCAATGCGATAACCCGGTTGCCATGTTGCCCCTCACCCCGCTGAGATGGGGCGTGATTCGACGTCGTTCTTACGAAAAGAGATGTACACAAACGAGGGGGGTAAGTCAACGGAGCCCGTTCTTGCGGCACGTTGATTGCTGGTTCTCGCCCGCACCGCACGTCACGCTCGAACCCAAACTCACACTCGTTAAGTTAAATACTGAAAATGGTTTTCAAAGAAGTCTCGCCAGCTTTTTTGCTGCTGTGTCCGTGGCAGAAAGATGCTGCGCGAGTCCACCGGTACCCGAACTGATTACCAGCAGGAAAATGCCGAGTTCGCCAACTTCCTGTGCAATGACTCTCCTGCGGTCGAACTGGATTATGACGTGGCTCCGCTGTGTCTCACCCTCAACGACGAACCGTACGCGGGAGATTCCCGCCATGCAACTGGCCAGTTCGGCAATTCCGTTGTCATCGCCATCCCAACCGTCGAACGCGCTGTCAACCACAATTCCGGTGTCGCCGGCAACTACGGCGCCGACGATGCCATCCGTGTGGATAAGGTCTTCGACGATGGTGTGAATATCCGCAGGTGTTTCGAATTCTGCCGAATCGGCTCCTGCGGGAGCAGGGACATCGGGCTCACCGGTGCTGTTTTCCATGAGTGCGGTGGTCTCGATAAGCAAGGACTCCCAGCTTTCATCGATGTTCTGCTCTGCGGGCGCTTCGTCGATGTTCTCGAAATGCCCCGAATTCCAGCTCAGTATGTCGACAAAAGCTGTCCGGCCTTTGGCTCCCGCGCTTGTCTCCGCGAACACGATTTCCCCGTCGAGGAATCCTACCCGACCGTTGACCTTTTCCGCATGCACCTCCAGCATCACCGTATTTCGCGCAAGGCAATGCAACTGCACCATGTCGATCAGCTTCAGATTGCCGATGAGGCCGCTGAAGCCCTCCTGTTCCCCCTTACCAACGGCAGCCCGCCCGCGGTCCACCTGTTCCAGAGCCTTCCGCACGACGCTCCGGAACTCCTCCAGTTCGAACGTCTTGTCGAGGTAGAAAAGAGATCCCCGTTCCGTCGCCTCTCGTTTCGCCTCCGGTGAGCCGTAAGCCGTCATCACGATCACACCGGATTCGGGATAAGTCTCGCGGATTCTCGAAAGCAGTTCGAAACCTGTCATGCCTTTCATGCGGATGTCTGTGACGACCAGATCAAACGGCTCTTTGGCCATCAATTCCAGCGCTTCTTCTCCACTGTGGGCGGTCACCACCCGCATCTCTCCCGGGCGAGTGAGCGCCTGGGATATGGCCCATGTGATCACTTCTTCATCATCGACAACAAGCAGGCGCCGTTCTTCTGGCATTTCTTGATTCCTCGAGCAGCCACGCACAGGGACACTGACAAAGATCGGTGTTCACATTCGCGAAAAACTGAAGACCGTAACTCTTTCCACCACAACGCAGAAGGCGGACAGGTGCAACCCTCCCCGAACAGCTTCCGGGACTGATTTACTCCTTGCTCTGTTCTGACGCGTCGGACAACCCGAACAGCGACGCGAGAAAAAGGAGGACAGCCCGCCCCTGATCTTCCGAAACGGGGCGCCGGAACCGATACCGATCGGTACCATCCGCCGACGCGTTGCCGCCGTTGAGGGACTCCTTACCGGTACCGGTCAATTGCCCCTGCACGCCCGGTACCCAGCGAACGACGGTCTCATCTCTCACTCCGGCCTGTGCTTCCATTTCCGCCAGAATTCGGTCTTCAGACACTTCCGCCAGAATCGTACTTGCGATGCCTGCGGTCACGTCTCTTAGCCACGCTTCCAGTTCCCGGTTGCGTGGACTGTCCGGGAGAGCCATGGTGACCTCCTTCTGTCAACGCGCAGCGATCGACTCCGTAGCAACAACCAATCCGGTGCCGCGAAAAACAACCTCCGTCCGGAACTTCACGAAAGCACACTCCTTACGGTGTTGCGAAGTGATTCCGGCGCGAACGGCAGGGAGACGAAGGCTGTCGCTCCCGCGTGGATCGCGAGTTTCTCATCCTGTGGCGTATCGCGAGCGCTGAGCAGAATGATCGGCACACCGTTGCAGGGTGAATCCCCACCGCGCAGTTGTCGGCACAACCGGTAGCCGCTCGTATCTGGCAACGCAACGTTCATGAGGATGACATCGGGCGTTCTTTCCGCGAGGACGCGGTGTGCGGAGTCTGCATCACTCACGCTCTCGATTTCCATGTCCTCTTCCGCGAGGGCCATCTGGACAAGCTTCTGCACCATGGCGCTTTCGTCAACCACCAGTGCGATCCGGCGAGCGCGCCCTCCGGCAACCGGTTCGATATACCCCAAGGTCAGCAGCGCGGCAATACCTTTCATCAACTCATCCGGCGCGACCTGAATCTTTTCCGATATGGCACGCAGCGTACGATTCCCGTCGATCGCCAGAAACACGCGCCAATGGTCTACCCATAACCGCATCGTTTTCTCAGCGAACGCGGTTTTTCCCTGACCTGAGTGCGCGTAGACGTCAGTCGGCACATAGGGAAGCGTCCGGTCCCGCAGCGCCTCGTCCGCCTTGACCGAGGCCGCCATCAACAGGTTGTGAATGTCGAGCGCAATTTCCAGTTTGAGTTGCGGCTGTGCGCCGTCCTCGAACGAAATGGTGCCGCCACCTTCCTGAATCAGCGCCCCAATGGTTTCTTCCGCATGCGAGGTGAGCGCCTGAACCAGGTCGTCCCTTGTCACTGCCCCCGAGTCCAGAAGAATCTGCTCGAGAGGCGCTCTTCGAGAAGAAGATTTCTGCTGCGATATTGCGGCATTCAGATCATCATTCGAGAGGAGACCCCGTTCGAGCAAGAACGGTATCAGACTGTCCCTTCCACATTCGACGCCTATCACCTGTCCGGCGCGGAAGTAGATTGTGTGTCGCGTGTTGTCGACGAGCGTGATTCGCAATGCACCCGTTTTTTTTGACATCCGGATGAGCTGGAGCATCTCCGTGATGCTGAGGCCTCGGAAGGATCCCGTCAAACCCACAGTTCTTCACTCCTCGTATACCAGAAACGCGGGCCTTGCGCTCGCGGGCACCGGCAGGCGGCGAGAAGGACAATCGCGGCGCGGTTTCCGAAAAAGCGTTGACCGCCCGACTTGCGCCCGGGGGCGAATCCTTTGTTCCCGTCGGTGTTTTCTGAAGATACTACACGGCCGCTCAAGAGTGAAGACGTCGCACCCGCCTGAACGCGGGGTTTTTCGCAGATATCCCTGCTGGAGCCTTCCCGTCCGTTCGAGACCGGTCGTAATTTCACTAGACCTGCGTGCATTGGCCTTTCACAACAGGGAGACACCAAGCTATGACGCCTCGCGAACGCGTCCGGCACACACTCTCTCACCGCGAACCCGACAGAGTTCCCATCGATCTGGGCGGAATGGGTTCGACCAACATCATGGCGATCGCGTACAACCGTCTGAAGGCTTTTCTGGGGATTCGGGGAGGAACCACGCGCCTTTACGACTGGGGACAGCAGCTCTGTGAACCCGAAAGCTGGGCCATCGAGCGATTTCATCTGGACGTGGTGGCGCTGTCTCGGAGTCTTTCCCCGGTATCCGATCCCGAGAGAACGCGCGAGTTTGAAGCGCACTTCGGCGGAAAATGGAAGCCCTGGGTTCTCCCTGACGGTTCGCTGTGCGAAGCGGAGGAATCGTTCAACCCGGAACCCGACGCCAGTGGCGGCTGGCAGATGAGGAACGAACGTGGCGTGTGGGCTGTCATGCCGAAAAGTGCGCTGTATTTCGACGGCGGGCCGGCGAATCATCCTCTCGATCACGCGAAGAGCGTGGTGGATCTTGGAGACTGGAAGCCTGGGTACGCACATGAGGACTCGTACAGAACCGCGGCGGGAAAGGCAAAATGGCTCCACGAGAACACGGACTTTGCGATCATGGCCGGTTTTGGTGGAGGAGCTCTGGAACCTGCACAGGGGTTGCGGGGGTGGGGACAGTTCATGGAGGACCTCGCCGGCGATCCCGATCTCGCGGATGAGATTATCGGACGCCTGACCGACGCCAACGTTCACAACGTGAGACTTTTCATGGAGATGGTGGGGCCATATCTGGATCTCGTTCAGATGGGGGACGATCTCGGGACCCAGGCGGGCCCGCAGATGTCGCCAGCGATGTACCACCGCTTCATCCATCCGGCGCACAAAGCAGTTTACCAGACGGCGAAGAAGACAGCCCCGAACGTCGCAATTTTCCTCCATTCCTGCGGTGGGATACGCCCGTTGATACCTGATCTGATTGATGAAGGTGTTGAGGCGCTGAATCCGGTCCAGACGAATGCGGCGGGAATGGAACCGGAAGGATTGAAGCGCGATTTCGGCGAAAAGCTCACATTCTGGGGCGGAGGCGCTGAGGTAGCGGGGGTACTGACGTATGGAACCCCGGACGAAGTTCGAGCGCAGGTGCGGGAACGCATCCGGATTTTCGCGCCGGGAGGAGGATTTGTCTTCTGCCAGGTGCACAACATTCAAGCAAACGTTCCACCCGAAAACATCGTCGCGATGTATGAAACGGCGTATGAGTTCGGCAAATACCCAATTTCGTGACGGTTTGTACCCTCGGCGTTGCTCACAAAAGGGAGCGGGACACCTTGAGAAAAGAACTGAATCTTAACGGTCGCTGGAAGTTTTACCCTGCGTTCGACGAAGTGAGCGGGGATCAGAAGTGGATGGATCCAGATTTCGACCCCGCGGACTTCGAAATCACGCCGAAGGAAGGAATGGCAATCGGCTGGATCAAAGAGGATTTTGACGATTCGGGGTGGCTGGATTCACCTGTTCCCAGCAGCTGGAATGCTGCGTTTGAGGACCTTTGGAGTTACGAAGGGCACGGTTGGTACCGCCGAAAAGTTCTCATACCGAACGAGTGGGAAGGCAAACGCGTGGAGTTCTTTTCGGAAGGGGCCAACTATCGCACCGCACTCTACGTCAACGGCGCTTTCGCGGGAGAGCACTTCGGCGGGTACACTCCGTTCGGATTCCCTGTTCATGAACTCCTCAAATTCGGCGAGGTCAACACCATAGCGATTGAATGCGACAACGTTCCAAAATCGAACCGTTGCCCTGGGGGGCAGTTTGACTGGTGGAACGAAGGGGGGCTTTACCGGGACGTGTGCCTCCGTGTGACTGATCCCACCTACATCGACGATGTCACGGTGGTAACCAGAGTCTCGTCAGATGATGTGGAGATGACGGTCGACATTGAGGTGTGTTCCGACGAACCGATTTTCCCTGAGCGCAGCGTTGCCCTGCGCCTGAGCGACCCGGCGGGTGATTACGTCCCCGTTCCAGCGAGCGTTTCCCGCGTCGTGTACGACGCAACCCTGAAGAAAGGCCACGCGCGGTTCTGCTTCAGCGTCCCTTCGGCGCGTTTGTGGAGTCCGGAAACTCCCCATCTGTACCAACTGGACCTCACACTCGTGGATACCGGATCTGAGCAACCCCGGGACTGGTGGTCTCACCGGATAGGGCTCCGCGAGTTCAGAGTGGATGGTCCCCGGTTGCTGCTTAACGGCAAGCCCTTGGTTGTGAAAGGCGTAAACACCTACGAGGATTACCCGGTGGCGCACCATTCTCACAACGAGGCGGCGCTGGGACAGGACCTGGATCTCTTGAAATGGATTGGCGGGAACGCGTTCCGTTCGCACGTTCCCGCGCACCGGCGTCGGTACGAACTTTCTGACGAACGAGGTGTTCTTCAGCTCGTCGAACTGCCGTTTTATCAGTGGGGAAGGCCCCTTGTTCAAACGGACAACCCCGATGCGCTCGCGGATGCGAAAGGGCAATTGCGCGAGTTGATAAAGGCGAGGAAGAACCACGCGAGTGTGTTCATGTGGAGCGTGAGCAATGAATGCCTCGTCGTCCCGCGCTCGAATGACCCACAGGCCGTTTCACTCGCCAGAATGACTGCGGAAGGGAACATCGAACTCGTCAAGCTTGCGCACGAGTTGGATCCGACGCGCCCGGTCGTCGAGGTGAGCAACTGCTGGCCGGGTGACCCGGTTCATGAGCATACCGACCTTCCGTGTGTCAACGTGTACGTCGGTTCAGCTCCTCATGTAAACGGCCTTCCCGCTGTGGCAGAACGGATTAGGGAAAAATTTGAAGCTCTGCGGAAGGATCATCCGGACAAGCCCATCCTTGCCGGTGAATGGGGAAGCTGGTGTGTCCGGGGAGTTAAAACGGATTATTTCCCCGGAGAGGTCTTCCAGGCTGAGAAAATCCGGCTGTTCTGGGAAACGATGAGGGAAGAGGAAAACTTCATCGGAGGGTTCATCTGGTGCTTCGCTGATTACGATGTTCACCGACGATTTCTCTGGGTATACGAATATCGCTGCGCGTACGGATTGTTCGATTACCACCGCAGGCCCAAAGAAGCCGCGTACGCGGTCCGCAGGATGTGGACCGGGAAAGGAAATTGATGCGCCCGCACATTTCGTTGAATGGTCTGTGGAAGTTCTGCCCCGCGTTTGACGCAATCAGTGCAGATCAGCGATGGCTCGACTCCGATTTTGACCCGAAGAATCCCGATCTTACGCCGGTTACCGCAGGTGCGGCGAGGGGATGGATCAAGCCCGATTATGACGACAGCCGGTGGCTGGATATCACCGTGCCGAACAGTTGGAACGCCGCGATCCGCGACCTTTGGAGTTACGAAGGGCACGGTTGGTATCGTCGCACGATTCACATCCCCCGCGCGTGGAAAGGCAAGCGCGTGGAGTTCGTTTCCCAAGGAGCGAATTATCGGGTGGCGTTGTACGTGAACGGCGAATTGGCGGGAGAACACGAGGGCGGGTACAACCCGTTCAGTATTCCGATCCACCGTTTCCTCAAATTCGGAGCACGCAATCTCATCGCGGTCATATGTGACAATATTCCGAAACCGTATCGCTCACCGGGCGGCCAGTTCGGCTGGTGGAACCACGGAGGCCTGTATCGGGATGTTTCGCTCCGAGTGACCGACACCACCTACATTGACGACGTCACCGTTGTTACGGATGTCAATGGCTCCCATGTGGACGTGGGGGTGACAGTCGAAGTTGCATGCGAGGCGGGCGAAATGACGACCCGTCGGATCGAGATCGAACTCGACGACCCGGCAGGTATGGCGGTCTCCCTTCCCTCCGAACGGAACGCGCAGACGGTGACTCTCGCCGGGGGAATCGCAAAAGCCGCGTTCACATTCGCTCTCGACGGGGCGCTGTTGTGGTCTCCCGCCGAACCGAACCTCTACGCGCTACGCGTGAAACTGTTGGAAGACGGTTGCACAACGGATGAATGGAGTCACAGGATCGGTTTGCGCACGTTCAGGATTGACGGGACGCGCCTGCTCCTGAATGGCGAGCCGTTTCTCGTCAAGGGCGTGAACCGTCACGAGCAGTACGCCGGGGGAACCATCCACACGCCGACGCACACGGAAGCGCAGATCTCTGAGGATGTGGACCTCATCAAATGGCTCGGTGGGAATGCGATTCGACAGCATTACCCCAACCACCGGAGGCTGTACGAGCTTTGTGACGAGCGCGGGATCGTGTGCATGGTAGAAAATCCCCTGTGGCAATGGGGACGACCGCTCGTTGAAACGGACAATGCGGATGCTCTCGCCACGGCGAAGCGGCAGCTCACGGAAATCATTCGGGCGCTCAAGAACCACGCGAGTGTGTTCATGTGGAGTGTGAGCAATGAGAACCTCGTGAAGGCGAAATCTGACGACGCAAAGGTGGTTGCTCAGGCAAATCAGACCATCGAGGGAAACAAGGAGCTTGTCGCGCTGGCCAAAAAGCTGGATCCCACACGCCCGGTAGTGGAGGCGAGCAATGAATGGCCGGGTGACGCCGTCCTCTGCGAGACAGATATCAGCGCCGTGAACGTGTACGTCGGTAACCCGGTGCCCCACGTATCAGGTGCACCGAAGATCGTCGAGCTGATGAAAGCCAAGATGCAGAAACTCCGGGAGGAGATTCCGGGCAAGCCTATCCTTGCGGCGGAGTTTGGAGAATGGACGGTGCGCGGGCTCGTGCAGGACTACCCGCCGGGGGAAAACTATCAGACGGCCAAATTGACTGCGCTCTGGAAGGGCTTCATGGAGCAACCCGACATCATCGGCGGGTTCATCTGGGTGTTTGCCGATTACGACCTCCATCGGCGCTTTCTGTGGGCGTACGAGTATCGCTGTGCGTACGGGCTGTTCGACATCGAGCGGAAACCGAAAGCGGCGGCGTACGCCATCCGCGAGCTGTGGACAGCCGGGAACGGGCGGTAAGATCGCCCCGGAAGCAGACTGGAGAGCAGGAAAAAGAAGAGAGGGCGCGGATTACCTCGCCCTCTCTTTTGCGGAATGACGATACAATTCGGGCGGACACCACATCAAACCAGCCGTTCGCCCTTCCATCCTGCGGCAAGCTTCTTCGCAAGTTCTCCGAACGCTTCGGGTACAAGCGCGTCCATCTCGCGTGCCTTCGTCAGATTGCCAATTCCGGGCGTGATGCAGTTCACGTCGCCCACGATGTTGGCGGCTGCGTTGGCCCAGAGCACATCGTTCCTGCGGAGATAGGACCACACGAACCCCGCGGAGAATGAATCTCCACATCCTGTCGTATCGAGCACTTCGCCGAGGTTTGCCGCAGGCCATGCGGTGCCGTACACGGCATCACCCGATCGGTACGCGACGACCGAACCCAGCGGCCCGAGCGTAATCATTACTCCTTGCGGACCTGCGTCCAGGACCTCGGCGGCAGCGGCAAGGTATTCCTTCGTGCCTTTCACGGGCCGACCGAGAAGCTGCTCGATCTCGAACTCGTTCATCTGGACGGTTGTCGCGCGGGAAACGTACTCCCTCCATTCCGGTAGACCGACGAATACCCGTCGCCCTTCCGGTGTCCAGTCGGCTATTTTGTTGTGAATGTCGAGATGCAGGTATTTCGCCCTGGTGCCAAGCCGTTGGAATGATTCAGCTTCGAGTTCTCGTCCTGTAATGAAATTGACCAGGACTGCGTCGCAACTGGCGGCAATTTCAAGCTGTTCCGGCGCCAGCGGAGGGGGTACGTTCTGCATGCTCTCCGTGCGCTCTGTAACGCTCTTGTAGATAAGCTGTACGTGAGCATTTTTCTGGTCCGGCATACGACGCAGGCCGTCCATCACCACACCACGGTAAGACGAGTAAAGGCGAACGACGTCTTCGTAGCGATCGTACCCCACCTGAGCAATCGGAACGAGCTGGGTGTGTTCATCGATGATGGATTCCAGCGCTGCGATGTTGTAGGTGATTCCGCCGAACGATTGCTTCCGATCGCCACGGTGTGTGACGATTTCGTCGTACACGATTGTTCCAACAACAGCAATACGCATGAATAACCCCGCACTGGTGAGAAAAGGTTGGCATCACAAAACAAGGAGAGGAGCATCCGGGTGCTCCTCTCCAAAACATCACTATGGCCGGCTCAGACCCACTGTTTGAGATGACGCAGACCCCTGATGAAGCCCTCTTCGCGCCCTTGAGCCCCGTCTTCATGCTCTATGGAGAGAACGCCTTTGTAACCGATCGCGTACAGCCGCTCGATGTAGACACCCCAGTCGATCTCGCCGAATCCGGGGATGACATACCGCCACCACCCTCCTGCCAGATAGCCGACATGTCTCAGCACGTGCTGTTTGACCTCTGTATCCTTCGCGTGGGTATGGAAGATGCGATCCCGGTAGCGTTCCACTGCCCCCAAATAGTCTATCCCCTGCCACATGAGATGGGACGGGTCAAAATTCAGCCCGAAATGTTTGTCCGGTACGACGTCGAAGATGAGGTCCCAGAGCCCGAGGTGCTGGATGTTGGTTGCATACCAGTTTTCCATCGCGATCTTGATGCCTTTTTCAGCCGCGTGGTCAAGAATCGGTCGGTACACCTTCGGCACGACCTCCTTGATCGTGTCTTCCTTGGATTTTCCCTGCACCGGCATTCCGGCCATCCCGCACACGACGTCCGTACCCAGCATCGCCGCTGCATCAATCACCTTGAGGTAATGCTCGGATGTTTCCGCCCGCCCGTCGCATATGTTCACGTAGTACGCGAGGCTGGAGATCTTCAGGTTTGATTTCGCGACCAGTTCTTTGACGCGTTCCGCCTCGTTGGCGTTGAAACGGGTGGTGTCAATATGGGCGCCCGGGCCCGCCGTTATCTCAAGACCGGCGAAACCGTTTTCCGCCGCAAATTCGATCACCTTGTCAATGGGTTCTTTCCCGAACGGTGCGGTCAGCAAACCGACGTACATCTTCGTCTCCTTTGAGTCATGCAGGGGAACCGGCTGGATTCTGGTCTGTTGCCAAGAGAAAATACCTCCCGAATGTCGGGGAATCCAACTGAGCGACATGTCGCCAGCTTGGTTTGCGAAAGAGATTCCACGTTGTTCATATCCGTGAACAGAAATCCACCCGAAGCGAGGGTTTTGACATGCCTGCCACTTTGACCTCAGAACCGCACCTTTTTGTCGATTTGAACGAAGTCGAGGAACGCTGCAACATCACAAGGAATTTCCACACGGCACGCAAATATGGCCGCCATCCTGTTTTGAAGCAGGATGCGCCATGGGAGAAACATCCCGGAATGACTGCGTCAGTCATCTACGACGTGGAGCAAAAGGTCTTCAAGGCGTGGTACATGGCCGGTTTCTATGAGCCCGGTTCGAAGCACGTTCAGTGCTATGCCGTTTCGGACGATGGCATCCATTGGAACAAGCCTGCGCTGGGCCTTCACGAAGCTCTCGGTTCGAAGGAAAACAACATCGTGATCCCCTCATCATATCACGACGGCATGGATCACTGGGAGTCCATGCTGAAGGATCCGCTGGATTCCAACCCGGCTCGGCGGTACAAGGCGTTGGGATGGTCGAGTTATGACTGGGATGGACCGCTCAGCGGGATTTACACCGCCACCTCACCCGACGGCCTGAACTGGGAACACACGCCAGAACCGGTTTTCCGTTTCCATCCGAGGCCAGGCCGAAACGATCTCGGGCCCGTGGGCGACGCGCAGGGGCTCATGATCGACACACTGAAGAAGCGCTATGTTGCGTTCCTGCGAACCGGCATATCACGCTCACTCAGTATCAGTGAGGACTTCGTGCGATGGACGGCCCCCCGTCCCTTTCTGCAGTCTCTGAACGAGGAGGAAACCCTTTACAACAACGTCGGATTCGTGTACGGCAACCAGTATCTCGGCTTTCTCACCCACTTTGACCGCAACGCGTACCATCAGACTCAGACCCTCCAACTTCTTACAAGCCGTGACGGCGAGACCTGGATGCGTCCGTTTGCAGACCCTTTAATCCCGACCAGTGATGTGGGGGAATGGGACAGATTCCAGATCCTGCTTACCGGCGCTCCGCCAATCGCGGTGGGCGACCAGCTGTTCATTTACTACCGGGGAACAGCGAGGCGGCACAACAAGGTGAAGGGCGAGTTTGAACCTCGCATCGATTCGGATCAGGACCGTCGCACCATGTCGATCGGGTTGGCGACCCTTCGCTTGGACGGTTTTGCGTCAATTGCGGCAAGCTATGACGGCGGTTACATCACGACGCGCCCGATGGTTCTGGGTGGGGATCTCCTCTCCGTGAACGCGGTTTCCGATTACGGGGAGGTTCGAGTGGAAATCCTTGACGAAAAGGGAGAAACCATTCCCGGGTACTCCGCTCAGGACTGCATTCCCGTCTCGGTTGACCGCGTCGAAGCGGAAGTCGCGTTCCGGGATCGGCGATCCCTCTCGGAAATCTCCGGGCGGACCGTAAAACTCCGGTTCCATCTGAAAAACGCCCGGCTGTATTCCTTCCGCGCCACCTATTCATCTCACGGGTAACCCGTGGGGTCGAATGATCGCGCCTCGTCGCAAATGAGGGTGAAGATGCCATAATGACATTCTTCGTGCCATTCTAGAATTGGACGGTGCCGTTTTGGCATACAATCGTGACGCTTCGCCTTTACGGGCGTGCCGCACATTGCCTGGCTCGGTCCTAGCCAAAATGATAAGGGACTGTTTTTCAATATCTTGCGGCGATGCGGGAAATCGCTGAGCAGAGACTGGCACGTCAGTTGCAACACTCCTCCTGCGGAAGCGAGAACGAACGCACAACGCAAACGTGGAAGAAAAAGGAGGGCACTGCCATGACACTCGTTAGATATTTTCCCGGTTTCGCCCGTCCGGTGTTCGGACGTCCTACTGATGAACTTGCGCGCTGGCCGAGTGATTGGCCGTTTGATGCTCCGCTGAACGCTGAGTGGTATCCACGTGCGGACGTCGTGGAAACCGACAACGCCTGGGAAATTTCAGTGGAACTCCCTGGAATTGAGAAGGACGCGGTGAAGGTTTCTGTTGAAAACGGCGTGCTTTCGATCTCGGGTGAGACGAAAGCGGAACACAAGGACGAAGGCCGCGGCGTATATCGGTTGGAGCGCAGGTACGGAAGCTTCTCTCGCACCTTCGAGCTTCCTGACGGCGTAGACGCGGAAAAGATCGAAGCTGTGTTCAAAAATGGTCTGCTGAAGCTCACGGTCCCGAAAACGGCCGAGGTGCTTCCGAAAACGATCGAGATCAAGCACGAGTAAAGCGGTGGGGCACTTCGGTGCCCACCCGGAAAAACCGAGGAACCGGCCGGATTCCGGTCGGTTCCCTTCATGATAGATAAGCAATCGCGGCGCGGTAACCTGCGAAGGTATCGCGCCGCGATTATTATGAGGGCTGAACCGGAACGCATTCTCGCACAATCACGTACAGCAGAACCAGAAACGCCGTCGAGCTGCAATGACGGAGTTGTGCGTGCGGGGGGCGGATGGTTGGCTAGAAGGTATTCTTGAGGGGAACAACCAGGACAACGATCACGTCCATGACGTTCGTTCCGGTAGGACCCGTCATTACGAGGTCACCCGTTGCGCGCAGCAGGGGGTACGCGTCGTGCCGCTGCAACGCGGCATCCGGTGAAAAACCGCAACGGATCGCCCGTTCCCATGTCGCACCGTCCACAAGTCCTCCGGCCGCATCGGTCGGACCATCCGTGCCATCGGTCCCGACAGAAGCGATAGTGATATCGGATCGTCCGCGGATTTCGCGAGCGGCGGAAAGGGCAAACTCCTGATTTCTCCCGCCTTTCCCGGCATCCCGAGAGAGCGTTACGGTGGTTTCCCCTCCTAGAATGAGGGCAGTTGGCCGTTCGCCGGCAGAAACCCCCTCCGCCAGGGCGCACACGACCTTTGCAGCCTCGCTCGCCTCGCCACGCAGCGACGAGGTGAGGACGTGTGCCCTGTATCCTCGTCTTTCCGCTTCGTACGCCGCGCTCTTGAGCGCGATGCTGTTCGTTCCTACCAGCAAAGCGTGGCCGTTCGAAAAGGACCCCTCGTCCGGCTTGGGCGTTTCCGGGTATTCCCCCCTGTCACCCGCTTCGAGGTGAGAGACAACCCGCGGAGGCAGCGATCCACGAATGCCGAGTCGGTCAATAACCCCAAGCGCATCGCCGAACGTCGTGGGATCGGGAACGGTTGGACCGGACGCGATTACGTCGAGAGGGTCACCGATCACGTCGGAGAGAATCAGCGAAACCACCTGGGCACTTCCGCACGCGCGGAGGAGTTGTCCTCCCTTGACACGAGAAAGATGCTTGCGGACACAATTGAGTTCCTCAATGGTGGCTCCACACGAGAGCAACACCGAGGTTGTTGTTTTCTTGTCCGCGAGGGTAATCCCCTGCGCCGGAGCTACCAGAAGGGATGACGCGCCGCCGGACAGGAGGACGAATATTACGTCACCCGGTGCGCTACCTGCGACGTGCTGCATCAACTCCAGCGTTGCTTCCACACCCTGCTCGTCAGGAACAGGATGTCCCGCTTCGACGACTTTGATGCGACGCAGAGGTACTCCGTGACCGTACTTCGTGATCACAATCCCGCCGGTGATCCGGTCGCCAAGCACCTCCTCCAATGCCGCCGCCATGTGTGCAGAAGCCTTGCCCGCACCGACGACACGGATCCGGCCAATGTCCTCCGTACGCCGGTGCCAGGTCCCGACAGCGAGTTCGTTCGCGGCAATCCGAAACGAGCGTTTCACGCCCCCTTTGGGGTCCGCCGCGGATATCGCCGCCAGCACGATGCGCGTCGCGTCTTCGCGAGGATTGGAGGGAGTTTCTCCGCTCACACCTTGACCTCGGTTTCCGGGGGCTTCAGGTTCGCACGTGCCGCGAGGATTGGCGCCACCACCTCGTCCAGATACTCATCCACCTGTTCGGGTGCGCGCCCGACAAAACGTTTCGGCTCCAGTTCCCGCGCAATCTCTGCGGACTCAAGGGGGAAGCCCGGGTCGTTTGCCAGGCGTTCCAGAAGATCGTTCCTGCCTCCGGCCTTCACCGCGTCTCCCGCGGCCTGCGAATGAACACGTATTGTCTCGTGAAGCAACTGCCTGTCGCCGCCCGCCCGAACGGCAGCCATGAGGAGGTTCTCCGTTGCCATGAAGGGCAGTTCCTGGCGGATGTGCTGTTCAATCATCGCCGGGTAGACGACAAGACCTTTCACGATGTTTGTCGAGAGTATGAGCAGGGCATCGGCACCCAGGAAGGCATGAGGTATCGCCAGCCGACGGTTTGCTGAGTCATCAAGCGTGCGCTCGAACCATTGTTCCGATGCAGTCATTGACGCATTCTGGACAACGTTGAGAACCCAGCGGGCGAGGCCGGTTGCCCGCTCGCTGCGCATCGGGTTCCTCTTGTAGGCCATCGCGGATGAACCTATCTGCGAAGAGCCGAACGGCTCTTCGATCTCCTTGAGGTGCTGGAGCAAGCGTATGTCGTTGGAGAACTTATGGACGCTCTGGGCAATGCCGGAGAGCGCCTGGAGGACTTGCCAGTCCTGCTTGCGGGAGTACGTCTGCCCTGTGACCGGAACCACGCGCTCGAAGCCCATCTTCCTCGCCACACGGGCTTCCAGTTCCCTCACCCGGGCATGGTCTCCGTCGAACAGCTCGAGGAAACTTGCCTGCGTGCCTGTTGTGCCCTTAAGCCCACGAAACGCAAGCCTGTCGAGTCGGTACTCGATTTCGAGGAGATCCTCCACAAAATCGTGCAGCCACAGTGTCGCCCTTTTCCCGACCGTGGTGAGCTGAGCCGGTTGAAAATGGGTGTACCCAAGCGCGGGCTGAGATCTCCACGTACGTGCGAAATCTGCGAGGTTCGTGATAAGCCCGACAATCCGAGCCCGGAGAAGTCTCAATCCCTCACGAATCTGCCAGAGCTCGCTATTGTCTGTGACGTAACAACTTGTGGCGCCCAGGTGAATGATCGGTCGGGCGCCCGGGCATTGCTCGCCGAATGCGTGTACGTGCGCCATAACGTCGTGACGAAGTTTGCGCTCCAGTTCGTCCGCACGCGCGATATCTATGTCTTCGGCGTGCGCCCTCATCTCCGCGAGTTGCTCTTCGCTGATCGGGAGCCCCAGCTCTTTCTCCGCTTCAGCGAGAGCGATCCACAGGCGGCGCCATTGTCTGAACCTCGTGAGGTCGGCGAAGATAGTGGCCATTTCCGGACTGGCGTACCGCGAAACGAGCGGGTCCGCGTAACGGGGTGCGGTTTCATTCGGCATTTTTCGTCGCCCTCGGCTGGGAGTTCTTGCTGAGTTCCGTTTTCGGCGGCAAGGTCATAAACTTGCGGGCGCAGTTCACCCTATCGATACAAGCGTATCCCGCAATCGCTCGAGTGATGCCTCCGCCGCTGCAATTTTCTCGCGTTCGGTTTGAACGACCTCCGCTGGGGCCCGGCTCACGAAGCTTTCGTTTTCCAGTTTCTTTCGCGTCGCCGCCACGTACGATTCGATTCGTGCAATTTCCTTTGCCAGCTGTTGTTTCTCCTGCTCAAAGTCGATAAGACCCTCAAGGGGAACATATATGGCTGCTCCCTGAACAACCGCCGTGGCGGACGCCTTCGGGCGTGAGGCGTCGCTCGAAACGGTGAGGGACTCCAGCCGCGCGAGATCCGTCACATACGAGGCGTGTCGCTCCAGCGTCGCGCGCACGAAACCGTCCGCGCGGACGACCACTGCTATCTTCGCGGCCGGTGGGACACGTGTTTCGCTTCTGATCGTCCGTACCGCAGTTACTGTTTCCTGTATCGCTGCCATCTCCCGTTCCGCCTGTTCGTCCCGCGATTCGGCATCCGGCCTGGGATAGGACGCCAGCACAATCGTGTCTGTTACTCCGTTTATCGAAGCACTGTGCCGCGGCACCGGTAGTTTCTGCCAGAGTTCCTCGGTGACATACGGCATGATTGGATGGAGCAGGCGCAGGCTTACATCAAGCGCGTGCGCGAGTACTCGCATTGCTGCATGTTTTCTTTCCGTGTGAGTGTCGTCAGCAAGCGGAGTTTTGACCATCTCGATATACCAATCACAGAACTCGTGCCAGAAGAAATGGTATAACGTGTCGGCAGCTATGTCGAATCGATACTCCTCAAGTGCGCCGGAAACGCGCGAAACGGTCTGCGCGAGTCTGCTGAGAATCCATCTATCCGCAAGAGAAAGGACAAGCGTCTGCGGGGAGAAAGGCTCGGCAGGAAGCTCGCTGATGTGATTCAACGCGAACCGCGCGGCGTTCCAGACTTTGTTGATGAAATTCCTGTACCCAACGACTCGTTCCATGTCAAAGCGCAGGCTTCGCTCCTGCCCCGACATCACCGCAAGGTAGAACCTCAGGCTGTCCGCGCCCACTTCCTGCGTCACATCGAGCGGATCCACCACGTTCCCTTTGACCTTGCTCATCTTCTGGCCGTGTTTGTCCAGAACCATTCCGTGCAGGTACACCGTTTTGAACGGTGGTTCACCCATGAACTTCATCCCCATCATCATCATTCTGGCTACCCAGAAGAAGAGGATGTCGTATCCGGTTTCCATGACGTTGGTGGGGTAGAACGTTTTGAGAGCGGGCGTGTCTTCCGGCCAGCCGAGGGTAGAGAACGGCCACAGCGCGGAACTGAACCACGTATCGAGGACGTCCTCATCGCGAACCACCTCTCCGCTGCCGCACGCGGCGCACGCAGTCACGTCCTCACGGCTGACGTTCACGTGACCGCAAGTCCGGCAGTACCACGCGGGAATCTGATGCCCCCACCACAGCTGGCGGCTGATGCACCAATCCTGAATGTTGCGCATCCAGTGGAAATACGTCTTCGTGTGTGATTCTGGAATTATGCGAACACGACCGTCTTCAACCGCCGCAATGGCAGGCTCTGCGAGCGGCTTCGTCCGGACGAACCACTGGTCGCTCAACATCGGCTCGACGATGGTTTCGCAACGCTGGCATTTTCCGATGGAAAGCGAATGGCTCTCCGTTTTTCTCAGGAAGCCCTCTACTTCGAGGTCTGCGAGCACCATTTTTCTGGCTTCGAACCTGTCCACTCCTGCGTACTTACCGCACACGTCGGTTGTTTTCGCCCAGGAGTCGAGCATGCTTATCATGGGCAGGTTATGGCGCAGGCCCGTCTCGAAATCGTTGAAATCGTGCCCGGGCGTGACCTTCACCACCCCTGAACCGAACTCCCTGTCGACGAGAATATCGTCGGCGACCACGGGTATTTGTCTGCCGACAAGAGGCAACGTCACGGTTTTGCCGACAAGATCTGTGTACCGCTCGTCCTCAGGATGAACGGCGACTGCAGTGTCCGCGAGCATGGTTTCGGGGCGCGTGGTGGCTACCACCACTTCGCGACCGGGTTCGCCCGTAACCGGGTATGCTATGTGCCAGAGACTTCCGGCATGTCCCTCGTCATGTTCGACCTCGAGGTCGCTGAGCGCGGTCTGGCATCGCGGGCACCAGTTGATCAATCGATGGGCGCGGTAGACAAGACCTTCCTCGTACAAGCGGACGAACACCTCCCTCACCGCGCGGGAGAGTTGAGCGTCCATGGTGAAGCGCTCGCGCTGCCAGTCCAGCGAGGAACCGAGCGCGCGGAGCTGGAGGCTTATACGGTTTCCGTACTGCTCCTTCCATTGCCAGACGCGCTTGACGAATTCCTCGCGCCCTATGTCATGCCGGGTTTTGTGTTCACTTCTTTTCAATTCCCGTTCCACGACCATCTGTGTTGCGATGCCAGCGTGATCAGTTCCCGGCATCCACAGTGTATTGTGCCCGAGCATTCGATGCCACCGGATCATGATGTCCTCAATAGTCACGGTGAGCGCGTGCCCCATGTGGAGACTACCCGTAACATTCGGTGGCGGAATTACGATGCAGAAAGGTTCCTTTTCGGAGACGTCTTGCGCGTGGAAGGCGTTCTTTTGTTCCCAGAAGTCGTACCACCGGGATTCGACCTCCCTGTGGTCGTAACGAGCTGCCAATTCGGTATTACCCTGCATGCAGATGCCTTTCGATCGGGACTGTATGTCCGGGAGGGACAGAAGGTCAAAGCAAAAAGGCGGGACGCGGCTCAGCGCCGCGCGCGTACGGTAGACATGAAGCTGAACTCCATGGAGTCCGTGTTCCTCGCAAACCGACAATCAATCAAAATATCGCACAAAAGCCCACGCCTGTCACCTCGGTTCGGGGTAAGGCGACCTGCCGACCATCCTCATTCACCTCGGGTTGAGCCGAGCCATGACCGCACCCGTGCTGCTTCGGGACCGGAACCGTCAATGGCAAGAACCCTTTCCCAGGCCTGCCGCGCGCCCGCGGTATCGCCGAATGCCTCCTTGCGGACAACGCCGAGATTCATCCACGCATTGAGGTGAGCCGGGTCCGCCGCAATCGCACGTTCGTACGCCTCGATGGCCTCACGGGGTCTGCCCACGCGGAAGTACATGGTACCGAGGTCCGTCAGCACGTCGGCGGTCGCAGCCCCGGAGGAAAGCGCCTTCTCGTAGTGAACGATCGCTCGTTCGAACGCGGCTTTCGCCGCCGAGGAGTCTCCCGAAACTGCCAAAGCGGACCCTAGATCAAAATAGGTGTTGCCGAGCAGGATGCGCGTGGGTGCGGCGTCATGCCCGAGCTCCAGATCCCGCTCCGATTCTGCTATACGTTTGCGAAGAACGACTATCTGTTGGTCCAGCGAAGAGGTGCCCGGGGAGCCGGAGGAGAGGCGACCGTCCGTTACGAGGGCGGCGTGAAAAGCCCAGCCAACAACGACTCCAAGGAAAAAGAAAAGGCCTGCGGCCAAAATCAGTCGGAGTGAACGTCCCCTGGAATTTGCCGGGTTTTGGCCGGTATCTACGGGGTTCGGAGCCTTAGACACGGTTGTGGAGCCTCCACTGCGCTGCATCCGCGGCGGAACGCCTTGATGGTCCTGCGCTGACCGCAGTCTCACCCGTTCTCAAAATGAGAATATCTACTAAATACAGTTTGGTAAAATGCTTACAGCGGTATCACTGCCGCGGACGCCGGCAACAGGTCTCAATATGAGACACTTTTGCGTGGGTGCTTGAGATGCCGGCACCGAGAAAATGCCGGAATTCCGGCATTTGTACGTGTTGGCATCCTGCTTGCTAACTCAATGACCGGATTCGGAACGGGCCGTGCAAAGGGTCCGAAACCGGAAAAAAGGAGCGGCTTGGGGCGGGATGGGGGGCTATCCCACGCGCCAAGCCGCCGGAAGGGGGCTCGAGCGGCAACAGGCGCCGCCGGGCCACCCCATCATTCACCAATAACACTAAACAACGCGAACCGCCTTGCCAGTTCCAAGGCTCCTCTCGATTGCGTCAAGGATCAGTACGGGTTCCAGAAGTTCATTCCTCTCAAGCGGTCTTTTCCCCGTCCTCACCATCGCTAGAACTATCTCCAATCCGTCTTTGTAACAGGTTCCCGCATCCAAAGCCCGGCCAACATGCCCCTTTTTCCCGAAGGCAAGCATGTGAAACACGTACGCGGCATCACCCAGGAAATTCAGGACTGTCACGCGCCCGTCTTCGTACATGAGCGTTGCAACGATGTTTTTCTTGTTTTCCACCGCGTGAACAGAAATCACACCGGGGCCGTTCAGTGCCTGCGCAAGCTCCACCGTATGAATACCGTAGAAGGGAAGCCCACCGTATTCGCTCTGGCGGTCCGCCGGTCCGCTGAACACTGAGAGCGACACAGGGCCGGCCTCTTCCGCTTCCTTGACGAACGCCAGCATATCCCGCGAATACCGTAGCGTCGAGAACGAGGTCAAGGGTGTGTTTTTCGCTTCCGCGAGATCCAGAAGCGCGCGCGCGTCATCTGGAGAAATGGCAAGCGGTTTGTCGACAAAAACCGGGATGCCGGCCCGCAGGAATGGTTCCGCATACTGACGATGCAGTCCACCGTGGCGGAACACCACCAGCACTGCGTCCACAGAACCGATCATTTCCTCCGGTCTGTCCACAATACGAGGAACATTGCCGAGAGTCGCAACTTCCTTGGTCCGTGCCGGGTCGACGCCGAATATCGCAACGACTTTTGCATCGGCAACCGTCAGGTCCTGCGGAACATTGCAGAGTTTGCTGAACGCTTCGGCGTGGGAATTATCTGAGCCAACAATCCCGATACGAACCATGTGTGCGTCCTCCACGAGGTGTTCCATCGCGCTTTTCGAGTCTGTTCCGGGGAAAACTCGACCGACACTGCAAGCCCGCGCGATCAGGGGATGAGCCCCATATCCCTAAGGCTCACGGTCAGTTTGTGGGCTTCCGAATCGGTCAGTTCACGATGAGGCGGTCGGACAGTTCCTATGTCTATTCCACGAAGGCGTAACGCAGTCTTGTACGTTGCCAGATAGCGGCCGGACATCAGGATTTTCGTCAGCGCCGTGAGCCTGTCCTGAGCCTCTTCCGCGCGCTGAATATCCCCAGCGTTGAACGCGTCGTACACCGCCTGAAACACTTCCGGGAATGCGTTGGCCGTCGATGTCACGCTTGCTTTCGCACCCAAACGTAGGGCGTCCAACGTTCGATGGTCCGCCCCGCTGATTACCTGGAAATCTGGAAGCCCCATTTCGAGTTCATTTTTCATCCGTTCCAGATCACCGGAAGAATCCTTGATACCCTTCAGGTGGGGGAAGGCGGCCTTCAGACGCCGAATCAACGGCAAGCTGATTTCGTTTGCGGCGTACGCGGGAAGATTGTAAAGGTAAAACGGCCTGCCCTTGACTGCTTCACACATCCGACTGAAGAATGCGTACTGCGCTTCCTCATCCATCGGATGGAAATATGGTGGCAGACTCCCGACGCCGTCCGCACCAACCCGGCACGCGAACTCCGCGAGCGCAACCGATTCCATGGTGTTGTAACTGCACGCGTGGACGATGACTTTCGTGCGGACACCCGCGAATTCGACAGCGTCCTCAATCACCTGGCGCCGCTCTTCCGGGCTCAAAGCAATGAACTCGCCAGTTGTCCCGGTTACAAAAAGGCCGCCCACGCGGGACGAGATAAGGTGCTCACAAAGTCCGCGAAGGCGATTTCTGTCGTATTTCTCACCGCCTGCGGTGAAAGGAGTCATAAGAGCAGGGACAACACCGGAAAGCATTCGAAAGGCGCCTTTCGCAAGATTGCGGGTTCGTGTTCCTGGGAGATTTGTATGAACATATAGTGCCTTGTCCCCGGGCTGCAAGGCCACCTTTTGCGGGAGACGACCGCAGCATCACCAGGTGGCGCCGCGGCTCTCAATCACCAGAAAACCAGCGCACGAGAACGGGGCACGCGGAAACCACACCAGAAGGAGACATTAAAGACGACTGAGTTTGGCAACCACTCTTCCGAGAACCGTTATGTCGTGTGACGGATAGGTTTCGACCGAGTACTTGCTCAAATCTCCCGGAACAAGGTCCGTCCATCGCCCTCTGAAGTATGCCCGCGCGATTTTGATCTCCTCGACGTTGGTTCCGCGTTTTCCGGTTACCTTGACAAGTGCCATGTCCCCGCTGGCAACTTCGCTTCCCGGGCTCACCACGACCACATCACCGCGGCATAACGTGTCGGCCATCCAATCTGTGCTGATTTCGACGGCGAAGGAATCGGCATCGCCTGACCCTTCCAGTACGATGCAACGCCGATCAGCTGGGGATCCTTCGGTGCCCGTGGGGAGGTTGCCTTCAACCACCGATGCCCACGGACGAACCGGCAACGGTCGCGGGCAGGGTTCATTTTTACCAGGCGGAGACGGCTTGATTCTCGACGAGAGAAAACCGTATTCAACCGCCGACCGCTCCCGCACCGCGTGGAAGACGAAGGGAACTGTGTCTGCCAGACCGAGCGCGTTCGCCAGTTTGATGGCCGTCTCCAGAGGCGGGATCTTCTCCCCTGACTCAATCTGGGAGATGTAGGTCCCCGAGGTCAGGCCAACCTTGAGCCCGAGTTCACGTTGTGTCAGCCCGCGCCGTTCACGTTCTCGTTGCAGCCTTTTCCCGAATTTCATGAGATTCATCCTCGGGCAGATGCCGTGACCCGGTGGGTCGCAGGCATGGTGCCGTGCGAACTCGTTGCGTTGACTGGCGGCATCCTCCGCGTCTGATCAACAGTGTCAGAAGCTCCTTCGCCAACCATCTGACGCTCCAAAATTACGGTTCTTATGCCGCATCGAGGCAATCCCTGCGGCGGAGGCGAGCGCTCGAGGCGTACCGCCAGCGGGGTTCCGCCCCACGTATCGACTCCCATAGTGGCCGGAATCGCACCAAGCCGGCACGACATCGCACCAGGTTGCCCGAGGTTGCGTAAGTGAAACCACAGTCGCTACATTGTACCAGGGTTTTCAATGAGAACGACGCGGGGAGTCTGTGATGGTGCTGCAGCGCCTTTTCAGTGTTCACCCTCCGGAAAATGGGCCGTTCAAACCGGATTCTGTCGTTGCGAGCGAACCCAAAAGAATATTCGTCAACGGCAAACCCGTGGACGGCTGGATCATTACGGTGAAGTCGGATGAGGACGAAGTCCATTTGATGCTTGAAAACATCGAGGATGTGGAATAGAAACTGACGTTCAAACCATACCGGAGGCTGTATGAGGGAAAGAGAACGTGAACTGCGGCGTCAAAGGAACCGAAGAATCAAACGCGTGAAAGCAAGGTTGAGGGAACAGAAGGCGCAGGCACTGACCGTGCGGAACGAACGCGCGCAGGAAAAGCAGAAGAAACGGGTGCGCCGGGTATCCTCCGCGGAAGAAGCGTCGGCGTAGTTCGTGCCGTGTTGATAACGCGATTGCCGTCGAGCGCCGTTTTGAGGCCGCTCGACGGTTCTTTTTTGGGGTGAAGAATGGCGCACCGTATGCTTGCACTTGTCTCCGGTGGACTGGACAGCATTCTCGCCGCGCGGGTCATTAAGGAACAGCGCGTTGAGGTGCTGCCCGTCCATTTCCTCCATCCCTGGGGATGTGGAAGCTGGGACGCGGTCCGTCTCATCACCCGCCAACTGGGGCTAGAGCCCCGCATTGTGGAAGCAGGACGGGATTTCATTGCGGCAGTGAGGAACCCACGATTTGGGAGGGGGCGCAATTTTAATCCCTGTGTGGATTGCCGTGTGTTCATGTTCCGATCCCTTTTTTCACTCATGGCGGAAACCGGGAGCGAAGCGATCATCACAGGCGAAGTGCTCGGTCAGCGGCCAATGTCGCAACTGAGGAAGAAGATGATCCTTGTCGACAGAGAGGCCGGACTCGAAGGGCGTGTCCTGCGACCACTTTCCGCACAGAGGCTTCCACCGACGTTGCCGGAAATCGCGAATATCGTAGACAGGCGGGCTCTTTTCGGTTTCACGGGCCGATCACGGGCGCCGCAGCGGGAGCTTGCGCGACGCCTGGGAGTGTCTGAATTTCAAACGCCGGCGGGGGGATGCCATCTGACAAACCCCAGTTTCGTGCCGAAACTCCGTGATTTCTTCGCCCATTACCCTGACTCCGCACTGACTGAAGCACGTGCCCTCAACCTGGGCCGGCACCTGCGGATATCGCCTGATTTGAAGCTCATTGTCGCGCGCAACGAATCGGAAGGGCGGGAACTCGAAGCCTTACATGATTCTTCCGAGCCCGCGGAAATGCCCCGTTCCGTTTACATCCCTGACGGGTTCGACGGCCCTACAGTTCTTGCCTGCGGGCGTGTCGGAACGGAAGAAGAGGAGTTGATCGGGGGTGTGATACTGCGGTACTCCAGACGCCAGAATCCTCCCGAACCCGGCGGATTCCCGCTGCGTGTGGTCTCTTCAGGAAACACGCGCCGAGTTCACGCCCGGAACGCGTTGCCTCCCGACATCGTGCGTCGTTTCCTGATTTCCGACCTCACCAGTTCAATGCGCCCTTGTCGCGACGAGGTCGAATGAGAGGAAGACCCTGTCCTTCACCCGCACCAATCCTCCTGCGAGTCTTTTGGGACGCATGCCGTAATCAGATTGCAGAATCGTGAAGGAGCCACGCATCCTTACGTTTGTGTCCGTCACAACAACGTCGACAACGATGGGGCACCGTCGCGTGACACCGTGTTGTGACATCGTTCCGTCAATGGTCGCCCGGTACGTAGCTGGCCCCGTTTTCTCGAGTGCAATGTTGCTACCCCGGTACACGATTTCAGGGTAACGGGCGGTTTCCATCATCTCGTTTTTCAGTATCCCCTCAACCATGGCTTTCTCCGACTCGCGAGTTCTGCCGACCACGCGTATCGAATCCGCCTTCGTGACCATGACGAACTCAGCCGGCGTGATGCTTCCCGGTGTAAGCCGGATGAATCCCTCAAATGCGTAGAACACGAAGGTATACCCGGGTGCGAATCCGGACATGACTCCTTCAGTGGCCGTGCGCATTTCCATGCGACTTTTCCCTGAATCGAGGAGGTAGTCCAGCGATTTCGTGCCAGGGATGGGTTGGGTTGAGGACGCTGACACGGATGTTCCGGCAGCAAAGACCACCAGAACGGCAGGCAATATGAACATCCGGCAGTGCATACCTGATTACTCCGAAAGGGGCTTCGCCGCACACTCACCTGAAGCGACCAGCGTCGGAACGGTCTCACAGGTTCTGCGAACAGGCACAGGTGTAGGGTTCGCTTCTGCGGCGCGATCGCCATGTAGCGTGGCCGTGCAATCAAACCCGCCGGGAATAATGAATCTCCGGTTGCACCTGAAGCTCCCTCGCCTTCTCCTCGGGCGCAACGTCACTGAGCATGTTGCCCCCTCCGATTTCCGGGCCGGCGAGGTACTTCAGCGTGACAGGATTACGTAGTGGCGGGTAGAACTCTATGTGGAAGTGGAACTCGGGGTGGTGTGTTCCGTCAGTCGGAGCCTGATGGAGTACCTGGACATAAGGAAACGGCATCGTGAAAAGGTTATCGTACCGAACCAGAACGGCTTTGAGGACACAGGCGAGGTCGTCTGCTTCGGAACCCGTCAGATCTGCGATCGAAGGTCTCGACTCGAGTGGTGCCACGTGAACTTCGTACGGGTATCTGGCGAAATAGGGAACGAACGCGATTATGCTTCCCCTCCGTGCGATAATTCGGCATCCGTCTTCAAGTTCCTGTTCCAATACCGCGCGGTACAACGGTGTTCCGGTTCTCCTGAGAAAGCGCTTTGCCAACTGGATTTCGCGCTGAATCGTGGAAAAGATGAACGTCGTTCCGTATGCCTGGCAATGCGGATGACGATTGCTTGTTCCCGTGATCTCGCCCTTGTTCTCGAAAATGAGAACGTGTTTGACGCGAGGATCCTCCCCGAGCAGGCGGTATTCCCGTTGCCACAGCGAGAGGACGCGTCGGATTTCCTGAACATCCATGGTAGCAAGCGTGAGATCGTGTCTCGGGTGGAAACACATGACCCGACACCTGCCGTACGCCCGTGCAGCGCGGTATACGCCGTGGGAGCTGGTTTTCAGCGGGGAGGAAGTCCCTGCGGGTGGGAAATCATTGTCGAAGGCGAACGTCGTCCTGTACCGGGGGTTCACGCCTCCTGTTGTGCGAATGTTGCCGGGGCACAGGTAGCAGGTCGGATCATATTCCGGTTCCTTTGGCGGGGGACTTACAGACCCTCCCTTCCAGGGCCGAGTATCGCGATGGGCTGCGATTACGACCCATTCTCCCCGCAACGGATGCCAACGGAGTTCCCACTGCTTCGGATCGTAATGCGGAGGGCGAGGGCGCAGGCTGGAAACGATTGACATCAGAAGCCCTTTCCCAGGTCCTTCGGCGTGCGTTTCAATGGCCTTCCCAGCGCGCGATTTTGAGCAAGTCGAGGAATTCCTCGCGTATTTCCGGTTTGGCGAAACACCCGCGCAGCGCTGAGGTCACCGTTTTCGCCCCGTTGGATTCAATTCCCCGCATCTCCATGCAGAGATGCCTCCCCTCCATTACGACGTACGTTCCTCTCGGTTCCAGTTTCTCGTCAAGGTAGTTCGCGATCTGTTCGGTCAGTCGCTCCTGCATTTGGGGCATTCTGCTGTAAAACTTGACGATTCTCGGGATCTTGCTCAGTCCGATTATCTTCGCGGTTGGAATGTAGGCGACGTGCGCAACTCCGAAAAACGGAATGAAGTGGTGAGCGCACATGGAATAGAAGGGGATGTCCTTGACCGTTACCATGGAGCTGTATCGTTCTTCGTTGTCGAACACCGTGATGCGAGGCTCACGGCTCTCGTCCAGCGAACTGAAGACTTCGAGGTAGAGCTTCGCCACCCGTTCCGGAGTATCAAGCAAGTTTCCATCACGCAAATCGAGATGGAGGAGCTTCATAATCTCGGAGACATGGTAAGCGAGTTTTTCGATTCGTTCGTAATCAGGAGGCAGCGCGTAGTCGCCATCCCGTTCCATGTCGGTAACGGGATGCATCCGCTGGTATTCATCGGACATGGTGGTGGGCCTTTTGCATGCGAACAGAGGAAGGAGGCGTGTCCCGCCTCCAAACGCTTGTCGTTACATAAGTAACGTACGGCTACGGGGGGAAAAAGGAAAGACCCCACGGCCGGCTCCCTCGAGGGACCCGGATGAACCGAAGGGTCTTCACGGTTGGCGCTGCGTTGGTCTCAACTCGCTTTCAGAAGACGCTCCAGTCGGTTGGATTCGTTTTCATCGCCAGTGAGTTCGTCGAAATACGTCCACACGGAGAGCATCCCATTGCGGGATCTCCGTATTTCGTACGGCAACCCATGCTGCTCCAGTTGCTCAACGGCAAACTGGACATTCTCTTCCCCGCGAATCCATTTGGTCAACTGGTAGTTGCATTTGCGCCGCGGCCTTCGGAAAAGGGACCTCATATGTCACCCACCTTGTATTTTGGCGCACATGGCGCCCGCGTCTGGTTCTGTTTCTACGTCATCAGCCTGCAAGTGCTTCCTTCGCCCACTGAAGCCCCGCACTGGTACGCGTTATCCCGGCCGGGCCCAGCACCATCAAGACGGTCTGGATGATTTCATCCGGAGTCGCCCCTGCTTCCGCGGCAAGTCTGGCGTGGTCACGAGTTCCCTCTTCTGAGTTCATGACCACCATTACTGCCGTCTGGATGAGCTCCCGTGTCTTGTCGTCCAGAGGGCCCTTACCGCGGTAATTTGCCTTGAGAGTGCGGTACGCGTTCGTCACTTCTGGAAACGTATTCGCGAAAACCTCGATGGGCGACACTTGTCTCATTGTAAAAACCCCTCAGGGTAGCAAATGGTTCCCGAGAAACGTTCCGCGACTCCGAACACCGTCTTCAACTGGACTGAACTTCCCCCAGCCACGCCATCTGGATGGCCTCGAGTTTGCCCTCGCTCGATCCTTTCGGGTCGTCGGCGAACCCGGGGAGTTCAACAACCCACCTGTGCAGATCGGTGAAATGGACTCCGAGAACGTCCACATCCGGGTGGTGTTCAACGAGCGCAGCGGCGATCTCCTCGGCGTCATCCCACGTGAGTTTCATCGCATTCTCCGGGAGAACTTACGCATCGTGGCTCAACCGAGAGGTAATCACAGGAATTTCAACCACAACATCCTCGGTTCCCACAAAAGCCTGGCACGCGAGTCTCGAGTGAAGAGTCAATCCCTCCGCCATACTTAGCCGATCGTCTTCGGCCTGCGTGATTTCAGACAGCGAATCTTCGCCGCCCCTGATGATAACGTGGCACGTTGAACACGCGCCCACGCCACCGCAGTTGTGCGTGAGCGATATGCCATTGTCCAACGCAGCGTCGAGGATTGAAGTTCCCTCGCTGACCTCAACCGTCACGTTGGTCGGTAAAAAAGTTATGCGGGGCATTGCGGTCCTGTCTGCTCCAATCGGTGTCCCCTACACAGCCTCATCAGAGGCCAGAACTTCGTCCACGGTTCGACTCTTCAGAAGACGATTCACGGCGCGATCCAGCAGGCGATCCGCAAGCGGCTTCGTTGCCGCATCGAGAGCAGCGGTTGCATCAAGAATCGTCTGCCGATCGGTGGATTCAAGAGCCTTTCTCAACGCGCTCTCCGCGCGCACAATCCCGTCGCGTTCCTCGGGTTGGAGCAGGTCGGCACCTTCCTTCAACGCCTTATTCGTGTGAAGCAGGATGCTTTCGGCCGCCACGACCGCCTCGGCGAGGAGGCGCTCCGTGACATCCCGCTCCGCGTTGTCAAACGAGTCTATCAGCATCTCCTCCACCTGCTCGTCTGTCAACCCGTAGGACGGCTTCACCTCCACTGTGTGCTCATTTTTGGTCTTTTCGTCGATGGCTGTGACACTCAGGATGCCGTTGGCGTCGATAAGAAACATGACGAGCACTCGCGCCATGCCGGCAGGAAGAGGCTCGACCGGCAGTTTGAACCGCGCGAGGCTCCGGTTATCGCGCGCGAATTCCCGCTCGCCCTGCAACACGTGGATGTCAATGCTCGTGACGTTGTCCGCGGGCGTGGTGAACTCTTCGACAACCGTACACGGAATCTTCGTATTGCGATGAATGAGCCGCGTCATCACGCCGCCCATCGTCTCGATTCCCAGACTGAGCGGAACGACATCGAGCAAGAGCATATCCTTGGTTCCGCCAGCCAGTATATCGGCCTGAACTGCGGCTCCGAGAGCAACCACTTCGTCCGGATCGATATCCGCGAGCGGTTCGATCCCGAAGAATTCACGCACCAGTGTCCGAACAAGCGGGACCCTCGTGGAACCACCCACCAGGACAACCGAGTCAACATCTTTGGGGCTGATTTGCGCGTCCTTGAGCGCTTCTCGGCAATGTACAATGGTCTGTTCCGCCGTAGCGCGAATGATGGTTTCGAACTCCTCCCTCGTAAGGAGCGCCTCATAGGGAGTATCCATTCCGGGGAGAACGAGCGTTGCAACGGTAACTGATTCCGTCGTGAGGCGAATTTTCGCGTTTTCCGCTTCACGCCGTGCCTGAGTGAAAACCCTGTGATCTGTCATGATCTCGGGCAGCCCCGACTCGTCGGCTGCCTTCTTCAGAAGCCATCCTGCCACCGCACGGTCAAAGTCATCTCCCCCGAGTCTCGTATTTCCGTTCGTTGCCAGGACCTCAAAAATCCCGCCCTGCAGACGGAGAATCGAGACGTCAAACGTGCCTCCGCCGAAGTCGAAAACTGCTACCGTACCGTGGTCACGTCTATCCAGACCATACGCGAGACTCGCCGCGGTCGGTTCGTTGACAAGACGCAGCACCTGCAGCCCGGCGAGCCGCCCCGCATCGCGTGTGGCCTGGCGCTGGCTGTCGTTGAAGTACGCGGGGACCGTGATCACCACGTCGCTTACCGGCTCGCCAAGAGCCTGTTCCGCGCGCCGTCTCAGCTCTCGGAGCAGGTGCGCGGAGATTTGGGGCGGCGTCATGGACTGGTTGCCGACGGTGAATCTAACGGGCCCCGAATCTGCCGGAGTCAGCGGGAACTGCTTGCGATCATCTTCGTTCACGTGTTCCATCCCGATGCCCATGAGCCTTTTCACCGAAGAAATGACAATGCCGGAGCCATTTCTTTCTGCATCGCGTGCGGCCTGGCCGACAAGCACCTTACCGTCATCGGTGAACACAACCACCGACGGCAAAAGACGCTCACCTGTTTGCGGGTCACGGATCACGTGAGGAACACCGTCAACAACCTGCGCGATCAAACTGTTTGTCGTACCAAGGTCTATTCCGAGAATTCGGCTCATCGTTCACCCGTTTTTTCGAGGGTACGCTCTATGTCCCGCGTGAGCGCCCGCAGGTAGGATATCTCGGCGAGAAGATTTTCAAGGCGCGTGAATAGAAGGCCGTCGGCGCGGGAAGCTCCGGCCTCATCAAGCTCGCCGAAAAGTGCGGCGAGCTGCTTGTTCCGACGTCCGAGTTCATCCCGCGTTACTTCCCTGAAGCGCTCGATTTCCGTGATGTCTGCTTCGGCGCTGCGGAATCTTTCCAGCGCATCATGGACGTCGAACACAAGGGATCCCAGCTCGCGAGGTACTCCCGGGGCGAGGGACAGTTTTCGACCATTGAACTCAAGCCACCAACGGCCGCGGCTGACAGGATCTCGGAGAGTGGTGAACGCGTCATTCACTGCCGCAGTGCGACGCAGCGCCCGCAGTCTCTCGGCGGGCAACGCATTCTGATGAAAATCCGGATGGTAGAGGCGGCTCAGCGCATAGTAATGGTCAGATAAATCCTTTTCGTTCAGCGCGAGCCTTGTGGGAAGTCCCAGGACGTCGAAGTAGTTGCTGCTGTCCGGATCATGGTCGATCTCCGGCGCCCGGGCATTGTCGTGAGAAGGTGTCATATCCGGAACGAGGTGCCACATCCGCAGGTGGACTTGACATTCGGATTCTTGATCTCGAACCGTTCCTCCATCAGGTTCTTGACGTAGTTGAAATCCGAACCTCGAACGTAGATCGCGCTTTTCGGGTCTATGAGTACTCTCGCACCGTTGTGCTCCACCACGTTGTCCCGCTCCCGGAGTTTGTCGACCGAAAACTCGTACTGCATGCCGCTGCAGCCACCTCCCCGCACCTGAATCCTCAACCCGTCGGATTCCGGGTGTTTGGCCATCAGCGCGAGTATCTTCTTCGCCGCGCTATCGGAAATGCGAACAAGCTCCGCAGTGGCACCTGCTGTCTGCGTTTCCATATCGTGCGACTCCTTACGGGTCCGTAGCGGACACCAGATGTCAACTTACTGTTTTCCGGGTACTGAGTTCTCTCGCGCTTTCGCTTCTTTCCTTCGTTTCCAGTCTTCCACTGCCGCCTTGATCGCGCCCTCCGCCAGGACGGAGCAGTGTATTTTGACCGGTGGAAGACTGAGTTCCTCCACGATCTTTTTGTTCTGGATGGCGAATGCTTCGTCGATAGTCTTTCCCTTCACGAGTTCCGTGGCATAACTCGAACTCGCAATTGCGCTTCCGCACCCGAAGGTCTTGAATTTCGCGTCTTCAATAATCCCATCGTCGTTTATTTTGAGCTGAAGCTTCATTACATCCCCGCATTCCGGGGCGCCAACGAGACCGGTTCCCACATTCTCGTCGTTGGGGTCAAAACTCCCCACATTGCGCGGGTTTTTGTAATGATCGAGGACCTTTTCAGAGTAGGCCATCCAGAAAACTCCTGTGTCGTTCACGCGTAACGCGTGATGGTTCGTTGCGTTGTCAGTCCCGTTTCCATGCCATTGTTTTCAGATCGACTCCAGATTTCGCCATCTCGTACAATGGCGACATTTCGCGCAATCGGTTCACCTCTTCCACGACGCGATCTGCCGCATAATCCACTTCTTCTTCCGTGTTGAACCGCCCGAGACCAAAACGCAGACTGGTGTGCGCGAGGTCGTCGCTGACACCGATGGCTTTGAGCACGTAGGACGGTTCCAGAGTGGCCGAGGTGCAGGCGGATCCGCTTGAGAGGGCGATCTCCCGCAGTCCCATCAGCAGAGACTCACCTTCCACGTAGGCGAAACTCATATTCAGGTTCCCCGCCAGCCTTAACGTGGGGTGTCCGTTCACGAAGACTTCGTCCAATCGATCCCTGAGCGTGGTTTCAAGCTTGTCACGCAGCTTTTTCACGCGTGCCGATTCACTTTCCATCTCGTCAACGGCGATCTGCAACGCCTTGCCAAAACCTACAATTCCTGTCACGTTGAGCGTTCCGGAACGCATCCCCCGTTCGTGCCCACCTCCATGGAATAGAGGAGCAAGACGGACGCGAGGGTTCCTTCCCCGCACGTACAATGCTCCCACGCCTTTGGGGCCGTAAATCTTGTGGGCGCTCATCGAAAGAAGATCTATTCCCAGTTCGTCTACGTGAACGGGCAACTTCCCGACTGCCTGTGTGGCGTCGCTGTGAAACAGAACGCCCTTCTCCTTGGCGATTGCGCCGATCTCCTTGACAGGCTGAATCGTTCCGATCTCGTTGTTGGCCATCATCACGGAAATGAGGATTGTCTCCGGCTTTATCGCTTTGCGCAAGTCGTCAAGGTCGATGAGACCATGGCGGTCCACCGGCAGGTAAGTTACTTCGTACCCCCGCCGCTCAAGCTCCTTGCAGGTGTCGAGAACCGCCTTATGCTCGGTTACCTGGGTGATAATGTGATTGCCGCGCTCTTTGTAGAATTCCGCAACGCCCTTTATGGCCATGTTGTCGGATTCCGTCGCGCCACTTGTGAAAATGACGTTCTTGGGGTCCGCCCCGATGGCTGCGCCTATTGTCCCTCGCATCTCCTCCACGGCAGCTTCGGCTTCATGTCCGAACACGTGGTTTCTGCTCGCCGCGTTGCCGAAAACGTCGGTGAAATAGGGCAACATCGCCTCAAGCACACGCGGGTCCACAGGCGTCGTCGCATGATTGTCCATGTATATGGGTGTTTTGACCATTTCTCCCATTCTCCCTCGAGTATTCGTTCCGCGGTGCTCACGAAGTGCGTTGACAACAAAATGTACCGGCGCTCTCCGACTTTTGCAACAAAAATGTTCTAAAAGTAATCCTGAAGCGGCGCTTTGGGGAGCTGTGACTGCCGACTCCCCGGCACTTGCCGCGCTCTCCATGAATAACCCTCGATGTTGCAGATGAGTTCCTCCGATTCGCTGGCTTACGCAGGCGGGATACGCACTTCGATGCCCGGTCGCACGTTGCGTCGCGGGGAACTCCGTCATATTTTCCTTCAGCGAACATTTCGAAGACTTCCGCAATCATTCCACGGCAGTTTCCTGCCTTGTGACGATCGGATTCCACGCGCAGGTTTCCACATCTGAATTCCCACGGCGCAATCCGCAACCGGAAAGAAAGAGAAAGGAACGCTCCATGCCCGCTCCCACCGCTCTCGCTATACCCGCGATCATCTGTTACTCCGTGTCACCTACGCCCTACCTCAACGAACATGCGGCCGACATTAATGGGCTCTACGACGGGTTCTTTTTTCAATGTGGCAGCTGGGATTCGGGTGTGCTAACGAACATCGGCGTCGGCAACACGCCTGCGACCAACCCGAACTGGCTGAGGCTGGCCGGACAGAATGTCACCTCGCTCAAATCGGTTGGCTGCACCGAAAATCTGCTTGCGATTTCCTTTGGTGACAGCGAACCATGGCCTTCACCGGAGACTCTCCTTTCTGGCGAGTTCACCGAAAAGTTGAGACAACATTTCTCAGCGCTGGGCAAAGCCGCGAAGGCGACTGGCTTCCGTGGAATCAGCATTGACACTGAATACCCCTACCCGCGTTACTCGCTGGACCACCCGATTTACACGTATGCTGGCTACACACCGGGTGACTTGATGGAGGCTTCATACAGGCAGGGGCGCATCGTGATGTCGGCAATTCTTGACGAATTCCCCGACGCGGTGATTTTCAATCTCCCAGGTTCCTTGGAGGGGAGGCCTCTTGCCCGGCAGTTCGTCAAAGGGCTCATAGAAGAGATGGCGAACCGGAACGCCCCTGGAGGCTTTCACTTCGGCACGGAATACTCTTACACCCTGCACGAGCCGGTTACACAGGCGGCGATCCCGCGGCACGAAGACGCGAAGATGGATCGGTTCCTCTCAGGGACGAGTCTTGAGTACTGGCGGAGCACGTGCACGATGGCACCCGGGGTCTGGCCCTGCCACATGGTGGAAACAGGCGCTGACGATTACCGGGTGAGACCGTGGGATGAGGAGATGGCGGAACTACGGCAACAGATGCGCATCCTCCGTTCGACTACGAAACGCTACATGTGGTCGTTCAGCGGCCAGCCCATCTGGCTGCTGCCGTCCGCCGAAAACAGGGACCGGTACGGACTCTCCGCCACGTACCCGGGAGCGGAAGTATTCATCCCGATATGGCACGATATCCTGCGGGAACGAGTCCGGTACGACCATACTCCGGGCGCTGATCCGCGCATGATACGTCTGTTCGATGCCACGAAGCGGTTCGACGAAGGACGGATCGATGCTACCGAATTCTGCAACGCATTTGGCACCCCGGCAAAGTGGTGGGCTCTCGGCGTTCTGAGCAACCCCTTCGTCAATCCCGCACGCACGGCGAAGGAAGCGCTCTCCATGCCCATTTCCCCTTCTCAGGTTTTCTTCGGGCGCGACGGGGCGGTCAGGTGGTTCCCGTGGGCGGTTCAGGACAACCGTGGCATCGTTTCCATGCGGACGTTTACAGATTACTTGATGACTGACAACTCCAGTGTGCATCTGGCCACCTATGTACACTCGCCCAGGGCGGTCGACGCATGGCTTAACCTCGGGTGGGACGACGGGCTGGTTGTGCAGGTTGGCGACAGCGTGGTGTTCGACCGCGCGGAATACCCTGAGCGTGGGCACGGCGCGATGTACCTCGACCGGTATCAATTCGAGGCGAAAGTCCCCATCCACATACCCGCGGGGGTCACACGCATCAACGTGACTACCATCAACGCGACGGGTGGATGGATGTACACGTTTCGCATCACGGACGCCGATGGATATCCACTTCCTGATCTGAGATTCAGCCTGGAGGATTGACGGGGGGATCGTGCGGTGTGCCGCAAGGAGGTACGCCGCGGGACTCTCCGGCGGAGACCAAAGTGTGCCTGCACCCGGGTGCAGGCACACTTTGCACAGGTTCCAGGTTCCTAGTCTTTTTTCCTGTCGCGTTTGTCGAGCATCGAACGTACCGAATCCCAGATGCCCGGCACCATGTCCACGATCTTGTTGATGGCGGGCTCGTCGGGCTTCATCGGCAACACCTCGGCTTTGCCGTTGCTGATGACAACGAACCCGAGGGGTTCCACGCGTACTCCGCCGCCTCCGCCTCCGCCTTTCATCGCTCCGGCGGCAGCGCCCTGCGCATTCATGTTGCCACCTGCCCCAAAACCGACCGAGACGCGCGAAACCGGAATGATGATCACCCCGCCCGCTTCAATCGGTTTGCCGATGACCGTTTCCGTCTGCACGAGGTCGCGCAGCCGCTCCAGCAGTGTTTGCATCAAGGCTTCGATTGTCAGGCCTCCTTCTTTGTCCGTAATGCGCGTGCGTGCTTCCAGTTGAGCCACGCAAGCGCGAGTGCAGCCGCCCATAATCGGATCGTGCTTACTTTCCACTCTACTTCGCAACGCCCGTCTGCAATCGCTCTCCGGAAATCACCGGCAAGCCTCACCGAATCGGCGGAACCCTTGGCCCCGGCGAGGGCGTAAGCCGTTCCCAACAGCCATGCCGTGCCCGCCGGGTCGCCTGTGCCGAACGACCCGGTCAGGCGGAAAAAACGCAGTGTGACCACGCCCTTGAACCGACGGCGTGCCTCCCGAACAAAAGGCCAGACGCGGGTAATCGCCGCTCGCAGATCCGCGAGCACCCCGGCTGTTGTCGTTTGAGGGCGGCTGGCACGTTGCCAGTCAGTCGGAAAATCTCCAAGGTCAGAGTCCTCGAAAAGGCGTGTCCAGTCGGCGGGGCCTCCCGTTTCCACGTCCTTTTCGACTCGTGTACTGGCCGCCGGGCCTTTTTCCGGCGGTGGTTGCACCAGGGCCACGCCAGGTTCACGTGTCGCCGATGCGGGCGCAGACAGTACTTCCCTGACCTCAGGGGCTCTCGCGAAAATGGAATCCAGCGATTTGAGCGGAAAAAACCACCGCCAGAAAAGCACCCCACCAGCAAGATGAGTTCGGGTGGATGCCTCACCTTCAGCCCGGAAGCCCAGACCAATCAGGCCCCCGAAAAAACGTACACCAAATGTGGCCTGTCCTCCCCATTCCTTCGCGCTCTGCGCCTGACCCTGAACACTGACTCCGACTCGCATTGGTATCAGAGCACCGACCGCAACGAGGAGGAAAAGGAACAGGACCGGTGCGACTAAAACGCTGAAAAGTATCCACCACAACGGTCCTGTCCCCTTGTAAGCGCAATCAGATTTCCACTACGGAGTAGTACCCCCGCCGCTCGGTGATGGAGCCTGCACGGGTGCCGCTGCTTGGATTGTGATCCGTACCCGCGCAGTCACCTGCGCTCCGGCGGGGTCACGAACCACGAGATTCACCGTTGCCGCGCCCGCCGAGCCTGCAGCAGCGGTGATCCGCAGAGTGGAACCGGTGACAACCGGGGTGATTCGTCCCGTTTGGCCGGCCACCTGCCACGTCAGCGGGTCCCCGTCCGGGTCACTGGCGAATGGTGCGAGATCGATTTCCGTCTGCCCGCCCGCCTCCACGGTTGCGTCTGGAATTGGCTGGACCCGGGGACGGTCGTTCACCGGCCTGACGGTGACCCGCACGTCCCGCGACGCGGACCCGCCCTGCGGGTCGGACACGGTGATGGTAACCGACTCGGAGCCGCTCCAGTCGCGTTCCGTGCTGAATGTGGCGACGTTCTGCGCAAACCGGACCTTCACGTTCGTGTTGCCGGAAGCCTGCCAGTTCATCTGCGCGGGCGTGTTGTCCTTGTCAGAGACATACTGCGCCAGCCGCAGCGTAGCGGTACTGTCTTCGTTGAAATTCACCGATGGAAGCTCACCGAGTTCCGGAGGATCGTTTACGGCTCTCACCGTAACCGGAATCGTAGCGGTTGCCTTGGCGCCGGCCGGATCCGTTGCCGTGACCGTCACATTAACAGGGCCGCCGCTCCAATCCGGTGCAGCGCTGATGGTCAACATGCTGCCGGAGACCGCGACCCTCACATTCGGGTTGGCGGAAGTCGCCGTCCATGTGATGACGTCTCCGTCCGCATCGGAGCCAAAGGGTGCGAGATCGAGCGTTGTGCTGCCGTCTTCGTCAAACGAGACCGCAGACAGCCTCGCGATCACCGGTGGGTCGTTCACCGAGCTGACGGCGACGGACAACGTGCCCCGAGCCGCCAAACCTCCGGGGTCGGTTGCGGTAATCGTGAGCGTTTCGGAGCCGTGCCAATTTGGTTCCGCGGTCAGCGTCGCCACGCCTTGAGCCACCCTGACTTTGACGTTTGTCCCGCCCGAAGCCTCCCAGCGCATCTGGGCAGGGGTGTTGTCGGGGTCCGTAACCTGGTTCAAGAGGTTCAGAGTGGCGGTGCCGTCTTCCGGGAAGGTAACAGGCGTCAACGCTTTCAACGTGGGCGGGTCATTCACCGCTGTCACGGTAACGGGAATGGTGTTCGTCGCCTGGCCTCGCGACGGGTCTGTCGCCGTAACGGTGACATTGACTGCTCCGCCGTTCCAATCCGGCGCCGCACTGAGCGTCAGCACGCTACCGGAAACGGCGACTCTGAGATTCGGGTTCGCGCTGGCGGCTGTCCACGTAAGGGCATCCCCATCCGCATCAGAGCCGAAGGGGCCAAGATCGACCGCCGTTCTGCCGTCTTCTTCAAAGGATACCGGTGGGATGCGGGCTATTACCGGAGGATCGTTGACCGAGCGGACCGTTGCCGTGAACGAACTTGACGCGCGCAGGCCATCCGGATCAGCCACGGTTATCGCGAGGTTCTCCGTCCCGTGCCAGTTCGGTTCCGCGGTGAAGGTCGCGGTCCCTCTCGCAATCGCAACCTTGACCCGGTTGTTGCCCGATACTTCCCACGTGAGCTGCTCATTTGTGTTGTCCACGTCGCTGACGAGATCGAACAACCGCACCGTTGACGACCCGTCCTCATCGAAAGCGACCGGCGGCAACTGCCTCAAAACGGGCACGTCATTCACCGGGGTCACGGTCACGCGGATCTGAGTCTGGGCGAACAACCCACCCGGGTCAGTGGCCTTGAGAGTCAGCGTTTCCGTGCCGTTCCAGTCCTTGTCGGCGGAGAACGTGGCAACGCCTTGCGCAATCTGGACCTTTGATCTGGCTTGTCCCGAGATAACCCATTGCATCTGCTCCGGCGTGTTGTCCGGGTCCGTCACAAATTCCGTCAGTCGCAGTGTTGTTGACTCGTCCTCACGAAACGCCACCGGCGGGATCGCGCGGAGGACGGGCGGGTCGTTGACAGGCCTTACGGTGACAGAAAAAGTCGCGCTTGCGCGTTCATTATCCGGATCCACCGCCTCCAGAGCGACTGTCTCCGGACCCCCATTCCAGTTCGGCGGTGCAGAAAGCGTAAGTCGCCTGGTTCTCCTGTCGAACTCCACCTTCACGTTCTGCGGAGCCACAAAACTCACGGTCAGCTGGTCGTTTCGATGGTCCGGGTCCGAGAGATACTCATCCAGCGCGAGAACAAACTGCCCGTCCTCGTCGATATTCACGGCAGGTATGCGCGCAAAAACCGGGGCTTCAGGCACGGAAACCACGCTGACGTTCACCGACTGCGTCGCTCGTAACCCCCCGGGATCGGTTGCCGTGAGGCGAATCGTTTCCGGTCCACCGTACCAGTTCCTCGCCGCGCTGAACGTGACGCGTCTTGTGGCGGCGTCCACCGCCGCCTTGATGTTTGCGCCGCTCATTGCGGTCCAGGTCATTTCCCGTGCCGTGTTGTCCGGGTCTGAGACAAACGGGTCGAGATCCAGCGTCAGGGTTGCATCTTCATTGAAACGCTGGTCCGGGATCGGGGCGATCGTGGGCGGATCGTTTACTGCTTCCACACCGACAGCGACTACTATCCTGTCGCTCAGACCGTCCGGGTCCGCGACGGTGAAGGTGACTTTGTGTTCTGCGCCGGCCCAGTTCGGCGGCGCGGATATGCTCGCCCGCCTTGTCGCCGGGTCGATCGTCACCGTCAGCGGCTCTTCCGCCACGGCGCTCCATCGCAACTCGCTTTTCTGATTGTCCGGGTCAGTAACAAAGTTGTCCAGTTGAACAACCGCCGCTTCATCTTCTTTGGTTCTGATCGACGGAACCTGTGCCACTGCCGGCGGGTCGTTGACCGGGGTGACCGTAACGTTGAATTCGGAAGATGCAGAGAGGCCCCCCGTGTCCGTCGCGGTAACTCTCACCGGCGTGGTTCCAAACCAATCTTGAGCGCCCCGGATCGTGGCAACGCCATCAGCAAAAGAGACCGTCAACTTGCGCGTGTCTACGGTTGCGGACCACCTCATCTCTGATGCTGTGTTGTCCACGTCGGATATGAACGGTTTCAGATCGACTCTCAAGTCGGTGTCTTCCGCGACAGATTGGTCCGGGACCCGCGCCAACGCAGGCGGGTCGTTCACCGGCGTCACGGACACAGAGATCTCCCCGTTGGCTTCTGCAAGGATCGGGTCTACCACGAGGATGCGAACTCGTTCGGGACCGCCAGACCAGTTCTGCGCCGGCGTCAGAGTCAGCTCATTGCCGGGGCCGAGTGCCGCGGTCAGGTGTTCTGTCCCCGTGACGGTAACCTTCAACACGTCAGTGGGGTGATCCGGGTCACTTATGTACCGCCCGAGGCTCATCTTGTAGGGCGTGTCTTCTGTCATCACGACAGGTGGGATTCCCGCCACAACCGGCGGGTCGTTGCCGGTGTCGACGAAAAACCTCCACACGGACGTTGTGTCGCGTGCAGCAGTATTGGCGGGAAAAAGGACCCGCCCGTCCTGCTCCAGCCGAACGGTCCAGTAATACCACGTGTTGTCCAGCAACATTTCCGACGGGGTAATCTGGTAGGACTGAACTGGCTCGTTGACCGGTTCAACGTGCCGGATCACCGCATCTCTGAGGTCTTTGTTTCTTCCAAATGCCACTACGAACGAAATGGTTTCTCCCGGATCCGGATCGTACGAATGTGACCATTCCAATCGCGGCGTAAGGGAATTGGTGGTGCTGTCACGTTCCGGTTGCAGCATGACGAACGGCATGGGTGGGTCATTCGTCGTGTTCAGGGAGAACGACCGTGGAGCGGACCACTCACTTTCCTCCGTCCCATCCGTCGCCTTCGCACGCCACCAGATGCGGGTGTTTTCGTACAACGTCGGCATCGCACGCCACACGGTGATATCGGAAGCCGGGTCCTCCGGCACGGGTTGGCTTGCCTCCGGGCCACCCGCTCGCAACCTTGGCGAACTGAAATCTTCTCCGTAAGCAGCCTGAAAAATGTAGCTGACCGCGTCTCCATCCGCGTCCCTGACGTTGCGAACCGCAATGACGGGTTTCTGCCGCGGATCGTTCAGAATTGCGCCGTCCTCAGGCGAGGCAAGGGCGGGTGTCGGAGGCGGGGTGTTCATGTGGAACGACGTCACCGACCAACGGCCGAAATTGTACCCGTCGCTCGCCCGGACACGGAGGAAATACGTCTGCCCCCTCGTCAAGGTGGGCCCGTCAAATGTGTACGAGCTGAGGGGCCCGGTCACCGCGTGCTTCCAATGTTGAGTCAGAAATGTCGAGTCTGTCGAGATCTCCAGCTCCGTGCCGCGTTGAGGGTCGTTTTCGTTGTCCCAGTAGCGCCACGAGAACACGGGTCTCGGATTTGTCAATCGGGCTCCCCGTCGTTGGCCATCTACCCTAAGGTTCTGGATTGCCGGGGGTTTGCTCACGAACACTACCCGCGCAGTGAGCGGAGGCGTTGTGCCTGTCTCCACAGTTATGACGTCACCGTTGCGCACCTGTACCACAATGTTTGGGTCGCCTTCTGCGAGGGAAGCGATCACGTAACCCTTGTATATGCCGCTGGAAGCACTCGATTCGGTCAGAACGCGTTGTGTTCCTGCTGCGCCACCCGAAGAGCTGCGGAACACGATGATTGCTTCATCTTCGAGGTAAGGGCTTTCGTCAATGGCACGAACCTGGATCCAGACGGTGTCGCCATTGGATACCTCACCTCGCTCAGGGAATCGATTTGTAATTGCGTTATCACGTGCCAGAATCAGCTCTTGCGCCTGTTTTGGGGTGCCCGGCGCGTCAAGCGAGGGTGAGGAAAGCGAATTGGCGATGCGCACTGAGCCGGTCTGCCCTTCCGGAACCGGTTCCCCCCTCTCCCTGCGCCTTCCACCATCCAGCACGGGTGCTTTTCGCTGATCTGTGGTGATGAATCCCCACCAGACCCTCTCCGCCGTAATATTGCCCGAGGATCGGTTGTCTATGCCGGAGAGCCCGTTCCCGCGGATGTTGCACGATGAGACAATCGGTGCCGCTCCTTCGTAGGCGATGATCCCGCTGAATTCGTTCTTTGCGATCGTACAGCGCGTGATCATCGGGTTCGATTTCGTCACCGAAACGCCGATACCGTTTTTCGCAATTATGCACCCGTCTATTGTAGGATTCGAGCTGTTCGCACAGATGATCCCTGCGGTAGAGCTTCCTACAACGGTATTGCCGGTAATCAGCGGGCTCGACTCCGACGAGCAGATGATTCCGGTGCTCGTGTTGTTGAGTATGCGATTCAGGCGAAGAATAGGTCTCGCGCCCTCTTCGCACGAAATGCCGCTTGAGCAATTCTGGATCAAATTGTTCTCGGCAACTACGCTGCTGTCGACACCGACAAACACGAGGCCGTTGAAACTGGCGCTGTCAATCGTGCAGTTGCGGATGACAACAGGGCCGGTCGGACGCCTGAGTATGTACTCAGGGATGGGGTTCGCAGAATCAGCCTCTGCAGGCCGGTCTGCAATGATACCGCGACGAACTTGAATCCCGATTTCCGCGTTCCTGAAAATGGCATTCTCAACACGGCCGTCGGCCATATTGCCGACGTAAAGGATTCCTCCCCAGATCCTCCCGGCCCCGCCTTCCGGAATGGCACTCGCAAATGTGACCGGGACCGTGTCCTGGCCTGCTACAACGAGTCGACCGAGGCAGTTGATACTGAGTTTTTCCCTGTCCTTCGGCCCCTGGAACAGAATCGTAGCCCCAGCCTCAATTACGAGCGTATCGCCTGCAGAAACAGTCAACCCGTCGGTGACAAGGTAGGTTGCGCGTGGCCAGAATCCAGAAACGTTGCCCGCGACAGAAGAATCTGCCCTGACGAGCTGGGCCCCGGTGGTATCGGCGTGAGGCCCTGGTGCGCCGGTTTCCCCCTGTGCGAAAGCCGACTGCGTCCAGCAGAAAAGGACGCAACTCAACAGGAAGCGAAGCGCTCGCTCCGTCCATTTGTCGCTTGCAGTCATCCCTGAGTACCCCCTGCCAGAACGTGCGCCGGATTCCGCACCCATTCCCTTCCCGCGGGAAGGGGTCCGTCATTTTGAGTTCGGGACAAAATACAACAGTAGTAAGTTCGTGCGCGCGAGAGCTAAGGTCAAGGAAGTTCACTAGAAGTACAAGGCAGAAAATGACAAAGACCATATGCGGTGCGGACGCGCGCACGTTACAAGGTACGAAATTCGGGGTTCTTTTCCCCTCCGCCGGGGATTACGCCCCACCCCCAAAGAGGATGGCAGGCGTTCGGAATGTCACTGCTCGATGCAATTCCGAAGAACGCGCACAACGTCATCTTGCGCCTGGCGCATTGTCTGTGCGGATGGAGAGGTGCCATTCATCATGATCGCGCACGCGAACCTCGCGCCGGAACGGCTTTCGACAACGCCGGAAAGCGAGCTGACGCCACTCAATGTGCCGGTTTTGCCGCGAAGGTACGCCCGCGTCTCGTCTTCCGTCATCCGATGTGAAAGCGTGCCGTCCACTCCAGCGGTAGAAAGTGCGGAAAGAAACTCGGGAGCCAGACTGAAGGAACTGCTGGCGGAAGTGATTACTTGAACCAGCATCCGCGGTGATACTTCGTTGAGCCTGCTGAGGCCGGAGCCGTCCGCCAGTCGGTACGCGTTCGAATCAAGACCGGCGATATCCCGCAACGCGCGCCTCACGGCGGAAAGACCATCTTCCCAGGTTCCACGCCCGCTCGTGGCAACGCCCATTTGTTTGACAAGCGTTTCGCCAAGGAGGTTATCACTTCTCTTCAAGTAACGGCGAAGAATGACATCCACCGGATTTGAGTACACACGCGCAAGCACCGGCAGATTCCTTGGTGAAGTACCGATCGACACGCCTCGCTCCACGGTGATTCCAGCGTCCTGAAGTGCACCCATGAACACCGAACCGGCGTATCGGACGGGATCCGGAACCGTCCGCCAGACAGTTATCGGCTCCGCGCGTCCGCCCATCGTACCCTTGACGACGATCCCCGAATTAGGCCGTTCCACACGGATCCGTGACGACGTGTTGTGTTCGCTTCCTGTTCGGGCTGCGACGGAAACAGGGATTCCCGCATCTTTCGGGACGAGCGTCACGTGAACTGGTCGGCCGGGTGCCGACCCCGGGCGCACTGTAACCTGAACGACGTTCCCATTGAGCAGGAAGGCACTGATAGGGGGACAATAAGGGTAAGGCCGGTCCTCCCACGACCATCCCAACGCATAATTCACGGAGTCAAAATGGGAAGCGTCAACGACAACAGCACCTCGTATCCGCCGTACTCCGGAGGCGCGCAATGTCTCCGCAAATCCTATGAGATCACCAGTCACGAGGTCCGGATTTCCGCCGCCGTACAGGTAGATGTTGCCCGTAAGCACGCTGTCGCCCGAAATCGGAACCCGATCTGCCGTAAGTGTGGTGGCGAATGTTTTCGCTGGGCCGAGAGTGTGCAGCGCAGCCGCCCCGATGAGAACTTTGGCGTTTGACGCAGGCACGAAGAGCCGATCGGCGTTTTTCTCGTACACCCACTCACGTCGATCAAATGACCAGACGGCGATTCCTACCTGTGCGGAAGCAAGAGCCCGCCGTTGGACGATGGAGTCCAGTGACGCCGCAATGCAACGCCATGGCGTTTCGGTAGCGAAGGCGTCCACGATGCAGATCGCGAACAACCCCATACTTATGCAACCTGCAAGGAAGGACTTTGATCGTTTTCGCATGTTCTCTGAAGCCCTCAAATCCGTGTTCTCAGGAAACCTGAAGTCGTCTACGAGGGTATAATCCCGAGGACGCGTGGGGCAACCCCGTATCGCACTCCTTGGGGTTTTCGCTGATTTGGCACGTTATTCATACCATGCGTTCCACGAGACTGTGCATGCGCGCTCTTCTCTTCCTGCCCCATGTTCGGCCGAGGAAGAACGCCGCAACATATTCGAAACGGCGCCTGTACGCAGTCGCACCGTCGGTTGCGACGCTGGCATTTGTCATCCAGTGCGTCGATGGGTGCGAGAATCGCCCGTTTGCGTCGCGGAGTCCTCTCCCGCTGTACGGGGATTTCCGTGCGTACAGTATTGTTGACGAACGGCGGACTGCCAGCTCACCGTTGGATACCATAAGCGTGTACTTGTTTGGCGACGGAGTGTCCGACAATGCTGCAGTAACCGTGAACGGAACAAGAGTTCCCCGGGTGTTGACCGCGGGGAATCAGGCCCTCTTCGGAAATTCGATTCCACTGCAACCGGCGGAAATCCTTCAGGTGGATGTATCGACGACGTGGCGCAGCGTTCGAAACGTGATAGGGTTGCCCGCGTCTCGTCCCGTCATGGTTTCTCCGGCAGCGGGAAGCTATCTGAATCGTAATGAACCCATTGTGGTGCGTTGGTCTGGGATCACCGGGGGAGGCGTCGGTCTGCAACTGCACAGGCTTTCCGCAAATGGCGCGCTCGGTGACACACTCTGGACCACTACAGCCGCCGCAGAGGACGATTCCGTTGTTGTACCGCGGAACGTGTTGAGTGCGGTCAACGACACGACCTTGCTTCTCAGCCTTTGGCACGAGTCTGTCGGGCAGGGAGAAGGCTTCACCGGTGTCTTCTATTTGTCGGCGGGATTCGGGATTCGGCGGCCGGTGCGCTTCAACTGAGTGTGTCCGGGTGTTCTCGAAATTGGTGGGTCTGAAACGTCGATCCGGGAGATTTTCTGGATGAGAACGAAAGTTACCGCGTTGATCTTGCTCACGATCATCCTGGTGTGTTCTTCGCACGTCCGGGGCCAGGACGACGAAGCGACCTCCCTCGTAAATCACGCTGCGGTCCAGTTGGCGAACGGAGACTCTGACAGTGCGGAGGTCCTGTACCGAACCGCACTCCGCATCAATCCCCGTTTCGCGGTTGCGGCGGTTGGGCTTGGCCGTATCCTGGTTTCCAAAGATAGTATCGATGCAGCGAAGCGCCTGTTTGAACAGGCGGAAAGCTGGGACCGCAACAAGGGTTACAAGCAGTTTGGCGAAGGCCTGATTCTGAAAAAACGCGGGCAGAGAGACCGGGCGAAGACGCGCTTCCAGGAAGCGTTTCGCAAAAACAACCGGTTTGCTGATGCCTTGCTTGAGGTCGCGCGCATCCAGGCATCAGGTTTCGTCGACAGGTTTGCGGCGAAGCGAACATACAGGCGCGTGCTGGAAGTGGCCCCCAATCATCCTTCCGCTGCCTACGAACTGGGGCGCCTTCAGGAGGATTCGGGGGAACTGGACGAGGCGATCATCAGCTATGAAGCCCAGTTACGTGCGAATCCCCAGCACGGGGAAACCATGATCCGGCTGGGGTACACGCTTCTGGACAAACAGCATTACTGGCATGCACGACAGCGTCTTTACGACGCGTTGCTCAACACGTCCGGCAAAGAGGGGGAACTCAGTCTGGCGCTTGCTGCAACCTACATGGGCGACAGGCAATTTGCCCTGGCACACGAGGCGTACATGCAGGCTCTTCAGCTTCTTCCGGAAGACGAACGCGCTCTTTACGAGGATATCAGCCTCATCACGAGCCCTCAGGAAGCTGCGTATGTGCAACGCGTTTCCGGCGAACAGAAGGCCATTTTCCTTCAGAAGTTCTGGCTCAGACGCGATCCGACGCCGGCAACCGCGGTGAACGAACGAATGCTGGAGCATTTCCGTCGCGTGTGGTATGCAAAACGTCATTTCTCGCGGGGAAGGCAGCCCTGGGACGACAGGGGACAGGTGTACATCCGTTACGGAGAACCCGACCAGCGGGCTTCATCAAGTAACCCCAACTTCAGCACGAACCACAACGTAGATATGGTTCGCGAGCGATACATGAACGCGATCTACGGGACGAACCCTCCGGAAAGTCTTCAACGGGGTGTTCTGCCGGTGTTTCCTCTCGTGGACCCCGTTCAGATGCTGCAATCGGGTTTCGAGTCGGGCCAACCGACGCAGTCTACGTCAACAACCGGTCAGCAGTACGGAGATGTGGGCGAAACCGGCGACACAGGCAGCGATGAAGCGGCTGCATCCGCTGTGACGTCAACGCAACAGGCGAGGGAGCAGGTACCCACGTTCAGCGCCATGGCGCAGGCACAGCTCATCAGGTGGGAGGAATGGACGTACACCGGAGTTCTGAATGGGCTCAATCTCACGTTCGTGGACCGAATCGGCCGCGGGGATTTCCGGTTTGCCACGCCTCCGCCGACAACTGACATGAATAAGGCCACTGTGATGCAGCAATACGCACCGCAGGAGCAATTGACCATCGCCGCGATGGAGGTACCGGAACAATTCGAGTATGACGCGCAGCAGGCTCCTTTCAATTTCTACTACTACCTCGCGCAGTTTCGGGAGCCCACAACAAGCAAAACCGAGGTTGACATTTATTACGGGCTCCCCATGGCGGATCTGCAATTCCGTGCCCAGGACGACGGAACCTTCAAAGCGACCGTACAGAACGGGTTTGCCGTTTTCGACACGTTGTGGAATGTGCAGGGCCGTTTTCTTGACCGAACGGACCTGATCTCGCCGACCCGCCCCAGCCAGGACAGAGGTAGCATCCACGTGGACACCCGATCAATGGTTCTCGACGGCGGGCAGCGCGTGCTCCTTTCCGTGCAGGCGGAGGACGTCGGCTCGGGACGACTCCAGGCGTACCGCGAAAACGTGCCGATCGCGAAATTCGACAGCTCGACTCTGGCCATGAGTGACATCGTGGTGGCAGGTTCCATCCGCCCCGCTGATAGCACCAGCGCGCGAAAGTTCGTCCGAAACGGTCTGCACATTCTCCCGATGGCTTCTCGCTCGTTCAGACGAGGGCAACCTATCCACGTGTACTTTGAAATCTACAATCTCACACGTGGTACGGACTACGGCGACACAGAATACGAAGTGGAGCACGCGTTCCGCACCGGTGCCGGCGAAGGTGGCAGCATCCTTGGCAGCATCGGTAGGATACTCGGTGGCAGCTCCCGGCGGGTGGGTGTAGCACGCGTCATGGAGGGGATTCGCGGATCCGAGTACCAACATTTCCAACTGTCTACCTCCGGTATGCCGAAAGGCGAATACACCCTGATAATCACCGTGAGAGATTTGAAGAGCAATCAGCGCGTGACGAAAGAACGGCTGGTGATGATTGGGGATTGATCAAGACTGCATTCCAGATGAATTCAGTAGTGCCTTGGAAACCTGGTGCGTTCCGTTACACGATCCTGAAACACCAGTTGGCAAAACGTACGGGTAACTCTGGGCTTCAGTCATCCATTTGACGCGCTGAGTCCCATCGAACGTTCAAATTCGAGGAGAAGGTACCGCAGGATCTCAGCGTATCAATCCTTCGCGTCGCCGCCTTGACCCATTTCCACGCTCGCTGTACCTTAAAACTTTGATCTGAAGCATTTTTACGGCGGCGGCAAACCGCCTTTTCACGGTACACGCCGGGTCTTTGCCGAGGTTGCACGGTAAAACCCTCACACCCGCGCGCCACACCCCACCGAAGGACAGCGGAGAGAAGCAGATGAAGCGAATTGGAATCCTGACCGGCGGAGGAGATGCGCCGGGCCTGAATGCGGTAATCAGAGCAGTGACGGTGAGTGCAATCGACTCCGGATATGAGGTACTCGGCTTCCTGCGTGGCTGGGCGGGGATGCTCGAAAAGGATTACGAAATCCTTACGAAAGAACGTGTGTACGATATCCACCGTCAGGGAGGAACCATTCTCTACTCATCGCGGACGAACGTGGCCAAGGTGAAAGATGGGTTCGAGATCGTGAAACGCAATCTCGCCGATCTCAACGTCTACTGCCTCGTTGCCGCCGGCGGCGAAGATACGCTCGGTGTGGCGAAGAAACTCGCGGACGCCGGTGGAAACGTCGTGGGAGTTCCCAAGACCATCGACAACGACGTGAACGCGACCGATTACACGTTCGGGTTTGATACGGCAATCAATCGCGTGATGGAAGCGCTCGACCGTCTCCACACCACGACGGAAGCGCACCAGCGCATTATGGTTGTTGAAATCATGGGCCGCCATGCCGGGTGGATGGCTCTTCACGGTGGAATGGCCGGCGGAGCCCACTACATCGCGATTCCCGAGGTCCCATTCGATACGGACGAGATCGAGAAACTGTGCAGGGAACGGTACGCGGCTGGGAAGAAATACGCCATGGTCGCAATCGCCGAAGGGGCTGAAGATCCCAAGCTCACCGCCAAGCTTCAGAGGTCCGCGGAAAAGGACTCATTCGGTCACATACGCCTCGGAAGCGGGCGTGGTATCGCCGAAGTAGTTGCGGAAGAACTGCAGGAACGCACCGGGATTGAAACTCGCCACATCCAGCTCGGCCATCTCCAGCGTGGCGGCGATCCCACTGCGTTCGACCGTGTCCTGGGAACGCGACTCGGTGTCAAAGTCGTAGACATGATTAACGCTGGCGAGTTCGGCAAGATGGCATCATTGCGCGGTGGCGAGATGGTAGCCGTGCCGCTTGCGGATGCAGTGGGTGAATTGAAAACGGTTCCGACTGACAGGCTCGATGTGGCGAAGAAATTCTTCGGCTGATCACACTGCCTGTCGGGCGCTCTCAAGGTTTGTATTTCGGGCTCACACGTAAATTTGGAGGATACTATGGCGATCAAACTGGGTATCAACGGGTTCGGGCGCATTGGGCGTTTGGTGTTTCGCGCTGCAGTGGCGCAAGGCGGGGTGGATACGCTCCTGATCAACGATCTGACAAGCGCGGCGACTCTTGCTCACCTTCTCAAGTACGATTCCATCCATGGCAGGTTCCCGGGCGACGTCTCATCCGAAGGCGAAAACATCGTCGTCAACGGCAAGAAGATTCCGGTCAGCAAGGAAAAGGATCCCTCCAAACTGCCGTGGAAAGCCCTTGGAGTGGATCTCGTGCTGGAATCCACCGGCCGTTTCACCGACGCGGAACAGCTCAAGATGCACCTCGACGCCGGTGCACCGCGTGTCATCCTGAGCGCCCCTGCGAAAGGGAAGCTTGACGGCACCGTCGTTGTCGGCGTGAACGACAAGACTCTTGACAAGTCGTGGAAGCTCCTTTCGAACGCGTCCTGCACGACGAACTCACTCGCCCCGGTGGCGAAAATCCTGAATGATACGTTCGGTATCGTCAGCGGAATGATGACGACCGTCCATGCGTACACCAACGACCAGGTCATCCTTGACTTCAACCACAGCGACCTCCGTCGGGCCCGCGCAGGCGCCATGAATATCATTCCGACGACTACGGGCGCCGCCCGCGCAATCGGCGAGGTGATTCCCGAACTCAAAGGCAAGTTGGATGGTCAGGCGCTCCGCGTTCCGGTGCCGGACGGATCAATGACGGACCTCACCGTTGTCGTGGGCAAAGCGACCACAAAGGAAGAAGTGAACGCAGTCGTGAAAGCGGCAGCGGAAGGCCCGATGAAGGGCATTCTCGAATACACCGAGGACCCGATCGTCAGCAGCGATATCGTCGGGAACCCTCACAGCAGCATCTTTGACGCGAAGTGCACCATGGTTCTTGGCGGAACGCTTGTCAAAGTGTGCATGTGGTACGACAACGAATGGGGCTTCTCGAACCGCGTGGTTGACCTCGCGAAAATGTGGGTGTCGTAAGCCCCGCACACGAAATGCGTAACAGAGTGTATCATGTGAGGGGCGCACCGGGGTGCGCCCCTCGTGTTTCGGGAAAACCAGCATCCATCGGGGAGACCACTCAATGGCGGCACTCACTCTTCGTGACATAGACGTTCGAGGGAAGCGTGTCCTTGTTCGCGAGGACTACAACGTTCCGTTGGACGAAAACCAGAACATCACCGACGAAACACGGATTCAGGCAACTCTGGAAACGGTCCGCTGGATCACCGACCGCGGTGGTAAGCTCATCCTTATGGCGCACCTTGGACGCCCCAAAGGCAAGCCCGATCCAAAACAGAGCCTTGCGCCGGTTGCGAAAAGGTTGGCGGAGATCCTTGGCAAGCCGGTTGTGCTGGCGCCAGACTGCGTGGGCGAGGAAACGGAAGCTGTTGTGGGACGAATGAAAGACGGCGATGTCGTATTGCTGGAAAACCTGCGTTTCCACAAGGAGGAGGAAGCAAACGATCCCGAGTTTTCCGCAAAACTCGCGAAGCTGGGCGATGTGTACGTGAATGATGCGTTCGGCACCGCACACCGTGCGCATGCGTCAACGGTGGGCGTCACTGCGCATTTCAAGCAGAACGCCGCCGGCTTCTTGATGGAGAAGGAACTCAAATACCTTGGCGAGGCGTTGGAAAAACCTGCGCGGCCCTTTGTGGCAATCATGGGCGGGTCCAAAATCAGCGGCAAAATTGACGTGATCAACAACCTCTTGCCAAAGGTGGACGCGCTTCTCATCGGTGGCGGGATGGCGTACACGTTTTACAAGGCTATGGGTCTGGAGATCGGCAAATCGCTCCTCGAAGCGGACAAAATCGACCTCGCGCGGGAATTGCTTTCCAAAGCGGGCAGGAAAATCGTCCTGCCGGTGGACACAGTGATTGCCGACGCCTTTGACAACAACGCCACCACGAAGGTCGCGAAACGAGACGAGATTCCTGCCGGCTGGGAGGGCGTGGACATCGGCCCTGCGACGGTCAAGGAGTTTGGGGACATAATCAAATCGGCAAAAACGATCGTGTGGAACGGTCCACTCGGTGTGTTCGAAATGCCTAATTTTGCGAAAGGTACAGCCGCCATCGCACATGCGGTGGCAGAGGCAACCGACAAGGGATCTATCAGCGTCATCGGCGGGGGTGATTCCGCGGCAGCCATCGCCCAGGCCGGGTTGGCGGAACGGATGTCGCATATTTCCACGGGAGGAGGCGCTTCATTGGAGTTTCTTGAAGGCAAAGTACTTCCGGGAGTAGCGGCTCTCACTCAGAAATAGGTCTCGTCAGCGCTGTTTCGGAGAAGCGTCGCCCAGTGGTACGGGCGACGCTTCTCTGTGTTTTCCGGCTTCACGCGCTCCACAGCCCGATCTGGCGTGTGAAGGAAATGGCGCGGGTATTGCGCATCCGCGACATCATCCCGTATTATTAAAATCTTCCAAAATCCTGTTTTTCGGTCAGGGTAACCCAATCCCGGTAGATTTCAACCCGGGTTTTCACGTCGGGAGGTTTTTGCATGCGGCGCCGAATCGTGGCGGGCAACTGGAAAATGAACAAAACGGCTGCAGAAGCGGCTGCTCTCGTGGGCGAACTGCGGCCTCTCGTGTCGGACGTCAGCAATGTTGACGTCGTCGTGTGTCCGCCGTTCACCGCGCTGGCTGCTGTTGCACCGGCGCTCGTGGGAACGAATATCGAACTCGGCGCACAGAACATGCACTGGGAAAAGAATGGGGCCTACACCGGCGAGGTGTCCGCGGAAATGCTGCTTACTCTCGGGTGCCGGTACGTGATCCTTGGCCATTCTGAACGCCGCCAGTACTTCCACGAGACAAACTCCGAAATCAACAAAAAGGTGAAAGCGGCGTTGGCTGCGGGACTTACGCCTATCCTCTGTGTGGGTGAAACGCTCGAGGAACGGGAAGACGGCCAGACCGAAACGATCGTCAAGGAGCATGTTACGGGAGGCCTTCTGGGGCTTTCGCCGGACCAGGTGGGCAAAGTCGTGATCGCGTACGAACCAGTCTGGGCAATCGGCACGGGAAAAACGGCCACTCCGGATCAGGCGCAGGCAGTGCACGCGTTCATTCGCAACGTTCTGAAACAAATCTCGAACTCGGCAATTGCAGACACCGTCCGGATTCAGTACGGCGGCAGCATGAAACCGGAAAATGCGAAAGAGCTCATGGGAAAGCCAGACATAGACGGCGGGCTCATCGGTGGAGCTGCGCTCAAGGCGGACTCCTTTGCGGCCATAGTGAAAGCGGCTGTCTGACCACCGAGAGACGCCGGACTTGTAAAAGAGGCGTGCCAACATGATATTTTTGAAAATCCTTTTTGTGGCGGTCTGTCTGTTCCTGATGTTGTCCATCTTGCTCCAATCGGGAAAAGGCGAAGGATTGTCCGGAACGTTCGGAGGATCCTCGCAGTTCATGGGCGGACGCGCAGCTGCCACGTTTCTGACCAAGACGACGACCGCTCTCGCAGCGACGTTCATGGTGCTCTGTGTCGTGATCAGCATATTGGGCAAAAGCGCGGTCACAGTGCCGGAAGGGCAATCGGAGGCCCAGCGCCGCCTGTCGGAAACGGCGCCCGCCCAGGTTGCGCCGAGTCCACAGGCTCCGTCGCAGGCACCCCAGGGAAGACCCGCGCCGGTCCCGACGACAACCCCCGGAGGACCTCAGTAACAAAGACACACCGCGTGCGGAAGTGGTGGAATTTGGTAGACACGTAGCGTTGAGGGCGCTATGCTCGTTAGGGCGTGCCGGTTCAAGTCCGGCCTTCCGCACCATATTTTAGGGACCCCCGTTGCCGGCTGGGTAACGGGGGTTTCGTTTTCGGACCAGGTGCGTGCAATGTGAACCGGGATAGATATTCGACGTTTCGGCGTATGTATGAGGAGTGGAAACTGCCGCTGGTAAAGCACCCACGGAGGAATGTCTGCAGGTGAGCGTTCTGAGACGAAGAAAATGGGTGGCAAAGAGCCTGTTGAGTGGTGCGGCTGCAATCGTGCTCGTGATGGGCTGCGGCCATGCACCTGAGGTCCGTGTTGCGCCTGCACCTGAGGGGGAGAGTGGTGAAATTGCCTCTGACGTCGATTTTGCGCAGGCGTATCTGGATCTTGGAACCCGGTACTATGAAGCGCAGCGATTTGCAGACGCCATCGAGCAGTTTCGGTTTGCGCTTGAATTGAATCCCTACTCCGATGAGGCGCACGCCCTCATAGGCATGTCGAATTACCGTCTCGGCAAACGAGAACTGGCCGAACGGAGTTTCCGTCGCGCACTGCAATTGAATCCCCGAAATCTCCTCGCTCAGAACGGCCTCGCCCTGGTCTCGAATGATGAGCGAGAGCGTGCCGCGGCACTGGAATCAGCCATTACGTACAATCCTGACGTGCCTGAACTCCGGAACAATCTCTGCTTCATGTATGTGCAGAGCGGCGATGTCGAACGTGCGATCCAGGAATGCGAAGCCTCTGTCCGCCTCGATAGCGCCAACGCCTACTCCCGGTACAATCTCGGATACGCCTACCAACGACAGGGGCGGTTCGAAGAGGCTTTGGAGCAGTACCGTCGTGCCCTTGAGATTCGCGCGGAGTGGGCACGAGTTCTGAACAACATCGGCCTGGTGCATTACTACCGGAGCGAGCTTTCGAATGCCGTGGAGTATTATCGCCGCGCGATCGCCGCGGAAGGGAGCGAAGCGATATACCATTACAACCTCGCACTCGCGTACGAAGCCATCGGTGTTCGCCTTGCCTCGGCGGAACTGCGGGGAGAACCGGCACGCAACGTGTACGGAGTTGCCGCGGATACGGACTGGAGACAGATGCTTCGCGAAGCGGCGAGCGAATACAGCACCTACCTCGAGCTTGCACCGGGGGTATCCGACGCACAGCGGATCCGCGCGAAGGTCGCGGAACTGCGGGCGCGAGCCGGTTGAGGGCGCAGGTATGCGAAACCGGATCCTGATTGCCCCGTTGACAGGGACTTCGGGTATACCCTCCATCTCCATTGGGTGCCCGCACTTCTGCGTGGCGGCGATTGTGGCCGTCCTGATCTCGTGGTTCCTCGCGAGTCCCGCATCGGCGCAGGGCTCCAGTTCCGGTTTCAATCCCGACGCGGAACTCGCCAGACTGCGGTCCACACGTGCGAATCTGGAGCGCGTACAGCGCATGTTTTACCTTGGCGAGCTCACCGCGAACTCAGGTCGGGAAGATGTTGCACGGAACGCGTACGGGGATGTCCTTTCAACGTTTGAAAGGCTCTCAGGGAACGCACGTTCTCTTGCGCTTCCCTATGCAGCTCAATCAGCGCTTTCGCTCGCCGCGATGACGCACGTTGCCTACCGAGACTCCCCTCTGCGCTTGGAGCGGTACGCGGCAGACAGCGCACAACGCGCGGCGCTCCTCGTTCGTACCAGAGAAGCCTACAACAGAGCGTTGGAATTCCGCTACGCGCGGGCAACGTTTGAGGCGCTCTTTTTCCGCGCGTATGCGCTGCAGGAATGGAACACCGGCGGCCTCGACTACGCCGCGGAACGACAACCGGGAACTGAACTCCTCGAGCAGACCATACGCGACCTGAATCTCTCCCGGCAGCTACTGGATCAGGCGATCAGAGAACACCAGCAGATACTCCATCTCGCGGATTCCCTTGGATTTTCGGGTGGCAGCGGGGATCGGGACGTGAGCGAGTGGGTTTCCCTTGCACGGGAACAACTCGCCGCCATACCGCAGCAGCGGGATTCCCTCGTCGCGCGCGAAGAAGCGCTGCAGACAATTTACATTGAGCGCCGGGCCAGCCGGTGGTTGGCTCGTGCAGAACCGCTTCTCTGGGAGAAAGTCACGGATCTCGCACGCCGGGATGCAAGGATTGCGGATCCTTTCTTCGATTTTGTGTTACAGAGCAGAATGGTCAACGATGTGTTCCGCCCCTACATTTTTGGCCCCTCGGGTTTCCTTCAGGCGCATGACCAGGCCCGCGAAGGCGCGCAGACGGTGCGCTCCGAGGAGTGGATGGCGGAGCGGTTCGCCTGGCGGCGACGGCAGGAATGGCGAGACGGCGAGATCGCAATGAGGCTGTCGAGGGAAGGGTTGCGCCATCTGCTCCGGTCACCGGAAATGGTCGACAGTGTTGTTGTGATGCTTCGAACTGCTGCGGATAGCCTCCCCGGAGAGGCAAGAATAGCTCTTTCCAGGGCGGCGCCACAGCCTCCGCAAATCCGGATGCCGGACCTTCCAGACCTCGGAGGGGTGGATCCACGGCTTCTTTCAGGTGAAGAACACGCGGCAAAACTGGATGAATACCAGCGCTACGTCACCCGGATGGATTCCGTAAGCCGTCAGATCGAGGCCTACAGAGCTGCCGTGCGGAGCTTCTCTGAAACAATCGCGGCGTATGTCGGGCAGCCGCTTCCTTCCGCCGCAGATCGATACCTGCGTGTCAGAAGGGCACTCCGGGCGACGGAAACGTTGTTGCTCGATACGTTGTCAGCACTGGTATTGGAACAAACGCGTTCCGCACTGGAGCGGTCTCGTCTCGCGGCAGGCTGGGCGCCTCCGGGGGAAGTATCGGCTTCGATGCAACAGACGATAGCTGATCACGCTCAGACGACGTCCCAGAACTTGCGCCTTGCGGCGGCCATATCCCGGGAACAGGCTGCCCGGTACCGCGTGGAGGTCTCCCGGTTGCGGCAGACGCCGCTCCGTGACGATCTGGCGGAGACGGCGGCAACCCTGGAACACTTCGCCGGAACGCTGGAACAGCAGGCGGCCCTGTTTGCAATGGGAACCGGCTGAACGGCGACCGGAACAGAGCGCCTGCTCTTATCCTGTCTCGTCAGCCAGGTCGCCTGCCAACTCAAGACCCGATTTGCGTCGGCGGCCCCAGCTCCTCCAGAAGGTCCCCAATCCTTCGTACCAGGTCGATGTCACCATTCGGGGGAACCTGATCGGCGCCCGCCAACACCAATCCCCTCTCCTTGCCCAGCACCGCGTGGACTTTCCTCACAAACGACAGAACCCAGTCGCGCTCGAAAGGCGGCGCAAACATTGCCGACGGTATTCCACCCCAGATTATTGTGTTCGGACTGGATGCGTCGCGGATCTGCTCGAGAGTGAGGTCACCTACTGGCGCCGGAACCACGGACTCAGGAAAGTCGATACCGGCCTCGACAAGGTCGGCGAACAGATGGCCCAGCGTGCCGTCAATGTGGCATCCGATTACTTTCCCGGAGGCGTGCAGCGCGGCCACACGTTCCCTGTAGTAATCCCTGCTGAAGCATCTCCAGAGGCCGCCCACCGCCTCTGCAGAGAGGTTGTCGGGGATCTCCACCAGCGGGTACGGCGCCGCGCATGTCAGGCGGTACAGCTCGTCTTCCGCCCTGCGCATGGCGTCGAGGGTTGCCTCCACCTCCGCCGGTGCGTCGGCAACAAGATACGCCAGATTGTTCACCCCGCACCATTCCGCCACCAGCGCGGCCAGCGGCGTGCGGGGCGTCAGGGGTACCCCGAGCCCGTCATCTCCCCAGTGAGCGTCGCATGCCAGAACGGCATCGTAATTCGGCGAGTAGGAAGCACCCTGGTACCACGTAACAACTACCCGCAGATCGTCGGCTGTTTTCACCGGATACTCGAGGATCGCCGATGAAAAAGAATCCGCACAACTCTGTGTTACGCTCGTAAGCGATCCTTCCGGAGAACAAAAAACCCGAAGGGTTTTCCCGTCGCCGATATCCTTCTCTTCGATCGAAAAAAGTGTCGGGTCTCGCTCGATGGTGACGAGGGGCGGTGTGAAGAGGTAGACACCTACTCGGAGGTCGCGATGAAGTTGCAATAGTCCTTCACTTCCCCGGTACTTCGCCTCCAATGTTCCCGCTTGCGTGGTCCCGTGCTGGTAGTAGGTAAGATCGGTAAACCACGGCACCGCATCCGGAATACCGCCGCGCAGCACTGTCATTGCTCGTTCACGAAGCGTCATCCTCGCTACCTCCAGGCATACAGATTGAGGCGGTACTGAGCGCACGAGATCAAAAAGGGGCGCGGAACGCGCCCTTCGTTCATTCCGAAAGCCGCCTGCCTTCGCTTCAGGTTGCTACCCGATGGGAACCCGGTCGGTCCAGGATGTGGGTATGGCGTCGCGCGACGCCATCTGTCACGTCGCGAAGGTGCGCAACTGGGCCGAAAAGTCCACGATCTCCTTCATATTGCACAGGAACCAGGGGTCGATCTTTGTCAGCTCCGCCACATCTTCCACTGTGAAGCCGGCTTCGAAGGCAGCCTGAATCTGGAACAACCTTGCTGGCGTGGGGACGGGAAGGTTTGCTTTCAGAAACGCCACAGCATCGTCCGCCGGGACCCCGGCGTCTTTTCCGTCCGATCCCAGCCCGTGTCGGTCGATTTCAAGTGATCTCAGGCCCTTCTGCAGGGCTTCCTTGAATGTTCTGCCGATGGCCATTGTCTCGCCGACCGATTTCATCTGGATTCCCAACCGCGGTTCCGCACCGGGGAATTTCTCGAATGCCCACCGGGGAATCTTGACGACGCAGTAATCGATGGTGGGTTCGAACGAAGCGGGAGTAACCTTGGTGATGTCGTTCGGGATTTCGTCCAGTGTATATCCCACTGCCAGCATCGCGGCGATTTTGGCGATGGGGAATCCGGTGGCCTTCGACGCAAGAGCAGAAGACCTGCTGACGCGAGGATTCATCTCGATAATCACCATGCGTCCGGTTGCGGGGTCGACGGCGAACTGGACATTCGACCCGCCGGTTTCAACGCCGATTTCGCGGATGACAGCGATTGCGGCGTCCCTCATGCACTGATACTCTTTGTCGGTGAGTGTCTGCGCGGGTGCCACAGTGATGGAATCGCCGGTATGAATACCCATCGGGTCCAGGTTTTCTATCGAGCAGATGATGACGACATTGTCCGCAAGGTCTCGCATCACCTCCAGTTCGTACTCTTTCCAGCCGATGATCGATTCCTCGATAAGGACCTCGTGAATGGGACTGAGCTCGAGACCATTTGAGACAACGTCGCCGAATTCCTCTGTGTTGTACGCGATCCCTCCTCCAGTTCCTCCGAGTGTATAGGATGGTCGGATTATTGCCGGGAAACCCGTAGTTTCGACTATCTTCCGGGCTTCTGCGAGGGAGTACGCGTATCCACTCCGCGGCAGGTCGACACCGATTCTGCGCATCGCCTCGCGAAACAGCTTGCGGTCTTCCGCTTTGTGAATGGCTTCCAGCTTCGCACCTATCAACTCGACACCATGCTTCTCCAGTACGCCGCTTTCGGCCAGTTCCACTGCCGTGTTGAGAGCCGTCTGGCCGCCGACGGTGGGCAGCAATGCATCCGGTTTCTCGCGCTCGATGATTTTCGCGCACACGTCAGCAGTGATAGGCTCTATATAGGTGCGGTTTGCGAAATCCGGGTCCGTCATGATGGTTGCAGGGTTGCTGTTGACGAGGATCACCTCATACCCCTGAGTTCTCAGTGCCCTGCAGGCCTGAGTACCCGAGTAGTCAAACTCGCACGCCTGACCGATCACTATCGGGCCGGACCCGATAAGCATTATTCGGTGAATGTCTGTTCTTCGCGGCATGATTCCTCATCTGTCACCGGTGTCGGTACGCTCTGACCCATTCGATCGTCACTCCCGCACCTATCGTCTCGTCCGTGCGCATGTCGAGGGTGATTCCGGGCGGATTCCCGATGCCGAAAGCCGCCTGGTACCGAACCTCGACTGCCCCCCGCCAACGCGGAGATTCGTGGAACACATACCCTATTCCGGCACGCCCGATAAGGTCGAACACGCGTGCGCCGAATCCACCCGAAACGGTATCCTGCACTACGTAATAGCCGTAAGGCGACCAGGGAGCGTCCACCTTGCGCTCGTCGTACACGATGCGCCCTTCCGGGAGACGGCGGGTGCCGAGGCCGATCCCGGCGAACCCGTACAATCGCTCAGCGCCAAACGCACGGGGAACAATCACGTCACCGGCGACACTCCCGTGATGTACGACGGCCGGCAACGTATCGCTGGCAGATACCAGCATCGTGTAAGCCGCTGACACGCGGTAGCCCACTGACGAGGAGCCGAAACGTAAACCCGCCTCCAGTGCGGGGGACACGCCATACGCCGTACCCATGGCGTTCACCGGATACGCAGCCTGCTCACATACGTAGTATGAAGACACCGCGGCTTCAGGAGTGTTCACGAGACCTGCAATGCCAATCAGCACTCCGGCGATCGCCCGGAGTACCTGGAATCGCGGCATCGCACCCACTCCTTAACGAAGGAATCTGTACGCAAAGACGGCTATCGCCGAGAGGAGAAGGATCCCGTAGGCCACCCGCAATGCCCACACCGCCAGTTTGCGCGCGACCTTGCGTCGCCTTGGATACGGGAGAATGTTCGAACGGGAAACGGGACCGGTGTCGCTTGCGTTACGTGCGCCACTCTGAGGGAATCTTTCCTTCCCGACGCGCGATGGAACATTCGGGTCGACCGCTGCAAGTGCATCGAGCACGAGCAGTTTCAACCTTGCGGCCCGGTGCGCAAGCATGTCGTGAGGCGACCAGGCCATCCACTGGTCTATCTCCTCACTCAGTTCCGCGGCAGAATCGAGACGAAGGCCCAGTTGTCTGAACATCTTCAGTCGCCGCTGCATCTCCTGCCGCTTTGATTCGTCACGCGTTTGTGCCGCTATTCTTTCGCACGAGTCAAGAAACTGAAGGACATCCTTCCGAATGGCATCCTCGGGCAGAGAAATCAGGTACGATTCCTCAATCAACTCATCGACTCTGGTGCGCGTATCCGTCATTGGTGCTGCCTCTTCAATCCGGTACACCGGGCACAAAAGAATGTACGCCACCGGCGGCAAAACGGTCAAGCTGACGCCCTTTGTATGAGCGTTGTCGGCGCGCTACCTTAGTCGAAGGGGAAAGGAGACGCCGATGAGACCACCATGGACAAGCAGTACCCCGTTCACGTACGAGATCGGTTACGGACAAGACTACGTCGGCAACGAGCAGTTTCTGTCAGATGTGAGGCGCGGGCGCCCGACTTTGCTGCACTGCGGGCATGACGTGCCGCTTAACAGCGCTACGGGCAACACAATTCAGTTCACTCCCCGGGACATGAAGTACCTGGACCCTGAGGGTATTCCTGCCCGCATGTCCGAGTTGCGTCAGTACGTGGATTCCCTGCACGAGGCGGGCGTGAAGTGGGCGGTTCCGTACCTCATAACGATGCTCATCATCGGTGACCCGGGGAAAAGAACCGGATTCTGGAACCTTTATGACCGATGGGAGGAATACTCGGCTCTCGGCATCGGCGAAAAACCCGGACCACCAGAGAGTTGGTTCTCGCGTGAGCCGCGTCCTTTCCCCGGCCACCCGGGCATGTTGGCGTGTGAAACAACTATCTCGCACCCGGAGGTGTGGCGTTTCCTGCACGCGTGCGCCGACCTTGTGGCTCGATGCGGGTACGACGGCGTTTTTCTCGACGTCAATACCCTTATTGGGAGAACCCCTCACGACGATCGCTGGTTTGGTGAATACCTGTCGACCCGGTACTCCGAAAGCGAGTTGAAACGAAGATTCGGATTTGCATCATCTGGCGACGTGAGACTGGGAGAAGAGGGCGCCGGCCTGTTGTGGGTGGAAACACAACGGTTCCGAGCGTGGGCGTTCGGCCAGCTTTTCGCGGCGCTCCGAAATGCGGGACGCGAGCACGTGCCTGGGTTCTTCGTGCTTCCCAACAATTCGCCGATGTGCACCATCGAGGGATTTTACTCCCGCAGGAGCGTTGGCCACGGTATGCGGTACATCCGGAACGGATGCGATCTGCTGATGTTCGAGGAGATGCAGCAGGCGGGCAGATTCGGCGCCGACCGGATTGTTGACAATATCCTGCAGTACAAAATGGCAGCCGCGCACGGGATGAGGGGTGTTGTACTCCTGTACAATGCGACGGACAGGGCGGCAATCAACCTCGCCAATGCCGAAGCGGCGGCCGGTGGAGGTGGCGCATTTGTTCAGTGCGGGTTTGCCGAAGCCGATACCATGAGGTTCTGGCGCCAGTGGTTCGAGCGGCATTCCAGTGTCTTGGAAGGAATGGATTCGCTTCACACGGTCGGCGTACTCCACTCGTTAGACGAGATGTACTGGGATAACCGCGCCCACCTCGACTCGCTGTACCGTCTTCGGCAATCTCTGTCGGATCACCACGTGCTGTTCGACATCCTGCTGCCGGAGCATCTGGTGCAGGGGAAGACTTCGTCGTTCCGGATTCTCATTCTTCCCGAGGTGCGGCATCTGAGCAATGACCAGGTGGCCGGGATGGCGAGGTTTTGCCGGAATGGCGGGAAGGTGATCCTGCTCGGTGAATGCGGAACGTTCGATGAAACGGGAACGCGGCGAGACGAAAAGCTGTGTGACGTGCTCGATGCGTCCGGAACCTCACAGGTGCGTTCGATATCAGATATCGTTCCGACGTGGGGACCGGAGCTGTACGAACTCAGCGAGGAGGACTACAATGACTTCGACCTCGTTGCCCGCCTGCCCGACCGCGTTGGATCCGCTTCAGAGGCTGAACAGGTGCGGCGTTCAGCGCTGGTACCCCTTCTCGACACACTTCTGGGTGAACCCTGCACGTTTCTGCAGGACGCGCCTTACAGTCTCCGCGTTTCGGCATTCCGTTCGCCAGACGGGAGGCGAACCCTAGTTCATCTGGTGAATTACGACCTTCCCGTGCTCGGGAAAGGGATGTCCGGTAACCCGATTCCTGCCGGTCCCGTGCGAATACGTTACGGAGGTCAACGCGCACACTGGTTCACTCCCGAGGGTGTGGAAGGCGATGCGAAACGCGGCGGAGACGTGAGTTTTGTCATACCCGCTGTTGAGACCTACTGCATGGTGGTGATTGAGTGAGTGGACGGCCGAACATGCCCGTAGCGCGACAACCCGGGGGACAAATGACCAGGAATGAGCTTATCGAAGCTCTCAAGAGACTCTACGTGGATTGCCTGGTTGATTGGGACAGGAACCACGCCGACAAACTGCTTACCAGTGAGGATTCTGCGGAACTGGGATGGGGCGAAGCGTACGTCCTGCGGGCTTTCGTTGGAGCATATCGCTTTACCGGCGACGTCTACTGGCTTCGAAGGCTGTGTGCGCACGCAGGAGCCGTACTGGCAAACGCGAAGGACGCGCCGGAAGGCAAACCGTTCGACCCGGTGTATGCTGACGGGTTCCTTGGGTGGGGAACGTACAGGTACTCTGGCCAGTACGACGAATACATGGTGCACGACGGGCATATCTGTACTCCAGTTGCGGAATTTGCCGCGATGGTATTCGCTGATGGGCGTCTGTACGAGGCGTTCGGGGAAGATGCGACGCGGTTTGTCAGGTTCATTGAGAACCATATCGCTGCAAAATGGCTCAACGTGTGGGACCGTCGAAGGGACGGTGACCGGGAGTTCGCATGGGGAGAGACAGTGCGGAACTGGGGCGGACTGGATTTCATTCCCCACAACCAGTACGCGGCCTTCGGTGCTCTACTCGTGTTTCTGGATGACGTGGTCAGGGATCCCCGTTACTCTTCGGTCATGGGTGCCGCTGCGCAGACCGTGTATCGCCGGAAGGCCATTGAGATGGGCGAGTACTTCAAAGCCCATGTCGAATCGCTTCCGGGGACCGATGCGTACGCGTGGAAATACCACGACACCTGTGGCGCCGAAGACACTTCCCACGCCAATCTGGAACTGGAGTTTGCGTGGTGGTTGCATGAGCGTGGACTTGTGTTCTCCGACAGCGACATGGACCGTTTCGCCGGGACGTTTGCCAACGTGATGTGGAACGGCGATGCGGAAGATCCCCGCGTGAATGCGTCGACGGATGGAAAAGGTGATTGGACGGGAGGCAAAACGACATGGGGATGGGCGCTCTTCTCCCGGCGCGACCCCGCTCTGTGGCACGTTCTCGCCCGAACGTTTCTTTCGGAGTCTGAAGCGCCGACCAGTAGCGGGCTTGTGGCAATGGGCCGTTTGTTGGAAGCCGGGACCGAGGCAGGAGCCAAGCTGCCAACGAGAGGAGGAACGCAGCGTGGATAAATGGCGCGGACATATCTGTGCAGCGATCGGTGTGATGTGGGTGAGTCTGGCTGTGCCGACCTCGACAGCATCGGACGTGCCCGGCGATTTCATGGCCCGCGTGATCGCGTGGGACGGGAAATACGCCGATTCATACCACAGAACTCGGGATTCCGGGACTCTGGCGTGGGGGGAATCGTACGTCCTTCGCGCATTCATGAGTGCGTATCACGTGACGAAAGACCCGTACTGGTTGAGGCGAGTGTGCACCCACGCGGATTCGTTGATAGCCTACGCGTGGGATCATCCGGACACGGGATACTACGACCCGGCCTACGCCGATGGATTTCTTGGCTGGGGAACGGCTCATTATTCTGACCAGTACGACGAATACATGGTGCACGAAGGGCACGTGATGACACCCGTCGCTGAGCTGGTCGCGGAGGTATTCAAGGACTCGACGCTGTGGGAGGAATTCGGAGATCGGGCGCAGACGTATATGGCCTTTCTCACCGACCACATTGCAGCGAAGTGGCTGCGCCTGTGGCCAGGCACGCCGCCAGCGAGCTTCAAATGGGGTCTCACAGTGCGCGAGTGGTACGGGCTCGATTACGCACCCCACAATCAATACGCGGTGTTCGGCGCGATGCTGTTGTTCATGGACGACATTGTTCGAACCGCACGGTATGCGCAGTTGAAACCGGGTGACCCGCCCACGATCTACCGCCAACGCGCAGTGGAGATGGGCGAATACTTCAAACGGCATCTTCTCTACCTGCCTGCGTACGACGCCTACTCGTGGAAATACCACGACAACAGCGGAGCCGAAGACGCGTCGCACGCGAACCTCGAACTGGAATTCGCGTGGTGGCTGAACGAGCGTGACCTGGTCTTCACCGACCTTGACATGCAGCGCTTCGCGCGCACCTTGACGTCCATCATGTGGAACAAAAGCCTCACTGCACCCGCCGTGAACATGAGCACCGCGGGAACAGGTGACTGGTCGGGGACGGATTATCTCTGGGGTTGGTCCCTCTTCGGCAAGTTCGATCCTCTCCTGTGGAGGATTCTCGAACGGTACTACGCCGCAAAAACAGGAGATACCTCGCCCTACGGTATGGCGACCGTTGCAAGGCTTCAGCGGTTTCGTGACACATTTCTGAACCACGGTATTCTTGTTCCCGAACGACTGAGCGTCATTGACGATGGCGATCGTGTGATTCGTCCGGGAGAGACGGCCAGAATCGGTGTCACCGTTCGCAATATCGGGAACGCGCGGGACTCAATCATTGTTCGGATTTCGGGTCTTGATCCTCTGGTCATCGCATCCGGGACCGATTCGGTCATCGCAGCGGTGGATTCGGGCGCTGCAGCACTGGTGGAGTTTGTCGTTCGCGCACCTGTTGACGTTGCGACGAAACGGGTGTCCATCATGGCCCGCGTTGGTTCCCTGTCAGTCACCGGTCAGGTGACCGTTGGCTCACCATCTACTGTTTTTGTGGAAGGGACACCACCCCCGGACGACGGAATTACGCACAATGCGTTCTATGCCGCGCTGACACCCCCGGTGCACCGCTGGACATGGGCGGAAGGGGACACGTTCTCGACGGCGGCGCTTGCGCGTTTTGAGGCTGTGGTCTGGCGCGCTGCGTGGGCGCTACCGACCCCACAGCAACGTGACACGCTCGCACGGTTCCTGGATATGGGGGGCAATCTCCTGATCACCGGCGGTGGGGTCTTGCCCGCCTGGATTACGCGATCGCCGGAAGATTCCCTCTTTTTCGCCCGATATTTCAAGGTAACCGGCGCAGTCGATGTGCACGACAGCCTTGCCGGACTGGGTGTTTCTGTTCGCCCCTTTGATCCCATGGCCTTCACTGCAATGGGCACGTCCAGGAGATACCTCCGGAGTTCCCCCGTCGTTCATTTCGATGTTCTTAACTCCTTTGGTCCGCCGCAGAAGCAGATCATTTTCTCCGCGACAGACGCCCAGTTCAACCCGAAAGTCCTGCCCGATTCGATTGGCGGCGTAGGGATAGACAGTACGTACCGGGCTCTGTTGTTCGGTTGGGATCTGGATGATATGTCCTCCAACACGTCCAGAACCCTTGTGACGCTCGCCCTTGCGTGGCTGAGATCGCCAACCTCGGTCCGGGCCGGAGAATACCCACGACCCGACACGGTTCGCGAAATTGAACTCAGCGTGGCACCGAATCCGTTCAACCCGCATACGACCATAACAGCTCGCGGACTCAAGCTGGGGGAACCTGCACGGATCAGTGTAGTAAACGTGCTGGGACAGGTGTGTTGGAGCACGCGAAATCCCCGGCCCGGTACGGAATGGCGCGTCATGTGGGATGGCCGGAACGTGCAAGGGGAGTTCGTGGGCACGGGAACGTACTTCGTTGCCATCGAACAGGGTGATGCAAGAAAGGCAACGCGAATCCAACTGGTTCGGTAGTTGGCAGATTTGGGGACCAGAGGTGTGTGGTGCATCCCTTGAATTCCCGCGAACGCACGCGTGATTTCCGGGGGAAGCTTTCAAACAAGCAGTTCGTTGCGGGGAACCGTTCCGCAAGAGAGGGCCGATCAAAAGCGAGGGGTGAGGGAATGAGGTTGTCAAAAAGGCAGGGGTTGGTGTTCGTTTTCGCGGCGGTCGTTGTGGGGTGTCTCGTTCGGTTTGCGGCGGCAGAGGATCTTCCTGGAGTGTTCACGGACCGGATTTATGCCTGGGGCGCGAGCACGAAGGATTCGGATGCGTTCCTGAAAACGGCAAACTCCGCCAATCTCGCGTGGGGCGAATCGTACGTGCTTCGTGCGTTCATGAGCGCCTACCGTTTGACGGGAGATGCCTACTGGCTTCGCCGCGTGTGCACACACGCGGACTCGCTGATTGCCCATGCGCGGGATTTTCCGGAAGGGGAGTACTATGACCCGGTGTATGCGGACGGGTATCTCGGGTGGGGGTGCAAAAACTATTCCGATCAGTATGACGAATACATGGTGCACGATGGGCACGTGACGACTCCCGTTGCTGCGTTTGTCGCCGAAGTATACAAGGATTCCACTCTGTGGGACGAATTCGGGGCACGCGCGCAGACTTACTTCGCGTTCATTGCGGACAATATTGCCGCCAAATGGCTGGCGATTACGCCGAGGACTTCCTCGGGAACCGGGGAAACGCTGCGGCTTTGGCGGGGCTGGTCGTTCCTGCCCCACAACCAGTATGCGGCGTTTGCTTCTTTGCTTCTGTTCCTCGACGACGCGGTTAACACGCCGCGATTTGCCGCGATGCACCCGGAACGAATTACGACGGTGTACGGGCAACGGGCGCGCGAAATGGGGACCTATTTTCGGAATCGCCTGCAGCTCAACCCGGCATCGAACTCGTATTCCTGGGCCTATCTCGGATACGGTTCGGGCGAGGACGCGTCCCATGCGAATCTGGAGCTGGAACTGGCATGGTGGCTGAATGAACGCGGCGCCGTGTTCACTGATCTCGACATGGAACGCTTTGCCCGAACGCTGACGACGAGGATGTGGAACAAGAGCTTCAATCCTCCGCTGGTGAACAAGAGCACCGAAGGCAACGACGACTGGACAGGGGCGGAAGGCGTCTGGGGGTGGTCCCTCTATTCGAAGTTCGATCCGTTGCTCTGGCGAATCCTGGAACGGTACTACAGCGCGCTCCCTACCGTGCGACACCATCAAGTGGCAACACTGGCCCACCTTCAGCGTTTCCGCGACGTGTTCCTCAACAGTGGGATCATTTTGCCAGAAGGCGTTATTGTGATCGACGATGGTGACCAGGTACTCCGACCGGGAGAAAAGGCGAAGATCGGTATCTCAGTGCGGAATGTAGGTGTGCAGCGTGATTCGGCGAAGGTCTGGTTATCGCAATACGCTCCCCTCGTCATTGCTCCGGGGGGTGATACCACTTCTGTCGTGGTCGAGCCGGGGGCCTCTGCCCGAGCCACATTTGATGTTCAGGTTCCCGGGGACGTTGCGACCAGACAGATAACCATCGTGGGTTACGCGGATTTCTTACCCGCTACGGGGAGCGTCACCACCGGGTACCCGGACGTCGCGTTTGTGGAAGGCCTCCCTGGCGCCGATGGACTCGCCCACAACCAGTTCTATTCCAGCCTCACTACTGTCGCCCACCGCTGGGTCCATTCGGAAACCGACACCTTCACGACGGATGCCCTGCGGAACTTCGACGCGATCGTGTGGCGCGCCGCGTGGGCAGTGCCTACTCCTCAGCAACGGGATTCGCTGGCAAAATTCCTCGACATGGGTGGCAATCTCCTCATAACAGGTGGCGGTGTTCTGCACGCATGGATTGGGCGGTCAACGGAGGATTCGCTGTTCTTCGCCCGGTATTTCAAGGTGACCGGCGCGATTGATGTGTACGACAGCCTCCAGGGGCTTACCCCGAGCGTTCGTGCGAAAAACCCGGCGGCGCTCAGCGCAATCGGAGGGTCCAAAAGAAATTTCCGTACCTCGCCACCCATCCATTTCGACGTTCTGCATACATTTGCGCCCGAAGACCAGACCATCATCTTCGCGGCGACAGACGCCCAGTTGGTTCCGAAAATGCTTCCCGATTCCGTCGGCGGAGTGGGCATTGATTCCACCTACAACGCGCTGCTGTTCGGGTGGGATTTTGACGATGTGTCCTCGGTGATTGCCACAAAGTCGATGATCACTTACCTCCTCGCATGGTTCAAATCGCCGACGTCGGTGGAGTCGGGTGGAACGATGCGCCCGACGCCGACAAGTGCACTCAGAATGGTTGCATCGCCGAACCCGTTCAATCCGGCTACCACGATAACCGCTCGCGGCCTCGCGCAGGGGATCGCTGCGCGAATCGCCGTGACCAACGTGCTCGGGCAGGAGTGTTGGAGTTCGACGAATGCACGACCTGGCCCGGAATGGAGCGTCGTCTGGAACGGTCGGAACCAGCGTGGGGAGTCCATGGGCACGGGAACGTACTTCGTTGTAATCGAACAGGGTGACGCAAGAAAGGCAACGCGAATCCAACTGGTTCGGTAGCCGGTACGACGGGAGGCAGGGGGGAACGCGGTGCGGTGTTCGAAAGCGGAGCGCAGAGCGCGCGAGCGGTCCTCGAAGAGACATGAACGAGACAGCGAACGCAGTGGGGATCAGGCTCGGTTGCACCGTGGACAGGCAGGAATGCCTTGCTGCCTTGTCAGGCAGCCTGCCCACCCGTTTGCGGGTCGGTGGGGCAGGCATTCTTGCCTGGCCGTGAATGACGATGCGCCCGGGGGCGATGCCCGCGGGCTGCGTTATGTCGGCCCTTCAGGCCTTGGCGGTTGTCACAAGACTCAGGCGAGCCCCGACGGGGCGCAGTACCATAGCCCGGCTCAACGGGCCGGGCGAAAGAGGGCCTATCGGACGAATCCGTCACATCCCGCCCCGCCCTGCCGCCTCCTCGATCACCTTCGTATCCCGGTAGACGTCTTCCCACCCAGAGTATTCCGCATCGTAGGCGATGACGGCCTCCGCAGGCACCCCGGCAAGCGCGGAGAGATCCATGCCACTTCCCGCAACCGGCAGATGGGCGTCAAACGGCCGTCCGAACAGGTCGAACAACGGCGCGGAGACAAGGACGAACGACACGCCCTCGAAGTCCGGCGCCTCAGGCTTCTCACTTTGCGCCCCATGCCCGAGATCAACGGCAACGCGCAGGTTCGTTGCCCCCACTTCCTTCACAAACTGCCGCATAGCCGCAGCCGTGGAACAGAACTTGTGCGGGTGGGGCCGCAGGTGCAGCGTGACCGACCGGGCCGATGCGCGTTCGCAGAGTTCGCGCACGCACACGAGGAACCGCTCGTGTGCCCGTTCATGGCTCACCTCGTTCTCCGGTCCGATGTGCAGTTCGAGGAGAGCGTCACGCGCGCCGAGAACCTCCATTTTTCCGAACACATCGTCAAATACCGCGAGCGTGCGCTCCCACGCAGGCAAAAACGTATCAAGCAACTGAAGATCGGGGAACAGGTTGCACCCGGAACTGAAGTCCACCGCGATGCGGAGCTTCTGCCGGCCGATCCATTCCGCCTCTTCTCTCAGAACGTTCGGGTCTCGAGCACGCAACGCGTTCCAGTCGATGAGCACACCGTCGAAATGCTGGAAGAAGGTTGGCATCCTGAGGATCGCTTCCTTGACGTTGCCCGTCTCGCGTGGTAACCGCAGGAACCTGTTTCGCGGCCGCTCGGGCGGTGCGACGCGTGGAAGCGCGCGAACAGCTTCCTTCGCCAGCTTCACCTGGAAGATGCGCACGTCGTTGCCGGCGATCGTTGCCTCGTCTGATACGCCTCCGTCGTGCTGGATCCCGTTGGGCCAGTACCCCGGCTGTCCTTTCTCCGATTGATCAAGCGGAATCTCACGGATATCCTCTATCATGCCGGCTAGTGAACGTATCTGGAACGGTCGCGGCTCGAGGGAGTTGTTGAACACGCCGACCGTGTACTCGCCCTCTCCTTTTCGGCACGTAACAAATCCCAGCCCCTCGCCCACCGAAAACAACCGCTGCGTCGCCAACGCATCACCGATCACTCGCCGCACATGCTGCAGCATCACAAACGGGCAGGGGAACTCGCGCTCCGCCTCATTAGGGATCGGACCGGCCACCGTTGGTTCTGCGTTGAGGCCGAAGGGGGACAGAACGACGGTCAGCAACCCGCTCCCCCGGGTGAACCGGACTGCGGCAGGTTGCGAACCAGGCTGCAGCACGGCCTCCGTGACCACCTCATCAGGGATCGCGGAGATGGTGTGCAGGTCAAACGCCAGTGATTCCTCGAATACTTCCCCTGTTCGTTCGAACCGCACGGTGATTCCGGCGGGAACGCGGATTGCGTCCCCGATCCCGAGTTCCAGCCACAGGCGGCGCGCATTCTCCGCCGTTGCCACCACGTGCCCGCCCGACGCCATAAATGCGTCCAGCTTGTCGCGGGTTTCAGTTCCCGCGTTTTCATCGGACAAAGCACTTGCAATGACGATGAGCCCGTATTGCCGCAGAACCCACGGTGCTGCATCCGAGAGGAGGCAATCCATCATGTCGCCCCACGGGGTTGGCGACAGGAAGCCCCGTTCGTCCCGGTAGTACCCGGCGTCAACGTAGCCAGGATACACGAGCGACAGCACTTCGTGGGTAAGGTAGTCGCCCGCGCCGTACGGGATTCCGCCCCAGACCTGGTAGGACGTGTCGCCGTAATACCCGCTGCCGGAGTAAAGGTGTCGCGGCATCGCCCAGCCTGCGTAATGATCGAGCATGAGAGCCACGGGGGCGTGCATGGTGCCGGGCGAGCCGTGTTCTTCGATGAACCTGCCCATGGCAGCCTGTATCCTGCCAATCGGCGAAAGCTGCCCGTCAGCGCCGAAGTACGACGACTCGAATCCTATCGCGACACAGTTGTACATCCAGTGGGAGTAGATAAGCCGCTTCAGGAGCGCCGTGCTGGTTCCGGCATCTGGGCCCCATTTCAGCCCGCCGGGGTCGGTGCCGGAGCTCTCATACACCTTCCATCCCCATCGGTTCCACACCGACGCGTTGCCGAACCAGAGAACGCCGTATTGCTTTCCGGCGCCGCGAATGAACGCGTAGTACACCTGCGAGTTGGGCAGTGCCTGTGCGGTTTCCGCGCCAATGAGGGTGTGGTTGCCCTCCTTGATGAAGTAATGCCCGAAGCAGAGGGAAACCAGCGTGCACATATGATTTCCGAGATCGTCGCAAAGGCGCTGAAAATGCCGCTGGAAGTTCAGGTACTGGCGCACCCGGTCCTGCGGCGACGGGCACTGCTGATGCGCAAAACGCCCGATGTAGCGCCCATCCTGTTCGCCGTTGTCGAATCCGAGGAAGCGGTCGCCCAGTTCCCGTTCCAGCCTCTCCACCATACCCGGAGGTGTCTGGTAGTTGCACCAGGATCCCTCAAGAGGCGAACCCGGAACGTATCCCCAGAAATCGAAAAGCCACAGCTTCCTTTGGCGCACTTCCTCAACAAGATCCCAGAAGTTCTCGGCGAGAACCGTCGTATAGAACGGCCAGATAACTCGTCCGAGCCCCGCGTTCACATACCGGTCCAACTCCTCCCGGAACGCAACGAGTTTCCCGTCCTGGACGCTGAAGCCGCGGAGTGTGGTGAGCTGGGTGCGGTTTTCGAACGTCTCCCAGGTGGGCATCCGCACGTGATATCTCTCGTAATCCGGGTGCTCGGCCGGGTCGAGGAGGTACGGGTAGTGGGTGACTGCCGTCACCGGGTCGGAGAGTCGGTCTTGTGGCATGGGTGCTGGTTCCTGCGTCAGGAGGGGGAGGGAATACGGTTACCTGACAAGGGATGATCGCGATGGGGTTCCAGGAGGCGCAAGTGCCCGGCAGCACCGAGGAACCACAGCGTGAGCGAACATGTAAAACCGGTGTCCTTCACGCGGAAACGGCGTGAACGTCGCTCACGTGCTATGCGCGCGGGATCTGGAGCGCGAGCGCGAAGCGAGTCGACGTCTGCGACTTCCTCAGTGCTTCATCTCCTCAGGTAGCGGCTCAACCTCCACCTGAACGAGTTCGATGCCGCTGATGCGCACCATCTCTTCTATCGTCTGCAGCTTGTAGGGTTTTGCGTAGTAAATGCGTTTGATCCCCACGTTCACGAGCACCTTGAGGCAGTGGATGCACGGCGTGGCGGTGATGTAGATGGACGCGCCGTCAATGCTGTTGCCATGTTTGGCCGCCTGCGCGATGGCGTTGATCTCCGCGTGGATCGTCCGGAAGCAGTTCTCCTCCACCGTTCCGTCCGGCGCGGTCGAGCGGTACACGAGGCAACCGACCTCCGTGCAGTGCGGCATTCCGGCCGGAGAACCGTTGTATCCCGTCGCGATAATGCTCCGTTCCCGCACGATCACCGCACCGATCTTCGCCCGCGTACAAGTGGAACGCTCGGCCACCAGTTGCGCGATCCGCATGAAGTACGTGTCCCACCCGAGCCTGTGTTCGTGCGCCTCAGTCATCCGCGAACCCTATCCTATGACTCCAGTTCTATATCCCAATAGACGTCGGAGATGAATTTCTCCCAGCTCTCTTTCCGGTGGCGGAGCGGAATTCCGAATGAAGGTGCCCACCTGGGCCGTCGCGGCTGTTTCAGAAGCCGCATCCCTACTTCTTCCGGCATCCGGTCTCCTTTGCGTTCGTTGCATCGGACGCACGCCAGCACGCAGTTCTCCCACGTGGCGTGACCGCCCCGCGAGCGCGGCAGAATATGGTCTATCGTGAGGTTCTCGCTGGAGAGCTTCTCGCCGCAGAACTGACAGGTGTAACGGTCGCGTATGCAAAGATTCCGGCGGGAGAACGCAACGTTGGCTCGCGGCATGCCGCTGTAGGTGGTCAGGATGATGATTTCGGGGATTCGGAACACCACGCGCACGGACCGGACACAGTCCTGCGTAGGCGCGTGCCGGGAGAGGTCCGCCCAGGTGTCAAAGTCATACAGCGCAAAGGTGTCGGGCGCGATGACTTTGGCCACGTCCTCGTACACGAGGCTGATTGCGCGGCGCGCTTGCGTGAAACCTACCGCCATCCAGTGACGGTTCAACACCAGCGTGTGCGCGGAGAGCAACGCTTCCATTCGCAGGGAAGCAGTTACCGCGGTGTCGGTGATCACCTCCTTCCAGCGCATGGAGGAAATACTGCGAACCCGATGCCTCAGAACTTGAAATGTAAACGGACACACCCCGCGTTCGCCAGCCCGGTGGCTCGCGTCGTGTCAAATGCAGGGAGGTTCTAATCTCCCGGCACCGGCGCGGGGAGGTCGTTTTCCGAGTCTATGAGCCAGTTAAGCAGAATGTCCCGCATCTCCCGCTCGACCTGCGGGAATTCGTCGGCCACATTCCGCGATTCTGCGGGGTCGTTTTCGAGGTCGAACAACATCGTTAACGGCCACCCTTCTCCGCGCCATACATCCGCCGGGGACATGGTATCCCACATCAGGTCGCCGACAGATCGGTAATAAAAATACTTCCACCGTTCGGTGCGGATGCCCTTCCCAGCGGTTCCCTTGTACAGATTGAACTCGAGCGGTACAAAGTTTCTTACCTGTTGCTGCCCTTCCCACAGAGGCCGAAGGCTCGTGCACTGACCCACCGCCCCCGAGGGCATCTCCAGTTCAGCGAGGTCGAGTACCGTCGCGAACACATCATTGACGAGGTTGAGACCATCGGTGTGCCGGCCTTGAGGGATCACGCCCGGCAGGCGCATGATGAGTGTTGCCCGGAGAACTGCGTCGAACAGCGTTGGCGGTTTGCGCCACAGATGGTTTTCGCCCAGATGAACACCGTGATCGCTCATGACGATCAACAGCGTGTCCTGCGCGAGGCCCAGCCTTTCCAGCGCATCGAGAAGGCGCCCGAGGTGGGCGTCCTCCAGCGCGACTACGCCATCGTACAGTGCCCGCGCATGTCTGACCTGCCGTTCCGTAAGGTGCGGCGAATACATCGGTGGGCAACTCACGTCCGGTCCGTCGTAGGGTTCAGGATCGTACAACGTGTTGTACGGCACCGGCGGGCGCCAGGGTTCGTGGGTGTCTTCACAGTCCGCCCACAGAAAGAACGGGTGTTTCCGCCGTTCCGGATCGGCGACATAACGTTGCAGCCACCTGATGAGGGCGGTGGTGTCCTGCGCCACATCCGTGCCTGCTTCGTCTTCCGCCATCTGCGGGAGCTCTTTCACGACGTCCCATGGCCCCGCGTCGAACGGCGAAAGCACCTTGGAGACGAGGCCCCGCTCCTCAAATCCCCGTCCCATGCCGGGGGGGAACGTCCGGGTGGTGGCCGTCAAATACCCGGCGTTACGCAGGATCTGCGTCAGCGTGGTTTCTGAGGCGGACAATGGTCGGGAATTGATTCGTACGCCATGGGTATGGGGGTCACGCCCTGTCAGTATACTTGCCCTGGACGGATGGCTCGATGGCATGTGCGAAAAGCAATTGCGAAAGAAAACGCCAGTCTCGGCAAGTCGAGCGAAATGCGGGGTTGGGTGGGGTGGACCGACCGCGACGGCATCGTGCCCCCACGGGCTGAGCCTGTCAGGGCGCAATGCGTCCATCATGAACAGGAGAATATTGGGCTTTGCCATGAATCCGGATCTCCCTGTAAGGTTCAAAAAATGCTGTCGTTGTGGGGAACAGATCGCTACGCGGCGTAGAGATCGTCGGTGAGTTCGCTGGGGTCCGGTTCCGGGCTGGACAGGGCGAAATCGGCGGCTTCTTCAATGATTGCCGCAACCTCAGACCGAATCCGTTCGACGGTACCCGCGTCAAACCATCCTTCTTCAATGCCGCGCTGCGCGCACACAGTGACCGGGTCCCGTTCGCGCCATTTGCGCTCTTCTTCCCGCGTCCGGTACTTCCTTGCGTCAGAACGGGAATGCCCGCCAAAGCGGTAGGTTTTGCACTCGATGAAGGTAGGGCCACCTCCGGATCGCGCGATTTCCCCGTATTGATGGGTGGCTTCCCACACGGCGAACACGTCTTGCCCGTCCACAATCGCCTTCCGCATGCGGTACCCGTCCGCCCGATCTGCGAGGTCCGTCAATCCGGTTGCCCTGTTGACGCTCACGGACATTCCGTAGAGGTTGTTTTCGCACACAAACAGCACCGGAAGCTCCCACACCTTCGCCATGTTCATCGCTTCGTGGAAGATTCCCGTATTCACAGCCCCGTCGCCGAAGAAGCAGGCCACGATTTGCCCGGAATCCCTCATTTTCGCCGAAAGAGCAGCTCCTGCCGCAATACCGAGTGACCCGCCCACGATGCCATTTGCCCCCAGGTTACCAGTGTTGAGGTCCGCGAGATGAAGGCTCCCGCCGCGACCCCGACATACCCCGGTCGCTTTTCCGAGGATTTCCGCCATGAGGGCTTTCGGGTCGCCTCCCTTCGCAAGTCCGTGGCCGTGACCGCGATGAGTGCTTGTGATGTAGTCGTCCTTGCGCAATGCCGCGCACACGCCTGTCGCCACCGCCTCCTGGCCGATGTACAGGTGAGATCCTCCTTTGATCACTCCGGTGTTCAGGAACTCCAGCATCTTCTCCTCGAACATGCGTATCGTGAGAATCATGCGGAGCATCGACAGCGCGAGATCAGGTGCGAGAGTTTGAGGTATGTCCTGTGCCACAACGGGCTCCATGTGCTTCCCTGGTTGCCGGGTTTGTTCCAACCGACTCCTCCGTCATTACGCGAACGCAGTCAACGGAATCTTCGTAAGACCGATCTTCATTTTCGTGATGCTGTAGAACACCCACATGTTATTCTTGTGAATCAAAGGCTTGTAGTACTGCGGGCCGCCGAATTTGTAAACTCCTCCATCGCCTTTCCTGTCCAGATGAAGGATAAGGTATGTCCTGTCGAAGTTTACGCCGTCCCGGGAAAGAGTGATATACATGTCTTTCCTGCTTTTGTCCGGCGCGTGGTAATAATCATCGTAATTGTTCCCGATGATGAAGTTCCTTCCATCGGGTAACGTTCCCGCCGCAATGTTCGCGCCGCCGATAAGGTTGGTTTCCACCGCAGGGGGGTACGCGCCATTTTCATCGGTAAGGGAGGCGTAGTAATGCCCCGGGTTGAGCAGATTATCGCGGACCATGACGCTTCTGCCATCGGGACGAACGTACTCCGCCAAATGCGCCAATGCATGCCGGCCATCCGCCGCAATCCATTTCTCACCCGCCGTGAAGCGCCACTTTGGTATGAGCGCTTCCTCTCTTAACATGCTCACATCCTCGCGCAACGCCTCCGGCGCCTCCTCAATCGGCAAAGCGCAGCAATACGGTTCCTGCAGCGGACAGGCTATCTTGAACCGTCCTGGAGTTACCTCAAAACGCGGTTCGTAGGGGCTGATGCGGTACATCGGGGAATCTGGCAGAAGCCGTCCTTTCACAATTTTCCAGCGCTGCACCCATTCAAACCCGTGGTAGCCCCACTTGTCAAAGAAAAAACCCGCGTCGACGTCCAGCGCGTCCCTGAAATGTTCCGCAGGGACCGGGCCGCGCGTTGCCCTGTATTGCTCTTCATCCGTGTAACCAACCACCGAGTGGATTAGTCCCAAGGCGTAAAGTGAGCCGTTGACCAGCGACAAACCGGCACCGGTGTACGGCCACAGATTGAGCGGGTCAACGGCGAACTTCCGGCGGCGCGGGGGAATCGGTGGAGGCGCCAGTTCCACGAACGTCTCCTGGCCACCCCAGTCGATCTCGTCGCCGTCATTGACGAACGTTCCCACGCGCCCGATGGAACGCGCGCCCGGTCCGCCTTCATCCATCGTGTGGTTCGACCACCGCGCGACTATGTGCTCACCCACCACCACGAAACTGGGCCCATGACAGAAATTGCCGTGCAGGAGGCTTTCATACTTGCCATCCCCACCTTCGTCCACGTTGGCTTTGGATGGTGCCGGGTCGAAAATCACGCGATGGGATACTCCATCGAGCGTTGGGAAGCCAAGGCCCGGTGCGTCGGGGTCGAATGTGGAAGGAGGATGCCAGACAAGCGGAGCTGTGCGTGTATTCATTGTTGTTATCCCTCTCATGCAATAATGCGTATCAAGCGAGCTCTGCGTAGCCGATGTTGATCATCACCTGGACCAGTTCAGGCTGCAGTTGCTGAATCACGTACCAGTCCCGCCCGCTCGATGCATTCACGTGAAGACCATCCTTCGGGTTCGTCCTTACCCTGCGCTCGCCGTCCTCAACCCATTGTCTGACCGCGCTACCCATGGTGTTGGCCATCCCGGTGTAATACCGGAAGATCACCATACCATGAAGTTTCCTGTACAGTCCTTCGTTGTTCCTGTTGGACGGGTCAAGACAACTGGAACCGTGCAGGCTGAATATCTTGCCGTCAACCGGCGCGTAGCGGGGCATTTTTGCCACGCGCTCGTGCAACTCCCTGGCAAGGGATTCCCGGTACAGCTTCTCGGTTCCTTCCGGGTTTTTGGCCCTATGCTCCGTTCCGATCGACGGTGCGAAAAAGTCCGCGCCGGAAATCCTCAGGAACTCCTCCATCTCGTCAGGGCGTGTAAGGGTGTCCTCAACATTGGGCAGGGATCCTTCTGCGGGCGCCTCGGGGAGGATATCGCAGGCCGATTCAACTCGGACGTATTTACCGAATGCCTCCCGGTAACGTGCCGTCGCCTCCGCCATTGTTTTCAACGCGAGCTTACGATCTTCTCGCAGCTCAGGCCGTCGCTTCAGCAGTTCGGTCACGTCGTACATGACTACGCCGACCGTTTCGAGCACCTTCGCGTCTTCCAGAAGGATCTTGTCCCCTTCCGGTTGCCCGTGGTCGAAGGTCTGAATCGCGTACACGTTAGGGAAATATGACGTGCCATCGAAGCAATCCATGTCATGGTTGGAAACATGATACCCCAGGCGAAGGAACCTGTTCAGTTCATCGCGGGAGTAGCGCTTGTTCAACGGCACCGCAAAGTCCTGGTACGCTCCCCCCCTTCCGGCCACGTTCCCCCGGTCGGGATAGGAAAGAGTCAACGAAGGCATCAGGGGAACACGTTTGATCCCGAAGCGCTCCGCGATAGTCTGCGCAGCAGTGAACTCGGCCACCAGTTCGGCGAAGCTTTCGAAGTTCGGTGCGATGACAGGCACACCCGCTTCGCGGGCCTCCGCGAACAACTCATCAACCTGGTGGATGTCCGTGACTTTCTTCATCGTGCGCTCCCTCAGTGCATAATGGTGCCGCCGGTGACGTTGTAGCTCTGCCCGGTGAGGTAGGCGGCGTCATCGGAGGCCAGAAACGCAGCGACGGCCGCCACGTCCTCTACAGTCGCCGCACGCTTCATGGGTATTTTGCTCGTGAGATACTCTTTCACGTCCTCGGGCGCCATGTTCCGTTTCCTGGCATAATCGGCGACTTGCTCGGGGCCCCACATCTCGGTAAACACCACTCCCGGACAGATCGCATTCACCGTAACCCCGTCTTCCGCCAGCTCCTGCGCAAGCGCCTGCGTCAACCCGATCACTCCGAACTTCGACGCGCAGTATGCCGTATATGAACTGTTCCCCTTCTTACCCGATTGGGATGAAAGATTGATGATACGGCCCCAACCGCTTTGTTTCATTGCCGGGACGACCTCACGGCACATGAGGAACACGCCCTTCAGATTTATGGCGACCGTGCGATCCCAGATCTCGTCCGTAGTATCCTCGATACGCGCGATCTTGGAAAATCCCGCGCTGTTGACAAGGATTCCTACCTCTCCCAGCCGCGTGCGCGTCTCTTCGATCGCGCGACGAACAGAATCGGCGGCAGTCACGTCCACATGCACACCAATTGCGCGATCACCCTTCGAAGATGCGCCGAGCTCCGCGGCAGTGGTCGTTGCGCCTTCCCCGTTCAAGTCGGCGATGGCAACGCGGGCTCCTTCCGTAAGGAATCGCGCCGCGATACCTTTCCCTATCCCTCGTGCACCTCCCGTAATCAGAGCTACACGGTTTTCAAGCCTTCCTCGCATATCCCGTTGCCTCTCTCGGTTTGAACAGCCCCCGCGACGTTTCTACTGGGCGTCCTCCTGAGGTTTGATCACCACTTTCAGCCCGGCGCGATCCAGCATCACCTGCATGCCGTCAAAGAAACGGCTCAGCGGGAACCGGTGCGTGACGATCTTTTTCCAGTTCACGCGTCCGGCAGCAAGCAGGCCCACGGCAATTTCCACGTGTCGCGCCGTGGAATCAGAGCCTCCGGTAATCGAAATCTCGTTGTAATGTACCAGCCGGCTGTTGATTGTCACCATCGGGTCATCTTTGCTCATGCCGGCGAAAAAGTTGACCATACCCCCTTTGCACGCCATTTCCAGAGCCCGTTCCTGTGCCGTCCGATCGGGGGCCGTCACAATAACCACGTCTGCTCCCCGCCCGTTTGTCAGGCGCTTCACCTCTTCCACCGGGTCGCAACTGGCGGCGTCTATTACCGCGTCCAGGTCGAGTTCCCGCAGGAGATCCTGCCGCGTCGCTGAGCGTTGGCTCACGATTACCCGGGTGGCACCGTTTGCCTTCGCAAGTTCGGCGTTAAGCGCACCGAGGGGACCGCCTCCCACAACGACCACGGTTTGCCCGGTGCGTACGCCAGCAAGTTGTTGGGCGTTGACGGCGCATGAGAGGGGCTCGGCAAGGCATGCACCGTCATCCTCGAGCGACGACGGCACCTTCACGGTGTTTCCGGCGCGAATGCCTTCCCAGGGGATTGCGATGTAGGGCGCGAACGCACCCGGGAATGCACGGCTGACAGGCATCACGTTCGGGCAGAGATTCGTTTTTCCGGCCCAGCATGCGGGGCACGCCATACACGAGAGCGTTGTCGCCATCACCACCCGGTCGCCGACCGCAAATCCTTTCGCGTCGGAGCCCACTTCCACGATCTCTCCCACGAATTCGTGCCCTACAATCTGTGGCGGTTTCACTCTTGGGTCAGGCGCTTTGAACATCTTTACGTCGGAACCGCAGATTGCGCACGCATGAACCTTCGCAAGCAAACCGTTCCGCGGGCATGACGGGACCGGCATCTCCTGAAGGGAGAGTTTGTGATCGTTTCCGTACACAACGGCGCGCATGGGGCACTCCTTACGTCTTCAGGTTGTTCTGGCAATGTTCTCCGAACCGGCCATTGGGAAAAATACACCCGTTTGAGAGGCCGACCAACAGCGGACGGACCGTTTTTGGATTCCCTCGGTGTCAGCGTCCGCGAGAAAAAGGACGAAGCGTTTCGCGTCCGCTGAACACGTGCCTTCGTCGTATACTTAATTGGGGGGCGACCCCGAGCCGAAGGTTGCTTCTCCACCAGGTCCGCGAGAACTCGGGAACCGAAATGCCCTTTGCACGTCCTACTATGCGTTGGCAGCGTTCTCCGAACCAGAGCGAGGGGTCCGTGCATGAGCGAGTTACTTTTCGTGGAGCAGTTTACAAGGCAAAGCGAAATGGTGACTGACGAAGACCTGCTCGCACAATCCCTCGACGGCAGCGTAAACGCCTTTGAAGTAATCGTCAATCGGTACAAAGACCGCCTTTTCAACTTCGTCGTTCGTTTCGTTGGCGACCAGGAGACGGCGGAAGACATCGTCCAGGAAACCTTCCTCCGCGCATATCGAAACCGCGATACGTTCCAAGCGGTGGCGAAGTTCTCGACGTGGATCTACACCATTGCCGGCAACCTGGCAAAAAGCGAGCTTCGGCGCCGCAAAAGGTGGCGATTCCTGTCGCTCGGCTCAAAAGACGAGCACGGCAATACGTTTGAGCTTCCTGACGTCGCCAGCAATCCCGACAGGGATGCGGAAACTCTGCTGGCCGAAGCGAAAATCGAGGATGCCATCGCTCGCCTGCCTGATCACTACCGCGAGGCGATCATCCTGCGGGATGTTGAAGGGCTGGATTACGACGAAATCTCCACGATTGTGGGTGTTCCACTGGGCACTGTGAAATCAAGGATCAACCGGGGGCGCTTGCGTCTGCAGGAGGACCTCGGCGATCTTGCATGTGCTCTCTGGAAACAGGATGAGGACGAAACAACGGCAGTGCGATCTAATCCGTGAACTGCGAGTGGCTGCGTTTCGACCTCGTACCGCGGTCAAAACCGGTTACGGACGGAACCGGCAATCCTGCGGCGTTGTCTGAACTACAAACGTGAACGGGAGGTCTTATCTGATTCAATGCGATTGGAGGCAATCCGATGACGTGTGCTGAGTCTCAGAATCTGTTCTCCGAGTACCTGGAAGGGCAGATTACCGGCACCGTGCAGCAAGGACTCGTTGAGCATCTTGAAGCGTGCCCTGCGTGTGCTCAAAAGCTCAAGCTCATGCGCATCATGCGCGTGCGGCTGTCGAAGCTGGACCGAAAACACCTGCCGGATACGTTCAGTTTCGAGATGAGGCGCGCCCTTCTCGCGGAGATGAATCGCGAGAACATATGGCTGAACCGTCTCCGTGCACTGCTCTCCCCCAGGCCCCAGACCGTGTGGTCTGCAGCAGTAGGCACCGCATTTGCGGCAGTGTGCTTTGCCGTACTCTGGCTGACGTTCCCACCGGGCGGGCAATCTGGCTGGCGGTCGGACTCTGTGACCGAGGTGGATGCGGCTCAACACAACCAGTCCGTTCGTTACGTGCTGGAACACCTGCCCTTTGACGGTGAGCCCATCGAATCCACGGTGAAAGACACTGCGCGCGTCATGCCGGTTCCCCCCTCGCAGGCCCGCGAGGTGGTCCAGCCGGTAAGCGCAACGTTCTGAATTCCTGCAATGCCAAACCGGGTATTGAAACTGGTGGCCGCGTTGACGGTAGCTGTCTCTGCCGACCACGCCGGTTCCACTGTACTTCAGGACATGGAGCGCGAGGTGTCCGGCATCGCCTCCAGAGTTGCCTCCCGCGTGGTGACTGTTCAGGCATCCTTCCGGAATCCGAACGACGAGAATGCTCCCGGAATCGTCAACGTGGGCACTGGCCTCCTTCTTGATTCCCTGGGGCATGTTATCACCGCCTCAAGTGTGCTTTCCGGAATGCGTGTCGCAACCCCCGTCATGACTGTAATCGACAATGGCGACCGAACGCATGAGGCGCTGTTGTATGATGTGGACTCAACGCTGAGAATCGCGGTGCTCTACGTGCCAACGATGGAGGCGGGCCCGCCGATACACGCCAAAAGGGCGGATTGGGCTCCGGGTTATTTTGCGCTGGTCGTGGGTAACTCGTTCGGGGTCGGTCCCGCCGTTCGGATGACGACAGTATCCGGGCAACGGGCACGGGATGGGTTCTGGCAACTGAGTGATCCGGCGACGCCGGGGTTCAGCGGCGCCCCGGTGTTCGACAGCCGCGGTGCGTTCGGGGGGATTATAGTCGGAGAAGTGGCCGGTCAGGCACGCGAACCGCGGCCGTCCCCGGCAGTCATGGTTACCGCGCGTCAGCTTGCCCCCGTAATGAGCAGAATAGCGGCGCTTTCCGGCAACAATAACCGCTCATGGTTGGGCCTGTCTGTACGCCCATTCGTGCAGACGGATGGAGGCACCGCGTTGGTGGTGAGCAACGTGATTGGCGGGAGCCCCGCTGCACAGGCGGGCTTTTTGCCCGGCGACGTGGTTACCCGGGTTGATACCGTCGACGTGAATTTCGTCAGCGATCTCGCGGACTGGGTGAGGCGGTCACGTCCCGGATATCAGGCAACCGTTCGAATCGTACGGCAGGGGGTGGAACAGGACATTCGGGTTACAGTTGGCTCGAGGTGAGTGTCTCACGGCCTGACAGCCGGTGCAACGAAAAGGGCCTCCCGACGAGGAATTCAATCGCCGGGAGGCCCTTCAATTCGTGATTCTGGTTACTTGTGAGAACGCGCCGCACGGATCGCGGAAAGAATCTGATCGCGCGATGCGCTCGATATCTGGCGGCCGGTCAGCCCGACCGGTAACGAGCGAGCCATGTGCCGCAATGCGCGCACGGGAAGCGCGTCCAAATCGTCTTCCTTGGTATTCGGCTGCGCCGATTCAGCAACTGGAGAAGGCCCCTTCTCTGCTGGCGACGGGAAGCCGAGTGACTTCCAGACCTGGTCGTCGGGCCGCGCAATCACATGGGCTGAGATAGGGCTTCCCACTGCTTGAGCTCTCTCCAGACCGGCGGCCACGGCAACCTGCACAGACGCGACATCGCCGACAAGCGCAACAAGAACGAGTCCACCTGTCGCGCGGGCTATCGAACGAACTTCAACGCCCGCGGTCTTTGTCGCGGCATCCGTAGCTGCGATGAGGCCGGTATAGCCCCGGGTCTCGAGGAGCCCGAGTGCCAGGTTGGCTGAGTCAGTCTGCATGGGAGCGAATCCCGTCTATGCTTTCGGGAGTATCTTCTCGACTTCCGCATGGGGACGCGGAATTACGTGCACGCTCACCAGCTCGCCTACTCGTTGCGCTGCGGCGGAACCAGCTTCCGTCGCGGCTTTCACTGCACCGACGTCGCCGCGAACGAGTACCGTAACGTACCCTCCGCCAATTGTTTCTTTTCCGATGAGCGTCACATTGGCTGCTTTGACCATCGCATCCGCCGCCTCGATTGCGCCCACCAAGCCCTTAGTTTCCACCATACCGAGTGCATCCAACATCCCGCATACCTTCCTTTCGCAGGCAATCTATTCAGGACAGAACGTGTTCAAATGCTCAAGTTCCTGTGCTAATGGTAGCGGCACTGAACAAATAGGTCAAGGGAGCACACGTGCGCGCACGAAATTTCTCCGCGCATGCCCCTGTCACATTCAGCTGCTTACAACCATCCAGCGACGGTCCACTGGGCGCTCAGGCGCGAGTATCGCGCACGCAACTGGGTGCCTACATCGCCCAGGGGATCACAACCGTACATCTCGCGGAAAACCTCATGGATCCGCTGCTCCACTCGTGTGATTCCGGAGAGCGGGAGGGAAACCCATTCACTGCCACGCCACGCACTTTCCTTCGTCGCGATAACGAGTTCCTGATCGCGGCGGGCGTTCTCCGCGCCGTACCGAAGAGGCTGCCCGTCGACAACTGCGCGGTACATGCTCTCGAGGATCGCCGCTTTCGCAATATCGTCCGTTCCGGAGATGCCGTAGCGAATGTAGGGATTGACCCATTCAACGACCGGGTCCGTATTCACCCGGACCGCCTGAAGCACACGTTGCCCCTGAATCTCGCGATATACCGATTCGATGGGGAAACGCTCTTCTTCGCCCGAACCGTGGTGATGTCCTTCGCGATACAACACAAGTGAATCACCGGTCAAGTATCCATGCGTGCCGATGATGTCCCAATTACGTTCCCAGACAGGCTTTTTGGGCGGCATTTCGAACAAAAGCTTGAGCCCGCTGGAAAACTCCACACAGGAGCCGTCCCACTGGACCTGCGTCATCATGCCGCCTGCGTACGCAGGCAGCGGCATCACCTCCACCGTTCCACCGAACCCGAGCACGCGAACTGCTTCCTCAGCCAGGATCATTCGAACGCCATTGAAGCCGTGGTAGCTTCCACAGGGATACTTCAGGCGTGCGTGAACAGGTCTTCCGATAATTCCCCTCCGCACGATTTCCTGTTTCAGCTGCTCTTCAGGCCAGAGCCACACGTTCTCCGCGATCTCGATCTTGACGTTATTCTCGCGGCAGGCCTTGATGGTAGCATCCGCACGAGGGAGCGTGATATCAATCGGAATTTCGCTTATGACGTTGCAACCCATCTGCGCAGCCGTTACGCAAATCGCCATGGCAGAATCTGTCGGCGCAAGGCGGAGCACCACATCGGGTCTTGTCTCCTCAATTGCCTTTTCCATATCTGTGTACACGCCGGGAATACCGTATTCTGCAGCCGCTTCCCGGCCGTTCGATTCGTTTGGATCCACGACTGCGCACAGCTCGTACAGATCGTGCAGAGCCTTCACGACGGCGAGGTAGCCTCTGCTCCGGGAGTGTTTGTCGGGGCCCGCGCCGACACATGCCAGACGAAGCTTTGTCACGGTTCTTCCCTCCAAGAAGTCTGGTTCCCGGGATAACCCCGGGTACCGTGTGCCACGGTAAGTTTCCTTCAGTCTGTGCTTCCGTTGACTAATGTGAGCACTCGGCGGTGCAGAACACCGTACGTCTCCCCGTTACCAGGGGCGCCGCCATACCATCACGGTGGCGTCACTCGCGCCCGTTACGATGTGGTTGCCGTCACGCGTAATCAGCAGCGGGCGGATCCAATCGGTATGTCCTCTCAACACTCGCTCCGTCTCGCCGGTGTCCACCCGCCAGACGCGCACAGTCCGGTCCGAACCCGTCGAAACGAGAAACCGCCCGTCCGGACTGAACGCAACCGCGGATACGGCATCGGAATGCCCACGCAGAACGCGCACACATTCTCCGCTCTTGACGTCCCACAGCCGCACCGTGGAGTCGTTGCTGCACGTTGCAAGGATGTTCTCGCGCCGCGAGTGAGCCACCCCCCGGACTGAATCGGAATGCCCGCGAAACACCTGAAGCAGGGACCCGTCGTGCGTGTTCCACAGACGAGTGGTGCCGTCTGCGGAACACGTGAAGACGGTGTCACCCGTTGCGCTGAAAAGGACGCCATTCACCTCCCCTGCGTGCCCCCGGAGGAAACGAACGGCTTCGGTGCCGGCAACGTCCCAGATGGCAACGACCGAATCAAAACCTGCGGACGCAAGGGTTGTCCCGTCATCGCTGTACGCCAGCGCCACCACAAGGCCCCTGTGTCCCTCCAGAGTCCGCAACAAACCACCATTGTCCAGCCGCCAGATGCGAATGAGGCCGTCATCGGACCCAGTTGCGAACTGTGAGCCATCCGGCGCGACGGCAATGCTGAGAGCCCACCCCGGGTGAATGAGGGTGAACACCCGCGACCCGTTGCGCACGTTCCACTGAATAACCTGCCCTCTGCCTGCCGAAAGGATGTATCTGCTGTCCCTCGTGCATGCGAGTGCCATTACGGGGCTGCCATGGCCGGTGAGAGTGTGGACCTGGTCACCGGCAGGCAGGGGTGTCGGTGGAGCAAAGAGAAAAAAGAACCCCACCGCAATGGCACCCGGGTTATTCATCCGTCGAGCACGGAGGTGCCACCGATACAGATCCAGCAACGCAGCACTACCTTCCCACTTTGTTCTGAACGAGTTCCTCGGGTGTTAACGGATCCTTGCTCCGTTTGGCATGGCAACAGCAGGGCCAAGAAGTGCCAGACGGCCCTGATCGTCCGCGGCGAGAATCATTCCCTGAGATTCTATACCCCGGATAATTGCCGGTTCAAGATTCGCAACGACGACGACCTGCCTCCCGAGGAGGTGAGCCGGTTCGAATTGCTCGGCCAGACCTGCGACGAGTTGTCTGGGAGCGGCTTCACCTATGTCCACCTGGAGTCGGAGAAGCTTCCGGGCCCCCGGGACGGGTTCTGAGGAAATGATGGTGCCCACACGAAGGTCAACCCGGCGGAATTCTTCGATGGTTATTGGTGCAGCGCTTTCCACAGGCGCCGGCTCGGGTTTGTCGCTGGTTCCAGATTGAGTCGCGGCCTCACGGCGATGGAGCTCCCGCGTGCGAACCTCTTCGAGGTCAACTCGGGGAAAAAGGGATTGTCCTTCCGCAAGCCGGTGGCCTTCGGCGAACCCGTCCCAGCGTTCTGCCTCTTCCAGAGAAGGCGATGAGGTAAGGCCAAGCTGCCTGCGGAGTTCCGCCATGCGTTCTGGCATCACGGGAGTCAGCAGCACGGACGCGATCCGGATGGAGTCGAGGGCGGATACCAATACTGTCGCCAAACGTTCCGTATCACCGCGTTTTGCAAGCTCCCACGGCTTCATCTGGTCAAAATAACGGTTTGTTGCTCGTATGCAATCGATTACGGTTTCTATCCCCTGCGACATACGGAGTTCATGCCATGCCTCGCGCACGACCGTCAGCGCACCGATCCATTGGTCACGAAGCGCGGTATCTTCAACGCGCGTTTCCGACACACGCGGCACGACGCCGCCGAAAGAACGGAACACCAGCTTCAGCGTCCGCGAGATCAGGTTGCCCAAATCGTTTGCCAGATCACTGTTCTGCCGCGTCGCGATGATTTCCTCACCGATATTCGCATCTTGCCCGTAGGGCATTTCCCGCAACAACGCGTACCGAAAAACGTCCGCGCCGTACCGTTGCGCCATTTCCGCAGGATCAACAGAATTGCCCAGAGACTTGGACATTTTCCGCCCGTCAGCGCCCCGCCAGAAGCCGTGCACGCTGAGGTGGCGGTACGCAGGAATGCCTGCAGCTTTGAGCATGCACGGCCAGTAGATCCCGTGTGGTTTGATGATATCCTTTGCCGTGATGTGTTCGGCTACCGGCCAGTATTTCGCGAATCGCTCCCCGTCCGGCCACCCCAGCGCTGATACGTAATTCACCAGCGCGTCGAACCACACGTACGTGACGAAGTTGCTGTCAAAAGGCAGCTCAATTCCCCAAGAAAGGCGGTTTTTCGGCCGGCTTATGCAAAGATCTTTCAGCGGTTTCCTGAGGAACGCGAGAATCTCGTTGCGATAGCGCTCCGGGCGGATGAACTCCGGGTTCTCTTGAATGTGGGAGATCAGCCAGTCCTGATACGCGCTCATGCGAAAGAAGTAATTCGCTTCGTTCACGAAGCGCGGCGCAACGCCGTGATCAGGGCATTTGCCGTCGACCAGTTCGTCATCATCGAGAAACCGCTCGCAACCGACGCAATAGTTGCCCCCGTACTCGCCGTAATAGATGTCCCCGGATTCAAACACTTTCTGGAGGATCGCTTGCACCACGCGTATGTGGCGCTCCTCCGTTGTGCGGATGAAATCGTCGGGTTCTATGTGGAGTTCAGGCCAGAGTTTGCGGAACTGAGCGCTGACGTCGTCTACCCATTTTTGCGGCGCGATTCCTTTGGATTGCGCGCTCTGCGCGATCTTCTCGCCGTGCTCATCTGTGCCGGTAAGGAAGAACGCGTCCTTCCCCTCAAGACGTGCAAAACGAGTGAGTGCATCTGCTACAACGGTGGTGTACGCATGGCCGAGGTGCGGCGGGCCGTTCACGTAATAAATCGGGGTTGTGATGTAGAATCTGTCCACGGACAACGCATCCTTTCCTTCTGTGTTTCCTCTTTTAACGAAACACACGCAGGCGCTCAAAAGCCAACGGGCGCGCATATTGTTGACCTATTCCGGTGTTTGTCGTAAGATGTATTGTTACATGTTGTAACGAGACTCCCATTGAGGGGCAGAATATGCGGCGTTCCGCGTGGCGGACCACTTGTTTCATACTGATCTCAGGCGGTGTGCTTGTTGGCGCAAATGCGAGCGGCGAAGCCGCCGATTCGTTGCGGATATCGACCCCGGCGGCTGATTCCGTTTCCCCGAAAGCCGGTCTTCGCGACAGCCTCTGGCAGCGTCTCGAATCCGAGTTCCCTGCAGGGCGCATGGCGGGAAGGGGGAAGACAGTCGCGGTTGTTCAGGTCGAGGGGATGATTGACGGGGGCCTTGCCGCATTCATCGGGCGCGCGCTTGATGAAGCGAAAGCAATGCGCGCCGCGGCGTTTGTGATAGAGATGAACACTTACGGGGGACGTGTTGACGCCGCCGACGAAATCAGGACGGCACTCCTGAATACCGACGTCCGAACAATCACGTTCATTCACAACAACGCGGCATCCGCCGGAGCTCTCATTTCCTACGCGACAGATGTCATTGTAATGTCGCCGGGAAGTGCTATTGGCGCGGCCACGCCAGTAGATCAGAGTGGCGCCGTTGCGACCAACAAGGTTGTTTCCTATTTCCGTAGCATCATGGGCGAAACAGCGCGCGCGAAGGGCCGCGACCCGCGTCTCGCGGAAGCCATGGTGGATTCCTCGATCGTTGTCCCTGGCCTGGAAAACGCGCCAAGACCGCTCACGTTGCGCACCGACCAGGCGATCGCGTTCGGTGTTGCCCAGATGCAGGCTGCCTCGCTTGCGGAGGCCCTCCGCTACAACGGTCTCGAGGGCGCCAAAATGGTTCGCCTCGAAACGAACTGGGCGGAACACATCGTCCGGTTCCTCACGCATCCTGTGGTGAGTGGCCTTCTCATGACGGTGGGCGCCCTTGGAGTGATTTACGAACTCACGAGCCCGGGGTTCGGTCTTCCCGGCATTGCCGGCATAACGTGCCTGGTGCTCTTTTTCGGGGCACACTGGATAGTAAGGCTCGCACAGATTGAGGAGCTTCTGCTTTTTGCGGCGGGAGTTGCGTTGATTGTGGCGGAGTTGTTCGTGCCGGGTGGAATACTCGGAATCATCGGCGGCGCGCTCGTGCTGACCGGTCTGTTCCTCAGTCTGGTGGGCAGAATCGATCTCGTGAGCCCCGGCGATCTGACGCATGCGTTCACTTCTATTGGCATGGCCGTCGTGCTGACGTTCATCGGTGCGCTTGTCTTGATCAAGTCCTTTTCACAATTGCCAATGTTCCGAAAGTTGATGCTGGAAAAGAGCCAGAACCCGGGAACTGGTCAGACCGCTTCGGCAGCGGGGCCACAACCGAGCCTTCTCGGTGCCGTAGGCGTTGCCGATTCGCCGCTTCGTCCGGTAGGGCGCGTTGCGATTGGCGGCAAGTACTACGATGCAGTCACTGACGGCGAGCATATCGAAAACGGAGCGTCCGTCAAAGTAGTGGAAGTGGATGGTCTCCGGGGTCTTGTTGTTCGAAGGGTGTAATTGTCAGCCTCGCGGAAGGCGGAAGGCGCGGAAATGGTTGTTACGTGGGCATTTGTGATAGCTCTTGCGCTCCTCGGCTTTGTGTTGCTCATGCTTGAACTGCTCGTGATTCCGGGGTTCGGAATCACGGGGATCGCCGCGATTGCCGCAATTCTCGGGGCGGTATGGTACGCGAATCTCCATCTCGGAACATGGCAGGCGGTGGTGGTTTTTTGCGTGACATTGTTGGGATCGGTACTGATGATCTCCCGCACTGCCCGGACGGGTGGCATGAAGCAACTCCGAAATCCGTCCGTTTCTCCCGGCAAGGTGTGGGATGAAACCAAAGCGCGCGAATTACTGCCGCAGGTCGGTGCGCGGGGAGTGGCCGTAACGAAGTTGCGGCCAGCGGGGATCGTGCAGATAGGGGACAGAAGGTACGACGTGACAGTCCTGGGCCCCATCGCCGAGGCGGGACAAGCAGTGGAGGTTGTTCAGATAGAAGGGAACCACATAAAGGTGAAAGCCCTGTGAGTTTTCCCGTTAACGGTTTCGAAAAGTGCCAGCGGCGCGGGGTCATCGCCGCGTAGACCAGAAAGGGATTGCAATGTACGATCAGACGCTCCTTGTGGCGGTCGGCGTGTTCGCAGTAATCGTTTTCCTCATCCTGTTCACGTATTTCATTCCGGTGCGGCTGTGGATCGAAGCGCAGTTTGCGAATGTTCCGGTCAAGATTTCCACGCTCATCGGCATGCGTCTGCGGAATGTGCCTCCCGCGCGAATTGTCCTTTCGCTGATTACTTCGACGAAAGCCGGGCTCAATCTGCAGATCGACGAACTGGAAGCGCATTATCTGGCGCGAGGAAATGTCCAACTTGTGGTGGCCGCACTGATTTCGGCGAACAAGGCCGGCATCGAGCTTCCATTTGCACGCGCTGCCGCGATCGATCTTGCAGGCAGGAACGTGCTCGAAGCAGTCAAGATGAGCATCACACCAAAGGTGATCGATTGTCCTGATCCCTCCCGCGGCAGATCCACAATCGATGCCGTGGCGATGGATGGCATTCAGCTCAAAGCAAAGGCCCGCGTCACGGTGCGCACCAACCTCGATCGGCTCGTTGGTGGCGCGGGAGAAGAGACGATTATCGCCCGTGTTGGAGAAGGGATCGTAAGTGCAATCGGTTCGGCATCCAGCCACAAGCAGGTGCTGGAGAACCCGGATGTGATTTCCAAGAAGGTGATGGAGAAGGGGCTGGATTCCGGAACCGCGTTTGAAATTCTTTCCATCGACATCGCGGACGTGGATGTCGGGGACAACATCGGCGCGAAATTGCAGAGCGATCAGGCAGAAGCTGACAAGCGGATTGCGCAGGCAAAAGCCGAGGAGCGCCGGGTGATGGCGGTTGCGCTGGAACAGGAGATGAAAGCGAGAACACAGGAAATGCAGGCGAAGCTGGTGGAAGCTGAAGCTCAGATTCCTCTGGCGATGGCGGAAGCGTTCAGCAAGGGACACATCGGCGTCATGGACTACTACAGAATGAAAAACATTCTGTCGGACACCGAGATGAGATCCGCCATTGCGCGCGAAGGCATCTCCCCGCAAGGCGGGGATAACCCGCCGGCAAGGAGCTGAGCGTGGATTTCTCGTGGCTGATCATCTTCATCATCATCAGCATTGCCTCCACGCTCCTGAGCAAACGAAAGGAGAAACAGGAGGCAGAACGGCGCGCGCGGGAACAGGCGGGGAAGCCCCCGAAACCATCGCCCGCGGCCGGTCCGCCTCCCGTGGCTCCGGGGCCTTTCGGCCCTCTCTGGAAACCCGCGCCACCGGAACCGCCTTCTCGACCACAACCGGTCCCTGCAATGGCCACGGACGAAGAGGACGCCGAGAAGGAGCGCCCGGAGCCACAGCCAGTGGTCCCGGCACGCCCCCTTTTCAAGGAGATGCAGAGGGAACTGGACGAACGGGCGGCGAGAACTGCTTCGGTACCGAGTCAGGAGCCGGTGTTTGTGCCGGAAAATTGGAAACGGGAGGCTCGACCACGGCCGGTTCAGAAGGTGTTTGCAGCCGATATCGACGCGCACGAAGGAGAGAGTTTCTCGCGGCGTGTCGTTGCGGATGCTGCGCCATCCGCTCCCGTCCACCGCGCAAAACGCTTTGGAATCGGCCGCGGGGACCTCAAGCGAGCAGTCGTTATGGCGGAAATACTGGACAAACCCCTCGCGCTGCGTGACTCAATTCCGCGTGAGACGCAGTTCTGATCTGTTTTCGCCGGGAGTTGGCAATCCCGAGACGGTTGACCGTCGAAAGGACGCGTGACTACCTTAATACTTCGCCATCCCGGCATCTTTTCCGAGGCAAACGGAAAGGCGGGGAAGGCAGCGATCGTTCAGAAGCCGAAGTGGTGGAATTGGTAGACGCGCCGGACTCAAAATCCGGTGTCCGCGAGGACGTGTGGGTTCGATTCCCACCTTCGGCATATCTTCGGGCTCGTGAGTTGACACGAGCCCTTTTTCGTTGCAGACGTGTTTGAAGGGTGGACGGCATCATAAATCCGACGCGGGACCGGCCGACGGACTCGCGGCGGGCCGATTCCTCGAGCGGAATACATGGAGACGAAATCATGGTGGGGAAGGATTGGACCGTCTGGGGTGTAGCGGAGTTGAGTTGCTGGATTCTGCATCGTCCCGAGCGATGGACGACAGGGCACGACGCAGAGGATTGCATCGACGCCCACATCAATATGGGCATCACGCACATCGCATGGGATCTCGGCAGGAGCGTGCTGCAATACCATAGCGATCTGCCGGACGCGACGTGTTATGGGGTCGGCAAGCACTACGACGAGTTCTACCCCCAGGCGAGCGCCCAACACAAAGCCGACATGCAGGCGTGTCACGACCGGTGCCAGCTTCGGGTGGCGTTGATGTACGGCAAGGAGAAGGGCTGCACGATCTACGGCAGGTTGTGCATGAACCGGCACTACCACCCCGGAAGTTCGGGCAAGTCGCGTTTCTCGCTTCTTCATCCAGAATGGCACGAGATCGGAAAGGACGGGTGGCTGGATACCTCGCGCATGTGTTACGGGATCCCCGAATACCGCCGCGAACGCATTGCCATTCTCAAAGAGGCGATGGAGATCGGTTTGGACGGCCTGATGCTCGATTTCGTCCGCCAGCCGCCGGCGCTGCGGTACCACCCCGCGCTGGTGAACCGTTACCGCGAACTTACCGGCAAGGATGCGCGGTTCCTGGATCCATCAGCCAAGGCAGAAGTGCTTGATTGGTGCCGGTTCCGGGCGGGGTACGTGACAGACCTGTTGAGAGAGCTGAAAACGGCGCTCGATCCGTTCCGGCACAAATGGGGCAAACGGGTGCCGGTTCAGGTCCGAATTCCGAACGACGGGTTTGAAGCGAACATGATTGCCGGCTTCGACGTCCTCACGTGGTGTGAAGAGGGTCTGGTGGACGAGCTTTCCCTGAGCGAACTCCACTGGCTGCCTGGCTACACCGACTGGGACGACAAGCCCTATATTGCTCTCGGGAAGGCGCACTCTATCCCGGTGTTCGGCAGCAGCAACTGCCTGCCCGTGCAGAGGGGCGGTTGGGGCGGCAAGATCAACCCGTTCGGCATCAACCCTCTGGTGCTGGCGCGCCGGGTTCTGAAAAGCATGGAGGATGGTGCCGATGGGACGTGCCTTTACCAGAGCGATACGGGAGCGTTCCTGCCGGGGGTTTCCGAAGCGATTGCCGCGTTTGGCTCTGAAGAAACGCTGCGCCGGTATATGAACGATCCCGCGATCATCGCCGCCAACCCCGTGACGGAACAAAACCAGGAATACGGGATCGACAACCATTCCGACAGCCGCGAGAACCTCGCAAAGCGAATCGAAGCCAGCAGCGATGCCGCGTGGCTGTGATTCGGGTGCTGACGGGATAGGTGCGCCCGAATGAGCGCGTTTTTCAGCTTCCCGAGGCAGTAACTGCTCTCAAGCGTACGTCTGCGCCAGCTACGGGTGTCACCTCGCGGTAATGCGCACCGAGGGGTGATTCTGATACCTGCGATGCCCCGGATACCTTGAGATCCGTCACACGGAACGGGAACTGGAACACGATCGGGCCGTCAGTTCTGCTCTGGAAGTGAACGTCCACCACGCCGGCATCCAAGTCCCACTGTATGGAAACGAGCCCCCCGCCGCGGCACGCAATCCGGGAGGCGCTGCCAGACCGCCATGAGTTCGGCAACGCCGGCAGGACTTTGATCATCCCGGGCACCGAGAACACCAGCATTTCGAGAACCGCAGCCGAGATACCCAAATTGGCGTCTATCTGGAACGGCGGCTGCGACCCGAACCACCCCACGGTTAACCCCTGTTGCCGCCAGTCGTTGTGGTACGTGAAAAGGTTTGGTCCCACCACCGATCTGCACAGGTTTTCAAGGCAATCGAGCGCCCGGTCTCCATTGCCCAACCGGGCATATATGTTCGCCATGTGGGCATACGACCACCCGCTCTGTGACGACAAGCCGATCACCAGCCGCTTTTCCACGGCCACGCGGCACGCTTCGAAAAGCTCCGGAGACGTCTCCTTCGTCACCTCAAGCCCGGGGAACAACGGGTAGATGTGTGAGAGGTGGCGGTGGTGGTAGTTATCGGGCAGATCGGGGTGGATCCACTCCCGAATTGCGCCATCCTTGTTCGTCTCATACGCAGGGAGCTTTTCCAGCAACTTCCGCCAACGCGCGATGCCTTCGCATTCCACGTCCATCAGTTCGCACGCGGAACACAGGTTCGTCAACAGCTCCCTCGCGACCGCCACGTCCATCGTCGCGTTGATCTGCGCATGCGATGCGCCCGGCCTTTCGGGGATGTTTTCCGGCGAGAGTGAGGGCGAGAACACGAGCCTGCCGTCTGGGCCCTCGAAAAGGAAGTCCTCGTAGAACAGCGCCACTTCCTTCATGAACGGAATGGCGCGGCGCAGGAGGAACTCTCTGTCCCCGGTGAACACCCAGTAGTCGAAGAAGTGCTGCGCTATCCAGCCTGCGCCGGCAGTCCAGTTGGCCCACACGTCAGTGTAGAGCATCCCGTCGGTCGTCTGGCAGATTGGCAACAGGATTCCGCGGCACCCGTAGACTTTCCGCGCGTTCTCCCGGTAGTCCGGCACCATGGACTCGAAATAGGAAAAGAACGGTTCCAGTGTCTCGGGCAGGCTCCCGGGCAGCGCCTGCCAGTAGTTCATCTGGATGTTCTCATCGTTGTGAAAATCGGATTGCCAGGGAGGATTCCATTCACCGTTCCAGATGCCCTGCAGATTCGCCGGCAGGCCTCCGGGTCGAGAGCTGCTGATGAGCAGGTACCTGCCGAAATCGAACATGGTTTCGATGAGGTGCACCGGTACGGTGCCGTCGTAGGCATCCAGGAGCAGTTCCTCGGTGGAGCGCTCATCCGGCGCGGTGTCAAGCGTGATGTCGGTCCGGAGAAACAGGGGACGATGGAGCTCCACGTGGCGTTGCTTGAGGGCTTCATACGATTCAGGAAGCGCCGCAATTCGCGACCTGGCTTCCGGGATTGCTGCTCCCGCCATTTCGTTGGTAAACAGCCCAACCCGAAAGAGCACTTCTGCGGCGTCTGTGAACGTGATGACGTTCTCTGTGACTGAGGCGGTTCCGCCAGAAATGTCGACCCGGGCTATTCCGCCGAACTGGTTCCCTTCGGGGTACAGATCCTTTTCCGCGTGGGTCCCCACAAACGTCAACCATCCGTCCTCGGCGGAGGAATTGAATGTCACCGACGGTGGCGCAGAGGGCGTGCTCTCGTGAGGCACGAGCGCAACGCTGCCCGAAAAGTGTCTCTCACCGCGAATCCTGTATACTACCACATCGTCCGCGCGCGACACGAACAGGTCCCTTTGGAAGGCACAGCCGCCATCTTCCCATTCCACCCGGACTTCGCCGGTTTCAAAATCGAGGGACCGGCGGTATCGTCGGAACGCCTCACGAGTCGGCATTCGGAGCGCGAGATCGAAGGCTGGATGGTACGGCGCCGGGCGCCGGTGCGGGTACCCCGCCTCCTCGAGTCGCTTGCTGAGAAAAAGCTGTGCATCCTGGTATCGTCCCTGTTTCAGCAGTCTTCGCAATTCGGGAAGATGGGCTGAAACGTCGGGAAGCTCCGGTTTTGGAATCCGCAACCAGAGATGTTCGTGATTGAAAAGGATGCGTTCTTCCGCGATTGATCCGTAGACGAGGGCCCCGATGTAGCCGTTTCCCGAAGGGAACGCATCCTGCCAGCGAATTGCCGGTTGCCGCGAGACGATCGAATGCCTGGATGTTGCCATGGAAATCCCTTTCCGACAATCTACGGGCGCCTGAGCGACGCGTACGCCGAAAGAGCCCGCTTGCGTGCTTCTTCGTGGTGAATGATGGGGGAGGGATACGTGGAACCGAGTTTCACGCCAGCGGCGCGGAGTTCACCCGCCGGTGCCTCCCATGGCCTGTGGATGAACCTGTCGGACACTCCCGCAAGTTCCGGTATCCAGCGGCGGACGTACTCGCCCTTCGGATCGAATTTCTCGCCCTGCAGTACCGGGTTGAAGATTCGGTAATACGGGGCAGCATCCGCACCGCACCCGGCCCCCCATTGCCAGCCAAGCGTGTTGTTCGCGAGATCAGCATCCACCAGGGTTTCCCAGAACCAGCGAGCGCCGAGCGTCCAGTTCAGGAGAAGGTCTTTGGTGAGAAACGATGCAGTAACCATGCGCACGCGATTGTGCTGCCATCCTGTTGCCCAAAGCTCTCTCATCCCCGCATCGACAAACGGAAACCCGGTTGCGCCGGTTTGCCAGGCGCGCAGGGCTGCAGTGTCTTCGTTCCAGGGGAACCGATTGTATTCTGTTTTCAGGGGATGATCCGCGGTGTGCGGGAAATGAAAGAGCAGGTGAGACGCGAATTCCCGCCAGCAGAGCTGACGGAGGAAGTGCTCCGCGTTCATCGCAAATGCGTGGTGCCATACCGTGTGCGGGCTGATTTCGCCGAAATGGAGGTACGCCGAGAGGCGAGACGTCCCGTGAATACCCGGGAATTCCCTGTCCGTCTTGTACGCATCTATGCGCGCAGCCAGGAACTCGTCGAGCATTTTCTGCGCGGTTGGTTCACCCGGCTTCCATACGGCGCGAATTCCTTCCGTGCGATCCGGCGTGGGAATCAGGCCAAGTTCGTCGAGCGAACGTGAACGGAGCGGTACTTCGGGAAACGGTATCCGCGCAGGCGAGGGCAGAGGTTCTCGTGGCGGTTTCTCCGCACGGCACGCGTTCCAGAACGGAGTGAATACGAGGAATGGTTTGCCCTCTCGTGTCCGGATATTGTCGGGCGAAAAAAGAAACGCCGACCGGTAGACTTTGACCGAAATTCCCGCGCGCCGAAGCTGGCGCTCCAATTCGGCGTCGGTTTCCCGTCCATCCGGCTCCCTTGTGGAATTCCATACGACCGTGTCTGCCCCTGTTTCCGCCGCAAGGGTGGCCAGAGCCAGACCCGGATTCCCATCGCGAATGACCAGCCGCGCTCCCTTCTGCCGGAGCGACGCGTCCAGCGAGACCAGGGATTCGTGTAACCACCACTTGCTGGCCCTTCCCTGCGCCCAGGGGATTTCTCGTGGCGCGTTCCACACGAAAACCGGCAAAACCGATTTTCCGGTGGACCCGGCGAAGTGGAGGGCCGGGTTGTCGTTGAGGCGCAAATCAGACCGGAACCATACCATCACAAGGCCAGCAGGCACAGCTCACACCTCCGGACTCACGCGCGTTGCGGCCGACGTGTTTCTGACGGTGGCTGAAGCGATCTGGCGGATCATCAACAGGAATACACTCGCTGTCAGGGCCAGATCACACAGAATCATCACCATCGTGATAACGGCGCCCCTCTGTTCGAAAACCTGCCCGATCAACCATGGAACGCACATCCCTCCCGCGCTTGCCCCGATGAAAAACCAGCTGGTTACCCGACCATTCAGAACCATTCGCTGCTCCGCAAGATTCACTGTAGTCGGGAACAGGGAAGCTAACGAGAGCCCGACCACGAACGTACCTGCCCACACCACGATGGTTGATGTCTGCCAGATTAGTATGGCGCTGACCCCGCAAATCGAGGCTGCGAGGTCGGTTACGAGGATCGTGCGCGGAGCGACCTTTGCGCTGATTGGGATTGCCAGAAGTCGGCCGAGGGTGAACGAGCCCCAGAACACCGACGTAAGGTATGCCGCACCCGTGGCAGTGGCAAGTTTCAGGGAAAGCGCGTACGTATAGATCCAGCCCGCGAAACCGGCTTCGGCTCCGACGTACAGAAAGAAGAAAAGGACGATCAGGCCGAGAAGCCGATCGTTCCTTTCTCCGGGTACGCTCGCGTCCGCGGGCTTGCGAATCACGGGGCTCGGGACGCTGAGAATCCACACTGCTGGAAGCCACGCCACTCCTCCCAAGACCCAGTATGCCCAGCGGATGCCTCCGGTGATACCGATCACCTGCGCGATCACGATCGGTGCGGCGAATGCGCCGAGCCCGAAACAGAAGTGCAGGCCATTCATGAACGGTCCGACCCTGGCTCCGTGTTGCCACACGAGCATCGCATTTCCGCCGACGTCCAGAAAACCCTCACCGAATCCGAGGCCGACCATAGCGATGGTGAGAAGCCAGATTGCGGGCATGATGGGAACAGCGAGGGCCATCAGTGCCATGAATACGACGGCACCCGCCAGTATCGGGTGTCCGGGGTACCGATCGTACGCATGCCCGGCGGAGAACGAACCGGCGAGATACCCCAGCGATCGCGCCGAGAAGAGGTAACTGATTGCGCGGAGGGTGCTCCCGGTCTGTTCGGCGAGCCCGGGTAATGTCGGCCCGACTGCCGCAGTCATCAACCCCATTGCGACGAACGCCCCGTAATACCCTGCCGTTGCAGCCAGCGGACGGGTTGATCGGGACGAAGCCGAGCACATGGGAACGCCTGCAGAAGGAAGGAGGTGACACGAAAACGGAGGAGAAAAGAAAACATCTTCAGCCGGGCAATCCAACTGGCGGCACCCGGGAGCGCTTCAGGCGCCGCGAAAGGCGGTCTGCTAAAAGGCATTCACGAACGGGGAACCGCAGGGGGTTCCCGCAAAAAGCAAGCGAGGACGGCCCGTAAGACCGTCCTCGCTGGCTTCTCTGCTTGTTGGCTTACACGTCATTTGTTCGCGGGAATTGGAGGCAACTCGTGAAGCGCCTTGTCGATTTCCTCCTGTGGGAGGGGGAAGTTCTTCAGCTTGCCCTGATGGTAATCGTCATACGCAGCGAGGTCGAGGAATCCGTGGCCGCTGAGACCTATCAGGATAACACGCTCCTTCCCTTCCTGGCGTGCCTTGTCTGCCTCTACCACCGCACCAGCAAGGGCATGCGCCGATTCTGGAGCCGGAATAATCCCCTCCGACCGAGCGAACAACTCGGCGGCCTGGAAGACCGGCAACTGATCCACAGCCACTGCGTCCACGAGTTTTTCGTTGACAAGCTGGCTGAGAAGCGGGGCGTCGCCGTGGTAGCGGAGCCCCCCGGCGTGAATTCCCGGGGGCATGAATCCATGGCCCAGGGTGTACATGAGCATCAAGGGTGTCATACCGACACTGTCGCCGAAGTCGTACTTGTAAAGGCCCCTTGTCAGCGTCGGGCAACTCGTCGGTTCGCACGCCACAGCCCGAACTTGCTTCCCGTTGATTTTGTCGCGCACGAATGGGAATGAAAGCCCGGAGAAGTTGCTGCCACCGCCGACGCAACCGATTACTACGTCAGGGTACAGACCGGCTTTCGCCAGTTGCAGCTTCGCTTCCTGGCCGATGACCGTCTGGTGGAGGCATACGTGGTTCAACACGCTCCCCAGGCTGTATTTGGTGTCCTTGCTGGTGACGGTGTCTTCCACTGCCTCGCTGATGGCCAGACCGAGGCTTCCGTTCGAATTCGGGTCTTTGGCAAGGGCTTCCCGACCCGCCTTCGTGTTGTTGGATGGGCTCGCATGCACTTTCGCGCCGAAGGTTTCCATAACGATTCTGCGGTAAGGTTTCTGATTGTAGCTTACGCGAACCATGTACACGACGCATTCCAGGCCAAAGAAATTGCACGCCATGGCCAGGGCGCTGCCCCACTGCCCGGCTCCTGTTTCCGTGGTTATGCGTTTTGTTCCCGCCTGTTTGTTGTAATACACCTGTGCGATGGCGGAATTCAGTTTGTGGCTGCCTGCCGGGCTCGCGCCCTCATATTTGTAGAAAATCTTCGCAGGCGTCTTGAGCGCTTTTTCGAACCGGAATGCCCGGATCAGAGGGGTTGGGCGATACATCCTGTAAAAGGACAAAACCTCCTCAGGAATGGCGATCTCCCGTTCGGCACTGATTTCCTGCTCGATGATGTTCATCGGGAATATGGCGCTGAAAGCCTCCGGGGGAACCGGTTCGCCCGTTGCAGGGTGGCGAGGTGGCGCCGGCTTGTTTGGCATGTCGGCGACGATGTTATACCAGTGCCGCGGCATCTCGGCCTCGCTCAGGTAGATTTTGACTTCTTCCATTCTGCGTTCCTCCACTTTTTTGTGTGGTGTGGCGGCGCCGCAAAGGCCCCGCGCGGTTGATGTTCTTATGATCGCAATTCGCTTCTACCGAACAACTCATGCATGTGACGGACAAGGTGATCCTGTGAAACCTGGGCTGCGCGCATGAGTGACTCTCCAACGAGGATACCGTGTACACCTGCCTGCCTGAGCAGGGCGGCGTCCTTGCCGGAGTGAATCCCACTTTCGCTGATCACGGCGATGTCTTCGGGGACCAGCGGCGCGAGCGAAAGGGTCGTTTGGATGGTAGTTTCGAAAGTTTTGAGGTCTCGGTTGTTGATGCCGATGATGCTGGCGCCTGCGCCGCACGCCCTTTCGATTTCTTCTTCGGAATGGGTTTCCACGATCGCGGAGAGCCCGACGGTTCGCGCCAGGGCAAGAAAGTCTCTCAACTGGTAATCGTCTAGTGCTGCTACGATGAGCAGTATTGCGTCGGCCCCGATAGCCCGGGCTTCGTAGATCTGGTACGAGCTCACGGTGAAGTCTTTCCGAAGTACCGGGATGGTGGTTGTCTGCCTGATCGCGGAAAGATCGTCATCTGACCCGTGGAAAAACTCCGAACTGGTCAAAACGCTGAGAGCTGTTGCGCCTGCCAGTTGATACGCGTGCGCGGTTTCTGCAGGCGACGCCTCCCGGGCGATGGACCCTCGTGACGGCGAAGCCCGTTTGAACTCGGCGATGATCGCAAACCCCGCGCGCCTGATGACCGACTCAAAAGAAAGGGCAGCAGGCATGTCGTGAACTTTTCGGATTATCTCACGTTCCGGAACTCGAGATTTGCGGCATTCGACTTCGGCTATCATCGCTCCCACCATCCGTTCCAGCATGGATCGATTGTCAGGCATTTGTGAAATCCACGAGGTTTCGCAGCACAGACTGTGCGCGCCCGGTGTCGATTGATTCCTCTGCACGCAGGATGCCTTCCCTCAGGGTTTCCGCCAGTCCTCCTGCAACAATCGCCGCACCCGCGTTCAGGGTAACGATATCCCGGTGCGGCCCTTTTGCTCCTGCCAGAACGGCGCGAGTGATTTCAACATTTGTTGAGGTGTCACCACCGCGAATATCCCCCAGAGTCGCCAGAGGTATTCCCAGCTCCTCCGGTTTGATTTCGGAGAAGCTCGTTGCACCGTTCCTGACTTCCGCGACCTTCGTACTCCCTGTCGTTGTGATTTCGTCCAATCCGTCCGAACCGTGAACGACAAACGTGTGCTCCGTTCCGAGAAGAGCCGCTGCTCTGGCGACGAGTTCCACCATGTCCGCACGGTACACGCCGATGATTTGCCGTGAAGCCCCCGCAGGGTTTGTCAACGGGCCAAGCATGTTGAACACGGTAGGCGTTGGAGCAAGCTGACGGCGGACCTCAAGAGCATATTTCATCGCCGAATGGAACACCGGAGCGAAGAGGAATCCGATACCTGTTTCGTCGAGACACGCGCCCACCCGCTCCGGGGTAAGATCAATCCGAACGCCGAGGCCACTGAGGAGATCGGCCGAGCCACACCTGCTGGTGATGGAACGATTGCCATGTTTTGCCACGGGAAGGCCAGCCCCCGCAACCACAAATGCTGCCGTCGTCGAGATGTTGAACGTGCCCGATCGATCTCCGCCGGTTCCGCACGTATCCACGAGAACACCATGCTGCGTTGGGATTTTAGTCGCTTTGAGGCGCATCGCATCCGCGGCGCCGGCGACCTCTTCCACCGTTTCGCCCTTGGTACGAAGCCCTATCAGAAATCCCGCAATCTGAACCTCGGTGGCCTCACCCGACATCACCTGAGTCATCGCGTCCGAGGTTTCAGCCCGGGTAAGGTCTGTCCGACTGGCAAGTCTCTGAATCGCTTCTGAAACCGTCATTTCGCTTCCGCCTTCTGCCGGGACTCTGTGAGTACTGCGACGAGTTCCTTCGGCGAGGACACGACGACGTCTATGCTGCCGGGTGCAATCTCGCTTTCGGACATGTATCCCCACGTCACGAACACCGTCCGCACACCGGCAGCGCGACCCGCGCTCATGTCGTTATCCGTATCTCCGACCATTGCCGTTCTCCCAGGCGGGCACCCTCGTCCGACGCGCTCAATGAGGAAATGGAGAACGTCAGGCTCCGGTTTCGGCCGCGGCACAGCCTCAGGCCCGACGACTTCGGCGAAGTACGGCATGAGCCCCAACCCTCTCACTATTTGCCGCGTCTGCTCCTGAGGTTTGTTACTTGCCACTGCCATTGTAAGGCCCGTGGCACGTAAGTCGTCCAACATCTCGACAATTCCCGGGAAGGGTCTCGTGAGCACCGTGTTGCTCGTTACGTAATAGCTCCTGTAACGGTCGACGATCTTTTCGGCAAGTGGTAAGGCTTCTTCATTGGGAACGATGGCACGGTGAAATGCCGTGCCACCGGGCCCGATCGCTTTCAGGAGTTTCTCCCGTGGCACGGGTGGCAACCCAAAATCCGCCATCGCCCGATTCAGGCAACGCCCGATGTCAGGTGCCGTGTCGCAGAGCGTTCCATCGAGATCGAAAACAACGAGATCGAATTGGTGTGCCATGCGTTGTCCTTAACGGTTCGGAAGAGAAAGGAAATTGGCCAGTATCGCTTTTCCCTCGGTTGTCAGAATGCTCTCTGGATGGAATTGGACTCCCTCGATGGCACACTGACGGTGCCGCAGTCCCATGATCACACCGTCCGTTTCCGCGCTGATTTCGAGACACTCCGGGAGCGTCGTCGGGTCCACTACCAGCGAATGATAACGGGTTCCCGTGAAAGGGTTCGGTATGTTGCGAAATACGCCCTTTCCGTCATGAGAGATCTCGGACGTTTTGCCGTGCATCAGTTGTGGCGCACGAACTATTCGTCCTCCGAATGCCTGGCCGATGACTTCGTGTCCGAGACAAACGCCGAGAACAGGCAGTGTCCCGGCAAGCGCTCTCACGAGTTCGAGGCAGATGCCAGCCTCGTTCGGTGTACAGGGGCCTGGAGACAACACGATCCTCTCGGGGTGGAGTGACTCAACGTCGTTCACGGTGATCGAGTCGTTTCGCAGTACCACGGTCTCTGCACCAAGTTCGCCGAGGTACTGAACGAGATTGTAAGTGAACGAGTCATAGTTATCGATGATGAGAACCATATTAAGCTGTCCCCGAGCGGGTTCGCGTATTTCGTAAACTGATAAGATATCTTATGTCATGTATCGCCATGCGAAAGGTTCAACGCATTTCTGCCATCTCAATTGCGCTGATCATTGCGCGTGATTTGTTGAGTGTTTCCTCATACTCGGAGGAAGCATCGCTGTCGGCGACAATACCGGCTCCCGCCTGGATGAACGCGACTCCGTTTTTGACCAGTACCGTTCTGATAGCGATGCACGTATCAAGGTTGCCTGCGAAATCAAAGTACCCGATGGCGCCGCCGTACACTCCGCGGCGAGTAGGCTCCAGGTCGTCGATGATCTCCATCGCCCGCACTTTCGGAGCACCCGACAGGGTGCCGGCGGGAAAGCAGGAGAAAAACGCATCCAATCGATCCTGGTCCTCCCGAAGGCGCCCATTGATGTGGGAGACGAGGTGCATCACGTGGCTGTACCGTTCCACCACCATGAATTCCGACACCCTCACGGTCCCTGGGATTGCCACCTTTCCCACGTCGTTTCTCCCGAGGTCCACGAGCATGATGTGCTCGGATCGTTCCTTTGGGTCGGCGCGGAGTTCGTCTTCGAGATGTCTGTCTTCATCTTCGGTGGCACCGCGTCGCCGCGTGCCCGCAATCGGTCGAACATGAACGACGCCGGCTTCGACTCGGCACAGCAACTCAGGGGAGGCGCCGAGGATTTCGGTGTCGTCCAGCGCAAGGAAAAACATGTACGGAGAGGGGTTGACAATCCGGAGCCTGCGGTAGATGTCAAATGCTCCAGAAGCGATCTTCACGCGGAAGCGTTGAGCCAGAACAACCTGAATGATGTCGCCGGCACGTATGAATTCCTTCGCGACTTCGACCGCGCGTTCGAACTGCTCGCGAGTCATGTTGGCGGATAGTTCTGAAATCCCGGTTCCCCGAACGGGCCGCGGGTTCACGGGGTATGCAAGGAGCTTTTCGAGGTGAGCGATTTTTCGGACCGCAGCGTCATACTGCACGCGCAATTCCGACTCGTCATCCGTCAACCGCACGTTCGACACCAGGATGATCTGGTGGGCGACGGAGTCGAACACCAGAACGGTGTCGTAGAACAGAAAGACCGCATCATCGAGCCCGATGTCATCCGTCCCGGAATCCGAGATCTTTTCAACCCATCTCACGGCGTCGTACGCGAAATACCCCACCGCGCCTCCTGAAAAGCGCGGCAGACCCTCAAGCGGAATCCCGCGGTGCTGGTGGAGCAACTCGCGGAGATGGGAGATCGGGTTACCGTCCCTTACGTCGTTGGTATTGGAACGTCGGTCATGTGCTTCCGATCGGGTGCCGGATGCAGAGAACTTGAGAAAGGGATCCACGCCGAGGAAGCTGTAGCGTGCGTATTTTTCCGCGCCTTCGACACTTTCCAGCAAGAAAGAGTACCTATCCTCCGCGCGGATCTTCATGTACGCGGATACCGGCGTCTCAGTGTCCGCGAGTATTCGGCGGTGCACCGGGAGCATTGCGCCGGCATTCACCAGTCTCTTCGCTTCCTCAAAACTCGGCGCGATTTCTGATTCCGACATGGGTCACACGCTTCGAAATTCGTACAACAAAAAAGGCTGTGAGCGACGTGTGCGCTCACAGCCCGAAACCATTGCCCTGTACAGAGGTCAGGTTACCGCACACGTCTCCTTATGAAAGCGGCGCCAATACCAGCGCTGTGCATCCATGGGGAACGAGACGTGCATCGATACCTTCGTTCTGAAGCAGGTGGAAATTGATGATAGGGCTCCGACAGTCTTCCGTCAAGGGCGGCGCAGAAAAAAAGCCGTTACCGTGTTTGGCGGCGAGTGATTTCCCGGTGCGCCGTTCACCGCGGCGCCACCATATTCCCGCCGCAGTTGGTCCCTTACCGCAACCACCGCGCGATAATGTTCACAAGCGCCGTTGCCACAATGCTTATGAGCAGCATGGTCGCAAGAGGTACGTATACCGTGACGGGCCCTTTTTCCCACATGAGATCGCCGGGCAATCTCCCCAACCAGGGGATTTTCGGTGAGACCATGAAGGCGAGCCCGACGATCACCAGGATCACTCCTGCGACCACTATCCATTTGCCCAGATCGCTCACCCGATGTCAACCTCCGTCGCGAAGTCAGCTCAGGTCCGGCTTCACTCGCCAATTCGCCTCACGCGCCAGATGATCTGCAGGCGGTGCCCTTCGCAATCGTTGAAAAATGCGATGCGTGTCTTTCCGAAGAATGGATTGGTCAGTTCAGGTTCCAGAACCACCCCTTTTGCACTCAGATCCGCGCAGGCCCTGTCAAAATCATCCACCCAGATGGCAAGATGATTTGCGTTGGCGTCTACCGTGTTCCCATCTTCAAGCGGGGGCACGATTTCGATCGCCATGCCTTTGGAATCCTGTAAGAAAAACGCTTTCGGTTCATTTTCACTTTCGTACACGATTTTGAATCCCAGGACGCGTTCATACCAATTTGCCAGCGTGCGAGTGTCTTTCGCCGCAAGAGCAACGTGTTCCATCGAATACATGCCTGTTTCCCTTTCCGAGATTGATGTCCAGACGACTCCATCTCCGAATATACCCAGCGACCAGATTTTCGGCCAAAACCCTGTTTCACCTTGCCTTCGCGGTGACGGGATGAATCGCGTATTATCTTAGCGGAAGTAGCGCTTACGCGTACCTCTGCGTGGTGAAATCTTTCCGGGAGCAGATCAATGTGCGACACCTGGCAAAGGCATTCGAGCGATGCCCAACCAACGGACGCGTCGGGCGGCGGGAGCTTCATTCCGTCCGATGAACAGCAGAATGGGCCAAAGCGACTCCCGGATTCTGCGGTGTGTTTCGCGCTCCTCGAGTCCTATCCCACGGGCGTTGTGGTGGTGAACCAATCGGGCGTAATCGTTGCGGCAAACGCAGAGGCCGCGCGGTTTCTCAAAGGCGTGCATCTGGACGTCACCGGAACATCGTTTCTTGATTTTCTGAGCGCGGAATCATGGCAGGGGTTTGAACGCACGGCGAAAACACTCGTTGACGCGGGGCAGGACAGGGCCCGGTTTCCCGTGAGAGGCGCCAACGGAGTTATCCATGTGTTCGAGGCGGTCTCGAAATACCCGACGACGTCGGACGGAAATGACACCGTTTTGATTCTGCGGGACACCACTGACTACGACATGACTTTGGCAGCGAACGCTGAGGATCGGTTGCGGATACTTTCCCGTGCCGTCGAACAGAGCCAGACGGTGGTGTTGATTACGGACGCGGAAGGAACAATCGAGTACACAAACGAAGCATTCACAGCAATTTCCGGCTATTCGGCGGAGGAAGCAAGAGGCAAGAACCCCCGGATACTCAAATCCGGGCACACAACGGAAGCAGAATACCGCCACCTCTGGGACACTATCCGCTCAGGAGAGACGTGGTACGGAACGTTCTACAACCGAAGGAAAAACGGAACGTTCTACTGGGAAGCCGCCAAAATATCGCCGGTCCGAAACAATGAAGGTGTAATCACGCACTTCATTGCGCTCAAGGAAGACATCACTGCCCGAGTGGAAGCAGAAGAGGAGCTTGCCCGAAGAGCGCGCTATCGCATGGCCATCGTCGAGGCGGATCGCATCCTTCTGGAGAGGGAATCCGGGGAGGACCTGACACCAGTTCTCAGAGTGCTGGGCGAGGCGTCCGAGGCCGCACGAGTGCGCGAGTTCCACAATCAACGCGAGGAATCCGGTGGGCTTTTCGCAAGTCTGGTGGCAGAATGGGTGGCACCGGGTGTACAGTCTCAAATCGGGAACCCCGCGCTGAAGTCCCTGCCCTACGAAGGCACGTTTTCGCGCTGGGAAAAGACGTTGAGGAGTGGGAGGCCGATTTTCGGATCAGTGAAGGATTTCCCGCCGGAAGAACAGCGCCTGCTGGAGGCTCAGCGTACCGCAGCCGTTGCCGTATTCCCGATCACAAAGGGAACTGAATGGATCGGCTTCATCGCGTTCGAGCGATGCGACGAACTGCCGCGGCCATGGACCGAATCTGAAATAGCCCTGCTGGGGGCGGCGGCGGCGTCTATTTCACTGGGGGTTTCGCGGCAGGCAGCACAGAAAGCTCTCGTCGAAAGCGAAGAACGGTACCGTTCAGTGGTAAACAGCGTGAAAGAAGTGATTTTCCAGACGGACGCGGAGGGGAACTGGACGTTTCTAAATCCCGCATGGGAGGAGCTTACCGGGTTCACAGTCGATGAAAGCATTGGGACGAGTTATCTCCAGTACACGCACCCCGAGGACAGAACGAAAAACTTGGAACTGCTCGACTCTCTCTCTAGTGGAAAACTGGAGTCCATCAGACACGAGACGCGTTATCTGACAAGAAACGGTGACGAGCGCTGGTGTGAAGCGCTCGTGTGGGTGCGTTGGAGTGACTCCGGCGCCATACAAGGCACTGCGGGAGTGATTGAGGACATCACCGAACAGAAGCTTGCGATTGAGGAACTCCGCCGGGCGAAGGAGGCCGCGGAGGCCGCGAACCGGGCGAAAACCGAGTTCCTCGCCAACATCAGCCACGAGATTCGCACTCCCATGAACGGGATTCTCGGTATGACAGAACTGGCGCTGGAAACTCAACTCTCGCGCGAACAACGAGAATACATGCAAACGGTCAAAACGTCCGCGGATGCCCTTCTCGTGCTTCTGAACGATATGCTGGACCTGTCGAAGATCGAAGCGGGGCAGCTTGAACTCGAGCGCATCGAGTTTGACTTTCGCGCTACGGTCGTAACAACGGTGAACACACTCCTCACTCGCGCGGAGGCAAAAAACATAACCCTGGACGTCCTGATTGACCCGAACGTCCCTGCTACACTGGTCGGAGATCCTGCTCGACTACGTCAGATTCTGCTGAATCTGGCAGGCAACGCGATCAAATTCACCGAAGTCGGTGGCGTTTTCGTTGAAGTCGTCGCGGAGAACGGCGTAAAACCGGGTAGTACCAACATTCGAGTGCTGGTGCGTGATACAGGTATCGGAATACCTGTTGAGCGGCAAGCAGCGATTTTCGAAAGCTTCACACAGGCGGACGCCACCATTAGTCGCAGATTCGGGGGTACCGGGCTGGGGCTGGCAATCACGAAGCGGCTTGTGAATGCGATGGGTGGCACCATCAAAGTCACGAGCACACCGGGGCAGGGGAGCACGTTCGAGTTCGTCATCCCCTTTGAGAAAGGGAGCGCGCGCAGAGAACGCCCCGCCCCTGGCAACCAGGCTGATTCGTTGTTGGTTCCCACCGTTGCCGATAAGCAGAGGGACGGGACCACTCGAGGGGACGAAAAGAGATTGCCGAACGAGCCTCATGGTCCGGAGGACGGTAACACCGGTTCAGAAGACGCGCGCCGCGCTACCGCGCTTGTGGTGGAAGACAACGCTACCAACCTGGCACTCGCACGGACGATTCTGGAAAAGGCGGGTTACCGGGTTGTTGCCGCCGGCGATGGTCACCAGGCGCTGGCTTACCTGAAGGCTGTTCGTTCGCCATCCGATCGCCCCGACGTCATTTTCATCGACATTCAGATGCCCGGAATGGACGGAATTGCTGCCACGAGGAGCATTCGCGGAATGGATACGTGGAAGGAAGTCCCGATCATTGCGATGACAGCGCACGCCATGAAGGGTGACCGCGAGAAATGCCTTGAGGCTGGAATGAACGACTACCTCTCCAAACCTGTGAAAAAAGAGGAACTGCTCGAAGTGGCCAACAAATGGACGCGTACGAGCCGGACTCAACGAGAAACGTCGCCACGCACAAGAGGCGGGGACCCGTCGGTTGACACGGACGTTTTCGACGCCGCCCGCCTTCTGGATCTTGTTGATGGTGATGAAACGGCGTTCCAGGAGATCACCACAACGTTCCGCGAAACGACGCGCGACCTCGTCAGCCGGTTGAAGGAAGCGAACGAGAACAACGACGTCAACGCGATGCGCCGAGTTGCCCACACCCTGAAAGGTTCGGCGGGAAGCTTCTTTGCCGGCCAGTTGCAGAGGGCAAGCGCGAGGCTGGAACAGGTGTGCACTGATGGCACGTTCGAGGAAATAGCGCGGAACGTCGCGACCGTGGTAGAGGCTTGGAATCGCCTGGAAGACCGGATGAATGCCGGCAACCAGGCAGAATAGAAACCCGACCGGGGAGGGAGGAAACCCCGGTCGGGGTTGGGTCGTACCCGAAGGGGAAGTCGAGAACGACCTAAGCAGGTTGTATCTACTCTCTATAACTTCCGACCTTTCGATTGGTTCCTTGCAGTAGTTGCGGCGCTTCAGTGCGGCGTCGGCCGCACGATGCGTAATTCGAAGAGAGGGCGTCTCCTTGTCGGCAAAACAGATCGTCGCGGTGTTTATGGGTGGTCGCGCATCCGAACACGACATTTCGTTGAAGACGGGCACGGTGGTCATGAACTCGTTGGATCGTTCGCGGTACACGGTCTACCCTGTTCAGTTGTGCCGTGACGGGGGGTGGATTATTCCGGCGGAGCCGTTTTCCGGAAGTACGCCTTGGAGCCCGTTCGATGAAGCCGCGGGAGCGGCGCCGATCGAGGTGGCTCTCCGCCAACTGAGGTGCATCGGACCGGATGTGGCATTCATTGCGCTCCACGGGCGGTTCGGCGAGGATGGATGCGTTCAGGGGCTTCTCGAACTGCTGGATATTCCGTACACGGGGTCCGACGTGATGTCATCCGCACTCGCCATGGATAAGGTCAGATCCAAGCAGATTGTCGCGTACCATCGGATCAGGACGCCCAGGTGGATCGTGGTGCAAGAACAGGAGTGGAGGCTGCAACGTTCCGAGATCATTGCGCGCGTTGGCCGTGAATTCGGGTTCCCCTGTGTGGCGAAAGTGCCTGAAGAAGGCTCAAGCTTCGGAATGGGGATACCGCAGAATGAGACTGAGCTCGAGAAGGTCATGGACGAGAGCATCGTTGCTCGAGGACACATGATGGTGGAGGAGTACATCTCGGGAACCGAGATTACGTGTGCTGTTCTGGGCGGATTCCCGGGTGAGGCCCCCATCGCTCTCCCATTGACGGAGATTATTCCCAAAAACTCGGCATATTTCGATTTCGAAGCGAAATACACGCCCGGGGCTTCAGAGGAAATCACGCCCGCGAGGCTGGATCCAGAAATCACGGCCCTCGCTCAGGATATCGGTGTTCGGTCCCACATCGCCCTTGGCTGCGGGGGGATGTCCCGAACCGATATGATAGTGCGCGACCGGGAAGTATTTTACCTCGAGACAAACACGATTCCCGGTATGACAGAAACCTCGTTGTATCCGCAGGCAGCCCGCGCGATGGGAATGGATTTCCGTGACCTCCTTACCCGGCAGGTGGAATTGGCCATCGCGTACCACCGGCAAAAGAGGGCGTGATCGTCGTGTGCATCCAATCAGAGGGCTACTTCTGGCCGTTTGTTGGCAGAGAGCGGAGGCATCCCAAGATACTGGAAGGTGACTGATCGAACACGTCGATCGTCAGCATCATACACCAGGATCAACCAGTCCTCAAGACGATGTGCTGTTCCTGGCGGGGGGATCTTGCCGAGTCTGTCTATCAGGTATCCCGCGACTGTTTCATACTCACCTTCCGGCAGCACAACACCGAGCGCACGGGCGATTGAATCCGGTTGCGCGGTCGCGGCCACGAGGAAACGTCGCTCGCTCAGGGCTTTGATTTCCGGCTCTTCCCTGTCAAACTCGTCTTCGATGGCGCCAACCAGCTTCTCGAGCAGATCCTCCATCGTAACGAGTCCGGTCACATCGCCATACTCGCCCACAACGATCAGCAGATGCGTGTTGTGGCGTCGAAACGCATCCAGTAATCGACTGACTGAGATCACTTCCGGAACAAAAACCGGCGGACGCATCAGGTCGCTGACCACAACCGCGGTCGGCCCGACGCCCGATTCATACGTCAACAGCAGGTCTTTCGCGAAGAGGACGCCCACAATCTCGTTTTCATCTGCACCTGTGACTGGAATACGGGAGAAACCTGATGACGCACACAGGCTTTTCGCTGTTTCCAGGGAGTCGTGCCGGGCGAGCGTGACCATCTGAACGCGCGGGGTCATTATCTCGCGCACCATAGTCTCCCGCAGCTTCAGCGCTTCGCGCAATAGCGCGTGCTCGTCCGTCGCGAGAGAACCTTCCTCACCGGCCATGGCTACCGCGGCTTCCAGCTCCGACCGCACTGGAGAATGCCGCGGTTTTCCGGCCATGACCCAGCGTGCGACCCCGCGCGTGATTCCACTGAATACCCACACCAGCGGCCAGAGAATGGAACTCAAAGCTATTACGGGGCGGATCACCACGAGACTGGTGGATTCAGAATGGCTTTTCCCCAGTTGTTTCGGCAAGATCTCCCCGAAAATCAGGATCACGGTCGTCATGAGGGCCGTGTTCACCCAGACGGCCGTTTCAGGGTCGGCAATGTAGTAGCTGAGTACCATCGCGGTCACAGACGCCGCACCGATGTTGACGACGTTGTTCCCGATTACGATGGCGGTCAGGAGGCGATCCGAGTGCCGGTCCCACTGGAGGAGAGGCTTTGCCTTACGGCCATAGTGGTCAAGCGCGCGTCTGACCCGCACTTTGGTCATGGCGACAAGCGCGGTTTCTGAAGCGCTGAAAAAGGCGGAAAGACACAGAAGGACGAAAAGGACCGCAAGGCTCGTTGGAACGGACACGGTCTTTCTTACTCCTCAGGCGCCGTCAGGGATGAAGACTCCGTGCCCTCAGAAAGGCGAGAAGCTCTGCGGGCTTGTCTGTTTCCAACGCATCGGCTCCGCATTCAATTGCCTGTCCCCACCCGTCTGGCGTGTCTTTCGAAAGCACGTTACAGAACACCCGTGCGCCTGCGCGGTGACAGGCGGCAACCTTCGCAGGCGTAATATCTCGCAGAGACGCGCAGAAGATCGCCGGCTGCACTCGTTCCATGATCTCCGGCAGCGTGCTGAGGTCCTCCGGTGGTCGCGGCAACAGACGGAATGCCGCTGGTTCCAACGCTCGCAGCTCCGCAAGCGTACGTCCGTCGGAGTACACCGCCGTCTGCTCGCTTACTCCTTGCCGACGCATTGCTTCGACGAGGTCGTGTGCGTCAATCCCGCCCGCATCGAGATAAATGCGCACGCGTCCCCGCATTGCGGCGAGGGCTTCGTCGAGAGTGGGGATTCGAACTCCCGCGGCCAGCGACCCGTCGGGATTCTTCACGTTGAGGGCCCGGACCTCGGCCAACGTGAGATCCGTGACTTTTCCCGTTCCGTCTGTCGTGCGGTTCACTTTCTGGTCGTGCAAAATTACCAGCTTCCGGTCTGCCGTGTAAGCGGGGTCGATTTCCACCCAATCGGCGCCAACGGCGATTGCCTCCTCGATTGCCGGAACGGTGTTTTCCGGCCGATTCAGATGGGCACCTCTGTGAGCGATCACCTCAATAACCCGGGGGGGAACGTTCTCGCGCCTCAGGCCTTTTGCGCGGAGAAATGCGAGAAGTTCCGCCGGTCTGTCAGTTTGAAGGCCGTCTACGCCCATTTCCAACGCACGTTGCCACCCTTCGGGAGCGTCCTCCGCCATGATGTCGACGATCACCTTCGCCCCACGTGAATGACATGCGCGTACCGATTCGGAAGAAAGGTTTGCCAGAGAAGAGATCGCAACGTGATTTGTCGGTATGCTGTCGGCAAGTGCGTGCCATGCGGAGACATCCCCCGGGTATTCAGGAAGCGGGCGGATGCGCGGCTCACGCCGAATCATCTCCCTCAACTCCGCCGGGTCGGCATACACAACCGAAACCTCCACCAACCCGTGCCTTGCGAGGAGATCTGCAACGCTATCTGGAGGCGCGTCTTTGCAGTCGACGTATGCGCCGACGTGCCCACGCATGCGCGCGAATACTTCATCCACCGTGGGAATTGATGCTCCGGCGAATGCCGAGGAGAACTTGCTGCCTGCATCGAGCGCCTTGAGTTCCGTCAGCGTGAGGTCTCGCACGCGGCCCTGTCCGTTCGTTCGAGCATCCACCGTGCTGTTGTGCAGGCATACGAAGTGACCGTCCCCGGTTACGCGGATATCCACTTCGATGAGGTCAACACCGAGTGCGATCGCCTGTTCGATCGATTCGACGGTGTTCTCGGGACAGGATTGGTGCGCCCCCCTGTGGGCAACCACGAGGATATGTCTTCGCGATTCAGTTGGTGGTTCCACGTTCGTCCTTAGAGGTGTGCACCCGCTCGTCAGTAACAGGAGGCAGACCCCGGTTGCGATGCCCGAGACCATCATCGCGAAGAACCCGCCGCGCGCAGAAATGGACGACGTCATCTGGTGACTCGCACGGCGAGCATGCGCTCGAGCGCCTTCCTTGCGTTGGAGGCTACCGCATCATCAACGAAAACCTCGTACCTGCCGGTACGAAGGGAATACCAGAGCTTCTCAGGCGTGTTCTTCTGCATGTGCGGGCAAAGGTTGCACGCACAACTGGGCCCGGGTGCGGCTATGTAGGTGTTTTCCGGCGCTTCGGTTCTGAACCGGTGCACCATGTTGCCCTCGGTGGCAACGATGTACGTTTTGCCTTTGTTGGCAGTCACGATGCGCAACATTCCAGCAGTTCCGCGGACGAAATCTGCTTCGTCGCGGATGTTTTTGGGGCATTCCGGATGCGCGAGAATCTGCGCGTCAGGGTGTTCCTTCTTCAGGGCACGCAGGGTGTCTACGCTGAAAAGCTCATGCACGATGCAAGTGGCATTCCACAGGTAAATCTCCCTGTCCGTGTTTTCCTTTACCCAACCACCAAGGTGCACGTCCGGCACGAAAAGGATCGGCGTTCCGCGTGGAACCGAGTTCACCACTTCCAGCGCATTGCCGCTTGTGCACACCACATCGCTCAGTGCTTTCACTGCCGCCGTGCAATTGATATAACAGATGGTAACCAGATTGTCCCGCCCCAGTTTTTCCTTGAGATGCGTCTGGTAACGAGCGAGATCCTGGGCGCTGCAACCCTCCGCCAGAGAGCACCCCGCTTCGAGGTCGGGCATGAATACGTGGGATTCAGGATTCAGGATTTTCGCAGTCTCCGCCATGAAATGGACGCCGCAGAAACAGATGCGGGAAGCCTTGACCTCCACCGCCTTTCGGGCAAGCTCCAGCGAGTCGCCGACGAAGTGAGCAGCGTCCTGAATGTGTCCGTCCTGGTAACTGTGTGCCAGGATCAGTATTCCGTTCTGGTCAGCGAACTTGCGCATCTCACGTGGGTCTGGCGCCGGTTCCAACATCACGCCGTCTTCCCGCACTATGGTGTCAACAGCCATCGATTCGTCCTCATATCGCTTCGCTCAGATTTCTTGCCCTTTCGGGTTCGGCAAGAGCCTTGTGTGGTAAATATAAAGGTGTATGGAAAGCGAAACGGTTCCCTGAGCTGCCGTGTCGAAGGGGGCTTTGAGAACAAAAAGGTAGGAAACCGCCCGAAATTCGCGGAATGATCCCGCCGCCGCGAACACGCGTCAACTCGGGAGGAACTCAGGTCCAACCTTCGTGGTACCCTGTTTCATACATGGCGACCACATTCTCGGCCGGGCTCACTGCCTGAATGTTGTGACACGGTGCGATGATGTACCCGCCGCCAGCACCAAGGATTCTGATGTTTTCCTTTACCTCATTGCGCACATCGTCCACCGAACCGAACGGAAGTGTCTGCTGGTTATCCACACCACCGTGAAAAACAAGTCTGTCCCCGAAGTCCCGTTTGAGGGCTTCTCTCTCCATCCCGTTGCAACGCCATTGCACGGGGTTGAGAACGTCGATTCCAGCCTCGATCATGTCGGGGATTATCGGGCGGACCGCGCCGTCGGAATGATGGAAGACAAACACCCCTGCGCTGTGAGCCAGGTCGATCATCCGTTTCATGCGGGGCAGGAGGAACGTGTGAATCTGCGCCGGGGAGAAAAGGAGGCTCTCTTGGGATCCCATATCTTCGGCAACGTACGACGAAAGAATGGACGCCGTCGATCTGGCGGCCTGCTCGTAGATCCGCAATGTGTTCGTGTACGCGAGGTCAAACAACTTGTTGAGACAGTAGTGCACGATTTCAGGGTTCTCGACGAGATCAACAAAGGCCTGTTCCAGCCCGCGGAGCTGACAGTATCGAAGAAACGGTTCGGAGCCGCCACCGGCAATCGGACGATGTTCATTTCCCCTGATCTGGTCGGGAATGTGAGAGTAATCCCACCAGTCGGCCTGCGGCCAGCGGTAATTGGCTTCGATCTCCTCGACGGACCGGTACCGCGCCAGAGGGTTGTGAACAGCCTCCGTATACACACCGGTGGCATATTCGACGGTTCGGTACCTGATACCGAAGACGTCTTCGCCTTCCGGCGCCGGGGGCCCGACATAGTTGCCGCCAACGCTCAATGTGGCGTCAATGTGAAGCTTCGCGTGCAGTTCCTCGGTGCTGTTCACGCCGAGGTGCGCCTGAAGCTTCCGCGTGGCCTCCGGGGTAGCCCAGTAGTCCATGGGGATTCTGTCGGGTTTCTGGCGGCGGAGCACTGCCTCCCAGCGTTCGCGCGGGGTCATTGTTTCTCGTGGCATCGGCGTCCGACTCCTTTTGATGGGGTTTCTCGATGCAAGCAAAAGATCATTGTTCAACAAGGGGGAACCAAAGCAGCCCTCTTCTCTCGTGTGCCGGGATTCCCGTACCTTTCGGCAGCACCAGTTCTATGACTCAGTCTGCGACTTGGGAGGCAATATGGTGGACATACCTGTTGGCATGTACCGGGCTCATATGCGTGATATTCCTTTATTCGCGTTGCCCGATGGCTTCGTTTTTCGCGATTTCCGCGCGCCGGGAGACGACGGTTCCGGTGACGCCGGCACGTGGGTAAGAATTCAGGCGGCGGCCGAGGCTCAGTTCATGCAGATAACACACGAAACGTTCCTGAACGACTTCGGAGGGCATGAGTCCCAGCTTCCCGGTCGAAGCTGGTTTGTCACAACCGAGAAAGGTGAGGATGTTGCGTCCATCACTGCATGGTGGTGGGATACACCTCCCGACTGCGAGCTTCAAGGCAGAGTCGGTCTGATCCACTGGGTTGCCACAATTCCCGAATATCAGGGCAGGAAAATCGGAAAGGCGATGATGACGAAGGCGATGCAACGCCTTGCCCGGGACCATCAGGTGGCGTATCTGAACACTTCCACGATCCGGATTCCTGCGATCCGGATGTACCTGGATTTCGGATTTCTTCCGGATATGAAAAAGAATCGTGCGGACGAAGCGTGGTCCCTTGTTCGCGAGTCTCTGAAGCACCCCGCGTTCGGGAATGCGTAACTGCCAACTTACCGCGTTGCGCGGTCCCCGTTCATTATCAATACGCAACGACAGGGTGCCCCGTCGGATGTGCGCACACGCAAAGGCATGCACACGAGTTCGTAGCCGCCAGCAGGGACCTCCCGCAGGTCGCAGTCTTCGAGGACGAGCACGTCTGCACCCAGAAGCGTTCGGTGAACGGGGAGTTCCGTCGCGTCAGCCGCATCAACGGACGGGGAATCGATACCCACGAGTCGGACGCCACACCGGACGAGTGCTGTTGCCGCGTCAGGTGAAAACGAGATCCACGGCAATGGCTTGTGCGCGCGGGACGGCTCGCTGTCGCGCGTTTTGAACAGAACTGCCTCATATTCCTCCAGACGCAGAGCATTCACATCCGCCGCGGTGATGACTCGCTCCGATTTCGCTTCCACAACGTGCGCCGAGAGAAAGAACCTTTCCGGGGGATATTCGTCCAGAGTCTTCCCGCCCGGAAACACATGCGCGGGAGCATCGAGGTGGGTTCCGCTGTGGCTTGACATCGTCAAGCGGCTGACTGTCACCCCGCCATGTTCTTTCGCCTCACGTTCAAACGCGGGATCGCCGGGGTACGGTAGGGCATCGAAACCGAGCGTGCGAGTGACGTCGAAGATGTGGCCGGGTTCAATCATGCGTGCCTCCGCGCTTCCGCGTCGGGAGTTTCCAAATCGTGGACGGTCGGGCGCATAACCCGAACCCTGTACATGCCCCGCACCGAATTCCCGAGATAGACAACCGGGCTCCTCAACAGCTCGGAGATCGAGATGACGCGCTCGGTTACTCTGCCCGTGCTGATGAGGTGGGCGCGCATTGTTCCACCGAGCAGACCACAGGCCACCGGCGGCGTGAAAAGCCTTCCGCCAATATCCACGAAGACATTTGCTACGGTAGATTCGGTTACTTCCCCCTTTTCGTTCCACAGTATGACATCTCGGCAGCGCGGGTTCTCTTTCATCGCGGATTCGTAGACCCTCCGGTTGGTTGTCTTGTGATAGACAAACACGTCCGACGTGGGTACCGGTTTCCGGGCGACTGCCACGATAAGGTTGTTGCCGATTCGGCGATCGAGGGGGAAAGCTTCCAGTGAAATGGTCCCCGATTTGTGCACCAGCAGGCGGATTCGTTGTGCCTTTCGAGGAAGCGTTCTCGCGAAGGATCGGAGTTCGCGCCGAACTTCACGCATATCAACCCTGAAGCCAAAGTAGCGTGCACTTTCTGTGAGGCGCCGCAGGTGATATGTCTTCAGGTAATACCCTGACCGAGGTTGCCAGCGCATCGTTTCAAGAAGCTGGAATTCGGGTGTTTCCGCGGAGAGCACCTTCGCCTTTGTTTCGCACTCCTCCCATTCGGATTCCGCATCTGAGTCCCAGACGATTCCGCTGCCTGCGCCGTATTCTGCCTTGCCCGTCGTTCTGTCAATCAGCGCGGTGCGGATGGCAACGTTGAACTGCGCGTCCCCGCCGGGAGTTACAAACCCTATTGTCCCGGTGTATATGTTGCGTCGTGTCGTCTCCAGGTCCGCGATGATCTGTGTGGTCCGGATCTTTGGCGCGCCCGTAATGGAAGCCGGTGGAAATGTTGCCCGGAACACGTTCTGCAGGCGCTGTTCTGTTCTCGCGGTGACTGTCGAGGTCATCTGCCAGATGGTCGGATACCGCTCGATTTCAAAAAGACGTTTGGCCGCCACAGACCCGGTTCGGGCTACTCTACCGAAATCGTTTCGAACCATGTCGACGATCATCACGTTTTCCGCCCGTTCCTTCAATGAGGCCTGAAGTTGTTCAGACATCAGGAGGTCTTCCTCAAGCGTCCTGCCACGGGCCGCAGTTCCTTTCATCGGGCGTGATTCAAGTTCGTCGCCGTGGCGGGTGAAGAATAGCTCTGGAGAGGCGCTGCATATCGCCCATTCTCCCGCGTCAATATACCCACCGTAAGGAGGATTCTGGGCGACGACCAGTCTCAGGAAGAACTCCCACGGGTCAGAGGTGAACTCCGACACGAGACGGTAGGTGTAGTTCACCTGGTAGGTGTCACCGGATTCGATAAATGCGTGTACCCGGTGGATGGCCTCGTAATACTCCGTCCGGGATACCGACGGCCGCCACCGGAACGCGCGCGACAACGCGTTGGCGGGGGGCGCCGGGATATCAACCGGTTCGACGTTTCTGAACAGGCAGAACCAGGCGAGCGGAAACCTTCCCGGAGTATGCGCCGCAAGCGCCGCGTCAAACGCGGGCGTCGCCTCGTAGGAAACAAACCCCGCGCAGTAGAGGGCATCCTCCGCAGCAGCCCGGTCAATCGTTTCGAGAACCCGCAGCACCTCCTGCAGCGTGGTGGCAACGAGAGTCCTCTGCGGGTCAATGAATTTCAGCCACTGCCCGTGTCGAGCGTCTCGCAGAATCACCTTGGGGGCGTGTCCTGTTCCTGCCCGATTCTCAGTCATCGCGGTGTGTCGCTCCCGCGGTTGGTCGCGGTCGAGTACGGGCGGCCGGTGCACGCTTGAGCAGTTTCTTCATCGCGGTTACCGCAAGCACGTCGCAGGCTTCGTTGTCCGGATCGCCAGAATGCCCTTCCACCCATTCCCATCTGACCGAGTGAACCCCGGTGAGGCAATCGAGTGCCTCCCACAGGTCCCGGTTCTTCACCGGATCCTTTGCCGAGGTCTTCCAGCCATTCTTTTTCCAGGTAGGAAGCCACCTTGTGATGCCGTCTCGGAGATACCGCGAATCCGTCACGACAACCACATTGCAGGGCTCCTTTAACGCGCGAAGTGCCTCAATCGCTGCCCTGAGTTCCATGCGATTGTTGGTGGTCTCGGGTTCTGCACCGAACAAAGACTTGCGGTGCGTTCCGTACGTCAGAATCGCCGCCCACCCACCCGGACCAGGGTTGCCGGAACATGCACCGTCCGTATGTATGCGGATTTCTTTCATCGTACCTCGACAGTTGCTGCGTGACGCCTTGGGAATCTAAAATTCGAGAACCTTTCGCACCAGACAAAGCTTCCGACGTGTGGTGATGGCAACCGGACGGGACGGGCCAACCATGATCGAAGACCTCAACCCTGCGTTCGATATGTTTCTTTTTCCCGCCAAAGTGTCCGCCCGCGCTCGACGGTACTTCAGCCTTTTCGATCGGGCGTTGGCGAATTTGCTGGCACATTTTGACGTGGAGGCGGGATTGATCAGCCACGAGGTTCCCGAAGGCTCGCCCGGTGTCTCCGAAGAAGTTGCCGACCTGGACAGGTTCGAGCGAAAAAAGTACATCTCGCCGTTGAACAAGTGGGCGTACGGCGTCGGAAGGCACAGCGCGGCCGCCATTGGCGCGTTCGGATATGGATATGTGCAACGGCTTTCCGCGTATTCGGGGGATCCAGACATTCTGCGTGCGGTTCGAAATGGCCTGGAAGCCTTCGCGCGCATCCAGGTCCCTTCGGGCGAATTCGTCTTCACCCCGATACGATTCTGCTCCGTGTACGGCACCCACGAAATGGCATGGCGACTGGAGTGTCTTCTCACTGCATTTCTGTGTGTCAGGGAGGCGCTGACTTCCGAGGAACGATCCCGGTACCGGGGCATGCTCCTGCGCGCGATGGAGTTCCTTCGAGAGACTCCGTGCGAACACCGTTGTAACCGGGGTGTGACCTGGTGTGCGGTGATGGCGATGTGCTGGCGCGCTACCGGTGACGAACGGTACCTCGCGGACGCGCAGGCCGTGTGGGAACGTGTAGCCCCGGACGTGTTTCTCGAAAACGGGCAGATTTTCGAAGGTTGCGGGCCGTGCAACGGCTACTCCATGATTTCGTACGAGTATCTCTTACGGTACCGCACCGCCACGGCAGACGACTCCCTCGACCCCGTTATTGAACGCTCCACAGACTGGGTTACACGGATGTACACCGACCGGTATACTACGTTCCGGGGCGTATCCACGAGGCAGGACATACCGGATGCTACGCATAAAGCGGTCCCATTGCTTCTCGGTTTCGAACGATTGTCGTCGCGCGCTCCCTGGTATTCCGTAATGGCTGACAGTCTGTTGGACCGGATAGAGCTCGGGTACGAAACGGCGCCGGCACAACACGGTGGAATTGCCTGGGTGGCCGCGGCAGCGGCGCACAATTCTGCGATATCGAACGGAAGGAATCTTGCGGCCAGGAGAGCACCGTCCGTTCGTTCATACTCATCTCAGGCTACCAGTTATGCCACGGTTGAGCAACCCGGTTACCAGGCTCTCATCGCGTTCCGCAGCCTTTCCCCGCGAAAAGGCCTCCAGACATGGGCTGTTCGCGGTGAGGCCCCCTTCATCTTCCCGGAAGACAATCAACCATCGTGCGCCATATCGTGGGGGCACGATTCTGCCCGAGACAATGTGACCGAATGGGACACCATCCGTGAGGATGCGGGCCGGTTCCCGAGTTTCACCACGAGGACGGGAGACGGCGTCACGAGTTATGTCGTCACGCCAATAACTCTCGTTGTCGTCTATTCCTTCGACACGCCCCGTGAGACCTTGATAAGATGGTGCGCCAGCAGCCGCCACACCGGAGGGTTCCACCTTCAGAATGGCTTCGTGAGCGCGATCGGAGCAAAAGGTTCGTTGCACTGGTGGGGCGGCGAACCCGCAGTCAGTGAGGATGGATTCGTTGTCGAGTTTCGAGGCGATCTCCTCACACAGGCGTTCGCGTTCTCTGCCGGCGGCTTCCGGCCAACTGGTTCCATTGCGTCTGAGGACGGTCTGATCACACTGTCCTGGGAAGATGACGCGGGCAACTACGCTGCCGTCGCCAACCATGCGCCACGTCCACTGCCCCTGCCACCAGACGCAAAACCCCCGCAAAACGAACATGCAACGCTGCTGGGCCCCTGCGAAGTGAGGGTCTTCTCCAACGACCGCAGTCCAGTTCAGTAGTCCACTGTCAGAGGCACAGCGGAACGTCTGATCGATTCGATCAGACTATCGGGAATGCCGGTTTGTCGTAACGTCCGTATTCCTTCCTCAGCGACATCATCAACTCGTACCGTTCGAGCGGCATGCCTCGGAATGCGCAATTCGAAGTCGAGAAAATATACCCGCCCCCGGGCATCCCATCACGCAAGGAGCGCAGAACATCTTCGCGCACTTCCTCGTCCGTGCCTGTTTGGAGGAGCCCGCAATTAACGTTGCCGCAGAGGCAAATCTTCCCGGCAGTGATGCGCTTGACTTCGGCCAGGTCTACGCGCGCCTGCGGGTCTATGGAATGGAGAGCATGGGGATTCGCTTCAACCAGTTGGTCCAGTATCGGCATGATATTGCCGTCGGTGTGCTTGATCACGAACAGTCCGTTTTCCCTGTGTGACGCGATTATTTCGGTGAGATACGGCGTGACGAACTCGCGGAACATTCCCGGACTCAGGAATGGGCCGTCATTGAAACAGTAATCGGCACACATCGTCACGGCTTCGGCTCCAGCTTCGCGGAACCGTCGCCCCGCTTCTTTCGCACCTTCCGCGCCTCGTCGCATCTGGGCGTGCATCTCATCAGGCCGTTCCCGCAGTGCTGCGGCAACTTCCACCATGTCGTGCCCGTTCGGAATCGCCATCGTGCCGTCCGCTTCGCCGCAGAGCAGATAGGTTTTGTCAAGGCCCCATTTCTTGAAAATCCGGATTGCTTCTATGTAGTCCGAGCGGAGTATGGAATAGTCGTACTCCTCCGCGATCATCACATGAAGCTCAGCATGCTCGTGGAGGTAACGATCCTGCTCTTTTGGCGTCATACTCCGGATGTTTTCGGTCCAGTCCCGTCCGAACTTCTCCGGTCCGAGAAAATACACGAGTTCGAACGTCGGCACGATGTCATCCGGGCGCCGACACTCCAAAGCCGCTACGGCGCGCTCCTTAGGGGTCATGATGGTGTTTCTCCTTGTTGCTGGTGCGACACGACCTTGGTGCCCGTGTCCTCGGGACTATCAGAGTTTTCCGTTACCTTGTGTACACAAGGTACGGATGCTCGCCGTTGGACGAAACGCACGACAAGGAGGAAGGCGTGAGTCGAGAGGTTGTATTGCCCACCTGGTATTACCGTCAGTATCCCTCAGATTTTCGGCGTGGCGAGGAAGCGACACTCGGCATACTGGGATGGGCAAGGCGGGATTGCACGGTCCCGCTTGAAGAAATGGCGCTTGTTCTGATGCACTTCTGGAACGTGGGTTTTCCCGGGGGACCGGAATGGAGCGAAAACTCTCCGCATGTGCTGGTGAGGCAGGCTCAGGAGTACGTGGGACGGTGCGTTGCGCAATTCACGCGGAGTATGCCCCCCATACTCAAGGCGGCCCGTAAGTCGGGTATGACAATCGTGCATGTTGCCTCGGGGGAGGATTACGCAAAGCGTTATCCGCACTATCAACGAACGTGCGCCGAGGTGAATCTGGAAGCCCCTCAGAAGCAGCCCGGCGCCATTCGTCCTCAGACTACTGACATGCCGTCGAATGTTGAGCGGTACGGGCCGGGGTGGGCTAATTTCAAGGATGCGCCGTATGATTTCCCATCCATCGTACGGCCGGAAGCGGAAAACGAACTGCTTTGCGTATACACCCACCAGCTCAACAGCGTACTGCGCAATCGCGGAATATGGCATCTGACATACTGCGGATTCGCCATAAACTGGTGTCTCTGGCACAGCCCGTGCGGTATGGTCGACATGTCACGCCTTGGGTATACGTGCGGGTGCATCCGGCAGGGGGTTGTCGCGGTGGAAAACAGGGAATCGGTGCGCACGAGGGCAAATCACGACTACGCGATGTGGAAAACGGCCCACATGTTTGGCTTTGTGGTTGACGACGACGACTTCATTCGTGCGGTTCAAAACACAAGAGAGGGGTAGGTCTTTCCACCCCTCTCCTGGAATCAGTGTCTGCGGTCCGCGATAAATCAGACGACCCCCTGGTCCAACATCGCTCTTCCCACTTTCATGAACCCGCCAATGTTCGCGCCGTTCACATAGTTTCCGGGCGTTCCGAACTGCTCCGCGGTCGTCGCGCAGGTTTTGTGAATACTTTTCATGATCCCACGCAGCCGATTATCGCCTTCTTCGCGGGTCCACGGCAGTCGCATGCTGTTCTGAGACATCTCAAGTCCGGAAACTGCTACTCCGCCCGCGTTCGCGGCTTTGCCGGGGGCGTAGAGAATCCCGGCATCAAGGAAGACACGAACGCCCTCCAGAGTGGTCGGCATGTTGGCCCCCTCCGCGACGCAAATGACGCCGTTGCGCACCATGTTTTCCGCGTCTCGTTCGTTGATCTCGTTCTGGGTTGCGCTGGGGAATGCCACGTCTGCCTTGTGATTCCAAAGGGGATTGTACCCGAGATTTGGATCCACGGGAGTGTATACGACGCCAGGGAACGCGTCTGCGTACTCCTTGATTCTTCCGCGCCGTTCATTCTTCAGTTCCATTATGAACTTGAGCTTTTTCGCGTCAATCCCCGCCTCGTCGTACACGTACCCCGAGGAATCTGACATGGTGACCACTTTGCCACCAAGGTCATTTACCTTTTCCACCGTGTACTGCGCGACATTGCCGCTTCCGGAAACAAGTACCGTCTTGCCTTCCAGTTTCTCTCCTCTCGTTGCCAGCATTTCGGCTGCGAAATACGTGGCACCGTACCCGGTTGCTTCCGGACGAATGAGAGCGCCTCCCCACGCAGGGCCTTTACCCGTGAGAACGCCGGTAAACTGGTTCGCCAGCTTCTTGTACTGACCGAAAAGGAAGCCGATTTCCCTGCCGCCTACACCTATGTCGCCCGCCGGAACGTCCGTGTCGTGACCAATATGCCGGAACAGCTCATTCATGAAGTTCTGGCAGAACCGCATCACCTCTCCGTCGCTTTTCCCTTTCGGATCGAAGTCAGAGCCGCCCTTCGCGCCGCCCATGGGCAAGGTGGTCAGGCTGTTCTTGAACACCTGCTCAAACGCGAGGAATTTCAGCACGCCAAGTGTTACTGAAGGGTGGAACCGCAATCCGCCCTTGTAGGGCCCGATCGCACTGTTCATCTGAATCCTGAAGCCCCGGTTGATCTGAATCTCGCCTTTGTCATCAACCCAGGGAACCCTGAACATGATCACGCGCTCCGGCTCGACCATGCGCTCGAATACTTTGGCCTTGCGGAACTCCGGGAACTTGTCGTAGACGAGTGCGACCGATTCTGCGACTTCGGTTACGGCTTGATGGAATTCCTTCTCCGTGGGGTTTTTCGCTATGACCTGAGCCATGATTTCGTCTACGAAACTCGCCATCTTCTGTTCTCCCGGGGTTCGTTGTTGAAGTGTTATTGACAAAGCAAGAATAAATATCCGGATTCGCCCGATTTGCCGCAAGGGTCTGCCAACGGTGCTTCTGGCTAATAATGGCACGAAAATGGAGTGGTGGAACCGTAGTGTCGCGAACTGGTCAGGCGGAATGAAAACGAATATCGCGGGGAATCAATCAACGGGACGGAAAGACGGCCGGCATCACATAAGGACCTTCCGGGATGATTGCCATCCCTGCTCCGGACCCGTGTCGCTCCAGAGCTCGCGCAATCCCTTCCTCCACGGATGCGATAGGAGTGACGAACAACTTCGCGAGAATATCAGCAGGTATTCCAGTCGAGAAATAAAGCACCTGTGCTGTTTCCAGCGCACGGCACATCATCTGGAACTGCCACTGATCCGGCACGAAGAACCCGGGGTCCTTCAATCGGTCGCGGAACTCTTTCAGGGAGGGAGTTCCAAGCATGAGTTCCGTGAAATCAGGAGATCCAATTCCTTCATCGCACGATGAAACCACGATCAACGTCCCGCCCTTCTTGAGTATTGGCAGCGCAGCAGTCATGGCCTTCACGGATTGGTAAAACGTCAAATCCAGCGGGTATCCCGCCGAGGTGGTGATGACGGCGTCCACAGGTTCAGGTATCTGCGCAGTGGTGTTCCTGGCCGCGGCAGCGCACCCGGCAGCGTGCGCAGTTTCGGGGTCGCCCGAATATACTCCGGTGATTCTGCGTTGTTCGTTGAGCGTTACGGAAATAGTGAAATCCAGTCCTGCCCGGCGCGCGATTTCGGTCGCTTCCTCGTGGAACGGATTCCCGGCGAGACGCCCTTCGCGGACGTTCGGATGGGAGAGTATTTCCGGTCCGTGCAGAACACGCATCGTGTCGACCCCCGCCAACCCGGGGCAAACAGCCTTTCTCCCGCCGCTGAATCCCGCCATGAAATGTGGCTCTATGAGCGATACGGCGATGCGGACATCGGCTTCAACAAACTTCCGGTTCACCCAGATCGGCGTCCCCCTCGAAGTCTCACCCAGGTAAGCCAAGGTCGACTTGTCGCGCGCGACGTGGCTGATTACTCTGCAACGGCGCGGAACATCGGCACCGAGGATTTCGGCAATCTCCTGTTCCGTACTGGCTCGGTGCAGGCCTGTCCCGATAATCACGGTAATGTGTTCGTCCGCAATGCCCGCGGTGTTCAGAACATTCAGAACCTGCGGCACGATGAGGGAATTGGGAACGGGGCGTGTGATGTCGCTGACAGTGATTGATGCAGTGGCGACGCCGTGTCGGTGGGAAATTCTGCTCCGCGCAATCTCCGCGAGTGGTCTGCTGCCAATCGGGTGGTGCAGCGATGCGTTGACGGATGCTTCATCGTCCGCCAGCGCTGCCGCGGTGTTTGCGCGCAGCACTCTGCAGGAAACCTGAGCCGGAATCTCGACGCGAAGACCCCGGCGCCCGTACTTCAGTTCGACAATCACTTCTTTATCATTTTGAGGGCATTCGACATGGCTTGAATATGAGCGGGACCAGTCCCGCAGCACCCTCCCATCACTTTCACGCCTGACGCAATGAGGTCGGGCACTATGGCGCCGAATGTCTCCGGCGGCTCTTTGAATACCGTTACTCCATCTTCAAGTTCGGGGAGGCCTGCATTCGGCTCCGCGATGATCGGCAGCGAAGTTGCCGCGTTCATTTCGGCACAAAGAGCCGCATATTGCACAGGCAGAAGGCCCCCGCAATTGGCTCCGACGGCGTCAGGGCCTGTTTCCGCCAGTCGGCTGGCTGCCTGAGCCGGCGATACTCCCATCAGCGTTCGAAACCCGCGGGGGTTCACGTCGAAGGTCATCGTCACGAGGACAGGAATTCCCGCCGCGAGGCTCCTCGCCGCATTGACCGCGCAGACAGCTTCGGCGACGTCCATCATCGTTTCGATGATTATCCCGTCCGCACCGGCCTCGAGCAACACGGCAATCTGTCTGCGAAACACGTCAGTCATCTGCGCCTCGGTCAAATCACCGTACGGTTCCACAAACTGCCCCGTGGGACCAACGTCCGCGAGTACCCAGGCTCTTCCCCGGACAGCCTCCCGCGCGATCTCCACAAGGCGGCGGTTCAGCTCATCTGCCCGGTCGCCGAGCCCCGCCTTGGTCAGTTTTGCGCTGTTGCCGCCGAACGTATCCGTGATGACTGCCTGCGCTCCGGCATCAACGTACGCGCGGTGCACATCGGCGAGGACATCAGGATGTTCAACTCCCCACAGCTCGTTATTACCTTTCGCTCCGCGTGCGGTGAGTTGTGTGCCCATCGCCCCGTCAAGGAGCAAGATACCTTCTTTGATGTGTTCTCGAAGTGTCATGATTTGTCCCCACCCCGCGAAAGGCCTTCGGCACGTTCATACCTCTCCAGAAGAGCCCTTGCGTGTCGCCGAAGTTTCTCGCCGCATTGCGGATCGTCGAACGCGAAATCCACAAACGCTTTGAAGTAAGATTCAGAATTCCCGATGTCGTAGCGCGTTTCGTTCGGACGAAGGGGGACGCAATACACCGGCTTACCTTCGCGCACAAGCCGTCGGATTGCATCCGTGAGCTGGATTTCCCCTCCGTGGCCAGGCAATGTGGCGTCCAACGCGTCGAATATCTGGCCTCCAAAGACGTACCGTGCGGCTACTGCATATCGGCTTGGCGCCTGATCCGGTGTCGGTTTCTCCACGATGTCCGTTATCCGGAAAGGCTGGCTGAGGTCGGCGCCTTCCTCCGGCTTGACGACTCCGTACCGGCGAGTCGCATCATGCTCGACCAGCCACACCGCGATGGTGGCCACCGCATCATTGTTCAGGTGAGTCTGGGTCATGCGCGAAATCAGGTCCGGTTTACCGTCTGTGTGGATGATCGTATCGCCCAGCGCAACCACAAACGGATCATCATTCACAAATGCCCGCGCGTGTCGGACGGCGTCGCCGAGGCCCGCCGGTTTCTTTGCACCCGGGGGAATCATCTGGCGCGTATAGAATATCTGGGCTCCTTCGGGCCGCAGATCCACTTCCCGAAGAAGGTCGTCGTCTTCGGTGCTGAGCAAGCGCTCGATGAGCATGGGGTCGTTGTCAAAATGGTTCTCTATCGAGTGCTTGTTGCTGCCGGTGATAAGCAACAAGTAGCGCAACCCCTGTTCGACCATCTCCTCGACAACGTATTGCACAACCGGTTTTCTTCCCACGGGAAGCATTTCCTTCGGTTGTGACTTTGTGGCGGGAAGCAGCCGCGTTCCGAGACCGGCAACCGGTATCACTACCTTGTTGATTTTCATGACGACACCCTTTTTGTCACGCGTTCGCTACAGTGTACCTACACCTGGGAAAAAAGGAGCCCAGGAAAGAAGACAAAAGCGATTTTCAGTAATGGAACCAGCGCACGGGTGCCCCGCCGTTTCTCACCGGGGAACGGTCGGGACCATACCCAACGCGCGCGTAACTACCAGTGCCTGTTTCCCACCCCTTGGCTCCGTTTTGCGGAGACCACACCTGTCCGCGCTGCACAAAGCTCTCGCAAATCTGCCGATTCGCAGTTGGGCCTACCCCGTCTCCACGCCGGTGAAACGGCGTACGACGCAGTTCACCTTTCCGAACACGGACGAAACCCCGTGGCTCTCCGGAACCTGCTGAGAAGGCTCCGGGTCGGAGGTCGCAGGAACGCGGACGAGTACGAGGCGCGAGTCGATTGCAGTGATCAGGATTTCGCCCGGTTGCCCTTCGTGGCATTCCGTGGCGATTGCCAGGTCTCCTTTTCGGATGCCGTACTTGGCAAGCGAACCGTCGGGTACGAGCAAGGCGAACGCTCTGCCAGTGCCCGGCAAAAAACTCGAATCGATGAACAGGACTTTCTCACCCGTTGCTTCGTCAATGCACCGGGCACCGTTAACGGGATTCCTCAAAAGGGGCACACGGATTGGGGTTCCCGAACACTCTAGAGAGTCGAACGGGTTGGCCAGTTCGATGCCACGGGAAAGCCGCTCTCGTCGATTGATGTACCCTTTTCTCGCAAGTGCTGCCAGCGCCTCTCGTGCCCCGTTGGAAGATCGCATGCCGAATTGGTCGCAGATTTCCCTGATAGTGGGGGGAATACCGCGCTGCCGAATCTGTGCGGCAATATATTCATAAATTGCCAGTTGCCGCTTGGTAAGAGGCTTTCTCATTCCGGCTGACCGTACAGATTTGAAATCACGTCGTTGGCGGTGGTGATATGTCCCTTGGGAACACCGTCTGGAAGCCTCCCCGAAGCGCCGACCAATTTCAAAGATAGGGTGCCCGTGCGGGGAAAGAAACCGCAACCCTCAGGCGTATGGCTGGGGTTAATGAAGCGGATGCGTAGCAATGCGGTCGGGTTGGGCCGCCAGCTTATCGCGGTGTGCGTGCTTTTCTCCGCGCTGCCGGAATCTGTGCGCGCGGTGCAGGTGCCTGCCAATTTCGTACTCGCTCAGGAAGCAGCTCTGCGGTCGGATTTCGCGCGCGCGGAGAGCCTGGCTGTTGTCATGAAGCGCGAGCAGCCCGCCGACCCGACGGGTGATTATGCGATGGCTGCGATTGAGCAGATGCGTCTTTTCGGTTGCGAGGGCACAATGAGCCCGGCCGAGCTCAAACGCCGTGTTCAGATTGCAGTCCGCGCAGGCCGTGAGCAGGTTGCGCGGCGCCCGGAAGCGATCTGGCCCCGGTACGTGTTCGGACTCAGCCTCGGCCTGAGCGCCGTCATTGCGGCGGACGAGGGCTCGTACTGGCATGCGTACCGCGCGGGGACCGAGAGTGTGGAACAACTGGAAGAGGTATTGCGTCGTGAACCCGGTTTCTCTGACGCGCTGCTCGCCCTCGGAGCGTATCATTACTGGCGGGGAGCAGCGATGAGGAACTGGACATGGTTGCCCTTTATCGCGGATACGCGGAGTCAGGGTATACGCGAAATGAAACGGGCGTGGAGGGAGGGTGCGACAACGCAGAACACCGCGCCCGGAATGATTGTCTGGGCGTTGCTGAAGGACGCGGATTACCACGAAGCGTTGGCCATATCCTCGGAGATTGCGGCACGCTACCCGGCGAATCGAGCATTTGTTACTGCCCGGGCCGATGCATTGTTCGGCCTACGGCGATGGGAGGAAGCAGCGGCGGCATACACACAGGCCGTTGGACTTTATTCTGCGGACCAATTCCGGTGCCCGGGTTCTGTGGAGGCGCGAGCGAAAAGAGGTATCGCACTGGCGGAGATGGGGAAATGTTCCGATGCGCTGCCAGACCTTCGCGCTGCCGTGCTATCGCCGGCGCATGTGGGGTATGGGCGCGATTTCAAGGCCACGAAAAACCGTGCTCGTGTGCTCCTTGAGCGATGCCTCGAAAAAGGGCCATGAGAATTGAAAATTGGTCTGAAACGCGTGCGCGGGCTTCTGACGAAGGAGAACCGGAAATCTCTCGGGCTGTTTCTGGTGGAAGGCGTTCGGCTTGTTGAAGAGGTCCTCGCCTCTCCGCTTACCGTAGAATGCCTGTTCCACGTCGAGGCAGATCCCGATTCGCGGCTCTTTCGGGTAATTGAAGCGGCGGCGTCAGATGGAATCCCGACGCAGAGCATTACCCAGAAGGAACTTGACGCGATTTGCGACACGCGAACGCCGCAGGGCGTTGTTGCCGTCGCTCGTACACCGACGTGGACCGAAGAAGACGTCTGGAAATTGGGCACCGGGGACGTTGTTGTGGTGGACAACGTGCGCGACCCCGGCAACCTTGGCACCCTCCTGCGGTCGGCGGAAGCAGCGGGGGCGCGCGGCGTACTCCTCATGCCGGGCACCGTTGAGCTGACGAATCCCAAAGTGGTACGCGGCTCAATGGGAGCGTTTTTCCGTCTTCCCGTTTCGTACACGCACTCAATTGACGACGTTCTTCGTGGGGCACGGAGCGCAGGGATTCCTCTTGTGGCCACGTCGTCACACGGCGGAGAACCTGCCAGTCTGCTATTGAAATGGGATGCGGTGGCATTGGTTCTCGGCGGGGAAGCGGAAGGCGTTGCGCGCGATTGGACCGTCGTATGTGATTGCATAGTATCTCTGGCACAAAAAAGAGGAACGGAGTCACTCAATGTTGCTGTGGCCGGGTCGATTTTCCTCTTCCGCCACCTGTGGCGCGCAGTCTGATCCGGTCGGATAGGAAAGGATTCTGCATGTTGCCGAACGTCGGTCCCTGGGAGATGATCGTCATTTTGCTCGTCGCGTTTCTTGTCTTCGGGTCAAAACGACTGCCCGAGGTGGCGCGGGGAATCGGGAAAGGGATTCGCGAATTCCGCCGCGAAATCTCCGGCGTGACGGACGAAATCAACGGAACGCGCGACGCAGTGAGGAATGCTTTCCCGCCCCCGCCGGTGTCTGCCTCGAAGGAGGAATCGGAAAAGAAGGACGAAGACGTTCGGAACCCGTCCGACCCGGTGATTCTCTGACCCGGATGCCGAGATGGAACAGGGATTTCTGAACATTGCCCACCGTGGTTTCAGCGGCCAGTACCCGGAAAACACGATCATCGCGTTCCGGGCAGCGTTGGAGCTGGGATGCACGTGGCTTGAATGCGATGTCCGCAGAACGCGAGACGGCTGTTTCGTGGTCATTCACGACCAGACAGTCGATCGGACGACGAACGGAACTGGCCGGGTTGATTCCCTGACATGGAACGAGATCATGCGCCTTGACGCAGGTTCCTGGAAGGATCCGAAGTTCTCCGGCGAGCGCGTCCCCCTTCTCGATAAACTTCTTACGCTGGTTTCCGGCCAGGCGCAGTTGGTGATTGAACTGAAGGTTGGGAAAGACTCGGTACCCGGCGTGGTCTCCGTGGTTTCAAGGCATTGTGCGTTTGGCTGGACGGTTGCCAGTGCCTTCGAATGGGAGGTCCTCGAGACGGTGCGGCGCGAAGCTCCGCGCTGGCGAACGACGTGGCTGACAACCTTCGAGGATCTCGGTCCCGACGAGGCAATCAATCGCTGCGTGGATGCCGGCGTCGACACGATAGCACCTCGTGCGTCCCTGATAGATGTCGAGTTCGTGCGCGAAGCCCACGCAGCGGGATTGCTTGTGCGTGCATGGGGTGTCGCCGACGATACCGGACCCGGACTGCGGAGGTTGATCGCAGCGGGGGTGGACGGTGCCACCACAAACCATCCCAACGTCCTCAACGAAATGCTGAACAAACCCCTTTCCTGAACGGTGCTGGCGATGCAAATCGCAGTGTTCGTTGGCTTTTTTCTCTTGTCTGGGGCTTCGATCAGGGTGGAAGCCCAGACGTGGAGCGCAACCCATCCCGGGTACCCCTGTACGGGCGCACGGGCGCTTGGCATGGGCACTGCGATCGTTTCCTCAACGGATGGCCCCACGGCCCTCGCGTGGAACCCGGCGGGCCTGGTCGAGCAGGTTTTTCCCGGAATTGCGGGTGACCTGGGGAGCACGAGCCTTCGAAACAGCGCGCTGTTCTTCGGAAGCCCGGTCTCACAGGACGGTGCGATAGGGCTGGGGTGGGTTCGCAACAGGCGTATCCTGCCGTATCCAGGAACCCCGGAGGGCCTGGATCGGTTTGCAGCGGGGGTAGGAATGCGTCTGACCGACAAGCTCGCGGTCGGAATGTCGGGAAGCTTTTTGAGCCCGCAGTACCGCGCTGCGCCGGATTCCGCGCGAGAGGCTGCAGGGTTCAGCACGGACATCGGTGCTCTGTTTTCGTTGACAGGGCGAATTCGCGTAGGGGCGTCGATCTACGATCTGACGGACGCGAAGGTGTGGCGCGAAGGTGGCCGTGTTGAGACCCTCAACCCGCGCAGCGTCCGCTGGGGCGTCTCCTTTTACGCGTCGGATCAGGTGACGCTCGCATACCAGCGCGACCAGGGCGACCGCATTGGAATTGAATGGTTTCCCGTGGAATCCATGGCGTTGAGGGGAGGTGTCGGGTACCGTGACCGGATGTGGAGCCGAAGTGGGGGAGTCGGCTTTCGCTCAGGCAGTGTTCGCGTCGACTACGCGTACGCGCAACTGGAGCAATCATACCACCAGCACAGAGTTTCCGTTGCAATGGTTTTTCCCAGAGGACGCTCCGCGGTGCAGATTACAAAGCCACAGGTGAGGTCTCTCTACGCTTCCCTCGGTAAAGCCTACACGCGGGAACCAGTGGCTTCCATCGAACTGGTGAACTCCTCTTCCAATCCCGTCACTACACGCGTGGAACTCCTGCTTCCGCGTTTCATGACTGCACCATCTTCCGAGGAAGTGACACTGCGCCCGTACTCCCGTCAGAGGATATTTCTGCGTGCTGTTCTCTCCGGTGAACAAATCGCGGCGGTTGCCGATCAACCCGTTCAGGGGGTCATCAGCCTCGTCAATCCGGTCACCGGAGAAGTCTGGCGCAGACACACGGTGGACACGTTTCTCTATCGCCGCGGCGCGCTGACATGGGATGACGTGAGGAAGGCCTCCGCGTTTGTGACACCGGCAGACCCGGATGTCCGGGCGTTCGTGCGCGAATCACTCCGGCCCTACCGGTCGCGTCTGCAGCAGCTCCCACTCACTCAAGAAATCATCACGACAGCTATAGTGTTGTTTGAAGCTGCCGGCGAGGTCGGGATCACGTACCAGAGCGATCCCAATACACCTTTCTCAGAGGTACGAAAAACTGAGAATCCCCTGGACGCGATGAGGCGGATCGGTATGAACACGCTTACCCTCGCCGTGAAACCCGTTGCGATCGCCGCGAACCCGATCAGGAATGTGATCAGCGGCCCCGATTCTGCTCACGGAGACACTCTCGGTGTCATTGGGAATGCGGTGTCCGGCGTCTCCGGAATGATCACGGGCGTGGGGGAGATCGGCGAGGAGTCACTCCGACTGCTGCTCTTTCCGTATCAAGCGTTGGCAGGAGATCTCAACCAGAACCCGGTTGTGGACGATATCCTCTATCCCGCGGAGCTTCTCAGGGTGCGGGCAGGAGACTGTGACGACACCACGGTCCTTCTCTGTTCGCTCCTCGAGTGCGCAGGGCTTGCGACCGCGTTTGTCGAAGCGCCGGATCACATCTTTATGATGGTCGATACCCGCCTCCCCGTTGACGAATCCCCCTACGTGTTACCGGCTCCCGTGGAGCGGTTCGTCGCGTTTGAGGGCACGTGGTGGCTTCCCCTTGAGACGACGTTGTTCCCACAGGGATTCATGGCAGCGTGGAGCAATGCCGCGGGCGTCGCTCGTTCGCTGGCGTCGCAGGGCAACCTTCGAGTCACCCGTGTCGCGGAGGGTTGGGCGCTGTTCGAACCCATTGAGTTCCACGCTTCCCCGGACGAGGAGATCCGATTTCCTGACTCCCGGAATCTGGAACGGCGAGTATCTCTTCAGGACAGTGCGTTGGCTGTGCTCTGGAAGGATTCCCCGGTTGTCCGCGATCTGTTGGCGCCCGTCGGAGCGTCCACCGGCGGCAGCGAGGACGACAAACGCCGTGCCGACGCCGCGTTCTGGCTCCTGTTCGCCGGTCGCCTTTCGGATGCGGATCAGCACCTGCGCGTGCTTGAGGAGCACGCGTATGACCCTCCCCGAGTCCTGGGACTCCGGGCAGTGTACTGGTTCTTTTCAGGGGATGTTATCCGGGCCGAGGAATTTGCAGACCAGGCGTACCAGGCGGCGCCCGGAATCCCGGACCTTCTGGATCTGCGTACTCAAATTCGCTCGGCGCGTTCTGGTGTGTCGGAATGACGTCCGGGGTTCTTCACTCCACCTGACGCATCCTTGCTCAGAAATAACCGAATCGGGAGGTTACTCGTCCCTGATACCGTCTCCTCACTGTGTTCTTACAGAACTATTTACGGGGCTTCTTTTCCGAAAACGGTACGTGCAAAAAACTTCTTCCCCCACCAGTTCCCACGTTCTCAGCAGTGGCTCGCCTCCCCAGTTTTCCGCCGCGAGGTTCCCGTCCGCAATAGTCGGGGCGTCAGCGCCACCGAACACAAAAGGTGAGACCGTTACGCACACTTCGTCAACGCAGCCGAGGGAGAGCAGCTCCGCGTTCAGATGGCCCCCACCAAGAAGCAGTACTCGCTTCAGTCCTCGTGTTTTGAATTCCGCGAGAACGGCATTCCAGTCAACCGCGGACGTCCCTCTGGCGAAAACCTCCGCGAGACCATGAAACCGCGCCGTTGCGCGGTCCTTTTCGGATTCGGCGGTGATGATTATTCTGGGAACGTCCTGCTTGGCGAAAAACGGCATTTCCAGCGGCAAGTCGAGGGAGGATGTGACTACCGCTGTAACGGGTTGCGGGGGCTTTCTGCGGCGCTGTCGGAGGCGAAGCAGGGCCTCCCGTCTCACCCGGTAGGTTGTTCCGTAGGCTCGCAACGTCGCCGCGCCGAACAGCAGGACATCGGCCCACGCCACCTGTGTCTCGAGCCGGCGGGCGTCCTCGGGGCTGCCGAATCGCGCTGCCTCCCTTCGTGAGGTGGCGATCTTTCCGTCTAACGTCGTCGCCATCATCAGGCGGACGTGCGGCCAATCTCTTCTGTTCGACACGTGCCCGGGCCTTCTTCCTCAGTAACCACTATCGGCGTGCGCAAGGGGACTCTGGGTACGCGCACAAACGACGCGACGAAGACGCTGAGAACTGCCAGACCTGCGGCGCCGGCAAACACGTACTCGAAACCCCATATTACCCAGGTTGCCCCGCCGAGAATCGGAATGGACATGGATATCACGTGATCAAGAGTAACACCCAGGGATAATGTTGCCGTAACGTCCTCCACCTTCTCAGCCAGTTTGTTCACGTACGTCACCCGCGCCATTCCGACGGAGAAAAGGAGGTTGTCCAGCACAAAGCAGGCGTAAACAATCAAAATGACCGTTCCCCCTGTACTGATCCGGTGCGCAAATCCGTACCCGAGGCAGACGAAGAACAGGAAGAACCCCTCCATCATCAATATGCGCCGTTCGCCCAGCCGGTCAATCAATCCTCCCAGGGTGGGCTGAACAACGATGCCGAGGAGCGCAGATGTGATGGCGAGGGCGGCAAAGGTGGAGGGTCCCCGGTGAAAAATCGTGATAAGCACCCACGGAGCGAACGTAATGAATACCTGCTTCCGTGCACCGTTGATCATCGACATGAGGTAGTACACAATGAAGCGTCGCTTCACTACCAGCTTCGGCCTTGGCTGGTCCTGCGCGGTTGCAGGCACGCGCATTTTGAGGAGGATCAGTGCGCTCAGCCCGGTCAGTGACGCTCCGAGGATGAATATCGCGTTGTATGTGCGGGGGTTCGTGCCGAGCGTGCCGAAAATCCACCAGCCGATCGCCGACCCCAGAATTGCCGCGACGGTGGTGATGCTTCCCGTAGTCCCGAGCAGAGTCGCCTGACGGCCTTCCTTCGCGAAAGCCAGTGTGATCGAAGACCGCATCGGCATCATCAGGTGAAGGCCTGTGGACCAAAGCACCATGAAACCGATCATGACCCCGTAATTTGCGCCCGCCCACGCCAGTCCCCCGATTCCAATGGCGGTGGCCGCGGTGGCAACCGCCGCCGTTCTGACTTCAGGAAGGAAGAAGAGCAACCCGGAAGTCACGGTTACCAGGAATCCTGGAAGTTCGCGGGGTAACTCAAGCTGGCCGCGTTTGTCGGCGGCGAGGTGGAACGTGTCGCGCAGGTAGTTGTTGAAGGCGGGGTCAACCATCGCTCCGCCGACTGTCGACACACAGAGCGCCAGGATGAACCATCGGAAATCCACCGACTGCGCGTTCCAGCGTCGGAGGCTGTTGGTTGCCACGCCATGTGCACGGGATACAAAGCTCTTCAAATCGTGGTTCCAGTCTGGAGTGTGGGAGCGGGAGCAGTTGCCGCGCCCCGGGGCACAGGGTGAGCTAAGTCTTCGCGATCAGCCCGTATTTCCAGGGACGTCGGAAATTGTTGCCCCAAATGGTGTGCGTTCGCTCGTCTCGGAGCGCTTCAAGATCGAGGTCCGCGAAAATGGTCTCGTCACCTTCGCCGGCTTGAGTGAGGATGTCTCCCCAGTAATTCGTGATGACACTCTGTCCATTGTGGGGCTTGCTGTGGTTGGCCATCCCAATGTACACAACATTCTCGTACGCTCTCGTGCGGAGCTGAATAAGCCGTCTTTCGTCAATCCCGCAGGCGTTCGGAACGATGATAAGGTCGGCACCCTTCAGCATGAGAACACGAGCGCTCTCCGGGTGTTCCCGGTCATAACAGATCATCACCCCGACGCGAACCAGTTGGTCCCCGACCGTAAGCGGCCAGACGTGCCAGTCGTCCCCGTCTTCGCACAGGTTCTCCAACGCGGTAAACCTGCACGTATGCACCTTGCAGTAAGTCCCGATGTGCTCTCCCTTTGAATCCCAGACGAACGCACTGTTGAACAGCCTTCCGTCGCGGATTTCGCAGATGCCCGCTATGAGAACGACGCCGGCATCTTTCGCGATTTCTCCCAGTTTCCGTGCGCTGGTTCCATCTGCCGTTTCCGCCGTGCCGTAGAGGCGCTCGACGAATTGCGGCCAATCCGCGGAATCCTTCGCAGGTGCGTGAGGGTATCCCGTGAGAAACATCTCGGGCAACGCAACCAGGTGGGCTCCGTCTCGCGCCGCAGCACGAATCGCACGTTCCGCGATTGCAATGTTTGCTTCGCACTCAAACGGAACAAATGCTCGCTGAATCATCGCCGCGCGAATCGTCGACGCCATGGGTTCTCCACTCCATTCCGGGAACGTTGCGGGGCAGCCATCGCAGGTCATGCGCAGATCGGCCGGGACACGGGTGTCTTGAAAAGTACCGCCTGCGTTGCCGGGCCACCAAGTGGCCTGCCGTGAAGGTTCTTTAGCTCTCTTCCCCTCCCCTCTTGCCTCATTGCGTTGCCTGCCCGGCGCTGGCTACATTGGAAACGATCCATTCACTGCGGCTTCAAGCCGTCCTCAGAACCCTTCACGAAAGGTGATACGCGAAACCCATGTCTGTGCAACCTCTACGTACCGCCGAAATTACGGCAAACCCAATGTGTGCGGCGATGGAGCTGCGTCTGCCTTCCGGGGAACACGTTCTGTTTCGACCGCTGCGCGCCGAAGATGCGACCTTGCTTGGCGAGTATTTCACCAGTCTGACCCGCGAGACTACTCGTTTTTACGGACCTCATGCATTCGATCAGGCAACGGCAGATCAGCTCTGCGGGTCCATCAACTACGACGACACCATCCGTTTCGTCGCCTTGACACGCGTTGATGGCAGGGAGCAGATAGTCGCGTATTTTATCCTCGTCCTCGGAACAAGTGAATCGGACGGCAAGCGGTATGCTGATGTGGGAATTCAGCTGGACCCGGCCCAGGACTGCACATTTGCCCCGTCAGTTCGCGAGCAGTTCCAGAATCAGGGGCTGGGCACCCCGCTTTTCAGGCACGTCATTCACGTGGCCCGGAGACTTGGCCGGCGGAAGATGGTCCTGATGGGTGGAGTTCAAGTCCTGAACACACGCGGCATCCATTTCTATGAAAAACAAGGTTTCCGGCGGGTAGGCGGGTTCGAAGGACCTCCGGGCATCTTCAGTCAGGACATGGAATTGGATCTTCTTCTGGATTCCTGAGCCCGCGCGCTTATCTCTCCCGACGCGCGACGAAGTCTGAGGGTACTTGCTGATGCACTTCGTGGAATGTGACACTGTGTCCGGTGCGGAGATCTACCAGCTCACGGATGGTCCCCGCCCCGCGGACAACATCTACGGTGAACAGCCCTATTCCTCTCCCTGCGGAACTCGTATCGCGGTCCGGCACTACCCGCACGAAGGAACAGACGGCGGGTTATCCATCCTTGATCTCGTGGACGGGTCGTTGCACCCCGTCCTCAAAAAGATGCCCCGTTTCCCGGCGTTCCACGCGTGGGGCGAATACCTGTATTTCCAGGAATACGTCGGGGAGGAAATGCTTCTGCGGCGGTGTCATTACGTCAACACGACTACGGAAGACGTGTTGGTGCTTCCCGCGACTGGGAGCCAACTCAGTTACGGAACTGTATCGCCTGATGTGGAGTATTACGCGGTCAACTCACATCCTGACAGCACGTCCTCGCGACTCCTCCTTTTTGACCTCGTAGATGGGGTGCATTCCGTTCTTGCCGAAAGCAACGCGCAATGGTTCAAGCACGAGCAGTTTTCTCGGGACGGCCGGGACGCAATTCTCATTCAGGCAAACAGCGCAGATGTCTCCGTTGTGAATCTTGGCGTGGCGTATCCCGGCGGCGGCGAGATTGAATGGCTGCCGGTGGATTCCCGTCCCCTGGTTCCAGTGGGGAAATGGCCGGGCAGGGATCGTTACACGCCGAGGTGTACGGGGCATGAAGCCTGGATTGGAAAAACAGATCGCGTGTTCCTTTCGACGGCGTATGATTCGTCTTCAATGACAAACGTGTGGAGCGTTTCTCTTTCCGACGAACAACCCGCAGCCGCATGTGTGGGAGAACATGTGTTCGGGCACGTTGCGACATCAGGTTGCGGCCGGTTCTGGATCGTGGACGCTCCGTCTGAGGAAGGTATCCCGATCTACATCGGTTCCTTTGTCTCAGGTTCGAACAGCACGCTCTGTTTAAGCCGAACCGTTCACGACGGCCAACAATGGTCTCATACGCACCCGTATTTCACCGCCGACAACCGTTGGGTGATCTTCACCTCCAACCGATCCGGGATCCCCCAGATTTTCGGCGCCCGCCTGGCGGACGGGTTCCTCTCAAGCCTTTGAAATCTGTTCGGCAAAATACCACTTGCCGATATGCCGTCATTCCGCGCTTCCTCGCACTCTCACGTCAAATAATCCCCCCTGACCAGACCATAACAGCGCGTGGAGCGCCACTTCCATCGGCATACCCCTGTCGAACCAGGGGAGCGGTCGAGAGCATGGTATTAGTGCATCGCTTGTGCGATATTTTGACAGGGTTTTTTGATTGTTGCTCCCTTTCGACAAGGACGACACGACAATGACGCGAGCGGACGACATTGCGCTGAAAAGAGTGCGCGTGAGGGACTTCCTCCGCAGTCATGATCTTGGCGGGGTCTTATTTACGCAGCAGAAGTCTTTCAGCTGGTACACAAGCGGTGGGCAAAACCATGTGGGATTGACCACTGAAGCTGGCGCTGCTCACCTGCTGGCGACTCCAGACCAGGATTACCTCGTTGCGAACAACATAGAAGCGCCCAGGATCATGGATGAAGAGGGGTTGAGCGAGCTTGGCATACAACCACTTGTCTATCAGTGGGATAGTCCCGAGACCGATGCCACCCGCCTCGTCGAGCGAGTGCTGGCGGGCCAGCGATATACGACAGACACGGGGCAATTCGCGGGCGAATTGAACCACCTTCGCTACAGCCTCACACCGGTGGAAGTGGAGCGTTACCGCGCCCTCGGCAAGGACTGCGCTGAGGTGATGAGTGATCTCTGCCTTGCCGTTGAACCGGGCCAGACAGAGTGGGAGGTAGCGGCCGCCCTTTCCAAACGGCTGTGGAAGCGTGAGATAGTCCCTGCAGTGGTGCTTGTGGCGGCAGATGACCGAATTTCGAAATACCGCCATCCGATACCCACGGCGAACAAGATCGCGAAATATGTGATGGTGGTCATGTGCGGTCGAAGACACGGTCTCATCCTCTCAACAACGAGGCTTGTCCACTTCGGGAAACTACCGGCGGAACTGAAGAGGAAGCACAACGCGGTGATGCGGGTAGACGCGGCCTATATCGGCGCTACCCTGATCGGTGCAGACGTCGACGAGATTTTCCAGAAAGGGCTCGACGTTTACGAAGAAACAGGGTTCAAAGACGAGTGGATGTTGCATCATCAGGGCGGCGGAACGGGCTACGCGAGCCGCGATTTCAAAGGCTCTCTCCACTGCAAGGAGCGCGTGCAGGCCTGGCAGGCGTTCGCATGGAATCCCTCCATCACAGGGACAAAGTCGGAAGACACGATGATAGCGACTCCGGATGGGCCGGAAATCCTGTCCATGATCAGGGATTGGCCTTCCGTCGAGGTGCCTGCGGGGTTATGGGGGTCGCTCCGCCGCGCCGACATACTCGTTCGCTGAATCAGGAGCACGCATGGGAGGACTTGCGCGTTTCAGCGTCGCGGTGGGAGAGGACCTCCTCAAGCGTTTCGACAGGCTTATCAGGGAGTCCGGTTACTCGAACCGCTCGGAGGCTCTGCGTGACCTGATTCGAGACCGCCTTGTGGCCGAGCAATGGGCGGCGGGCGAAGAAGTCGTTGCCACGATAACTCTTGTGTACGACCACCATGTGCGCGATCTGGCGGAGCGCCTGACACAGGTGCAACACCAGCGCACCGACCGAATCATCTCCAGCCTCCACGTCCACCTGAACCACGATAACTGCCTCGAAGTGATTGTCACCCGGGGTTCCGCGCACGACGTGAAGGAGCTTGCCGGGCTCCTCATAGGGTCCCGTGGTGTGAAACACGGAGGCCTCGTCATGACGACTACTGGCGAGGAACTATGAAACCGTTGGAGCAAACGGCATGACCGCTCGTGTTCGACAGACCTCGCGTTTCGCTTTCCGTGTGGGAGCGTCGGAGCAGGACATTACCCCGCCGTACGGAGCATATCTCTCGGGGAGCGCGTGCGGCGATCGCAGACCGGCTCAGTCGGTGCTGGACAGGACGTACGCACGGGCAATTGTGTTCGACGACGGGCGTGCGCGAGTCTGCGTGATCTCCCTCGACGTTACGATCATTACGGGTGAATACTCCGCCCGGATTCGCAATGACGTGAGCGACGCCACAGGGATACCCATTGAAGCGATCATTGTGTTCGCCGAACAGACTCATTCCGCGCCCAGCGTCGGGCGTTTCATGCTGGACCCGGATTTCCCGCTGGAAACCACCCCCGAAACCGAGTACCTCTGGGGCTCTGAAACTCCATATTGCGAGTTCGCTTCGAAAAAAGCTGTTCAAGCGGCCATCGAAGCACACGACCGGCTTCAGCCCGCGAGAGTCGGCCTGGCTCGTGCCTTGAACGCGGAATTCTCGTTCAATCGCCGGGGCGTAACCCGCGACGGCCGCATCATAATGCCAAAGCCAGCCGGGCGCGAAAACCAGCCGTTCGGGATCACAGAGCTATGTTACATGGAAGGTCCGATGGATCCCGAAGTCGGGGTTGCGTGTTTCCAGGGTCTGGATATGCGCCCTATCGCGTTCCTTCTACACCATACATGCCATCCGGTGAATGTGTTCGGCTCCAGAGGAACGTACCGGGCGGTCTCCGCCGATTGGCCGGGAGCATGGGCGGAAGGGATGAAGCGTGCGTACGGTTCGCACGTCGTTCCACTGGTTCTCAATGGCTGTTGTGGCAACATCAATCCATGGAACCCGTTTGAACCGGACGCGCGTCCAGACCACCGTCGCATGGGCAAGGCCCTGGCGGAAGTAAGCGAGAAGCTCGTACACACGATGCAATTTGCCGAAGGTGCTCACGTAGCGAGTTGCGCGGATTGCGTCAGCCTTCCATTCCGTGAAATTCCCGGCGAACGCCGCCGCATGGTCGCCGAGATACTCGAGAGGAGCCCGGAGCCGCCGCGAAGTGCAAACGGAGAAGTGGATCCTGTCTGGTTCACTGCCGCGTCCACACGCAGCGTGGAGATACTCAAACAACGTGAAACGCATATGCGTTACGAGATGCAGGTGTTCCGCGTAGGCGACCTTGCTATCGTGGGATTGCCGGGCGAACCATTTGTCGAGGGTCAGTTGGCGATCAAAACTTCTTCGCCTGCACCGTTCACATTTCCCACCCACATGGTGTCTCACTACGTCGGGTACCTGCCCACGCGGGAAGCCTACGCGCGCGGGGGACACGAAGCGAACAACGAAGTCACGTACTGGGCGAAACTTGCCCCTGGCTGCCTTGAAACGGTGGCAGAACGTGCCGTCGTCAACATCAAAACACTCTTCCCCGATCGTGTGGCGTAGCCATTCTCCACACCGGCCGGGGACCGCGATGGGCGCGAGAAAGGGGTAACAGCGTTTGCAAAAACCAGCTTTTGACAGGCGACGATTTGGTAATCACTCTGAAACCGGTAGACGGACCGAAGAGAGAGAACAGGGCCAACCGTATTTCCGATCGGGGGTATCCGTGCGATATCTGATACTCAGGCTTTTGCTCACGTGCCTTTCCATCTACATCGCTGCCCGTGCGGTGGACGGTGTCGCCCTGGTGGAGCCATGGGCCTGGTGGCACCTGCTTCTTGTGGGTGCCGTCTTCGGCCTTTTGAACGCCGTCGTGAAGCCAATCCTCACGTTCTTTTCCCTTCCTGTGCTGATTCTCACCATGGGGCTTTTCTACTTCGTGATCAACGCACTCATCCTTTGGATGACCCCGGTTTTCGTCCCTATGCTCGTGGTGGACGGCTTTGTCGCGGCGCTGAAAGGAAGTGTGGTCATCTCGCTCATGAACTGGCTTTTCAGTTGGCTGGTTGGCATCTAGAGCACTCCGTTCCGGCGCCAGAATCAGGCGGAGGCAGGATGAGAGGAACTATGGCTACAGGAAAAAGGAGCGCGCGCGCCGAGAAGGAACGCGTTGCGGAGATTCACCGCCGCATCAACGCGGAATACCCTTGTTCCACCACCGCCCTCGAGTACAGAACCCCGGTTCAACTCCTCGTCTCAACGATACTTTCCGCCCAGTGCACTGACGTCCGCGTGAACGAAGTAACAAAGAGTCTGTTCCAGAACTACCGTACCGCACGCGATTTCGCTGAAGCACCAATCGAGGAACTGGAGGAAGCGATTCGACCGACCGGCTTTTTCCGCAACAAGGCAAAAAACATCAAGAATTGCTGCAAAACCATCGTGGAACGCTTCGGTGGTGAGGTTCCCCGGAACATGGACGATCTGGTGCAACTGGACGGAGTTGGCCGCAAAACAGCCAACTGCGTGCTGGGGAATGCGTTCGGGATGAACGAAGGAGTGGTGGTGGATACCCATGTCATGCGGCTGTCGAAACGCCTGGGCTTGAGCACTTCTGAAGATCCCGTCAAGATCGAGCAGGATTTGATGCGCCTTTTTCCTCGCGAAAGCTGGACCCTGCTCGCCCACCAGTTGATCGACCACGGCCGCGCGGTGTGCAATGCCCGCAAACCGAAATGCGGCGAGTGCCTGCTCGCCGATCTATGCCCCTCAGCCAAGCCCTGATTTCACAGCCTTCACAAAACAAGACGCCTCGGGGATAATGGTTCCCCGAAGCGTCTTGCCTTTTCGTTACTGTTTTTACAGGATTTCTGATGAACTCATCGCCTTGAGACGCTCCCAGCGACGATCCACCTCGTCCTGAACCTCCTGCAGCAGATCCGCGTTATCGGGCTTGAGCAAGTGCCCGAACGCGCGTCCCATCACGCGGAACGCGTCGCCGACGGGGATCTTCTTGCCTCGCTCTTCCGGGTCGTAACTCAGTCGTGTGACACCGTGCTCGACCTCGTACAGCGGGTGCATGCACGCATCCACCACCTTTTCGACAATCTCATTACCCTTCGCCTCATCCGCTCCCCAGTTCAACGGGCAGACGCTGAACACCTTGCCAAATGCGAAACCACCGGCACGCACAGTTGCCTGCGCTTTGCGGGCCTTCGCAATCATGTCACGGGCGTTCGACTCAGCCGCCTGGAAAAGGTAGGAGCATTCCGTTCCGCGGAGTATTTCGATCACGTCCTTGTGATGCGTCTTTTTACCGCGAAGCGCGGGCCCGATCGGGGCGTTGGAGTTACGTTGGCCTTTAAACCCGGTGTAGCAGAGCTGCCCGCCGGTGTTCATGTAGCCTTTGTTGTCGTACTCCAGCATGATGAACGGGTCGTTACGAAGCGCTGAACCGATCACCTGGTCCATTCCGATGTCATCGCCACCGTCGCCTGACACGACGATGAAGGTGATCTCTTCGTTGATCTTCCCCTGCTTGCGGAAACGATTGTACATCTCCACCACGCCGGTTGCAGTGGAGGAACCGTTGTGGAAGAGGTTGTGGAAGTAGGGAACCTTGAAGCTGGTAAGCGGGTACCCGGTCGTAACCACCATCCCGCAACCGGTATTGAACAGAAGGACTACATGCCCGTCTATTCCGCGAAGGAACAGGTTCAGATTGGTGAAAATCCCACATCCCGGGCACGCCGAGTGTTTCTCGATCCGCGTCGGCATCTCGGCAAGTTTGCGGAGGTTCACGCGTTCCTCACCCGCGTTCAGCGTGGTCTCCTCTGCGGTGAGAGGCTGAATCGTCGGGAGCGGTTTGTAACTGGGATCGCCCGGCCACGCACCATGGTATGCGTGAATTTTCTTTTCTTCTTCCGGAACGTTCGGGTAGGCGAGCGCCGTGGTGAGCATGTGTACGCCGTCTTCGGGAAGGTAATTCAGACCTCCGATGCCGTACACCCGGCTCAAAATCGTGCTCTTCGAGCCAATTCTCTGCAATGACGCGCCCAGTTCATTCGCCAGATAATTGCCCGCGCCATACTGCGAAACGCGTTCGGCCACGACTATCGTCTTCGCACCTTTGACCGCATCCACGAATTCGTCGTTGGGATAAGGCCGCAGAACGGTCGGGATGACCACCCTGACCTTTTTGCCATCCGCAATCATGTCGTCAACGGCCACTTTGGCTGCTTCTCCGGCGCTGTTCAGGGCCACAAGCACCGCGTCCGGGTTTTCAGAGCCGTAGCTTTCCACGAAGCTGTAGTGCCGCCCTGTGAGCTCCTCGAATTCCTTGAAGATGCCGGGCAGAAGCTCGTACGCTTTCTTCATCTTCGCGTCAAGCTGGACCTTCGTGTTGATGAGGTCGTCGTTCATGTAGGGCCCGAACGTGTGCGGATGGTGTACATCCAGCAGGTTCAGCATTTCGGGTTTTTTCCCAACGAACGCTCGCGCGTCTTCCTGGCTGGCGAACACATTGATGCGGCGTACGCCATGGCTTGTATGGAAGCCGTCGTACGCGACAAACGCCGGCAGAGAAACTGCCTCGGCAGCCTTCAGCGCGATCAGGTTCAGGTCATACGTGGCCTGAACGGTCGGCGCGAGGAAAATCAGCCAGCCAACGCCCAGCACTGCTGCAAGGTCGCTGTGTCCATTTTTGATGTTCAGAGGGCCACTGACGTCCCTGGTTGCGATATTCATGACCAGCGGCAGGCCCAGTCCGCTGATGCAGGGAAGTTCCTCCATTTTCAGGAGAAGCCCGTTCGCCGAGGTAACGTCAACGGCTCTGCCCCCCGCAACCGCCATTCCCGTGATGATGCCGGCGACCGCCAGTTCTGATGTACCTATGACGAAATTGATGTCTGTTTTGCCCGCGGCAAGTGCTTCGCTGACGCGTTCACCTGCGTCAGATGAAGGTGTAATCGGGTAGTAGCCCTCACCGTCATAGCCAATGTCTACAATCGCTTGGGCAACAGCGTCGTTGCCATTCGCGATAAGCGATTTCTGGGGTACCATCGTGTGCCACTCCCTGTTGCAGGTCGGAGCAGGGATCAAGCCTCTCCGAGCCGGAAAGAACGATCAGGCTACTTGCGCAATCTCTGGACGATTCAGGGCTTTGCCCTTCTTGGTCTGCGGACATACCTCAACACACCTCATGCACCCCTTGCAGAATGCATAATCGATGCCGATCACCTTGCCGTCCTTCCAGACGATCCCGCCCGGGTCAGAGCAGACAGTCATACACACCGCGCAGCCGGTGCACGCCGAAGGGTCGAATGTCGGGACAAACCCGTACCCGGCAACCTGGTTGTTCCGGTTGACCGTGGAATGGGTCATCGCATCAATGGCGCCACCATTGAGCATGTTGAGGTATCCGATCTGGCCACGCGCAACCAGGGCTGGCGGAAGGAGTGGATAGTCGGCCCGAGGAGCGAACTCTTTTTCGTTGACGCCGTCATACGCGGCTTTGAATGCCCCGAGATTGGCATCCTTCGCGTAGGGCCATGTTTTGGCGATCACGGCCTCTACCTGCTCTTGGGGGAAGTGCAGTGCGCGGCAAACGAGCGCCATCATCGGCATGTTGAGCCGCGAGCCCGTTTCTTCTGCAATTGTCTCAGCGTCGACGCACACGATTCTGCCCGAATGCATCTTGAGGCGATCCCGGATTTCGTCCGGTGTCTGCGTGGTGTTCACGATGACCGTTGCATTCGCCTGGAGCCCGCGATTCAGTTGGAGTGTTTCAATCAACCCCGGACGGAAAATCGCAAGGATGTGAGGCGTGGTGGTGGGTCCGGACGTCCGAACGGCTGTGCCTTTGTAGCAAAGGCGGAGCGAAACGTCGGTTGCAGTGCCTTTCTTTTCGCTCCCATATTTCGCGTCGTACGCGCCGTCCAGGTCCAGTTCCGTCACGGCGATTTTGAACAGCAACTTGGCGGACATGTTCGCGCCGTCACCACCGATGGCGGAAAGAAACACGTTACAGAAACCGAGCCGATCTATCGCCGGCAACTGGTATGACATGGAGGATTCCTCCTGCGGAGAAAAGCATCAACGTGTGATGCGGTTGATGCGATGTGTGCCCGACGGATCACGTCGGGACGTGAAAGCGCTTCGACGGGTAGATTATACAATATCGCAAATCCTGTGCCGGGCAGAAACCCCTGAAGACGGTTGAAAACGGCGTATCAGGCGCCATATCTCAGCATTGCTACGGCTGGCCTTGGCATGCGGTGTCCTGTTTCGTTGCAGCCCTGCTGCCGTTTGACGCGGTTCGACGTGTGAGCTGAGCAAGCCCTGTTTGTTCCCTACCCGCGATTTTGTCTCCCCGCTCGTGAAGCAGCCTGTGGCTCCTGTGCTTGGCGAACAGCGTCCGCGGTCGTACAGTATTTTGGAGCCTTTCGAACAAGCACGCATGCCGGACTTTGTTGCGCCAGGAGGTAACCGTGGCGAATCGCGTACCGCCTTCCAAACACCAAAAAACGAGATCCAAACCTCTACCTCCCCCCACGGTGAAAAACAAACCTGCGCCATATAACATTGCGCCACAACTACCTGCGTGGTTTGGTTCTCCATTCGTTCCGGCCGGGGTTATTGTAGCATATGTCATCGTGTGGGGCGTTTTCAGCGTTGGATTCTGGAGGGTAGGAGGGTACGGAGTCGAAACGGACGCGTTCGGGAGCTTTCTCCCCGAAGTCAGGAAGATGTTGCGGGGGGAATTCACCCCATTGGATGGGTTCAAAGGTCCGGGATATCATGCTGCGGTAGCTTTGGTGAGCTTCGTTGCGCGTGATCTCTTCCTTTCCGCGAAAATCGTGGCTCTTGCATCTTCCGCGATCGTTCTCTGGCTGTTGTTCCGTCTTGTGCGGCGCTCGCTGGGAACTGGCACCGCGTGGGTAGCCATGTTGTTCGTTGCCACGAATGCCCAGTTCATTCTTTTCACGATCCAGGTCGGCACGGACATGTTCTTCCTTGCGGTCGCGCTTGCTGCGGCAACCCTGATTCTGGAGCGAGGAGGGTGGCAACGGTCTGTTGTGGCAGGTCTGCTCGCCGGATTCGCCTATCTCACGCGGTACAACGGAGTGTTTCTGACGCTGGCTGGAATCGTAATCATGGCGCTGGCTGACCGTACCACGTTGGGCAGAAGACAGCGTCTTCTCAGAACCGGAGCGTTTGTCGGCGGGGTTCTGGTGGTGTTCGCACCTTGGTCTTTTTACACCTGGAGCCGCGGCCTCGGGTTCTTCTTCAACGCGAATCACCTGAACATCGCGTATGAAATGTTCGGACGAGATACCGTATCGTGGGACCAATTCTGGGAGTATTTCAACCCCGCATTCGCGTCCTTTGGGGAAGTGGTACGGGGTAACGTCGGGAGATTTGTCACGATGCTGGCGCGCAACAGCATCGAGCATTTCTGGTGGGATATGCGTCGCGTCCTTGTTGCGGGAACAGCGCCCTGGGTGGTGCCGCTTTCAATAGTGTGGCTGGCGATGATCGCCTATGGCCTCGTCCGCGTGGTGATGATGAAGCGCGAGCGCGCCTGGCCTGCGATAGTGCTGGGGGTCGGGGCGTACGGCGTTCTCGTTCCTGTGTTTTACGGGGAACGCTTCAGTCTCCCGATGGTGCCGATCTATGCTGTTCTGACGGCGGCAGCGGTGACAGGCGGGCTCAGGCTGAGTTCCAAATCCGTTGGCCTGGCGGCGATCCCGGCGATTTGCGGGGTGCTTCTCCTGTGGGGCGGCATAGCTACCGCGAAGGAGGAGGTGGTGAAACTGATGGAAACCCAGCCGGCGGAGGTAGGCGCAGTTGCCAGAGCGGTCGGGCGTTCTCTTCCCGAAGGCTCTGCGATACTTGCAAGAAAGCCACATATCGCGTACTTCACCGGCGCGGAGTTCATTCGCGTCCCTTTTCTGGATCGCATTGAAGAACTGCCGGGGATCGCCCTGCAGCACCACGCTCAATACCTGTTTGTAAGCGCCATTGAGGCTGCCCTCCGCCCACCTCTCACTCCGCTGTTGGACCCGCGGAACGCCCCTCCGTTTCTGAAGCCCATCGCTGCGGTTTCGGGTGCTGCACCCGCTGTGTTGTATGAGTTCACGATGAAAATCCCGCGAAAGGCTTCCGTCAACACCACGGAGTCTCGACAGGTGCCGGGGGAGGAGGCTGTTCCTCAGAAGGTGAGGCTGGGCAGAGCATACCTGCGGGCGGGGAGGCTGGATCTTGCGAACGAATGGTTCCAGAAGGCCCTTGCGGACGATCCCTCGGAACCGACTGCGTTACTCGGGCTGATTCAACTGGACGAAGCCCGCGCGCGATGGCTCGCGCAGGAAGCCCAGACTGCGGGATCGAACTCGGAGACTGTTTCGCGTGTTCTCGATAGCGTGGAAAGTCGTCTGATCGCACTCGCCGAAGCTGCGCCCGGCTCACGCGACGTGCAAACAGCGGCAGGGGAATTCCTCATGCGTCGCAACAAAGTTCCCGAGGCTATCCGGTCGTTTCGTCGCGTGGCCGCGATGGACCCGCCCGATCCAGACGTGATCGGGGTTCTCGGCGAATTGGAGGAATCTGTCGGCAATCTGGACGGTGCGGAACAGGAATTTGCTCGACTGGTAGGTATTGATCCTGGGAATGCGACGGCGCGAAGTGCGTTGGGACGGATTCTACTGGCACGCGCAAGACCCGCTGAAGCGTTGAAACATCTCGAACTGGCGTACGAAATGGATCCATATTCGCCTCTCACGCGGGCACTGTTGGCCCGTGCGTATCAGATGCAGGGAGATTCATCCAGGGCTGATGACCACTGGCGCGGGGTACTTGCGATGACGCCGGAGGGCGATTCCCTCCACGTGGAGGCGCAGGCCGCGCTGGACGCAATATCAACGGCAGACCGACGAAGACTCCGATGACGACGCAGATCGAATACGTCGACCGTAGCGGTACCGGATTCCTCGCGGGATTGCGGGAAGGAGACACCGTAGTTGCAGTGAACGGTCACGCGGTTCGCGACCCTTTGGAATGGCGCTTTATGATCGCGGAAGATAAACTGAGCATCGATATATCGCGCGCTAAAAAGCGTCTTTCTGTGGTCGTGGAAAAGGATTGCGACGACGAAATGGGCGTCCGCCTGCGTGAGCCGAAGTTTCGCAGATGCAACAACAAGTGCGTCTTTTGCTTCGTGGATCAGAATCCCCCCGGAGTAAGGCGTGCGTTGAGGTTCAAAGACGAGGATTTCCGGCTTTCGTTCCTCTACGGCAATTTTGTCACGCTCACGAATACACCCTCATCTGACCTCGAGCGCATCATCGAGCAGCGTCTTTCTCCGCTCTACGTGTCGGTGCACGCGACGGATGTGGCTCTGCGCCGCCGGCTGCTCGGAAACCCGAGAGCGCCCGACATCGTTCCGATCCTGCGCCGACTGGGACAGAATGGCATCGAAGTGCACGCGCAGATCGTTCTTGTCCCCGGGTTCAACGACGGTGTCCACCTCCAACAAACGGTGCATGAGCTCGCAGGGCTCTTTCCATGGGTGCGTTCCGTAGGCATCGTTCCGGTCGGCCTCACCCGGCACCGCGTGGGTCTGCATCCTTTGGCCGCCTTCACACCGGCGGGCGCGAAGGTTCTCCTCGGGTGGTTGAGAGCAAGACAGGCGACCTTCGTCAACGGAATCGGCACCCGTTTCGTGTTTGCATCCGACGAGTTCTATGTGATGGCAGACAGGCCATTCCCGTCCGCGCGGTTCTACTCGGGGTACCCACAAATCGGCAACGGGATAGGCATGGCGCGGCAATTCCTTGACGAATTCAGGAAAAGGTTGCGTGGGCTGGAAAAACACCTCCCCGACGTCAGACAACATGTGGGAGTTGACCTCGTGACGTCCGTTCTTGCGTGGCCCCTGATCGCTCATTGCATCACCCGAATCAAAAAGCGAATGCCGGACATCTCGGTGTTCCCGCACGTTGTGGAGAACAGATGGTTCGGCAGCGGCATCACGGTGAGTGGACTTCTAGTGGGCCAGGATATGGAACGAACTCTCCACGAAGACGGTTTGCGCGGCCAGGTTGTGTTGCTGCCGCCGAATGTCTTGAACCGGGACAACCTCTTCCTTGACGACATGCACGTGGATGAACTCGAGCGCCGTCTGGGGAAACGCGTGGTGATCGGTTCGTACGACTTCGTCTCGAGTCTGGCGGAAGCGTACAAAGAAGCTCTAAGCATAACCCGCGGAGAGGCAGTTGAACGAGAGACGGGTTGAAATCGTAACCAGGGGGAACTGAGTGGCCGTCGTGAAACCGGGTGCCTGTCTTGTCGTCGCTTTTGCCGTTCTGATCGGCGTCAACCTCTCCCGCGGACAACTGATCGCAGACGATTCCCCGGCCCAGCCGTATCGGTGGACTGTCACGGTATCTCCTGCGACGGCAAGCGCGGGAGACACGGTCTGGGTGTCCGCCGGACTGGATATTGATGACAGGCACTTCGTGTACGCGGAACGTACCGACGTCCGCGTTCCGCCAAAACCGGAATTCAGAGTCGGCGGAACGCGTGCGCCACTGCCCTACACCGCGTTCGACCGCTTTGAGGGGAAGCCAGTTCCCAAATTCAAAGGCCGTATAGAGTTTCGTACCCCGCTGTTCTTGGCTCGGACCGTGAATCCCGGAAGGCTGACCATCCCTGTTGAGGTGCGCACGCAGGCGTGTTCCGAGGAAATGTGCTTCTTCCCTTCTCAACAGGTTATTTCGGCAGCAATTACGGTGGCCCCGAGAACGGAAGAGGCGCGCCAGATGCCTCGCGATGCAGGGTCGGCGCGGTTGGATTCCGCGGGAGAAGCCGCTCTTACGGCGCATGCGCCAGATTCAGCATCTCGCCCCGGTTCGAGCGAAGGGTTCAACCTCGGCTCCTTGTTAGCTGAGCGAGGGTTCGTGTTCGCGCTCGGACTGATCTTTCTGGGCGGGGTTCTCACGAGTTTCACGCCGTGTGTGTATCCACTGATTCCCATCACCGTGAGTTTCTTTGCGTCGAGAGGAGGTGCGGGAGGGAAAAAGTCGCGCCTTCGAGGTCTCCTGTTGTCCGTTGTGTTCGTTCTTGGCATGGCGACCATGTACAGCCTCCTCGGCGTCCTGGCTGCGGCGACAGGGTCCGTCTTCGGTGCCGTGATGGCGAATCCCGTCGTGATTGGGGCGGTCGCGTTGTTGTTTGTTGCGTTTGCGTTCTCCATGTTTGGCGCGTTTGAGATCACGCTGCCTGTATCGTTGCAGACAAGGCTCTCCGCGATTGGTGGCGCGGGCGGGCTCACCGGTGTCTTCGCAGCGGGTCTCGTCGCCGGAATCGTTGCGGCGCCATGCACGGGGCCGGTTCTCGGTGCAGTCCTGACATACGTCGCAACAACCGGCAATACACCGTTCGGATTCGTGGCGTTATTCGTGTTTGCGCTCGGGATGGGATTGCTCTTCGTAGCAATCGGCACCTTTTCATCCAGCCTCATGCCCAAGCCCGGACCGTGGCTCGAGAAAATCAAAAGCGTGTTCGGAATCGTTATGCTCGTGATGGCACTCTATTTCCTTGGAGGGGTTTTCCCGCCGCTTCAGACGCTTGGGTTGAGCGGTCTCCGCGGCGCGGCAATTTCACTGGTTCTCACGTTTCTCGGTCTCCCGACAGGAGCAGTCCACCTTCGGTTCCACGCCGGATTTGACCGCGAAGGGAACCCCGAGGCGCCCCCGACGATCTGGGAACGATCTCGGAAGGCTGCTGGCATAATACTCTGTGTCGCAGGCATATACGGGGTTGTTCTGACGGCCACCTCCCCTCCCGCGAAGGAAGCCGCGACGGCCAACGGCGTAACGTGGGAATCTGACGAAGCCTCGGCCTTAGCCCGCGCGATAGAGCAACGGAAACCAATCCTGATAGATGCGTACGCCGAGTGGTGCGTGGCATGCCGGGAACTGGACGCGATTACATTTGCCGATCCTCGAGTGCAACAGCGCTTACGTTCGTTCGTTACCCTGAAGCTGGATTTCACGGCAATAACCCCGGAAACACAGAAACTTCGGCAGAAGTATGGTATCGTCGGCTTGCCGACAGTTCTGGTGCTGGACGAGAACGGCGTGGAGGAAAAAGAAAAGCGGCTCGTGGGCTTCGAGCCGCCTGATAAGTTCCTGAAACGACTGGACCGAGGCTATCCGTGACGTGCCCCGGCCTCCAGTGACCTACGGGCACAACCGGAGGCGGCCCTTGGCGCGACGGCGACTCAGAACCTTGCGCCCGCCGGGCGTCGCCATGCGCGCACGAAAGCCGTGGGTTCGCTTCCTGCGCAGAACGTGCGGTTGGAATGTTGGCTTCATCGGTATCCCTCATTCATGTCAATGGACCGCGCGGAAAAACAAACAAGTCTATTAATATACGGATTCTTGATTTTCGGTCAACCATGGCGACGCTTTATTCTGTGCTGTGAGCGAGATCGGGGAAGGCTCCGGATCGCACTTCTTCCGCGTAGCGCCTGCAGGCCTCCACGGCGATTTCACCAATGGCGGCGTACCGCTTGACAAAAGGAGGTTTGAAGCGGCCGCCCGGAAAGAAAAACCCCAACATGTCGTGGATGACGAGCACCTGCCCGTCACAGTGAGGTCCCGCCCCTATCCCGATAGTCGGTACCGAAAGCTCTTCGGTGATTCTCTGCGCCAGGCCCAGAGGCATATGCTCCAACACCACGCAGAAACATCCCGCGTGTTCCAGAGCTCCGGCGTCAGCACAGATGGCGTCCGCCTCCTCCTGAGTGCGCCCTCGCGCTTTGAAGTCCTTCGCCGTCTGAGGAAGCAGGCCGACGTGGCCCATCACCTCTATCCCCGCATCGCGGAGCGCCTCGACCACGTCCGTCAGAGCGCCTTCAATTTTTACCGAGTCAGCACCGACGTCCACAAAGCGACGCGCGTTCGCCACGGCGAGTTCAGGAGTGTCGAAGCTCTGGAACGGCATGTCCGCCACAATATGAGTATTGGGTGCTCCCCTCCGCACCGCGGCTACGTGGGGCAACATCAGTTCCATCGTCACGTCGCGCGTTGTGCGGAAACCGTACACTGCGTTTCCCAGGGAATCCCCCACCAGCGCAATATCCACGCCTGCAGCCTCGACGAACTGTGCAGTGGGAAAATCGTACGCGGTCAGCATGGTGATCTTCGTTCCGTGTGCTTTCAAATCCTTCAGAGAAGCGCTTGAGTGCTTCTCTGCGGCAATTGTGGCGCTGTCTGACATGGTGACATTCACTCCATCCTGCGCTGCACCGCCTGCAAGCGCGCAGCGGCGTGAGGGAACCGGGGGGTAGGCCCTCGTGAGCCCTGCGCGTACGAGAGCAGTTCACCGACAACATCCCCGACCTGCTCGTCCTTTTCGAGGAGTGTGAGAACGCGCGGAAGAATCCGCTGGCATATCTGGTGATCGAACGCTGTCTCGAGCGGGTATTTGACGCCGTAGGGCAATTGGGCGCTCAGCTCTTCGGAGTAGGCAAGAAATCGCAGTATTTCGTTACGCAACCGGTATCCCACCGGTATCCCCAGCGGCTCCAGAAATGAGTTCATGTGGATGATTTCCCGGTTCCATACTTCCAGCGCGGCGTAGTCAGGAGTCGCGGCTGGCTGGATTCGATGGTGGTCGGCGAGAAAGGCTGCGAGCGTTGTCGGTGAGGCGCCTTCAGGCACGGGCCCGGCAACGAGAGCCTCAAGCGAAAGATCCGGCGCGCCCAGCGTGAACACATTCGCGCGTTCAGAAGCGATTTCTCCGCACGCCCCGTGCCCTGCGACCGACAAAACCAGAACCACGTTCCCCGGGAAGGGAAACTCCGCAGGGTAATCACTATCTTCCAGAAGGCCTCCAGAAGGGAGAACCGAAACAGCACGCCCCTCGACATCGTGTTCTGCCCTGAGGTCCAGAAGTCTTGTGTATTCAGCCAACCACCCGTCTTCCTGCCACCCTTCTGGGGTGTCGATAAACACGAAAACGAGGTCCGACGAGCGTTGGTGGGCGTGCGACAGTGCACGGTACATGACATCGGGGTAGAAACGGCGCCCCGGGATGTCGAGAATGCCGAGAAGGTCGCGGAAGCGGATGGGCGCATCCGAGGATCCGCCGACGCTCTCGTTTGTCAACGGGCAGGAGTAAAGCCGTCCGCCGATTTCGCGCGCGAAGGAGCGAATCAGGTGACTCTTCCCGCTCCCGGGAACTCCTTCAAAACACACGAAAGGGACTGTTTTTACGGAAAGATACAGGGAAATCACCTGTGCCAGAGTCGTGACTACTCCGCGACGGCGGAGGCTCTGGTACAGGGAGAAAACCGCCTGTCCTTCAGTCGGCAGATGTGCCGGCGCGTCCTCCGGAGCAGGAGCCTGCGACCGGCGGTCTGCGCGCGCCGCGGTGTCTTCGGAATGCGTCTGGCGCACCGCATCGGCAGGCTCGGCCGAACCAGCGCCGCTGCTGCGATTTCCAAGATAGGTCAGAAACATGTGAGTGGATGCGAGATCGGGCAAATTCCCCGCAATGCAAACCCGTTTGATAAGATCGCAGTACACGGTGAAGTCGTCGGTGGTATTTCTCCATCGACGCGAAATGCCCAGTACCTGAAGCCCCGCGAGCGCAGGTCGGTCAAACGGGACATACTCGTCCGGTTCAATAACGGAAAGAATGCCGGTGGCTATTTCCGGCCACAACTCGTCGAAGGATCGGCGCATTCGATCGAACCTGACGCCCAGTGACCGCCCTTCTGCCAGCAGGTGCGCCAGTGCAGCACGCAGCCGCAATGAGCGCGAGTTTGGGTCAAGTTGTTCCGCTTTCTTGGCGGAATCGCGATTGAATTGCGTCCAGACGAGGTTACCCCTCGTCGAAACCGTTCCGTCGGCGAGCAGGCCGTCCAGGTATTCCGTGTTCGCGGTGCCCGTCCTTTCGGAAATCTCCATGAGGGTGACGTCTTCTCCAGCCCATTGGATTCTGCCCGGCGCCCCAAATTCGGCGATGAACGCTTCATATTCGATGTCCGCCAGCACTTCCGGCCGCAGCAGTGTCCTTAGTCGCTCTCTGTTTGACCGAACCAACCGCAATAGAACGGGTACCAGGGGATCCGAAAGCCATTCTCGTGCCTGATTATGAACTGCTTCCAGGTCAAACTCCTCGCGGACAGGCGACGTGCCGTCCTTTTCGTTTTCCGCGCCGGTGTCCCGGGTTCTTGGCCCAGGGATTGGCTCGTGTGCCGGCCTGATCGCATCTGGTGGGAGATTGAGCTTTTCTGCAAGCGCGGGCTCACGTGCGGCCAGCACGGAAAGCAAACGGTCCTTGGTAACTCGATTCAAACCGAAGTTCGTCTGGTCGGACCTTTCCAATACGGCAAGAGCGTTCAGAATCTGGTCTTGCCGGCATTCCTCCGCCGTAAGCGGCTGCGCCAGAACAATGGAGACTCCGACGCGCGCTCTCTGCCTGCGGGAGTTTCTGTCGAAGCGGTAGGGCGCAGATTGGAGGATTCCCACGGCTGTCAGTGTCCCGTTGGTCCCACCCTCCCACAGGAACACGATATCTCCTTTGCTGACAAGAGACTGGTGCTGGTCTACGGGAAGTTCGATCGAACGAGACAAGCGGACAAGATCAGCGACCGGTTTTGAGCACCGGAATATCCATGCCATGGCACACCTTGAAGACGATGAGAAGCACGGTCTTCGCATGAACGCGCGAAGTCCGCGATACATTCGCGGGATTACGGGGAAATCATCATAAACGTACCACCCCGGGGATTGACAGACAAGAAGAAGGGAAACATCCGATTGCGCGCGGAGGCTGAAACAGTGGTGTCGCAGGCAGGCCCGCGGTCAGCGGGAGGGCGGAGAACCGAAAGAAGCGAGCCGTTCTCGAATGTTCCGCAATTCGGTGTCAAATGCCGCGGCTGATTCCCTTCCGAACAGCACAAATCGGACGAGTTCCAGTGTCCTGCCCGTTTTCAGGAATTCGACCGCCTCCGTAAGCATTATTCGCGCGCATTCCGCCGTCGGGAATCCCCCGACTCCGGTTCCGAGCGCGGGAAAGGAAATGCTGCGAAGCTTCAGCTCCTCCGCCCGGCGCAAGCTCTGAAGGGTGGCTCGACGAATCGCGTCCCGGTCGGTTCTCAGGTCTTGGCCCATACAGGCAGCGTGAATAACGTACCGTGCGCGCAGAAGTCCCGCTGAGGTGACCGCAGCGTCTCCCACCGCAACGGGCCCGAGGCGGACGGCTTCTTCCTCAATTCCCTGCCCGCCCTTGCGCTTAATTGCGCCGGCGACCCCTGCACCCATCCATAGGTGGTTGTTGGCCGCGTTAACGATCGCGTCAGTGTCCTGCTCTGTGATATCGCCTTCCAGGCATTCGCATACTCGGGTACCGAGTCTCAGACACTCCACGCGCCGCTATCCCCAACTTGACGAAATCAGATTTTGAGAAGGTGGAGCCAATCACCCAGAAGGAACTGCATTCTGCCGATGAGCAGAGAGATTCTCGCCATCACGGTGAAACCAAACGATGCTCCGAAGGCGATCATGAGGAACCAGATTCCGACACGCGAAATGGCTCCGACCGCACCGGTGTGCTCCACGGAAAAGAAGAAATAAAACAGGACCGCGGCTACGCCGACCAGAACGAGTGAGGCCGCCCCCACCCCTTGGAAGTAACAGATGAGGAAGACGACCGAAAGGAGCGTCGGACCGAACCAGCTGTTCATTCCGAGATCGCCCCCTCCACGCCGCGACACCAGATATGCCACGGCGATAAGGACTACCGCCGCGATAAGGATGAACTTGTCTCCTCCGTCCCACCCGAGCGCAGGCGCCAACGTTGGATGTACCTGTTCCAGAAGCTGGGAGGCGATATACGCGGGAATACTTATACCGGCCCCGAATCCAACCACGTAGGAAAACGATATCCTGCTCAACCAGCTGAATTTGGGTACGATTCGCATGATCAGAAGAATGCCGAGAACCGATGGAACGATGAGAACCCACAACTGGCGAATCGTGGCCGTCGAGAAGAAAATCGGATTCACGAGGTCTGCCAGGATCACCTGAAACCACACCAGCGCAAGTCCGTATGCTGCCGCCACACCCACGTACAGATGCTCGGCAATCTTGAAAAGCGGGTTGTCATCGTAAAGGAAACTGAACAGCGCGAGAGTGAGTCCGGCGGCAGTGAGAACTCCCAGCCCGTCCGCTGTCAACGCGATATGTCCCGCGGCGAGTTGCCAGATGCTCAGTGCGAGGAAAATGCCTGCAAACACAAACGTTGCGGTCCGGCTTCCTGGATTGTGCATCATGATCGTGTCTCCTCGTTGCCGGAAACACTCTGTCTGCGGTCTCGTCTCCGTTGAACGAAATACATCGTGTTGCCGATAATGATGGAGATGATGATGATAAGATGAGCGGCAGATTGAGGTTGCATACCCCGTGTTGCCGACCCCTGCGTTTTCACCAGCGTCTCGTATTCCGCCGCACCGGCCAACCCTGATACCAGCCCGTTCAACTGGCCGGACTGGAGGTACGGGAACATATCAGGTGACGTGACTGCCGTTGTCGCGCCGCCGAGTTTGATGCGGTAGCGGTCAACGGCGTAGGTGACCCAGACGCCGTCTATGGTTTTTCCCGCTGCGAGAGTGACCACGTAATCAAAGCTCCCCAGCTTGGCAATGTGCTGGGTGACAGGCATTTCCGACGTTTTGTTTCCGCGGTAATCCACATTGAAGGCTCCGTGGAAGTCTTCTCCCATGTTCAGGATCAGCGTCACGGAACCGGTCTTGTATCCGAGAAAGGTCCAATCCTTCCCGTATTCTTTTCCTTCTGCCCGCGACACGGAATCGAACGCCGCCTGGGCCAATCCCACCGCGTCGGGCCAGAGAGCCATCCCGACGACCTTGATGTTGTTTCGAAAACACTGGCGGATGATGCTTATCGCAGTGGGCTGAAGTTCGGGTTCACTTCCTGGGCCGTAATCGAATGAAAGAAGCACCGTTGCGTTCGGTTTTCCTTTGATGGACTCGATCGTGTTATACACGTTCTTCACGTCGGAGGAAGGCCGGATTGGCAGCGGCAACGGAAAAAGCATCGCTGCGGCTACCCCGACGAAGATAAAGAGGAAGATCCAGCGACGGTCGATATTCAGGAGTTTCTGGATCATTCATCACCTCCGAGATAGGAACGTTCGATACCAAAGATGATGCGCAGGGCGGTTGCCACTGCACCCAGGTAAACGCCCAGCAGGATCCCGCGCTTCGCCGCCATATTCGGAACGTTCATCAACCACTGCTGCAGTTCCGGCATCGATTCCCACAGAAGCGCGCCTATCGGCACGCGTCCCAGCATGACGATGACGGCCGCCACAAGCAGGATCGTCGCCTCAGTCGTTCGGGCTCGGAAGGTTCGGTAGGCTGCAGATGCGATGAAGAAAGAAAGAATTGCGAACATGGACGCATCGGCGGCCACGAAAACGTTCGTGTATAACCAGTCGTACGCCCCACCTTTGCGCAACGCAACCAAGGGGCCCGCGCCATTGTTGTAAATCGCGGCCGTCAGCATGACCACGAAACCGAGGTACACAAAAACGCTGTATCCCCAGCCGGCCTGCCTGCGTTTCAAGCGTCCTGCGTGAAGGTACAACAGGCTGTACACGCCAAGGAATGCGGCAAAAGCCGCAATGATCCGGTCCCACTTGGACAAAAGGTCGTTCAGGTCTACCGCGGCCTGATGGGGGATGTAGTAAATCGATATGGCCACGATACCCATCACGAACGCGATGACAAGTGGCAACGTGCGTTTGAAGAAAATCATTCCTTCTCAGCCTCCATACTCGCGTCCGCAAATTCAGAGAGGAGCTACCAGATGTGTCAACCAGTGGATGCCCGCCAGTTCCAGTGCGGTTCCGATCGTCAGAATGGCTATCAGGACAGCCTTTCCGACATCCTGTCCTCGAAGGCTTCCGAGGAGTTTGGGTTCCCGCGCGAGATACGCACTGGCGGCGTACAGCTCTTCACCGATCAGCGTGTAGTCGCATGTCGTGATGAAAAAGGGAATCTGTGTATACGAATCGGTGGCGGCAATTTGGATCGCGCCAACAACGTTCCCCGTTTCCGCGAAGAGAAGCGCCTCCGCGTAAAAGTATCCCATCAGCATCACGGTGGCCGGGCGCTCTCGCATCATCATTCCGTCCACTGCGGCTGCGTAGCTGAACTGGCGATCCGCAACGAACATGACGTTGTCCGGGACGTAGGCATCCGGGCGCCCTACGTCAATACACGCTTCCCTCACCACTTCCTGGCTCACCGCCAGCACGATCGGGTCGTTGTTCATAACCTTCAGTGTCGTATCGAATTGCGCTACTCTTCGTGCCACGCGGCCGAGAATATTCACGGAAGCGATTGCGGATACTTCTCCCATGGAGTTCAGCCCGTGAACGAAATACACGGGTTTCCCCATTTCGGTGGCGCGTCCCAGCGCCTCTTCCACCGCGTCAAGCCCGGCGATTTTCCGTATAAACATGTTCGGATTGCGCCGCGCGAATTCGATGAAAGAGAGGATGACCACGCCGAAAAAGAGGCCGAATATCAGGTTGTTCAATTTGTGGAGCTTGATCCAGTTCTGCCTCGGTGTCACGGACATCGGAGCGGCCAACTCGGCACTCGCGGAATCGCCGACCACCGCGAAGCGCAGGTAGTACGTCTGATCCGGCCGTAGTTCCACGCGCTCCGGGTTACCCTCTGGCGTTGCCGGCGGCACCATGTAGGATGAAACGACGAGAAACTGGTGGTCAGGATTCGCTGGGGACCAGCCGAAGATTTTTGGGTCATCCTTCACAAGAGGCCCCGCGGCAGGTGCTTCGCCGCCGAAGTAGTACGGTCCTGACGGGTTCGTAGCCACGCCAACCTGGTACCGAACCAGGCTTGGAGTCGAAGCGTCCGGCAACCAGGTTACCACCACAGCCTTCCCGTTGTCGCTGGGTACATCTGCGGCTCGGATCTGGGTAGGAAGGGGCGGGGGTAGTGCACGGACTGAATCAGGAACCGGCGTTTTGCTGCCGGTCCCGGTCTCTACCGCGTCAGACGCCAGCGCTGTCCCGGTCCAGAAAAGCGCTGCAATACACGCGAACTGCGTCAATCTCTGCACTGGTTGTCCTCCTGGCACCTCCGGACGACGCGGACGGCGCGGGTGTTATCACTGGACTCACCCCAGAACAATGCACTAGAGTGCGATCGATTCCACGTTGGCTCTCGGCACGATGACTTTCTCTCCGTCCTCGAGGGCCACCTCAAGCACGCGAACACGGGTTTCGGATTCCACCGTCTGGAGCTCGGAGGGGAGAGCGCTTACCGAACCCAGCCGCCCGAAATACGGTTCGCGAATCACACGCACCGGGTCGCCGATTTGGAGACCCGCGCTGCTTGCTGCAACCTCTGTGTCAGATGGTGACGGCGGACGCGAAACGATAATCTCAGGCCGCTGAACGCCGGCCCGGATCTGCGTGGTGCCGTTGATGGAGGCGACCATGCCTTCACATGAACTCAAGATATCGAAAGTTCGCCGCGCCATTGCAATCGCCCCGAAGCCTTCGGTGACTATGATCGTGGTTCCAATCCGTTCCGTTCCTGTGATTGCCACCCCCAGATCATATCCAAGCAGATCCTTCAGGTCGCCTGCGTGGATCCCGCCCGCGATCACTCCGGCCGCCTTCACCGCGATTGCCCGCTTGATCGTGTCTGCGGAGACGAGTGATCCACAGATAAGCACGCAGCCTTCCATATCGGCGGAAATTGAGGAAGGTGTCGCAACAGAATCGTGGGATTCTACCACACGCCGAATCTTGCCCCAGGCTTCGCCGCCGATCCCGAAAATTCCCTGGATGAAGGCGCCCTGCGTTTCGACCACTACGCCTTGATTCGGGATTTCCTCAATTACCCTGCCATCCACGTACGCAGTAACGGCGACCGGTTTTGGTGGCCGGCGCAGAATAACCTGGCCGGTGACCGTGGAAACACTCTCAACTGTGCCGTCTATGGGCGAGTTCACCGTGGATTTCAGAAACTTGAAAAACGGGCGCGTCTCCGCGATAAGTTCGTCCGTCGCGACTGAATCGCCCACCTTCTTCACCATGTATTGCTCAATCTGGTGGGCTTCTATCCCGAGGCGGTTCACCACGTTCACCGTAGCCACATCGCCCGGAAGCTCAGTTCTCGCGACCACGGTATCCCTGGAAACGAGGTCGCCAACTCGAACCGTGACTTCCCCCTTCAGGGGGAGTATGCGTCGACGTTGAAGCGTCGCGAACGGTGTTACGCGTAAGCCCGGAGTGTAGGAGTGTGCCATAGATACCCTTACAGGGGTTAGACGGGAAACTGATCGGTTGCTTTGTTCCAACGGACGGTGTCAGCGATCTGCGCCGGGCGATCAGCGGCGAACTGGATGGGTCTGCCGCGCGTGTCGAGCACGATTCCGACGACTCCCCCGTGGATTACGGCTTCCACTGGCTTGCCTGATCCGTGTCCGAGGTCCCAGCCTTTGGCGGGTGTTGCCCGGAGCTTCGCTGTTTCGTTCAAACCGAGTGGGAAATGTCTTAAGTCGCCGACATTCATTGTGCCGCTTTCCCGGCGTCCGTCCTGGAACTCCATTTCGAATGAAAGAACCTGGTTACCCTTTTTCCCCTTTCCTCGCGGCGCCACGCAGGTGCCGAGGTATATCATGCAGTCCTTTTCAAACACCTCAGTGGCGGCAGTTTCGTTGACGGTCGACAGCACGCCCAGATGGGGCATCATGAAGATGCTGTCCACGGCAAGGCGTGTGACGCCTTCCGGCTGGAACGCGTCGATCATCATCTGCATGGATTGCTGCCGCCTCGGGGCATGGCTGAGGACGCCACCGGAGCCAACCAGCAGGTCCAGCTCCATCATGTTGATCAGGCTGCCGTCACTCTCCTGCGAGAACACGTCAGAAAGAGTCCGTTCTTTGGCGATGCCTTTCAAACCCACGGCAAGCTGCTTGTGCTGGATGAATGCCAGTCGCAGGGCTTCGCGCGCAATTGCCTGTTCCAGCTTCAGTTCGTCAAGGAGCTGAGGGATGGTCGTGGGACGTATCATTTTGTTTTTAATTCTGTTACGCAAGTCACCTTCATCTATGTCAAACGGTATCCAGCGCGCGATGTTCTCGAGTCCGGCCTCGGCCAGAACATTGGAAATGCTGTACGACATACCGAGATTTGCGCTCACCGTGCGGTTGAACACTTCGTCAAACACGCTGAACACGTCTGTCGTGGCGCCGCCGATATCCACACCGACGACGTTGATGCCTTGCTTGCGGGCGATTGTCTGCATGATCAGGCCTACCGCACCGGGGGTCGGCATGATGTCGGCTCCGCACCACGAAATCAGCTTTCTGTAGCCCGGTGCCTGGGCCATGACGTGTTCGAGAAACAGGTCGTGGATTTTGTGCCGCGCCGGCATGAGGTTCTCTTTTTCCAGCGTCGGACGGATGTTTTCGGTGACGGTAAGTGCGGTTTTCTCCCCGAGAATTCGTGTGATATCATCGATCGCGTTCTTGTTTCCCGCGTATATCACGGGGAGCTTGAATCCGGTCCCGAAACGCGGCTTGGGATCCGCGGCCGCGATGAACTCCGCAAGTTCCACCACGTGTGAGATAGTCCCACCGTCCGTTCCGCCGCTCTGCAGCACCATATCGGGGCGTAGCTGACGGATCCGTTCAATCTTCTCGTGAGGGAGCCTGCCGTCGTTCGACGCAAGTACGTCCATGACGATGGCGCCAGCACCAAGCGCACACCGTTGAGCACTCTCACCCGTCATGGACTTCACCACCCCCGTGACCATCATCTGCAATCCACCGCCAGCAGACGATGTCGAGATATAGATGTCGACACCACGGTTCCCTTCTGCGGGAGTGATGATGTGTTCCCCTTCGAGTATTTTCCTTCCGCTCAGCTCTTCCACTTCCTGGATCGCGTTTAGAACGCCTCTCGTAACGTCTTCAAACGGGGCCTCGACGGTAGTCGGAGCCTCCCCGCGGAATGTCTGCCGGTAGGTGCCGTCCACCTTCTCGATAAGGATTGCTTTCGTCGTCGTGCTGCCGCAGTCTGTTGCGATAACAACGTTCAGGTCCCGTTCCTGCTGCATAAATTCCTTTGCGCCTTTCAACCTGTTTATTCGACGTGAGTTTTGTTGTCACGGCAACTGACGCTCGAGGCCAGCGGAGACGGTTGCCTTTTCTGCACGGTCGCTGCCCCGTTCTCGTTGCCGTTAGCAATTGCCTCCACGAGCGCGTCAATGCCCTCCCGGTGTTCCAGTATGCGCACAAAACGTTCGTACTCCGTCGGGTTCAACAGCGCCGTGGCAAAGGGTTTCATGAACACCAGGAACTGGCTTGCGACGAAGTTGATCGGCCGGGACATCTCCAGAACCATGAGTGCGGGAGAACCGAGTCTCCGTCTCACGAGCATGGAGGCTACTTTCGCAAGGACTTCTCTATCCGCGGGAGCCAACTCAAGCGGGGGAGGCATTGCCAGGGCATATCTGACGCTCTCGCGGAGGCGTTTCCAGGCGGATGTGTGCTCTGGCAAAGGCGTATACCTGCTCTCGGTTTCCGGAGGTGCGAACATACAGTCCGCGCCACGCATCCAGATGTCTCGGCCGCGGAAAAGTACCCAGGAAAACACCGTCCCTGCGCAACGCGACACGTTTGAAGCGCGCCCAGGGGTGGAATCGAGTCACCCCGAGGTGTCGGGCATGCACGCCGCGCGGATTGATTTCGTAAAAGGTAGGTAAAAAATACCGAGAAAGGCTCAGAAAAAGAAACCCGAAGGCCCCGAGGCCGATACCCGGGCTTGCGAACCCGAAACCGGCGACCGCTGATGCCGCGACCATGGCGCTTACGAGTGACCATCGCCGGAAAGGGGCATCCTCGCGCCATGGATGAGAGAAAAACGTGATCACGTCTTCTGGAGGTGACGCAGGAGGATGGGCGTTGACAGGCATCACGGCTGGCTGTCAGCGATTGGTCTGGTAGCCCGCGTCGTGCAGGCTCTGGAAGAACGCTTCCATGAGGTGAGGACTTTTTTCGCCCGGATTGGATTCGACGCCGCTGCTCACGTCCACCGCACAAGGGCGGACGGTTTCTACCGCCTCGACAACGTTTGCCGGAGTGAGTCCGCCCGCCAGCATCACACGTGTCTTCCTGGCGACTGGAATCGCGAGCGACCAGTCAAAAGTCTCGCCCGTCCCTCCATTTTTGCCCGGAACGTACGTGTCGAGAACGAACATGTTGACGTGGTACGGTTCCAGGTTCTCAAAGGAAAACGGCGGCCGAACGTGAAACGCTTTGAACACCCCGAATTTGCCCATGCTGTCACAGTACTCCGGGGACTCCAGGCCGCTGAACTGCGCTACTTTGACACCCGTCACCGATATTATGTCGAGCACCCTGTCTCTCGGTTGATTGGCAAAAACCCCTACCGGAACAACACCCCGGGGTAACGCTGGCACGATTTCTGCGGCTTCCGCCGGGTCGATGTAGCGCGGACTTTTCCTGACAAACACAAACCCCACATAGGTGGCGCCGAGTTCAGCGGCGAGCAATGCATCGTGACGGGTGCGGATCCCGCAGATTTTCACTGAGACGTGCCTGCCTGTCCCGTTGTCCAGGTCGACATTCTCCTTCTGCATACCCTGCTGCTCACTTTCCCGATCGTGTGCCTTTGGAAATGAAACGCGCTATCGTATTCTCTCGCAAATAGATAAATCCGCAGACCTGGGCTGCGGTACCCGAGAGCGTGGAGATGCTCGCCAGTAACGACTTCGTCACACGGTTTCGCGGTAGACGTCCTCGTGGGGGCGTGGGATAACCACTGCATTCACCAGCATGCCTGCTTCGGCGATGCGGGCCTTGCCCGCTTCCACCGCCGCCTGCACGGAGGAGACATCACCCGTCATAGTGACAAAGGCTTTCCCTCCCAGCGCCATGGCCAACCTGATTTCCACAAGGGTAACTCTCGCAGCCTTTGCGGCAGCGTCGGCCCCCTCGATCAGCGAAGCGACGCTGAACGCCTCGAGAACTCCAAGCGATTCTCCAATCGTTGGGATCGTCGAGCGGCCCAGCGCCGTAAACACGTCTTCGTGCACGCCGGGAATAATGAACCTGTCCACCAGACAGCCATCGGCGGACGCCGCCCCCGCTTCTACCGCGCTTTGCACCGCCCCCACTTCGCCCCCGACAAGAACCATGTATTTACCCGAACAAATGCTGCGGGAAAGCAGGAGGCGCACATTTGCGGCCTTCAGCATCGCGTCCGCCGTTCGAAAGCCGGACGCGATGCTGGAGAGTTCTATCAACCCGATCGCTTTCTCACTCATTTTGTCCTCTGAATGGCAATACTTGTCTCGTTGACGGTCACTATCCCCTCAATCGAAGCGTGCAAGTGTGCGCCGAGTGCGCCATCGGGTACGCGACCGATCAGCTGGCCTTTCTTCACATGGTCGCCCGACTTGACCACGGCGGATGCCGGTGCACCGGCCGCCTGTTTCAACGGGAGGGTTACCCGGCCGGGATCTACGCCCAGATCCTCCCAGTGAGCCGGGTGGTCAAACTCCTCTACAACCAGTTTCCTCATCAGCGAGCGGATCGGAACGCGCCGCCCTTCCCGAAGGGGATGAGGGCGCACCTGAGATTGCGTGGTCCATTTGAAACCGGCTTTCCGCAGTTCGTCCTTGGACGTATCACACGCCTCTTTCGGGAAAAGCTCTTCGGGACAGGAATACAGCGTGCAAAGTCCGCAACTGCAACACAGGGCGGCCCACTCGTCGAGAAGTCTTCTGTCAGTTGCGGTAAACCCGAGACTCCGCATTACGCGGTGAGGCTCCACGGCGTAGCCCAGCAGGTACCGCGGGCACAATTCCGTGCAGAAGCGGCACTGATCGCAGGCTGATTTCCCGATTTTCGCCTGATGTTTCCAAGGTTTGAGTTTGCGCTGGACGACGTGATGGGTGCGCGGGAGGACGATGGCGCCGGTCGTTGTTTTCAGCACAGGAGTGTCGAGATTGTCCGATGTCGTTCCCATCATGAGCCCGCCCAGGCACAGGACAGGATCATCCGTGGTCAGCCCGCCCGCCGCTTCTATCACCTCACGGAACGGCGTTCCCACAGGCACCGTAAGAGTTACGGGAGAGCGCACCGCGCCCCCGATGGTGACGGTTTTTTCCGTGACCGGCAGGTTCTCCGCCGCTCTGGAGATGTTTGCGAATGTTTCCACGTTGCACACCACCGCACCCACGTTGAGCGGGATGCCGGCAGGCGGAATGAGGCGTCCCGTTGTTTCGTACACGAGATCGTACTCATCGCCCGCCGGATAATAATCGCCGAGAAGGTGGACTGAAATCGGTTGCCCGGCGCTCGCGGCGGTGATCATTTCTATTGCCCGTGAGTTTTTCTTCTTGATGCCTACGATACCACGCGTTGCCCCTACGGCCTCCATAGTGGCCAGCATTCCGGCGACGACGCGGGCGGCCTCTCGTTCCATTACTGCTGCGTCTTTGTGGAGGAGCGGCTCGCACTCAGCTCCGTTGGCGATGACGGTATCAGCTTTCCCTGCCAGCTTCACGTGGGTCGGAAATCCGCCGCCGCCCGCGCCCACTACGCCCGCTTCGCGGACGAGTTCCACCAATGCCATGTTTTCATCCCTGTGGTTTGCGATCTCAAGTTGCTAATTTGAAAGAGCGAAAAGTGGCAGGCAATGCCAAGGGGTAGCCCCAAACACGCGATCGGCGGAGACGGAGCAGGAGCAATGATAGACGTTCATATGCATATCGGGAAACTCTATGTCGGAGAAAAACCCCTGACCCCCCGGCACCTGCTCCGATTCATGGACGCGAACGACATCGAGAAAGCGATCCTCCTGCCGATTGAAAGCCCGGAAGAAGCGCACTACTACGTATCCACAGAATATGTTATGCGTGTCGCCCGGAAATACCCAGACCGGTTTGTCGCCGGCTGCAACGTAGACCCGCGCATCGGAACCGGTGACAACAACGGCATTCTCCGGGCGCGCCTCACGGATTACCGGGATAGAGGATGCAAGGCGTACGGCGAGGCCATGAGCGGGCTTGCGATAGACGACCCGGCTCTGCAGCGCGTGTACAGAATCTGTGGCGAATTGCGCATGCCGGTAATCTACCACATTGACGGGTTCCGCAACGTGGATGAAAAGGGCTTTCCTCGTTTTGAGCGCATGTTGAGGATGTTCCCGGAAACGGTTTTCGTCGGGCACGCGCAGCACTTCTGGGCAGAGATCTCAGGTGACGTAACAGAAGCCGAGTTCAGCAGTTATCCGAAGGGACCCATCACACCGGGCGGAGCAGTTCCGCGCCTGATGGAAACGTACCCCAACCTCTTCGCCGACCTTTCCGCGGGAAGCGCGTACAACGCACTTACCCGCGATCCTCCGTTCGGCTACGCCTTCCTCGAGAGGTTTCAGGATCGGTTGTTCTTCGGAACGGATGTGTGCCGGTTCATCCAGCCGATCGACGTGATTCCGTTTCTAAAAAAAGCCCGTGAACAGAAACGTATTTCCGAGATCGCATTCGAGAAGATCACCAGGCTCAACGCCATGCGCGTTTTCGGGCTGGAATGATGCGGGCAGACTAGCTATTTTTTCTTCTCCCCTTCGTACCTGTCGAGCGGCTCCCAACCGAGCACGCGCTTCGCCTTCGCGCAGTTCACGTACGTGCCGGTCCAGTCTCCGGAAATGAACACGGCGTCGAACCCGCTGTGTGACGTTGCGCGCAACGCCGCATCGTACGCACGCGCAGTATCAAGAAACGTCGTCCATCCGTTCGGCATTCTCGTTCGGCACTGTGCCAGCCAGTTTTCGTAGGGCTGGGGTGCAAAAAGCCTCAAGGCCAGCACGGACATGCCGTACATGCGGCAAAACCATCTACACACTGTTTCCCCGAGACCCTTCGTGAGTCCGTACACGTGCAGGGGTTCCAGAGGCATCTCCTCGTCCGGGAAACTCCCCTTGGATTCGTCGTGGACGGAGGCAGTACTGGAATGCACCACGTGCATCAGCCCTGCCTGCCTGGCGGCTTCCAACACGTAATGCACACCCCGGACGTTGATTTCGTAACTGGCGTCGACCTCAGGTGGCCATACGCCCAACGCCATGAATATCACCCCGTCCGCCTGCGTGAGCACGCGGCCGAGCAGTTCCGTGTCGAACAGTGATCCCCGGACATACCGCCCTGCCGGAACCGACGGGGGTCTGATATCGAAATTGACCACCTCATGCCAGCTGGCGAGGTAGGGCAGAACCCCGGTTCCGACCCTGCCTGACCCGCCCACAACCACTACCCTCAACGCGTCGCCCTTTCGTTTTCCTCAACGGATTCGGTATTTCTCAACCGCCTGCATGTCAAGTTGAACCCCCAATCCGGGCGTATCAGGGACTTTCACGGCACCTTTCTCGATCACGAAACTTCCGCCGGAGAGGTCATCCACGCGTATGTGTGGCAGTTCGTCCAGCGCCATCGTGCATGCCGGCAGCGTCGCCGCGATGTGAACCGCAAACATGCTGGCGATGCAGGAGCCAAACGCGAACATCTGTCCCCACATGGGTACGCCCGCGCCCCGGGCGATCGCGTCAAATGTTCTCATGGCTTCGACGTTTCCCCCGCAATTGAACGTATCCATGGCTTCATTTTTGAGCCAGAGAAACACATCCCGCGGAGAGCCCAGATGGCGTGCGACCGGGACGTCGATTTTCGTCCGGAACTGACGGTAGTCGGACATATCCTCGAACCGAAACGGATCTTCGTATACCTCGATATTGAACCCCTCAAGAGACCGCGCGATCCGGATCGCTGTGGGCAGATCGTGGAAATGCGTGTTTGGATCGAGCCGTAGGAGGAAATCTGGTCCACACGCTTCCGTAATCAGTTTCACCAGCTCATACGTGTCGGCCGGACGATGGGCTTTGATCTTGTGGACCCGGAAGCCGAGTCCTTTTGCCCTCTGTGCCTCTTTGGCCATTTCGAAGGGCGGCATTGGCGGGGACCAGAAGGCGAGTTCCACAGACTCCCGGACCTTCGAGCCGATGAGTGCGTGGACAGGAACGCCGAGCGCCTGCCCGGCAATATCGTACAACGCGCACTGAATGTCAAAAGGCTGCTGCGCGATATCCAGAGTGAACACATCCCTTCCGATGTATGTGTTCTCCAGCTCTTCTTTGCGATCCGTGATGTTGCTGCGAAGCGAGTTACTTTCGCCCACGCCGGTTACGCCTTCGTCCGTATGAATCCAGATAAGGGTTGTCGGGTAGGTCCATCCCCAGTACTCCTGGATTGCCCAGGTGAACGGCACACAGACGGTCTTGAACTCGAAGCCAGTGATCTTCATCGGGGCAAACGTTTCCTTTCCGGGTTGCACGCGTTCTGAAATCTGAGCACCGTTGACACGCCCGAACTTAGTCAACACATTCCCAAGAGGCAACACCGCACTTCGTGGAACACGACTTTGTCGAGCCAAGGGGAGTTGATGATGAAGATCGGTACCGTCACGTATAATCTCGCCAGATCGTGGGATATCCCTACGATTATCAAGAACTGCTCAGAAACGGGCTTTGAGGGGGTGGAGCTTCGCACAACCCATGCGCATGGTGTGGAGCTGACGCTTTCCAGAAGTGAGCGCGAAACGGTTCGGAAGCAATTCGCTGATTCTCCGGTTTCGATCGCCGGGCTCGGGAGTGTGTACGAGTATCATTCCACGGACCCCGAGGAAGTGCGGAGGAATGTGGAGGGGAGCAAGGAATACATCAAACTTGCTGCCGACGTGGGCTCGCCGGGCATCAAGGTGCGCCCGAACAACGCACCGGATGAAGTTCCACTGGCTGCGACGCTGGAACAGATCGGACGAGCACTGCGGGAGGTTGCGCAGTTTGGCTCCGATCACGGCGTTGAAGTTCGACTGGAGGTACACGGGAGGATTACCTGCAATCCGCCGAACATCCGCGCCATTCTTGACCACGCGGATCACAGGAACTTGAAGGCGTGCTGGAACTCCAACGACAGCGATATGGGTCCGGACGGGACGATTCGCCAGAACTTCAACCTTCTGAAGCACGACATAGGTCTCGTCCACATGACCGACCTCGCGAACCCCGGGTACCCCTGGCGTGAGCTTTTTTCTGGCCTGCGTTCCATCGGCTACAAGGGATTCTGCCTCGCAGAAGTTCCCGAAAGTGCTGAGCCGCTCAGGTTCATGAGGTATTACCGGGCCTTGTGGATGGAGCTTTGCAATCCGTAAAAGCAAACGCTGGTTGGACAGGAACGGGCGGCGAGTGGGAGCCAAGACGGGGCTTCCACTCGCCGCTTCTGATTTGTCTGTTGCGCTCAAAAAGAGGCTTCTCAGGTCTGCCCTGCGGAGGGCGAAGCAAGCAGGAAGGGCCTTAGCCGGTCTTGCCGCCCGTGACTTCCTGCCTGTGCGCGGCGATGACTTCCTTTGCCGCAGGGAATGGTTCGAGTGCCCGCTCGAAGATTCCGAGCGTGTACGCGATTGAAAGGCCGTAATTCGTAATGGGAACGCCCGCCCGCTTTGCGAGGGCGATTCTTGTAAGCATCTCTCGCCTGTTGTGAACACACCCGCCGCAATGAATGATCAGCCGGTAAGGTGCGAGATCAGAGGGAAAATCGTGTCCCTGATAATGAACGAATTCAATGGTGGCCCCCACGTACTGGGTAAGCCATCGTGGGATCTTGACTCTGCCGATGTCATCCTGAATCGGGTGGTGAGTGCACGCTTCGCAGACCAAAACCTTGTCTCCGCCTTGCAGGCTCTCGATGGCAAGCGCACCTCGAACGAGTTCCGGCAAGTCACCCTTCAGACGCGCGAACAGAATCGAAAAGCTGGTGAGCCAGACCGACGGAGGCACATCCGCTGCGACCTTCTGAAACGCCTGCGAGTCGGTGACAACGATTTTCGGGGGGCGCGTGAGACGCTCCAGAGCATCCCGCAGCTCCCTTTCCTTCACGACAATGCAGTAGGCATCGGTGTCAAGAATGTCCCGGATTGTTTGAACCTGGGGGAGGATGAGTCGCCCTTTCGGAGCTTCCTTATCGATCGGTACGACCAGCACCGCCAGTTCGCCGGCCGGCAGAAGGTCCCCTATGATCGGCGGGGTGCTGACAAAATCCTCCGGCGCAGTAGTAATGAATGCCTTCAGCAGTTCAGAAATACCCTGCCCTGTTGTTACGGACGTCGTGACTGTCGGAATCGCACGTCCCTGAGGGTCCTTCAGCGCGACGGGAGTCGCGCGATGTAGATCGGCTTTGTTGAATACGAAAACCACCGGGGTGTTCCGTTTCGCAAACTCCTCGATGAGGCGGTTTTCAAATTCGCCGGGGCTCGGTTGATCAGTGATGACGACAGCGAGGTCGGTGCGGTCGAATACTTGTGTCGTTTTGGCGATCCTTTTTTCGCCCAGAGCGCCTACGTCGTCTATGCCGGCCGTATCGATGAAAAGGACCGGTCCCAGGGGAAGCAACTCCATTGCTTTTTCCACCGGGTCAGTGGTGGTGCCGGCCTCGGGACTGACGATAGACACGTCCTGCCGTGTCAACGCGTTAAGAATGCTCGATTTTCCGACGTTCCTCCGACCGAACAGGCCGATATGCAGCCGCATGCTTTTTGGGGTGGTTTGCAATTCAAGCGTCTCCTTTGTGTCGATTAGCGCGCGCGGCTGTGGGGTCCGATGAAGGTACCCGGCCGGGCGAACACGAGAGTCATCTCTCCGGCACCGGCAGGTATGCTGGTTTCCCATTGCACGCAAGCTTGACCCAGGCCCAGAATTTCGGAACGCGACCGTTGGCACCCGAAACCCGGAAACGGATCGTCTCTGTGTGCCGCCCGGGAATTGTTCGCCCTTCGGAACGCGGTGAAATGTCCAGAAGGGCGTACCGCCCGGCCGTTTGCCCCCACGTCTCGAAGGGAGAGATAACCCAGGTCTCTATCTCCAGGGGCTCGAACCACGGGTTGAAAACCCGGACCAGTATGTCGGTGCCGTCCCGAAAAACTTTCCAATCAGGTTCCCTCTCTTTCACGATTTCCATTCCGGTGCGCCGGACGCTTCCACCGCCGACAAATCGCCGAGCAGTGGTTCTTCCGACCTCGAGCACGTCCTGATAGACCTGACCGCCGAACTCCATGCGCGCCTTGATGAGCCCCGTGCGATTTTGCTTTTCAAGAGCGAGCGTGACTGTTGTACAGGCGTGCTCTCTCGGTGCGAGATCGTAGGGGATTTCTGAAGGAACTGCCGTCCATCCTGACGGGAGAACCAGATATGCCTTCCCTTTGATGGCCTCGTCCGTGAGGTTGTTGTTGATTGTTACGCGCAACCGCGCAACGGTCGGAGCCGCGCCGCCGGAGTTTTCCACGGGCGATTCACCGTCGAGGTAGATACCCACCGGCATATATCCAAGAGGATGTGCTCCAAGATTGTGCTGCCAATAGCGACACCACACAGGCTGGAAAGGTTCCGCGTCGATCCCGAGCAGCACGGACGGGCGGTTCGATTCGCACGCAGGGCCACGCTCGAGGCAGATGGTTTCCACCGCATACGGCCCTATTTCCCAGGTGACGGTTCCGTTGACCGTTGGCATCGGTCTGGGGTCGTCTTCTACCAGATTCACGGCTCTGGCGGACAGGATCGGAACGTCCATGTTGATGCGGCCAGCGCTGCCTCGCCCGTCGGCGTTGTATGCGCGCACTATGACGCCTTCCTCCGGGTTCGAGGACCCACTCTCGAAAAATGGAACGGGATTTCCTTTGGGCTTGATCGCTGTCACAACGGCATTCCCCGCTTCGCAGGAGAAGAAGCTCTGCTCAGCGGGCAGCCTCCCTGTGTGAACCTCCGAACGGACCGGGAACAACGGGTTATCAAACTCATATCCGGCCCGAACCATTCCGATATCGCGCCAGGACCCGTTTGCGCCGTACATGGCGTACCTGAAAACCATTTCCCTGTGTTCTGGAATTAACGTCTCACCAAGGTGGCTGTCCGCCATGGGAGCCGACTTTGTAAGCATGAGCGTGAGGGTCCCGTCCGGCTCCATGGCGCCGCCGCCCGTGCCGTTGGTGAGAAAGCCAAAAGTGTAGTCGTCTACCGAATCCGGATTCCGGCGGAAGTCCATCCCTTCCCGCAAGACAATCGTGCCGTTCTTGTGTAAGTCCCGGCTGATCTGCCGGATCGCTTCTCGAAGTGCGTCCGGGCTGGAGGCTGTCAGCACCAGAGTCGGCATGGGCGGCCACCCATGCGGGACCTCATCGTCTTCGACGATCGCCAGCGCCCAGCCCTCCGCGCCTTCCACGTCACGGATTCTCTTTTCCACGTTTTCGGGAAGCCTTCCAAAGAGCGACCTTACGTACGCGTTGTTACCTTCAACATCCACGGCAAGCCACTGGTTCGTAAGCGCGATATCATCCACCCGGTTCCAGAGAGTGTTTTCCAGTTTCGTCTTCTCAAAGCCCGGCTCCGAATAGATATCCTCAAGCGGTTTTCTCCTTGGAACGTCATCGTCATCGAAATAAGGTGTACACGTCACGCCGCTGCGAGCGAACACAGACATCAGGTGTTCGATTGCTCCGTCGAGTGCTTCGTCGTGAGGAACGACAAGCCCCATGAACCCGAGATTCAGGGCGGCGCTGCCAGAATCAACCCGTGCAGACCACCCGCTCGCGATCCAGTTGTAAATCGGTGTCACCACGCAATCAGAGTAACAGTGGTTGCCGCCTGTGCGGTAGTCAAAGGCCGTGCGATTCCGCTTTGTCACGATGGTTCCGAATCTGTCTTCGACCACGGGAAGCGCGCCGCGTATTGCGGCAGGGAAAGTCGCTACGAACATCACGTCGTCGCGCCGGTAATCGTGGAGAATTACCTCAGCTTCAATGGTCCGGCTGTTCGGCCTCACTGTCAGCGTACGGGTGAACGAACACGCACCGGCCAGTTCGCCCTGTATTACCGCGGAGTCTCCCACGCAGGTTCGTTCGATCCGAACCGAGGCCGGTCGTTCCGAGGCGTAGCTCCTTCCGCCTGTTGTCCAGAATTCCCACGGCGATCCAGCCCTGACGCCGCGTTCAGTGAGCGCGATGAGGTCGTTTCCTACCCCTTTTTCGCGATCCACGAGCTCCCGCCCCGTCTCTTTGTCAACGAGGCTCACAATTCCACCGCCGCGCTGCGGGTCGAGAGTGATTCGCCAGAACTCGTTTTCGAGCACGTCCTCTTCCGCCTGTGGGGCGGCTTTTTCGCTGCGGTCGCCAGCCACGACGTGAACAGCCACCGTGGTGTATCCCACACTCGGTACTTCAGGAGCGATGAATGAGACCTCCTTCCGGGTAACGTGGCACGGTATGTTGGTCCCATCCAGCGCCCGAACCTCTATCCGTTGGTCCCCCCACGAATTGTCAATTGACACCAGACCCTTGCGAGACCAGTTGAGAGTGTTGAAAATCGTCACCGGTACCCCGGTGTCAGGCTTCGGCGTTGCTTCAGCGATGTATTGGGTGGATCGGCGCAGTACGTCGCCAGCAAGTTCCAGCGCTTCCCGGTACCCGGCCATAAGATCGAGGTAGCAGACGTCGGAAGGCGTGCCCGACAGCGCGTCGTGATGCTCCGCGAAAAGAAGCTGGCGCCACGCCTTGTCGAGGGCCCTGTCAGGATAAATTGCACCCATCAGAGAGGCAAAGGTTGCCCAGCGTTCCGCGGCTGTCAGCAGATTCTCTCCCATCCGGTTCGCGATTTTCATCTCCGGGCGTGAGTGCACCGTTCCGACGTGGTATTGAGATTCTGTCCTGCTTGTGACGCGGAGCTTTGATCCGTCTTCAGCAACGCCTTTCAGGAAAGCTTCGGGTCCTGTCATGGTGATTTTCGGCAAGGAGTCCCACATTTCAGCGCTTTTGCCCACCATCCAGGCAGTGGGGCAACTGAAGTCACCGGCGTCCACCACCAGATGGCGCTTGATGCCGAAGGATGCCTTTTCCTTCACCAATCCGGTCGTGGATTCCCGCAGGCGGTCTACGCTGTGCGTGCCCCAGCCGTAGAGCGTACGGATGTGCGGCAACGCGGTGCCGTCCAGAGCCATGTGCCGAAACAGTGGTGGAAATCCGACGATGGGTTTGGACCACAGAGCTCCGCTCAGGCCAGATTTTGCGACGATCTGGCTGAGCTGAGGGGTATGCCCGAATACGTCCCACGCATGGTAAATCCTTGGCCTGCCTCCGAGGAAGTGCCGATGGAATCCGCACCCGTAAAGGATGTTCCGGATCAGCGCTTCGCCCGAGCAGTTGCCTTCGTTGGGCTGGTTGTACGAGCTCCCGAGAGCAACCTGCCCGCTCTGGATCATCCCGAACAGGACCGCGCGGTAATCCGGGTGTTCGTCAACAAACGGTTTCAGGTAGTCTATCTCGTGAAGAAACACGCGATAACTGGGATCCGCTATGCAGGCGTCCAGAAGTTGCCTGACGTTGTCGAGGGAGACGAGGTTGTAATGGTGCTGATCGCTCAACCAGACGGGATCGCAGTGGAATCCCTGCATCACGTGCAAGATCGAGTCAGGGGGCAATTCGGGAAGTTCGCCTTCCGCCGCTACCCTTCTATCCCCGCAGCGGACCGAGAAGCCCACTGTGGCACCCTGAGGATGATTACCGACGGGTGCCGAAAGCCTCACAGACGAGACCGTGCGTGGCGCAAGCAGGATATCCGTCGCCGAAGGCCCGGGTTCGACCCCGTCCACCTGGGCCGAAATGGCGGCGACGGGCAAGATTGCGTCTTCCCGATTGGCGAGCACTACCTCGACTTCAACTCGTGGCTTCGCACGATCGCCCCTCCAGAAGCCCGTCAACCGGGCAAGACCGGCCCCCAGTCCATCCGCAAGCGGCTGCAAAACCCCCATGCGAACGTCAATTTTCCACGCATACTGCCCACTGGCGCCTCCGCCAATTTTCAACAGGAAGAGATGTTCTCCGGCAGGGACACGCACCAGCGCCGGGGAATCGTTTTTCCCGAACTCGACTCCGTCCAGCATGAGTGTCATAGTTGACCAGTGATACTCCTCCGTCCCGTTGGCGGAAACGAGCAAGTCTGTGTCTGTGTCGGCGCACAGGTACGTGGCGGCATACGCAAGGGCGGTGGGAAATTCCGGAAATTGGCGTCTGAGGTCGACCACGGGAGTGCCGCTGCACCTGCGCCACGTGGCGCACCCGGCCGGAAGGTGCGCGTTCGCGTGAGCGGTCCCTTCCACAGGTTTCACGAATCTCTCTCCTCCAATGGGGTCGAGATCTATTGCGTCGGCGCGGCCGATTTCCTGTTCACGCCGAAGATGGAAGCTGGAGGAGAGGTCAAACGGCCCGATTATCAGCCATTCTTTCACGTAATCTCCCTGACCGAGAGCGGCGAGAGGGATCACCGGCTTCCCGCCTTCCCAGTATTGCATGCCTTTCATTCGTTGCTCCCTGTGTGTCCGCAGAAGGTGACGATGCTTTTCATTTGGCGACTCTCCCGCACCGAAGGGTGGCTACGGGCGACAAACGTTTGGTTCTGTAGAAATCGGTTCGTACGTTTTCAGCGTTGCGTCAGGTACGAGCAGGGCTGGAACCGTTGCTCTTGAAAGGAGAAACCATGATTCCCATGCTTCCCCCACCCAACGACGCCGTTGTGCTTTTCAACGGCAAAGATCTCTCCAACTGGAAGACCAGGGACGGAAAACCCGTCGGCTGGCAGATCGCCAACGGCGAAATCCACGTCATTCGCGGAACCGGTGACATTGTGTCCGACAAACGGTTCACGGATTTCTACCTGCATCTCGAATTCAACTGCCCTGACATGCCGGAGGCGAAAGGGCAGGCAAAAGGCAACAGCGGCGTATATCTCCAGGGACGATACGAGATACAGGTGCTGGATTCTTTCGGGTGGAATGTGCCCGGAAAAGGTGATTGCGGCGCAATCTATGATCAGTTCAGTCCTCTGGTGAACGCCTGCAAACCGGCACTGCACTGGCAGACGTACGATGCGGTCTTCCGCGCACCGCGGTTTGATGGCAACGGAACCCGTGTGAGCGGCGCCCGGGTCACTCTTTTCCACAATGGCCGAGTGGTGCACAACAACGTCGAATTGCCGGGCCCGACCGGAGGGGCTCTGGACCAGAATGTGGCAGAACCTGGTCCTCTTCTCCTGCAGGACCACGGGGACGCAGTGCGCTACCGGAATATCTGGATCGTTCCGCTTTCTCTGACAGGCTCCGACCAGTACGCCCCGGCGTAGGAAAGCCTCGGGTTCTTTCGGGCGCCCCGTCGGTTACGTCGGACCGGCGAGGCGCTTCGATTATCGGGATCGCGGCGCGGTGATCGGAAGTCGGCGATCCTTTCCGAGTGCCCGCGGCGTGATTTTGACTCCGGGGGGCGCCTGGCGACGCTTGTATTCGCTGGAATCAACTCTGCGCATTACGTCGCTTACGACCGCTTGATCGAAACCACGCGCTGTGATTTCCGCGAGAGACTCATCCATCTCCACATACGCCTCGAGTATGCGGTCGAGCACGTCGTACGGGGGAAGGCTATCCTGATCGAGCTGATTCGGCCGGAGCTCTGCTGAGGGTGGACGAGCGATGGTTGTGCGGGGGATCAGGTCATAACCAGCCTGGGCGTTTCTCCATTCGCAAAGCTCGTATACCATCGTTTTGTAGACGTCTTTGATTGCCGCGAACCCGCCCGCCATGTCACCGTACAACGTGGCGTACCCAACTGACATTTCGCTCTTGTTCCCCGTAGTCAGTACAAGCCACCCGAACTTGTTTGAAAGCGCCATCACCAGTGTTCCGCGTATGCGGGCTTGCAGGTTCTCTTCGGTGGTGTCCGGCTCCAGGCCACGGAAGACGTCTCGCAAAGTGTCAAGCATGGCGGACACCACAGGTTCGATAGGAAGCTGGATGAAGCGAATTCCGAGGTTTGCCGCGACAGTGGCTGCGTCATTCTGTGTCTCGTCTGAGTTGAACCGTGACGGCATCGTGACTCCAGCCACGCGTTCTTTCCCCAGTGCATCCACCGCGATGGCCGCCGTAAGAGCCGAGTCTATTCCTCCTGACAATGCTACGACGGCGCCGGGGAACCCGTTTTTCCCGACGTAGTCTCGCACCCCGAGAACTAGTGCGCGGTACACCTCTTCCGTCCTGCCGAGTCGCGAGGCAGGCGCGGATGGAACGGCGACAGGACGTTCGCGGAGCCGCACGGGCAGAGGCGTACACGGGATTTCCTCTCTCCGCAGAAGCGCGGCCAGTTTCTCCTTGCGCCGCCGCGGGTCACGCAGGCGCGACCGCAGAATCGTATCGAGGTGTACATCCGTGCAGATGAGATCCTCCTCAAATTGCCTCCCGAGGACGCGCACATGCCCATTTTCCGAGCAGATTATGCTCCCTCCGTCGAAAACCAGTTCATCCTGGCCACCGACCAGGTTCACCAGAGCCACCACCGCGTCGTTGTCCGCCGCTCTGACGGATACCATGCGGTCGCGGCTGCCGATCTTCCCTTCGTAATATGGTGAGGCTGAGACGTTGATGAGGATGTGTGCGCCGCCGATCAGCGCCTGTTCATCGGCAGGTCCGCCGGGGTACCAGATGTCCTCACAGATGCTGATGCCGAGCCTGAATTCCCCGATGGAAAAAACCCGTTGCGCGACTCCCGCCTGGAAATACCTGTTTTCATCGAACACGCCGTAGTTCGGGAGAAATCGTTTGTGGTACACGCCGCAAAGGGCACCATCGCATGCAATGGCGGCGGCGTTGAAAATATCATCCGGGCAGTCTACGAAGCCGAACACAACGGCTATACCCTCACTTGCGGCAACGATTTCATCGCGTGCCCGCAGATTCTCGCGCAGAAACTCCGTTCGGAAGAGGAGGTCTTCCGGCGGGTATCCCACAGTAGTCAGTTCCGGGAAAATCACCGCATCGACGCCTTCCTCCCGGGCACGCCGGACCCATTCAAGCACTTTGGCGGTGTTCCTCGAGATGTCGCCGACGGTGGTGTTGATTTGGGCAAGTCCAAGACGAAGAGTTTCCATCAGTCCATTACTCCGTGTCGTGGCCCCGGATCATCTCGCCGGAACGAGAAGCGGGTTGTCGCCAAAAACCGAAAACGCGGCGGAGCAGCGCAGTGTAAGCATTGTGGGGTATCGACGTTCGGCCTGGATTGAAGCGGCTTCAAGGCGATCGTACGACAACGTGGGAACGATGGCGAGCCGTCTGGTGATGTGCACATTGGCACCTATGCCGAGGCGGCCCGCAGGTGCGTTCAGATGCTCAACCAGTGATGGTCCTGCGTATTCCATATATCCCCCGCCTACGCCCAACTGGCCGAATGGTTGGAACCAGTTCGGGAACTGACGCTCACCCCAGGTCCAGCGCACAATTACCAGCAGGCGCTCCTGATAACTTGTTGTGGCCGCATTTCGAGTCGGCTGTTGCGTGTAGTCCGCCAGCAGGCCAAGAGAAGCCGTTTTCGTAAGCCGTGCGAACGTGGCCACCTCAAATGCGCGCGAGGTCTGGAGGTACTCTCCCATCGCGGTGGGAACCCCGAAGCCGGCCCCGGCGGACACTGTCATTGCCCCGGCCGGGGTGTACGCGAACACCGACAGAATCACCGCGAAGGCTGCTCGTGCGCCGTTCCGCAGGAAACTGCTGGCAGGGCGTACAATGCGACAGAATGGCCGAGTGGACATACATGGAAACTACACCCCGCACATTCGGGAAACAAGCCGCGCACGGGCGTTGTAGCAGAGGCCGCTCGCTCCGCGACGAGTACGCACCCGTGAGCGGTTATTGTTGCCCCGTCAGAGCCCGCAGGGGTATCTTTTCCGAAAGCAAAATTCCAGTCGTATCTCTCGAATTGGGTGCGACCGGCCCGACTTCATCCAGGGGTACTCATGGCAACAGCACAAAAGCGTTCCGCGAAAAAGAAAGAAGCACCGTGGCAGACTCACGAACGAGTTTTTTTCCCCGTTCGTTGTGCCGCCGGACTGGACGGCCCGCAGGCGGGCAACAGGAGCCGATTTGCCGGAAGGGCGAAGCCTGCAGCCTCCGAAATCGCGGCGTTGCTCTGCGGCAAGGTGTGGGGCCGTGCGGCGAAAGACATCGTCCTGGTCAAGGATGCGTTCAGCGTGTGCGCGGTCAGGCAGAGCACTCCGCCCAGGGTTGAGATCGCGGGAGATGTCCTGGAAGAACTCGGCCTGCGACTGAGCGGGAAACAGATCACCGGGCCCGCAGAGACTGTCTCCGGGGCGATTGCCGTCCTTCGCCTCGCCAAAGCCTGGTCCGACGAGTTCCGACGCACTTCAGACGCGCGTGCGGCCCTGCGCGCTGCACTCGATGCCTGGGCGGATTTCCCGGCGACCGACAGGGAAGCGTGTCTGGACGTGCTGGCTATGCCTCCTCTGGACACCGGGAAAGTGTTCTCCGCGTTCCTGCGACTGGCGGGCGATGAAAAGACGCGATCCCAGCAGGGCGAGTCGGCGGATGCCTGGCGCGAACGCTGGATTACATGGGTGCTCGGACAGATGCGGATCGATCTGCCGTACGACAGGACTGCGGTGCGCGACATTCTGTCATCGGTGGATGACCCCGATGAATCGCGGGCGATGCTCTACCAGGCTATCAGGAAATACGACCGAGGAATCGAACAGGACAACGCGGCGCGGTTGGCGGAGGAGCTGGCGTGGGCGCGGGAAGAACTGATCTTCGGGCGAATGAGCCGTGCGTTCCATAATCAGGCACTGCTTTTTGCGAATTCCCGTTACGTCACAGTGACTGCCGAGATGGTGAGAGCGGGCGCGAGACTCGCCGCCGCGGCCTCTGTATGGCCGGCCCTCCGCCCGGCGGTAGATCGAGTGACTTTGCTCCTGCAACCTCACATGGAGGTGCCTCACACCGAACTCGCCGGTGCGATCGATCACGTGGAGGACGTTGCCGTCCAGCAGCAGAAAACGTACGTCCAGAAGGTCCTCGAACAGGAACGCGGTCAGAGCTCCCAGACCGGTGCGACAGAGGGCCGAACAGGCGCTCTGGAAGCCGCATATTCCTCAGGCAAGCGCATTCTCGCGTCAACACGTGCAATTCGAGCTTCGCTGGCGAAATCTCCTCGAAGACCCGCCGCGTACGTAGTCATCAGCCAGCGCCCGTCACCAACAGGGTCCCACCTCGTGGCACGTATCAACGAGGGACAGGATCCGTTTCTCGGAAAACCTGAGGACCTGCGCGAACTGGTCCGTTACGCTGGTGACAGGTTGTATGCGTCTCCGGACTACGCGTGGCTTGAGTACGCGAATCACTGGATAGAAGCAATTCCGCTGTTCATCAAGGAGCGAATCCGAGTTGATAACGGGGTCGAGATCGCGGAAACAGTCATTGATCAGGAGGGGATGGAAGAAAGTTTCCGTGAACAGATGGCGGACTACTGGGAACGGAACATTGCGCAAACCGAATTGAGTGGCATGGCAGCACTTGCGAGGGCACTGATGTCCGGTGAGGATCCGGAAGGGAGTGACCTTTCGCTCTCCGCTGATCTCTCCCGTGCGCGGAAAGCGCTTCGCAACGGCGGAGCAGAACAAATAGCACGATTGACAGCGGCGCTGGCAATCGGTGCAGAAACAAACGCCTTCGAAATCAGCATGGCTGCAGAGTCGTCCGGCGACAGGCTGGAAGCCACTCGCACGGTGTTATTCGGAGGGGACGCCAAACCCGGCCTGTGGACCTCCGTTCTGGAGATTCGAAAGCATTGCGCGGATTGGCTCAAGGCAGTGGACGAGGCGTTGTCGAAGGCCAGCGAGAACGACAAGAAACGTTTCAACTCGCTTATTCCCGGAGCAGAACGTCTCGCAACCATTCCTCGACGACCTTTGCCGGTCCTCCACGTCCTTACGACACAATCCGCACGCATGACGGACGGTTACATACGAACCTGGCTCGAAGAAAGCATGGCGCTCTCCCGCATTGCTCGTGAGTACGGCCTTGATGCGGACGTCAGGCAGCGCATGGATGACTATGCGCGCGAGATTGAAGCAATCGCCGAGTCTCTGGTGAAAGAACTGGGGCTGGAACCCGAAATAGAATCCATCATGGCGACAGAGCGTGTGAACAGGCGCGCCGCCATTCTTCGGCTTGTAGGCGCCAACCGCATTTTCCAGAAACAGGTCAGTTTGATCGCGGTACTTAGAGAGGTTCGCGGCGTAGCCAAGGGGGATTTGAACGCTCCTCTCGATTCACCTGAACTTGACGCTTTCACCGCAGAACACGAACGGGAGATCTCCGACAAAGCCCTCGCCAAGGTAGTCGAAAGAAATGTCGATGAGTTCGCACGTTCCATCGCCGAAATGGGTGCCAGCGCTTCCAGGGAGGACCTGCATTCCCTCCAACGCAAAGTAGTCGCCGAAAACAGCGATCTCCGCGCGGATCTCGATACGTTCACGCGTTTCGAGAGCAGAGAGGAGTTTTTCGAGGACCTTTCGGCACGCCATCCTGACTGGAAGCTCAAAGAACGACGCGAAACGTGGCTGAGAAAGCATCAAAGGCTTGCGCTGACAACTGCTCGGAAGGAGATCATCGCGGAACAGGGCCTGAACCATCTCACGCTCGATCCACGTTTCTTCCTGGAAGCAGTGGGCGGAAACAAGCGTTACCACCTCATTTACACACCAAGCCGAGTGGACCTTGGTCCCAAGGAACGGGAGTCAGTCGAAACCTGGTCGCAATGGGTAGGCGGGCGCGACAAGGAGGCTGCGCAGGCCGGGAGAAGGATATACGGCCTGATCAACAAGTCGGTGAAGCGGTTCAACAGCCTCACGGAACCAGAAATCCTCAAAACCGGTGAGAATGCCTCCATGGCGGCGCATTTCGCCTACTCCAACGCCATGGCGCTCATAGTCAATGCCGCCGGCCGTGGGGATATGGAGCAATTGGGCGACGAGATGAGCCTCCGCAACGACCGCATCATACATCCTGCCGGCGAGGGGTACGGTGGCTATTGCGTGCCGAAGGATGGGTTGTTTCTAGAGTTTGTTCTCACGCTTTCTGAACGCGTCAAACTCCGCCAGCTTGGCATCGAAGAACGGTTTCACGAAGCCGTTTCACAACTTGCGCGCAAAATCCTTCTGAAACGGGAAGACTTCCCGTGTGACCTGGAATGGGAACGCTGGGCGGAGGAGCTTCTCGGACGAGAGGAAGGGCTCCAGGGGCTTTTTCCGACACATTCGGGGGAAGGCCCGGGCGCTGCGAATCACCGTATCCCCGTGTTCCAGATCACTCGTCTCGCCACTGTGCTCGAGCAACTGGGGCAGCCACCATTGCATGACAACCGCGCGGTGGTGAAGAGCCTCGCGGCCAGATGGGGTATCCACACCATGGTCGCGGGTGCGGAACACGTGAATCGTTTCATGCCTTTTTACAAAGCGTGGCTCATATACGACGCCATTGCCGAGGCCCGCCGTTTCGACCCTTCTGTGGCATCTCCTGAGGAATCAGTGATTGTGCTTTCCGCGGAGTACAAGCCCGACACGCAGGATGGGCGATTCTCTGTGGGCATGCGGAAGTACGAAATCCTCGCCGGCATAGGTGACCACCTCCGCTACAGCCTCGGATACGAGGCCGCCACCCTCGCATCGCTGATGTTCGATGGGTGGTCCGTCGTGGCATCCCGACGTGGCGTGGATGATCCCGTTCTTGAACAGATTGCCGGTGCATGGGTTGGCAGCAAGGATGATGTGCGTTCGGCCCTGAAATCCGTGTTCCCTGGCTACGGACCTCCGGCGGAAATGCGCCTGGTTAGTCCCATGGGGCTTTCGAAGCATGATGTGCTGCGGTACACGAGCGACACTCGACTGGAGGAGTATGCGGAGGAAGCGAGGGTCGCGCTGATAACTGCGGGGCTGTCCGATGAAGACATTCGAGCTCATATGGCTACCTTCGGCCCCCGACTGGAACGATGGACCAGGCTGCGCAATCGCGGCGCGGCCGAACTTGCCGGGTGCCTGAAAGGGAAAGTGCACGCGCTCGCACTGGCAGTATTGGGGCCGGAGCGTTCGTATGAACATGCGCTGCAGGGCGCAGACGTGTTCGATGTCGGAATTCCGCACAGGCAGGTTATGGAGTTGCTGAACGAACCGGCGCGTCTGTGCGACCTGATGTTGTTCGGGAAACCGGGAAGCGCCCTTGCGATCGTAGATGGGGCGTCTGGCGCGCGAAGGAGGGCGCTTAATCGTCGGGGTGTGATGCTCTGGTTTGCCGCTGCGGAAAACCGCGGGAAAAGAGGCGTGTATCGCTCGATAGGGCTTGGTGAAGACACCGTCGAGGAATGGCGGTCCCAGATGCGTGAACAGCGTCAGGGGGCGTTGGAATACGCGGACGCGTTGCGTGAAGGCCGGAAGGCGGTGGACTCGGCATTCGAACGTGTCATCACGCAGCTTCGCAGTGAGCAGGAGGCTTCGCTCGTGTTGGAAGAGGAGGAGCGGCTTCGCAGGTTCTCACGAGACACCGAGCGCGATCATGTCGTGGCGATGCTGCTCGCCGAAATCGTAACGATGCGGAGCCCAAGGGAACTGACATTCGCGCACTGGCTTGCACTGGGTGGCATGTTTGTCCTCGAGGGGTGTTCTCCTGCCGCCTTTGAGGAGGGATATGTTTCGTTCGAAGAAGCGCGTGGCAGACTGCAATCCGGTTCCGAAGAACCCAGAACCGCCGCGGAGATCAGGCGGCTTGCCGGCCTTGTAAGTCGTCCTCTGGTGCGTGCGTACGGGAGCGGATTCCGTCAGGTGGGCGGAGTGGAGAGCTCGAACAAAGCCACGGAAGAGGTGAAACACATTGCGTTGAGCACAAGGCGCCAGCTTGCCGACCGCGCACGCAGACTGATGAGCGCACGAGTGCGCGCGGATTCCTTCCAGACCACGTGGAATGAACCTCGGCTTCGACACAAAAGCCTGGAAGAACTCAACGCCGACGTGCGCGAGGCTCTTGGAGAACCGGAAGTCTTCGCCTCAGAAGCCCTTCTGGGAAAACTTGTCGCTCTTGCGCGCGTCTTCGGGGAGAAGCTTCTTGCTGAGATCTGTCCGCTGGCATCGCCGGATCGGGAAAAGGCAAGCGACGCCATTGCCGCGCTCTTGAACGATCGCGAGTTCGACGTTTCAGCACTGAAAGGTGTCTGCGGAAGTTATGAGGACATTGGTACAATCGGCAGAATGGCACAGGAGTTGTCCGAACGTGCCGCAAGGGAGAACTGGACTGCGGAGGCAAGTGATGCGGCGTTCGAAAAACTGGCTGATTTCGCGGAGTTTGTGAGCACGATTCACGCCCTCGAAATATCACTGGCCGACCGACAGCGCAATCCTGACGAGGTGGATGCGCCAAGCCTTTGGCGGCAACTCGCGTCTTATTTCGCCGAGACGCTGAACGACCATTTCTACGAGTACCGTCCGTGGGCATACTCACGCGGGGTGGGCTTCCAGAGGTACACGGGAGACCGGCTGTATGCCCTCGCCAACCGCCATTTCGCATGGTTGTATCGGTACCTCCGCCACCTGATTGTCACTCGGACGGAAGTGAGGTATCTGACGCCTGTCCAACAGGATCTTCTGATCGGGAGGATCAGCGAAGCCGGAGTTGTTGTGGCAGTCGGTGCATCGGGTGACACCGAAGAGGAGAAACGTTGGAGAGCATTCAATCAACTTCGTGAAATAGCGTTCATTCGGAACGACGGGTTCCCTCTCCCTCCGACTTTCGACGGCTTCGATCCCGCTTTGATTGATGCAGACAACAGAGCGAATATCCTGTCCATGCATCCGGTCGGACGCACCCACGTATCACGTCTCGTCGCGGAAGGGCCCACTCTTGCGCGTGAACTGGTTGTTGCCGGTCAGCCGGCGGCAAATGTGATTCTGACACGATCAGTGCGTGTTGACCGTGATTCGGTTCTGGTTGACGATGGCCACCTTTACGTGGACAAGCAGACCTACGTACAGGCGCTGCGAGATAACTGGGGCCTCAGCGAAACCGGTGCAAAGGCGCTCGCCGAACGAGATGTCGGGCCAAAAGGTGTCCGGATCGCTGTTCGGTTTTCGCGACCCGTGAGGGCAGCCGTCGTTCTGCCGATGCATGGGAATCCCGTGTACGACGGGGGACACCTCGAACGGTTAGGGCTTCCGTACAGCGTTCAGTCGCGGTTCCATACCTGGACAACGTACGACAAGGCCAAATACCCCGACATTTTCACCCCGGAAACGGGCGTAAGAATTCCGGCCGAAATTGACTGGCTTCATGAATGGACGGTCGCTTGGGAAGAGGAGGAGATCAAGCATCAGATCCGTTCCGGGCGACCGGGAACCGATTACTGTGGGCTTCAGCGGTTTTCAGAGAAGTACGGCATCGTGATGGTCAAAGACGCTGCAGAATCGGGCGGAAGAGGGCAGAAACCGTTTCCGTTGCGCACGGCTGTCGGATCATTGAACGAAGAAACACTGAACGAAGCAGTAGACTTCCTCTATCAGATCTCTCTCGTTCACAACGTTTCCGTCCAGGAGGTGGTTCTTTCGTCTCCCGAAACCTGGGCCACCGAGGAGTTCCTCGAGCGATTCGTGGACAGACAGGTGACCGAGTGGTACCGACCGATCACCAGAGACCGACAGCCCGCCACGCCTCTTTTTGGATCGCTTCGGGTAATCGTCTCGACGGACAGGCCGCTTGCCGAAGACAGGTACCACCACTGGCACATGAGCCACCGCATTTCCCTGAACAGCACGCAACTGATAACCAACGTGGGCCGTGGTGGCACGCTGGACCTCCTCCGCCCGGAGGATATCCGGCCGGAGTTCCGGGACACAATTCTCGCTGCGCTGGACGATGCGGCCCGGCGAACGATGGAAGCGATGGCGGCATATGAAGCAAAAGCAGGCGCCAGATATACGTTGGAGACGGGATTACCCGTTGGCAAAGACGCGTCCGGTGTCTCATACGGAATTCCGCGGTACTTGATGTTGGACTTTCTCCTTCGTCCCGTCTTCCACCGGAAAGGGGATGTAGTAGAAACCGTTCCCAGAATTGATGAGAAAGGCAATCGCATCGGATCTGTCTTCATGCTGCGGGACGGGAATGACGTTTTCGAGGGCGAGATCGTCGATTGGGAGGTTATCCTGATTGAGCCGAATATCGGCATCGGTCTTTGGGACCGTGTGGCGATTCGAGAAGAAGAGCTTGAACGAAAACGTGCACAGGCAACCGGACAGCCCATGGACTGGGATCGAGTGGGCGAGAACGCGCGCGTGGTTCTTCGGGACCTGACCCGCGCCGGTATCGAATATCTTGAAGCGAAACGGCGCAGTAGTACCTGAAGCTCTGAAGGTAGTGCCGACCGTGCCGAGAGGGGTTGCCACCCGGTGGAAACCAGATTCGAACCCACGCAATATCTCCTTCAAGCCGCCGCAAATGCGCTTCTCGAATGCGAGAACGGGCCGGACCGAACGTTTGCGCCGGAGGACTGGGAGGCAGTTTTCGGAATAGCATACCGCTGGTTTCGCGCATTTGGAAGAGAATCGCTGGAAGACCTGAGCCAGAACGCACCGGATTCCGTTACGGCTGGCGAGAAGCTCTTGAACGAATGCCCGGACCGCCTTGCCATGCTCGTGGCGGATGCCCTTACCACAAACTCCATTGCCCCGCCTGTGTGCATCTCACGAACGCCTGTACATCTTGACGCCCCCTATGGGGCGGTCGTGTTTGCAGCGTTCCCGCGCGCGATCGAAGAACTCGCGCCCCTCCTGGTTGACGGTCTGGAAGAGCAGATGCGGTCGCGCAGGTTTTCCGGCGTGGTCGCCATCTACGACACGTGGATGCAGAAGGATGGGTACCCGGAGCGCATACTCCGTCTCGACGCAGAGAACAATGTCATCGTCGAACAGGGCGTTCTGAACCCATGCAGGCCGGAGAGAATACTGCTTCTGCTCGGGCCCGGGTCGGACGAAGCAACGTGGCACAGACGGTGGCACGATGTCGCCAGCAATTGCGGCATTGATGTGGCGAATCCCTACGAGTTTGCATACATTGCCGACGACAAATGGCAGACATTCCACATCTTGCAGAACGCCGGTGTGCCGACGCCGGTTACGCGCCTCGTGCCACCTGATACGGCGTTCACTGCGGAGATGTGCCTCAGCCTGGTGGACGGACCGTCGGCGCCTGTTGTCGCCAAACCCAGGCATGGCACGGAAGGCCTTGCTGCTACGGTGTGCAATCCGGCCGAAACGACCGACCCATTGAAAGCTATCTGGGAACGCGGCGACGATGCGTTGCTTCAACCGTTCACGAACGATCTCGTATGGGTGGACGAGGTGGGAGAAGTCCACACCGCCGTGCTCCGAATGAATGTGACGTGCAACGCACAGGGTGCCAGTCGCGCCGAGTCGGGATTCGTGCATGTCGCGGCGCACGGTTGTGGTATCGCGTCCGTGGGCCATGGAGGCAAATTGAGACCGATTCTCCGGTCCGCACTGAGAGTGCGTATCGGCGGTCGACTCACCCCATTTCCTGTACACCTCACAACACAGTGTCAGGCGTGTGCGTGCGCGGCAGTCGACGCCGTGGCGGCTGCGTCGCACAAGACGAGGCTCGCAGGCGTTGATATAGTGGTTTCTGCTGGTGACGACGGCGTGCCGCGTGCCCTTGCGCTGGAGGTCAACCCTCGACCGGCAGGGCTGAGCCACAGCCGATTTGTTTCAGCGGGATGGGAGACGGAAGAAGAACCGGGCGTTTCCCGACTCATGTGGGGAGAGTGACCGGGGGCGACGTTCTCGAAACGAGCTGCACAAAAAGAGGCGCTCCGGAACAACTCCGGAGCGCCTCTTTTTTTCTGGCGGCAAGGAGCCTAACGAAGCAGCGTAACCCTTCGCACGATCCGTACGCCACTTCCCGTCTGCAATTGAACGAAATACACGCCGCTCGAAACCGACCGCCCTTCGGTATCAAGGCCGTTCCAGATAACGCGGTGGATTCCGGCGTCCACGCGCCCCGACAGCAGCGTCGCCACGGGCTGACCAAGGATGTTGAACACCGCGACACGCGCCTCGCCGGCAGCCGGAACCGCAAGCATCATTTCCGTGGTCGGGTTGAACGGGTTGGGACGGGCGGAGGAAAGCTCCCACGACGCAGGCAGCGCCGCCGTCGCCTCAACAGGGCCGAAGGTGCGCACCGACCCCATGGCGTCCGTTGTCTGCAGCCAGTACCGTGAAGACTCGCCGAGACGGGCGGTGATGTCCATCAGCTCCCCGGCAAGTCCACCCGATTCGTAACGGCGGATCTCACGGGCCGAGGAAACGTCAGGGCCTTTCATGAGAGCAACGCGCAGATTCGCGGCATTGCTCACCCGCAACGTCCAGCTCACCTTGACCGCGCCGTTCGGTGTTCCCGTGGCCGTGAAGCTTTGAAGCTCCACGCTCGTGAAATCGCCGTATCGGAAGCGGATCGAGGTGGTGATTGGTCCCACGGCCACTCCATCCGAAGCCTGAGCAGCCCAGAAGTAGACCTTGTTCATCTCGAACTGACTGCCCGAGACGGACCACGACGTCGTTCCGGAGCCCTCCGCGATGTTGTTCCCCGCTGCAATGACGTTCTGCAGGAGCGAATCACTTGCCACGACGAAGGAATACGTCAACGGAACCGTAGGTCTGGAAACCGCACGCACTGCGTTATTTACCTCGAAGACCACGGTTTCCGCCTGTTGCAGTTTCCCCAGAATCGGCGACTTCGGTTCCGGTGCCTGCGGTGCTTCGGTTGCCTGAGGCGTCTCGCGCACCGCGAGGGACTTCGTACCAACATTGCCCGCGAAGTCGCGTGCGGCGATCTCGTACGTGTAGGTGATCCCGTTCGCCACGCTTCTGTCGACGTATGCCGTGTCGCCCACGCCGCTGGCAAGGATGGAACCGTTTCGGTACACGATGTAGCTCGCCACGTCCGGCGACGCGCTCTTCGCCCAGCGCAGGACCACACGCGCTGAAGCCGGAATCGTGTCGACCACGGCCGGTGCGTCCGGGGGTGTAAGATCCGGCGTAGCCGCGGTTACCAGGCTATCCAACGGCGTAAGAGCGCTGGTATTGCCTGCGCGGTCGCTCCCCGCCAGACGGAAGTAGTATTTCGTCGACGGAGCAAGGTTGGTGAGCGTGAGGCTGTGAGTCTTCGTAAGTACGGGCTCGTTCCGCGTAAGGCCGAATGAAGGCGTCGTCCCGTACTCAACGAACGCGTCCGCATCTTCATCTGTCTGCCACGTGATGTTGGCGTTCACGTCCGTTACTCCCGTCACGGTCACCCCGGAAATCACCGGCGGCGTCACGTCCGGTTGAGCGGCTGTCCGGAAGGTAAACGTATGGATGCCGCTCGAAGCCGGCCCGTTTCCGCGGATATCGGTGGAGAACACGCGGTAGGAGTAGAGCTGGTCTGGAAGCAGATTCGTGAGCACCACCTGATGGTTCTTGACCGGATCCGGTACGACGCGTGAGAGCGTCAACTCGGTAACACTGCCTTGCGCGTAATCCACACGGCTGTCCGAAAGCTCGTCGGTCTGCCAGCTTATGATCGCCTGAGTCTGCGTCATTGTGGCAGTAACGGAGCCTTCCACAATCGACGGAGGAGTAAGATCCGCGGCCTGCGGCAACGTGACATACACCGGCTGGCTGATGGTTTCGCCGTTACCCGACGGGTCGGTGGACGTCACGTGCAGGACGTACGAAGCCCCCGGGGTGAGCGAGGTGATAGTCAACTGGTGGTTCTTCACGTTGTCAGATTGCGCGATCACACGCCCGCGTTCCAGAAGATCGGCGGTGATATCTGCCGCCCGCGCGGCCTTTCCCGCGCCGCCCGACGTCTCCAGAATTCGCACGACGCTGTTGGAGGTTTCGTCCGTTGTCCAGGTTACCGTGGTGGAAGTGCTGTTCGTTTCGACAACGTTCGGGTCACCCGTGATGACGGGGTAGGTTACGTCCGGCGTAACGGTAGTGGTGAACGTTCCTCCACGCGGCGCCTGCGTGATCTTCGCGGTACCATCGCCAAGCCTTGTGATCTTCCCGTTGTTCTGGAAAACCGGAGCTGACGTGTCACCCGCAACTGCGGAATTACCGGCGTTGTCCATCGCCTCCACGTAATACACGTATTCCACGCCGCCCTGCAGGTTCGTGATACTGACGATGTGGTCGGTCCGGTAGTTCTCGTCCACCGCCACGTTGAAGACCGTATCCGTCGAGCCGGCGTAATAGATGTAGGCCGTGGTGTTCTCGTCCGTCGCCCACGTAATCACCGCGTTGTCAAACGCAGCATACGTTGCAACCGGCCGCCGGACGAACACCGGAGGAGTGATGTCGCGCTCTACCGGCGTAGTCACCTCGCGCACGGATGAGGCAACGGTGTTCCCGGAGGGATCCGCGGACAGAACACGCCAGAAATACTTCGTCCCCGGAGTCAGGTTCGTCGCGGTGATGCGGTGCGATTGCACAGGAGTCGGGTCCTGCGCGTTCCCCACAAGGTTCGTGGCGACGGTGCCGAACCGAAGCCTGCTGGTGGATGCCTCGTCGGTCGTCCAGGCAACTGTGAAGCTGCGCTCCTGAACATCCGTCACCACCGGTCCGACCGTGATCGCCGGTGCAGTAAGATCGGCACCTTTGATCGTACGGAACGAGCGCACGATGTCAACCCGCGAGTTCGGCGTTTCCGCGGCGTCCGTCACGGTAATCCGGTAGAACACGGTGGTATCCGGCGGCAGGTTCGTGAACTGAAGCACCTGCGTCAGTCCCGGAGCGCTCGCCGGAACCATCCCGACAAGCGCCGCCTGATTGAAGCCGAACACCGCCTGGGCAGTAGCAACTTCGTTGGTGCCAAGCGACATGACCACGTTCACGAGATTGAACGATGTAAGCGTCTGCCCGTCAACCTTAGGCAGTGCAGTGATTACCGGCGGAATCGTGTCCGGGACCGCCTTCGTGCGGAACGATGCGGCGATCGGTCCCAGCGGGTTACCCGCTATATCGGTGCTGTACACCGAGAGAGTGTAGTTGGTGGACGGCGCAAGTCCTGTCAGCGAGACGACATGGTCTGTCACAAGCGCTGAAACCGTTACGGCCTCGGGAACCGCTGATTGCGCGGTGTACAGAACACGGGAATCCGACGCCTCGTCGGTGGTCCACCGTACCATCGCGCTGCGTTCGGTAATTCCGCTTACCTGCACCCGGCCGAGGAGAACCGGGGGAGTAAGATCGGGTGCCGCTGCAGTCCGGAACTCCGCGATCGCCTGAGTTGGACCGTTTCCGATCAAGTCGAAGGAACTCACCCGGTACCGATAGGTGGTACTGGGCAGGAGGTTCGTCAGAACTACGGAATGGCTTTTCTCGTACACCATCCGAACCACGCGCTGGCCAAAATCGGCACTTCCATCGGGTTGTACCACACTGTAATCCACGATCGCGTTTGCCGCTTCGTCAGTAAGCCAGTAAATCGTGGCCGATTCGTTGTCCACTCCCTGATCCACCGGGCCCTGCGTGATTACCGGGGGCTTCGTATCAGGCGCATCGGTTGTGTAGACCTGCTGATTGGCGCTGAACGTCGGCCCCAGGCCTTCCGGACCGGCCGACCCGGCGCGGTAGTTGTATTGAGTGGACGGAGCAAGGTTGGTCACCGCGACAATGTGCACCGTCACCGCCGTCGTATCGCTGATTCGGCGACCGTACGCCGCCGTCGTGCCGACGTCAATAACGGATGTGGAGGCGCGGTCGGTCACCCAGCGAACGGTGAAGCTGGTGTGGTCACGCGCAATCACGCTCGGGGGAGTCGTGATGACTGGCGCAAGGAGAAGCGCCTTCGTGGTAAACGAGTCAATCGCGCTCAACACGGAAAGATTCCACGCATCTACAGACCGGACGCGGAAAAAGTACTTCGTGTTGGGTGTCAGCCCTTTGATTGTTGCGGTGTGGGTACTTCCTGAAACCCCGACCACGCTGTCCGTCAGGGCGGCGGAAGACGTTCCGTACCGCACTACCGTCGTGGATTGACGGTTCGTTTCCCACGAAACCGCCGCCTGGTTCGTCCCCCGCTCCACCGACGGGCGCAGCGTGATCACCAGCGGTTCGGTCTGCGGAGCCTGAAGGGTGGTGAAGGTACCTGTTTTCACCGCCGAACTGTTTCCAAACACGTCAACCGACCAGACCTCGTACGAATACCCGCGGTTCGACAGGAGAGAGGTCAATGGGACCGCATGCTGCCGCGTCAACGTGGTATTGCCGGTCTCCGTCATCGCGCCACCGGTCAATCCGTACCTCACCATCGAGGTGGAAAGCTTGTCGGTGTTCCAGACTATCGTGGCGGCGTTTTCCGTGATGCCTGTCGCGGAAGGTGAACCGATGATCACCGGTTTTGTCGTATCGGCGAGCACTGTCAGCCGAAATTCCCGCGACGTGCTGATCTCGAACACGTCCCACGCGGTCACTCTGATTGTGTAGGACCCGACATCCGCCGGTACGGGCGTGTACGCCATGACACCCGTTTCGCCGTTGACGGAGAAAAGCTGTGTCCCCTGGGTGAACTCGCTGCTGTAGAACACCGCGCCGTCATCGTCCACGGCCTTGACCTGCACCTGCATCAACTGGCCGACCATGACGGTTACCGCGGAGGGGAACGATGTGAACACCGGTGGAGCGCTGCGAACGAGCACCCACCCCATCCCTGGTTCCGTCGCCCCGCCAGGAAGCTCGTTGAACAGGATATTGTGGATCTCCAGCGAGCTCTCCTGTCCGTGCTGGCCAATCACATGGAACACGATCCGCACCACGACTGAATCACCGACATAAGGCTGTGCATCGGCGCTGGCAAACGCCAGACGAAGCAACCCAGGCTCAACATTCGTCGCCACCATGGATTTCGACATGATGGTGCCGCCAGAAGCCTGTCTGCTTAGCATGGTGTCCGGTACCAGCACCGTCGGGTCGAACACAAGATCGAACTGCCCGCTTACGATGCTGTCGGCCGCCACCAGAGGTTCGCTCGTGATCCTCACCGGCATAGTAACGGTCTGACCCCGCACGCCCACCACTTCATCCATGGAAAGCGTGATAGGCAGACCCGCGCCACTCGTTCCCGCGAACGCAAGGACCAGCGCGAAAAGAGATCTCCAAGGGGTTCTCATGAGCTACCCTCCCTGCTGTCAGGTGCCAGCCGGCATAGGAAAAACGGAAAACCGATAATCGCTAACGAAACAGAACTGCCATTTCGCCGGGTAAGTTCCGGTCACGCTCTGTGCGCATTCCGATGGAATCGTTGGCCAGATGACCGGGCGTATCAATGCCCCCGCGACATGATGAACCGAACGCATTCCCTTTACAATATATGCACTTCAGCGCAAGAGTGTTACTCTCTTCTGCCAGGTTTTTTCTCCGTTTCTCACGACCACCACGTAGACGCCGCTTGCCGCGGGAACGCCCGAGGCATCGCGCCCATCCCACGTCCATTCCGGGGTCGACTGTGACCAGCGGCAAACCACCGTTCCAAGCACCGTGTAAAGGGTCGCGTCAATGGGCCCGTCCGACAGCGGCCCGTGCACCCGGAATGTGATAACTGCATTGAACGGGTTCGGATACGCGGTCAGCTCGCTTCGCGAAGGGAGTGCAACTCCTTCATACGCGACCGAAACGGGACTTCGGACGGTTACCGCGCCGTTCGATACCGTGCAGTCCGGTGTCTGATCACCTTTCCGGACGTACGGAAGGGGGCTGCCCCCGTCCGACAGCCGTTCGATTGCAATCGCGAATACGGTGCTGTCAGGGATGTCCTGCTTTGTGAGCCCCTGCACGGTGAACAGGGTGCCCGTACCTCCCGCGGGATTGGCGACTGATCCCGAAACGCGGAACAGACCACTCCCTGCGTCGGCGAGTGTGACTGCGTCCGCGGGAAGAAGCCCTCCCTGAACGGATGCCGACTGGTAGAGCCCCGGCGGAACCGTAAGAGCAAATTGCAGCGTCGTGGTGCCGCTGAAGGAAAGAAGGCCGCTGCCCTGAACCTGAATGGAATACGGGGACCCTGCGTCAACCGAGGAATCTGACGAAACAGCGATTTGGACCGGCACCATGTTCAGGTTGCGGACTCGTACAGACCCATTCTGCGCGGTACAGGGAGGCTTGTTTCGTTCGTTCAAATAGTAGAGCAGAGTGCCGTTCTGCGATAACCGTTCCAGTCGCACCTCCCCGGAGGTGTTGTCTGGAATGTTGGCCTTCGGAGTGCAACGCAGAAAGAACAACGTGCCGTTGTTTGCCAGCGGGAGTGTCCAGTAGCCCCCGACGACAATCACACTGTCACGTTTCGCGGAGCTAAACCCCGCTCCAGACGGGAGAGCTGGTCCTTTGACGGCTGCAGTATCTACCAACATGATATCGAGCGGGACGCGAACGCCGAAGTTGAAGGAGGTTACGGAGTCCAGAACGGTGACGCCGCTGATGCGTACCGGCAACAAAAACTGCTGTCCCGCTTCCACGACCGTGTCGACCGGCACGCTCAGAACGATTTCGCCAAGAGATTTCGCGCGTGCGGTGGACGGCAGAATCCACGAAGCGGCCAGGAACAGCACCAGCGTCAAGGTGTTAGCGGACCGACATCGGGACCCCTTCATGTGCGCCCCCAACGGCTTTTTCATTCACTGTGAACCGCGCCGGAACCAGGGCCAGCGTCTGCTTTGATCCGTTGCCAGCACAGCCGCCGCGGACATCGCGGCGGCAATCATCAGAGGCAGAAACCATTCCCGGGGGCCGTACCCGGCAACATTTGCTGCAACGCCTGCCACGAAGAGGAGAAACAACACGAACGCAACGATATGGAGTAAATCCCAGTAGACCGATCGCATGCCCTTACGCTTCCCACGTGATCCCCCCCGAGATCGAGATTGCCCATCTCCAATATAGCGCTTCAATCCCAGAAATGGGACAACTCACGCCTGTGGCTTCGAGTTTCCCGGGCACGGGCTCGCGTCCGCAGATCGAACGGCGTCGGCCAGCCAGCGTCGGACATCAGCTTCTGTTTCCAGTTTCCCTTCCAGCCAGAGCCGTTCTGCCTCCGCGAGAAGCTCACCCATGGTCGCGTCGCGCGGCACTCCCGCCTCCGCAAGCACGGTGCCGTTCACGGGCATGCGGCTCTTCCCGCCGTGTGCTTTCCCTTCGGCGATAATCCGGTCGGCGATGTCACGAATTCGGGAAACGGCGTCCGCCAACCCGAACGACGCCGCATCTGCCGCCCAGAACGACACGAGGGTGCCGGTTCTGTCATTGCGCACCAGTTGTGCGATGCGCCCCTCTCTGAGCGAGTTCTGCGCCGCCCAGACCATGCGCCGGGCAATCAGCGCGCCGACCCCATCCACCACCGACCGCGGCGCGCGAAGTGACGCCAGCACGGCCTCGGCGCGTGAGGCTGCCTCTTCGTCGTACGGCTCGACAACCCTGTCGGCGGATTCATTCGGCGCCGCGCGTGCTACGCCGTCTGCCAGCACGCAGGCGAGAACCAGCACAATCGATGCATCCGAGGCCAGCGCCTCAAGGCGCGCCGAAGTGCGGACAATCGTTTCCGACGACCAGACGACATCGGGCCCGAAAACGTGTGGTAAAAGCCCGAGTTCGGCAAGAAGACGGAATGCCACTTCGCGGTGTTCCTCCGTCATCATGAATTCGAGTTCCTGCCAGATCCGCTCCCGCGCGATTCTGCCAAGAGATGGAGCGGCCGACATGAGGGCGAGCCGGGTAGTTTCTTCCAGAGAAAACCCGAATCTCGCCGCAAATCTCACGGCGCGGATGACACGCAACGCATCCTCCCCGAATCGCTCCGCCGGGTCCCCGATTGTTCTGATGATGCCTTCCCTGAGGTCCGCGAGCCCCCCGCAAAGATCGATCACGGAACTCCTGGACAGGTCAAATGCCATACCGTTGATCGTGAAATCGCGCCTGCGGACGTCCGCTTCAAGATCGGCGTATTCCACCCACGAAGGTCGTCGACCGTCTTCGTAGTTGCCTTCCCTGCGAAAGGTGGCCACATCAAACGAGAGACCGTTTGTCAGCACGGTGATGACGCCGAATTGTGCGCCGAGCCGCAACGATCGCGGAAAGAGCGCCTGCGTTTCCTCCGGTTTCGCGGATGTGACAATGTCGAAATCCTTCGGAATCAGCCCGAGCACCATATCACGCACGCAGCCGCCAATCAGGTACGCGTCGTAGCCTGCCGCGTGAAGGGTGCGGATTACCTCAGCGGCGGCGGCAAACTCATGGGAGGAGGAGAGGGGCGGGGATATCACAAGGGGGAGCTGTTCCACGAGGTGCCCCACCATTGCGGTGTCAGAACGGAATCGTGCGGAGTTCGCCGCGGATCGGTTTCCGTTTGCGACGAAACTCCAAGCGCCGCCGCAAGTACCGACTCGAGATCAGATTTGTCGTTGTTCAGGAGGGAAATAACAAAATCTGCACCGCAGGACAGTCCCTCGGCGGCGAGGTCGGGCAGTTCCCCGATGCTTTCCAGTACACACGGGACATTCCGCAATCGTGCACTCGACTTCACCCGGCGGATCAACTGGGTGCCCGGTGTTTTTGGCATATGATGATTGGCAAGCAGAAGGTCCACGCGGGAAGCGCCGAGTATTCGCCACGCTTCCTCGCCATCCGGTGCCGTAAGCACGTGAAGGCGGAAGGGAAGACGAACGAACCGGTTCAGCCAGATGGCCAGGATCGCCCGCATGGACGGGTTGTCGTCGACGACAAGGATGGTTTTGTGTCTGGCCACAGCATGCACCCGCGGAGTTCGGGACGATCTGTCATTGGTGGTAGCGTGCTCCAGTTCACAAAGATATGCGGTTTGTGAAATCTGACAAGGCCGCTTCGTGCCTCCCATCTCATTTTGTCCGGGGCAGGGCAATAACGATACTATTTCGAAAGGCTTCTTCATCACCGCAGGGAGGTGGACAATGCCGACACTGCACGGGCGCATCACTGACGCGGCGAATGGCGAACTCCGCGAAGCGAAAGTCAGCGTGGTCGATTGCGAGGGGGGAGTACGCACACCGGAGGGGGCGGTTCTCAAGGTGGGGAACGGGCTGGTTTCGTTCTACTGCGGCGGGGAGTTCTCCGTTCCGGTGAAGGGTGGCCCCTGTCGCATTGTTGTGGAACGCGGTACTGAGTACGAGCCGCTGGTGAAACACCTCAACGTCCCCTGGAAAGGCGACCTTGACGTCGCACTGGAGCTGCGGCGATGGGTTGATCTCCCCCGCATGGGCTGGTACCCGGGCAACACGCACATACACTACGATCAGAACGAAAGACAGCCGTACGAACGGCTTCGCCTTGAACCACACGTGAATGACTTCGCCGTCACGGTCGTAAGCATTCTCCAGCGGTGGGATCTCCCGTACGCGTCCAACCGTTTTCCCCTCGGCGCGTTCACCGAGTACAGCACGGCACATCATGTGGTGGATGTGGGGGAGGAGGTCCGGCATAACTTCTGGGAGGGAGGGTTTGGGTACGGCCATCTGCTGGTGTTCCGTATCCACGACCAGGTGGAGCCGTTGAGCCGGGGGATGCTGGTCAACGATTTCAACCCCGACTATCCCCCGCTCTGCTTGGCGTGCGACGACGCGCACCGGCAGGGCGGAATAGTGGTGTGGTGCCACAACGGCCTCGGAATGGAAGCCCCAGTGGCAGCCGCGCTGGGCAAGCTGGACGCGCTGAACCTTTTTGATCCTTACTGGATGAACCCGGAGTACGACTTGTGGTACAAAATGCTCGACTGCGGATTCCATCTGCCGGCGAGCACCGGAAGCGACTGGTTCGTCTGCTCAAATAACCGCGTATACGCCTGCACCGGGACAGATTTTTCATACGAAACCTGGTTGGCGGCACTGAAGAAGGGTCAGACATTCATTACGAACGGCCCGGCGTTGCTTCTTTCCGTGGATGGTCACGGGCCGGGCGCGTTTCTGCCCTGCACGGCAAAACGTGCCATCGAGGTGAAAGCCGAGTGGCGTTCTTTCCACCCCATTGAGGTAATCGAGATAGTCCGCGACGGTTTCGTGATTGCGCGGAAGGAGTTCGCAACCGGGAGCCGGGAGGGATCGTTTGTTCAGACAGTGCTCCCGGAAACCGACGGGTGGATTGCCGCCCGCTGCTCAGGCAATGCCCGCGACAGCTTCGATCAGGCCATCTTCGCGCATACGAGCCCGGTCTACGTGCAGACAGGCTCTCCTTCCCCGGCACGGGAAGAAGCCGCCCGGTTCTTTGCAGATGCGATCCGTGGCTCAGTTGACTGGGTCAACACGAAAGGGCGCTTCCACAACAAGCAGCAGCGCACCACCGTTCTGAACCTTTTCCGGGAAGGGGCGGCCGTCTACGAAGGCATGCTCGGAAAGACGTACACGTAAGTACGGACTCTGAGGAAGCGGCTTCAAAGGCTCTATTCGGTGGTTCGGATGACACGGAAAACCTGCACCCGGTTGTTTCCCGTATCGGCCACCCACACAACGTTGCCGGCAGGGTCGCTTGCTACGCTGCAGGGCTCCAGAAACTCGCCGTATTCGCTTCCGCGCGACCCGTGTTCACCTGTAAGGTGATACATCCGGTTGAGGAAAACGAGCCGGTTGTTCCCGGTGTCCGCAATCAATATGTCCCCCTGTGGAGTCACGTTCACGCCGCGGGGACGCAGAAGAATCCCCTCTCCCCAGGTGCGCAGAAGCGTCCCGAAGCGGTCAAACACTGCGATCCTGTCGTTCCCGGTATCGGCAACCACGATGTTCCCGTCGGGGCTGCACGCCACCCCGGCGGGGTCGGAGAGAATGCCGGTTGACTGGATCCTCGCTCCCAATTCTGAGGGGGTTTCCTGGTAGAGCTGGATAAGTCGGTCTGCATCGGTGTCGGTGCACCAGATACTGGCATCAACGTTGAGCGCGATACCGTTCGGATACCCGAGCGGGCCGCCTTCCGCGTCCCTGTTGATCACGCCCGCCCAGACGAGGTCCTGGCCCAACCTCACCAGACGCCGGTTATACGTGTCGGCCACCCAGATATCCAGATTGCGGCCCGCTGCGATGCCTGCCGGGCGGTTGAACTGGCCGTCGCTCCACCCGAACCCGCCAATCTCGCGAACATAACGCCCCTCGCCGTCGAACTCCTGTATGCGGTCGTTCCCAGTATCGGCGACGTACCAGTGCCCGAATGACGCGCACGCGATGCCCTGCGGTTGACGGAAGCACCCGGATGACGAACCGCGTTCGCCGAACGAGCGCACGAAAACAAGGTGCACCGCTCGCGTCAGCGCGAGTGCGCTGAGACCAGATTCGAGCTGGTATCCTCCGCACCCGCAGAACAGCAGCGCCGTCACAGTGAGCAGACGCAACCGCGATGCAGTCATTCTTGTTCCTCGCCTCGGGCGTGGGCTTGATCCAGCCCCCGCCGCCATGCCGACGCTATCAGATAGTCGAAAACCCACATCGGCCAGCGCGCGCCGAGGTGTCGCTTCACGAGCGCCTCCACACGATGCGAAATACATGGCGTCGTGACAAACCGGATCGCGTTGCGCTTCCAACGGTTCCTTTTTGCGTAGCGAACCGGACCGAGCAGATCTGCGCGGAGCTGCGTTATGAAGACAGGGTCTTCGTCAAAAAGAACAGGCATGCACTCCCTGGCGAACGATTCGGACAGGGAAAGCACATCCTCCAGGCGCCGCCTGTGAGCGTGATACGCGCGCGCCTGCGGCACACGGACGAACCGCGCTCCGTGTTTCTGCAACCGCCACGCCAGTTCTATGTCTTCGCCTCCCCAGGCGCGCACTCGTTCACTGAAGCCCCCCGCTTCGCGCAAAAGAAACGTCGGCACCGCGGAGTTGTAGGTCAGAAAATACCTGAATGGGATCGGTTCATCGGCTTTCAGTTTTGCGATGCCGCGCGTTTCGAGGTAACGTGTCAGTGCGTCGCGCGGAATGTCGGGGTGGAAACAGACGCTTCCCAACCCGACCGCCCGCCCCGCTGGATCAATTGCCTCCCGGTAAGCGCGTATGAACCCCGGAAGGACCCTCATGTCATCATCGAGAAAAACCACCAGCGGGCTGTCCACCACAGCCAGCCCGGCATTTCTCGCGGCGGACCGCCCGCAGTTCTTCTCCAGTCGGAGGAAAATCAGTCGGAACGGGAACGCTCCGGGATCAAGCTCAACTGCTGGAACCGACCCGTCATCGACCACAACGACCGAAAACGGCACTTCTCTCTCGAATTGCCCGGCGAGTGTTTCTAGTGCTGCGGAAAGATGCTCCGGCCGGTTGTAGGTTGGCATGAGAACGGTTATCTCAGCCATCGTTCCTGTTCTCCGGGGAGGAGTTGCGGGCGGAAAGCCTCGCATATACCTCAAGCAAACGGTCGGATTCGCGCTCCCACGTAAGCTCGCGCGCCGCTTTCACGCAGTTTTCGGACAATCGTTTTCTGTCGGAGACGGCCCTCCGTATCGCGTTCGCAACCGCCTCAAGGTCGCATCCCGGCTCAACCAGTACACCGACGTCGTACTCGCGAACTACCCGTCGAATTTCCGGCCAACCGGTCGCCACCACAGGGACTCCCGCCGCGATGTATTCGAACAGCTTGTTTGGCAGAGCAAGCTGCAGGTTCATTCCGGCGGATTCGCCAAGGAACAGCCCGATGTCGCACGCAGCCGTGTACGGAGGCAAATCCTTGAACGGAACGGCATCAAGAAAACTGATCCGCTCCCTCGCCGGCGACGCGGCGGCGCGGTGCTCCATGTCTTTTCTCAGCGGCCCCGCACCTATGAGAACAAGGTGGGCGTCCGGAAGAAGCGTCATGGCGTCAATCGCCCGTTCTATGCCCAGCCCCGGAAGGAAACCACCCTGGTAGAGAACAAGCACACGCGAAGCGGGACAGCCCGTCATCTCGCGAATTGGTGCCGGTTCGACGGGACCGATCTCCTTTGGCAGATTGCGCAGCACGACCGCGCCGACACCATATCGGGCGCGCAGTTCGTCCGCAATACCCTCACACACCGTTATCACGGCATCACTTCGGGGAATCAGCGTTTTTGCGAAACCCTGCCACGCGGCGCGAACGACTGGTCTGCCCACGAGACTGGGAAGCTCAACCCAGAGTTCATGGGCGTCGTGCACGAGCTGCGCGCGCGTCAGCGATGCCGCCAACCAGGATGGAAACAGCGTGTCAAGGTCATGAGAATGAATGATCCGGGCTCTGCGCTCCATCAACGCTGAGAACGCGCGCCGCCAGAAACACGCGTACCTGATGCGCAGGGAGTCCGATGTTCCCACCGGGATTCTTTTGACAGTTACCTCTTCCCAGCCGGTCAACGGCGGAGTGCTCGGTGTTTCCATCCCGATGACGCGGACGTTGTAGCCGGCGGCGATGAGCGACGTTGCCTCCTTGAAGACACGCGCGTCGTGCCTGAGGTCGTTGTACACAACCATGTCGACTGCGATGCCGCCGCCGTTACGCGCGCTCATCTCGACCCCTTCGGAAGTAATGCACGGAACTTGCGCTTCCATGCGGGTGCGGTTTTCGCAACAAAAGAAGCCCGGCGAGACCGCGACCATTCCACGGCGAGGTAGGGTGTCAGGGTTCCCCCGAAACCGCGTTTGTAATGCGCAATCGTCTCCATGTTCGCTCCGGCGAAGTCGAACTCGCCCACTTTTCCAGAAGCGAATTCAAACGCACTGCAGAGGGCCAATGCGCTGGCTCCCACAGGTATGCCTTCGTCAGTAGTTCCCGCGATGAGTTCATACGCTGATTGGCCGGCGCCGGTGGCAGTGGGCGGGTCGAACCCGATTGCGATGGTAGCCAGAACCGAATTGCCGCCAAAAACCGCCACCGTGGCAACATGATTGCACGCTGACAGGAGCGCGAGGTAACTGTCCCACGCTTCCGCGGAAAGTGGAGCCGCTTCTCCCTGCCGCCGGAATGTTGCCGCCACTGTTTCCCTCAGCGCTCCGTGCGCATGTTCGCCGGTGAGACACTCCGTTCTGAGATTCGCCTCGCGTGCGTCGCGAAGATTCCTCCTCAAATTCTGTCGAAAAACGGGGTGCACGCCGTGCTCAAGGGGGATCTTGTACGTGTACCTCACTTCTGTGCGCCAGCCCCGCCACAGGAATGGTCGGACGTCGACGACCTGTGGCGGCAAAACGATCCTGCAGTATGCGGCGTGTTGTTCGCACCACGCGGCAAACTCCCCCATCGCTTCCAACCGCCGGGCTTCTCGCCGCTCCGGTGCGAGGTCGTCGGGGAAATTTTCGATCCATGCGGAATACGGCGCAATTGCCGGTGTCAGCAAAAGGGTCTGCCCCAACCGTTTCTTCCTTGCCAGAGAGACACAGAAAGCCGGGTTGCTCCTCGACATTAGCGCGAGATACATGGGTTCGGCATTCATCAGCCGGCACGTGGGCTCGAACCACTGGGTCTGGGCGAAAAAAGGCGATGGGCGGGCCGCAGAAAACTCCTGCCACTGCGCGCGATCCCACAACTCAACCGGCATTGAGTCCTCCATGGCAACGATCGGGCAGACGCTTGACACGCTCCTTTGTAGTTTACGGCGCGAGGGCTCATTGTGTCCATGCCTCGCGGCTTTCGCGTTGGCTTGCCCCTTTCTTCAGAGGGCGAGTACCATTTCCCACAAGTCCGTCTGCCATGTTCTTTCCGGAGAACAGGTGCGTTGCCGAACACACGCGAGGGAGTGTCAGAGTGGTACGGGTGAAGGACAGACTCTGGATATTTGCCGTAGAACAGGCATGTGACGACACGTACTACAACATCCCGATTACCCGCGTGACCCCGGTGGAAGGTGCGTACTACCTCGGTGTCGAGCGCCTCGCCATGATCGTATCACGCGAAGGTCCTTACCCGCCTCTTGAGCCGTACCTCCGAATAATGCGCCCCCTGAAGGAGGTCGTCTGGTCCATCGTTGATTCCGGCGGCGTCACCGGATGGGCACAGGGGAAGGAACTCGACATGCTGTGCGACCTTGCATGCCGTTTCCCGAATATTACCGGCATTTTCATGGATGACTTCTTCAACGGGAAGCCGGAGGACGGGTACGCCGTCCATTCGATCGAGAAACTCACGCGGATTCGAGAAAAACTGGTTCTCCCTCACCGAACGCTGGATCTCTGGGCAGTGCTGTACCGACACCAGCTCGATCTACCCGTGATCGAACACCTGAATATGTGCGACGTCGTGAGTTTCTGGGAGTGGTGGGGACGGGAATTGCCTCACCTGGAAACGAATCTGGAGAAACTTGAACGGCTCGTTCCTGACAAACGGCGCTCGCTCGGCATCTATCTCTGGGATTACGGAGATCGGGCGCCAATGCCACTCGACCTTATGCAACATCAGTGCAGGCTAGGACTCGAGTGGTTGAAAAGTGGAAGAATCGATAGCATGATGTTCCTGACGAATTACCTGCTCGACCAGGATTTTGAAGCGGTTGAATGGACCAGAGAATGGATTGCCGAAGTGGGAGATGAGGTGCTCGCTTCCTGAATATCCCCAACGTCCGTTGAAAGGAGTTGCATAATGGCAAAAGGTCAGCTCACGCCGGAACTGATACGCAAGCTGGAATCGGTGGACAGCCCGACCATTTCCAATGCGATTGAGCGGTTCAAGGTACGGTCCCGTCGCGAGGGATACATGGGGCCCCAGATTGTGTGCCGGTTCCCCCATATGGGGCGTATCGTGGGGTATGCCACGACCTGCACGATAGTCGAGTACGACGAGAACTTCCCCCCGGATCCCAGGGAACGGTTCAAATGGCTGGAGTCGATTCACAACTCCCCCAAGCCGGCCATCTGTGTGGTGAAGGACACATGCCACCGCAAAGGATGGTCATCTCACTGGGGCGAGATCGTAGGCACGCAGGTACAGGTTCTTGGCGCGCGAGCAATCATCACTGACGGCGCAGTCCGGGATCTTGAAGCCCTTGAAGCAATGGGGATGAAGACGTGGAGCGAATATGTCGTTGTCTCTCACGGCTGGATTGACGTTGGCAAAGCTGACATACCGGTGGAGGTTGGCGGGCTCGTGGTCAATCCGGGCGACATTCTCCACGCCGATATGAACGGTGTCGTCAGCATTCCGGCGGAGGTGCTTGACGACATGCCGGCGGCAATAGACGATGTGCTCAACAAAGAGCAGACGTTTATCAAAAGCATGCGGGAGAATGGGTACGATATTGAGGCGCACCGACGGCAGTTGGAGCACTGAGTCTCGAACAACCTGCGCCGCGCAGAGGACAGAATCAGGACAGCCTCTCCGCGGTTTGTTTGTCCGGTGGAGTCATTCGGACGATTCAGGTGTCTTTCACCCGCGCGGCACGTTCAACTGCACCTCCGCACATCTCCGGAAAGAAATGGCAGTAACTGCATTTCGCGGCACGTTCGACTTCGTAATCTCTTCGTGGCAAAAGCCTGTTCAACGATGGCCCGAACTGAAACCCGTCAAAGAACGGAGCGCTACCGTTTCATCGCCAGACCGACCGAGAAGGAGCGTCCCGGCATTCTGAAGCGAGCCATCTCCTCATACTGCACGTTGAACAGGTTGTTTGCTTCGAACGAAAAGGTCAGCCAGCGGCGCAGTGAGTAGTCGGTTCGCAGGTTTGTCAGCACAAAGCCGCGCGGAGCATCAACCTGGTATGCCGCGAAGACCTCTTCTTCCACACGGCTCCTTCCTCGAACAACCACCGTGTTTCGCAGCCTTCCGTGGGTGAACACCACGACACCCGAGAACGTGTGGCGTGGACGGTACGGAATCGTGGGGTTGCTTCGTCCCGGCGTTCGGTCTTCGGCCCGCAAATACAGGTAATTGAGCGCAAGCGAGAACCCTTGAAACGGTTCGAGCGTCGCCTGCGCATCCACCCCGCTCATTCGCACTTTCAGTAGATTGGCCACCTGAAATCGGTAGCGCCCGTCGGTCTGCACGGGCAATTCACGCCAGTAGATCCAGTCATCGTAATCGTTCACGAACGCGGCCACGTCCATTTTCAGCACCGGCGAGAGGTCGTGAGTCAAACCGAGTTCGTATGATTTCATCTTTTCCGGGCGCAACGAATCGTTGGGAGCGAATTCTGTCCCTCCTGCCGGTTCCAACACGAGATATCTCTCGGCGATACTGGGAGATCGAAAGGCTCTTCCGACGGAGGCCCGAACAAAGAACGTTTTCCCAAGCGGGACCGTAAGGCCCAGCTTCGGATTGACCAATGTTTCGGTGGCCTTTCCCGGAAGCGAGGTGTAATCGCCCCGAATGCCGAAATCGAGCCGTTGTCCGGTGGCAAAAAGAACTTCGGAGAGGGAGAAAAGAGCCGCGTTGCGAGCCGATCGATTCCCGTAGAGAACGCTGTCTGAGCGTACGAAGTCCAGTGAACCTTCTCCCCCGATTGTCTGGGTAAGAAAACCCGCCAACTGCTTTTGCCACTGCAGTCGGCTGCCCATTCTTTGTGACGTGACGGAACTGCTCAACCCGGCAACCGGTTGCTGTGTGGCGGACTCCATTCCGTAGGTGTACAGGCCGGCGTTCCACAGCCCGTGTTCGAGAGTGCCGGCTTTTGTTGTCAAGTCCAGATTCCACCACCCTTTGTTCTGCCGGTCCTGTTTCTTCTCATCAGGGACTTTCAGCGGCTCCAGCAGGCTTTTCCATCGATGGGGATATCCGGCGTGAGACCTGCCGCCGCCCACGCTTCCTCCGATCTCGAGACCGGGAAAGACGGTGTGCGAGACCTTCCCGTAGGCTTGCCAGACGGAGTAATCCGACGCTTCGCGGTGACCGTCCGACCTGTTGTGGGCGGCATACACCACATACCCGGTCGAACCTCTGTGATCGGCATGGAGCACCGACGTTTCGGCGAAATCCGCGAGGCCTGACCGGTATTGCATCCAGGCGGGTGGCTTTTCGAAGGCACCGTAACGAGCGACGAGTCTCGTCTCCGGTGCTCCCAACGGATCGCGGGTTATGAGGTTTATTACCCCGCCCATTGCTGACGAACCGTAGAGCGCGGAGAACGCTCCTTTCACAACCTCCACCCGCTCCACGGCACCGATTGGAACGAGACTCCATGATTGCCCACCGGAATCGGTGTTAAGGGCCGGGCGGCCGTCGACGAGCAGAAGGACTCTGTTCCCCACGCCCCCACCCAGCACATCCGAAGAGCCGCGGATACTGACCGAATTCGTTGCAACACTGTGGGACCGAAATACCTGCAACCCGTCGAGGGTTTCCAGCGCCTGGTCGAGTGAGCGAACGCCGCGATACTGCAACTCGTCGTCCGTTACCAGCGATACGGATACCGAGGCAGCGGTCGTTGCCTCCAGGCGGCGAACTGCCGTCACCACGATATCCCGCCCGCGAATCGGCCTGGTTCGGAGGACGATTTCCACCCTTCGCAGCGGTTCCCGGAGTTCGATAGTCTCACGCCACGGATCGTGGCCCACGTAATCTGCCAAGATGAGGTACCTGCCCGGGGGCACATTTCGGATCACGAACACGCCGGTTGAGTCGGCATTTACACCGAACGCCGGTGATGACGACTCCTCCTGGCGCACCTGCACCGGAGCGTACGGCAACGGGACGCCCTGCTCGTTTGTTACCTTTCCGGCGAGCTCCGCCGCGCCTACGAAGCGGACGGAGAGTAATAAGACGATTACTCCCGAGCGCAGCATCAAGCGACCACGTACCGAGTTCGTGAACCGAACCATGGCAGGAATGTCAGGGACGGATGGTAAAATTGATGTTACGCAGATCTATCGCACCGCCATTACCCACGGTAACCGAGTCGAGTGTTGCATCCGCGGGCAGATCCACACCATACGCGCCGATGAACCCCAGCGTCATCGGGGGGGTGAACGTGTAGGCGGCGACCGCATACCCCTGTCCGTAAGGTACGTTAGGGATTGTGTAGGCTTTGGAGCCGGAAAATTGCGGGAGCGCGACCATGGTGACCGGTTGGCCCATCGCGGCAAACGCGGGGGGAGGACCGATCTTGTTTGCAGGCATCACAACGAGATATACCGCCTTGGTGGGCCATGTTCCAGAGAGTGTGAGAGTTCCGGAAATGCTGCCGGTAGGTCCGGTTGAGACTTTGGCGCGCGAATAATCGACCGGGATGTCTATTTCCAGATCCGGCTGGCTTCCACTCAGAGTGATGGAGAGCGGCGTATTGTCACCAGCCTGTGGGTCAGCTCCGTACGCACCTATTGTGGTTGTCGCGGCCGCTCCCGTCATGGTGGTGTCGCGCCAGGAGGCTGCGAGCGCGGCGTAGGTGCCGAACGTGATGTTCTCAATTACGTATTCATTCGTTCCGGGAGGGATGTACGCACTGGCGAACGACGGGGGCCCTCCTGCGGCTTCAGTCGCGAGCCCTTTCGTCGTATCCCACGCGACAAACAGGGAAACCTGCACGGTTCCCGTGTCCGGACGTGCTTTTGCACCGGGGATAATTCTCCCGTGTATTCGACCGGTTTGGGGTGGATTCGTACTATCGCAGCCCGTGAACGCCGCCAATCCGGCCAACAAACACCACGCTAAAGAACGACGCTTCATCGCTCCGATCTCCAGTTGCGATTTGACTATCTCCGCGGGACCATTCCGTACCGCACACATGTCATTCACGTCATGCGCGACGTGAAGACCCGCCACAACAAGTCCACCAGAAGTCCTGCCACTGCTCCTGCAAGACCGACTGCAAGATGGTAGTCAGGCCATACGCCGTTGCGCTGGGCAACCAGGATTCCTACGAGCGCCATGAACGCGACCATCCCAAATCGAACGACGGCTGGCTTCCATCGCGTTGGCGACGGTGCGTCGGGCATTTTCGCCGAGAAATATGACATGCCACACAGCATCGCGAGAATCCACAGCGCGATGAGCCCCAGAATACCGAGCGCGGGGAATATGTGATACAGCGTTTCCGTGAAACTCATCATTTCCTCCAATAGAAACGTACCGCGTGCAGACGGAAAACACCACTCCCGCGGTGGTACCGACTTGCGCCGGGGGCAATTGTCCCCCTATTCTACATGTCGCCAAAGGAGGTTCTGCCATGCCGGAAAGCCCGAAAGTCGCCGCGATTATTACTACGTATTTCCCGAACTCACACGCGGATGTGATTGTAACCCGTTTCCTCGAGGGGTTCCCCTCTGACGAAGGAGTAATACCGCCGCAGGCGAGAATTGTAAGCATGTGGCTGGATCAGATTGCTCCAAACGACATCGGTCTGGCGAAGGCAAAAGAGCATGGTGTGCCGGTGTTCCAGAGCATTCGAGCAGCGTTGACCCTCGGTGGAAGCGATCTCGCCGTGGATGGCGTGCTTCTCATCGGGGAACACGGTGACTATCCGCGAGACGAATGGGATCGCCAGATGTACCCCCGACGCGCATTGTTCGAGCAGATCTGCGGAGTATTCGCAGAAACGAAGAAATCGGTCCCGGTGTTCGTAGACAAGCATTTGTCGTACAACTGGCCTGACGCCGCATGGATGCTGCAACGGGCAAAGCAGTTGAATGTGCCCCTTATGGCGGGATCATCGCTGCCGGTGGGATGGCGCGAGCCGGAGTTGGAACTGGATCTGGACTGCGATCTCACGGATGCCCTCGCGCTGGGGTACGGACCGCTGGAAGCGTATGGATACCACACGGTCGAGACATTGCAGTGCATGGTGGAACGCCGACGTGGTGGAGAGACCGGTGTAAAGGCGGTTACCTGCCTCCGCGGCGATGACGTGTGGAAAGCCGGAGAAAACGGTGTCTGGTCTCAGGACCTTTTTGAAGCCGCCCTGAAGACTGTGTTCACAAAAAAGGACGAGCCGCCACGGTCTGGATGTGCGGCTCCTTTCGCATTTGTCATCGAATACTTCAGTGGTTTGCGGGCCACCGTGATCATGCTGGACGGATACATCGTGGACTGGGCATTTGCCGGTCGCGTGGACGGGAGGGTTGTTGCCACGGAATTCGCGCTTGAATACGGGCCGCCATTTTCCCATTTCGGGTATCTGTCGCGAAACATAGAACGGATGTTTGTCACCGGCTTTCCGCAGTATCCAGTCGAGCGCACCGCGATTACTACGGGTGTCATCTCGGCCGTGATGGAATCATGCGCAAAGGGCGGTGCCCGTATATCCACTCCCTACCTTGCCATCCCGTATCGGTCGTATGAAACTCCACCCATTCGTGCCTATGGCCACAAACGCCCCGGGAAAACCGGCGAGGGGTACAAACCCATAGGTTACTCTGACGAAGGGTGATTGCGACAATTCTATCAGCCTGTGAGAGAGCTGCAAATGGGGCAACTTGAAGGGAAAACGGCGATCGTGACGGGCGGCGCGAGTGGAATCGGCCGCGCCTCTGCCATCCTGTTCGCCCGCGAAGGGGCGAACGTAGTAATCGGGGACATAGTTGACGAAAAAGGTGAGCAGGTAGCGGCCACTATTCGATCTGAGGGCAACAAGGGCCTCTTCGTTCACTGTGATGTGTCTGACACCCGACAGGTTGCGGGACTTGTATCTCGGACGGTGAGCGAGTTCGGAGCGATCCACGTCCTTCACACAAACCCGTTCTACAGCGTCGGCGGAGTGGTGGAGACGATGACGGACGAGGTGTGGGACAGAACCCTTGCAGTGACCCTGAATGGCGTTTTCTATTGCTCGCGCGCCGTCATTCCGGAAATGATCAGAGCAGGCGGGGGCTCCATAGTTCACACATCGTCTGTGGCGGGAGTTGTGTCGCTCGCCGGAACGGCAGCATACTGCGCCGCGAAGGGAGGAGTGATCCAGCTCTGTCGGTCAATAGCCCGGGATTACGGGCGTAAGGGGATACGGTGCAATGCCCTGTGCCCCGGTGATGTAAGGCCACGTGAGAACCACCCCAAAGAGGTCCCACCGGGCAGCATAATGGACGTCAAGACCTGTCTGGGACGCAGCGGATTTCCCGAGGAACTGGCCAACGTGGCCCTGTTTCTCGCTTCTGACGCCGCCTCGTACGTGACGGGTGCCGCCATCATGGCTGACGGGGGGTGGACGTCCATCTGATTCGCCAGGTGTGAGTTGCGCCGGGAGAAAGTGAAAGAGGGCGGGGAATGAAAGTGTTCCGCGCCCTCTTTCACTTTTCGAGTGGCTGCTGCTACTCTTTGAGCCGCAACCGGGCGTATCGGCGTTTGCCTACTTTGAGGATGGCGCCGTCTTTGACAAATATCTCCGCGTTGGCATCAGTCACTCGGTACCCGTCGAGCGTTACGCCACCCTGTTGTATGAGACGGCGCGCCTCTGACATGGAGGGTGCGGATTCCGTTTTCACGAGGATGTCGACGATGCGCACCGGGTTCTCGTCCAGAGTGAACTCGGGCATGTCTTCCGGCAGTTGATCGCGACGCGAGAAAACGCCGAGGAACTCTTCCTCAGCCGCAATAGCTGCCTGTGCGCCGTGGTACCGTTGCACAACCGCGCGCCCGAGTTCCCGTTTGATTTCCATCGGGTTCGTGCCGCGCCGAAGTCTCGCCTCCGCCGCGCGGACTGCGTCCTGCGACACTCCCGCTGCCAGAGTAAGGTAATCGATGAGCAGATCATCGCGTATGGACATGATTTTCCCGAACATATCTGCTGGCGAATCGTTCACCCCGATATAATTGTTCAGGCTTTTTCCCATCTTCGGACCGCCATCCAACCCACGCAACATGGGGGAAAGAACGGCAATCTGCGGGCGCTGACCCATCGCGCGCTGCAAATCCCTGCCCTGAAGGATGTTGAAGCGCTGTTCCATTCCTCCGAGCTCCACATCTGACTGAACGGCGACCGAGTCGTATGCCATCAGCATCGGGTACATCAGCTCGTGCATTGCGAGAGGAAGCCCTTCTTCGAGCCGTTTCGCGAATGTCTCGTGGCTCAACATCTGAGCCATGGTGAACTGCTGCCCCAGTTGTATCATCTGGATCAGAGAGAAGTTCTCGAACCATTCGGACTGGTAGCGCACCTCGGTCTTTTCAGGGTCGAGCACCTTCATCAACTGGTCAACGTAGGTAGCCGCGTTCGCGAGCACCTGTTCTTTCGACAGAGACGGCCGCGATTCATTCCGTCCTGTTGGATCTCCGATCTGGGCAGTGTAGTCACCGATGATGAGCACGCCGTGGTGCCCCGCATCCTGGAAGTCGCGCATTTTGCTTACGGGGACCATGTGACCTATATGTACGTCCTTGCCGGAAGGGTCAATACCGTATTTGATCCGTAAGGGTTTTCCACTTCGCACGGCTTCCGAAATTCGTTGCGCGAGTTCATCTTCAGACACGATTTCGGCAACACCGCGGCGGATCAGGTCCATCTGTTCGTTAAAAGGGAGCACTTTGCCGTTTCCTCACATGGGGGTTTTGCGCGCGATCACTACTCACTACGGGTTTGCCCCGGGAACGAAAGAAAAGGTTTGAGAACGCGCAACTTCGTGATTCACCAATCGGTCGAACGCCGCGCGGGCTTTCAGAACGCAACGGGCGCCCTGGCAAGCGGAACCACTGCTTCCGCGGATTGCCTGACAAGCACCAGAACCGGGTCCGGAAACAGCCCGAGAAGCACAACCGCAAGAGCTGCCAATACGAGTACCGGGTATGCCACCTGGGGGACAACAAATGCCGCCGGTTCTGCGCGTTGCTCCATGTACATCCGCACGATGATCCGAAGATAATAATACATTCCCATGGCGGTGTTCAAGGCTGCGAACGCCGCAAGCTTGTACATTCCGGCGTCCACAGCAGAACGGAAGGCGTACAGTTTGCCGAGGAAACCAACAAGTGGTGGTACCCCGGCAAGGGAGAGAAGGAACAGCGCGAAGAGCGCTGCTATCGAAGGGTGGGATTTTGCCAGACCGCGAATAGTGTCGATGTCCGGCGAACCCGGGATTACGGCCACGGCAGCGAATGCTCCTGCAGCGCTGACGGCGTATGTAAGGAGATAAAACAGAAGCCCTTCAATCCCCACAGGGCCAACGGTTGCGCCCCCTGCAAGCGCCATGAGCATAAACCCGACGTGAGCGATACTGGAATATGCGAGGATGCGTTTCACGTTCTCCTGAACGAGCGCCGCGACGTTGCCCACAAACATGGTAAGCGCCGCGAGCGCTATCCACACGGCGTGCCATCCTTCCGCAAATGGCGAAAAGGAGGGCAGAACTACTCGAAGCAGAGCTGCAAAAGCGGCGATTTTCGAAGCCGAAGATAGAAACGCCGTTACCGGCGTGGGTGCTCCCTGGTACACGTCCGGAGTCCAGAGGTGAAACGGGGCGGCCGAGATTTTGAACCCCAGTCCGGCAATACACAGGGCAATTCCGACCTGACCCGCCCTCGTGTGAAATGGGAGTTGTTCCAGTGTAAGCTGCATTGTTCCGGTAACGCCGTAGAGCAGGACTGCGCCGAAAAGGAAAAGAGCGGACGCAAACGCGCCGAGGATGAAGTATTTGAGTCCGGCTTCAGCGCTCAAGACGTCTGTCCGGTCATAGCCAATCAGCATGTACAGGCCGATGGACAGGATTTCCAGCGCAACGAATATCACCATGAGATGGCTTGAGCGGGAGATAAGGATCATTCCGGCAGATGTGGCCAGCATTGCCGCCATGAACTCGCCTGAGGCCAGCCCTCGCTCCTCGAGATAACTCCACGCCGAGATCACCGCGACGAAGCCGAACAACAAGACGGAAACGGCCACCATATCCGTGAACGCGTCGCTGACGAGCGCTCCGAATGCGGGAAACTTGCTTGGTTCACCCTGCTGAACGGCAAGCAGCGCCGCGAAAAGCACGACGGATGCCAGCAATGCGCCGAATCTACGCGTGATCCGCGGAGAGAACGCGTCGAGCATCAGGAGGATGATGGCTCCCGCAACCAGAACGATCTCGGGCAGCAAAACGGCGATGTCGGAGGCGGAGATCATCGGCTCGCCTCCGGCTGATCAGGGGAGATTGTCGCAAGGTCGTCCACGCCGGACGGGATGGCGTGGATAGGGCCGTTCGGACGAAGATTTATCCTCTGAAGAACGAGTTGGCTTGATGCAGCGATCGGTTTCAGAAGAGGTGCCGGATACACCCCGATTCCCACTGCGGAAAGAACGATAGGTAGAAGCACGAGCACTTCACGAACCGTGAGGTCTTCCCACGTGCGTTTCACCCATACACCGGGTTTCGTGGTATACATGGCCTGCTGAAACATCCAGAGGAGGTACGCCGCCGCCAGGATCATCCCGGTAGCTCCAACCACAGAGAACCAGCGGGTAGCTTTGTTGGAGAACGCGCCCGCGAGAGCCAGGAATTCGCCGACAAACCCGTTCAATCCCGGAAGTGCCGCGCTGGATAGTGTGATAACAAGAAAAAGACCGGCGAACAGCGGCATCGCTGTTGCTGTCCCTCCCAGTTCCTCGAGTTTCCGGGTGTGTGACCGTTCATACAGCATGCCGACGCAGAGGAACAAACCGCCGGTGGAAATCCCGTGGTTCACCATCTGCACAATTCCACCCGTCATCCCTTCCTGCGTGAAGGAAAACACGCCCAGAAGAATGAATCCCATGTGGCTCACCGAGGAATAGGCAACGAGTCTTTTCAGGTCCTCCTGGACGAGCGAAACGAGGGCTCCATACACGATACCTACCACTGCCAGAGTGTTGATGTAGGGTGCATAGACGACCGCGGCTTCCGGAAACAGCCCGAGGCAGAAACGGATTATTGCATACCCACCTGTTTTCAGCAGCACTCCCGCGAGGATTACCGATCCGGCGGTGGGTGCCTCGGTGTGCGCAAGTGGCAACCACGTATGAAGCGGGAACAGCGGCACCTTGATCGCGAAGGCAAGAAAAAATGCGGCGAAAAGCCAGATCTGCTGCGTGCCTGTCAGAAGCTCGGTTCTGATCGAGGAGATGTCGAACGATACATACCCCATGTAAGCGCCGGGCGCCGAAAGCGCCCCAGCCACGTTCTGTGCGTTCACAATTGCCAGTGCGACGATCGCCACAAGCATCAGTACGGAGCCTGCCATCGTGTACAACACGAAAACAAACGTCGCTTTCAGCCTTTCCGAGCTTCCCCAGATGCCGATGATGAAATACATCGGCACCAGCATGACCTCCCAGAACACGTAGAAGAGCACAAGGTCCTGAGCGAGAAAAACCCCCAGAGTGCCGGCTTCAAGCAGGAGGAGCATCGCGTTGAACATGCGCACGCGTTCGCCAATTGCCGCGTACGAGGCAAGGATTGCAACCGGGGTGAGAAGTGTTGTCAGCAGGACGAGGAAGATGCTTACCCCGTCAACCCCAAGGTGGTACCGTGCACCGATTGCGTCGATCCAGGACCTGTTTTCCACGAACTGGAGCCGAGGGGTGGAGGGATCAAACTGGAAATACATCCCCACCGAATACGCGAACACCATGAGCGCGAATACCAGCGCAACGTTCCGCACCAGCTCCCTGCGAGACTCGGGCAGGAACCCCAGAATGAGCGCTGCGATCACCGGAAGAAGGATGAGAGTGCTCAGAGCCATGCGAGTATCTCGTATCCGCGAGCTACATGCCTAACGGGCAATAAGAGAAATGATCACCAGCACACCGACCACGATGCCAAAGGCGTAACTGCCGACGCGGCCCGTGTGAGAGAAACTCACCACAAACCCTATCGCCTTCCACAGATACCCTCCGCAGAACTGGACAAGGAACCCATGGATTATCCATTCGTCAATCACGCGCCACAACACCGTCCTGGAAGTCCACCGTATCGGGCGGATCAACAGGACCTCGTAGATCTCATCTACGTACCATTTGCGACGCAGCGTGCGCAGGAAAGGATTTGCGGGCTCCGCTGCAAGCGCCGTGGCGTCCTGCTCTCTTCTGCCATACCAGGCCCACGACACGCCTATTCCGCCGAGGACGAACAGGAAGACTACCGTCATGAGGGCCAGTTCTGGAATGCCTTCGTGGCTGCTCATGCCGACAACAGGGCTCAGAAACGCCGAGAACGTGTCCAGAATGTGGAAGGGCAGCTCCACGTAGCCGCCCACAAGACTGAGAATGGCGAGAAGCAGCAGAATCGAAGTCATTGATAATGCCGGAGCATGCAGATCACGCCCCTTTTCATCGCGGGAAGACCCGGAAAACACGAGGAAGTACAGCCTGAATGTGTAAAAGGCCGTCACGCCCGCTGTAAGAACACCGATGCACCACACGGCAAAATCGCCGTGAGCGTACACTCCCGCGAGAACCGAGTCCTTGGAAAAGAAACCGGCGGTAAGGGGAAAACCCGCAAGCGCAAGGGCTCCAATAAGGAAGGTTCCGTGCACAAGGGGCATTCGGTTCCTCAACCCGCCCATCCTGGTGATGTCTTGTTCCCCGTGTAGCGCGTGGATGACCGCGCCCGCACCGAGGAAGAGGAGAGCTTTGAAGAACGCGTGCGTCATGAGGTGGAACACCCCGGCGGCGTATGCCCCCGCGCCGACGCCCATGAACATGTAGCCAAGCTGGCTGATCGTCGAGTATGCGAGGACCTTTTTGATATCGTTCTCCTGCACGCCCATACTTGCGGCAAACAGTGCCGTAAGAGCGCCCACCCAGAGCACCACGTTCTGGGAAAACGGAGCGATATCGAACAGGAAATGACTGCGCGCCACCATGTAGACGCCGGCAGTCACCATTGTCGCGGCGTGGATCAGTGCGCTGACAGGAGTTGGTCCGGCCATTGCATCGGGCAACCAGACGTACAGCGGGATCTGGGCTGATTTTCCGGTTGCACCGATGAAAAGCAATAACGTGGCAATGGTGGCAACGCCGGGAGTGACATATCCCGATTCCACGGCCGAATTTGTCTGCTGGAAAGACACTCCGCCTACGGCCGTCCAGATGAGAAACACCCCGAGGAGAAATCCGAAATCCCCGACGCGATTGACGATGAACGCCTTGCGGGCAGCATCATTCGTGGTGCCGCTCCCGAAAGGACGCTCGAACCAGAAACCGATGAGCAGGTATGAGCACAGCCCCACGCCTTCCCACCCGACGAACATGACGACGTAGTTGTCCGCGAGGACGAGCACCAGCATCATCGCCGCGAACAGGTTCATGTACGCGAAGAAACGGCTGTAACGTTCATCGCCGTGCATGTACCCCACGCTGTACACGTGGATGAGCGTTCCGACGCCGGTTACCACAAGCAGCATCACTACCGTGAGCTGATCAACCAGGAAGTTGACCTCAACGTTCAGGGCGCCGACGGACATCCAGGAAAAAAGTGGGACGAGGACCGAGGCGGGGTCGCCGACAAACCGTGCAAATACCGCAACGCTGGTGAGAAACGACAGAGCCAGCATGCCGATGGCAAGATACGCGCTTGCGCTCCGCAGGCGCTTCCCGAAAAGAATGTTGATCAGGAAGCCCAGGAGAGGCCAGAAGGGTACCAGTGCTATTGCGGTGGTCATATTCGTGTTCTCACGTGTGCCCTGCGCGTCTATAAGGGAACAGATCGTTGTTCGGCAACAAAAACGGTGATGGATTCACCACCGTAAGAGGTCTATCTTCTGCGTGTCGAGCGTGCGCTTGTGTCGAAACACGGCGACAAAAAGTGCAAGACCGATGGCCACTTCTGCGGCCGCCACTGTCATTATGAAGATCACGTACACCTGTCCCGTAACGTCACGGAATTGCCGGGAAAAACCGATGAGCGCCAGATTCACGGCGTTCAGCATGAGTTCCACGGACATCAGCATCACTATGGCGTTACGGCGGATCAGAACACCGGCCGTCCCAATGACGAAAAGAATCGTGCTGAGCCAGAGAACGTGTATGGTCTGGATCATGGGGTGGTTTCTCCGCAGGGGGCGTCTCCGGCCGCTCCTGTGCCGCTCGATCCTGCCGGTTGGTCATGTTTCATCAGCAACTCCTCCTCGGCGGAGAACCTTCTCCCGAGGTAGATTGCGCCGACGACTGACATCAGGAGCAGCACCCCCAGCGCCTCGATGATGAACAAAAGCGTCGGGTCAGTGAACATGGTGTATGCCACGCCTGTGACATCATACACGTGGAAACCAACCGGTGGAGCAGGGTGCGCGACATTCGAGGCCTTGAAAAGAAAAGAGAGCCCGATAAGCCCCGCGAGCACGAAACCAAGATACGTCCGCCAGTCGGTACACCACCGGCATCCTTCCTCCCTCCGCACGTTCAGGAGCATGATCACGAACAAATAGAGAACCATGATAGCGCCCGCGTAAACGAGGATCTGGAACGCCGCGAGAAGAGGGGCGTCAAGGAGCAGGTACTCACCGGCGAGTGCCGCAAGGCACACAATGAGGGCAATTGCGCCGTAGACGGGGTTACGGGCGAATACCATCGCCAACGCGCAACCGACTGCAACACAGCCAAACACTACGAAAATCACCAGCGACATATGCCCCGCCTTCTTTGTCCCTTCACTGCGCGTGGTGTGTCTCCGCTTTCGTGACTACGCCAACCACAGGATAGGCGAGCTTCTGCACCTCGTCGGGATTGCCCGCTTCCTTTCCAGGTATGCGGGCACGTATCACGCCAAAATCCACTCCACGCAGAACTTCCTGTTCCTTCGTCTCGTCGTAGATCGCAAGCAGCTTATCAAGGCCGAAAATCATGTCTTCGCGTGACCGCGCAATGAGGTGATAGTGCCTCGTCATTTGAATCGCATCCTCGGGGCACGCTTCAACGCAGTATCCGCAGAAAATGCATTTGAGTTCATCTATCTCAAATATTTTCGGTATCTTGTCCCTTTCAGGCCACTCCACTTCCGTGGCTTTGATCGTGATACAATGTGCCGGGCATGAAGCCGCGCACATCTCGCACGCGACGCATTTTGCGCGCCCTTTGTCATCCTTGTTCAGTCTGTGAACACCCCGGTACACTCGTTTGAATTCCCGTTCTTCCTCCGGATACTGCAGAGTGACGCGCTCGCCCCAGATATGTCGCCAGGTAAGGCGGAGTCCGTTCAGAATGGCGGGCAAATACAGACGCTCCGCCAGAGTCAACCGCTCGGGCCGTTGTACATTGATCGTGGCCATCTGATTGCCTCGCCGCTGCTGTTTTCTTCCTGTGGGCCGGCTGCCCGGGTTATCATACCCTCAGAGCGATTGCGATTGCCGTTCCGAGGGCGGATGCAAGCGCCACGGGCAGAAGTGCTTTCCACCCGAGGTGCATAAGCTGATCGTACCGGAATCTCGGGAGAGTCCAACGGACCCAGAGGAACAGGAAACAGAAGAACAGCACCTTGATACCAAAGGCTCCGATGCTCAACAACACCTGTATTACCTGTGATCCGATTGCCTCAATGCCCGGGAAATGCCACCCTCCGACGAACAGCGTTACCATCACCATCGACATGGTGATCATGTTCACGTATTCCGAAAGCATGAACGACGCGAATTTCATCGCGCTGTACTCGGTGTGGTAGCCACCAACGAGTTCCTGTTCCGCTTCAGCGAGGTCGAATGGGAGGCGGTTCGTTTCCGCGAACATGCACACAAGGAACACGACAAACGCAACGGGGTTTGCAAACAGATTCCAACGCGGGATGAATCCGAACCAGTAACCCGTCTGCCCCGCCACGATGTTGGAGATGCTCAACGCGTTGATGCCGGGTTCGCTCGTCAGAAGAACCACGCTGATGATAGACAATCCCATGGCGAGCTCGTAACTGATCATTTGAGCCGACGCCCGGACTCCGCCGAAAAATGGGTACCTGCTGTTCGACGCCCAGGCACCGAAGACTATACCGTACACTGCGATGCTGGCGACCGCAAGCAAATAAAGGACACCAACGTTCGCCTGAACGACTTGAAGGTGCACTTCATTGCCGTTCCACACAAAGGGCTTACCGATTGGAAGGGCCGCATACAGGACCAGCGCCGGGATCATCATCAGCCCTGGCGCGATCACGTACACAGGTTTGACGACGTAGTCTTGAATCACGTCCTCTTTCAGCGCGAATTTGATCCCGTCGGCGAGGAACTGCAGGTACCCTTTCGGACCAGCTCTGTTCGGCCCGTAGCGGCCCTGCGTCCACCCGGCGATTTTGCGCTCAAAGAACGTAAATACCCCTGCCCCGGCCGTCATCGCGAGCATCAGCACCAGCCCGAGAGCAAGCGATACGATGAGCTGTTCCTGAGAAATCACGATTTCGCTCCGCACCCTGTTGAAATGCGTGTCGTGATTCGCCGTGTCAAATCTCCGATGACATCAGATTCGTCGCGCGTAAAAGGGGGAGGCAGTACCGCCGCCCCGAAAGACTGAGCCATACCGGCTGAGTTGGAAAAGGTGCCAGATTTCTCCGCCCACATCCTGCCGGGCAGTACAACATCAGCGACCGCGGTGATGTCATTCCGCAGGACGTCAATCACCGCAAGAAACCCTGCGCGCCGCAGTTTTTCGGCGTCCGGAGGTGACACTGACCCGGTGCGAAGGGAGGAATTGAAAAAGAGCACTACGGTGTCTTTGGTTATCGCGAGTTCCTGCAGCGGAACAGGCGCAATGTTTTTCACCAGTGTTGAATTCGGAGCCTTGTCTCCATCGATTGCGAACCCACCGGGGAACAAAACAGGCGCTTCCTGAACAGCGTTTGGAACGTGCCCCAGCACGGAACCGCGCAAAACATCAGAAAGATCAGCGCCGGCGCGGGCTTCTTCCTGGGTGAGGAAAGGAGAAAGCAGTATCACGACTCGCTCAGGGAACTCCGCCAGTATCGAGACAACCACATCCAGCGCGTGATCCCAGTTGCTCTCCCGCAACTGGTCTCCTTCACGCACCGCCGGGTGTTCCAGACGCGTCTCGTGACGGATCACGTGGTACAGGTAGCGTCCGTCGTCACAGATGAAGTACCCGTTCACCGCCTGGTTCTCCCGTGCCCGGGTGCGTTGAACTTCATTGTCCTTTACGTCCAGAGACGTCGCGCAACCGCGGGAACAGCCGGGGCAAACAGAATCAACTGCGCTAAGGTTCCACACGCGGGCCTTGAACAGAAAATCCTCGGAGATGAGCGCCCCCACAGGGCAGATCTCCGGCAGATTGCCCGCAAGAACGTTGTCGATCGGTTTACCGGGAAACACGGAGATCTCGTTTCCGTTTCCCATGTCGGTTACCGAGAGCTCGCCTGTTCCTACAAAATCCCTCAGGAACCGAACGCATCTGTCGCAAAGAATGCAGCGATTTGTGTAGAGCCGGATACCGGAACCCAGTTTTTTGGCATGGCGGAAGCGCTTGTGCTCCGCAAACCTGCTGGAGGCTGTTCCATAGGCAAACGCATAATCCTGAAGTTTACATTCGCCCGCCTCGTCGCATACGGGGCAATCCACAGGGTGGTTGATCAGCAGGAATTCCAGAATGTCGTTCTGAGCCTTTTTCACAGGTTGAGTATCAGTTCGAACGACCATTCCGTCTGCGGCAGGCGTGTTGCACGCGGTTGTGAGCCGAGTTGTCGCTTTGCCGCGCACCTCTTGCGTCACCTCCACGAAACACATCCGGCAACTCGCGACAACTTTCAAAGCCGGATGGTAACAGAAATGCGGGATCTCAATTCCGGCCAGCTTTGCAGCTTCTATGAGATTGGCACCTGGCGGGGCTGTCACTTCCCGACCGTCAATCACCATCGTCGGCATTCAGAACCTCTGATCTGCTGCTGGCAGACTACGACTTCCCATATACAATTTCTGTTGCGCCCAGAGCACCAGCCTTTTGCGGAGTTGCTCACGGAGCCCGCAGGTCCCCGGCCGGCAAGACACTCGCCGGAACGGGCAACGGCACAGGGGCTGGCGTGCTCTCCGCAACTGCCGCTTCGAATTCGCTTCGGAATCTTCGGATCAGCATGGTGAGGGGCCATCCAAAGGACACCCCGAACAGGCAGATCGTCTTGTTGAACTCGAACCGATCTATGTCTCCGACGTTCACCAGAACCTGCTCCAACACCTCCAGATCACCGGGGCGCGCACGACGGCGATGGATTCTTTCGATCATGTCGCACACCCATTTCGTTCCTTCACGGCAGGGCGTGCATTGTCCGCAGGATTCGTGGCGGTAGAATCGCATCATGTTCAGAGCAACATCAACCATGTCGCACGTATCGTCCAGCACAATCACCGCAGCCGACCCCAGGCCACTTTTCAATGATCCCCGCGGCGCGAAACTGGCCGGCGACATCACCGTTTCCAGATCGTCCGCGGTGAGCAATGGCATGGAGGTGCCGCCCGGAATCACTGCTTTGAGCCGGTGTCCGGAGCGAACTCCGCCGGCCATGTCGATCAGATCGCGCAGCGTTACCGTCAGTTCGGCCTCGTACAATCCGGGCCGATTGACATGCCCGCTGACCTGGTAGATGAGAGTTCCAGGGAAATTGGGGTCGCCAATGCCTTTGAACGCGTCGGCTCCGTGATTGATAATCCACGGTACGTATCCCAGGGTTCCGATGTTGTTGATGGTCGTGGGATGGCCGAACGCACCATAGGCGGCGGGGAACGGTGGTTTGTTTCTCGGGTAGCCTCGTTTTCCTTCCAGCGATTCCATCAGCGCGGTTTCCTCGCCGCAGATGTATGCTCCAGCGCCGGGATGCACGTGCACGTTGATGGTGAAGCCGGTGCCCAGAATGTTCTTACCGCAGAGGTTCGCGGTTACCAGTTCTCGGATCGCGGTTTCAAGGACTTCCATTCCCTCCCACATTTCACCTCGGACATAGATGAATGCGGTCGACGCTCGTATCGCGTAACAGGCGATCAGCACACCTTCAAGCAGGAGGTGTGGGTTCTTCTCAATGAGATAACGGTCTTTGCACGTGCCGGGCTCGCTCTCGTCAGCGTTGACGCAGAGAAAGCTCTCCACGCGCGGTTCTTTTGGCATGAATGACCATTTCAGACCGGTTCCGAACCACGCTCCTCCGCGGCCCTGCAGCCCGGATCGTGTGATCTCCTCCACCACCTGGTCAGGCGTCATGGTAGTAAGTGCTTTGGCCAGCGCGGTGTACGCGCCATAGCGGCGCGCAACGGCGAGGCTCCGAATACCAGGGATTTCGCACTGGTCGAGAATCATCTGGTTCTGGCGCGCTGCCATGCGGTTTGCTCCGACGGCCGGGAAACCCCCGCCTGATCATTGAACGAGCTTGATCACGTGTGCTTCCAAACAGGAAGGTTAAAGATAATACGCGTGCGGGTGATGAAGACAAGTAGCCGCAATCGGTGAGTGGGTGGCTGCCGGCGCCCTGAAGGTTGGTTCGTGCAATTCACCACAAATACGTGACTTGGCCGGGCATTATTCGTATACTTTTTCTTATCCGACATCCGAATGGTGAGCAATCCGCCTCGCATCGCCCTCTTATCGCAACAATCTGATCTGGAAAAGATCGACATGTCTGACCATTTTGCGCGCATTCAGAGTCTTGGGAATCATGACCACGACGACGTCTCCCTGCGGTCAATCGTCGTGGGTACCCTCGCATGTATCGTAGTAGTTGTCTGGGCGCCATTGTCCGAGTTTCTGGTTGGTGCATCTCGCCTCAATCTCTCGCAACTTCCCGTCGTCGCGATGGGCTTGTTCTTCGGGGTCGTGCTCCTCAACTCCGTGGTCGGTCGCATAGCCCCTGTGCTGAGGCTTCGTCCCGCGGAACTCATCACCGTGTTCTCAATGGCGTTTGTCGGATCGATTGTCGCCACGTCAAACCTGCTCAACTGGCCACTGGGAATCATGTCGGTGCCGTACTACGTGGCAACACCGGAGAACCGGTGGATGAGCGATCTCTGGCCGTATCTCAGGCAGTGGGCAGTTGTGCAGGGGCCACGGGACGAACTCCGCTGGGCATTTGTCGGTATGCCAGATGGCGCGAAGATCCCGTGGGGTATCTGGATCGTACCGATGTTCTGGTGGGGAACCTTTTTGGGCGCAGTTGCACTCGTCGCGATTTGCCTTGCTTCGCTGCTACGAAAGCAATGGGCGGATAACGAACGACTCGCGTTCCCGCTCGTTCAGGTACCTCTGGAACTCATCACAAGTCCATCCGGCAAATGGGGCATCTCGGCAACCCTGCGAAAGAGGTCCTTCTGGGTTGGAGCGGCAATTCCGTTATTTGTGATCCTCTTTAACTGTCTGAACTACTTCCTTCCGCAGTTCCCTCGTCTGCCTGTGATGGACGGCATCAGCATTCAGCTCGGGCCGAATTTCCCCGCGTTCGGCATCAAACTGAACATGTACGTTCTCGGCTTCGCGTATCTCGTCAACACCAACGTGCTTTTCAGCGTCTGGTTCTGGGACATCATACTCGTTCTGGAAAGCGGCTTTTTCCGTTCTGTCGGATACACTCTGGGGGACGCAGACGACCCGTATTCCTCGCGTGACGCGCTGACGAGCTGGCAAGGCTTCGGCGGCTTCATTGTTTTTGTGCTTGTCAGCCTGTGGATGGCCCGCAACCACTTGAAAATGGTGTGGTACGCGGTTATCGGCAAAATCAAAGCTGATGATGAGAACGAGCTGCTGAGTTATCGGTGGGCGGTGATCGGGCTCTTCGTGGCAGTTGTCTACATGACGGGTTTCATGGTGTCGCTCGGAATGTCCTGGAAAATGGCGCTGGTGTTTCTTTTCGGGGCATTCGTGGCGTATCTGGGCACCACACGGGTGATCGCGCAGACGGGCCTTGTGTACATGCAGAGCCCGCTCACGCCTACGATGTTCACGTTTGGCGCGTTCGGGACAGTGGGTGTCCCGGCCCAGGAAATCGTAGGAATGGTCGGCACGTATTCCCTCGTAGTGAATGGTCGTGCCCCGTTCATGCCTGCGATTTTCCACATCAGTTGGCTCGGAGCGAAAATCGGTGCCAGGGGCCGCAGGATGCTGACGGTTCTCATTGTCGCGCTCATCGTGGCGTACGCGTGTGGCTCGTTCTACTACCTGATGATCGCGTACAACGAAGGAGCAACGACCTTCCGGTCCACGCATTTTGCGTTTCATGGTGAGCAGGTGTACAACATGATTATCCAGAAAATGCAGGCGCGTGTGGCGGTTGACCCGGGGCGCTGGACGTTCCTCGGTGCCGGCGCACTTGTGATGTCGATTCTGACCTACCTGCAATACCGGTTTCCCGCGTGGCCGCTGCACCCGATTGGATTCCCCATTGCCGCGGCGAACAACGTCCACCGTACCGTATTCGCCATATTCCTCGCGTGGCTCATAAAAACCATCATCCTGAAGATCGGAGGCGTTGAGGCATACGAACGCGGCAGGCCCGTCTTTATCGGGATGGCGGCGGGATACGCCCTGGGGATATTGCTGAGTTTTTTCGTGGATTGGATGTGGTTTCCCGGGGCGGGCCACCAGATACACAACTGGTGAGCGCGGGAACCAGGAAATTCAACAGGGCAGAGGGGCCGTGCGGGGATACCCGTACAGCCCCTCTCGCCGTATGATCTCGGAGACCGGGCCCGGAACCCATTCGGGGTTGATGATCCCGCGGCTGGCGTGTTCGCGGATAGCGGTCGACGAAACCGGCAGGTCAGGACCCTGGAGCACGATCAGCCGTCTGGCCAACCACCCGGGGATATCATCCGGCAGGGGCACGCCGGGGCGCCCTCCTGCAATAACTGTCGCTTCTTCGACGATTCTCTCCGGTTCCATCCAGAGAGGAATCTCCGCAATGTTGTCGCGTCCGATGATCCAGAACAGTTCAGCCTCGTTCCCCAGCATCGTCCGGATACGTTGGACAGTCTGATAGGTGTACGAGGGGCCAGGACGTTCCAGCTCAACGTCCGAAACAACCAGTCGCGGGCTGTACGGGTTGACGGCAGCACACGTCATCTCCCACCGCAAGGCGGCAGGGGTGCTTGTTTTCTGCATCTTGTGAGGGGGGACCGCGGAAGGGATGAACCAGATCTGATCGAGGCCCACGTGTTCCTGCGCGTACAACGCAAGAGCGAGATGGCCGTTGTGGGGAGGATCAAAGGTTCCGCCGAGGAGACCGACGCGGCGGTTACGGGATGGCGTATCAACGTCGTTCGATTCGCTCATATGGCAGACGCTACCGGCTTTCTTGGGGGCTTTCGATGCGTGCGGTTGTCTCGCGAACCTTTTTCTGAACTTTTCCGGGGAGCGCATCGAGGTTGATGGCACGCAACAGGGTGAGCGCCTCCTGCGTCTGCCCGCGTTGCGCGAGGATGGTAGCTTTCAAAAACCTCGCTCGTTCCAGCCATTCTCCGGTGTCCGGGTACTCCGCGATGACGTGGTCGAGGTAAATCAGCGCGCCCTCATTGTACCCCTGCCGGGCGTAAAACTGCGCGGTGTTGAAATCCTTCTGCGCAAGCTTTTTTCTGTTTTCCAGGATGTAGCGGCGCGCTTCACCTGCCCAGCGCCCTGAAGGATTGTCCTCGAGGTACTGCTGGAAACGGTAAATGGCATCTTGCGTCGCGGTCTGATCGAGTGCCGCCGGTAGCGCCTGCAGATGCGAGCACAGGGCCATCTTGAACTGCGCGTCCTCCGTTCGGTCCGATTGCCGGAAGTCCTCAACCACCCGGCGGAACTCAAACTGCGCTTCGATGAACTTGTCCTGCCGGAAATACGTCTCTCCCAGCATGTACTGCGCGTCATCCACCAGGTCACATCCGGGGAAGTTCATGGTGATTTTCTCGAAGTTCTCCTGAGCCTTGAGCCATTTCTTCTTTTCCAGAGCATTGATGCCGCGTTGGTAATACTCCTCGCAGGTCAGCAGATGAGTCCTCTTCGGCCCGCACGCGGATATGACGGAAAGCACCGTGATGCAAACGAGAAGACGTATCGGGGCGCGCCTCAATAACATGGTCTTCATTTCGCGAAGGGAAATTGGGAAAGTGCCATCGACGCGACACCACTGGCACGACGTCGGGACTCCTTTTTGCAGTGGAGTCCCGTGGCAATGCGCATCCCGGGTCCGCGCCCTCTAACGACGTGTGCTGCGTTCAAACCAGCGCTCCCAGCCGACCACCGAGATGGTGTGTCGCCATAGTTTTTCCCGGACCAGATTGGTGGAAATCGTTCCCCGCGTTCCGTATTCGACGGAGTAGTCCAATCGTCCCCGGTTTCGGCCCAGTGGTATCCCTGCGCCCAGAGTCAGATACTTCCCGTCTGGATACGTGGCACCTCCATGGGAACTGAGAGCGGGCACATAATGCTGTTCCCACCGAACACCCGCCCGGTAAGGGAGTTGCCACAGCAGAAACGACCGGTAATCGTCGCTCACGCGGAATTCGACGCCGCCAGCCACACACCATGTGTTCCGGAATGCAGGGTCAACGTCCGACCAGCGCCGGAACTCACCGTCCAATGACACAAGCAGACGCTCCCCGGGCCTCCACGCCACGCCGGCGCCAAATCCCACCGGGAACTTCGCCGTGGAGGAGGTCGTATCGTCAAGGTCAGACGCGACCGCCATCACCACGTCCGTATGCGACTTGTAATACTGGTTGGGAACGCGCGTGCCGTACGATGTGATGTCTGTTTCGCTGAGATCTGAGGGGAAATCCAGCCTTCCGCCGATCGTCCACTCCTCAGATATCCGATACGCGCTTCCAAGGCTGAACGCCGCTCCGGAGATACGCCGCATCGCAAGTGCGGAAGTCGCCAGTGGTGCGCCAGAGTCGACCACCGTCCGGCGCCACTCTGTAGTCATGTTGCCGCGTACAACCTGCGCTTTCAGCCCAAGCGAAATCGGCCCGAAACTGCGGGCGACCTGCGCGCCAAATGACCATGCACCTCCGCTTGCTTCAAGCGAATCAAGGTAACTCACACCGTTTTCTGTGTTCCGGTTCGCCCAGATCATCCGGACATCCCCGACGGGTTCCAGCCCGAACGAAGAGACTATGCCCCGGCCGATAGGCACCACGGCCCGGAAAAAACGTGGGTACTGGTCGTAAAATGTGCCAGCGTAGCCGAGGTAATCCTTTACCGACCGCTTCTGACTGAGAAAGCTCGCGGAAAGCGCGGTGCGTTCACAACCGGCGATCCCTGCAGGATTCGCACTGGTGGCGCCGTCCTCTCCCGAATTCGCGAGAGACACACCACCCATCCCCATGGTCCGCGCGTCGCCCTTCCACTCTGCATAACCGAGGCCACGGGGGTGGTAGGAGAAGATCGAACTGGCGTGACACGCGGCAGCGAACACCAGCAGGTGCGGCACAAGGAGACGGTATCTCATCGGGGGGCCTCCCCGGATGCCGGTTTCCCGATCAACTGCGGTGGCATGGTCGTCGTTACGATCAACCGCATCGAACGGATTTCCAGAGCGTCCACGAGCTGGGCCTCTCCCGAAAGCGAGATGAGAAGGCCGTTGTTGGACGATGGGTTGACCCACCACTGGTTGATCAGGTCAGCAATTTCAAACACCCGCACGTCCGGCGCCGCTCTCGTTTCCGCCGTATTGAACCCGACACCGTAAAGGCGTCCCGTCCCGAAGTTCAGCAGACCGGCGCGGGCGCTGTCCGGATCGAAAGGCTTGGTAAGCGGATAGATGAGGATCGCGGCGCTGTCCCGTTTGAATGAGCCTCCGCCGTCCGGCCCGAGTATCAGTTGCAGATGAGCTGAGTTCGCTGTTGCGCGAGCGCGCACGACTCCGGAGCTGTCGCTCACCCCCGGGATCGGGAATCTGTCGAAGCGGACGTACCCGCGCCACGCATCACCCGCGGATATCCGGAGCGATCCTGCGGACGGCGCTGGCGCCGGCACGAGCCGCTGAAGTCGATAACAGTCATGGATAGGCCGCAGGGTGAGGCCTATGAGAGTGTCATGAGCCGCGATTTCCGGCCGCTTCGAAGTCACATTCGCTTTTATCCAGAGGGTGAGTTGCGGGCTGTACGTTGTCGCGCCTTCCTGGCTCAGGAACCGTACCATGCTGCTGCCGGAGGTCGTTTCCACGGCCAGGGATACCGAATCAGCAATGAGCTGCGTCAGAGAAGCGGGGGCGAAAGGCAGGTACACTACCGACCCGGAGGCCGTCGTGTCTACCCGTACAGGCGAAAAAGGCGGCGCATTCATTGCGGGGAGCGCCGTCATCACCGAATCCTCTTCCTTCCACGACGAAACCACCAGCCGTGTCTGTACCGCGCAGAACGACGAGTCAGCGACGTGGCCATAATACGTGAGCCGCAGTTGACTTGACGAATCGGTTACGACGCTGACCGGCGTGAAGGTAAGTGTGTCCAGCGCGGCCTGATCGTTCAACGTGTAATAACGTTCTTCCGTCCATGACACGATTGGCGAGAACTTCAGCAGAACGGTTGCCCGCAGTCCGTTCGCCTCTCCAGCGAGCAGTGCCTCGCTGCTCGAAAAGGATATGTGCACCGGAAAGCACGCAACGGTCGCCGGGGAGACGCCTGAAAGCGGAATGTCGATTGTATCGCGTCTCGAAAACTCGCCCGTGACGTCCGTCAATAACCCGCCACCGACCGCGGACTTTGTGCTGGAACAGGCTTCGAACAACAGCGAGGCAACAGCGGCAAGCAGAATTGTCAGTACCGGAAAGGACTGCGAACGCAGAAACTTCATGCGCGGATAATCCGTTGCTAGGGAGTAGTCTCGCCGATCGAGAAGGTGAACCTTGGATACGCAGGCTCGCTCGTTGAAGGGCGGTTAGAAAAATAGGGAAACAACACGTGCGTTCCAATGTGCACGGAGATCACGGGGGTGCTGGTAGGGCCGGACACCCCCGTGAACATCTGAGATTCTATGCAAGCTTTACGGGTTTTCCCGTCTCCATGGACTTGTTGGCCGCCAGCGTGACGCGCAGTGTTTTCATCGCGTCAGCGTAGTCGGAAAGAATAGGCGGCCCGTTCTTCTTCGCCACCGCGCATAGGAACGCTTCCTGCTCGTGAGCGGTGGGATTTCGCGCGTCTTTGTAGATATGCTCTTCGCCGGGAATACTGACCTGGCACCTGCCTTCTCCCACCACGACGACAAGATTGCGAGCATACGCCCGTACCTGGGTTCCCACGCCTTGTGAAACGATGCACGACGATGTAATGTTCCCCACCGCGCCGGACCGGTAGCGCAACTGAACGACACTCGCATCGTGAACGTCGTACAGCAGGAGCTCATCCTGACTGGTCAACCCGGAAATACCAGACGCGAACACCACGTCAATTTCGCCCGCGACATACCGGCACATGTCGAAGATGTGGGTAGTTTGCTCCACAACCTGCCCCCCGGACTTCTTCATCTGTCGCCACCACATTACGCCGGGGGTGCCGCCCACCCAGTACCCACTCACCACCGCCAGCTTCTTGCCGTCAAGCGTCTTCTTCATCATCGCGGCGCCGTCTGAGTAGCGCCAGTTATAGCCCACCGCGGTGATGATACCCTTTTTCGCGAACAGCTCCGCGTTCTCTGCGACTCGCTTCAACGACAGTCCGATTGGCTTCTCCGTGAAGAAAGCGAGTCCTGCTTCTGCGACCAGTTTCTCCTGATCCGTGTGCGCGAACGGTGGCACGCACATGAACACGGCATCGATTCCGCCCTTCGAAATCATTGTGCGGTAACTGGAGTACGCTTTGCCGCCGTACTGCTTCGCTGCCGCGCGGGCTCGTTCGACATCCGGATCACTGAACGCTACCATCTCTGCATCGGGGTTGCCCGCCATCGTCCGCATGTGGTGGTTCGCAATCCCGCCGCAGCCGATAAAACCGATTCGTACTGCCATGACAACTCCTTCCGGTGACAATCCGCCGCAGAGTTACATCTGAGCCTTGAGGAATTTTGCTGTCTTCGTGATGGCTTTCATCTTGTCAGCGTCAGGGCACCCGCATTCGAGTGCCATAAAGCCCGTATAACCGATGCTCTTCAACGCTGCGAATCCCTTTTTGAAATCGCTGTGTCCATATCCCGGAAGAATCCGCGGGTGGTCCGAAAGATGAACGTGGCAAAGCCATTTCCCGGCCGCTTTGATGGAAGCCGCGACGTCCCGCTCTTCCAGACCCATGTGGAAAAAGTCTGCCATCATCTTCAACCCGTTGGGCTTGTTCACGCGTTCACAGATGTCAACCCCGTCGGCCAGTTTCTTGATGAGATGCGTTTCATACCCGTTCAACGGCTCCAGAATTACGAGCGTCTTTGCCGCTGCGGCGTGATCCGCCCACCCGGAAAGCAGCTCGACCAGGAGATCCTTTTCAAGTTCCACCGCGGTTTTCCAGGGGCTGAGGTCACCGATGCGCGGACCCCCGAAAATCGGGACAAAAATCAGCCCGACGGCGCCAATATCGCCGGTCGCGTCGAGAAGTCTTTTGATGTCATCGCTTGCCTTCTGCCTCCCCGCAGGATCGGAATCAAGTGGGCACCCTCCGTAACCCGCACATACGCTCGATATCTTCACCGGAGACGACTTGCAGGCTGCCCGTATTTCTTTGACACGGTCAGGAAGACCTCCGCCCCAGACCTCCATCGCTTCGTACCCGGCCTTCTGCAGATTCGCGAGCTTCTCCGCGGTACTTTTTCCGGGAACGAGCCCCTCTTGACATGCGAGTTTCATGGCGTGCTCTCCTTCAAGCGAGGTACGACTCAGAACGGGTTACGGTGCGTCCCAGTTTGCACGATAACCGTGCCATTAACGTGGTGCGGGTGGCTTCGAACACATCCGTGGTGGTTATTTCTGCGGGCCTGCCGTCAGTAATGCTCCTCAGAAAATCATGCACAAGGGGCCTTTCAGGTCCAATTCCGTCGAAACGCGTGGCGGGCTGGGTGTCAGATATGAACAGCACCTGCGGCTCCTTTCCGATCTCTCCGCCCCACAGATCGCCGGAAGTCCTCACTTCTATCATGCCGGTGGTGCCGGTGACCAGAAATCGGGTATCCCCGTGTACCGGCGAGGTTGCTGGGGTGAACCAGTCGGTCCTCACAAACCCGGTTGCACCCGTGGAAAGGCGTCCAAGCATGACACCAATGTCACTGAAATCGGTGTCAGCAGGATTTCCCATGTTGTACTGGTAAGCAGTGACTTCGAGAAAGTTCCCGCCAGTAAGCCACCGGATCATGTCCGCATCGTGTACGGCGAGATCGACAAGTATTCCGCCGTACAGGTCGTCCACAAACATCCAGTCCGGCCGGGTTGCTCGTCCCAGACGATGTGGCCGCCAGCACATCACGTTGGCAACATTGCCGACGAACCCGTCGGAAACAAGCTGCTTCATGCGACGGTTGGCCGGGCCGAACCGCTCCGTCAACATGAGCCCGATCTTAAGGCGCTTTTCGGTTGCGGTGCGTTCGATTGCGTTCAGTTCATGGAGTGAAGTGCAAAGGGGTTTGTCGGCTATGACGTGTTTTCCGGCGCTCAAGGCGTTAAGAATCAGGGGCGCCTTCTTTCGGTTGATCTCTGCCGTCCCTATCAGCGTAACATCGGGGTTATCGAGAAGCTCGGTTTCCGAGGCCGCGGCGCGTACCGGAAATCGGCTCGTTACCGCGCGCAGCGAATCCTGATCGGAGTCAAAAACGCCGGCACACTCGGTGTTCGGAGCGCTGAGAAGTTCTTTGATCAAACTGAAAACATGACCATGGCGACAACCGACGATGCCGAAGACAACTGGCACGGAACATCTCCTTCAGGCGACAAGCGAAATCAAAATGTAGCCCTCATCCCCGAAAGAACCAACTGGACGCAACTTGGCGTGACCGGGAATAGAAATCCGACTTTGCCGGTATACCAGTAAAGAAAGAGGTTTCTGGTACCGCACGCATATCCCGCAGCAGGAAACAGGAGGTTCACGCATGAAGCCGCGCATTTCTCACAGCATTCCGCATTTGTCGGCCGCGTTGGCGCTTGTCTTCTTCGGCTGCAGCCCCGTGGAGAAGACACCCCCGGCGCAAAACCCGGCTGAACTTCCGTCGCCGGCGGGTGTGGAACCCCCGGGGGACTCGGAGTACGGGAGATGGACAACGAAGGCTCTTGCGGAGAGCATCCGCGGAACTGCGCGCACTAGCAGCACCGCGGACATCTCCGCTACGGAGAGCCGGCTGAGGGGTCTCTCCGTCGATGGCGCACAGGCAGCCCAGGTAAAAGCAGGAACGCACGATGATAACGAGGAATACCCCTCGTGGGTGATGTTCTCATCACGCAAATGGCTCCTTCCGATGGTCCTTCCCGCGGCATACCACGGAAGAACCGTGCTACGGGTAATCGACTCCGCGGGCGCTCCCGTGATGGCGCAATCTTACACGGTAAGGGACGCCGGCAATGCCCCACTGTGGCGCGGTGTGACGTATGCGAACGGTGAGACGGTCCTTTTCCCGGGTGTCTTCTGGTCAGACCGCGCGACACCGGCTTCAGTCGTATGCCACCTGTCCAACGGGCAGGAAATCCAAGCACCCTGGAGGCCTTCCCTCGATGGCTTTGTGACGGTGCAACTGGACGCGCCGCGCCGGACCCCGCGAAAGATTCCGGTGGACGTTGCGTTCGTGCTGGACGCAACGGGCAGCATGGGAGACGAAATCCAGCAGCTTCGTGACGTGTTGTTTTCAATTCACAGCCGTCTGCAGAACGCAGCCCGAGCGGCAGACATCCGCTTTGGCCTTGTGGTGTACAGGGATCGAGGGGACGCCGAACCGTTGCGCGTCGTGCCGTTTACCGCCAATGTGGATTCGTTTCAGCTCGCTCTGGAATCGGTCAGCGCGAGCGGCGGGGGTGATACCCCGGAGGACGTCCACGCAGGATTGCGGACAACGTTGAAGGACCTGGCCTGGCGCGAAGGAAGCATCCGCAACGCGTTCCTTATAGCGGACGCACCTCCGCACACGGATTACGGGCAGGAATACGATTACCTCTGGGCGAGCCGCACCGCCAACAGCATGGGCATCCGCATCAACACGGTCGGCGCGAGCGGCCTGGACCAGAGCGGGGAACACGCGTTCAGGCAGATTTCCGTGGCAACGTACGGTCAGTTCATCTTTCTGACCTACGGCGAAACAGGGGAAAGCTCCGGGATGGGCAGTGCTGCGGACCCCGGCCGGGTCAGCCATCACACGGGCGCGAACTGGTCAGCAAGACGATTGGACGACATCGTCGTTGACCTCGTGAGGCGCGACATCGCGTACCAGACCGAAGTACCGAGACTTGTGACCGACAACCCTCCGCCCGTTGACCAGCATGACCACCTTGCGGTGCGGATGGAGAATCTCTGGCAACAGGTTCAGAGGCAGCTTGCGGCATTCAGTGGTGATACGCTTACGGCGGTGCTCCTGCCGTTCGAAAGTACCCTCGATGATTCCTCCCACCTCGAGGCGTATCTCCGCGACGTTTCCACGGAAACCCTGTTGCGGCTGGGCTCCGTTCGCATGGTGGAACGCGACCGCCTCGCGCAGATCATCGCGGAACAGAGCCTGAGCGCTACCGTAGCGATCGAACCCTCCCGCGCAATCGAGCTGGGCCACCTGCTGAACAGCCGCGTCGTGTTCCTCGGCAAAATATACCGTCTTGGAACCGACCGCGTGGTTCATGTTCGTGCCGTGGAAACCGAAACGGGTCAGATTGTGGCAGCCGCGCGCGTGCGGGTTTGAACGTCGTCGGAGTATCTCACCCACAGCAAAAAACAGGAGGCCGGTCAGCATCGCGTCCGGCCTCCTGTGTGTTGCGGGTCGCGGCGCCTCAACTGCCAAATTCCGCGACGAGCTTTTTTGCGTACCTCAGGCTCTCCGAAGCAGATTCCCGGGGCGTCTTCGCGGTCTTGTCCTGTTCGTAGCTGAGCCAGCCTTCCCAGTTGCGGGTGTTCAGTTCGCGAACGATCCCGGCGAGGTCCACCTCCCCGGCACCCAATTCGCACCATACGTCGTCATCTTTGCCCATGAGCAACCACTGGTCCGCTCTCCCACGAGCATCTTTGAAATGCAGGTAGGCCACGCGATCACCGTACAGACGGATAAGTTCCACGGGGTCCGACCACCCCAGGTGAAGGTGACCCGTGTCAAATCCCATTTTCACGTATCGTGGGTCGGTATGTGCGCACAGAAGGTCAACTTCAAGGCGCGTCTCAAGGACCGTCCAAGCGTGGTTGTGGTACACCTGCGTAACGCCGAAGTCAGCGATTCTTCTACCGATTTCGTTCAGGGCTTCGAAGAGCGTCCGATACTCCCAGAGGGAGTATGCCTTACGCTCCTTCCGCAACCCCTGCGGCGCACTGATCATCGTGTGGCATCCGAACTCCGGCAGCAACTTCGCAACCTCCACCACCGCGCGAATTTCATCCTCCCTTGAGCCCGGGTCCATGTAGTATCCGGACGTATACGTGCTCGCGAGCGCGAGCCCGGTTTCGCCCAGCAGGCGGCGAAGCGTTTCCCTGTCTTCCCTGTAGCGCGTGACTGGAGCCTCGATCCCGTCAAACCCGATGTCAGCTACCTCGCGTGCAATCCCTTCGAACGGTACGCCCCTCCAAAGGATGGGCGCGGCGGCAAAACGAACCTTCAACATACGTTCCTCATTTCTTTGGTGTGCCTGGAATTTCTGGCGACGTCCGCTCTCCAGATGAGAGGTCGCCGAGGATTTCTGCTCCGAGATCACATCAGTTGCCGAGCGGGGCCAATTCCCCGCTCAGAAGAGCAAGGCGCCGTGTGGCGTCTGCGATGACAAACTCGCGACAACTGCTTCCTTGTCGAAGACACTCGCTTCTTTCAGGATCACTCCGTTCGGGCCTATGATCCGGCTGCGGCCGTTTCCGTCACAACCGAATCCATGAATTCTCTCTGGTGTTACACGGACCTCCCCCATGGATCTGTTCGCGCAGATCAAATGACCGGAACTGCACAGCAGTGCGCACGATGCCTAAGGGTTCTTTCACCGGGGGGATCTGCGAAAGAGGTTCAATCAACGTGCGGGGCAAGGCACCGTGCGTATTCGCCAACTCCCTGCAACGCCAGGGTCAGCAGGGCAATTGCCGCGGTGCCGGTTCTGAGCCGACGTGGGCCGAGCGGCACCGTGTGGGCCCCTCTGCTGCGGAGCAGGCTGATTTCTTCATCGTGAAATCCCCCCTCAGGCCCTACCACAAGGAGGATGCTTCCGACTGACGGTGCTACCGGAATGGGATTCGCTGATTCCTGTTGACCCTCCCACGCTACAAAAACAGAGTCGAATTTCCCGGTTCGCTCCACAAACGAGCGCAGAGGCTGGGGTTTTTCCACTGAAGGAATTCGCGACCGGAGGCACTGCTTCGCGGCCGCTTCCGCAATCCTGATCCACCGACGCTGCCGGGTTTCGGAAGTGTCATGCACGATTGAGAAGCGAGTCTCCAGGGGTACTATGGTTCTTACGCCCAGCTCAACAGCGGTTTCAACGAGGCTATCGAAGCGGTCGCCTTTCACCATGCCAACAGCCAGAGTCACGTTCGCGCTGGGCTCGCCCATCTGCGGGATGGCCTCCCGTATCTCGCAGACGACGCGGTCGCGTTCTACCGTGCGGACGACGCAACGGTACCCGGTTCCCACCCCGTCAATCAGGACGAGTTCATCACCCGGCCGCTTACGCGCGGACTTCGAGGCGTGTGCTGCTTCATCGCCGGAGAGTACGGCTGTGTCGCCATCAATGTCGGCGGGTTTTACCAGGTAGGATGACACGGAAGCACCGTAGTTTCAAACCTTGACTCGTTCAACCGGGTTCACTATACTCTCTAATCCACGCGATGGTAGCTCAGCTGGTAGAGCACAACCTTGCCAAGGTTGGGGTCGCGGGTTCGAATCCCGTCCGTCGCTCCATTTTTTGAGCGGTTCGCTGCACCAGCGAGCCGCTCTCTTTTTTTACCAGGTCTTCGCGCGCCTCAGAAGGTCGTCAGCGGCTTCCACGGAAGGCGCGTGAGTAGCCACGTACACTCCGTCGTTGCCGAGGTGCTTCACCAGCGGCTCCACGTCCCTGTATGCCGTCCCCAGGTGAACGCCCTTTCCCGCCGCAAGGATCTTCCTGTACATCGGCCACCACGTCTCATCTCCCACTTCCGGGTTCCCGTCGCCGGGAGTCCACTGGATGGCGTTCAGTCGCGGAATTGAAAGCAAGAGGTCAAGGTGGCGGATGGCCCGGGGACCGTCAAGGTGGTAAATCGTGTAGTCCAGGTACTCTGTTTGTTCGATCAATCCCGGGAGCACGAATTCCTCGAACATTTCCGGCGAAATCATGTCAGAGAAATCGCACTGGAGCTTGGCGGTCTTGCCGGGGCCCCAGATCTGGAAGGCGCAGAAACAACAACCAAGGCGGTCACCGTCCAGCATTTCGTACATCAGATCAAAACACTGGAAGTACGCCGCGTTGATTTCGCGGACCATTCGCTTGACCCCACCCGGGTCATCCACCAGTGCGTACAGCAACTGCTGGCCACCAATCAGCGAAGCAGCGATGTCGAGGTTCTCTATAAGGTCGGGAACGGACGACAGGAATCTGCCTTCCCCGCGAATCATACCCTCTCTGACCAGTCTGACGCTTTTTTGCCACCATTCGCACGACGTATCAAGCCTGATTGGCGGTACATCGCCCGGCCTGTCTGCAATCGGGGTGTACCACACGGTAGTCGGATGGAGAATCGCGTCTGACCCAAGGAACAACGCGAGAGATCCCGGGCCGATATTCGTATCAAACCACGGGAACGCTTCTCCACCGCAGTACGTAGACGCCATCTGATATTCCGCCGCCGCAATGCGGTAATCAGGATCGAGCCAGAACTGCTGGACATCCTTCGGCGGAGGTGGCGGCTGCATCGTGGTCGGCCGAGGAGCACGCACGAGAACCGTGGCCCTGTCGACATGGCTTCTGTTCCACCACGCGATCAGGTGCGTTTTCGCCTCATCCCAGTCGGGTTTGTACAGCAACTTTGCCTCCGCTATTGAAGCTTCTTCACGAAATGTACCTGTCGTGCTACCTCTTCGAAGCCCATTTTGGGGTAGAGATGAAGCCCAACTTCGTTCTGGTCCAGCGTTTCGATCTTACCGTGCGTCATGCCGCGAGATTTCATGTACTCGCAGGCGGCTTCGATGAGCTTGCTTCCGATGCCGAGCCCACGCAGCCCCGCTTTCACCGCAAGGTTGGGGATCCTTCCGAGACGCGTTCGTGCGTCGAGCGTAATCGTGACATAACCCACTACCTGGCCCTGGTATTCTGCGACAAGAATCCCCTCCGGGTTTGCGGCGATGTCATCGTCGATGTGTTTGGCTTTGCGCTCACGCCAGTCGGTGCCGCCCAGCTTGCCGAAACGGTCTTCGATGTTTTTGTCTATCGAGACCCGTTCGAAGGCTTCCAGCGTGATCTCTTTGATGATCTTGATATCATTGGCCTCGTAGGGGCGGATGATGACCCCGGACGCGTCCATAGTCACTACTTCCTCCGAGGGAAGGTATGCCTGTTTCAGTTCGCGAACCACTCCGCCGTTTTCATCACGTCCACCATCATCTCGGCGTACGCACCCGGGCGATCAACCTCGAACATGAGCGGTCCGTCGTACGGTGAAGAATCCAGCGCCGAGCGCACCATCTGCCAGTCAATCGTTCCGCCACCTGGAACAAGGTGCTGATCTTCGCTTCCGTCGTTATCATGCAGATGGACCGTTATGATCCGTGACGACACGGCATCCATGAGGGAATTCAACGTGCCTGCGATATTGGCGTGGCCGGTATCGAGGCACACGCCAACACGGTCGGCCGGAAATGCGGTTACCACAGACATCAGCTCTTCGGCTTCGCACGTGAGACGGCCTGGCGGAAGGTTCTCCAACGCGATCCGAACGTTGATCCCGTCACATGCCGTCAGAATCTCAGACAGCGCCTCCCTGGACCTTTCAAGCGGCCCCTGATGATCCTGATCGCTGCCACAAAGATCACCGCAGTGTACCACCATCACGCCCGCTCCCAGAAAGGCCGCACCGCGTGTAGCCCTTTTGACGGCGGCGATGCCACGCGCTCGTATCGCGCTGTCGGCGGATGACAAGTCCACCTCAAGCCCGAAGGGTGCATGAACGCTCCACACCGAAAGTCGAGCCTGGTTGAACTGGTCTCTTGCCGCGCGCATGAATGGCTCATCATCGGCGTCGAAGGCATCAATGTCGAACTGTGGCTCGATGCACTCCACCCCGAAAAGCTTGATTGCTCCCAGGCGTTCTGCAGCGGGCCCGTTACGCAGATTTCCTATTGCGCATCCCACCAGCCTCTTTGCCACATTACCCTCCGGTTTCACGTTGCGTCGAGAGAAACATCGGACAAATCGACCGACGGATGCCGTCTCAGCTCAGTGAGGATCGTGTCCGCGATCTCTTTCAGCCGGTTCTTCGTTTTCGCTTCAAAACGCATGACGATAACCGGCTGAGTGTTGGAAGCGCGCACAAGTCCCCAACCATCGCCAAAAAGAACGCGCGCGCCGTCGATATCTATGACTTCGTGGTCGCGTTTGAAATACTCTGCGAGCTCAGATACCACTGCGAATTTCTGTTCGTCAGTCGCCGGTACCCTGATTTCTGGCGTGCTCACGAAACGGGGCACTGCGTCGGCAAGGGCGGACATGGGTTCCCCGCTTGCTGCAAGGATGCCGGCCAGCCTTGCGGAGCAGTAGATTGCATCATCATAGCCGTGGAAGCCTTCACTGAAGAAGATGTGGCCGGACATTTCCCCGGCAAGAGGTGCCCCGGTCTCTTTCATCTTCGCTTTGATAAGCGAATGGCCCGTTTTCCACATCACCGGCTTCCCGCCGTGCCGGGCGATATCTTCAGGCAATGCCTGCGAGCATTTCACGTCGAAAATGATCTCGGCTCCCGGTACCCTCGTAAGAACGTCGCGCGCAAAAAGAGCGAGGAGCCTGTCCCCCTCGACTATCCGGCCTTTGTCGTCAACCACACCGATCCGGTCTGCATCGCCGTCGTACCCGATACCGATGTCTGCACCGGTTTCTTTCACTCTGGAGATGAGGTCGTGCATGTACCGGGCAACTGTCGGGTCCGGCAGATGGTTGGGAAACGTGCCGTCAACCTCGCAAAAAAGTGGGGTAACTTCACATCCCAAGCTGCGAAAAATCGCGGGGGCAATCTCGCTTGCGCATCCATTTCCGGCGTCGATGACCACGCGGAGGCGCCGGGATATCGCCGTGCGCTGAAGGATATCAGATGTGTAGGCGGAGCGGATGTCCTCTTCGCTGTACCGCCCGGTGCCCCTCTCGAAATCCGATGTTTCAATCAAACGGCGGAGACCCTGAATCTGCTCCCCATAGATCGCCGAAAGACCGTGGCACATTTTGAACCCGTTGAACTCCGGCGGGTTGTGACTTCCCGTGATCTGGACGCCGCCGCCTGTCTTCAGATGGAGAATGCCGAAATAGAGGGCGGGGGTCGGCACGACACCGAGATCGCGCACACATATTCCCGTGCTCAGCAATCCCTCTATGAGCGCCTCGCGCAACCTCATTCCGGAGGGGCGCACGTCACGCCCGACACAGAGCGAGGATTCGCCACGCCTGATCAGCTCCGTCCCAAGCGCTCTGCCGATCTGCATTGTGAGGTCACTGGTCAGATCGGTTTCGTGAAGCCCGCGGATATCGTACTCACGGAATATGTTGGGGTTCATTCGCACAGCCCTTCTGGGTTTTGTCACAGGGTAAGCACCGCGTGGTAACGCCCCTCTCCCACGCGGTGCACCCTGGTGACCCATTGCCCGTCGGGCGCCACCACGCCGCTGGAGCAGTTGATGCCGCGATCCGGGTGAGCGGCGTTTGCCGTGCACACATACATGTGGCTTTCCTCTGCGCGCAGAGAGATATTGGACTCATGGTAAGGCGTATGCCGGGCGCCGGCACCCGAATTGATGCTGTGGAACACGATTCTCGTCCCCTTCTGGCCCAACTGGTACATGAGCCGAAGGTCCTTGTGAGGCCCACAACCCGGTGTAGCCCACATGTCGTTACAGATGAGCATTCCGCAGGTAATCCCGTTCCATTGAAACGTGCGGAGTTCTTTGCCCGGAACGCAGAACGCCCGGTCCCCTGATTCACCGTCAATACCCGTTGGGATCATCTTCTCGTGAGTTCCCAGCAGATCTCCGCACTCATCGTACGCCCGCTGCTGGATGAAGGCCTCCCCTCCTTCTCTCCACCCCGTCGAAATGATTGCCCCCACACGCAGTCTGCGCAGCGCGGTGCGGATCGTCTCCACTGCGCCCTTCACCTTCTCGAAGTCGTAGTTCCCGTGATAGCCGCTGAGCGACATCTCGGGAAACAACACGAACTGCGCCCCCTCCTCGGCGGCGATCGACAGGTTGTGGAGGATTTTCGGAAGATTGGTGTCAAGATCGGCGGATACCGCCATTTGAATTCCCGCGATTCTGAGCGTTTTCGCCATTCATCAACCCTTCAAGGCAGACTGACTTTTCCTTCGCGCGAGCTGAAAAACAAGAATAGAGGGGCGCCCCCGATTTTGCCAAACATCGTCCATCATGCGTTCGATCGGCGTGCGACCGGTCAGTGCTTCTGCCCCGGAAGCAGTCCAAAATAGAGCGTGCCCGTATCGACCGGGATGCCCAGCAATTTCAGGTACAGAAAAAGCTGCATTTTGTGGTTCAAGAAATGCTCTATTATCAACCCGTACGCCATCGTTTCGAGAGTCCCTTTCACACCCCACGGCATCTCGACTATTCGGTGCTCCCAGTCTTCGATACTGACTTCGGATAAAGACCTTTTGACCTCCTCGACGGCTTTGGTCAACCGTTCCTTGGCTATGCCCGGCGTGATAGAAGCGGGGTCATCGTTGTCGCCCCAGCACCTGGAAGGGTCAAAGTCACCGGTCACCAATCCGTGCACGCCGGTGCGCGCCGAAAGATGATGGATCAACTGCCGGATTGTCATCATGTTGGTCGCCGGTGCCCAATCCAACCGTTCGACTGGAATCAGACTCAAAAGTGCGGGGGCCGGTTTGTAGGTCCTGTCCACATGCTCGAGAAAACGCGTCGGGTTCATCGGTGTCTCCTTTGTCTGGAGGTGTTTGAGGAGGGGTAAACTGAAGCACGCATTCGCGAAGGAGTGTGTCAAGGCGACCCGCCCAGTAGTTACCTTTGTTAACGGAACGCACCACGGTATGACGAAGATTCGAAACAGGAGCCGGTTGTTTGGGCGAATTCACGTTCTGGCTGCATCAACTTGCGGCGCATCATCCCGCAGAAGCGTATGCCATCCTGTTTCTCAGTGCAGTGGTTGAGAATCTTTTCCCTCCGGTACCGGGTGATACGGTGACGGTTTTCGGCGCATACCTGGTAGGTCGCGGCTCGCTAGAACTGTGGCCGGTCATCTGGGCAACGGTGGCGGGGAGCGCCTCGGGGTTTCTCGGCCTGTACGTGCTCGGGCGCACGTACGGGCGCGGCGTGCTTTCACGCCTCCGGTGGGTACAACGTTCGATGCCACGAATCGCGCTGGCAGAACGACTATGTCGCCGTCGCGGTATTCTTGTGGTCCTGGCGAACCGATTTCTTCCCGGCCTTCGTTCGGTTGTCTCGATTACCGTCGGGTTGCTTCGAATGCCCGCGTGGCAGGTGGTCCCGGCTGCAGTGTTCAGCATATTCGCCTGGAACGGCCTTCTCATCTGGGGGGGGCTTCTTGCGGGCGAAAACTGGGAACGAGCGGTGGAGATCGTCAGCCGTTACAACACCTATTTCGGTGCATTGCTCGTGGTTATGGCGCTTGGTGTATCCGCGTGGTGGTGGAGAACGCGCCGCCATCGGCGTCCAATTCTGCATGGAGAGAATCCGCAATGAGTCTTCAGGTGTACAACAGCCTTACCCGCACCAAGGAAATCTTCGAGCCGATAGTACCCGGCAGGGTCGGCATTTATGTGTGTGGACCGACTGTCTACGGTGACTCCCATCTGGGGCACGCGAAGGCTTACATCTCATTTGATGTGATTGTGAGGTACCTGCGTTTTCTGGGGTACAAGGTCCGGTACGTCCAGAATATTACCGATGTGGGACACATGACGGACAATGACGAGGACCAGGGCGAGGACAAGATCGCCAAAAAGGCAGCCCTGGAACGGATCGAACCGATGGAAGTTGTTACCCATTACATGATGAGCTATTTCGATGACATGGCCGCGCTCAACGTTGCGCGTCCGGACATAATCTGCCTTGCTTCAGGTCACATTCCAGAGCAGATCGCACTTATCCAACGACTTCTCGACGCCGGGGTGGCATACGTCTCAAACGGATCCGTCTATTTTTCGGTTGATCAGTTCAGCAGCTATGGGAAACTTTCGGGGCGGCGCGTGGAAGAGCTTGAGGAAGGGGCCCGCGTGGCTGTCAACCTCGAGAAAAAGAACCCGGCCGATTTTGCGCTCTGGAAAAAGGCGGAACCGGGTCATCTGATGGTATGGGATAGCCCCTGGGGCAAGGGTTTTCCGGGATGGCATCTCGAGTGTTCCGCCATGTCGATGAAGTACCTCGGTGAGACATTCGACATCCACGGAGGTGGATTGGAGAACCAGTTTCCGCACCATGAGTGCGAAATAGCCCAGTCGGAAGCAGCGACGGGTAAACCTTTTGTGCGTTACTGGCTGCACAACAATATGCTCACGATCAACGGGCAGAAAATGGGCAAGAGCCTCGGGAATTTCGTTACCATCAAGGAAATGCTTCAGAAGATCAGTCCGGAGGCGCTGAGGCTGTTCATCCTGATGAGCCATTACCGTTCAGTAACGGACTTCAGCGACGAAGCGCTGAACAGCGCGGAAAAGGGTATGGCGCGGCTTTCCGCTGCAGTACAGGCGTTATCGCAGCGCCTGCCAGGTGCTGCAGAAGGTCCCGCGGATCGTGAGACGGACGCCGAGCTGGCAGAGATACGCCGCAAATTCGTCGTTGCGATGGACGATGACTTCAACACTGCGGAAGCGATCGCACAGCTTTTCTCCGTGGTCAGGCTGACCAACAGTGTTCTTTCGGCGCCGAATCCGGCAACCAGAGGAACATTGGAACTACTGAACACGCAGTTCGACGAACTCGGGGAAGGCGTTCTGGGCCTGAGGCTGAAGGCACGGGCTGAGGGAAGTGAGGACCTGACGGATCAGATAATGCAGGTGCTGATCCAGATTCGCGAAAAACTGAGGAAAGAAAAGCAGTATGCGATGGCGGACGAGATACGCCAGATGCTTGCAGAAGTGGGAATTGTATTGAAGGACGAAAAAGGGCGAACCACGTGGGCTCGCTCCTGAAGCGCGCGGTTACTGGACGTAGAAGAAATTCGCGGGGTCAACCGCCCGACCGTGATAGAACACGCTGTAATGCAGATGCGGACCTGTTGACCGGCCCGTATTCCCAAGTTCCGCGATCGTCTGTCCTCTGGCTACCCGCTGCCCCTCTCGCACGAGCGCTTTCGCCAGGTGACCGTACACGGTGCTGTACCCGTACCCGTGGTCGATCTGCACAACCAATCCGGTGTATCCTCCCCACGACACATCGGCAACAACGCCGTCCGCGGTAGAAACGACGCTCGTCCCTGTCCTTCCGGCCAGATCGATGCCTTTGTGGATTCGTCGCCTCCCTGTATAGGGGTCGGCGCGATACCCAAAAACGGACGAAACATATACCTGTGCCAGGTCAACTGGAGGAATACTCGGGAGGTGGTCACGGAACTCAATGTTGTTGGCGAGCGCACGCTCTATTTCCCGGAAACTTTCGCGCTGGAACTTTGCCTGATTCAGAAGCGACTGGATGTCCGAGTGGACCTCCATGCCGAGGCGCCCTGCTTCCGTGACAACATCATCCGAAGAGAAAAGATCCTCATCGACGTCGAGGCTGCCGATTCCTGCAGCCCGTACGTCACTGTCCACCTCCGGGAGGTTCGCCATCACCCGGAGCATCTCCTCTTTGCGCACCAGGTTGCTGACCTCGGCTTTCAGCTCTACTACCCCGGAGGACATGTCCTGCAGGCGAGAAGCGAGTTGCGCGTTCTCCTGTTTCAACCGCTCGACGGCCTTCGCCTGACTGGTTCGTATGTGGAACCCAATTGCGTATGTGAGGGTCAGTAGCACTATCGCAACCAGGATCAAACCGCCCACCAGAAGAGCGCGATCGGTAACGGTGATTTCGCGAACACGCTGATGGCTGTGCGGCACGATCATGATTGTCAGTCGCCGCAACCCCATACGGTTTCCTTTCGATTGTGGCGGCACCAACGCGGGATGAGGCTGCCTGAGCGCAACCCACCTGGGCGGCACGACGTACGTTGAGTCGCCCGGCCTTCCTCCTGAACCGCCTTGCCGGTCCTCGCACGAGCAAGACGGAATGAACCTAGTCATGATTACGTTCGCTGTCAAGCCATGTGACGGAACAGGCCCTCAAAGCGTGACTGCACGGTCGAGGTCAGAGGATGACGGCAACGTCCGTAAATTGGCCGCAAAACCGGCGGGCAACAACGCGCAGGATTAGGGTCTCTGTACCCGGATCGTCTGCGCGAGTAAGTGGTGAAGGTTTTTCAGAGTGTCCGGAGGGGTGAGATCACTGAGGATTTCGGGCGAAACCGGGCGAGCGACGCAGGAAAGGTCCCTCCTAACGAGACACAAGACAGCAAGAAGTCCTTCAGGGATTGGAAAGTCCGTTGCGATTGCAGAGGGGACTCGACGTGGCAAGGGGGGACGTGCCGCGCCACGCTGCACACCCCCCCATCGTCACTGAGCTTGTCTCAGCTCTGGGTGCGGTTGCTCAGAACACGCATGAGCAACTCGTCCAGCGACCACCTTCCTGCTCCCTTGATCATTACCGCGAGGGCAACGCCGAACAGAATGAGCGCAAACTCGATGCCATTCTGCTGTGCGAAGAACCCGTTGGGCAGGTGGACGGCTGTCATGGCTACCAACATCACCTCGCCAATGCCGAACGCGGCTATCCGGGTGAGAAAACCGAAGATTACTCCCAGTGCGCCGAAAAATTCCGCGAAGATCGCGAGAAACGCGAATACCGGCGGGATCCCCATTGAACCGAAAAATCCCATCGTCGCTGAGAACCCGTACCCGCCGAACCATCCGAGCAGTTTCTGGGCACCGTGGGGGAACATGACAATTCCAAGAAACACCCTTGCCACAAACCCCGCCAGGTCATTTCTGTCAGTCTCCAGCAGCCGTTTCAACATGGTTTCCTCCCTTCGCCGTATTGCAGACGCGTCCAACTTGGAAAAACGGATCTTAGATGGTTTCCAATACTACCCGGAAAGACGGCGTTCGAGTTCCACGGCGCGTCAGCCTGGGTATTTCCCCCGTGGCACGAGCAATCTCAACGCGTGAGGCACCACGGAGAAGTGAAGGACTGCTGGTCCGTCGAATGGCTCGCCGTCCGCGTGGTACGGGCCCGGGTCCTGGCGATGGATGGTGAACTCCGTGGCCGTCATTCGCCGAACGAGAGGTGACCGATCCAGAGAGCCCGTGAAGAGCCTCGGGAACGCGATCAGGAGACGAAGGAACGAACTCACCTCAACGATGGTGATGTTCAGAAGGCCATCAAACGGAGATGCACCGGGTGCGATTATCGCTCCGCCACCGTACTGCTCCGTATTCGCAACGGCCAGGACGAGCGGTTTTGCTGACAGGGACATGTTGCCTGATTGAATGATGACTTTCTGAGGACAGTACGCGACCCAGGCAGCGAATCCGTGGCGGAAATATGGCCAGATTCACAGACGATGGTTCCCCGCAGCAAATCGCCGACTGATTTCTGCATCGAGGCCGATGCCGGCTGTCGCGAAAAAGTGACGACCCTCTACGGTACCAACATCAACGCTGATCTGTTCGCTGTCAACCAGTGAGTGAATCGCGCGAAGCGGGTCCAACGGGATTTTGAAGGATCTGGCGAACCCGTTGCCGGAACCACACGGGATGACTGCGAGCGCTACCTGCGTTCCGACCAGCGCCGCGGATACTTCGTGTGCCGTTCCATCGCCACCGGCGGCAACGATGATGTCGCTGGCAGGAACGAGAGATCGTGCGATCTGCGTGGCCTCGCCCGGCCCCGTAGTTGTGACGGTTCGAAGCTCCCAACCGTGCCTGCTGGCAACACTGCGCAGCCCGGCAATCACGTGTTCCGCATGAGGGCGCCTTCCCGCCCGCGGATTTATGATGCAGGCGACGCGCATCGGTCTATTCCGGAAGCGGGATTCGAACAGCGGTATGTGTGTCCATCGAGCGGTAGGCGGCCATGCAGATCTCGAGCGAGCGAAAAGCCTCGCGTGCGTCCGTAAGAGGTCTCGTGCCCTGCGCGATACATTCCCCCCAGTGCCTCAGCTCCTCCCGAAATGAATCTGTCCACGTGTCGCCTTCGGGAGCGTGGAACTCGTCCTGCTCCCCGGCAGTGCGGAGGCTGACGACGTCACCGCGCAGCGTGGAGACGGTTCCCCTCGTTCCATACACGACCAGAAACTGGTACCATGGATGGTTCGGGGCCGCCCAGGAGATATCGAGCGTCCCGATACAGTCCGAGCATCCTTCCTTGCGCGGCGCGAATTCCACGATGACAGAAGCCGCCGTCTCAGTTTCAAGGACTTCCGGGAGTTTCACGCCGGTCGCAAATACGCTCGTTGCCGTTCCACAAAACCACTGCAGCAGATCGAGCATGTGGATCCCTGAACCGATCAACGCTCCCCCGCCGGCGAGTCGTCCGTTGCGGTACCAGGCGTCCGCCGCGAAACGCGGGTTCTGGTTGTGGTCCGTTCGCACCATGTACACGTCGCCAATCCGCCCCTCGTCAACGATTTTCTTGATCGTCCTGACGGACCAGCGGTGCCGTTCATTGAATGCGACCATGAACACTGCGTTGGAGGCCTCCGCCTCACGAACAAGCTCGATTCCCTCTGAAAGGGTGATCGCCAGCGGCTTCTCCAGACACACGTGCTTTCCCGCGCGGAGTGCGGATACCCCAACGAGCGCATGCAGGTGGTGCGGCAGAAGGATGTCGACTGCATCGATTTCGGAATCGGCTATCACCTCTCGCCAATCGGAACAGATGCGCGGTTCACCGAATGGTTCCGCGAGCTTCCGAGCCGCCTTCTCGTTTGAGTCGCAGACTGCACGAACCTCAAACAGCGCGGGCAGATTCCCGAAACCGAGCGCGTGCGCGTGAGAAATGCCCCCACAACCGATGATTCCGACCCGAAAAGGTGGTGTGGTTCTCCGCACGGTAGCTTCCTTTCCGGAAAGGGCGTGCCCGTTTCTGCCTCTTCCAAAGATCTTCGGGAAACCCGCTCCCTGAGGGCTGCGGTCCCTAAAGGTCTCTTTGAACAACAAAATCCGCGAATGCGCGGAGGCGTTTTTTTGCGTCGGATTCTTGAACGAGGGTGGCGACCTTTTCCCAGCTCGCTTCCACGAGAGCGACCGCTTTGCGGCGTGCGTAATCGATCGAGCCGCACGCGGCGATGATCGATATGGCTTCGTCGAGAACCTGCTGTTCCGTGGGATGCGCAGCCAGAATCTCCCGGAGGCGTGCCGCCTGCGAGGAACTGGCGTGAGAAAGTGCGTGTAACACCAGCAGGGTGCGTTTCCCCTCGTGGATGTCCTCCCCGCGTCCTTTGCCTTCTGCGAAACGTTCACCAACCAGGTTCAGAATGTCATCCTGAATCTGGAACGCGACCCCGATGGTTTCTCCGAACCGACCGAGTTCCTCCACCTTTTGCAGCGTTGCGCCCCCGACGTATGCACCCAGACGCGCCGCAAGCCTTGCCAGCACGCCCGTTTTGTACGCGCACATCTGGAGATACTCGTCTTCTGTGATATCGTCTCTTCGTCCATTATGCCACGCGATATCAATCGCCTGGCCGCAATGGCATCGGACAAGCTCCTGAGCCACGAGGTCGTAGATGTACAGGCACTGGGCGTCCGAGTAGTGTGCGCGTCGGCCGTACAGGATTACGAGGGGTATGAAATACATGGCGCTGCCGACGTTTGTTGCGATATCGATGCCGAACGACTTGTGGAGACAGGGCTTCCCGCGCCGCAGATCGCTGTTGTCCTCCAGGTCATCATGAACCAGGGTCCCATTGTGGATGAGTTCGATCAGCGGTACCAGAGGACGCGCGGGTTCAATGCTCCCACATACTGCTTCGCAACATGTCAACATGAGCGAAGGCCGCCACCTCTTGCCGCCGCGGTCGAGGAAATCCCACACGGGATCCGATAGCGCGGCTGTCAGAGTCTCCTCGTCCACGGAATACGTGCTTGTTCCCAGCACCGCTTCCACCCATTCCGCCGTGATCGAGCGCGGTAGAACCGCCTCCAGTTGCTGGTTGATCCGCGCGGTCTGTTCTTGGAGGTAATCGAGCATCACAAGCCCTCGGAAGGCGAAGTGGCTTCTCGCAGGAAATGCCTCTGCAGGGGAACTATCTGCCGTTGCATCGGTACCGTACTGACTTCCACGCTGCGCGCGCCGATATGCACGTTGACCTCTGTCCGCATTCCGAAGAAACCGAAATACAGACCGGGTTCGATGGAGCAGGTTATGTTCGGTATAACGCGTCTGTCGTCATGAGTTTCGTAATTGTCGAAATTGACACCCCGCCCGTGATCTTCCGTGCCGATGTTGTGCCCGGTCCGGTGGATGAAACGATCTCCGTACCCGTCCTTCGTTACGGAACCACGGGCGACGTCATCAACTTCGTACCCCAGAACGATGTCACCTCTCGCCACCGAGCGCTTGAGGAAATCTATCGCAGCGTCACGTGCGCGCACGGCGGCGGCGAACACCCGCGCCAGCTCGTCCGGTACGGAATCACTTACGTGGGCCATCCACGTAATATCCGCGTAGACCGCGCCCGGGTCGCGGGTTTTTGCCCAGAGGTCGACCAGGACCAGGTCGCCCTCCTCCAGCAGCTTCGCTCTCGATGACGTTGGCTGGTAATGCGGGTCGCTTGTGTTCTGCGCTGCCGCCACGATCGGCGGGGAACTGGTGACGAGGCCGTGGAGATCGAAGTAGCGGATGATTTCCTGCTGAATATCGTATTCGGAAATTCGCTTACCCGCCTCCATCTGTCGGAAAATGAATTCGAACGCCGCTTCTTTCGCAGTTTCGAGATGCTTCGCCGCATAGAGGTGGGTCGCGAGCGCACTCGCCGAAAGCCGCGCTTCACACCACTGGACGAGATCTGCCGACGAAACAACAGCGCAACCGGTATTGCGCACGATCTCCAAGGTGCCGGCGTCAACCCGGCTCACGTACGGGATGGTGCCGCCCGGACTGTATTCCATCGCGACGCGGCTGCGCCCCTGGAGGAGCGAAGAAAGGCCCGATACGAGTTGTTGCCAGGTGGAGAAGGTGCGCACCACTCCCTCGACGTCGGCAAATTGCTGACGCTCAATCTGGTTGACCAGCCATTCGGGGTTTCCCTGCCGTGGGATGAGACAGAACCACCGGCGCGTAAGCATTTTCTCGCCCAGTCCGGCCACCCGGGCAGCGACGGGGTTGATTCCCTGGAAATCGTACAACAGCCATCCATCAACGGAGGTTGCCGCAAGATGGCGCTGGATTTCTTCGAGTTCGATCATTTCTGGAACAAGCCACGCAATGGGTCAGCCACCGAAAAGAAAACGCAGTGCGAGAATAGCAAGCAACAACCAGAGAAGAGCTAGCGCGATGTTTCTGCATCCGCTGCTGCACCCTTTACCCGGTTTCGCCGGCGCGCCGGAAGGTCCTTGTTCTGATACCGGAGTTCTGATCAGCGGATCATAGTCATCCGGGGAATCCACAGCGACAAGAAATGCCCACTCCACAAAATCTGCAAGCTCATCAGCACTGGCCTTGTCCGCAACCGCGCTGAAAACTGAATAGTTGGGGTCGTCTTCGTCAGGGGAGAAACTGAACCCTTTTGCGCGGAACCGGGCTTGAACCTCCGGGGTTGCAGCAGTCGTCTTCACCCGCAACTCAAGAACGCCCGGATGCTGCCCGTTCACTGTGATCTCAGTAGGGAACTGCCCCCATTCTGATTCTGTGGGAGGGTATCGGAGGGTAATATGCCTGAGGAACGGATTCTCCTGGGCAAGAACGCTTTTCAGGTGCTGCCGGAAGTATTCGCGCCTCTGTTGCGAGTTCATGGATCCCCCACATGCCATCCTTTGCGGCACGTTTCCGTTCAGACAGCCTTTGACGAGAAGAACTCAAGCGTTTCGCCGTTCGGTCCGACAAAAAACGAAAGTCGCGCAGGAGCGTCGCCGAGAACGACGTCTTTTGGCTCGGTAGTAATCTCGCATCCGTACGCCCGCACGGTCTCCGTCCACGCATCCACGTCATCCACTCTGAACGTAAGGTGCGCAATCGGTGGTTCTGCAGCTTGACCCGCGCCGTCGGGAGGTGTGAGTTTCTCAATCAGCTCGATGCGCGCGTTTCCGACTGCTAGAAGGCACAGGCGACGGTCGCCACCCTTCCACTGGTGCACGAGGCCCAAACCCAGCACATCGCGGTAAAACTTGAGGCTTTCGTCAAACTTTGTCGTCACGATTGCAACGTGGTGCAGGGAAACAGGACCTGGCATGCGGTTCTCCTCTGGCGATTTGCGGAACTGGTGCAGGCGGCATTTGGACTGGCGCCTTTTTTTTCAAATATCCGGCCCCGGAGGTTCTGAGTCTAGGGGGGAACACGCGTCGCGGCCGGTGGCTTCTGAATGGGGCGTGCCACCAGACGACATTCAGTTACAGAAAATCGCCGCGCATTTGCGACGTTTGCGCCGTATGAAGCAACACCAGATCATGCTGGCCGATCTTCCCGCGTGGACGGAATCCCTCGGGTGCAAGACAGAAGACCTGGTGGAGATGCTGGGATGGCTGGTGGACACAAAATCCGAGTTGCTGAACGATTTCAGCCTTGATATGCACCTTGTGGATGCGATTGTTCAGTGTCGGTTGCGACGCGAGGGGCGATTCGACCGGCGCGAATGGGTGGGAGAGGACGCACCGGAATGAAAAACCCTCGCAGTTGCGCTGCAAGGGTCAAGAAACATATGGCGGGGTAGACGGGGCTCGAACCCGCGACCTCCGGATTGACAGCCCGGCACTCTAACCAAGCTGAGCTACTACCCCGCGAACAGGAATACAAAGAATACGGAACTGCCCGGATGCTGTCAATAGTGCTTCGATGTCGTTCGTTGCAGCGAACAACCGGAAGCCCGTTGATCATTTGCAATGATGAATTGCGCTGACTATCTTTATAAGTCTGTTTTGTCGCGACACACTTACCGGCATTTGCCATGCTTGAAAGCCTCTCCTCCGCCCTTGACGACATCTTCCGCAGACTGCGCGGAAGAGGTGCCCTTTCGCCGGGCAATGTGAAAGACGCACTGGGCGAGGTTCGCAAGGCCTTGCTCGCAGCGGATGTCAATTTCCACGTTGCGAAAGAGTTCGTCAAACGGGTGGAACACCTCGCGGTGGGGCAGGAAGTCCTTCGCAGCATCAGCCCGGGTCAACAGGTCGTAAAGATTGTGTACGACGAGCTGGTGAGGTTGATGGGATCCTCCGCGTCGACCCTTGCGATTGACGGAGCCATGCCTGCCGTGGTCATGCTGGCAGGGTTGCAGGGTTCGGGGAAGACAACTGCCTGCGGGAAGCTGGCTTTATTCCTGAAAGGGAAGGGCCGCCATCCCCACCTTATTGCCGCGGACGTGTACCGCCCTGCGGCAATCGATCAGCTCGAGCAGATCGGCAAGCAGGCAGGCGTTCCGGTTTTTCGTTCGCCAGAGGGCACAAACCCCGTGAATATCGCGCGTCAGGGTATAGCCGCCGCGCGAAAAGCCGGTGACGATGTCGTGATTCTTGACACTGCGGGGCGTTTGAATATAGACGAAGAGATGATGCGGGAGCTGGAAGAGATTTCCGCCGAGGTCAAGCCCCAGGAGACGCTTCTCGTCGTGGATGCGATGACCGGACAGATCGCTGCCGAAGTGGCACGTGATTTCGGCCGGCGTCTGGATCTGACCGGCGTTATCCTTTCGAAGATGGACGGCGACGCACGCGGTGGCGCAGCGCTCAGCGTGAGAGAGGTTTCCGGAAAGCCGATCAAGTTCATTTCCACCGGTGAAACCCTTGATGCGCTGGACGTATTTCATCCTGACAGGATGGCGAATCGCATACTTGGAATGGGCGACATCGTCTCGCTTGTCGAACGCGCTCAGGCAGCAGTGAACCAGGAAGAAGCACGGGAACTGGAAAAGAAACTGCGGACCCGCGCCTTCACGTTGGATGATTTCCTGGGTCAGTTGCAGCAGGTAAAAAAGATGGGGCCTTTGGACCAACTTCTCGGCATGTTGCCCGGCATGAATCGTGAACTGCTCGGCGCGAAAGTTGACGACAAGGCTCTTGGTCGCATTGAAGCCATGATCCATTCGATGACGAGGGAAGAACGGGAACGCCCGGAGATCATCAATGGAGGCCGTCGCCGACGCATTTCAACGGGGTCGGGAACCACAGTTCAGGAACTGAATCGCCTTCTCAAGCAGTTTGACGTCATGCGGAAAATGCTGTCGAAGCATCGACCGGGAAGCAAGGCCACGGCAGCGGCGATGTCTCAGAAACTCGCAAATGTCTCTCCGAGACGATTCCGGTAGGATATTCCGGCGTCGTTCCGGATTTCGTGCACTTCTTTCAGAGGAGTTACGCGTGCCAGCAACAATGCGTCTGAAAAGAATCGGCGCAAAGAAAGCTCCCAGCTATCGGGTGATCATTACCGACCGGAAGAACCGGCGTGATGCGGAAGCGGTGGAAGAGGTCGGTTTCTACAGCCCCGCGCAGAATCCGCCCATCGTCACGTTCAAGAAAGAGCGTGTGGAGTACTGGCTGAGCGTCGGTGCGGTTCCCAGCGAAACCGTGGGGAATCTCCTCAAAAACGCTGGCATTTCACGGCCCAAAGCATCTGCCTGACGGCGCCGGAGGTCCGCGAATGCGCCCACAGCGGGTTCCGATAGGGCGTATTCTTCGCCCGCACGGAGTGCGGGGCGAACTCAAGGTGGAGTTGCTTTCCGATGAGGCGACCCGGTTCGATTCCGTCGGCAAAGTGACGGTGACGAGGAATGGAGTCGATCTCGGCGAGTTCGAGGTTACCGGGTGGCGTCGGCTGGGCAGGGCGATCGGCCTGAAGCTGGTGGGCATCGACACACCGGAAGCGGCATTGCCGTTGCGCAACGCGTTGCTGGAAGCGCCCGCGCTTCCCGCCGAATCGCTGCCCGAAAACACGTACTTCGTGTACGATCTTGTGGGTTTGCACGTCGTGTCCGAGAGTCTTGAGCATCTCGGAGAGGTTGTCGACGTGGTTCAGTTACCGTCAGGCGAACTCCTCGTGGTAAAGGCCGGCGAAACTGAGCATCTGGTCCCGCTCGTGCAGGATTTCGTAAAACGTGTCGATCTTGAAGAAAAGGTAGTGACGCTCCACCTCGTGCCGGGCCTGCTGGACCTGTGAGAGCGCGGCGGAGGCGACGGACGTGGAAATCGACGTAATAACGCTTTTTCCTGAGCTTTTCGTTTCGCCGCTTGCCGTCAGCATTCTCGGGCGCGCGCAGAGCAAGGGTCTGGTCGCCGTTCGCCCGCACGATCTTCGCCAGTGGGCGGATGATGCACGTGGAACCGTAGATGACACTCCATTCGGCGGGGGCGGCGGCATGGTTCTGATGCCGGAACCGCTGAAAAGGGGCGTAGAGGCCGTAAAAAGAGACCATGGCGATGGTGCGGTCATTCTTCTCGCTCCAGACGGAGAACCGCTGACGCAACGTATTGCGAACGAGTTGTCGCTTGAGCAACATCTCATCCTGATTTGCGGCCATTATCGCGGCGTGGACGAACGGTTTCGAGCGAGGTACGTGGACAGGGAAGTATCTATCGGCGATTACGTCCTTACCGGAGGGGAGCTTCCGGCTCTCGTGCTGGTGGACGCCGTCGTGCGGCTGATTCCGGGTGTGCTGGGCAATTTCGAGTCCGCCATGGAGGATTCGTTTCAGGATGGCATGCTGGATTGTCCCTGGTATACACGTCCTCAGGTGTTCGAAGGCGAGGCAGTACCGCAGGTTCTTGTGAGTGGAAACCACGCGGAAATCCGGAAGTGGAGAAGACAGCAGGCGCTTGAAAGGACAAGGGCTCGCAGGCCCGACATGGTGTAGATCGAAAGCCTGCACCCCTCGAACGCGAGCATCGGGCTCCCCTCAGTCGGGTGCAGGTCTCCCGAACGGCAAAACGTATTTGAATGCGCGGTGAACTGCGCGCTACAGGGCACTCAGTGCCGGTGGGACAAAACAGGCACTACGTGCCGAATGGAGGAAACATGGATCTGGTTGACCTGGTAGACCGCAAACACCGGCGGGAAGAGGAACGGAACGAGAACGGCGAAGTCACCTTCGCGATTCCGGAATTCAAGACGGGTGATCTGGTGGACGTGCATGTTCGAATCGTGGAAGGTGACAACGAGCGCATACAGGTGTTCCGCGGAACCGTGATTCAGCGGCACGGGGGATCATCCAGCAATGCTTCGTTCACCGTACGCAAAGTGACCGCAGGCATCGGCATCGAACGGATTTTCCCGCTCCATTCGCCCCGCCTCGCGAAGATCGAAGTAGTCCGCAGGGGCCGCGTGAGACGTTCCCGTATTTTCTATCTGAGAGATCTGCGTGGGAAGGCGGCACGGGTAACCGAGAAACGGGACCTGCGCACCGCCGAGCAGAAAGCTGCGGCAGTCGAGACGGCGCAGTAAGACTTCGGGGAATTGACATGGAACGGCGCAGAGGAGCGTGTCTCTCCTCTGCGCCGTCATCCGTCTGCACCTTTCGGAACGCACAGATTCAGAGGTTCCCCCGGCGCGACACCGCCCTCGCCAATGGCGGCCTCACACGGTGGTGGTACGGATCATCCGTTTCCATCTCGCAGTGGTAAATCTCGATCAGACGCTCCAACGCACGTTCGGCCTCGGAAGTTGCGAACCCTTCGCCCGCGAATCGCTCATGGTCGAGAATCGCGCGCAGACGCAGAATCTCCCACCGCCAGCCTGTCCGCGCCCATGCGGGCATTTTCTCATGCACTTTGTCTGCGAGTTCCCGTGCAGTTCTCACCAACCCGACATCCACCAGCTGCTTGGTGTATGAGCGTGTGGCAGCCATTTCCAGCGCTTCCACGAGTGCAACTGTCTCTTCAATTGCTTTGCCTCCGAATTCGTAGGCGATGTACTCTCTGAGAGTGTCGCGTGCACTCCTTTCTGGCGTCCAGTAGAACTGCGCCACTATCGCTTTGTTCATGTCTTCATAGATGCCTTCGCTGTACGGAAATCCACCCCTCACAACATGCTTCACCTGATCCCAGAGCCGCTGAAAACGCGCGGGGAGCGGGTTGGCGCCAACGCCGCCCCACGGCCAGTTGCCCCACATGCTGATTTCCGGGAAGTTGACGAGAGGTAGATTGCCGGGCACACCGACATCGAGAGGGTATCTCGGGAAGTCCTCGTGTGCATCTGCGAGGATGTAATCAACCCAGTTGTTACCGTCCTTCAGGGCATTGGTCAGGCCCTCCCATTCTCCTTCCGGTGGTGTATCAAACATCCACGTCGAAAGAACTGTCTTGATGTTCGGGAAGTGCTCCCGCGCCAGTTCAGTGAAATCATGGGAAAGGCGGAGAAACCCGTTGCACCCCCAGGGCGAGCACCGGTCGCACGCGCACCCGCCCTCGTCGTATGGCCAGAACGTCACGAGGTCCAGGCCGACGCCCGACAGCTCCTCGAAAAGGCGCCTGGCGTTCGCCAGGAGATAGTCGCGTCCCTCCGGGTTACTCGGACAAACCGGATGCCCGCTGTTGCCCCGGCGATGAGTCGGGTCGGGCAACGGAACGGCGCGGGTGTGAGAAGGCGCGCCGCTGAACATCGTGTTGTTGATGCCGATCGCGAATTTCAGCCCAAGGTCCCGGGCAGTTCTCGCGAATTTGCGCGTCATTGTGAGGGCATGTTCTGTTTCCGGGTCCTCCCAGTCTCGCAGATTGATGAACGGGAATGCCGTCTTGATCGCGTTCACGCCCCAGAGGGCCATGTCTTCCACGTAGCGGGTGATTTCATTCTCCGGGGCGACGTGGTACCAGTTGTGGAAGTGAGTGGCGAAGTACATTCCGCGCAAGGAACCTCGCGGCGCGGACACACCACGCCAAGGTGAGGCCGTGAACGCACCCTCGAACCGGCTTGTGCGCAGGAATTTGCCCACGCCGTACAGCAGGCCGAGAGGCGAGCCACCTTCGATCACTGTTGCCCGACCGTCTTCGCGAATCCTGAACGCCTCGGCGGCGAGGCTTGGCTCGACGTTGAGTACCAGGCGCGGATTCTCGCTGCTCTGCGTGATTGCGGTGGTGTACCGTTCGTTGATCCGCGCCGTGAGTATGCGAAATACGCGGTTGACTTGTTCGCTGTCGCGAGGGGTAACCCTGACGCGAATTTCGTGTTCTTCAGCCACTCCACCGTCTCCATCATCTGAACCGTTTTCCCAGACCCTCCCTGCGTACAGAAGGGAAGGAATCAACCCGGAGTAGTCAAGGAGGGACGCTCCCTCGTTGCCGGCCCGTTCGGGACCGGCGATATTCATTTCAGAAGAAAGGGACGGCAACTACGTGTTGAAGCCGTGGCGTGTGCGGGATCCGAAATGACCCGCGTAACGCCAACGAGGTTTGCGCATGCAGCAGTTCTATGATCGGTACACCGAAGCCCGTTTGGCGGATCCCCGCCACGAATCCGCCAGCCGTTGGAAAGCCGCTATGCTGGCAGCCACGTATCTCGAAACCGGGGAGTTGTGCGGTTCACACCTCACCATCGCGGAAATCGGCGGGGGGTTCGGAACGGTGGTGAACGCGCTGGGCCTGATACTCGGAAGCGAACGGCTTACGGTGTATGATATCAGTGCCAAGGCGTGCGAAGAAGGCAAAAAAGCGTACCCAGGCACGACGTTCATCAATGCCCCGTACGGAGAAGGAAATCGTTCCTCCTGGGATATCGTTGTGTTATGTGATGTAACCGAGCACGTGGAAGACGAGGATGCCCTGCTGCGCACCGTCGCTGAGGACGCCAGGTTCGTGTTGCTCAAAATCCCGATCGAAAAATGCCTCTGGCGCGTGTGGCGACGACTGAAGGGGAAACCGCCCGGTTTTTCGTGGGGGCCGGACCACCAATCGGGTCACTTGAGAGGGTACACGCTTTGGTCCGCGAAGAGGCTTGTGAGGAGGCATTTCCACGTGGTCAACACGAGTCTTTCGGAATCAGTGTGGTTCTACGGCAGTGCAAGAAGTCTGCGCCTGGCGATACGTGTTGGAAAATACCTCTCGGTGATGATTTTCGGTGGATCGCTCTGCGTTCTCGCAAGACCCCGGGCCCGGTAACGGCGGCACAGATCAGCATACCACGCGATACCCCTTCACCCACTCCGCCACGCGCTTCACCGTCTCCGGCCTGCACGCCTGCGGCAGCATTCCAGCGGAACTGACGACTATCCCCCTGTGATGAGGCAACGCATCGAGTTCGGCTTCGATTCGTGCTATGATCGCTTCGGCCGGTTCAAGCCACAGGGCAGCGTTCGTGCCCCCGATCAGGCACTTGTCGGGACAGGCGCGACGTCCTTCCGCGAGCGTCGTGTTGCCCACCGTGGGCGTGGTAAACGCCTCGAATCCGCTCACCGGGATGCGTGCGAGGTCAGGTAACAGAGCCTTAAGATGCCCGCACATATGCAGTATGAGGTGTCGGCCTGCGTTGCGGACAATCCGCACGTACTCGCTGATATGGCGTGCGCAATACCGTCGGTATTGCTCCGGAGAAATCAGTGTTGTGGACGTGTTCTCCGTCAGGTAGAAGACATCCGCCGGGCCATGTTCACTCAGGATTTCGGTCTTCCGCACCAGATCCCGGTGGATTGCCTCGAACAGGCGCTCGACGTCGGCTGGAAAATCGTTGAGCAGGTAATGGGCGTTCTGGATTCCGGCAAGCCACTCCACCCAGACCATAAGCGGCGATTCACCGATGTCCTGAGCCGTTATGGTCCGCTCACCGACACGTCGCGATTGCTCTCGCGCCTCCGCGAGTTCATTCGGGTCAACTTCTGCGGCGGAATCCTCGAAGACGTCAGCCAGAATGTTGATTTCATCGCGCGTCTTGACCGGGAATCTGATGGGATGCCAGGAAAAGGAGGCGTGGTCAATCTGTGAGACGAGTGTGAGGCATTGACCGCCAATACGGTATTCTGTTTTTCGAAAATCGCCCTCGATTACGGTATTCACGGACGCCCGTCGGTGCACGGTACGTATGCCCGTCCTGAGGTGAACCGTCGGATCACTGCCGATCCACTCGTGGAGCGCGTCGACGGTCATCCGGGAGAAGGGAGCACCGTGAAACCCGGGGTAGTTGCCAGGAAGTTTGGCCCAGAAGGGGAGGCGGTCCACCGGTTCCATCCGAACGGCGGCCTTCCAGCGCTCGCGTGGGGTCATTGTGTCGGTCACGCGGTACCCTCCTCGCTGGGAAGCCTCCGGTGCGGGCGACGCCCGCGGGACACCTCGAACGGGGTCATGGCACGGAAAAACAGCATTGGACACGTGCGGCGCGTCCAGTTGCCCCGGCGTCGCTGCCGTTCGCGCTTCTATTCGTACCTCAGTGCCTCGATAGGATCCAGTTTGGCCGCACGACTGGCGGGATAAATCCCGAAAAACAAACCAACACCCACGGAAAACCCTACCGCAAGCAACAGGGACTGCGGCGTTACGATGACTTCCCAGCCGCCCGAGCTGGCCATCATTTTGGCAACCCAGTATCCGAGGCCCATGCCTATGGCGCCGCCGAGCACACACAACGTGATGGATTCCAGCAGAAACTGGAGGAGAATAATGCTCCGCCGGGCTCCCAGAGCCTTTCGAATACCTATTTCCCGGGTTCTCTCGGTTACGCTTACGAGCATGATGTTCATGATGCCGATGCCACCCACGATGAGGCTTACCGCGGCGATACTGGCAAGCAGCAGTCCAAAAATCTTGGTGCTTTCCGCGAACGTTGTTGCCAGCTCCTGCTGGTTGAAGAAACGAAAGTCGTTCTGCTGCTCCGGGCGCAGTTGGCGTTCGCGGCGGAGGATTCTCTCCATTTCGCCCTGCGCTGCCAGCATCCATTCCTGTGCGACAACCTGCACCGTCACGCCGTTGATTCGATCGTTGCCCATGAGTCTGTACTGCGCCGTGGTGATCGGGATGAAGATGTTTTCGTCCGGGTTGTCCCAGCCTCCCTGGGAGCCCTTGGATTCCATGATTCCTATCACGTCGAAAATCATCCCGCCGATCCTGACCGTCGAACCTACGTCCTGGGGCCCGATACCGAGGTTCTCTGCCGCCACAGATCCCAGAACCGCAACTCTCTGAGATGCCGACATGTCGCCATTTGTGAAAAACCTGCCCGCCGCAAGCTGGTAACTCCGCAGGCTGAAATACTCGGGGGTGGTTCCGGTGATTCGAACGCTGTTGTTCTTGTTGCCGTACTTCACCTGGTATTGCCCGCCCATGTCAGGAACGACTGCGGTGGCCAGCGTCATCTCGTTCCGCAACGCCTGGGCGTCGTCGGTAGTCAGCGAACGGTACCGGGTGACTCCGCGTATGGTGGTTCTGTCTGCAAACACACGCAACTGGTTCACTCCCATGGAGGCGATACGATCCTGCACTGCTTTCTGCGCACCCGCGCCGATCGCCATCATCGCGATGACGGCGCCCACGCCGATAATGATGCCCAGCATCGTCAGGAACGCCCGCCCCTTGTTCGCCAGCAGCGCGCCAAAGGCTACCCGGATTATCTCCAAAATCAGCATGGTGCACGTCCTCTACCGCGAGCTTCTGCCGGGAATCACTGAGAATTGCTTCAATCGGTCGCGCATCGCCTGAGATTGCATCGCCAGCGCTGCCGAGGGGGGAAGGTATACCGTATCGCCTTCTTTGAGTCCCGATGTAATCTCGGTGTACTCCCAGTTCTGTATCCCCGTCTTGACCAGAACCACTTTCGTCGTGGCGCTGTCGGGCACGAAGACCACGCCGACACTCCCCGCGGCCATCACACCCGGCGCAGGACCCTGGGGGATGTCTCGAGAACTGAAGTGCATGCTGCCACCTCTGCTTGGCCTCGCCCGCGCCGTCGCACCCGATGGGCGCGCGCCCCGCGCCGACGACTCGGAAGGTGCGTTCGCCATACCCGGACCGGGGCCGCCGCGCCTGCCCGGACCGCGACGGGTCGAATCATGATCCATGAATTTGGCCTTGTTCGCATCCACGAAGGCATTCACGCTGTCCGGGTTCAGCCCGAGAAACATTCCGACGACGCCTGCGTTCTGCAACGTTTTGATTGCGTCATTCGGCAGCGACGGAACGCCTGTTTTCTTCATGATCTGGACGTCAACACTGGCATTCATTCCCGGTCGCAATAATCCTTCGCTGTTGGGAATCTGAACGATCATCGGGAAAAACGTGACGTTCTGCTCCTCGACTGATTGTGGTTCTATCTTCTGAATTTCCCCTGTGAAACTCCTGCCGGGGAACGCGTCCACGGTGACGGTAACCGGCAAACCGGGCCTCAGTTTCCCCACGTCGGTCTCGTCAACCATCGCGCGGACCTGTACGCTGCTGAGGTCGGCCATAGTCATCAGTGTTGTCCCGGCATTCACCTGACCAACAGACGCGATTATCTGTCCCTTTTCGACGTTCTTCTTCAGGATCGTTCCCGTGGACGGTGCGCGGACGATCGTCTCTATCATCCTTTCCCGTTTGGTTTCAAGATCCGTCTCCGCGCGAATGACGTTTGCACGGGCTGTTGCGTAATCCAGTCGGGCCTGGTCGTATTCCTCCGATGACGTCATTCCCCGTGCGAGAAGATCGGCGGCCCGATCGAGGCTTTTTCGAGAGACGCTCTCCCGCACTCTCGCCACTTCGAGATCAGCCCGAGCCTGTCGGTATGCTGCGGCGACGTCCGTCGTATCCACCTGCGCGAGCAGAGCCCCTGCCGAAACGACGTCCCCGGTTTCAACTGGCAGAGCAAGAATCTCTCCCGATGCCTTCGATTTGATCTCGATTACGCGGATCGGCTCGATTGATCCGGTGGCGGTGACCTTAATCTCGATATCGCGACGTTCCACTTTCGTCGTGGTAAAAAGGTCTACAGATTCACCTTCTTTTGATTTGTTGCAGCCGGGCATTGAACATCCGGCCATTGAAACGGCGAGAAGGAACAACACTGCTGCTCGGCGGTTCACGATTCCAGTCATCCTGCTGATTCCTTTTTATTGGCGTCGTCTGACTCTATTTTCCCATCCCGCAGCACGATATGCCTCCGGGCATGCGCTGCAACGTCGGCTTCGTGCGTAACAAGAACGATTGTCTGGCCGGAAGCGTGCAACTTCGCGAACAATTCCAGGATGCTGTTCCCGGTTGCAGTGTCGAGGTTGCCGGTGGGCTCATCCGCGAGAAGGATGCTGGGGTCGGTCACCAGCGCGCGCGCCACAGCGACGCGCTGCCGTTGCCCTCCGGACATCTGATTCGGCTGGTGTTTCATCCGATCCGCCAGACCGACACGCTCGAGCGCAGCGGTCGCCCGGCGCCGTCTCTCCCGAGTGCCAAACCCGCCGTAGATCAACGGGATCTCCACGTTGTGCAACGCGGTTGCACGGGGAAGCAGATTGAACGTCTGGAACACGAAACCGATCTGGCGGTTGCGCACGCGGGCGAGCGCCGCATCACTCATCGAGGACACGTCGCTGCCCGCGAGCAGGTATCTCCCTGCCGTTGGCGAATCCAGACAGCCGATGAGGTGCATCAGCGTAGACTTGCCTGACCCGGATGGCCCGGTGAGTGCGACGTATTCTCCTTCGGAGACGTCAAGATCAATTCCTCGCAATGCATTCACGCGCTCGGAACCGAGTTTGTACACCTTCTCGATCCCTCGCATTTCGATCAACATGAGCGTATGCCCCTTCCAATGCTTCGCCCTGTTTCCCGCCGCAGGAATGCGGCCGACACTGTCCCGCCGAGCCTGCTGAATACCTTTCAGTTAAACGAACGGGAAGGCGGTTTTCATATCTCCAACATATGAGATTCTCGAGAATATCACCCGGCCAGAACGATTCCGAGGTGCATGGTGCCGCGGCAGTGAACACCAACGCGCGGCTTGACAAGTGTTCCCAGGGTGTCTACAATAAGGCACCACGTCGATCGCCCCTTTTCAAAAGGAACTATTCCAATGCCGCTGTCCCAATGGGGAAGAATTCTGGTTGACGAGATGGAGGCCGCCGCAGTTCCGCCCGGGGACTTGTGGATCTGGCCACTGGGGGGAGCTTCGCTTGCAGTGAAGTCCGCTCGCAGCATGGTATACATTGATCCGTACACAGGATCACCCTCCAGCGGCGTCTGGATTCGAATGGTAGCCGTTCCGTTCGATCCGCGTGACGTGCGCATCGCGGACGCGGTGCTGTCCACGCACGACCACGACGATCACTGCCACGGAGAGACGTTGCGCCCGTTCGCGGACAACACGGGGGCGTTGTTCATCGGGCCTGCGTCCTCGGCGTCCAAAATGCGCTCGTTCAAACTTCCCGAAACACGGATCATGAGCGCCCGCCACGGTGATTCTTTCCGTTTCTCAGATATAACCGTAGAAGCGGTCGAGATCGTGGATCACAGTGACCCGACGTCCGTGGGGTGGCTGGTATCCGTGGACGACGGACCAGTGCTCTTCGACGGCGGCGACGGGATGTACGGCGACTACTTCAAGAAGGTTGCGGAGACGCGCCGTGTCTCTGCGGCAACCTTGAGTATTGCGGGCCTCACTGGCGACGGTAGGAAAATTTACATGGACGCGCGGGAACTCGTTGCCGCCGCAGAAGATCTCGGAGTTGACCTCCTCATTCCCAAGCACTGGGATCTCTGGCGGAACGTGTGGCTGGATCCCTGGGAGGTTGTGATTGCCGCACAGGCACGCCGCGCTCGGTTTCGCGTCCACATCCCCCGCCTGGGAGAAGTCATTCGGCTCCCGGCCCGCTGAAGGCATCGGACGAAGCAGTCTGGAGGAATCCCAGGTGGCAATCTCTCTCCGTTGCGGAGATGCCCGGCGCCTGTGGCTTACTGTTTTCAGAGAAATACGCGATATTCTGGTAGCGAGTTTCTTACTCAACGCGCTTCCCTGGCGAAGTCTTCGCGTACGTCTCTTCAGACATCACCTGGATTGGAGGGTCCCATGATGCGCCGTTTTCTTGCAGCTTCTCTGTTGTTCGCCGTTGCTCTTCCAGCCGTTGCAGCCGTCTCTGTCGGGCAGAAGGGTTCCGATTTTTCCCTCTCGAACGTAGATGATGTTCGCTTCTCTCTTGCGACGCCGCGAACTACGCCGCTCGTTCTGATATTCACCACGAAGGATCTGGGAAATGTGAGCCAGCCGTGGAGAGACAGTCTGACGACGACGTTGGGGAGTTCCGCGCAGATTCAGACTGTACTTGATCTCGGGGATGTGTCCCGCTTCCTGCACAGCGTTGCTCGCACGCGTATCAGGGCGCAGAAATCGAAAGCGATTCTGGACTGGGACGGCTCTGTGTCGACTGTCTGGAGAGGGAATGATCGCTCCAGAGTGGTGGTCATGGTGGTCGCGCCTGATAACACGGTTCGTTTCATACTCAGTGGGATTCCCGTTTCTCCGAATGTCCGACAGGTCATTGAGGCAGTGAGGCGGGTTGCCGGAACACGATAAGCAGGTGTTTCCTCTGAGGAGAACGAGCGGCCCGAAAAGGCCGCTCGTTTCTTTTTGCCGGTGGTGGATCAGGATTTCAGCGGAAATACCGGAACGGGTACTTGATACCATGGAGAGAACACCGCAGGCCACGTCCCGAGTTATGCGGATTGGAGGCAGATCGCTGGTACGCCGCGATGGCTTCCTGCCGTTGGCCGAGACGGTCGTACGAGGTGCCTACGAAGAAATGCGAAATTGCTTCAGTGAATGAGTTCGGTACGAGCACTGCCGCACGCTCAAACGCCCAGATGGCGTTTCGATAGTCCCGCGTTTCGTTATACGCTCTGGCAAGACGGTAATAGGATCTTCCGAGGCTGGCCTTCGCAGCGGCGTCCCCGCCGAGTGCTGTTGTGTCGACACCGTCCAGAACGCTTTTCGCCCGGGCGAGTAACGCGGGTGCGTTGGCGGGAGGTACGTGTTCCGCCTGTACCGAAAGAGCGTACCCCAGCGCCTTTCGAACCTCGATGTCTTTTGAACGATCCGATCCCGCCATCCGGTGTGCCCGTGAGAGCGTTGCGACCGAACGATCTATGTATGCTTTTTTCGTCGCACTGGAAAGGCGGCTGTTTTCCGCGAGCCGCATCCATGCGCGTCCTGAATCGAGAGATGCCGCAAAACTCGAAGGCTCCGGGATGCGAGCGACCTCCTCCGGGGTTGTTTTCGGTGCGTAGCTCTTGTACACAACGGTAGGCCACAACAGATGGGGGTCGATTGGTCTCATCGGCCCTTCCTGCGCCGGCCGTTCAGGGGCGGGAAGGGCCGTCGGCGGCGGCAAGGGGGCCCCGACGGGAAGCATCGTTGCCAACTGGTTCTTTGCGTCGTACCCGAACTCCGAAAACTCATCCAGAGAAATCACGTTCACGAAGGCCTGAACGGCCTGGTCCCGCAATCGCAGCTCCTGACTCGCCTTGGCCAGCAGATATTGGGCCTCAACATTGCGCGCGTCCAGAGCAACTGCTTTTTGAAGCAGCCGATGTGCTTCGGCGATGTTGCCCTGAGCGTGGCGTATCCGCGCCATCTGAACGTACCCCGGTGCAAAACGGGGATCGAGCCGAAGAGCCCGCTGAGCCTGGCGTTCCGCGTCAGCGATCCTCCCCAGACCCAGATACGTAAACGAAAGCGCGTCGTACAGGTGAGGGTTGTCCGGTTCCAAATCAACTGCACGCTGGTTGTGTGGCAACGCCTCCGAATACCGATTCATTGCCGTGTACACGTCAGCGAGATTCCTTTCGACACCGGAACTGCCCGGTTCTATCCTCAACGAAATCTGGAACTCCCGAATCGCCTTGTCAAACTCACCCCGACGCATGTAGACCATTCCCAGCGTATTGCGAGCAATAGGATCGTCCGCATGGGCGGTCGTCATCTGCCGCACGTACTGTTCCCACGTCTGTCGGGCAATTTCCTTTTCCGCCGGAGTCAGGTTGAGATCCCGCCGCCACCAGTACCCAAGCTTGGACGCGACAGCGACGCGGATCTGGGAATGCCGTTCGCGGCGGAGCAGGCTCTGGAGGTCGGTGAAAACCCGCCGATCGTACACGAAGTTGCCGAGCGCATTTGCGACCTGCCAGCGAAGCATCGGGTCGGGAGCGTCGATATTCGCACGCAACACAGGCAGGGCTCTCGCGTCACCGATGTTTCCAAGCATGCGTGCCGCAGTCGCGCGCCAGATCATGTTGTTGCCCGTGTCCGCAAGCATCGCGATCAACCCAGGCACGCCCGCTGGATCTAGAGTTTTCCCTTTGAACAGCACCTGCGCCCGGGTCCAGCGGTCAATTCTGTTCGGACCATGCCACCGTTTCAGAGTCGCGATCGACCACTGCGGCGTTTCATTCGGGTGACAATTCTCGCTCTGGCAGGCATTCGGCGAATTGAACGCGATCGTGTTTTCCGGAGTGGGAATCGAAATTGTATGGTCCACGATCCCCATCCGACTCACAGGAAGGACCTGCATGTGGCAGTTGCGACAGGTGCTGCCAGGGCTGTCGTTTGGATGGAACGTGTGGGCCTGCGGGTTTCCGACCTTGTCTGCGTGGCACGGCCGGCACATATCGTTCTGATGCTCATAGTGACGGAGTTCGATGGATCTTTCATCCGCGTGACCGCTGTGACACGTAATACAGGTCAAACCGCCTTTCTCGTAACAGGGGCTCTGCATGAAACCTATCAGGTCGTAGATGAGTCCCGCGTAGCGACCGTCCGGCATGATGAAATCGTGGTCAAGTAGAGTGAGAGTGTAGTATTCCGTCCAGTCGTCCCCTGGTTTGTACCCGAGCGCCAGCGTGCTTTTGCTTGCGTGGCAGGCACCACACGTTTCAACCTGTTGTCGCGGGGAAAGACTTGTCAGGCGGAGCATGGTCGTGTCACGAACCAATCCACCCCAGAGCCTCTTCACCGTCCGCAGCCTTGCATGCGCCCGGCCCGGCCCGTGGCACGCTTCGCAATCAATGCCAAGGTCTCGCCATTTGGTGTTGTACGTGTTCGTTTCTGGGTCGTAATTCTTCTCCATGCCACTGAGATGACAGCCGAAGCAGTCGTAATTCCAGGTCCGCTTCCAGTTCGTCCAGTAGAAGGGCTCGTTCGGACGCAGCATGTGGGTGGTACGAACGATCCCTTCGCTGGATTCAAACCACGTCTGGTTGCGTATATCGTACGCGGTCGGGAGGATCTGGTAACGGCCGTCCGGAAACTTCGTCAAGAGGGCCTGTTGGTCCCGGATACCAAGGGCAAGGTGGATCGGGAACTCCTCAGGTTGCCCGTTCTTGTTCGGGGCAATCATGAAATACTTGCCGTCGCGCAGAATCATCGCGGAGTGAAAATCGCGGTACGAGTATTCCACCGTGTCGGCCGAGAAATGGCCGGCGATCGTGCTGGGTGCCGGCCCCATCATCGCCCTGCAATGGTCGGATTTCGTCCACCGGTGGTAGGCGTACGCATGGCACGGCTCGCACGCGTCGGGACCGGTGAACGCGCCCCGGCTCTCGTCCATGATTTCTTCTGTGAAGATGGTGACTCCGTGGCACGGAACGCACGTCGACTTGGGAAGCACGACTTCATGAGTCTCGTACAGCGTCACGAGAAGCGCGGCGGCGAGGAGAGCTACTCCGATCCACAGGAAATGAACGCGACGCATAACAACTCCCGTGTGTTGTCGGGCGCAGGGTCAATGCGGCGCCGACCGGTCGGCTCGACACGACGAACTCGGCTCAATCCAGCACAGGTGACAACTACTTAAAATACGCGGGCGGCCGAACAAAAGCCACAGAAGGCAATCCAGAAGGACGGGGTTCACAACAAACGTGGGCGGAGTCGCTGCCGACTCCGCCCACGCAAGATTGTCTCCACGCCTCTGTCAGAATGCGAAGGAGACTCCCAATCGGTTGGTTGCACCCAGGACGCCACCCCAGTCGGAGTACGCCCAGTCAAGCTGGGTGTTGAAGCCACCAACGTTCGTGCCAACTCCCACACCGAAGGTCAGGCCACCCTGATCGCGGCGGGAATAACCTCCCCGCAGCGCCACGTTGACCATGTCCATAGGCTTGAGAGTAAGCTCAGCTCCCGTGTTGAAACCGAGTCGGTCGTCACGGGGATCCGCGCCTTCCACGCGAACGAGGAGATCCGCCATCGGGGTTTCCATGCCGGCGAACTGCAACGCGTCAGCCTGGAGACCCACCTTGAACGTGAGGGGAGGAGTGAACTCCTCAACTCCGTTCGAGGCCTTCTGCGAGCGCCCGAAGTTCTGAATCGTCATGTTGATCGTGACGCTCTTCCATCCGGTGTGATAGCTCGTTCCGAAATCGAACAGCATCGCGCTCTGATTCGCCTCTTCACCGAAGTTGACGATGTTGAGGCCCCTGTCCAACACGTTCATCTTGCCAAGTTTGTCGGACACATACTTCAGTTGGCCGCCGATGCTGAACTTGTCGGTCAACTTCCGGCCGTAGCCGATGCCCAGCATCATCCCGGCAACATCGCCCGTCGAGTCACTCGGTGTGTACACGTACCCATCCTCGTTTGCGAACAGGGTGGTGAACGTGAAATCACCGTAGTCCATCGAACGGAACGCAAGCGAAAACGTGCCGATATCAGGTACGCGATAGGCGACTGCCACATCGTTCACCGACATGTCGGCAAGCCACGACGTGGTGTTGAAGAAAACGCTTCCGCGTTCAACGCGGCCCAACCCGGCGGGGTTGGTGAACGCACAGGCTGCGCTCGCGTCTCCCGCGGTAGCAGTCCCTCCCATTGCCTCATCGCGCGCGCTTGCGGAGATACCCAGCCACGTCATGGTGGCCTGCCCCCTCTGCGCTGCGAAAGTCGGGTTTACAACGGCAAGGCCCAGCAGGCATGTCATTGCCCCGACAATCAAGGTTCTCTTCATCTGATGTTCCTCCATCCTGTCGGGCTAACGGATAATGATGAACTTGCCCACTGCCGTTCTACCCTGCGCGGGACCGGCGGTGCACTCAACTGTGTAGATGTACACGCCGGTTGCGACCACCTGGTTGACATCGTTGCTCATGTCCCAGCCGATGCTCGCGCCATCAGCCGCGCCCGGTGCCGCAAAGTGATACAGCGTTTTCACGGGTGATCCCGCTGCGGTGTAAATCCGGATCGTGGCTGCCTGCGGCAGATTCTTGAAGAAAATGCGATCTATCGTTCCCTGCGCTCCCTTGGGGTTGTAGCTCCGGGAGTTGTAAGGGTTCGGCACGACGATCACACTATCCAGATGGGTCGTGGGGTACGTTGACGGGCTCGCGAAGAAGCCCGGGTTCACGGGGCTCCAGTCCCACCCGGTTGTCGTGTAGTACTTGCCGCTCTCGAGGCTTTTCGCGATTCCGGGAGTCGTGTCCCAGTTCTGGGTGCCGTCGTCGTACGCAACCACGTAGTAGAAATACGTGAAGTCGCGCGACACACTCGGCGCCGCATCACTCCATTTGACCGTCGTCCCGGTTGTTGGCAGACTGGCCTTTGGCAGGTCCTTTACCAGTACCCAGTCACTATCCGGTGAGGACGCCGCGCGATAAACCCGGTAACCGGCGAAGTCGTTCACACCGGTATCGAAATCCGGGGTGGTCTCTGCCTCGCGGGTCCACTCGAGGTCAATTCTGCGGTCGCTGTTCGACACCCAGAAGCACGCCGGTGGGCGCGGAGGATCCGGAACGTTGAACGCCTGATTGTACGCAGCCGGCTTGTCCGCATACCTTCCGCCTGGAACAAACCCGTTCACGTTCCAGAACATGCGATCAAGCGTGCGCAACGCCGAATCGCGTCCGCTCTGAATCAGCGCGATTTCAGATGCCGTCTGGCGACTTGCTGCCGGCTGGCCGGCCGCGTCACGCGTCAATGTGGCGAACGCAAGGTCCTTCGACAGGCGGTCGCTGATACCACCGGCGGCAATGCCGGCAACCACGCGGTACGTACCACCTGCGGGCAGCGTCCAACCGGCAGGTTGCGGACCAACGAGCCCCTGGAACACGGCGAGCACTGAGCTGTTCACGGCTGTTCCGTTCGTCGGGGTGTTGGGTGGAATGACTTTGGTCGGGGCGTCTGTTGCGGCGTTTTCATGGCCGCACCAGATCATCTTGAAAGCCTTGCCCTGATCCCATCCGGGCCGCGTACGACCCAGACGATACCCGTTCTCCTCGAAATATGTGAAGGATGCGGGTTGCGTCGGATCGTCAACTCCTGACCCCGGAGCGCTTTCGGCGAACAGATACGCGAATGCCATGTACGCTTTGGAGAACAGGTCCTTGCCCATGGTCTGGGTGGTTCCGGACACGGTCTGCGCGGGGTCACCCCAGTCAGGCCCGTCGATGCCCGATCCGTCGCCATCGTACGCGAGATACGCCGAACGTGTGCCGTATGTCGCGTCAGAAGCCCACGGGTAGATCAACTCGATGAAATCATCGTCCTTGTTCCTGTTCGGGTTGATCATGCCGTTCGCAACACCCGAAGTCGTGTGCTCAAACCCGGTAGCGAAACGGAAATCGTTTATCGCCTTGCTCGGGCGGTCAATTGCCGCATCGCGGTCAAGGTTCCCGGTGTTGATGACGGCGAAATCCTGCACGAGGTAATCCCAGTCAGGCGGGCAGGTGTAGTTGTACGTGGTGCGGTAGATATCTACACCGATCGCCATGCGGAACGCGGTGAGTTGCACTACCTCGGCGCGCAGGGTGGGGTCAACAACCCCGCGACGTGCCGCCGCGTAGTTGGCCAGACCGTTCCCCGCCGCGGGGGAACCCGGCGTGGTGCCGTACGTGTCGGTGTACGGGATCACTACCTTGCCGTTAACGATGACCTGCGGGGGCAGCCACCGGCTGATCTCCGCGGTCTCCAATCGTGAGTACCCCACAATCGGATTGGCGGCGCCGTTGCTGTTGGACACGCAAAGCTTGTCCAGCATCACGTCATCCAGATTGTATCCGTACCGCAGGTTCTCGTTCGAGCAGTACGGGTACGTTGCGGTGACGGGAGTTGGGTTGGTGGGAGAGGTGGGAAGCGTTGCATCCCAATCGCGGCACCCTACCGCGCCGCCCCATGCTGTGCCATACGAACCCCAGCCTTCGCGGTTATCGCGTCCACCGGTGCGCATGACACGACCGCCCGGCCAGACGGCGGTACCGTTGTATCCGACGCGCCACATGTTATCGAGCTGTGGCTGCCAGAAACGGCCGTAACGGGCGTGCTGCAGAACACCGCGTGTCGCCCGGTCTATTGCCTCGCCCGGTTGTTTCATCGGTTGCCCGTTTACCGTCCAGGAACTTGGCAGGTAATTCGGGAAATTCGGGCTGGATGGCGCTGCGGAAGTGGTTGTTGCGCCTGCCAATCCCAGCAGCGCACCAACCATTGCTCCCAGACCAGCCCAGCCCTGCAAACGCAGATAGCGTGTTCTTTCCATTTGGGCCTCCACAGCGAGCGTGTTCCTCGCAGAAAACGCTCGCGTAAACTATACGTTAGAGATTCACACGCATCCCAACCTGGAACTCACGCGGATACAGGTACAGGAGCCAGTCATTGTCTCGCGCGAAACGCCGCTCAACCACATCTTCGAGCCTGCTGTCACCGACTTTGTATTTCTGATCGAATTTGCCGGTGCTGGGGTTCATCGTGGCCAGAAGAGCAATGTAGTCGCTCTGATTCCTCAGTGCGGCAATATTGAGCGTCTTCTGGTTGAACACGTTGCGCACGTCCACGTAGAAGCTCACGTTGCGTGAACCCATGCTCAGACCCTTATTCAGGCGCACGTTGGTGCGGTACACGTCAACGAACCGAAGCTTCGTCGGGTTGCCGGTGTTGAACGGGTCATAGTTCATCGTGCCGCCGCGGCTCCACGTCTGGTTCAACGAAAGGCTCCAATCGCCCCTCATCATTCCCCAGTCCGACGGAGTACGGAGGACGATATTCGCGTTCAACGACGGCTGCACTTCGGACTGCCCGGACGTGACGCGGTACGGGACGTTGATCTTGCCCTTGTTCCCGTTGACCGCCCCGAACGATGTGGTGTCGTAAATCGTCTGGAAGCCCTCGTTTCCGGACGAGTACACCCGGTAATCCAACTGAAGAGAGGCACCGAAGAACCGCCCGGCTACCTTATCGAGGCTGATCTCCATACCACGGGAAGTAGAAAACGCGCCGTTGTGCACGAGATCGAGCGTGTTGCCGGTTTTCGCGAGGGTGTCCCAGCCAACGCCCTGGAACGCCACAGGCATGTTGTCGTCGTCTTTCGAGTAGCCTTTCACCCGAGCTACATACGTATTCCGAATCGACTGTTCAAAGCCAACTTCATACACGACTGAGCGCGCCATGTCGAGATTCGGATTCGACATCCCACGGATTTCAGACCCACGGCTTCCGTTCTGGAAGCTTTCCGGAGAGTACCCGTACAACCAGCCGGCTTTCGGGGTGCTGTACATCCAGCCGAAGTTGAAGAAAAACTTGGTAGATGTGCCGACCGGATGGCTGATACCGAGACGTGGCGACAGCTTCCACTTCGTGGTGGCGGCTTTCTTCGGGAAATATCCGTCCGCGATCTGCGCGTACATCCATCCCGAGTCCTGCGCCATCGGCACGTTCGCCATGCGAACATTGCGGAGCCAGTCGTCTGGAAGAACCGTCATGCCCTGCGCTTCCAGCCAGGGAATCAACTGCGCGCGCTGGAACACCGCCGGCGCAAGAAGATCCGGCCAGAGGATATCGGCGCCGGAGTTGAAGCCGTCAATGCGCATACCAACGTTCGCGATCAGGCCTTCGTACTCCATTTTGTCCTGAACGTACGCGCCGAGCTGCCACGGTGACGTCTCGTATTGAACCCAGTGCCCGAGGCGGCCAAGGTCACGTGTCACGCGGCGGTAATCCTTGGTCAGGTTGTTCAGGATAGCCTCGGCTCCCAGCTTGATGCCGTTGTTGCGGTTCACCTGTGAAAATGCGTCAAACCGCAAACGACTGTAGTTGTACTTTGAAAAATCCGATGCATATCCGCCGCCGGTCAGAAGATACACGCCGGGAACGTCGGTGTATCCATAACCGGTGGTGCCTTCGCTAGGCCAGAAGCCCATCGGCCCCTCGTTCACGTAGATCGTGTTGCCCGCCGAGTCCTTGTTGACAAGGGCAATATTACGTGTCGTATCACGGTGAGCGACGTGTTTCGCATCAACCTTGCCCGTGAAGAACTCGTAACTCAGCGAGTAATACGTCGAGCGCGAAAGTGTGTGCGTAACTCGTGTTCCAAGCCCCCAGGTCGTCTCCTTGTGCGGAACGCAGGAGGCCAGATTGTACTTGTTGAATGCCCCGCTTTCGCTCACGTCCTGCAACCGGTTCACGAGGTTGCCGAACAGAGATCCGCCGCTGTTTGAGGACCCTTCGGCGGAAAAGAACAACTGGGCGTCGTGTGTGCCGACGTTACCGCCGACCGCGCTATTCCCGTACATCGTTGACCTGGTGACCTGGTAGCTTCCCCGCAGTTCCAGCTTGATGGTCGGCAGGAGACTGGATTTGAAGCCAAGATCGATCCGCCGGTCGGTGTAGGCCTGCTGAATGGCTGGTACACCGAGCTGAGACCGGAGGTCCTTGAACCCGACAACCACGCCGGTGCGGGGGAGAACCACAAGTGGCGCTGTCAGGGCTGCGTCGATGTAGTAATCGCCCTGATTTGCGTAATCCACGCCGCGGTGCTGCCAGTCCCAGTACTCGATGAGCGCTGCCTTTGTCCATTTGCCCTTGGTGACGGTCAGCGTGCGGTCATTGGCCTGAGCGGCAGGCACTGCGCTGTTGAGCGAAGTCAGCAGTGCGTCCCATCCCTGGAATATCTGCACGGAGGAGGCGGCATCCGCACTCGGAGAAATGTCCGTGAGATCAGTTCGGGGAAGCCAGATTGGCTTGTCCGAATCGATGATTTTGGTCCAGTTCCCGTTGGCGTCTTTCGCAAACAACCTTCCTCCGGCATCGGTGCCGGCAGGGCTGCGGTACAACAAACGGTCAAACTGGTTGGCGTCGTACGCGCCCACACCGAAGTGTTGCTTCCGTGCAGGGATGTAACGGAAATCGCCCGAGAAATTGGGCTTTTCGCCCGGATCCCGTGTCACCACGTTGACAACTGCCGCGCGGCTGAAGTACTCCGCCGTGAATGCGCCCGTCAGAACCTGCACTTCCTGAATCAGCGCCTGGTTCATCGTGGTGTACGAACGGTTTTCAATCGGGTTGGTCTGCTGGAAACCGTCAACCTGGAAATTGATCTGGTCGGGTGAGCTTCCACGCACGCTGATCGTCGTTTTGTTCTGAATGTCAATACCGGCCTGAAAACCGATTGCATCCAGAAGCGTATTGACCGGAAGCTGTTGCGCCTGTTCCGTGGTGACGGAGAGCTGGGTGGACGTTACGTCCTGTTGGACAATTGGACGTTGTGCCACGACGGTTACTGCGTCCACTTCGATCGTGGACTCTCTCAGCGAGAAATTCGCCTCCGTCGTCCGGTCCATGTTGACCGTGACGTTCTGCAGGCGAACGCTCTGGTACCCTACGAGGCTCGCTTCGACCGTGTACGTTCCGGGCGGCACCTGCAGAATGAAATACCGTCCGTCTGAATCCGTTGTTGCGCCGAGCTGGCGTCCCTGGATGAACACCGCTACACCGGGGAGCGGGTTACCGGACTGGTCGGATACTCGACCTGCGATTTTCCCGGTAAGAGCCGCCCAGGAAGTCGTGGGCAGCGTCCCCAGTGTCACGAGAAGCGCCATCAGCACGATGTGCCATTTGAACCGCTGTCTCATGAGAACTCCTCTCCTCTCACTTTGACGACCACAACCATTTGGTGAAACACAAAAACGCTCGTGCCTTTCGCATTACTCCTTTCTTGAAAAGACGTGGTGAGCGAAGGTTTGGGAAAAAGGACAAAAGTTCGGGAAAGATGGTAGGAGTGTGGTCTGGTCGGGTTGCGCAGCGCGTGCCGTTGATTCGTTCAGGCACCGGCGCGGGGAGCGCCGAAGCAGGAACAATGTCATCGTGCGGACGCGCATGTTTTTGATCACTCCGAGCGGTTCTGAACTGGTCTCCTCGAACGGCCCCGAACAAGGTAGAAAGGGCACAATCGGAATAATGATGGCGTGCATTCCTGCGCGTGTCAAGGGCGAATGGGGTTTTTAATGTTTAATTCTTGGGAAAGTGTATGAGCGGGGCCGTACAATCCGAACCCTTCAGCTTTTGGAACTACTCAGGGAGAGAAAAAAGTGGACGAAGCGACATGATTCACTTGACAAACCCGATTGCCAGTCCTATACTTTAGCAAGCGTTGTTAGCACTCACGTTACCTGAGTGCTAATATGTCGGACGAACTAACCGAACTCCTGTGATTTTCGTCATGAGAGGAGATCGCACATGAACATCAAACCACTGGGTGACCGCGTTCTGGTCAAGCCAATCGAAGAGAGCGAGCAGGTGCGCGGGGGGATCATCATCCCTGACACTGCGAAGGAAAAACCGCAACAGGGCGAAGTAAAGGCAGTCGGGCCGGGAAAGCGCGGCGAAGACGGCACTGTGTGGCCCATGAACGTCGCGGTAGGGCAGATCGTGCTCTACGGGAAATACGCGGGCACGGAAGTGAAGATTGATGGCGAAGATTACCTGATCATGTCCGAAGGCGACATCTACGGCATCGTTGAGAAGTAATCGAGGAGATTCCCATGCCAAAACAACTCGAATTTGAAGTAGACGCCCGTGAGAGCCTTCGCAAAGGCTTGAACACACTCGCCGATGCGGTCAAAGTCACGCTCGGTCCCAAAGGGCGGAACGTGGTCATTGACAAGAAATTCGGTGCTCCGACCGTCACCAAAGACGGCGTTACCGTTGCGAAAGAGATCGAACTCGAAGACAAGTTCGAAAACATGGGTGCCCAGATGGTGAAGGAAGTTGCTTCCAAAACCTCTGACGTAGCAGGTGACGGAACGACCACGGCAACGGTTCTCGCGCAGGCGATTTTCAACCATGGCCTGAAGAATGTTACCGCGGGCGCCAACCCGATGGATCTCAAGCGCGGAATAGACGCTGCGGTGACGGCAGCAGTGAAGGCGATCAAAGAACAGAGCCGCCCGATTTCCGGCAAGGACGACATGGCGAAGGTTGCCGCAATCAGCGCGAATAACGACGAGGAAATCGGCAAGCTGATCGCCGACGCGATGGAAAAAGTTGGGAAAGACGGTGTCATTACTGTAGAAGAAGCGAAAAGTATCGAGACTACGCTCGACGTGGTCGAGGGGATGCAGTTCGACCGCGGTTACCAGTCACCGTACTTTGTCACCAATCCGGACACTATGGAGACGGAACTGGATGAACCGCTCATTCTGATTTATGACAAAAAGATCTCCGCGATCAACGACCTGCTTCCGGTCCTCCAGAAGGTGGCTCAGATTCAGAAACCGTTGCTGATCATTTCCGAGGAAATGGAAGGCGAGGCGCTGGCCACCATCGTAGTGAACAAGCTGCGCGGCACGCTGAAAGCGGCGGCGGTGAAGGCGCCCGGATTTGGTGACCGCCGCAAAGCCATGCTGGAAGACATCGCCACGCTTACGGGCGGACGCGTGATCAGCGAGGAAGCCGGGTTCAAACTCGAAAATGTCGTGCTGAGCGACCTCGGACGTGCGCGCCGTGTGATCATCGACAAGGACAACACGACGATTGTCGAAGGCGCGGGATCGCGCGAAGCGATCAGCGGCCGGATCAAGCAGATTCGGCGACAGATCGAGGAAACCACCAGTGATTACGACCGCGAAAAGCTGCAGGAAAGGCTCGCGAAACTCGCCGGCGGCGTTGCGGTTGTCAATGTTGGTGCTGCCACAGAAGTGGAGATGAAGGAGAAGAAAGCGCGCGTTGAGGATGCACTGCACGCGACGAGAGCAGCCGCTGAAGAGGGTGTTGTGCCGGGTGGTGGCGTGGCGCTCGTCCGAGCGGCTTCTGCGCTGGATGCGCTCGAACTCACCGGCGATCAGAAAATCGGTGCGGATATTGTTCGGCGCGCTCTGGACGAACCCCTCCGGTGGATCGCCCTGAACGCCGGCCAGGAAGGCTCAATCGTAGTCCAGAAGGTGAAGGAAGGCAAAGGAGCGTTTGGCTTCAATGCCCAGACCGAGGTGTACGAGGACCTGTACAAGTCCGGTGTGATCGACCCGACCAAGGTCGTGCGCACCGCCTTGGAGAATGCGGCGAGCGTTGCGGGCCTCATGCTCACCACGGAAGCAACAATTACCGACATTCCCGAGGAAGAGAAGGCTCCCGCGGTGCCCCCGGGCGGCGGGATGTACTGAGATCATAACTGCGAACCTCCACGAACGGAAGCAGGGCGCGGCCGAAAGGTCGCGCCCTGCTTCTATTTTGCCGCTCGCACCCCGGGGAAACGGATGAACTCCGTGTTCACTGGCGGCAGGTCAGTTCCCAGGCCTTCTACCTATCTGGGCACGTAGCCTTCATCAATCACGGCCTTCCGCGCGGCTTCAAGGTCAAATGTCGCCTCGTCCACTTCGAGCGTTGCCTGCTTCTTCTCCAGGGACACTGTGGCGCGTTCGACCCCGGCGACTTTTGAAAGAACCGAAGTCACCGCTTTGACGCAATGCTGACACGTCATGCCCTCGATGTTCATTGTGCAAATTGCCAATGTTGTTCTCCTTGTGAGGTCAAATCCCCTAGATCTGCAGAAAAGAACAACGTTAGCCCGGTTTGTTGTTCCGGGATCAAATAGAAAGGGGCGGCCGGCGCCGCCCCCGCTCTAACGAGATTCCAGATTGATCTGCTAGACGAAATCGGCTAACTGCACAGGCATTCCTGTCTCCAGAGAGCGGTTTGCCGCCATCGTCACATGGTGGGCGTGGAACGCCTGACCGTAGTTGCAGCGAATCAGTGCAGGGTCCTTTTTCATCACAGCTTCCACAAAGGCACGATCTTCGATTTCGAAGATGTTGTCTTCGCCACGCACGTCCTCTGTCTCCAGACGGGATTTGGTCGCTTTGAGACTCATGTTCCAATCCCGGTATGAGAGAACCACTGAGGGGCTGAACACGTCCAGTCCGACCCCTCCTCCCGCCTTGAGCGAACATGCCGAGTTGATGGAACCAACGGCGCCGCTTGCGAACTTGAGCGTCACGGCCGTGGCGTCTTCAACGTCATACCCTTCCGGTGGATCTGCGTGAGTCCCTCTTGCCCCGACGGCGTACACTTCTGTTACGCGTCCCGCAAGATAGACGATGGCGTCAACGATGTGCGTTGTCTGCTCCACGAGTTGACCGCCGGATTGCGCCTTGCGGTACCACCACGGTGCTCCCGGTGTACCCCCCAGCCAATGGCCTTCCAGGGTGGAAATCCTTGCTCCCGCGAGGAGTTCCTTCCCTCGTTGGAGGCTGCGCCGGTAACGGTTCATGTACCCGACCGCCGTCATGACTTTGGCGCGGCGCACCTTGCCGAGGATGTTGGTTGCTGTATCGAGATCGTTACTGATTGGCTTTTCCACGAAGAAGGGCAGTTTGCGTTCGACGCAGGCGAGTTCCGGTGCGCCGTGTACGTGCGGGGGCACACAGATGTAGACCGCATCCATCTGTTCGGTGTCGAGCATCTTCAGCCAGTCGGTGAACACCTTTGCTCCGGTGTCCGCCGCAAGGCGAGCGGCACGTTCCTCCTGGACGTCAGAAAACGCCACAAGCTGGACGTCCGCCATTTTCCTGAGCCCAGCCACGTGTGCTCCGGCAATGCCTCCGGCGCCGATGAAACCGATCTTCAGCGACATTTCGAGTCCTTTCCTTACGCTGCGGGGGTCTTTGTGAACGAGAGCTACCTTCTCCGATTCCACTCAAAAGAAAACACCCTTTCTCTGTCGGGAGAAAGGGTGCTTGCGGTGGAACGTTGCCAGATTACCATTTGCCCGGTTCGATCGCCCCGTGCTGCGCCCAGGTTTCTATCGTGTGCTGTTCCGAGATGTTCCGGATGCCCTCCCGTCTGGCGATGGCGAGGAATCTCTCCAACAGGGCTTTGCGTTCCTCCGCTTTCTCCGGAACATCGGTCATTTTTCGGATTCGAACATAATGCATGGGCAGATGCGCCAATTCAACGCGTTCTCGCACAGCTTCTGATTCCGCAAGCGCTTCAGCCTCGTACAGCAGTGCGTCGCCGCGCTCGATCACGTCGTCGGTAAGGTGTGGATTTGTGATGTCGCAGAAGATGTGCATGTGAACGTTCGGGTCGGCAACTGGTTCGTGGATCACTTTGACATACTCCCGAACCTTATCCGCGGCTTTTCCGTACACGCCATCGATGAACTCGTCACGGATCCGGTTCTCATCCACGCTGGGGTTCCAGAGCAGTTTGGCCAGCACGTAGGCGCGCATCTCCGCCGCCTCACCGCCGCCGCCCGGTGCGTAGCTCCCCTGTTCGAACAGGCCGACCACGTTGTGCCGGGCGAAGAACCGGACGTTCGCGCCCAGAACCTTGAAATTCGGCCACGGCATTATGTAGTTGTGGAAGTTCGTGACGTAATCCCAGACATACAACCGGTTCGCGATTTTGCTCCAATCGCGGATATCCTCCGCGAATTTCTTGTTCTCCGGGCACTCGGATTCCAGCGGGTGGGCAAAGCAGCACTCGATTGAGCAGAGACGAATTATGACGTTTTGGCGCGGCTTCAACGTCTTCGGTGGCTTGCGGGAATACCAGTACGCGAGGGTATCAATTGCCACATGCGGCGCTTCGTCTTCAATCGCCTCGGCAACCTTGTTCACAAACTGGAGTATACTTCCCTGCGGTGTGCCTTCCCGTTCGTCGATTTCGCGGCATTTCGCGCACTGGCACGGATTCGTCCAGTCATTCTGGCTTACGCTGAAAATCGTGGCGTCGGGCATCGCTTTGATCCACCCGCGCACCCCCTCAATCACTTTTTCCAGCACCTGCGGATTCGTCAGACAGAGCTGCGGCCGCTCGGAGATACGTTTGCCGTCAATTTCGCTGTACCACTCGGGATGCTCGTCAAAGTACTTCGCGACGGGCAAGAGCGTTTCGAACGTGTGCACGAATGTGCCGTATCTGACCTTCCCGCCGTGCCGGGCCATGAGGCTGGCGCTGTTGGAATTCGCGAGGTTTCGCGCCGCCCAATCGCCGTCGAACGCCTCTGCGAAAAACGGCTCCCGGTACTCCAAAAGTGGCTTTTCCCTTGTGTCCAGAGGTTCCACCGTCAGGCTCTCCACGCGCGGGATTCGGGAGACTTTTGCGGTGAACCAACGGCACCCCAGTATCTCAAGGAACCGGTACACCCCGTACAGGGTCCCCCGTTGACGCCCTCCTGCTATGACGATGCGCTTGCCCACTGTTTTGACCAGCAGCTCCTCAGACCCGAATGCGCCGAAGTCGACGCCGGGAAGCAGAGCCTCGGTGTGACGGCCTGCGCCGACCGCGATTTCCTTCTCCGCGACAGGCACCCCGTCATCGAGCAAGGGGAAATGGGCTCCCGTCATTTCCTCGAGGAAGCGCTGCAGCTCGGTTGCGGCGTGCATCTCCGAGCGCGATGCCTGGGACGACAGGACGATGACGTAATCTGTGCGCCCGTGTGAACTCAGAACCATGATTCACCTCCATTGCGAGTTCTCTCCGAGATGAAATTGGAAATTCTCCACGAAAACATGTGCCATACTCGACGATTTGCCGCGAGAGCGCCCAGCGAAAGCATCAGCGCCGCGAAAAGGACGACGTGGGTACTGATCGACGCACCCGGTGACATTGCCGCGACCGCGCACGCCAAGTACCCCATCACGAGCGCACCGTTTGTCCAGACGGGCTTCCAGTCGTACGCGACCGGGAATTCCCTCCGCCCGCCCGCGTAGTAGAGCAGAGTGCCTGCGAACGCAGCGGCTACGTTTGCAAGAATGACGCCACCTATTCCCCAGTACGGAGTCACTAACGCGTTCAGGACTATTGCCACGGCACCCGTGAGGACGCCGCCCGAGGCGAAGTAATGAGTCCGTTTCGCGTAAATGAACTGCGTGGTGAAGGGGTAGGACAGAACCTGGATGAGCAACGGGAGAATGCAAAGCCCAACCAGCGGAACGGCACTCCGGTAACTTTCGTGAATCGGGAACCAGACGATAAGTGCACCGCCCAGCGATATGAGACCCAAAAGCACAACCCCCACCGCAAGGAGCACGCGGAGATAACTCGCGAGAAGCTCCCGAAGGCGCCCGGGGCCGGACTTCTCGGCTTCGGAAAGAACATGCGGGCCCCACCACGCAGCAATTGGATACGAAAGCAGCATGGCGAACATGGATGCGATCCGCGTGGCCGCCGCGTAGATTCCGACAAGCTCAGTGCCCGCGAACCGGTTGAGAGCGTACTGGCCGGACATGTTCACCGCGATCCCGCCGAGCGCGGCGAACGTCATGGGGAATCCGATTCCCAGCATCTCCCGCAGGAACCGCCAGACGGGGCGCCCGCGGAGGAATTTGCGGCTTCCCTCCAGCACCATCGGCACCACGAGGATCACGTCAGTCACAAGCGCCGCGATCCAGTACCCCTCCACACCGAGACGGTACACGCCGATGAACAGCACCTTCAGCCCGCAACCCACAACCGCGGCGAGAAGCGAGCAGACGACGAACGCCGTGGCCCTCTGCTCCAGACGGTACGTGAACAGGATTGTCCCGAGCACGCCATGCGCGAGAACATACCCGGCAACCAGCGGAATGGACCGCGCGTACTCTTCCGTGCCCAGAATCGCGTGGGAAAGCCGCCCGGGCGCAACACACGAGGCCGCCAGCACGACGCCGGCCAGCCCGACCCGCAGCAGCAACACCGACACCACAAGATCGTTCTGCCGCTCTTTGCTCTCGTAATAGAGGCGATTCAGACCCGTTTCCAGTCCGAGCGCGGAAAAAAGGAGCAGGAATTCGCTTACCACGGTGATCAGGGCGATCGCGCCGAACTCCGTGGGGGTAAGGAACACGAGGTAAAACGGGAACAGCAAGGCGCTGGCTGCGCTCTGGGCTATACTCCCGACCGCGTAAATTGAGTAGTTTTTGAGTACGCCCATAGCGTGGAACTGCCTCGCCGTTCTTCGCTGTTCCGCCAAGGCGCAGACGTTACCCCGGCGCTGCGCCTAGAGGAAAGAACGCCGGCGTGAGCGGTGTGTGCAACGGGGGCGGCAACGGACGGCCGAGGTTCGATCGACTTTGTGTGCTGCGTCACAAAAGGTCGCTCGGGTGCACATTTCGATCTCAAGAGGTGTATATTTTTGTTCGTCACGCTCCCGCGGTTTGAACGGGGGCGTTTTCGGTTGAGTTGGAAGGGATATCTCAGCGAATGGAACAGCCTGTTCACGCATCTCCGGGCGAGCACGTCCTCGTCATAGAACCCGGCCGATCCGAGAAAAACTACTGGGCCGATCTGTGGCGCTATCGCGAGCTTTTCCTCGTGCTTGCGTGGCGCGACGTCGCAGTCCGTTACAAGCAAACGGTCATCGGCGTTCTCTGGGCAATTCTGCGGCCGTTTCTGACCATGGTGGTGTTCACCGTGGTGTTCGGGAGGATCGCCAAACTGCCAAGCGAAGGGAATGCTCCGTATGCCCTCATGGTGTTTGCCGCGATGCTTCCGTGGCACCTGTTTTCGAACGCTCTAACTGAATCCTCCAACAGCCTTATCACCAACACCAACCTGATCGGGAAAGTGTATTTTCCTCGTATGATAATGCCCGCCGCCACACAAGTGACCGCGCTGATCGACTTTCTCATCAGTTTTGCCATCCTTGTGGGAATGATGGTGTACTATCGCTACGTTCCGGGTTGGCAAGTACTTCTTCTGCCTCTGTTCACTGTTCTGGCGTTGGCCGCGAGCCTGGGGCCTGGGCTCTGGATCACTGCGTTGAACGTGAAGTATCGTGATTTCCGTCATGTCATACCCTTCGTTGTCCAGTTCGGGCTCTACGTTTCTCCCGTGGGATTCAGCAGTAACGTTGTGCCGGAACGATGGCGCCTTCTCTACAGCCTCAATCCGATGGTGGGGGTGATAGACGGTTTCCGCTGGTGCATTCTCGGCGGGAGTAGCCCGATCCATTTGCATGGTTTCATGCTCAGCCTTGGTATCATAGGGTTTTTTCTGTGGTACGGCATAACTCGGTTTCGAAACATGGAACGAACCTTTGCGGACATCATCTAGGCAAGCGGAAAGCGCGAAGGGGCATGGGGTAAGCGGGAAATGGAAAGACCGCACTTTCGTTTCGAGGACTTGGATGTGTGGCGGCTGGCGCAGGAGCTTGCGATCCGTTTTTACCATGTTGCGGACGACCTCGAGCAGAAAAAGCTCTTCCGATATGCCGAGCAGATACGCGCTGCGGGCCTCTCCGTTCCCAACAACATTGCAGAAGGCAGCGCAAGCTTGCACGCGAAGGAGTTCCAGCAATTTCTCAATATCGCGAGGCGCTCAGTGTTCGAGAACGTGTCCATGGTTCTGACCTTCGAGGCCATGTCGCTTCTGGAAAGCCGCGACGCCGATGAGCTCCTGGAAAAGTGCGATGAACTGAGCCGCAAAATCACGAACTACACCCGGAGTATGCACGCATGACGCTTCCCGCTTCCCCCTTGCCGCTTAACGGTTGCCATGTCTGACATTGTCATTTCAGCGGAAAACCTCGGCAAGAAATACACGATCGGCCACCAAGGCGAACGGGGGCGCTACCTCGCCCTGCGCGACGTGGTGGTCCAAAACGCGCGGGCATTCTGGAACAAAACCGGCGACCTTCTTCGCGGGAGACCCATCATACAGGGTGATACCCTCGAAGAGGTCTGGGCGCTGAAGGATGTGAGCTTCGAGGTGAAACGGGGGGAAGCGCTTGGCATTATCGGCAGGAACGGTGCGGGCAAGAGCACGCTGCTGAAAATCCTCAGCCGCATTACCGAGCCAACCACCGGGCGCGTGACCATCAAGGGCCGCGTATCCAGCCTGCTGGAGGTCGGCACCGGCTTCCACCCGGAGTTGACCGGGCGGGAGAACATCTTCCTGAACGGCACGATCCTCGGCATGACGCGCGCGGAGATCAAGCGCAAGTTCGACGAGATTGTGGCGTTTGCGGAGATTGAGAAGTTCTTGGATACCCCGGTGAAGCGCTACTCCAGCGGCATGTATGTCCGCCTCGCGTTTGCCGTGGCGGCCCACCTTGAGCCGGAGATCCTCATCGTGGACGAGGTTCTGGCAGTCGGCGACGCGCAGTTCCAGAAAAAATGCCTCGGCAAGATGAGCGATGTGGCGAGCGAGGGGCGCACGGTGCTATTTGTGAGCCATAATATGGGCGCAGTGTCTGAACTCTGCACTCGCGCAATGCAATTGAACTCGGGCACCGTTGCCAATGAAGGGGCGCCAAACGAAGTAATTGGAGCCTACCTCAGAGGTGCCAGTCACTTGGGAAGGGCCGTCTTTGATAGACAGGAATCAGGCGATCGGGCCAGGGACGATATCCGCGTTGCATATGTCGAAACCAAGCGGGCTGATGGGACTTTGTGTTCGGTATTCCAGCACGGAGAACAGATCGTCGTTGAGATCGGCTTGGAGTGCGGATCTCTTGGTCAGCAGGTCGTTTTGGGTGTAGGTTTCAGAGACTCCTTGTCTCGGCAGGTTCTCCATTTCAACAGCCGCGATAGCCAATTCCAGCTAATCCTAACTGACGCCCTGACGCGGGTGCAATTGGCTTTCGTAAATGTCCTGAACAAGGATGATTACTATGTGACCTTGTGGGTTGGAGACGAACGCTTGACAATGCTGGAATACATTACCGATTGCCTCCGTTTTTCCACGGAAACTACGAATATCGGTAACACTCTGGCTCGCGGGCAGGTGATTCTGCCTGGCGAATGGTCGCAACCACCATAGGCCGAAAGGAAGGATATTCATGCGGTTTGGAATGGCGGATTGGTTGCGCTGTGTTATTTCGGGGAGGACGGCATCCCCCCCCCGGCCACCAATCCCACAAGTTTCTACAGCGTGTCGAAAACGTGCCAAATCCCACGTTTGAGCATGCTTTACGAGCGCTATTTCGGTTGCTGCACGAATGGTTGTTTCGTAGAAATCGGCGCCTATGATGGCGAATCCTTCAGTAACACCAGCGGCCTGGCTGATGCTGGGTGGCGCGGTTACTACGTTGAACCCGTGCCTGATTTTGCGGACAAATGTCGTATTCGACACAGCACGAACAAAAATGTCAAAGTCGACCAACTCGCGATAGCAAATGCGCGAAAATCGGTCACCATGCATGTTGCCGGTCCGTTGTCCACCGCCGACGGCAACATGAAGAGTCTGTTTTGCTCGTTGGAGTGGGCCCGATCCTATTTTTCTCGTGAGGTGGAAATTTCCGTTGAGGCGATTCCACTCGACGAATACTTGCGGGAGAACGCAATCCCCGAGGGTTTTGAGTTGCTGTCCGTTGATGTCGAAGGGTTTGAATGGGAGGTCCTGCGGAATTTCCCCATGGGGCGATGGAAGCCGCGAATGGTAATCATCGAGTTGCACGACCACAACGATGACTACCTGGGAATCAGGCAACAGTGTAACTCGTTGGTTGAATACTTTGAGGACAATGCCTATCGGGTTATCTACAAGGATTTCACGAATACAGTCTATGTTCGGAAGGATACCGCTGCGGTCCCCAGAGGCGAATCTAATGCAAAACCCGGGCAAATCAGGCGTCGTCTACCAGAACGCTTTCGGCAGTGATAACGGAATGCAGGTTACGGACAAACCATTCCTTCCTTTTCGTTACGATTTTTTCACGATCTGGGGGAACGGACTTGGCCATGCAGATGATATCCTCGAAATACTCCGTTCAGAGCCCACGTTGGAGATCATCTCCATAGAGAAGCGCCACATTGGAAACATGAAGGAGTTCGTGTTCCAGCTTTATGGTTGTGACACCGTGCCCATTGAGCACTTGCGGTCTAAGCTAAAATATCTTCATAATGTTCCGCCCGAGGTAATTTTCGTATTTGTGAGAAATCTTGCCCCCCAGGAAGAACCGACCGGACTCCACCCGTTTCGCAAAGTGCAGTGTGCAAACATCAACCGGATCAAGTGGCACATCCGGGAGCTCTTCAATCCGCGAGTCGCCGGGAGACGATCTGAGGACCACGTTATCCACGCTTCCGACTACGAGGAGCAAGTCGACTATTGTTTGAGATTGATTGGCAAGGCTGAAGGGATTGGATATCTTCACAGGAACAGGTACGGTCTACCTTTCAAGCTTCCGCACCACATTCCCACGCCCCGGTCTTTCACATTTCGCTCGATAGAAGCCCATCGATTGAGAGCTCGTGTACTATCGCGTTCGAAAAACGGTTCGGTGCAGTCTGTCCTCTTGCCAATTCAGGATTCGCCTCATTACAAAGGCCTGAGCTATGGGAGGAGTCATTACTGCGGCTACCTAGATAAGTTTGCCGGGCGCTTTCTGTTAGACGACCATCATTGGGAGAAGTTTTTTCGGATGAGCCAATTGCCGGAAGATGTCCTGCTGAGGTTCGATCCGATTGCGGTCGTCAAAGCAGGGGACGGAATCTACAACATTTGCGACGGAGTTCACCGCGCGGCTGTGTTAGTTTTTCGTGGGTTAGGCGCAAGGATCAAGTGCGTGGAGCTCGTTTATGTCAAGTAAAATAAATGTGTTGGAGTTGCTCCGACAAATCGACGACTACGTGCTCATCAAAATGGATCCGGAAGGTTTTCCGATCTACTCAAAGGGTGACGACATTGATCTAATCGTATTTGATCCTGATGAAGCGCTGAGAAGGGTTTGCGCATTTTTCGATTCCGAAGTTGGCGAATCAGGTGAACTCCGTGTCACCAACGCCGACGGCCACATACATGCGGATTTCTTTCTCATGGATTTGCTTGAGATTAGGATTGACTTGATTCATGACTTCACCTTTTTCCAGAAGCTGAACGTCAGGCCGGTTTTTGTGACCAAGATTTTCAAAGATCGGCAGAAGCGCTTGGTGGAGGGGGGGGGTGTCTGGGTGCCAAGCGCAGAAGACGATCTAACGTTGCGTTATTTCGAGTACCTCGAATGGTTTGCTATAAGGCCTGATAAAATCAAGCATTTGGAATATCTTTGTCGAATCCAAGACGAATCCTTGCGAAAACGGTTCTTCGAAAACACTCACCGGTTCATCCAATTCCACCCCAAGACTTGGCAAGGTGAAGTACCTTCGCGAGGCACCAAACGAGTGTTTGTATTCGAATCGCGCCGCGATGCTGCAAGGGCGTTGTCGTCAGCGTCGCGGTACCTCGTGCGCGCTACGATGAGAAACTGGGGGAACAAGTTGGCGAGTGTTGGAGGCGGACGTCTGTGCAAGCGGATCAAACGATGATCGTCGTTCAGCTCAAGGGCGGCCTCGGCAACCAGATGTTCCAGTACGCGTGCGGCAGGGCGATCGCATATCGCAACAATGTGCCGCTAAAACTGGATGTGTCAGCATTTCGGTGGGACACGTTGCGCACGTACCGCTTGAGTCATTTCAACATCGTCGAGCACTTTGCGATCCAAGAAGACATGAGGCGGTTCTTTCCTCGGCATCGCCAAGTGATTGCGTGGACGTGCGGCAAGGTCAGGAACCGTTGGTTGCCCTACCATAGACGGCCTATTGTTCCGGAACGGCAGTTCCATTTCGACCCGGAAATCCTGAAGGTGAAAGACGATGCCTATCTGTCGGGTTACTGGCAGTGCGAGAAGTATTTCGCCGATGTGGCAGAGCTCATCCGGTCAGAATTCACGTTCAAGACCGAACCAGATGAAGGGTACAAACGGCTTCTCGAAGAGATGATGGAGACCAATTCGGTGAGCGTTCATATCAGGCGCGGTGACTACGTTGTCAAACCCGACCACGGCGTGTTGGGCCCGGATTACTATGCCGGTGCGCTGAATTTTGTGGCTCAGAGGGTTGCGCAGCCACGGATTTTTGTTTTCTCGGATGACATCGCATGGGCAAAAGGCAATCTCACATTCCCGTTTCCAGCCGTATTTATCGAACACAATGGCGCAGAACGGGACCATGAGGACCTGCGCTTGATGCGGCACTGCAAACACCACGTAGTTGCCAACAGCACGTTCTCATGGTGGGGGGCTTGGTTGGCTGAGTGGCCGGGCCAGGTCGTTGTGGCTCCCAAAACTTGGTTCCAGGATCCGGGGCGTTCCGCTGATGACGTGGTACCAGAAAGGTGGACGAAGTTGTGAGTTGTCCTGACACCGGTCCGCTGGTTTCGGTGCTTATGCCCGTCTACAACGGTGAACGCTTTTTGCGCGAGGCGGTGGATAGCATCCTTTCCCAGACCTTCACCGATTTCGAGTTCATCATCATCGACGACGGATCGACGGATGATACGGCGGACATTCTGCGCTTGTATGCGCAGCAGGATAAGCGGATACGGCTTCACCACCAGACCAACCAAGGAATAGTTGCCGCACTCAATACCGGCCTTGGCATGGCGCGAGGCAAGTACCTTGCGCGGATGGACGCGGACGACATCAGCCTGCCGGGGCGCTTCGCGGCGCAGGTTGATTTCTTGGAAGCCCACCCAGACGTGGGTGCTCTGGGCTGCTCAGTGCAAGTCATGGATCGAGAAAGTGTTCTCTCCAGCATTTGGCGGGTCCCGACCGAACACGGGGTTCTCAAATGGCAAACGTGTTTTTCCTGCCCCTTGATGCACCCAACAGTTATGATGAGGCGAGAAGTCGTCGAACGAGTCGGTGGGTACGATCCCGGCATGGAGCATGCAGAAGACTACGATCTGTGGCGACGGTTGAGTGGTGTAACACGCTTGGCTAACCTGGATGACGTGTTGCTGCACCTGAGGAAACATGGGGGGAATGTGTCGGCGACGCGTTCTTCTGAACAGCGGGCGAATTCGATTAGGATCAGCGCATTGATGATCGCGAATATTCTCGGTGAAGAGCCGCCCGCGGCGGTAGTCCAGTCCCTCTGGGAGCGACGATTCGACAAGGCTTCCGACGCGCGTGCCGGGGCGGAATTGGTGTACAGGTTGTACCAGGCCATTGCCGCCAGTGGCGACCTGTCAAGCCGCGAGAAACGGAGTGTCCGACGGGATGCGGCTGCGCGAATGTGGAATATTGGCCGGCCGTGGGCGAAAGATGTACGCGTCTGGGGAGTTCTGGCTCGAGCATGTTCCTTGGATCCGTTAATTCCATTGCGATTGGCGGGAGCACGGTTGCGTCGGGTGTTCCCCTGCGTATACGGGCGCTCCCGTGGAAGGTCTTGACGTGCCCTGTGCAAGATTTCTTCGCCACGCAGCCCGCTTGTTTTGTGCCTGACGAGACCACGTGGGCGGGTAGCCTTTGGATTGTGAAGTGATAGTCTCCGTCGTCATCTGCACATACAATCGCGCGCCGCTGCTCCTTGGTGTTGTGGCCTCGGGCGTAGCCTTGGGTGTAAGGGCTGTGGTCGGAGACTCGATCCTGAGCCATTTGCTTGTACTGGTTGCTTTCTTTCTCGTGTTTTTCGGTGCGTCCTTTTGCAGGAACACTGTGCGCGAAACGTTGCCCTTGTTTGCGAAGGTAATCTCGCCTCCGCGGAATCCAAGAAAGACGACAACACGGTCACTTGGACTGAACGGAACCTGTGGCGTCGGCTGATAAAACTCCGTGCGGCCAGATATCGCGAACATGCCTCAGCAGGAATCCGGGCGCGAGGACGGCGGGGCGAACATCACAGGAGCCGGTTTCATTTTAGCTGGAGCGCCCTATCTCCAAACACCCTGCGTCTGATCCTCGAGAGTTTGGCAGTTCGGATGGAGGTAACCAAGTGAGCGTCCTATTCATGATGCCAGTTTGGAATGCAGCGTCCGAGCTCTGGATGCGACGCATGTTGGACGGCTTGGAACCCCATCTTTCCGCCGTCGCAGTGTGCAACCCTCCCTCTGGCCGCTGGCGAGGTCACGTTCGTTTGATCGATGTGGGGCTGCCGCAGGGTATTTTTGGTAAGGGTCTGAGGCACTTGGGGATGTATCCGGATATGAGTGTCGGCAGGATCCGGCGTTGCGTGAGGGGAAACGAAATCCAGGCAGTTCTCGTCAACTACATACCGTTTGCCCTCACATACGGGGGAGTTTTATTTGACAGTGGCAAACGGGTATTCATCCACTGCCACGGTTACGACACGACTTGGGACATGCGCGAGTATTCGCTGGAAAGGAAGAGAGTTCATTCGGAGGATTACGAAGACCAGGTCAGGCAAATACCTTCATCCGTAACTTTCATAACACCTTGCTGTTCCGTGAAAAAAAGGCTGGTTGGCATCGGGATCGAACCGAATCGAATCCGTGTTCGGAAGTTTGGGATCCCCTCCGACGCGGTTTTTCGCCCCCGACCTGCGCGACGGGAAGGCGTTACGGTTCTGTATTTGGGGCGTCTTGCTGACTGTAAGGGACCCGATCTCGTGATTCGGGCGTTCGAGATGGCCTGCGACAGAGGACTATCCGGGAATCTGATCGTAGCTGGCGACGGTCCGCTCAATGTTGCGTGTCAGCTCATCGTCGATCGCTCAAAATGGCGGGATCGTGTCACGCTCTTGGGGGCCGTTGATGCGCAAACCGGAGAGAAGTTGCGCCGAAGTGCTGACGTTTTCACTGCGCACAGTTGCCGTGGGCCGATTACAAACCAGGAAGAAGCGGCCGGCATAGCCTTTCTGGAAGCCATGGGGTCCGGGCTACCTGTCGTCACGGGAAGAAGCGGGGGAATTACCGAGTACATTGTCGACGGGGACAACGGTCTCTTCTTTGAACCAGGGGACGTCGAGACGCACGCCGACTTGTTGTTGAGGTTGGCCAATGACCCGGCTATGAGGTCCGAGATTGGAAGGCGAGCATGGGAGACTGTCAAGACGGACTACCCGCTGGAAAATGACTCCGTCGAGTTTCCGAAGATACTCGGATTGTGAATTGCCGCGCTTGACCCCATGTTGCACCGATCGACGTAGTGATGAACGCATTGGAGACTATGGGAAATGACAAAGACCCTCATCACGGCATCACCTGCTACCGCGAAGGCGACCTGTTGCGCGAGTGTTGGGAGAGCGTGCCCGCGCAGACGGACGACCGGTGGGTGGTGGGGATTGCTCCGGCGCGTTCGGTGTAGAGACGCAATGAGGAGCATGCGGGAATGAGCGACACCCTCATCACAATCGGCATAACGTGCTACCGCGAAGGCGACCTCCTGCGCGAGTGCTGGGAGAGCGTTCTCGCGCAAACGGACGACCGATGGGTGGCGGTTATCGTCATGGATGGCGGCGCGGACGAAAAAACGCGGGAGCTGTTCGCAAGCATCGAGCACCCGAAAGTGGTCAAGAAGTTCGCGTTCGAAGAAAACGTCGGCCCTTACCCCGTGCGAAACAAGGCGTTTGAGTTGACCGAGACGCCGTACCACTTCTATCTCGACGGCGACGACATGTTACCGCCCGGCTGCATCGCCGCCATGTACCGGACGTTTGAGGCGCATCCGGACGCAGCGTATGTGTACGGGGATTACGTAGGACATCCCTGCGGCCGCCTGATACGCACACCGAAGGCTATGTACGATCCCGGCGACGTTCTCGCCTTCGCGGCCGGATGCGGCCTCTACCGCGTCGACGCATGGAGGATTTTGGGCGGTTTTCCTGGCGCCTTCGCGCGCGGCGGTGGAGACACGGATTTCCGGATATCGCTGTATGAAGCAGGGCTGCCGCACTACCATTGTGGGGATTTGTTTTATGTGTATCGGGTCGGCGACGAGAATAGTGTTTCTTCAAGACGGCAAAGCACTTTTGCGGACGTTGGCATAGCAATCTTCCTGAGACACCCGGTGTTTTTCGCCGGACGGCGTGTCAGGCACCAGTTTCTCGCGCACTGTTTTTCGCGAACGATCTACAGTCATTTGATGCACCGAAGGAAAGCCGCAGCCCTCCGGTACGTTGCCAAAGGCTTCCGTTGGCTGGGGATCTTCGACCGCGACCTCTGGTTGTGGATACCGAAAGTTCTCCTGGGGAGGGAGGGAATGGACGTCGTGAAAGCGTTCAGGCAATCGGTTCTCTCTCATTTCGAGCGATCTCAGCATATGGGGCGGGCATGATACCGAGCGTTTCTGTCTGCATTCCCCTTTACAACAAGGCCCAGTACATCCAGCGGGCACTCGATTCCGTTCTGGCGCAAACCTACCGCGATTTCGAAGTCATTGTTGTTGATGACGGTTCGACCGATGGAGGGGCGGACATCGTTGCGCGATGCGGCGATCCTCGCGTGATACTTGTTCGTCAAACAAACGTCGGTCCGGGAGCGGCACGCAACCGCGGCGCCGCTGCTGCCCAAGGGGAGTTTCTCGGGTTTCTTGACGCGGATGACGAATGGTACCCAAGTTTTCTGGCAGCAACCGTCGATTATCTTGAAGCGCACCCCGATACAGCCAGCATTTCAACAGGTGTCCACTACGTGCCCGCTCGGGGGAGTCCAGCGTCGTTCGAGGAGGTGATTGCGGGGGGACAGTACAGATTGCGCGATGGGAACGTGACCGCACAACTCGCCAACTCGTTGCTGAATTTTGTGACTCCAGTGTCAACCCTGTTTAGGAAACGTGCGTTTGTCCGTTACGGAGGATTCTTCACTGATTGGAAATGCCTTTACGGGGAAGACAATTACTTGCTGATAATCCTGATGATGAACGAGACCATCGCTGTCACAGAAGAGATATTGGTCACGGTACACCGCGAAGCATCGGATCTATCGAACAAGAGATCCGACGCGTGGGACGTCGAGCCGTACTTGGTAGATCCCTCTGGTATTCGGCGCAAGTGCCCGGCGGAAGCGTGGAAGCTGCTCGATGAGTTGCTGGCCATTCGGTCGGTTTCCGCCGCGATGAACCAGGCTGTGTACGGTCACGGGAGGGAAGCGCGCGAACTTCTCGGGCAGTTCTGCAGCCGTTACCATCCGCCCGAATACAGAAAAGCCGCATTGTTCAGTTGTGTTGCGCCCGTGTTTCCAATGGCAAGGGCCTGTTTGAGGTGGCTTAAGCGAGTTACCGGGGGAAGGGAACGAAGCAGCGTCGAGAGGCGCGACCGCACTTGATATTCGGGGCGGAACCTGAATGTCCTGACACTACCATATCGTTTTTCCTCTGACAAATCAGAACAATCGTGATTCCTCGGGAAGAACCGCCGCTTCGCAGTTCGGGAGCGCTCACGCCATCCTCTTGCCGCGCCTGAACCGGTCAACAAAACGGGGGAAACGGCGCTCGAGGAACCGGACAAAACGCGGAAAATGCGCCGCCCAGTACGCCAGCCTGAGCCTCCATCCAACCGGACCGTAGTGCCTTGCGATCACGTAACACCGGCGGCATTCGCGGTAGTCTCCTTCTCGGAAGTGCCACATTGAAAAAGCCCGGTACCAGTGGCCATAGACCTCGCAACTCGGTACCCGATGAGGAAATTCGAAAGCCCGGTCCAGTACGCCAAGGACGCCAAGCTCTTGCGATCTGCGATTTTTGCAGAGATTTCCCCGGTCATGTTCCCTGTATTCTGCAAGGACTTCGCGATTCGAATGAAAGTGGTACGACCTGCTGATTCGCATCCACATGTCGTAGTCCTCAACGCCGTATGGTTTCCCTTCCTCAAAAAAACCAACTGCGGCGAAGACCGCTCTCGGCACCATTGCAGACAAAGGCCCTTGAATCCCACAACTAAAAAACATTCGCTCTCGGACGTCTCCTTCAGCATCGTTATACCGGGTGCCGATGACTTGGCCGTCGTCGTCTATTACATGAGTGGCATGTAGAACAACCCCTGTTAGCGGGTCTTTCTCCAAACATGCGCGGATATGTCGCAATTGCTTGTCCAACTTCTCTGGTTTCAGTCGATCGTCGTCATCCAGGAAGCACAGGAACTCCCCGTTACTTGCTTCTATCCCCAGGTTCCTCGCAGCCGCTGGTCCCTTATTGCGTTGTGACACAACGTGCACCCGTTTATCAAACAGGTACCCTTCGCACAGTGCTCTTGTCCCGTCGGTGGAACCGTCATCAACTATGATCAGCTCGAAGTTCCGATAGGTTTGTGCGAGAACACTTTCTATCGCCTCCGCGAGAAAACCACGGGTCGCTCCGTTGTACGTGGGGATTATGACCGAAATGAGCGGATCTGTCATCCCGTGGGTCTCCAAGGTTCCTGTTTGAACAACTGCCAACTCCAATTACTCAGCGCGCAGTCGTCGTGACTGACCTGAGCACGTCCAGTATCCGATCGGTAATGATTCCCGTGTCGAAACATTCCGCGCGGCGTTTCCTGCGTGAAATGACCTCTCCGTCTTCCGGCATGTTCAACGCGGTGTTGATGCCCTCGGCCAACGCTTCGGGCGTATCCTCAGTGATGATGCCCAGGCCATCGGAATCGCTTCCGAGAACCTCCGGGAAGGCCGTCCAGGATGTGGTTGCGACCACGGGCTTGCCCAATGCAAGTGCCTCTGAGGCGACCGTCCCGAAGTTCTCCCACCGCGAGGGTACCACAACAACGTCCGACCGGGCCACATGGCTGAACGGGTTGGGATCAAAAGGCACAAAGGTCACAACGCTGTTGAGCCCAAGTTCATTTGTCAGTTGCCGAAGCATCTGTTCTTCGGGGCCGCTGCCGAGGATGGTCACGGCGAAATCCTGGCGGCGTTCGCGCAGCACCGCAGCGGCACGGATGAGAAGGTCAAAACGCTTCTGGTATGCAAGCCTGCCGTAACCTAGAACGGTCAGCGTTGTGCCTTCGCTGTCGCCGACAGTTGGGGATCGTTCCGCCATAGAACGGATTCTGGCGATTTCCACCGGCACCTGCACCACTCTCGATCTGGCCTTTACCGCCGGAATAACCTTACTCCACTGGTTAGCTTGTGCCTCAGTTATGCAAATGAATGTGTGTGGCAACCGGTACAGAACTGGCATCACCATTTTGTGCCAGCCGAAGAACGCGTCCTCCAGAAGCCCGTGATTCCACGCAACACAGGGTTTCCCCGCAAGGCGCGCGGCGATGGCAGCGAGGTAGATCGGCGTGCCTTCCTGCATCGCGAACACCACGTCAGCCCGTCGGGCTGCGTTCCACAGAACCCGCAGGATTTGGGGCAGCCGCGGCCAGAGACTCGCATCGGGGCCGGTAATGAACGAGAGCTTTTCTGGTTGCGTGACGGACTCAGCCAGAGCGCCGCCGCTCTTCAGGTAGATCGCTTCGTACGCCGCTCCCCGCCGGGCCAATTCGTTGAGAAAGTTGAGCTGTGCCCGTTCCGCGCCACCTCCCGTCAATCGTCGCCCTACACAGAGAATCCGCATCGACGCCTTCCGATCAAGTCCAGACCCGGTGTGCACCATTCCGAGAGACCTCGAACCACTGGTCACCAATCTTGGGTAACGCTCTCATCCCTTGGTCCATGCCACGTCCTCATAAATCCCCATCAGCGATTCGTACGCCTTTTCTTCCGAGTATTTCTCGAGGTACTCCTGCCGCGCGTTTGCTCCCCACTCCCGGAGCCTGTCAGCGTCCTTCACCATCTCTCGCGCCTTCGCCGCGAGATCATCTGGGTTCCCCGTTTCAAAATGCCGACCGGTGACGCCATCCCATACCAAGCTCGCCCCCGCCCCGATTTTGCTCACCAACACGGGTGTGCCTGTCGCAAATGCTTCAATGATCGCTCGCCCGAACGTCTCATAGCACACGGACGGAGAAACCAGAAACAACGCTCGCCCAACTGCTTCCATTGTCTCGGCAAACGGCTGCACTCCCATCAGCTTCACGTGCGCCATCGTATGTGTGCGAACGTAATCCGCAGCCCACTCACTCAACGGCCCATTCCCGACGACCGTCAGGGGAATGTCAGGGACTGATCTCCATGCTTGCAGAAGGCTCGCGATCCCTTTTTCCGGGCTCAGGCGCCCCACGAATATGGCTCCGCTGCGCGTTTCTCCGCCGATTCCGGGGTCGGTCGCAAGGAAGTTCGGCCGGACAGCGATCCGCGACTCACACAATCCTCCCCGCACGAACACACTCTTAGAAAACTCGGTCAATGCGACGTACCGGTCAACTCGCGAATCCCACGTACCCAAAAGACGATGCGCGGCAATCATCGAGGCTCCGGAAGCCGTTTGGGTTGCGCTCCCATGGTAGCACCGGTACCGGATGCTGTTCCAGAGGCTCTCGTCCATGCATCGCTCGCATACGCGGTTCTCGCGCATCAACAATGCACACGGGGCAAGAACGCGGTAGTTGTGCAGCGTCTGAACAACCGGCACACCACAATCCCGCGCGGCGTAGTAGATCGATGGCGACAGGAGCGGGAAAAAGTTTTGCACGTGCATGACGTCGGGGCGAAATGCCTTGATGATTGCTCCGATTTCACGATACGATCTCATCGACCACGTCGGTCGGAACCACAGTGATGCCTTCTGAAAAGCGCCATAGCGGGCAATTTCCTCGTTGTGGATGGTGTGGAAGTGGACCGCATGCCCGTGTTTTCGCAGAAGCGCAACATCCTGTTCCGCCGCACCGTCTTCTCCGCCGCGCTGCTGGTAGTAATCGTGGAGCATAAGAACGTTCAACTCGCGAACCCCACGAATGAGCCCCGTCTTCTCGTGCCAGCGTCGCGCGAAACAAACGGCGTCGCATTGTCGATCCCCAAGGCCTCTGACTTGGTGGTGCACGAACTCATCAAGGCGAGGAACAGGAAGAGCGGAACCGTGGTGGATGCGTATTCCCAGAACGTATGAGTCAATCCCACGGCGAACACGAAAATCGCAGTCACGAATGTTGCCCGCGAAAACGCATCATGTTGCAGCCCTGCAGCCCCTTTCCAGCGACGGTAGCGCGCGAAAGCGGAAATCCCCCAGGAGAAGACGGAAACCGCCAGAACAGTCGTTGACACGAGTCCAAATTCGATCAAAACGCTCTGAAAAGAGCTTGTGGGGAAGGCCGATGAGCTTCCGATGGTGCTCCTGTAACCGAGAACGTTCGCATAACCGCTCATCAACGGGAAGAGGAAATCGCCGGTTTCCTTTGATCTTGAAACTGGCAACCTCCCGGATCCCGTTCCTCCCCACCCGCCTGACAACAAGAGCGCGGCGCTGGAGCTGTAACTGCCAAGGCCAATCCCCAACAACGCGTTCTCAGGGGAAGCCAATAATACCTTCCCGATGCTCTCGCGCAGCATCGCTGTTTTGAGCCCATACGTTCCCTGTTCCCGTGGGTCATCAGATACCGTCGCTGAGGCGAACTGCTCCACGCGCATCGCAACGGAGGGATCAAAATACCGGACAATGATTTGGTAGGAGGCAAACAAGAGACCCCCCCCAATGATGAGCGGGGGTATCACCCTTTTCGGGTTCCACGAGAAAAGTGACGCTGCCAGAACGCTGGCACCGAAGAGGACCCACCCCGCGACGTGGCTTGCTAGCGCTGACGAGACAAACGCCGTGATTACACCAACCACGAGCAGAGATTTCGGAACCTTCTTCCCAAAGGCTGAAGCTTCCCCGGCAGGCCGTTCGGGCGCGAAGAGGGCAAACCCCAACCAGGCCCCTTGGGACAGCATCTTGATAGTAAAATGGTGGGATTTGGGAGTGAGAGTGAAGAGACTCAAGGTTCCGACGACTGCATCGGACCCAGTCAACCCGCCTCGCGAAGGGTCCGAAACGGCATACTGGTAAATCCCCAGAATCCCTTCAATGATGGTTACCCACACCACCACCCTGAATAACCTATCCAGCGTCTTCTGTTCGAGGCTTTTGAAATTGATCGCGAACAGAAGGAACGGCGAGTAATTGATGAGACCGGCGGCTGCGTTGAGGTAGCCGGTCTCAAGTCGCAAGACCGCGACGAGGGCTACCGAAAGGAAAACATAAGCGAGAATCGCGAGTCTTGCGGGCAAAAAGCCGATCGACCCACGCAACCAGAAAAAAAACAGCACCGTGGGCACTGCGAGTTGAACGGCCACGATTTGGAATCCAGCCGCGGGAAGCCATGAGATTATGAATAGGGCAAGAACAGGGAGGAATGGGTCCTTTTTGGCAGCAGATTGCTTGATGGCAGGCCGTTGAGTTCCTGAATTCGATTGCCTTCCGGCAAGTCGCTGGTTCAGAGACGGCTGGGAAAGAGGCCCAACTACCGCCGTTGTCATACCCTCACCACCAGCCCTTCCCGGGCGATTTTGTGTTCGTAGACTTTGCCTCCGCCTCGCATGGCATTGAGTCTTTCCCGCAACTCGGCGGCATGCCGCGAGGATTTTGCCAGCGCCACAAGGAATCCACCGCCGCCGGCGCCGACCAGTTTCGCTCCGCTGCAAAGGTGGGAAATACCGTTCATGAGGTCATTTATCGCCGGGGAACTGCTGCCCGGGTTCAACACGTTGTTCAGCCGCCACGCGCGATTCATCAGCGCGCCTATTCTGTCAATATCGCCATTTCGCATTCCGTCCCACAAATCCAGCGCCACCTGATGCAGGTCCTGCAGCGCCGTCACCACTTCTGGATCACGCGAGAGCCATCTTCCAACAACTCCGCGCAGGATGTTTTTCGCGAGGCGCTGTGCGCCGGTGTAGTACACAACAAGACGGTCTTCGAACTCCTTGAGCGCCTGTGAATCGGCCTCAATCGTTCTGATCGAGGGTTTCTGCACGACGCCTGGCAGCGTTTCGATGATCTTGAACCCGCCTACGGCGCCGCCGATTTGGTCCTGCCAGCCACCACCGGTGGTAAGCATCTGTTCCAGGCAGAGGACATCCTGAAACAGGTCATCCATCTGACGCGTGATTCCGCAAATCCTGTTGAGCGCCGCCACCAGACCGATTGCCAGAAGGCTGCTGGTACCCAGACCGGAGCCCTTCGGCAGATCACACGCGCTTTCCACCGCGATGCCGGCCCCGAACGCCTGCAAATACGGTTCTAGCGGCCCTTCTGCCCCGGTCGGGATGATCCCCAGTAACACGAGCGCCGCCTTGTGCAGTGCGACGGGGTCTCCGGGGTCGTTGTAGCTCACAATTGGCTCGCAACGTGTGATTCGCGCCGAATAACCAATGTCAGTGGAAGTCAACACTACCACAGGCTCGGGGATTGGATACGCCGTGACACGGATGGGTCGCTTGCCATTCAACAACAGCGCCACATTCGTGACCGCGCCCCCCTTTTCCAGGCTGTAAGGCGGCGTGTCAGTCCACCCGCCACCCAGGTCGATTCGGACAGGTACCTCCGCAACGACGCTTGTTCCTGGGGAAACCGCCAGATGCGGCTGAGCACCCCTACGCAAGCTGTGGCTTTCTATGACCTGTGCGACCTGGAGAAAGGCCAGTTCTTCGTGTACCCTGGCCAGTGTCGCCAGCGAACCTGCTTCCTCTGTGTCTGTCGCCCACTGATGCATGTAAGGGGCCGTGAATTCACGCCAGGCGCCGAGCGCGCCGGACGGAATTGACACGGCTCCAGAATCCACATGTGCATGCGCGGAAATCGATCGCAGCCGTTCGTTGAAAAGGTCACTCGCTGCCTTGAACGCTCGTGCCTTGAGAAACGGGGAAGGAGCGGTTTCAGCGAAGGCACGGATCTCATTGGCCGCGGAAGCGCAAAGCGCGCGCGTATCGGCCGCCCCGAAGAGCGGGCGGACGTCTTCGTCTGTACCCAGCCGTTCCCGAATCTGCGCACACAGGGCTGCAGTCCTGATTGCGTCGCGATTGGAGATGATTCTCCCGCAATCTGCTTTTCTGAGGGCGTCTGCCATCGAAAGACGGCGAACGGTTTTCCATCGTTCCCGCTCAGGCTTCGTCGGTGGACGGAGCGGAATCCAGAGGAACTCTGCGATGTCCTCCACGGATGTGACCACGGGGAACAACCGCGCATCCCAGATCGTCTGCTGGTCGCCGACGTCCCAGAGATCGGTCCTGTTGATGCCGGCAGCATCCATCCAACTGGAAATGGCGGTATTGCAGAAGGTGCAGCCAGCTTCGTCCGCGGAAAGCTTCGGATTGTCTTTCAGACCGTACAGGAGGATGGCGTAGTTTCCCGACTCATCGTCCGCCAGAGGGATTACCGCGCAGACGCATTCGTCCCCGAGAGAGATGTCTTGATCCGGGCTGACGAGACCGCTGAGGATAGAACGCCTCCCGACGATGGCGCGGCGAAGGTGGCACCCGATCAACACGGCATCCTCGCCGATTGCGCTCGTATTATCGCGCAGAACAGTTTCAATCAGGCAGCTTCTCGCGGGCGGTGTGGTTCCACTTGCATACACCGATCTTGCAACCGCATACCCGTATCCATGGTTTTCCGCTTCACGCGGGACATCGAGGTACTGCTCCGTTGTACCGATGTGGACAAATCGGATGGGTGATACCGTCACGTGGTCGAAATGGAACTGATGCAGGGAATTCCAGATCGTTTCCCGTATCTGACGAGCCCCGCCACCGGCGACGTAGGCGGCATGATCAGTTTCGCGAGCGAGGGCGAACGCGAAATCCTCGTACAATTCGATCCTCGAACCGAGGCTGCGTGCCGACCTCACCAAATCCGCACCGCCATGCAGACCGGCAAGGCGCGCACATGCGGCCGTTGCAGATTCGTCGAAAAGGAGGATGCCTGTATCAGCCTTGACTTCCCCCGAGGAACCGAATGCGCCCGACACTTCGAGTGCTTGATGATCGGGCTTCTGCAGAAACAATCTCACCGATCCGTCCTGTGCCGCGACAAACACCCCGAAATGCGCGGCCGTGTCTTCCAAGGCATTGAAGGCCACGCCGCGAACACCACGAAGTTCGTTCGCGCGGATAGCGCGGTGGTCGAAAACCAGCAGTACATCCCCGGAGAGGACCATCATTCCCGCGGAAAGGTCTCCTGCGCAACCGGCTACTGCCACGAACAACTGGTCAAAAGGAGTGATTGGCTGGCCTTCCGGGTCGAGCAGCGGGAGAACACCGAACGCTTTGCCCGTGGCAGCGAGATGAGGAACCCGCTTACTGTCCCCGCCCGAATGAATGATGAGGGTCCGGGTTTTGCTCCATGCGGATTCGTCCGCGACTTCACCGCGGGCCGACTTGTCCTCGAAAATGGCCCGGAGAGCGTTCAGTGTCGCGCCTCCGCTGCCGATGCGTTGTCCGTCAGGGTCGGGAACCACGAGGAAGCGAGTGGAAGGCGGCAACTTGCCTCTCAGGCGTCGCCAGTCAAGCTCAGACTCGTACGCACGCGCCTGTCGCTCATTGGCCGACGTGATGACACAATAATCCCACGCAGGGGCAAGCCCCTGGATTACCTTCTGGTACGCCGACCAGTTAGCGCGTACCGCGGCCTCGAACAGACGCGTTTCAGAATCAGCCATTTGTGCCCTCAGAAAGGCCGATCGCTCCGATTGGAGCGAATTGCCTCACCCCGAGAACCTGCAACAGGAAAAAAAACACGAAACGAGGGTTGTGCTTGAGATACCGTTTCCAGAGCCGGCGAGGTTCGGTTGCCAACCGAAACAACCATTCCATACCCATTTTCTGGACCAAGCGAGGCGCCTGAGGTTTCACGCCGGCGAGGAAATCAAACGCAGCACCGACGCCCACCATCACCGCAGGCAACCTACCGCGATGCTCGTGCATCCACCGTTCCTGTTTGGGACATCCCAGTCCGACAAACAAGACGCGAGCACCAGAATCCGTAATCTCCCTGACGATTGTTTCATCCTCATCCGGCGAAAGGGGGTGGAACGGCGGGGCGTATGCGTAGGTGATCACCAGGTGCGGGAATCGCTCCTGGACAATCGACACGAGTCGGTCGAGCGCTGCCTGAGTTCCACCGCCGAAGAAGCCGACCGGTATCCTGCGATCAGCCGCTTTTTTGAGAAGTTGCGGTGTGAGTTCCGGACCGTACACGCGTGTAACACCCTTTATTCCCAACCACCTGAGTGCCCAGACAAGAGGCACACCGTCTGGTGTAACCAGGTCGGCGCTGTTGACCACGTGTTGGTACGCGGGCGAGTCGTGGCCTTCCATTACCATGTGCACGGTGCTTACGCAGACGTACCGCGATTCGCCCTCCCGTGCCCACGATATGCACCGATCGACGGCATCTTCGTAGCTTGTCGCATCAACTCGTGTTCCCACAATGAAGCGGCTTTCGAGGGCCTTCTGCGGCACTTGTGCAAGCTCGGTTGTCGGCTGTGCGTTCATTGGCGCGCGTGAAGTTTTGAGAAAACAAAACGAGGAATACCAACGAATTCGTTTCGCAAAATATACGACGAGATCGGACCATCGACGGTGACAAAACACACAAAACGCGGGGAGAGACTGTCAGAGTTGTTATTGTCGCTGCAGTTTCAGAAATTCAATCGATGGTTCGACTTTTGCGATTGGAGCGCGTGCACCATGCGGACATGGCGACACAGATTTCTGCTGGTATCCATGATCGTAATCGCGGCATGGTTGCCAGCGGGCGCAGTATACCTTCCTCTCGACAACCGCGCTTACGAAGATCTTGACGCGCTTGCCCTGCGTGGGTACCGCGTCGTGCCGGCGACAACGATCAAGCCGTATTCGCGAAAAACGGTTGCACAAGGCCTTGCACATCTCTCGGACCGCCGGGCTGATATGAGCGCCGCGGAACGGGAGATGTACGATCGCTTGCTGGCGGAATTTGCGGATAACATCGCCGATGAAGCGGCAAGTCCCGGCCCGTCCTCCAGGGATCGTTGGTGGCTCAAGGCGGATGTTAACCCACGGGCGATGGCGCAAACCACTAACGAACGAACAGACCTGCCACGCGCCCGTCGCGTGCCGGCTACAAGGCGCACTCTGAATGACAGGGCGCGCCTGATTGGAACGCTTGACCTGACGTTCCGGCTTACGCGCAACCTGAGCACGTTCCAGCGGCTGGAAATGGATACGGATGGGCTCTGGGACAATGACTTCCGCGGGCATCGCGTGTACGGTGAAGACTGGGGGATGTTCAATGCCACAGGTCAGGTCGAGGAAGCGTACATCATGTACGACAACGATTGGGGAAGCGTAGGGTTCGGCCGAATTCAGCGGATGTGGGGACCGGAACGGCAGGGATCAATCTTTCTCTCTGACAATTCACCGGCGATGGACATGCTATCGGCGGACGTGCACCTCAATTGGCTGCATTTCGCTTCGATTACAGCGGAGTTGGAGCCGGAGCAGGATGCGTCGGCAACTCCGATCAGTCGGTACTATGCAGGTCACCGCCTTGTGCTGACCCCGTTCCGTTGGGCGGAAATTGGCCTTTCGGAATCCGTCATATATGGAGGCACGAACCAGGGCTTCTCGCTTCGATGGTCCAACCCGTTCGTGTTCCTGTACGGTGAAGAAGTAAACATCAACCCGGCCAACGAGAATCTCCTCGCAGGTGCCGACATTTCCTTGCGCCCGGTCCGGAACACGGAGTTCTACGGGGCATTTCTCATCGACGATGTCTCGATTGACAAGCCGAAATTGGCGCCGGATCGAATCGCATGGTCTGCAGGTGCACGCTGGGAAGCGCCGTTCGGCATTGACAGGCTGGGTACCGGTGCAGAATACGTAAGGCTGTCGCGTTGGGTGTACAACTACGCGCGCATCGCTCCGTGGCGCCATTACGTGAACAAAAACGCAGTGCTGGGGAGCTTCCTCGGGCCCGACGGCGACGCGCTATTCATTGAGGGACGCTGGGTAACGCAAAACGGGACTGCCATCAAAGGGCTCCTTGCGCATCGCAGACAGGGTGAGACGCGGTACAACACGCCGACGCCCAACTACCTGCCCAGCGACTACCGCTACCCGTGCGAACCCTTCCCGTTTGGCATCGTGGAAAAGCGCACGTCCCTTGAGGCGATTGTCGAGTTCCCCTCCGTCTACGGTGCCAGCGTTTCGGGTGCTCTTTTTGGAAGTGCGACTCTGAACAGGGACAACAAAAAAGCCCCCCGCCACTGGGGCTGGGGGCTGCGCCTCGATCTTGACTGGCACATACCCGTCCGATGGTGACTCCCCTCAAAGACTCACGCGTACGCCGCCGGTCAATCCGGGCCAGACTCGTACATACCTGCCTCGCGCCGTCCCTTTGTACAGGCTCCATGGAGCAAGCGCTGCCCCGGTTCCGGTGTCCGAAACGAACAGGCTCATCCTGCCGCCGGCGAACAGGTCCAAGTGCCGGTTCACCGGTATTCCCAGAATGAACCGCAGCGCCGAAACCGCTCCCTCGCCACCGGAATCTGCGGCGAAATTGCCGTACGTGATCGCGTCAATATCCCAGTAATGCCGTGTCTTCTGGAAGTGCAACCCCACCCCCAACCCTACCGCCTGGGTCTCTGGCGTGGCGAAAATTCGTCCCCCCAGAGCGACGATTCCGTGAGTGCGCAGGCTTCCTGTGGTCAATTCGACGTAACTTCCTGCACTCTCGTCAACAACGAAACCTACCTTGACCGGAACACCTTCCACGCAGTTGATCAGGCCCAAGGGGTACCCTTCCGGCCGCTTGGATCGGTTCACAAAGCCCACCTGAAGCCCAAAGACGGAATCCGCCGCGGTGAACATGCCGAACTGCGCACCGCGCACCTGAGGAGCCACCGCGAAAATGCTGGCTGCCTGGATACCTTCAACGGTACCCCCCGCGATGGAACCGATACCGGCGAACTGCACGCCCTCAACGCCGCCACCCGAAATACTCATAATTCCGCTTGTTTGAGCGCCGATGGTACCGGCGCCGGAAATGCCGATGACATAACTGCCCTGAAACCCTTCCACACTCCGCCCTGCAATAGCGAAGATACCTGCCGTCTGGGACCCTCGCACGTCGTTGCCTGTGATGCAGCCGATGAGCGAAGCCTGTGTTCCGATGAGGTTCTTTCCTGCGATGTTGACTATTCCCGCTCCTTGGATTCCCCGGACGGTTTGCCCGGCCACATTCACGATTCCGGAAGATTGTATGCCTCTCACGTTCCCGCCTGCTACGTTGACTATGCCGGCAACCTGGAGCCCGCGGGCGTAAGACTCCTGAACGTTCGTGATACCGCCGATTTCCACCCCGCGCAACGCGAAATGCTTCCCCACCAGGAGGTTAATGGAGAGGTTTGTTACCGGTTTGCTGTGTCCGTACGTCGTCGAAACCCGGGGGATCAGCGAGAAGGTTACGGAGTGATACGTGCAGCCGCTGTCGCCCGGCAGACCTTGTTCCGCGCTCGTCGCCCGCGCTAAGCCGAACAACAGGAATGCCAACATCGTGCGGACCCAGATCCGGGCCGCGGGATTTCTCGTCATCGGGGTGCCCTTCCAGAACCGATGCGCGCGACCTCGGTTTCCCCCTGTCTCGCGTAGTCAATCGCCTCGGCCAGTATTCGGGCGGTTTCCTGGTCAGCATGGAACCCCATGCTGTTCTCCGCCGCAACGAAATCCAGTCTCCACTGCGCCTTCCGGTGCATATCGCGCGGCTTTGTCAGTTGCTCGTCGCTGGCCCCTCGTTCCTGCGCCGCCCTGATCGCAAGGACGAGTGCGAGCGTGGCATTCTCTGCGCGCGTCATCAGCGCGCTCGTCCGATCTTGAATCGTAATTGCACGTGCAAGCAATTCAGTTTCCGGCGCGCGGTGGCAGCCCTGACAGGCCCGATTGATTCCAAGGAGCGGGCTCCGGACCTGGTGGTCACTGATCTTCACTGCCCCTACGCGGACATACGGCATATGGCAATCAGCGCAGGTTACCCCTGCACGCGCATGGATTCCCTGGCTCCACGTTTCAAATTCCGGATGTTGGGCCTTCAACACCGGTGCACCCGAAGTCGCGTGTGTCCAGTCTTTCCAACCCACCGAATCGTAATACGCTTCGATCTGTTCGACCCGGAGGCCGTTGTGCCAGGGATATGTGAGCTGAGTATTCGGGGGTTTGAAGTAGTATTCAACGTGGCACTGCCCACACACGAAGGCGCGCATCTCCTGATGAGATGCCAGAGTGTTTGCGTCATACGGTTTGCTGCGGTCGCCTCTTCGCCAGCGTTCTATGCTGGGCAGATGTGGCAGGGAGACTCCGGACTCGGCAAGGCGCTGAATTCCGACGAGAAACCCCGGGCGCGTAACGCGAAGCTGCATTGTCGCCGGGTTGTGGCAATCTAGGCACGTAACCGGGTGCTTGACGAGTTGCGTTGCCTCAGAGTAAGGCATAGCGTTGACCAGTTCGAACCCCGCCATGATTGCGTCCGCCCGATGAGCATCGTCATCGGGTACGCCACCCTGCGACACCCCGACTTTCCTGTAAGCGGGAATGACGGAAGCATGGCACTGAACACACGCGCCGGGTTGCGGTTTTTTCGTGACGCGCTCCGTCTGTCGTTGGTCGGAAAGCATATACGCATGACCGCGGTCCTCGCGGTAGTCAATGCCGAAAGCGTATCCCCGGAAAAGTTCGCGCCACACAGGAAATGCGTCCAGTTTCTGAAAAGCCTCGCTGCCACCGTATTTGGTTCGCACCGTATCGACGGTCCGCAAATACGTGTCGTACTGGTTTGGAAAGTTCTTTCCCCATACTGCCGGGTCTTCAGTGTCTTCATTGAGCTCAACCACACGGAAAAAAACCTGTCGTGCCTCGTACTTCCTCTGGGAAATGTTCTCCAAGAGGAGCAGCACCCCGGCAGTTCCGAGCGCAAGGACAAGTACGACAAGCCCGTACAGCACAAGTCGCCTTCCGGCAGTGGAAGAGAAGAAGCCGCTCATGACATCCCTCACTGACTGGGGTTACAGAAGCTCATCGGCTCGGCCCATGGCCTACAGAATCGTGGCAACGGACGCAACGATCGCGAGTTTTCGGATGGTTCCACGTGATAGCGTCTGTGATGTCGGCGTGGCAGCGCACGCAATTGCTCTGGAGCAGGAGCGAACTGGATTCGCGAATCTGGATGGGTTCGTGGAAATTCTGAAAAGTGAAGGCTACGGAGTGGTGAAACCCGTTTTCTGCCTTCGTGAGCCATTTTGAGACGGGCCCATGCGCGACATGGCAGTCATTGCAGGTAGCCACGGCATGATGAGAGGACTTCTCCCACCCGTCGAACTGCTCGCGCATTACGTGGCAGTTGACACAGGCTTGCGGGTCGTCGAGGAGATACGACGCACCTCTGGCATATACCAGAGTGTACGCCCCCGCCCCGATACCTATTCCGAGCAATACGACTGCAAAGACAGACATCCAGCGAGCAGTGCGCGTGTAGTCCATGCCTGCATCCGGAGGGTTGCGGACACACCGAGCGGGTACGCAGGTCGTCCTGGTGAAACGACGAATGTCAACCGATCTGCCCGTTCTGGATCAACTGCTGCAACAGGCTGTACACCGTGTACTCGTTGCGGGGAATTTCCTCTACGATCTGCCTCACGCTGAGACCGTTTCCGACCGCTCTCCAGACGACTTCCGCCAATGCTTTTGTTTCGTCATCCTGCCACTCAAACGTGCGGGAAGTCTGTCGGTACACTTTGTCCGGATCGGTAATGACCTCCGATTTGATCGCACTCAACTCGTCCTGCAATCGTGCTGCTTCCATCAGAAGGCTCATGCCGGGGATATCGATTTCCGCCGTTTCGGCAGCCGGGTCAACGTCCTCCTTGAAGAAGAAGTTGCCGCGTTTCAGTTCCCTCAGGAAAAGCTGGTAGAATGCTTCCTCTCCCGTCAAAGCTCCCACCGAGGCCCGTTTGACGTGTCCCTGGTCGATGAACAACTCGGCAACTGGTTGCTGCTTGTCATCGCTCACGAAGAGTATGCCGGTGCGCTGGTCGGTGCTGAGCAGAGTCTGAATGACGGTTGCGAGGTCGAAATACTCCAGATTGCCCTCAAGTTGCCGCTGTTTCTGCTCGTGCGTGCGGAGCGTGGTTACTGTGCCTTCCAGCTTGTGGGCATACATCTCGCACATGCGAAGTGCGATCTCCGGAACAAGCTCCATGCATTCGAGGAGTTGATCGCGTGTCAGGAAAAAGATCTCCCCGCCGCCGGGAGCCCGGCCGTTCGAACGGTGCGGGGATCTTGTAATAATGCGCATCTCGCCGATTGTCTCAGAATCGGTGAAATAGGCGACAGTCTTCAGGGCCCCGTCAACAACCCTGCTTATTTCGACCACGCCTTTTTTGATCACCCAGAGGGTGTCTGCGGGTTTGCCTGTTTCGAAAACAACGTACCCCTTCGGCACCGTCTTCACCTCACCCTTGTGAAGCAGCACCCGTAACGCATCGTCGCTCAATGACCCGAATACAGTAGTTCGCTTGAGAAACTCGAAATCGCTCGGTGGATACGCCGGAATGTCTTTTCCTATCTGCACACTGGCACGCGCGCCCCGCCCTGCGGCGATCCCTCCGCCTTCTTCCAGCGCCTGCACGCGTTTGTCCATATCGTGCACCAGGCGCGACAGGAGGATGTTGATCCGCCGCTGGTCCTGAACGATGAGGCCCAGGGATTCGAGCACAGCACCAACCTGATCGTCCGCTGGGTTTTCCCCTTGAGTCGCCATGGTGTACTTCCTCCGTGACGTTTCCGTGTACGTCGGGTTCTGAACTGACCGGTGCGAGAACCTCCCTTTTCTGCAATCCAGAGCCAACAATACAAAAACAGCCACCGGGATCAAAGTGCGGCGGTCCAGACTCGGGAAAGGTCTGACGCGGGTCTGTGGCGGATTGCCCCGATGCGCGCGGGGAACGATTTTTAGGTTCGCACGTATTCGCCTTTACAAGTTGCAGTCAACCGGAGCAAGCATACCTATGGCGTCTGCATTGATCGAGCCTCGCGTGTTGAGAGGATTCCGCGACTATCTCCCTGAAGAAATGATCCCCCGTCAACGCATGATCAACACCATCACGGCGGTGTTCGAACGGCACGGTTTTGCGCCACTCGGCACTCCCGCGCTTGAGTACTCTGAGGTACTCCTCGGTAAATACGGTGCAGATGCCGAGAAGCTCCTCTTCCGCTTCACCGACAACGGCGGTCGAGACGTAAGCCTGAGGTATGACCTGACGCTCTCCTTGGCTCGCGTGGCGGCGCAGTACGGTAACCTGCCCGTGCCTTTCAAACGGTATCAGATAGCCCCGGTCTGGCGCGCGGAACGCCCCGGTCATGGTCGCTTCAGGGAGTTCTATCAATGCGACGTGGACATCGTCGGTGCAGCCGGTCCGCTCGCGGAATACGAGTGCATTCAGGTTGATTACGACGTAATGACGGCTCTCGGCATCGAGAGATTCTCCATCCACGTCTCCAACAGGAAATTGCTGGAAGGGCTTTCGTCGAAACTCGGGGTTTCCGATGGCGCACAAAGTCGCGCCATTGCCCGTACCATTGACAAGTTGCCGTCGCAAGGAGAAGGGGCGGTTCGTACCCTCCTTTCTTCGGATGCCGGACTGAATTCGGAGCAGATCGGGATCGTATTCGAGTATCTCTCGCTGAAAGGAAGCAACGAGGCTATTTTGGCGCAACTGCGAGAGTTCTTCGCGAATACCCCGGAAGCGCATTCCGGCATTGAGTCCCTCGAGGCGATAATCCGCTGCGCCAGCGCAGCCGGAATACCGGAGGGCACCATCGAACTGGACCTGAGCATAGCCCGTGGGCTTGATTACTACACGGGCACCGTGTACGAGACGTTCTTGCTGGATCTTCCCGCCTTGGGGAGCGTCATGAGCGGCGGGCGTTATGATGGCCTCGTCGCGATTTTTACCGGCCAGGACGTCCCGGCCGTCGGAATTTCAGTCGGAATTGACCGCCTCTTCACAGGGCTCCAGGAGACTGGCAGAATTCCTCAGGCGGCAACGGTTTCGCAGGTGCTGGTCACGGTATTCAACGAGTCCACAACACCGCAATCTTTGCAGGCTGCGACCCGGCTCCGTTCACTCGGTGTGGCGGCAGAGGTGGCGGTCGAAGGGGGAGCACTGCGCAGGCAACTCAAATACGCGAACAAGCAGCACATACCCTTTGCGCTGATAATCGGCCCTGACGAAGCGGAAAACGGGACAATGACGCTCCGGGACATGGATAGCGGCGAGCAGGAGTCCTTTTCGACCGTCGAAGCAGTTGCAGCTCGTGTTCTCGAACAACCCGAAGGTCATCGCTCCTGACGGAGTTCCTCCATGCCACGCGGCCAATACTGCGGTACCGAGCGAATCCAAAGACTGGATCGTGTAACCGGGATTCCGGTGGTTCAGGTCACCAGCATGTTCACCCCAAGTGTGCACATGCACTATGAAACGGTTACGTTCACACCGGACAACGGGTGGATGATCTTCCTGTCTGCCCGTTCCACCGAAACCGGCGCTCCGATGAACCTTTTCCGTGCGAGTTCGGACGGAAAGGATGTAGTGCAGCTATCCGGGGATTCCGCGGTATCGAATGTTGTCATGGCGGAGGACGGGTCGGCGGCGTTTTACATGCAGGACGGCGCCGTCCACAGGACGGAAATCCGAACCGCGAAAGACGAAATCGTAGTGCCGCTGCGGACCGGAGAGTTCCGTCCCCACGGCGCAACGCATGGAATGCTCTCGATGGGGCGTTATTACTTCGCGGAGCTCAGGAGCGATTCATGCGCCGGCATCGGGAGATGGGACCTGGAAACGGGGCAATTCACGGAGGTGATCCGGTGCGACAACACTGGCCACCTGAAAGCGAACCCGGCCGGACCGGAAATCAGTTTCAATGTGTATGAGTACCGAGAGGGGACAAACGAAAACGGCAAACGCAACTTCGTGAAAACCGAGGAATATCGCCACGCTGAATCACTGGAGAGAATCGAAGTAACGTTTCCCAAAGGGCGGCACGGAATTGCGCATTCGTACTGGCTCGGAGGAACGGGCAGATATCAGGGAACACTGCAATGGCCGGAGCGCGGCATCGCGATAATGGAACGGGATGCGCCTGAACCTGAGATCATTCCTTCCCCGGGCCCCTATTTCTGGCATTCGGGCTCATCGTATGACGGGGACTGGATCATCGCGGATACGAACTTCCCGTACGAAGGGATCTGGCTTGTCAACGTGACCACGGGCAAAAAAGAGCTGCTTTGCCGGCCTCCTCTGCCAGATGGCGCGGACAAGGTGGACAAGCCACTCGCCCACCCTCACCCCAATCTTTCGCACGATGGTTCGCGTGCCGTGTTCACATTTTCCGATGACCGGTCCATACCGCAGGTATTTGTTGTGAAAATCCCGGGAGACGTGCGCAGACGCCTCGGCACCCGGAATGGTGCGACGAGAGAAGGTCGAATGGAATCCCAGGTCGGTTTCTGAGTGCGGAACGACAGTGTCGGCAAAAGGAAGTGATGTCCAAGATGGATGATCTCCAGTTGTTTGACGATCTTCAGCCGAAGCTCGAACGGGTGAGAACGGAACTCGCGAACGTCATCGTCGGGCAGAAAGCTGTGATTGACCACCTCCTCATCGGTCTGCTTTCTGGCGGGCATTGCCTCATTGTTGGCGTGCCGGGTCTCGCAAAGACTCTGATGGTTCGTTCATTTGCACAGGCTCTTGACCTTGCGTTCAATCGCGTGCAATTCACTCCGGATTTGATGCCTTCAGACATCACAGGAAGCGAAATTCTGGATGAGACGGCCGGATCAGGCCAGAGGAGTTTCCGATTCGTGCGCGGTCCGGTGTTCACAAACGTGCTCCTCGCAGACGAGATCAATCGCGCTCCGCCGCGAACGCAGTCAGCGCTTCTCGAAGCCATGCAGGAACATCATGTGACGAGTAGCGGACAGACGCACAAGCTCGCGGAGCCATTCTACGTCCTGGCGACACAGAATCCCATTGAGCAGGAGGGAACCTATCCTCTTCCAGAGGCGCAATTGGACCGTTTCATGTTCATGTTGTGGGTTGATTACCCGTCCGCCGACGAGGAAGTCCAGGTTGTCCGCTCCACAACCGGGGAGGATTCTGGAAAGGTATCCACGGTACTCGAGCGTGACGATATTATCGAAGCCCAGGCTCTCGTTCGCAGAATCCCCGTGGATGGGAACGTGGTCCTGCGGGCGGTGAACCTCGTGCGACGCACCCGTCCGGTGGAAGGCAGTCCCGATTTCGTGAGGGATTTCGTGTCGTGGGGGGCCGGACCGCGGGCAAGTCAGTACCTCATTCTGGCCGCCAAGTCGAAAGCCTTGTTGGAAGGGCGCAAGACTCCCGCTCCGGAGGATGTCGACGCGCTGGCGCTTCCCGTTTTGCGACACCGCATCGTCACGAACTTCAACGCGGAGGCCGCGGGCGTGAAAACACCGGACATCATTGCGCGTCTGTTGGAATCCGCATGAACGTCGAGAGCAATCGCGTTGCAGCTCAGTACCGGAGATTCCTTGATCCGCAGACGTTGGCGCGTCTGAAGGGTCTCGATCTGGTCGCCCGGTTCGCCGTTGAAGGGTTCATGGCGGGGCTCCACAGAAGTCCGTTTCATGGCTTTTCCGCCGAGTTCTCCGACCATCGCCAGTACATTTCCGGTGATCCCATCCGACACCTTGACTGGAAGGTATACGCAAAAACCCAGCGGCTCTACCTGAAACGATACGAAGAGGATACGAATCTCCAGGCCTACCTGCTTCTCGACCGTTCAGGTACTATGGCGTATGGAAGCGACGGCCTCAGCAAATGGGACTATGCCCGCATGGTGGCGGCTTCATTGGCTCATCTGCTGCTTTCCCAGAGAGACGCTGTCGGCTTGGCGCTGTTCGACCACGATGTGCGACGTTGGCTGCCCGCCCGTTCCACGCCCGGTCATCGTGATGCCCTCCTTGCAGAAATGGACCGCTTCCCCGCAGAGAATCCTACCGATCCCTCGTCGGCGCTTCATGTCCTGGCAGAACGGGTACGCAGGAGAAGCTTGATCATACTTATCAGTGACATGCTCATCCCCGCCGGTGCGGTTGCGTCTGTGCCGGGCGTCACGCTTGCGGATGCTATGGTTGACCGGTGGCTGAACACACTGAAGCACTTCCGACACCAGGGGCATGACGTGCTGGTGTTCCATGTACTGCATCGCGACGAAGTGGATTTCGAATTCTCAGGTTCGGTGGAGTTTGCGGGGCTCGAAGGAGAACCCGGTTTGTTGGTGGATACCTGGTCAGTTGCCCACATCTACCGACAACACATGAGCACGTATCTGCGCGCCGCAGAAAAAGCGTGCGGGGAGATTCACGTGGACTACCACCGTCTTTTCACTTCCTCTCCACTTGATCTCGCGCTTTCTTCATGCCTGGACAAACGGCGGCGGTTGGGGTAGCGACTTGGCCGGAGTGCGGGTGCGCCGCGTTAGGATTCCGATTCTTCGCAGCAGGGGCGACGGGACGTGAGCAAACGAGTTCTCATCGCGGTGATGACGGGCGTCGTCTGCATGCTGGCGCGTCCCCCCGGACCGCAGGCGGCAGTCCTCACCGTTCTGCCTCCTGCCCATCGCTTCGAGTCGGATTCCACCACGGGTGTGCACTACACAGTGCTGGCTGACTCGGGCAAATCCACGAATCTGTACTTCCACCAGCGCTCGTGGCTTTCGGATAACTCGGTTGTCCTCTACACCGGGCCGACCAGTGCCCAGCGATTGATGGGGTACATTCAGGCTACCGGCGAACGATTCGTCATCGGCAATATCACCGGCGCAACCGCGGCGGCGAGACGCAACTCGGTGTTCGGCATGCGCGACAAGAAGCTCGTCGAAATCGCGCTGTTGATCACCATATCGAACGATCCACGAAGCGTGCCTTCACGGGTCGAGGCGACGGAACGAACGATACGAACGCTCACGTTCACGTCGCAGGTCAACGGCAACTACGATGACACGTTTCTTTCCGTCTACGAAAACAACGAGAGCACAACGCCCAAACGCTACTCGGTGTACAGGATTTCCGTTTCAAACGGTGAAATGATCGAGGTCTGCAGAGCGAGCTCGAGCATTTCCCACCTCCAGTGGAGCCGTGGTCCTTCGAACCTCCTCATGTACTCAGGGAATGACGATGCGAGGCTCTGGGTGGTGAATCCTGCGGAAGGCGTTCCTCGCAACGTCTACGTCCAGGTGCCCTCAATGGGCGAATGGGTTACGCATGAGTCATGGTGGGTCAATGACCAGATCCTGTGGTGCGGCGCTCAGTGGCCCGCCGGGTACGAACTCGATCCGCAAAGAGGCGAGTACCACCACGTGAACGTATTGGACCTTCGCTCGGGGATTTCGCGGATCGTCGCGGCGGGCTCGTGGCTGCCGGCTCAGGAAAACGCAGAACGGTGGAAACGCAACTTCCACCATGCCTGCGGCGACGAAGACGGACGATGGATTGTCGCGGACAGTTTCAGCGGGGTGCTGACGCTTACCGAGGGAAAAACCACTCGAACGCGACTTTTCACGGTCGGGCACCGCACGTATGGCGGCGGCGAGCATTCCCACCCGAGTTTCGACCGGCTCGGAAAGCAGGTCGTGTTCGTCACTAATCGATTTGGTGAACCGCGGGTATGCGTGGCTCGCATCCCTGACGAATGGCGGGCGGAATCCGCCCCGATTATCACGTCCGTGGAACCCGCGGCTGAGCCACCGCAACGACGAGGCGATCTCCCCTTTTCCATTCCGGCCTTGTTTCCGAGTGAACCAAACCCGTTCAACCCGGCCACGCTGATACGGTTCTCGGTTCCGCGGACGGAGAGAGTAGTTCTGAGCATCTATGCGATTAACGGCCAGCTTGTCTGCACGCTTGTAGACGCCACCAGGCAAGGGGGCGAACATTCCGCCCGTTGGGAGGGCCGCGATTCCAGTGGGCGCCTTGTGGGTGCCGGAGTATACCTGTGTCGGCTCGTAACACCGAGTGGGACCGCCACGGAACGGATTGTAGTCGTGCGGTGAACGGCTTTCGTGTGTAGGGATATGGACAGAATGAACAAAACCGCGAAGCTTCTCATGTTTTTACTCGTATTTTCCGTGTCTTTTCTGGCGCGCGCAGCGTGTGCGACGGACAGCACGTACGTGCTCACTGTGCTCCCACGAGACGATCGTACAGAACGCGACAGCGTTACGTTCGTGGACTACACGTATCTGACCACCACCAATCCGTCGACCGGTCTCTATTTTCACCAGCGTGCATGGCTGCCCGACAATTCCATGGTGGTTTTCGAAAGCGAACACGGGTTGACCGGGTATCTGATGCACACCGGAGAACTGGTGGTGATCGGACGTGTGAAAGGCGCAACCGTAGCTGCGAGGCGGAACTCCATTTTTGGCATGCGAGGTAACAACGTCATCGAAATTGCGCTTGCTATCACCGCGAGTGCGAATCCCGGTGAGAATCCGTCTCAGGTGGTGGCAACGGAACGAATTATTGCGACGCTGCCCGGCAGATCGCAGATCAATGGCAACTACGACGACACCTTCCTTTCCGCGTACTTCGCGCCGACAATTTACCAGATAAGTGTAGCGACCGGGCAGGTGCGCGAGGTGTGTCGCATCGGGTCACCGATCAAATGGCGTGGTCACCTCCAGTGGAGCCGTACGGCGTCGAATCTTCTGAGCTTCGCCGGCGGAGACGACAGACACGTCGAGGGTGGACCCGATAGAATCTGGGTTGTGGATCCGAACGAGGGTACTCCTCGACCCGCGTACGCCCAGGTGCCCGGTGAACTCGTAACTCACGAGTCCTGGTGGGTGAATGACCAGATCCTTTTCTGTGGTGCGCCGCGCGCGTTCGGGTTCGAGACCGATTCGTTGAGCGGCGAATACTCCCATGTGAAAGTCCTTGACCCGAGGACTGGCACAGTCAGGATCATCGGTGCGGGATCATGGATGCCCGGCGTATCGGCACGGGATCTTTGGACGCGGAACTGGGGGCACTGTGCGGGTAGCGACGACGGAAACTGGGTCGTTGCGGACAATTTCCACGGGGTTATCGCGCTGTTCGGCGGCAAATCCTCGCGCGCGAGACTGTTGACGGTAGGCCACCGGACATACGGGGGTGGTGCTCACGCGCACCCCAGCTTCGACAGGGAGGGCAAGATCGTCGTGTTCACCTCGAACCGCCTCGGGGAACCTCGTGTCTGCATCGCACGTATCCCGTGGCGCGCGGGGTCATTCTGACGGCGTTGCCGGTCACTAACCCGCCGAAAGGGCCGAAATTCCACTCGCGCGGGTATGCCTGCCATGGTGGCAACATCGTAGAACAGGGAGCCCGGATATTCCGTTGTTTACTCTTTCTTGCCGTTCGAAACGAAGCCGCGTCGGCCGAGCAAATCCAGAATCTGCTCGGTATTCATTTCCGGCGTGCAGGCGACGGTGTCCAACATTACCTCCGGATTGACCGGCGGCTCGTACGGATCGTCAATTCCGGTGAACCCCTTGATCTCACCTCGCCGCGCTTTTGCGTACATCCCCTTCACGTCCCTCTGCTCACACGTCTCCAGAGGCGTGTTGACGAATACTTCAATGAACTGATCGCTTCCAACCATGCGCCGCACTTCGTCGCGCGTAGCCCGGTACGGGCTGACGGCCGCGGCGATAACACATCCCCCGTGGCGCACAATCTCCGACGCGACGAATCCGATGCGTCGAATGTTCGCATCCCTGTCTTCCTTGCTGAATCCGAGACCCTTCGAGAGATGCGTCCGCACGACGTCCCCATCCAGTACAGTTGCCTGCCTTCCAAGTTCCAGCAGACGCACTGCGAGGATATCCGCAATGGTTGATTTGCCGGCCCCGCTCAAACCGGTGAACCATACACAGAACCCCTGCCGGTCCCGGGGAGGATAGGACTCCGCAAGAATCTGCGCGACCTCGGGACGCGTGAACCACGAAGGCAGCGCGCGCCCCTTGTTCAGGTATTCGTCCCGGACCTGAGTCCCCGAAATCGACGCCGTGCGGGCGTTCTTCGGAACTTTGGAATCCTCTTCGTACCGGTCCTCGTCAGGCAGATACACAAGCATGCTGAAGGGAAGCGCTTTGACGCCAAGCTCCTTCTCGTGCTGCTGGACGAGATCCTGCGCGTCATACGGTCCGTAAAAGGGTCTGCCCGTCGAGTCGTTGCCGGGTCCGGCGTGGTCGCGTCCCACGATAAGATGATTCGCGCCATGGTTTCTGCGGATGATTGCGTGCCAGACGGCTTCCCTCGGTCCCGCGAGACGCATTGCGAGAGGTAGAAGCGAAAGGAGAATTCTGCCCGGATCGTAGTAGTGCTCCGCCAGCGCCTTGTACGTGCGAACCCGAGTGTAATGGTCCACGTCGCCGGGCTTGGTCATGCCGACCACGGGGTGTAGCAGGAGAACCCCGTCCACACTTTCTGCCGCGCGCTTCGTAAGTTCCTCGTGCGCCCGGTGGAGCGGATTTCGCGTCTGGAACGCGACGACGTTGGCATGCCCGTACGCCTCCAGCCGGGCCCTCGTCTGCGCCGGGGTGAGCCGCAGTTCCCGGAAGTCATAGCGACGGGGAAGCCGAATCACGCGAAGTCTGCCCGAAATGTTGACCTTGCCCCACCGGCGCATTTCTGCCACCAGTGGGTGCTTTTCATCCAGCGTTCCAAACACCTTTTTCGAAACCTCGTCCCGGTCCCATTCGTACGCTTCCTCTACCGTCATTACCGCCAGCAGATCGTTCTTGGCGTCACGCAAGGCGATGTCCCTGTCCAGGTGGATGGCATCGCTCGGATCGACAGAAAGGGTCACCGGGATGGGGAACAGGTGCCCGGATGAGAGCCGCATTTCGTCGAGAACCCGCGCATGGTCTTCTGCGCCCATGAACCGATCAAGCGGCGAGAATGCGCCGGTTGCCAGCAATTCCAGGTCGCACAGTTGCCGTTCAGTCAGTTGAATGGATGGAAGGCCCCCGGCGTATTTCGCGAGGTGCTCCCTCTCCTCCGAGCGGATTACAAGGTCCACGAGTGTGCCGCCGTACGGCGTGATGAGCAGGGAATCACTTGAAGCCATCAATTCATTTGTCTCCGTAAGGGTGTGTCCGCAGTATGCTCAGGCAGTAACTGGGAGGGTATCCTCATTACTCGAGGGCAAAACGCGGCTCAACCGCCGCGATATCCCCCACGTGTTCCAGAAATCGGGGAAACCCGCCTGTTTGTTCTCATAGAAGGTGAGGCCAGAACCAGATGATAGTGCCGGGTACGGGCGTTCCTGAGGTAAAAGAGGGGCCTGGCGAGTATTGCATGGATGATCGGAAAACGCGTAGTCGGCGTGGAATTGGCGAAAGACTCTGGCGTCTAACGTAATTAAGATACGCGACACCGCACCAGAAGGGCAACCCGGAACCATCTTGCCCCCCGCGCTTGCTCCTCCTCCCGCTCCGGGCGTTATTCGAAACAGCGCGCACGCTGTTCCACCCGCCATTGAGGGATGACCCTTCTATGCCAGAATTCTCCATTTCCACGCAGTTTGTCCGCTACACCGTCGGCACAGACGCAATGAACCGGGCGTTCACGGATGTAAATACCGATACGAATTACGCCATCCCCGCGCCATGTGCCAGCATCATCGAGGGTGGCGTCGAGTTCCGGGCGACCGAAGCGTGGGAGGCCGATGGCCTGTTGCACCTCGCATTCGGTGGTTCGGGGGTGAAAGCCCGCCTCATGGCACACGCGGAGAAGCACCACATCGTCCTGCGCGTCGTTGCCGTCGACGGCGAAGGTGTCGAAGAATTCACCTTCGCGCACATCCCTCTCCGCCTCGCGGGAACGCTCGAAGACCCGTTCGGCGCGTGTGCGCTCGCCCTGAATCTGAAAACGAACGTGCGCGAACTGCCCGGCCCCATGGCCCGGTTGTGTGCGACCTGTTACGCCAAATTCGGGTTTGCCGGCGCGGCGGTCGCCATTGTCGCCACCCCGATGGACGTGCTCCGCAGGGGTATGCAGGAAGCGGTCAGTGCAGCCCCCGAGCTCCCGCAATCGCGCGTCGGTGGCCCGTGGGCGCTGGATGCCAAGATCACGCGGGGCTCATACCTGTTCAACTTCGGTGATATGTCCGAAGAAAAGGCCGACGATTGGATCGCTCTGGCACAGTCGCTCGGTATCACCCAGATCGATTTCCACGGCGGCAACAGCTTCCGCTTCGGCGATTGCCGGCCCAATCCCGTCACCTATCCCAACGGCTTCGCCAGCCTGAAAGCGGTGATCGATAAGCTCCACGCCGCCGGTATCTCCGCCGGCCTCCACACCTACGCCTTCTTCATCGACAAAACCTGCCCCTGGGTCACCCCGGTGCCCGACTCCCGCCTCGCCAAGGACCGCGTCCTGACGCTTGCCGCGCCGATCGCCGCCGATGCCGATACGGTCACCGTGAAAGAGGACACCTCCGATATGTCGGCCATCACCGGCTTCTTCGTCCGCAACAGCAACACGCTGCACATTGGCGACGAACTCATTACCTACACCGGGGTCTCCAAGGAAGCGCCCTACGGGTTCACCGGCTGCACGCGTGGCGCCTGCGGAACGGCACCGGCTGCCCATCCAGCCGGGGCCCCGGTTGGCCACCTGAAGGAATGTTTCGGCCTGTTCGTTCCGGATCCCGAAACAACGCTGTTCGAGGAAGTTGCCGCCAAAGCTGCCGAAGCGTACAACACCTGTGGCTTTGATATGAGCTACCTCGACGCGCTCGACGGTGAGGACATTCTGGGCGGCGCCGAGTGGGCGTGGCATTATGGCTCGCGCTACGTCTTCGAAGTGGCAAAGCGCCTCAAGAAGCCCGCATTGTTCGAGATGAGCACGTTCCACCACCACCTGTGGTACGTCCGCGCACGCATCGGCGCATGGGATCACCCCGGACGCAGCCACAAGAAGTTCATCGATCTCCACGTCGCCTCGAACGAGCAGGGGCGCCGGATGTTCCTCCCCGCGCACCTCGGCTGGTGGGCGGTCAAGACGTGGCACGGTCACCAGACCGAGCCGACCTTCTCCGACGACATCGAATACCTCTGCTGCAAGGCCGTCGGCACGGATACCGGCTTCTCGGTGATGGGGATAAACCCCGAAAACCACGACAAACCGGTATTCCAGCGTCTTGGAGCCATCATGCGGCGGTACGAAGCTCTGCGGCATTCCGGCACGGTTCCGGATGCCGTCAAAGCCCGCCTCAAGGAGCCCGGCGCCGAATTCACGCTGGTGGATACAGCCGACGGGAAATCCGCGTTCCTGCCCACGCAGTACGACAAACACCGTGTGGAGGGTGCGGACGGCTGGAGCGACTCCTGGACCGTAAACAACCCGTACGCCGCGCAGCCGGTGCGCCTTCGCATCGAAGCACTGCTCTCCGCCGAGCCGTACGATTCGCCCAACGCCATAACCGTTGCCGATTTCACCGATCCGGCCCGCTTCTCCGATCGCGCGGCCTATGACGGCATTACACTCGATCTCGCACCGGCGGAAGGCGGAGCCCTGTTCTCCGCGCACAATTCCAACCCGCCGAAGCCCTCCGCAAAAAAGGAGCTTCGTTACTCACCGACGGAGCACGGCGTTCGGGTGACGCAGAAGGCCGATCCCTCATGGGCAAAGGCCGGCGCGACGTTCGACCCGCCGCTCAACATCGACAAGCACGAAGCGCTCGGCCTCTGGATCGAGGGCGATGGAAAGGGCGAGGTGCTGAACCTCCAGTTAAAGTGCCCGGAGCACCTTGTGACGGGGATCGGCGACCACTACGTCCCGATTACCTTCACCGGTCGGCGGTTCGTGACTCTCATCGAGCCCGAAGGAGCACGCGCGGATGAGTATTCATGGCCGTACGACGGGAACGTGTACGCGCTTTACCGCGAAGGTATCGACTACACCCAGATCCGTTCGGTGAGCCTCTGGTACAACGCCATACCCGCGGGGGAATCGGTGTCGTGCCGGCTTGGTCCCATCAAGGCCCTCGCGATGCGGCCGGTGACGTTGCGAAACCCCTCGGTTGTCATCGGCGGTCAGGAAATCACATTCCCGGTGGGCATGAAGAGCGGGTGGTACATCGAGTACGCCGCAGGTGAGCCGTGCATCCTCTACGACGACCAGGGCACCCCAGTCGCCGAGGTGACGCCGCGCGGAGCCACCCCCGTTCTCCAGACCGGGGAAAACTCCGTGCGCTTCGCCTGCGAGACCGACGAACACCTCCCCGCCCGCGCGCATGTATCCGTGATCACTCGTGGCGAGGCGATAGGGTAGCAAGGAATTGTGCGAGCACAACGTAGGGGCGGACCTGCAACGCGCGGCGTTGCTTGGGTGTCCGCCCATGGTCCGCGGAGGTAGGGCGCCCTCGCCGAGGGCGCCGCTTCGCCCCGCTCCCGAGGTGGGACAGGCTTTCCTGCCTGCCCTTATTGCTCTGCGTGAACGGGAGCCGATTCTATCGCACCGGACAACTCTGTTCCGCCGGGGCCACTCCCCTTCATCCCCCAAACCAGAACGCGTACATCTCCGCCTGCCAAAGGTGGAACCGCAGCTGCACCTTTTTCCCCACCAACGAGGCAAGGTTCGCATTCCCTTTCCACCGCACCGTTTCATCAATGCCGTTCACGATCGTGGGGATGCACTCGTCTTTCCCGAATCCCGGCACCGGCTGCATCGTGTCGGCGTCCAGCACCTCCACCAGCACTCGTCCGCGCCATGAGTCGATGTTGATGTGCAGCTGGTCCCCCGTCACGTTCACCGGTTTCGTCAACACGGACCCCCACTCGACGCCGCCTTTGAGCGAGACGAAGCCATCCATCCGGAGCCTCGCCATACACACAGCGCTCGAATCGAGGTATTTGCGGTTCAGCGTGTCCTCGATGGAAATGCAGCGATGTCGCAGGCCGACGTAGTAGAACCAGAGCTCGTTGTTCCGCACCACCGGCCCGTTCGTCGTCACGATCTGCCCCGTGTCGTACGCACTTCCGTCGCCCACGGGTGAATGCTCGAGGAACGGTGCGCGGTTCGCCACGCGGTGCCACGTGCGCAGGTCGCGGCTGGACGCCAGTTCCACCGATTTCCTGCTGTCCACGTTTTCATACATCGGCACATGTTTTCCCGACCAGTGGTGCATCACCGGCAACGCGAGATACAGGTCCTCGTACGGGAAGACGGGGAAGTTGTAAATATCCGTCCGCCATTCCTCCGGCCGGTTATGGACGATCCTGAGGTATGCCGGGTCGTCAATCAGTTTCCGCAGCCGTTCGAATCCGTTTTCCTGATCGGTCTGGTCGGCGTGGAACACAAGCTCCTGTTTGCTCCAGTTTTGGAAATCCTCGCTCGTGGTCAGGTAGAACGACCGTCCGTACGGTCCTCCATGTTTCACCGTGGCGATGAACAGCTTCCTTTTCTCATCCAGCGTGAGGTGCGACTCATCAGAACTCAGAACAGGAGGCGTACCGGAAACCGTCCAGTGCAGCGCGTCGGGCGAAAACAGCGGCTCGAGGTGACCGCCGCGGTACGCCAGCCCCTTGAACCTGCGCGCCGGGTCGGGGTCGTGCGGATCATAGATCGGCCCCAGCAGCATCCCCTGCGCCGATGGCAGGATGTTGTTTCGGGTGCCCATTCGCTCGCCATTCCACGTGAGCGCTTCGTAGTCATGAAGCCCGAGGAACGGCTTTTCCCAGTTGATTCCATCCTCTGAGGTGGCATAGCAGTAGAACGCCGTGCCACCCTCGGGAGCACCGGTCACGCCGATCTTCACTTCCGGGTCCAGCGACTCCCCTGACGCAAGGTAGATCATCGTGAACCGACCTGCCTCCGGGTCCCACGCCGGCGTCGTGCGAATCTGAATCCCGCAGTTCTCCCAGCGGTACTCCGGACGGATTGCGACGTTCCGCGGGAACTTCTCCGGCTGATGGAGCTTCCGGGCGAGGTTGTTTATCTCCTCCACGTGAAAATCATCTATGAACAGGTGTTTCATGGTTCCCTCGCGTCGGATCAATGCTCGGTACGCAACAACACCGATTCCCGCAACGCGGGTTCGAGATTCGACCAGTATTCCGAATACCCGCCCACGCGGACGATCAGGTCACCGTACTTCTCCGGATGGGCAACTGCGTCCCGCAACACCTCCTGGTCCACGACATTCACCTGGATCTGCAGCCCGCCCATGTCGAAGTACGTCCGCAGAAGTGCTTTCGTGTTTGCCCTTTGTTCGGGCGTTGCAAAATGGTGTCGTGCGAGCCTGAGGTTCACGACCAGCGTCCCGGGCGCATGCTGCTGGTCGAGTTGTGTCACGCTCCGCATCATCGCCGTCGGTCCGGAGCGATCCCGCCCCTGATACGGCCCTGCGGAGTCGGCAATCGGCTCCTTTGCCCGGCGGCCGTCCGGTGTAGCCCCCACTGCCCTCCCGAACGGAACGTACGTCACAAACATCAGGCACGACGGCACAAATGGCCCGCCTTCACCGTCTGCACCTCGCCGCCACGTGCGGTATTTCAGAAACTTCGTGAAGATGAACTGGGACAGATCATGCGCGAGGGAATCAACCTCGGGATCGCCATTCCCGTATCGCGGCGCGTTCTGGAGCTCCCGCCGCAGCTCCTCCGCGCCATCGAAATCCCGCGCAAGCACGTCGACGATTTCCCGGCCGGTGAAGCGGCGTTCCTCGAATACGAGTGTTCTGAGCGCCGCGAGTGAGTCGATCGCATTCGCCAGCCCCATAACATTGATCACCGACCAGTTGTACCGGGCGCCGCCTGCGGAGTATTCAACGCCCCGGTCCACGCAGTCATCAATCAGAAGGCTCCGTATAGGCTGCGGTTGCCATTCTGCCTTTTGCTGTTGCCAGAGGTTCACCCGCTCCACAATGCTGGCGATGGTGGCGGCAAGGTCGTTCCGGAAGCCTTCGTAGAACTCGGGGAAATCCGCCGCGGTCGACAGCCGCCCGTGGAGAGACCGTTCAAGCACACCGGGCACGTTGATGTCGTCGTCCAGCGATCCCACGTTCGACCGACCATGCACCATCAATTCAGTGCAGCCGCCAAACGCATACTCATGCCGTTCCTCAACGGGTAGGGGAATCCCCGACGCATCCATCGCCCTGTAGTAATTCGGGTCCCAGTACAACGCGGGAAGTCCGCAACCGCTCACGATCGTGTCAAGGGCCGCTTCCCACACGGAGTCCGGCGTCGACGGGCCCAGCCGCAGCGCCAGGTTGGGTCGCCGCATCCCGCGCGCGGCTTCGATACAGACTATGGTGAGTTCGCTGGAAAGGTCGGTGCCGTCGGGTTTCGTACCGCCGATCGCGGCGTTCCACGCGGTGGCGGCATTCACGTTCTCCCATTGAGCGCGCACCAGTTCCACCGCGCGATCATGCGATAACTCACCTTCGGCCAGCGAGCGCTCGAAATACGGGCGGAGATACTGGTCGAATCGCCCCAGATCATCGCACCCGTCGAAATAGAACGTGAAATTCGTCGCCACGAGCGCGTCGAAAAACCGTTCCGCCGGCCTGAAAGGAACGACGCGCAAAGCCGCGAGCAGGGCATCCCGATTGCCCCTCTGCTCGTCATCTCCCGCCACGAACCGTTCGATCTCATCGACGATCCGGTTGTGGAGGATTCGGGCGGTCTCCAGAGTGGTGTTCATTGCCCGGAAGAACCCCGCGCGGGAGTCCCTTTCGGACGAGGCCGTTTGCAGGCCCTTTCGGACTCGTTCGTCGAACCCGTTCAACCCTTCCCGCAGTACGCGCTCATAGTGAGGAATCGAATGCGTGTATCCACCCGGGAACACGTGCGCCGACCAGACCCGTTCCAGCTCTTCAAGGGCTTCTCGTTCAGCGGGGTTGGCTGCGGCGAGTTTCCGCTCGAAAACCCCGCGGTCAAGCGGAGTTGCCGTCACGTAGTACCAGCCGACCGCCATTCCCTCCGGATTCCAGTACTTCGGCCCCGACGGGTACAGCAGCCCGCCGTCGTAGGGTCGCAGCGGCAGAACGCGCGCCCACGTGTTCAAGGCGTCCGCGAACCGCTCCACCATAGTCGCATCGGGGTCGCGCATGAACCCGGCGGCAAACGGTTCACCGAGCCGTTCAAGCACCTCCGAAACAGCCGTTTGTTTCAATCCTCGCCCCATCCTCTCCGGAAAAAAGCGTATACCTTCAATCAGCGAAATCCAACAGGAATGTACACGCTTCCCTGCCACCGCTCGCAAGCGCAGAGGACCGTACGGTGCAGCGCAGCGTTCTTCCGAGCGCGATCTGCAGGTGATGTTTCACATGTCCGCCGCAGCAGTAACAGTAGGTCTCAGATATTGGTTCTCCGGCCTGCGGCAGGCACACGCACCGGTACCCCGGCAATCCTTCCGGAGCAAATCGCACGAGCACCCGACCGTCCTCCTGCAGGGTTACGCTGTGTCCGAAAACGAACCGTGTCTCGTTGGCGGCTCTGATTCGGTCCTCGAGCGTCAGGTGATTCTTCGCGATCGCTTTGGAGCACTCCAGTCGTTTCCCGCCAAGGCAACAGGCACTCGCTTCGCGCACGCAATGGCGGATTTCCGGTTCAATCAGTGCGTTCATCCGCTCCATCGCGCCGCGCATCCATTCGGCTTTCTTCGCTGGTGGCGTGCTCGAGCGGATGGATTCCCCGCCACGCGAGATTTCTGCGCAAACGGCTTCATCAATCCCGGCCTGCGCCAGACTGTCCGCCAACCGGGCTATTCTGCCGTACTCATACCGCGCCACGATGTCCCTCCCTGCGTGTTCTATTTCTTCCGCCAGGCACGGAGCATGTCCCGCAGACTCTTCTGCCAGCGCATCCGCCACAGACGCGCCGCGGCGAGCGCCAGTATGGGGTTCGGCGAGCACTCTGCGTTAAGCGGGGTGATTGCCAGCAGGAACACGATTGCGCCGCCAAACCCCAGCCGCGCAGCCGTTCCCTTCCCCAGCATCAACGTTCCGATGATTGCCTCGTACACGATAACCGGTGCCACCATCAGTACCGGGTTCCGCGCTACGAGGTTCTCGAACACCCACCGGTAGAGCGGCAGATACGAGTGACTTCCCAGCCCGACGAACGACTGCGGATCGGTAAGCGCCAGGGTGAGGTTCACCCCCAGCCCCATGGCAATGAAGAAGAACCCGAGAAAGATGCGAGTTCCGTGCGGCCGCAGAATTGCCGCGACGAGGATCGCCGTCGCGACGACAAACCATGTCCAGAACTGGTTGCTCACCGCAGCGCCGCCTCAAAAATGGAACCGGAGTTCCGGGTACCGCGGCTCGCCCTCAATCTCCAGCTCAATGACCGAGATATCCGGATCAGGGGCGTACTGCGGCAGGCCGTGCAACCACACGCGGTCACCCTTTTGCTCGATTTGGGCTTCGGTTCCCGTTGCCAGCACACGTGCCCGGGTCACCCGATTTCCCACCCACGCCATCGCCAGCGTCGAGCCCTGCCACGCGTGGATGTGAAGGAACTGCCGGTTACCGACCTGCGTTGCGTTTCCCACCTCGCTTGGCGGGCGCAGCACCGTCCGCGTGGAGCCGTAGATCGCCTCTCCGTTCACGCGCATCCATTTCCCGATCGATCTCAACCGGTCCGCAGCAGCCGCGGGAATCCGCCCTTCAGGGTCGGGACCCACGTTCAGCAGCAGGTTTCCACCCTTCGACGCGCAGGTGACCAGGGTGCCGATGAGTTGCATCACCGTCTTGTAGCCTTTTTCGCTCGGAACGTATCCCCAGCAATCGTTCATCGTCACGCAGGCCTCCCATGGGCGCGGGTCACCGTCGGTGTTCTGCTCGTGCGTCACAAAGTCCCCCCCCGTGCCGGGGCCACCGTTGGTGACAATCTCAGGCTGGAGCGCCCTGACCATGGCGTCCATCTCCGCGCCGCGCCAGATGTCGCCGGGGTGACCGCCATCGTACCACAGCATGTCTACCTTGCCGTAATTTGTCAGCAGCTCGCGGATCTGCGAATGTGCCTGAGCCATCATCGGTTCGTAATCGGTCGCCGGGTCGCGTGGGTAACAATAGAGCCCGCCGGGGAAACGCCAGTCCGCCAGCGAGTAGTAGAACCCCATCCGCATGCCCATGGAGTGGCAGGCATCCACGTATTCCGCCAGCAGATCGCGCTTTGCGGCGGTCCTCGGGGCGCTGAAGTCCGTCGTCTTGGTGTCCCACAGGCAGAAGCCGTCGTGGTGCCTCGCCGTCAGCACCATGTACCGCATGCCGGCGTCCTGCGCAAGAGCCACCCAGTCCCGGGGCTTGTAGTGCCGGGGGTTGAACTGATCGGCGAGCTTCGCATACTCCTCCGCGGGAATGTGCTCCCGGTACATCACCCATTCCCCGCGCCCGGGAATGGCATATACCCCCCAATGGATGAACATCCCGAAACGTGCCTGCATGAACCACGCCTTCGGGTCCTCGTGCCGGTCTGTGCTCACGTGTTTTTCCTTCCCCGGAAGGTGACGTGTCATCCCGCAGCTGGCTCGAACCTCAAGCCCGCTGCCGGCCTGCCGTCAGGATCGGCGAGACGCAGTGCAAATCCCCACCCGCCGCCCCTGTTGTAGCATTTGACAACGATCTCAGATCTTCCTGCCGGCAGCGTCGTCCACGCGACGTTGTCGTCGAGGTGGATGCCTCGGGACCCCGTGTAACGCCAGATTTCCTTTCCATTGACCCGCACCAGCGTATCCTTCGCCGCGCCGAGCCGCACCTGCACCGTCCGCTCGAACGCGCTGGTGACCGTGCACACCGCGTACCCGATCGTGTTTTCTGCCTTCTTCACTGGCCCGATGAGATCGAGGAATGCGATGACCCCGCCGCGCGTTCCGATCGTTTCCCAGCTCACCCGCTCGCCATCCTTGCCGGCATACGTCGCCGCGAGGTCAATGCCGGCATCGGGAGCGAGGTTCGTATCGAGATCGCCACTTTCGCCCGCGTCGAACGGGAACGTGATGCGCCAGGCCGGTGGAATCCCCTGTGGCTCCGGTTCATTGGCTTGAAACCCGACAGGGCGGATGCGAATCGCTGCCATCTCAGGGCGTTCCGGAGGCACGGTGAGGGAGCAGGTGCGCCGCACTTCATCGTTGATCTCGCGAACCGCGCGCGTCATTTCCGGGTCGAGGTTGAACCCGCCGAAGATGTCGTTGGGATTCGTCTGATGTAGAACCGCGAAGCCCATGAGCCCGGCTGCGCCTTCGCGGACGAAATCCTCCGCCTGTTCTCTGATTTCGAATGCCGTCAACGGGCCGCGTTTATTCCAGTCAGCCCCCCAGAATGCCTGATACAGCCCCATGAACGGGATTCCCGGAACCTGTCTCCGGGCGTACACAAGGATCGCCTGCGTGTCCATGGACGTCATCTGCCGGTCGTACCCCCATTTCAGCACCGGATACCAGTACGGCACGATGATATCGCACGCCCCGGGGCCGAAGTTGAACATCGTATCGGGGCCGCTGTACCCGCCGCAGACAGGATGCCTGCCATCAACCTCGTGAACGACGCTCGTCAGCCCGCGCATTGCTGAAAGCGCGTACCCCGGCGTGTCGTCCAGCGCCCAGTAACCCCAAAGATTGGGCGAGTCCTTCACCTTGGCGATCTCAAGGGCGAACGGCTCCGGCCAGAACATGATGATGAGCGCCCGATGCGGTTTCGCTTCAGTGCCATCCGCACCCCGTTCGCACCCCACGAGGGTGTTGTCGGTGGAATCCCGGTAGCGGATGCGTTCGTCCTCGATAACGACGACTCCCGGCCCTGGCGCCGGCTTTGCCCCCGACTCGAACGGGATCGTCGTCTCCCGTGCGTCAATCCGGCGGGAAAGGCGGGGACCCCCATGGGTTGGGCCGGTAATGCTGTGCATAGCCTTCAGACCGTTATCAAGGGCATAATGCCCCATCGGGGTATCAGGGTCTAGCATGTCCAGATGGGCGTACGCCGCCATGTTGAAACCCGCCTGATGCGCGATCTGAAGGTCTTCCAGCGAACGCACATTGAACGCGCCGAGAACCGGCACGCCGTTGATCCAGTACGCTTCGTGGAGCCGCATGCGCGTCCCCGTCCTGCTGTCCGCCATCCTTGCCTCCCGTGCGGGGCGCGCCCAGCCCCGCGTCGCAGTAACCACCATGCCCAGAGCTGCCGACGCCCCCAGCGCGATGAATTCACGCCGCGAAATGCCGCCGCCGTAGTTTTCCGTGTTCGAGTCTCGTTGACTTTCAGGAACAGTGCCCATCCCGTGCGCCTCGTGGCAAAGGTTGCACGTGTCGTTGTTCTCTGTGTTCATAATGGCGACTCCGCGCGCTGCGCCCAACCCCCGCGTGTCCCCTGAGCCCGCCCGCCGGGCAGATGACGCCACGCGCCGCACGACCCGCTGGAGGAGCGCGCTCCGTCGTGCCCGTTTTCTGCCGCACACGAAATCTCTTTCCACACACCAGCTGAGGCAAAACGTCGTCTTCGTGTCACGCTTTTTTGGCAAGAAGTTGCAGATTTGCACCAGGAATTCTCCGGGAAGGCGAAGGAATGGTGCGCGCAAAGAACGCGAAGTGCGCCAACGGACCAGCGAGCAGGTCGTCTCGATACAACGGCGTCCGCTCCGCTCCAGCCGCCACTCGACGACCGTACGAGCGTCGTGACGGAAACAACGAAGACCGCGAAGTGCGAAAAAATACGAAAGTTGCCGTAGGGGCAAACCCCCGTGCCCGCCCGTTGTCGTTTCCGTTTCTGCGGGGGCTACACCCCGGGTTGGAGGGGCGCGCTCCGTCGTGCCCGCCTTCTCCCGCGCACCGATTCATCGACGGGCGCATGGAATCTGCGTCGCGCATACCAGCTGAGGCAAAACGTTGTCTTCGTGTCAAGAGCTTCGGCGGGTTTTCTTTCGGGGGAAGAAGCTGGCAGACGCACGAAGCGTCAGTTTTTACTGAGACATAGTGACCCAGAAAAAAATAAGTTCACGGGGGAGCGCCTTCTCTATTCCGCCCCCTGCGACAACGTGCGTGGAGGTGCCAGCCGACTTTGAGGCGTGGCGGTGCATTGGTCCTGTGGGACACACAGGACTTATACCAATGTGTTCCTGTTCGGGAGCCCTCTCACAACCCCGGCTCCCGTGCCGCCTCCACCAGCGCGATGATGTTCTCCGCCGGCACGTCCTCCTGTATCTCCTGCGCCGGCGCCAGAATGTACCCGCCGCCGGCAGCCATCAACTTCCGGGTGCGCCGCACTTCCGCCTTCACCTCCTCCGGCGTGCCGAACGGGAGCACCTGCTGCGTGCTGATGCCGCCCCAGAACGCGAGCCTGTCCCCGTAGTTCCGTTTCAGCGCCGCCAGGTCCATGCACTCAGGCTGCACGGGGTTCAGCACGTCCAGCCCCATCTCCACGAGCGACGGAATGATCCGCTCCACACACCCGCACGAGTGCACCCACACGTCCTTTCCGTAGCTGTGGACGAGGTCATACTCCTTCTGCTCGCCCGCCCGGATCATTTCCTGCCACGTGTCGGGCGACATGAGCAGGTCCACCTGCGAGCCCCAGTCGCTGCCCAGCAACACTCCGTCTATCTCGGGCGCCATGAGGAAGTTCTCCAGCATCACCATGTTCCTCTCGATGATGCGGTTCAGCAGTTTCCTCGCGAATTCCGGGTAGCCCGCCATGTCGGCGAGGAAATTCTCGATGCCCCGCGTGAAGTAGGCTTTCTCGAAGTGCGAGCCGTAGATCATTGCGAGGATGTACTTGTCGCAGTTGTCCCGCAGCATCCGGAGCGACTCGAAGAATTGCGGGTAACTGCCGAGTCCGATCACTGTCGCCGGCGTGGACGGTGGATCTGCCGCCCGCCATTCCGGGCCGAGTTCGTGCCAGTTCCACCATGGCACGCCGATCCGCACGACGTCGTTGTCCACGTATTCCTGCGCCGTCTGCCACCCGATGGCTTCCTGCAGGCGCTTTTCCCCGCCGCCGGTGAAGCCGATGCAGTAGGGAACGCGTTCCGTTTCCTTGTGCGCGATGGCCGCTTTGACGATTTCTCGCCGGGTCATGGAGTGCAGTCCTCAGGATAGGGGGTGCGGGGAAAGTTCATCGTGCGAGGGCTCTTGTCACTACTTCTTGCTGAATATCAGGGGATAGGGTCCGGAAATAGGCGCTGTACCCGGAAACCCGCACAACGAGGTCCGGATGGCGTTCCGGGTGTTCGCGGGCGTCCGCCAGCGCGGAAGGATCGACCACGTTGATCTGGAGGACGGAGCCGCCATAGTCGACGAAACAGCGCACTACGCTCTCCAGCACAGATGGATTGGCCTGTTCGGGCAACAAAGGCATCTTCACGTCGAGTACGGCGACCACGGGGTAGTCGGTCATGTCCACCGGCTCAAGCGCTCTCAAAACCTGCGTGACGTTACATTCGCGGCCGAGTGCGAGCTGACTCGGGCTCATTCCGGGGGAAAGGTGCTCTCCCGCGTGCCGCCCATCCGGCGTTGCGCCGCCACGACGGCCGAAATCCACAAATGACCGGAACGAGAAGAGGCTGGCCTCGTACGTGCCGCCACGGGTATTCTGGTAGCCGCTGCATGCGCGTGCGACGTCGGCAAAAACGCGCGTGGAGAATTCGCGCATCCCCGGATCACCGTGTCCGAATTTCGGGATTCGATTGACGATGTACTGCCGGAGCGCTTCTTCGCCCTCGAAATCCGCCGCCAGGATGTCGCGAAGGCGGGTGAGAGAAAGCCTTTCCTGGTCGAATACAACCACTTTCACGGCGTACAAGGAGTCGATCAGCGTGCCAATCCCCGCCAGTGAAACGCTTCCAAAGCTGTATCGCGCGCCGCCCGCCATCATATCGCGGGCGCGTTCGATACAATCGCTGATGGTTGCCGAGTGGAGGGGGCATGGGTTGTACCGCGCGCCTTCCGCCTCTGTGCGGTTACGCGCGGCAACATGAGCGCCGATGACCGACCGCAGATTCCGCAGAAATGCGGCGTAGAACTCCTCAAACGTCCGTGCTGTGTGCAACGGCACGACCACAAACCCGTCACGCCTGGCAAGTTCGTCCCAGCGTTCCGGGAAAAAGCCCATGAGAAGCACACCAGGCAGGCTCATGTACATCGTGGCGCGGCTGTTGATTTCCGTGTTCTCCAGCACGTTCTCCTGGCAGCCCCCGCCGACGTAAAGCCGGCAATCCCGCACGGCCTTGCCCATCTTCGCGTTAGCACGAATGATGACGTCATCGTTGAAAATCGAGAGCACGTTACTGCCGGTGCTGGAGAACTCGGCCAACAATCGGAAGAACTCCTCCGGATGCCCGGACGAAACGCGCGCGTTCAGCTTGGGGTCGACAAGAGCGTACTCGCGGTACACGTCGAATATCATGCGTGTGACTTCGTTGAACACGGGGACGCCGTCTGCGTCACACCCGCCAATGACCACAGTAGTGTTTGTGCCGACGTGGTTCCGTGCTTCGCGCATCCCGAACGCCGCATCGCACCGCGCCAGGAAAAACGCGAGGAGGCCCCTGGCTTCATCAGGTGTCAGGCGGCCTTCGGCGATGTCGCGTTCATAGAACGGGAAAAGGATCCGGTCCAGATGCCCGTACACGCTGATGCCGTTGCCTTCCAGCGCCTGAGTCGTCTCCCGCATGAACAGAATTGTCGCCAGCGCTTCAAAAAACGTCGTTGGCGGATGGGCAGGAACGCGGTTCGCGGCAGCAGCAATCTGGGCCAACCGCACCTTCACTGCAGAATCGCGTTCGACAGACAGCATCCGGCGCGCTTCGTCTGCGAAACGGGTTGCGAGATGCATCTGCGCCGACAAGCCCGCGATCATAGCCTCAAGAAACGCTTGCTCTTCTGCGCTGCACCGGTGCGCCAAACGAGCCTTCGCCTCAGCGACCAACCCGCTCAATCCGGCGCTGAACACGTTGTCGTACCCGAGGCTGTGATGGTTGTCGTCCAGAACGGCCCATCCATGCGAGAGCCCGCACTCACTGTACGGCCGCCAGAACGCGTTCCCGGCAGCGGCAAGTTCCCTTCCGAAAGGCTGCTCCTTCAGCCAGGCGCCAATTCCTCCCGCGCCAAGGTCCGTGCGCGGTTTGCCAACGCCGATTTCGTAGAAGAAGGGGAAATGCCGAAACACCTTCACCGGGCATTCCCGGGCGATGGTCTCGTAAAGGAGGGTCTTCAGGCGGTATGGTGTCCACTCAGGATTGGCAGCGCTCTCCAGATCCAGACGCCGCCGAATGTCCGTGACGTCGTTCGGCAGCGTGGAGTAATACGCTTCGAACTCGTGTTCGAACGCAGCTCGTTCTTCTCTGAATCCCATCGAGCAACCAGTTCCCTGTTGTGGAGGTGTGCGCCCGAACAGAAAAGACCGTGTTATACCCTTCGGAAGGCCATTCCCCGGTGTTCTGTAAACGGTGTTCGCCGATCAGAGCCTTACCACCCCAGCCCCGCCGCCTCCCATGCCTTTTTCACCGATGCCGCGGTTACCCGCGCGGCTTCTTCCGCAGGCATCTGAGCCAGCGCTTTGTTGAACGGCTCGGGAGTGACCGGCCCCGTGTATCCTATCTCGTTCAGCGCCCGGAGAAAACCGGGGAGGTCTACCACGCCCGTCTCCATCGGCATTGCACGCTGATCGTCTATGTGCCTGTCCAGCGCCACACCCTTCGGCGCGTCGTTAATGTGCACGTACACTACTTGCTCCGGCCGGAGTTTCCTGATCTGCGCAAGATTGCCGCCGCTAGTGAACCAGTGCCATGAATCGAGCAGCACTCCCATGTTGCCCGTTCCCACGGCGTCACACAGCTCGATCATCTGCGGCAGAGTGTGGATGAATTCGTGTTTGAAGTTCGCACGGATCGTCTTCGGGCCGAGGAATTCGATTCCGAATACGCAGCCGTGGTCCTTGAGGATCAACCCTATCTCCCGGAATCGCGACCGCATACGCTCGAAGTTTTCCGCGAAGGTGAACTCGTTCGATCCCGACATCATCCAGCTCATGAACGAGTTGCACCCGAACTGCGGCAGGAACGCAGCCCATTTCGGAAGCTCCTTGAGCCCCTCTCGGAACTTCTCGTCGGAACCGCCGAAGTCCACCGGAAGACCCCATCCTCCGATGCACAGTCCGTTCTCTTTGAGCAGCGCCTTCAATTTCTCAGCACCGTACCGTTCCGGTTCGTGGATATCGATATCAATGCCCTTGAAACCGTTCGTTCTGGCAAGCGTGGCGGCTTCTTCAATGTTGGCGCGAATGCCTACCGCGCCGGGGCTCAGGTTCGGAAACATGGTTCCTCCGTTCAAGTGTCATGCCAGTGAAAAGATCAGGACCAAAAACAGCCGCTAGAACGCGGCACCACAGTGTTTGCAGAATCGCGCGTCCAAATCGTGCCCTGTTTTGCCGCACTGGGGACAGCTTTTTTCTGCGTCGGCGCGTTTTTTCGCCTGCGACATTTCCACCGTCACGATTCCGGTAGGCACGGCGATGATGGAATATCCCAGGACCATGACCAACGACGCCAGTGCCTTGCCCAGCGGCGTATGGGGAGACACGTCCCCGTATCCCACGGTCGTCAGCGTGACAATTGCCCAGTAGATGCTCGTCGGAATGTCCGTGAAGCCATTCTCCTCGCCCTCGATCATGTACATGACCGAACCGATGACGACGACGAGCATCGAGACGGTGGAAAGAAACACGATGATTTTCCGCCCGCTCGCAAGGAGGGCGGTGGAAAGCACGTTCGCTTCGCGCAGGAACTCCGAAAGCTTGAACACCCGGAACGCGCGCAGAAGCCTCAGCGAACGCACTGACAGGAAATACTGGCTGCCGGGAAATGCCAGGCTGAGATACGTGGGCAGAATGGAGAGGATATCAACGAGCCCGAAGAAACTGAACACATAGCGCATCGGCTTCTTCGCCGTCGCGATCCGCAGGGCGAATTCCACCGAGAAAAGAAGCGTGAATGCCCATTCCAGGCCGAAAAGAACCGACCCGAATCGGAACCGGATGCTGCGGACGCTCTCCACGAACACCGTCAAAACGCTCAGAATGATGGCGACCATCAACACGACGTCGAACAGCCGGCCCGCTGGCGTATCAGATTCGAAGATTATGCGATACCATTTGTCGCGCCACGGAGCTCTTCTTTTGGGCTCGATCCGTGGGTTCGACTCACCGTGCTGCATCTCGGGTCAAGCCTTTTTGTGCGGTTGTGTCGTTTCCACGCGGAGCCTTGGAGCTTCGTAGCCCTCGGGCACATGCTCCGCTGGTATTGCCACCTGGTTTCCGTCTCTCACCGCGCGATAGTGAGGCGACATGATCTCCACTCCCCGCTCGTTGAACACATCCTGGATGTTCTGGTGGAGCTCGGTGTACGTTGCTGCCATGGTGTTTGGCAGGGCAGTAAACGCGTTCAACTCGTACTCTACGTAGAAATCCTCCAAAGAGGTCTGGTGGACGAAGGGTGGAGGATTTTTCAGCAGGCTCGACGACCTGTCCGCCGCCTCCAGAAGAAGCTCGTGAACGACTCTCCACGGCACGTCGTAGCCGATTGTCACGGAGGTGTGTACTATCAGCGTGCTCCCCGACGAACTGAAATTCGTGATGTGGCTCCCCAGAACCATCGAATTCGGAATCGTAATGTCGACGTTTTTCACGGTCCGAACCCGCGTAACCAGGAGCGTCTTCTCCACCACCGTGCCTGTCGTGTCCGATATTTTCACCATGTCCCCCACGCGGAATGCCCTTGTGTACGTGAGGACCACACCGGAGACAATGTTGGAAACAGCTCCGGAAGAACCGAGGGAAAACAACACGCCGACGAAGATGGATATGCCCTGAAAAGCCGGTGAGCCGGACCCTGGTAAGTAGGGGAACAGGACGACGGCGCAGAAAACGATGATAAGGAAACGAACGATCTTGTACGTCGGTGCTGCCCACTCGGGATAGAACCCTGGCAGGGTCACCGTGCCTTTGCCGATCTCTGAAGCCGTCCATCTCACGGCTTTCACTATGGCGTACGTTACCGCAAGGATGACGATGATGGCGAAAAGATTGGGTAGGTACCCAACCACGGTATCCCTAACCTGGCGGACCGGAGTGACCAGCATCTCGACGATACTTCCCACCCAGGTGGAGGTAACTGCGAACAAGCCCAACACGAAGGCGGCGTACCCGTAAACAGCAAGTACCAACAGCATGACGCGGAGAATCTGGATACCGGTGTGCCCGAGATGAACCATCTTCACGTAAAGAGTTGTTTCTTCAGGGCTTGCCTCCAATTCGGCCGCCCAATCCCGCGAACGGGCGGCGACCGCTGCGCCAAAGCGGTTGATCGCCCGCACGACCACGGCGAGCAGAACCGTGGCCAACATGGCATACATGACCCCGCGCACGACTTCATAGGAGGCCTGGGCTTCTCCTGCCGGGAACAGGGAGGTGAAATAGCGGCCGACGACGTAGAACGAGACAAGTGCGAAGGAAACGCGAAGGGCTTTCGAACTGAAAGTGAGAAAATCCGCTACCGTTTCGACTTCAGCGATTTTGTGGCCTCGAATCGTCAGCGGCGAGCGCCAATTCTCGAGGCGTCGGTAGACACCTGGGAAGGATCCGTTGATCCGGAAAAACACGACAAGGCCAAGCAGGGAGACGAGAGACCCCTGCAGGTAGACGAGTCCCGCGTCTTGAAGGTCGAACAAATCGAGAGCCATGCTGGCAGCGAAGTAGAACAGCGCAAGGGAGGCGCAGACATTGACCAGCCACAACGCCGTTTCTACGGTTGCTCGCACTGCCCTGTGCCACCGTGGTGTCGCGCGGCCCTCGTCGGGGTGCTCCGCCAAGAGCTTCGAGACGAGTGTCTGTGCCAGAAAACGGCGTACCCGCCCGCCAAAAGAGAGGACGAGAATACTTAACAGCAAAAGGCAGACGACGGCGCAGATGGAAATCGCCAGGGCGACCGCGCTGCTCGATTGGAGGTTGCCTCCCGAGAACGCCGCCTGCAGACCGACAGCAAACGCCAACGGTTTCATCCGCATTCCCTTCCGTGAGTAAGGCCCCTGCCCAAGCGGAAGCGCTTGTATGGTACGCAATATACGCAACTGGAGGCGGGCCACGCATCCGCCGAACCGAGCGGAGGAGCGGCGGTCGCCCCTTCTACGGCTGGTGCCAACCGCCACGGGCTGGCAGTGCCCTTGTGTTACTCCGGTGGGTGCGCATATCATAGCGGTGTGATGCAGAGTAGCGGATCTATTTCGCATGCGTAGCTTCCTGGGAGGGCCCGGACATGAACGGTGAGCAAGTAACGTTTTCGGTATTCACCAAGCCGTGGAAGACACTGTCGCTTGGTGAACTGGGAGCGTTGGTACGGGGGTTCGGATTCGATGCGGTGGAGCTCCCCGTTCGACCCGGCTATCAGGTGCAGCCGGACACCATGGAAACCGGCTTGAAAGAAGCAGTTCGGGCATTTGCGGATGAGGGAATAGTGGTAAAAAGCGTCGCGGCGCCGACTGACGGCGTGCGCCCCGGCTTCACCGGGGAGCTTATCGCGGCGTGCGCCGAGAATGATATTCCGGTGATTCGCGTGTTCCCGTTCATCCGCCCCGATGAACCCTATCTGGAGGGCGAGGCGCGCGTTCAGAATGAACTGGAAAGCCTTCTGCCGGCGCTCGAACAATGTGGGGTGACAGTTGGCGTTCAGAACCACTGTGGACCGTGTTTCACCGGCGCGATGCATCTCCGCCACCTGATAGAACGTTTTGACCCGCAACATATCGGAGCGATTCTCGATGCCGGGCACACCGGTCTTTCCGGCGAGGAACCCGAACATGCGATCGACATGGTCTGGTCGCATCTCTGCATGGTGAATTTCAAAAATGCATTCCGCCGACTGCGAACCGGGCCGGAAGCGGAACAGGCAGAGTGGCAGGTGTACTGGACCAGTGCTGGCCACGGGTTGTCCGACTGGAGACGGTGCGCCGCGGAACTGAAAAAGCGGCGATGGCGGGGAACAGCGTGCCTGACGGCGGAATACTCGGATCCGAACGCGGTGGACCGCCTTATCGCAGACGATCTGAGGTACACGAAGTCCCTTTTTGTCTAACGCCGGCTATCAGTCGGAAGGGGGATGCCATGGGAACAGATCGTCCGAACATCGTGTTTTTTCTCGCGGATGATCAGGGCGCATGGGCGCTCGGGTGCGCAGGTAACGCGGAAATCAGGACCCCGAACCTTGATCGGCTTGCCGCGGAAGGTATCCGATTCACGAACTTCTTCTGCGCGTCTCCGGTCTGTTCGCCTGCCCGAGCCAGCATCCTCACCGGTAGAATTCCCTCCCAGCACGGTATTCATGACTGGATACGCGCGGGAAATGTGCCGAACGAAGTGCCCGGGGTGACACACGGAAGGCCTGTCGAATACCTTCGCGGGATGACCGGGTACACGGACGTTCTTGCAGAAAACGGCTATACGTGTGGCTTGAGCGGGAAATGGCACCTCGGGGATTCCCTCCGCCCGCAGAAAGGGTTCTCGTTCTGGAACGTGCACGCGCGCGGCGGGAGCGGATATTATGATGCTCCGATGATTCAGGACGGTATCGCGTACACAGAACCGCGATATGTGACCGACGTCATTGCGGAGAACGCCGTTGCGTTTCTGCGGGAGCAGCAGGCAACGGGCACGCCGTTCTATCTCAGCGTTCATTACACCGCTCCGCACAGCCCATGGACTCCGGATCAGCACCCACGGCGGACATACGACGAGTACCATCAGAACTGCCCCTTCCGTTCGACGCCCTTCGAACCGATGCACCCCTGGCAGATTTCCAGCGCGCCCACTGGCTTCGACGAACCGAGTCGCCGCCGCGAACTGAGCGGGTATTACACCGCCATCACCGAGATGGACCGCACTATCGGCGATGTGATCGCAGAACTGGAGAGGCAGGGCATCAGGCAGAACACACTCGTCGTGTTCACGAGCGACAACGGGATGAACATGGGGCACCACGGTCTCTATGGCAAGGGAAACGCGACCTTTCCGGCGAACATGTTTGACACATCGGTGAAGGTCCCGATGATTGTCTCTCGTCCTGGTTCTGTTCCTTCCGGTGTTGTGTGCGACGAAATGCTGAGCCACTACGACCTCCTGCCCACGTTTCTCGATTACGTGAACGCGGGAAACCCGGTTGCGGGCGAAACTCCCGGTCTGAGTTTTGTCCCGATCCTTCGCGGGGAGGAGTTCTCTCGTCGCGACGCGGTGGTGGTTTTCGATGAATACGGGCCGACGCGCATGATAAGGACGAAAGAGTGGAAATACGTCCATCGTTACCCGTACGGTCCCCACGAATTGTACGACCTCGTTTCTGATCCGGAGGAACGCGACAACCTAGTGGAAGACGCACGTTGTCGGAATGTTCTGCGTGATCTGCGGGCCCGCCTGTCGGAGTGGTTCGTTCAATGGGCCGATCCGGCGCGAGACGGGTCGCGAGAACCGGTCCGCGGCGTTGGCCAGCACGATCTTGCGGGCCCGGCCGGCGCAGGAGTGGTCGCCTTCAATCAGGATTTCCGCTTTCTCAGCACATCTCACGGGCAGTAGCGTTCATTCGGAGCGCGCGACGTCAGGCATTCCGCGTGCGGGGTGGTTGCTGCTGGGACGAAAGGGAAGGAACCCATGTTCAACGCGTTCCCTAGGGACGAAACAATCACGCAGCGCGAGCGTTTCTGCCGCCTCTACGACTTCGAGCCTGTTGATTCGCACGTGCGATGGGAAGCAGTGGCGTTTTGGGGTGACACCGCGCGGGATTGGGTTGCGGAAGGCGGGCTGCCGGAAGACGCGGATCCCATGGATTACTACGGCATGGACCCGAGGAACGGCATCAGTGGCAACCTCGGGTTCACTTCCATGGGGCTCTCAGGTCCGAGGCCGGAAACTCATGTGATCGCCGAAGAAGGCCGTACCAGGGTGTACCGGAACGACCTCGGCCAGGTATGGCGTGACCGGGTCGATGGAGTCAGCATGCCGCAGTGGATACGCTTCCCGGTGGAATCGAGGGACGATTGGGAGCGCATCATCAAGCCTCGCCTGAAACCCGAAGATCACGACTTTGGCAATCTGGATGAGGAAGCGGTCCGGTCGCGTACTTCCCAGGACGCGTGGGGGTTGTGGATCGTTGGCCTGTACGCGTTCTGGAGGAATTTCTGGGGGGAGGAGAAACTTGCGTTCGCGTTCTATGACCAACCGGACGTGTTGCACGATATGGCGAAATGCTGGCTCACGATGCATTGCGAATGCACGCCGCGTGTTCTCGATACCGCCCGGATAGACTATGTCATGTTCCACGAGGACATGGCGTTCCGCAACGGCCCCCTCATCGGACCGCAGCTTTTTGATTCATTCATGGCGCCCTATTACCGGGAGTTGTTCGCTCATCTTAGGAATCGCGGGCAACACCGGTTTCTCCTGGACTCCGACGGCAACAACGGACCGATTCTGGAGCGGTTTGCCGACCTCGGAATGAACGGTCTCTACCCCTTTGAAGCCGCCGCCGGTTGCGACGCGATCGCGTTCCGTCGGAAACACCCGCGATTCTTTGTCTGGGGCGCGATCGACAAACGTGTGCTTTTGGGAAACAAAGACGATGTGGAGCGGGAAGTGATGGCCAAAGTCCCCGCGCTGTGGGCAGGGGGCGGCTTCATCCCTTCCATAGACCACTCTGTTCCGCCGTGCAGTCAGGAGAACTTCGAGCACTTCATCAACCTCGTCCGGAGCATCTGCAGATGAATCGCAGCAACCGATCTGGAAGGGGATCCGCAATGGCGATTCCGAAGCTCGAACCAGTACGCGTGAACCCGGTGCTCCGCCATCCGGATGAACAAAGGGTGAGCCTCGACGGTCGGTGGCTGTTCCGCCTCGATCCCGAGGATATCGGTGTCCGCGAACGTTGGTTCCGAGATCCCGCGGTTCTCGACGCTTCCGTGCAGGTGCCCGGGTGCTGGCAAGGCCAGGGCCACGGCGGCGAAGGCAACGACAGGGTGTGGGATTTCGGACTCGAGGAACGGACCTTCCGCGCCACCTACAAGGGCACGGGGTGGTATGGACGCGCGTTCACCCCACCGGACGAGTGGCAGGGAAGACGCGTGCAGGTTCTTTTCGGTGGCGTCCATCCGAGCGCGGAGGTCTGGTTGAACGGCGAGCGCCTCGGCGAGAACGGCATGCCCTTCGTCCCCTTCGGGTTCGACATCGCGAGCAACCTCCGTTTCGGTTCCGAGAACCTGCTGGTAGTGAGGGTACACGAGGCGGCCCGGATCTACGGCCTGGCGTACAGTTGGCAGGGCAACTGGTCAGGTCTGTACCGGGGAGTGGAGCTGACCGCGACAGGCTCCACCCGCATCGCGCGGTGCAGCGCTTATCCAGAAGTCGCCGCCGAAGCGATGCGCGTTGCCATCGCATTGGATGCGGTGGCGCCGAGAGGGGCGAAGATCCGTGCTTCCTTAACCGCCATCGGCGGCAACAGCGCGCCGATAACCGTGGAAGTGCCGGCAAGGGGCAAGCACATCGAGTTCCGCGTACCGGTTCCGTCGCCCCGGCTCTGGAGCCCCGAAACGCCCGGTCTCTACCGCGTGGACATTGCCCTTGTTGTTGGGAGCGTCGTCATCGATGCACTGAGCGAACGAACCGGGTTTGTGCAGCTTTCCACCCGCAAGAACCAGTTCCTGATCAACGGAGAACCCTACTACATGCGCGGCTCGGGCGATTTCCTTTCCTGCCCGGAAACAGGCTCCCCCGACACGGACCGCGACCGCTGGCGGCGCAAGTTGCAGGCGCTCCGTGACTATGGCTACAACCACGTGAGGTGTCAGTCCTACGTGTATGGACCCGAGTATTACGACGCCGCGGACGAGGCGGGCGTTCTCGTGCAGAGCGAGATGGGCATACTGGGCGCGTGGGGCGGCCATACCCCGTGGCACGTCTACCAGTGGCCAAAACCGACGCCAGACCACTACCCGACGCTCAAACGCCAGTGGGATCTTGTGGTTCAGCGCGACGTGAACCACCCGTCCGCCAACCTCTACTGCATGAGCAACGAGTACGACAAAGACACGCAATTCCACAGCATCGCCTGGCAGTGTTACCACGACACAAAGGCCATCAAACCAACTGCCATGGTGATCTGGACCGACGGGGGCTTCAACCCGACACTCCCCGGCGATTTCGTCAACGACGATGCCGCGCGCGTGAAAGACACCGACCTCCCGGTCATTCAGCACGAATTCCGCTGGTGGAGTTCCCTTCCTGATCCGACGATCAGGCACAAATACTCGGGTGCGGTACGGCCATACGCAATCGAAATCGCGGAACGCGAGGCCGCTCGAAACGGTCTGAGCCATGTTCTGGCTTCGGCGGCCCGTAACAGCCAGCGGCTCCAGCTGCTCGAAGCGAAAGCGAAGATGGAGGGGTGCAGGCGGGATAACCCGAAACTCGCGGGCATCAGCCACTTCAACGCCATGGACGCCAACCCATCGCCGCAGGGCGTGATTGACGAGTTCTACGAACGGAAACTAGCCACTCCGACCGAGTGGCAGAGAACGAATGGTGATACCGTCATCATGTGCAGCCTGGGATTTGACCAGCATGTTCTGTTTGCGGGCAGCACAGTCGAGGTCGCGTTCTCAGTTTCTGATTTCTCACACCCGCCCTTTGCGGATCCGAGGCTCGAATGGCGGTTGGAAGTTCCCGGGATGCAGAAGGCAGGGGCCGTTGTTCCGTACGCGCACGTGCCCTTTGTTACAAACTCCGCCAAACCGGTGGAGATTTCGGTGCCGCGCGTTCAGAAGCCGCAGCGCGGGCGCCTGCATGCGGTCCTCAGCGACGGGAAACGTTCCGCAGACAACGAATGGGATATCTGGGTGTTTCCGGAAACTCAAATGGTGCCGGAGAACGTGTGTCGCCATCGCAGTGCGACAGTCTCATGGGTGGGGACGGTGGAAGTTCCGGTGTGCGACGCGAGGGAGGTCAGCGCGGAGAGAATCGTTTTGAGCGATGTACTGGATGACTCTCTGTGTCGATACCTTGGCGAGGGCGGGAGTGTCATCCTCGGAGCCACCGAAGGACTTGTGCGACCACACGGCCCGAACTTTGGGTATGTGATGTACTTTTTCACCCCGCCTGCGAATTACGGCCCGTACGAGGACGGTCAGAACGCAACCATTGTCGCAAAACATCCGATGCTCGAAGGCTTTCCTCATGACGGGTATGCAGATTTCCAGTTCTTCCGAATGATTGAGGAGTACCCTCCGTTGGACATCGGAGGACTGGGTCTCCCTGAAACGGAACCGGTGATCCGTGTATTCCACCGTTACCCCGTGTGTCATTCCCTTGCGTATATCGTGGAATACCGCGTGGGGAAGGGCACCCTGGTCCTCTGCGCGCTCGGTTTGAACCAGGCGTTACCGGAAGCACGTTACGTGCTTTCGCGCATATGCGCGTATCTGGCAAGGGCGAGGAAACGAAAGGCTCCTGCGTTATCGCAGGCGTGCATCGAACGGCTCAAACGGGCCACTGCACTGGTCGAGAGCGGCCGCTGAGAGGTTTGTGTGAATGGCACGAAAACGCCCCAACATCATCATGATCACCCCGGATGAATGGCGTGCGGACGCACTCGGGTGCGCGGGCAATCCAGTCGTCAAAACGCCCTGCATGGACGCGCTGGCGAAGTCGGGTGTTCTGTTCCGGAACGCGTACACCACGGCGCCAATGTGCGTTCCCGCACGGATGTCCATACTTACCGGACAGAGCCCCAGGGCGCACGGAGCGATGACAAACGGGCTTTCGCCGACGGATAACGTCTCTATTGCCGCAGTTCTTCGGGAAAACCGGTATCGGACCAGCGCCTTCGGGAAAATGCACTTCCTTCCGGCCTATTGTGATCTTGGCTTCGACGTGCTTCAGCTCGCGGAGCAGGACGGCGAAGGGTGGAGGATTGACGATTATCACCGGTGGCTGTGGGAGACGCACGGCCTTGTGGACTGGATAGACCTGTGGGATCAGGTGGAAGACTACCGGAACGAGGCTCCCTCATGGTTCCGCGGGACATACGGGGTGCTCAAATCCCCCATTCCGGAAGAGGCGTACCACACCACATGGATTACTGACCGTTTCCTCGAGTATCTCGACGGATTGGATGGTGCACAACCGTTCTTTTCGTGGATAGGGTACATCAAGCCACACCATCCGTTTGACCCGCCCGGCCGCTATGCGGAATTGTATGACCCATCCGAAATGCCGCTTCCCGAGCCGGACGATCTCTCCACAAAACCGCTGGTTGCCAGTTTTGACCCGCGTGATGGGCGTCTCGACATAAGCCGGTGGAACGACGCAGAAATCCGCAACATGATTGCGCTGTACTACGGCACGATTACCCAGATCGACGACAACGTGGGTCGCATTGTGGAGGGTCTGCAACGAAAGGGGATCGCCGAAGAGACTGTGATTCTCATCAACTCTGATCACGGCGATTTTCTCGGGAACCGCCGCTTCATCACAAAAGCTCCGTTTGTCCCGTACGAAGACCTGATACGGGTTCCCTTCATAGTGTACGACCCCCGGAATCCGGCAAACGGGCGCGTGTCAGACGCGTTCGTCAGCCTGTTGGACTTGTTTCCGACGATAGCGGCGATGTCGGGTGTCTCCCACAACCACACCGTGCATGGCCACGATTTGAACCGGTTGCTGCGAGCTGAGGCGGAATCGGTTACTGATTTGGTATTTGCCGAAAATCACTTGGGTGTTCTGGCGATCCGGCAGGGCCCGTGGAAACTCCTCCAGTCGGAACACGGGGTGTGCGAGCTATACAACCTGGATGACGACCCCGGGGAGCGCCGTAACAGGTTCCCGGAAATGCAGGGTTCAAGGATAGTAGCCGGATTGCGTGATGCTGCCCTTCGCGAGCTCATGGGCTACCGCTGGGACAGGTTGTACAGGGGCATGGGCGAAAGACGGCGTCTCATAATGGAGGAAGGCCGGAAGCGCGGCCTGCCGATGCTGGATGTTGCTCCGGAAGACTGGCGCGGGGTATGGTCGGAAACCGCCCCGCGGTATATCGGTTGACCGGGAACAGGATGTCGTCCCATCCGTCGGGGTTTCCTGTTTGAGTTCCGAACAGCGCAGTCATGAAAGCGTGGGTGTCTCGCAGCAAACAGCCCTTCGGGCAGATACCAAAACAACCGGCGCATTCGTTCAGAGGTACAGATCATTCCTATTCGACCACTCAGGATGGAGGTGAACGAATGCGTTGCTCCTCTTTACATGCGCTCCGAGCGGGCGCCGTCGTGATTGTCTGTTTCCTTGCGTGGACTTCGTCGCGCGCTTCAACCCGCACGCCCCCGATCGACATTGATCTGTCCGGTCGCTGGGTATTCAATGAAACTGCGTCGCGGGAGCAGAATCAAAGTGTGCGAGGGGGCGACGCTCGTGGAATGCCGGGAAGCCAGAGAAGACCGGCGCGCGGAGTGCCGGGCGGTACGGATCTGGGAGGTGGTTTTCCGGGCGGCAGGCCGCGTGATGGAAGCGCCCCGGGTGGCGCGCGTCCTGAGCGCCCCCGCATGCCCGACCGTATTCGGAACCTGACGATCACCCAGACAGACACGGCCGTTGTGTTGTCTGCACTCGGCGGGCCTGAGGTTACAGTAATTACCGATGGGCGCAGACGCGACGTGGTGTGGCTTGACGGGAACAACGCCAAAGTCAAAGCGGAGTGGACGGACAACGGCCTCGTCATAGAGCGCAGAGAGGAATCCGGTCCGACCGTGCGGGAGACGTACCTGCGGTACCCGCGCTCTACGCGCCTGTCCGTGGAGATGGAAATCAAAGGGAGCAACCTGCCCCGCGCGATGAAACTGGTACGGTTGTATGATTTGCTGGCCGCTCCTGAGGATACCTCCCATAGCATTCTCGGTGATCCGATGTGGTGAAGTGATACCGCGCGGCGCGGACGCGTGCTACAGATCTCGCACCGTCACGTTTCGTCAGACGTGAACGAGGTGGTTTGGAAACATCAGGAATGGGGCACCGGTCGCCAGCCGGGAGGTTGCAATGCCGGTGGAACACGCCAGCTCTGATGCGGGTACTCGGGGCGGTTTGATGCTGATTGTGAGAACACATCGGCGCCACGGAAAGGGACAACGATGGCAGGGACGGTGAAAGTAATGCTGCTGGGAGATTCAATCCGCATGAGCTACCAGCCACTGGTCGCGCGGCTGCTGGCAGGCAGGGCCGAGGTCCTGGGCCCCGCGGACAACTGTCAGTACAGCCTTTACACGCTTTCATCCCTCGCACGTTGGGCCAACGAGCTGGGGAAGCCCGACATCGTGCACTGGAACAATGGTCTCCATGACGCAGGCCACAATCCGCAACGGCACCCGATCCAGATCCCGATCGACATGTACCGGGCGAATCTGGCGCACATTCTTGATGCGCTGAGCCGGCTGACGGACAAAATCATATGGACGACAACGACACCGGTGCACCCTGAACGCCCGTTTCGCGCCGATGCGTGGTCCTGGCGAAACGAGGAGATCGATCGGTACAATCGTGCGGCCCTTGAACTGATGGAGGAAAGGGGGATCCCGGTCAACGATCTGCACGCCGTGGCGTGGAGCAACACTTCGGAGTATCTTGGCCCTGATCAGCTTCACCTTTCTGAGGCAGGAAAACAAGCGTGCGCAGAGGCAGTCGCGGAGAGCGTGTCCCGTTTACTGCCGTCTTCCTGAAGGCACCTTATCGGTTCGTGGGTTTCAATCCCTGTCTCACGAGCGTTTATCTCACCGGTGTGGCCGCTAACTGCTCCAGCCACGGATGTTCCGTTTCCTCCATCCATTCCGCCAGCCGTTCTTTCATGGCGGCTGCCTGTTGGAGGTACCGCGCACGATCCGGGTTCGCGCCGAGGAGGTTATTGACTTCTCCAGGGTCGCGAGTAAGATCGAACAGCATGTCAACCTCGTCAGCATGGTTGCTCCACACATACTTCCATGCGCAAGTCTGCGCCATGACGTTCCAGTGCTCGAACTGCGAGAAGACTATTGGATCGGGTTCAGGAGCGTCGCCGGCGATCCATGACTGCAGACTTCGCCCCCGACGCTCGGGCGGCGTGACGCCCAGATAATCCGATATTGTTGCGAAGAGATCGGTCAGGCAAACCGGCGCATGCACGGTGCTTCCCTCCGGAATGCGTCCGGGCATGCGCATCAGAAGCGGCACGCCGACTGCTTCGCGGTAGTGAACGAACTTCGTCATCAGCCCGTGGTCTCCAAGCATCTCGCCGTGGTCTGAGGTGAACACGACAAGCGTGTTGTCGGTGAGGCCCGAGGTGTCCAACGCGTCGAGAATGCGGCCAATGTGATGATCCACTTCCTGCACCGCCGCATAGTACCGCGCCATCAACAGATGCACGTGTCTGCGTTCGAGGTCGTCCATCTGCCATACGAAATCCTTGTACGGCGTGTCCATCCGCGCGTCGTCAAACGTCTCCGGTGTCGCCATATCTGCTGCCCGAACTGAATCGCAATAGGGACGCGGAACGATGAGCGGATCGTGGGGGAAAAGGAAAGAACTTGTGATCGAGAAAGGGACGTCTTTGAGCCTCTCGATGCTCCGTATTGTTTCATCGGCAATCATGGCGGAAATTGAGTGCTCAGCACGCACCGAATCCCGTCCGAAAGGGAGCCCCGGCTCCGGGCGGGAGTGACCGCGGCCCAGATTGAGAGAACGGTACACGTGGTCCATCGGGTCAGGGTCGTACGGTTGCCCGCTCAGTGGCGAGATGTACGGGTGGGATGCACCCTGGTGCGGGGAACCATACCCTTTTTCAGCCAGATAGCCGCGATAGAAGGTATCGAGGGAAACAGATGTCGGGAGCCGCGAGTAAGGTCTGAGCAAGGCTTCTGGAGCATGCCATTTGCCGATGTATTCTGCCGTATAGCCGTGTGCGGTGAGTGCGTCATCAAATGTCGTCAAATCGGAGGCAGGGGTTCTCAACCTCTCAGGGTTGGTAATGCATCCCGTTTGGTGGATTGGCAAACCGGTGAGCACCGATGCTCTGGCTGGAACGCAGATCGGGCTGGGAGTGATGGCGTTCGTGAAGCGCACGCCCTCCACGGCAAGCCGATCCAGGGACGGTGTGTGAACGAACCGGCTTCCCATGCACGAAAGCGCGTCCCTGCGTTGTTGGTCCGTCATGATGAAGAGCAGATTGGGGTTTCTGGCGGTTCTCACCTCCGGCTTCTCCATTGGCGGTGGGCTTTTAAGGTCTCCGGTACCATACCTACATCTAATCTGGCGCAGGGACAATCCCGGACCGTCAGCGAAAGTCCGCGAAGTTCCTTCACGCGATTTCCTGCGTATCATAGTGTATCCGGGCCGTGGTTCGAACTTTGTCTCGTGAGGGTGTCGATGGGTGCAGTAAGCTTCGTCCGGCGAAGGGTGATCTCGCCGATCATGGACTTGCTGAAGCAGGGAGTGACCCCGGAAAAGATCGCGCTCAGCATGGCCGTAGGTGGCGCGCTCGGCGTGTTCCCCGTGCTGGGCAGCACCACCATTTTGTGCACTCTCGCGGCATTCCTCTTCCGCCTCAACATGCCGGCGATTCAGATCGTCAACTACGTCATGTTTCCCCTCCAGCTTCTGCTCCTCATCCCTTTCATCCGCTTCGGGGAATGGATTTTCCACGCGGACCCCATCCCATTCTCCGCCTCGGAGATGGCGGCCATGTTTCGTTCAGATTTCCAGGGCTCCATGGGCTTGCTGTGGGTCACAGGGTTACAGGCAATTGTCGCGTGGTGCGCATTCATGCCGCCGGCAGCCGTGCTGGTCTATCTCGTGCTCGCACCGGGCTTGCGACGAATTCAGGCTCGCTTTCGGCGGACGGATGGTCCTTCCTGATCCAGCCCGGTTGCAGGAAACAGCCGAGTGGCGGCGGGAGTCCTTGCCGGCAGGCCAGGCTGTTCGCAGCCTTGCCTCATGCTGGAACGCGGCTGATTTCCTTCCAACAAATACAGGCGGCTCTAATGGATTTGGTCAGTGCGCTCAGTTTCCTGAAACCACGAACACGTTGATGACGGGTGGCTTCTGCTTTCGCGGCCGCTCGAATGCATCCACGCATCTGTTCCCGGGAGATTCTGGTTACTTGTTGCGTGTTTGACTGTTTAGCTATATTATTCAAATGGTCAATTGGTCAGCGGGAGCTGCTTGAAGTCACCGTTGCCGGGAGGCAATCCAATGAATGACACAGAAATGAGCGGCGTGGGTGACGGCACACGTGCGCCTGCGGACACGGGTGAAAAGGACAGGAAAACGGAAATCCGCGAGAAGGCTCGCTCTGTCTTCCTCCGGTATGGCTACCGCAAAGCCACGCTCGATGACATCGGGAAGGCCTGCGGCCTGAGCAAAACTGCGATATACCACTATTTCCCAGACAAAGAAGCGGTATTTGCCGAGGTAGTTCGCGCGGAAAGTGGGGTTCTGCTTTCGAAAATGCGAGCCGCCGCCGCATCAGAAACCGACCCGAAGGCCCGCCTCGCGGAGGTCATTCGCACCCGGTTCAGGGCGATGAGTGAAATACTGAACGAAGTCGTCGGCGATGCACGTCACGAGGTTCGCGAATTTCTTCCGAAAACTGCCCATGCGCGCGAGCAGTTTTTCCACGAAGAGGGAAAGCTTATCGAAGAAATCTTGGAGGACGGTGGTCGGCAGGGAGTTTTCCGGGTACTCCGAACTCGCAATGGGCCGCTCCTTCTCATCGCGGCGCTTCAAGGCGTTGAAAACGGTCTTGCCGGACTTAGCGACTCCTTGTCGATCGAAGAAGCTATTGACGAGATGCTGGAGATTCTTTTCGACGGTCTCTGCCGGTGAGCCGGGCGGCGAACAGGCTTCAGAAGCCCCTTTTTTTACGAAGATTCGAACGTTTCATCGGTTTGTTCCAATAGTGAGAAGGAGTCTAACGATGGTATGGACAACTCCCCTGAAGCGCATTTTGCTTGGGATTGTCGCGAGCCTCCCCGCTCTCTGCCTTAGTCCCCTCTTTGCAGCGTGCGGCAACAAGGTTCAAAAAACCACTTCCGTCGAACCCGGCGTATTCGTCAAGCCAGTGATACGCGTCGGAAACGGGCGCGAGCTTCATTTGAGCGGTACGCTGGCGGCTGAACGATCCATCGCCCTCAGCTTCGCCACCCTTGGAACCGTCGAGCAGGTGATGGTGGAGGAAGGTCAGGAGGTGAAAAAAGGCGATGTGCTCGCCAAGCTTGTGTCGCGGAGCTACGAGGACGCGCTCGCGATGGCAGAGGCGAACCTGAACCAGGCGGAGGATGCATACCGCCGCCTCGAGCCCATGCACCGCAACGGAACTCTGGCTGACGTGAAAATGGTCGAGGTCGAAACAGCCCGTCAGCAGGCGCGGCTGGCGGCGTCCATCGCGCGGAAGAATCTCGATGATACGAGTCTTCGCTCGCCGGTGAACGGCGTGATAGCCCACCGCAACGTCGAACCCGGTGCCAGTGCCTCACCTGTGCTTCCTGCTTTCACGCTGGTTCAGGCGAAAACCCTTCTGGCAACTGCTCCGGTGCCAGAGACGCAGGTATCGAAGATCCGGCGAGGCATGAGTGCACGTGTGGTGATTCCGGCCCTGCAGAAAACCGTCGAGGGAAGTGTGCGGGAGATCTCCGTCGTGGCGAACCCGCTTACCAGAACGTATGACCTGAAGGTGGCTGTAGCGAACCCTACCGGAGAGCTTCGCCTCGGCATGATCGCGGACGTGTACATCAAGGTCGACGGGGAAGTGGAGAACCTCGTTATCCCACCCGAAGCAATCCGAGTTGATGAGGTCGGCAACCCCTATGTGTACGTTGTCGCCGCAGACCGGAGGCTCCAACGCCGCCCGGTGAGGGTAGGAGGGTTTGTCGGGGAGGGAACGATGGTGACGGCGGGCGTTCGCGCCGGTGAATCGCTCGTGGTATCGGGCACGCCCATGCTGGCCGACGGAATGACGGTGCGGGTTCTCGCGCCTCACGCGAACGGGGAATAGTCCATGGATCCAACGAGTCTGACCGAAAGAGCCATGCGCCAGTGGCGAATCACAGTGACGGTGGTCGCGGTCTGCGTGGTGGCGGGAGTCTATTCCTTTTTCACGATGCAGCGGCAGGAGTTTCCGGCCTTTACCATCCGCCAGGGACTGGTCATCGGCGTTATGCCGGGTGCCACCTCCGAAGAGGTCGAGGACCAACTTGCCCGGCCGGTGGAGGATTTTCTGTTCAGCTTCAACGAGGTCAACAAGGCGAAGACGTACTCGGTCTCCAAAGACGGCCAACTTGTAGTGTTCGTTGAGGTGAAAGAGGATCTTGACGGGATCCAAACGGCCGCCTTCTGGGCAAAACTCCGGCACGGGCTCAACGAACTGAAGGCCCAGAAACTTCCGGGTGGGGTGCTCGCTCTTGTCGGCAACAACGAGTTCGGGGACACCAGCGCCCTGCTTTTCACTCTGGTGGCGGAAGGGAAAAGCCCACGCGATTTGCGCGAATACATGAAAGTGCTCGAATCCCATCTGCGCCGGATCGAGGCAACTGCCAAACTGCGTGTAATCGGTGAGCAGGACGAAGTCATCAGCATCAACATCTCCCGGGACCGTGTTGCGCGTTACGGTATTCGGCCAGCTACTCTGTGGGCCTCTCTACAGGGTTTGGGCGGGCTTCCAGCCTACGCCCGACTGGACGGGGATGAACTGGAACGTCCCATCTACGTGAGGAAGGTGCTGCGCTCCGAGAATGAGCTTGCAGAAACGATCCTCCTGTCCCTCCCGACAGGCCAGCACGTGCGTTTGAAGGATGTGGCGGAGATTAAACGGGAATATGGCCATGACGACGCGTACGTCCGCTTCAACGGCAAAACTGCGCTTGTGCTGTCCATCGAAATGCAGCCGGGCAACGACATAACCCGGTTCGGCGACGAGGTGGATCGTGCGCTCGAAGAGACATTGCACGAGTTACCACCGGGAGTGACGATCTCGCGCGTCGTCGACCAGCCCAAGGTGGTGCGCACATCGGTCAACCACTTCCTCCGCGATTTTGGACTGGCCATTGCCTCGGTGATACTCGTGACAATGTTGCTTCTGCCCGTACGTGTGGCTGCAGTCGCCGCGATTACTATCCCCGTGTCCATCGCGATCACTCTTGCCATCCTGAACGCGCTGGGAGTTGAGCTTCAAACCGTCTCGCTCGCCGGACTTATTGTGGTGCTGGGAATGATCGTAGATAACGCCATTGTGGTTATTGATGACCACGTGGACAAGCTTGATCGCGGCATGGATGCCTGGTCAGCTGCCTGGATGAGCGCGCATGATCTCGCGGTGCCGGTTTTCACGGCAACGATCGCGATTATTCTGTCTTACGTTCCCATGCCGCGGTTCCTGACCGGGGTTGCTGCGGAATTCCTCGGAAGCTTGCCCGTGACGATCGCAGTGGCACTTTCCGTCAGCCTGCTGATCGCACTCCTGCTCCTTCCAATCATGAACTCTCAGTTTGTTCGCAGGGGGTTACGCAAACGGAGCGGCCAGCGGTCCATGCTCGAGCGGATCCAATGCGTGTTCGACAGGGCTCTGGATGCGGTATTCCGTCATCCATGGCTCACCGTAGCGGGCGGGATTGGCTCGGTTCTCATCGCGGTCGTGATCGCGCTTCGCATTCCGCAGCAGATGTTCCCCAAGGTGGACCGTGATCAGTTTGCCGTAGAGGTGTATTTGCCCACTGGCCGCAGTCTGAAGCAAACGGACGCAGTCATGCGGCGGCTCGAGGCCAAACTCCTTGCGGATAAGCGGGTGGTCAACGTTACCTCATTCGTCGGGCAAAGCGCGCCTCGTTTCCACACGCTGTATGCGCCCTACATACCGAGGCGGAATTTCGGGCAACTCCTCGTCAACACCATTGACGCCGATGCGACGCTGGACGTTCTCCGCGAAAGTGAAGAACGGCTGCGGGGGGCCTTCCCGGAGTGCTGGGTGCGCTGGAAGCAACTCGAATTCCAGGTCGGTTTTCCCGTGGAAGTCCGTCTATCGGGCAACGACGCGGAAGCGCTCAAAACCACCGGGGCGAAGATAGAGTCGTACGCACGCGGAATTGCCGAAGTAACCTGGGTGCACAACGACTGGGAAGAAGCGCTGCAATCTGTTGACGTTATGCCGGACGCGGACGCGTGCGCCCGTCTGGGCGTACCCCCCGCCATGCTCCAGGCGTCGCTCGCTCTGGGCACACAGGCGTACCGGGTAGGAACGATCTGGGAGGGTGATTACCCCGTGCGTGTTCTTGTGCGGGACGACTCTGGAGAGCGCGGAAGCGTTGAGGGGCTGCGCCAGCAATACGTTTCTTCGATTCTCGGCGCGACCGTGCCACTGGAGCAAATCGCTTCGTTGAGACCGGCGTGGCATGAGGGCGCCATGGTCCGTCGGAATGGTGTTCGCACCCTCACGGTCTTCATCGACATAAAAAAGGACGCGCTGGCTTCGGAAATGCAAGAGAAAATTGAAAAATACGTCTCTGGGCTCGACCTGCCAGGCATCCGTGTGAGTTACGGTGGTGAGAAAGAGCTTTCCACGCAGATCTTCTCCCCGATGACGATTTCGATGTTGGTAAGCATTGGACTCATTTTCCTCGTGGTGCTGTGCCAGTTCCAACGCTTCCTCACCACCCTTGTCGTGATGCTTTCGATGCCGCTGACCCTCATGGGTGCTTTTCTTGGCCTGGTGATCATGGGGTATCCCTTCGGGTTCACTGCCTTCGTTGGGATAATTGGACTGATGGGCATCGCCGTCCGCAACGGGATTATCCTGGTTACCTATGCAGAAGAACTCCGCGTGAAGCAAGGACTGAGCGCGATGGAGGCCGCACGAGCCGCCGGCAAGCGGCGTATGCGCCCGATCTACCTTACGTCGACTGCCGCGGCGGTCGGAGTGGTGCCGATGATTCTCAGCCGGTCCACGTTGTGGGGTCCTCTCGGAACTGTGACGTGCTTCGGATTGCTTACTGCGATGGTGCTGACATTATTCGTTCTGCCGGTCACGTACGCGCTTGTGGTCGGCAGGGAAGACCGCCGGCACGAGCCTTCTGCAAAGGCTCCTGTGGTGACGGGATTGCTTCTCGGGCTTGCTCTGGCAGTCTCCCCGGCGAGCGCTGAGGAAATTCCGCTCACGCTTCAGGAATGCAAGGAACTCGCCCTTCAGAACAACGCGCGGATCAGGGAATCGAACCTCGAAATAGAAGCGGCCCGCGAAACTCGGCGAGCAGCCTACACCAAATACTTCCCTCAGATATCGGTATCCGCTGCCGGGGCGTTGGCGGTGGATCCGCTTGCAAGGATACATACGAGCGGGGGTAACCTCCCTGTGTACAATGGCAATCCTGCAACCATTCCCACGGCAACTCAGTTCGCATACTTTCCGAGCGGGGAAATGGCGATCGCGGGCCGCGGTTTCGTGGCTTCGGCGGCAGTAATTCAACCGCTGTTTGCAGGCGGGCGGATCGTGAGCGGAAACCGCCTCGCTGACCTC